>Ga0247807_10000010_pt1 | contig 462429 bp, 417 predicted proteins | sample UWRJL074202C1_FD_179931 | JGI IMG/M metagenome (GOLD analysis project Ga0247807, IMG submission 179931) | Plant litter microbial communities from Arlington Agricultural Research Station in Wisconsin, United States - UWRJ-L074-202C-1 | ecosystem: Environmental > Terrestrial > Plant litter >...
CCAAGGGTTTTCTTCTAATTGTTTATGACCTAAGCTTAATTTACGGCTATCAACGTCTAATTCTAAAACAACTACGTCTAATGTATCACCTACTTTAGTGAATTCGTTAGGGTGGTTAACTTTTTTAGACCATGAAAGATCAGAGATATGGATTAATCCATCAATACCTTCTTCAATTTCAACGAATACACCAAAGTTAGTCATGTTTTTAACTACAGCAGTATGCTTGCTTCCGATAGGATATCTTTCAGCAACATTTTGCCAAGGATCTTGCGTTAATTGCTTAATACCTAAGCTCATTTTGCGTTCGTCTCTGTCTAAAGTTAATACTTCAGCTTCGATTTCATCGCTAACTTTCAAGAATTCCTGTGGACTGCGTAAGTTTTGTGACCAAGACATTTCTGATACGTGGATTAAACCTTCAACACCAGGAATGATTTCTAAGAATGCACCGTAATCAGCTACAGTAACGATTTTACCTTTAACTTTAGATCCAACAACAAGGTTAGTATCTAAACTTTCCCAAGGGTGTGGAGTTAATTGTTTTAAGCCTAATGCAATACGTTTTTTCTCGTCATCAAAGTCAAGAACAACTACATTGATTTTCTCGTCTAAGCTCAATACTTCTTTTGGATGCTCTATGCGGCCCCAAGAAATATCAGTAATGTGAAGTAATCCGTCAACACCACCTAAATCGATGAATACACCGAAATCTGTAATGTTTTTAACAGTTCCTTCTAATACCTGACCTTTTTCAAGTTTAGATACGATCTCAACTTTTTGACTTTCTAAATCGTCTTCGATTAAGATTTTGTGCGATACGACAACGTTTTTAAATTCGTGGTTGATTTTCACAACTTTGAATTCCATTGTTTTACCTACGTAAACATCGTAATCACGGATCGGTTTGATGTCAATCTGAGAACCAGGTAAGAAAGCTTCAACACCCATGATGTCAACAATAAGACCACCTTTAGTACGGCTTTTAACAAATCCGTTGATGATTCTGTCATTGTCAAGGGCTTCGTTGATAGATTCCCAAGATCTTTGAGTTTTAGCTCTTTTACGAGATAAGATCAATTGACCATTTGCGTCTTCCGGAGCTTCAACAAATACATCAACTGTATCACCGATTTTCAAATCAGGTGTATCACGGAACTCAGAAGTTGATACTAAACCGTCAGATTTAAATCCTACGTTTAATACTACGTCTTTATTGTTGATTGATACAACAATACCGCTAATGATTTCACCTTGATTGATTTGATTGAAAGTATCGGTATACATGTCTTCAAACTTTTTACGGTCTTCGTCAGAGTATTGTCCGAAAGCTTTATCGTCTGCATCCCAGTCAAAGTCTTGATCTGGTGTTGCCAGTGATGATTTGATCTGTTCGATCGACAATGAATCTGCTTCAGATTCAATTGTTTCTTTTTCAGTCAGACGAGCGTCTGCACCTTGTAATTCGGCTTTTTTAGCCGCTAATTCTTTTTCTGCTACTTGTTTTTTTGCCATTAATCATTTAATCTCCTTTTCCCTTTAGGGACTGCAAAGATAGAAATTAATATTTTTAATGAAAGAATATTTTAATAAATGTTGTTGATTTTGAACAGATTGAGAGGAAACCTGCCTATTGTTACTTTGAAATTGCAAAGCTTCATCTGTTATATAATCGAATTAGCTGATTTGGAAAGCGGCTAAAATACAAGCGATAAGACCCGCTTGATGCCACTCTACAACTCTAAGAAACATAGGTTCTCAGACAGCAAGACCAAAAATTCAGGATCGAATAGTAATAAGCCCATTTTTATCTTTGTAGGGAGGTAACCAAAGTATTTTTTAAAAGCACTGGTAAAATGGGTAGCATGCTTATAGCCCATTTTAACCGAAACTTCGGCTACTTTTGATTCCCCTTCTATCAGCATTGCTCTTGCCTGCACCATTTTGTGCTGATTCAGATACCCATAAACTGTGATCCCAAAGGCTGTTTTGAAATGTTTTTTTAGATTAAACTCGTTTGTGCCAACCATATGTGCAAGTCTTCTCAGCGTTAATGGCTTTTCTATATTGCTGACCAGAATTTCCCTTGCTTCATGCATTTTATCGAGTGCCTCTCTCTTTAACTGTAGTACCTGGTTGTTTTCTTTAGCATATTCAAACTGGGAAATTTGAAGCGTTAATAATTCTATCATCTTGGATTCCAGAAAAAGCCTTTCACAGAAACCTTTATGCGGAGAATTATCAATGCTGTTTAGAATGGCATTGATTTCTGGAGTGACATGCATATTTTGTTTGGAAAATACGGCAGGCCGCCCAGCTGCTAAAGCAGTAGATAAGTGCAGATAGCTACTGTGTTCTTGTGGTAAGTATCTGAAAAGAAATGATGGACTAAAAGTGATATAGATGATTTCGTGCTGCTGGTCTTCTATGTATTTTGAACTTAGTTTTTCTGGATACACAAGCATCAGGTTATGCTGCTGATCACCAATAGTAACAAAATCTTTCTTTAAGTCAGCGTCTGAAAATGTAATATTTCCTTTTAGTGTAAACACCATTTGAAATAAAGGCTGGCTAGCGAAAGGAAGAGCTGTATTTACCGCTTCGTCTTGATTTTTTCCGGCAGATCTTTTTGAGTAACAGAAAGCTATGTCATTTACCGAGTTTATCTTATTCCCTGGAAATTCTCCTTTAACCGTCAGTTCTTCTCCTTTTGCCGTCATACGCTCCTTATATCTTTGCCACGAAAATAGGATTATTAAGACTAGTTATAAATTAAATGTTAAAAATAATACAATATGAATAAAAAAATTACAAATATTTTATTCCTGTTAATGGTTGGTATTTGTGCTTTCGCACAGGGACAGACAATTACAGGTAGGGTCATGGACCAAAGTGGAACTACGCTGCCGGGCGCTTCGGTAATGAAAAAGAATACCAGAGAGGTAGTGTCAGCAACAAGTGACGGAAGTTTTTCTATTTCGGCAAGGACCGGGGATGTACTTTCGGTATCCTATACCGGATATCAAACTACAGAACTGACAGTGAGTAATAATTCAACGATATTGAATTTCGTTCTGGAACCTGCTGTTCAGCAGTTATCTGAAGTGATGGTTACCGGTGCATTAGGGATTAAACGCCTGGCTAGAGAGCTTGGTACTTCTGCGCAGGTTGTGTCCTCAGAAAACTTAAACCAGGGAAAAACGGTTAACCCGCTGTTTGGCTTAACGAGTAAGGTAGCTGGTTTACGGATTAATATGAATGATGCGACTACGGGTAAAACTGAAGGGCTTGTTCAAATCCGGTTAAGGGGCTCACGCTCTTTTAATGATGCGAAAAACAATCCTATATATGTGGTGGATGGTGTACCTGTACCTGATATTAGCAGGTTAAATCCTAATGATATTGAAAGTATCACGGTGTTAAAAGGGGCTAATGCTGCTGCTTTATATGGTTCTGAAGGGGTAAATGGAGCCTTAATGGTGACGACTAAAAAAGGTAGCAGTGGTAGTGGAACGGTTAGGTTTTCTAATACGACTTCTTTTTCTAATGTTTATCTGCTTCCTCCGGCGCAAACTCAATTTGGCCAGGGACAGAACGGAATTTATTCTCCAACTCAGTATGAATCTTGGGGGCCGGCTTTTGATGGTACTACGAAAGATATCGGCCTGCCTTTGCCTGATGGTTCACAACCAACTGCGCTTTATGCTGCTCCATCTAAAGATAACAGGCTAAATATGTTCGATACAGGAGTGACCCTTCAGAATGATGTTTCTTTTTCTGGTGGTGATGATAAGTCTGCTTACTTTTTATCTGCGCAGCATGTTAATATAAAAGGAGTGATTCCTGGTGATAAAAGTACACGTACAGGTGCCAGGTTTAATGGCTCCAGAAAGTTTGGCAAGCTGAATACTTCTTATAATTTCAATTATGTATTCAATAAAAGAAATACAACACCAGATGGACCTTGGTATAATACCTATAACCAGCCGGCTAATCTTGATCTTAATGCTTTAAGAAACTGGGATGACCCTAATTCTGCTGCTCATCCGCTTAATTATTATACGGATGCTACAGCTGCTAAAAATCCATTCTTCTTAATGGATAACAATAGAAACAGGTCTGAGCAGCAAACTATAAATGGGAAAGTTGAACTGGATTATGCTTTCACTCCATGGTTTAGCGCGTTGTACCGTGTTGGGTTATTTAGTACAACTGATGAAACACGTGTAACCACGAACAAACTGGCTTCTCCATCGGGTAACCGCAATGTGAATGGTTCGGTTAGTGATGGTAGTAATAATTTTAGAAGGTTAAATAGTGATCTGATCTTAAACTTTAACAAGAAATTCGGCAAGTTTACTACCCGGTTGTTGCTGGGCCAGAATATTCGTGTTGATGATACTAAAACTGCAGGTATTAGCAGTTCAAACCTATTATTGCCAGATTTATTTAATCCAGGGGTAAGAACAGGAGAATTGAATGGAAGTTCTTCTATTATCAAATATAGATCATTAGGAACTTATGGTGAATTTACTGCGGGTTATAATAACTACTTGTTTTTAACTTTAACAGGCCGTAATGATCAGGTTTCTGTGCTAAGCAAAGAAAACCGCTCTTATTTTTATCCTGGAGTGAGTGCTTCGTTTGTATTTAGTGAGGCTATTAAAGGATTAAGAGAGAACAAGATCCTTTCTTATGGAAAGATTTTCGCTTCCTTTAATAAAACCGGGAACGTTACTTTAGATCCTTATACCCTGAATAATGCGTATAGCCAGATTAACGGGTTTCCTTATGGTTCACTGGTAGGTTTTACACCTAGCCTGACTAATCCAAACCCTAATATTGAACCAGAATTTGTTAAATCTTATGAAGCTGGTATTCAGCTGAGCTTTTTTAATAACCGGTTGAATTTTGAAGGTGCTTATGTATATTCAGATTCTGATGGTCAAATATTTGAAGCGCTTACTTCAAGTGGTACGGGTTATAACAATACCATTGTTAATTCTGGCCGGTTAACTAACTCTATTATAGAATTAAGTTTAAACGGTGATATTATCCGTAAGAAAGATTTTAAATGGAATGTAGGATTCAACTTTACCCATATCAATAACCAGGTTAAAACCTTGTTTAGCGGTTTGGATGAATTTAGGATGTTCAGACAAGCTTATGCTGTACTTGGGCAGTCTTATCCTTTGCTAAGAGTGAGTGATTATGCAAGGGACCCACAAGGAAGGGTAATTGTAAATTCAACAGGTGCCACCGCGGGTAATACGACTACTGTGGCAGATAACACGGATCTTGGAACTATGGTGCCTCCTTATCAAATGGGATTAAGTACGATGTTTGAATATAAAGGGATTAGTATTGGTGCACAGTTTGATTCACGTTTGGGCGGATGGCTTTATTCTGAGGTGGTACCGAGAATGTATACAGCAGGTACACATCCTGCTACTGCAGCGTATAACCGCCAGCCTTTCATTTTCCCAAATTCTGTAATCAATACTGGAACAACTGAAAATCCTGTTTATGTAGAAAATACAAGTGTGTATTCTAAAGGGGATAAGGCTTTTTGGGATGCCCAGGGAAAAGTTCAGCGGAATACAGCGGCTAAATCTGATTTCTTTAAATTAAGAGAGCTTAATGTTAGTTATGCGTTGCCACAATCTTTATTAAAAGGACAAAAAGTAATCCGTCAGGCTAGTATTGGTTTTGTCGCTACTAATTTGTTTATCATCAGACATAAGGATAATACCTATGGTGATCCAGAGTCTTTATATAACCAAACTGATGGTTATTTAAGTTTTAGACAGATCCCGCCTTCAAGAACGTATGGCTTTAATGTAAATGTAACGTTCTAAATAATTTTTTTTATACACGCTGATCAATATAATAAAATGAAACCTGCATAAGATTACGTCTTACAAACCGAGATGAAAATGATGCAAGCTTCATAACAATTAAAAAAAATATATACTGATGAAAAATTCTATAAAAATATTTGTTCTTGCAGCAGGAATACTGACACTGTCGTCTTGTGAGAAGTTTTTAGATGTTAATGATAATCCAAATTCGCCAGTAACAGAGAATTTAGCTTTAAATGCTAAACTTCCGGCTGCTTTGATGAGTACCGTAAGCCAAAATACCAGGCTGATTAACCCGTTGTCTTCTTTGTGGGCAGGCTATTGGGGTACGACGAGTGAGGCTACTAATTTGTTTTTTAATGAGAAAACCTATAATGGGGTAGGTATCCGCGGAACCAGAGATGGTATCCAGATCTGGGAGGGAAGTTATAATACTTTGCTTTATTACCAGTTAATGAAGGTACAGGCACAACAGGAGAATGCGTTGTTTTATAGTGGAATTGCCAAAATTATGCAGGCATGGCACTTTATTCAATTGGTAGATATGTATAATAACATCCCTTTTGATGAAGCATTACAGGGTACACAATATATATCTCCAAGATATGAGGATGGTAAAACGGTGTATGAAAAATCGGTGAATTTGATTACAGAGGGAATAAATGATATTAAGGGTGCTTCTGCGGCTGATTTACCTGGAGCTGCTGATATTATTTTTGGAGGCAACAGGCTGATGTGGGCGAAATTTGGAAACACTTTGAAGCTGAGGGCGATGATTCATCAGAGTGAGGCTAATAACCAAGCTCATATTGTTGCAGAAATTCAAAAAATTGTACAAGAAGGAAGCGGGTTTTTAGGTGTTGGTGAAAATGCAAATGCGAATCCGGGATACCTGAATACGACAGGGAAAATGAATCCTTACTGGGAAAGTTATTACCGTAACGTGGGTGGTCAAACTACAAACCACATCAGTTTACGCCCTACGCAATATGTCATCAATAAATATCAGTCGCTGAATGATCCAAGATTGGCTGCCATTTATGTGGCACTTAGTGGTGGTGTTTATAAAGGCGTTCTTTTTGGTAATCCAACAGTGGATAACCAATATAGTGCAGTTAATACTTCGGCTTTTAAAGGTCCTGTAGAGAATAATAATGCTCCAGCGGGATTATTCAAAAGCTTTAATCAGCCTTCTGTATTGCTGGGCTCATTTGAAAGTTTGTTTTTGCAATCAGAAGCGGCTCAGAGGGGCTGGATTGCAGGGACGGCAAAAACATTTTATGACCAGGGAATTGCAGAGTCTTTTAAATATATAGGTTTAACTGCGGGTGCTGCAAATACATATGCTTCACAAGGGGGTGTTAACCTGGATCAGGCTACGAATAAAATTCAGCAGATTATTACCCAGAAGTGGCTTTCGCTAAATAGCATCAGCAGTTTGGAAGCTTGGACGGATTTCCGCAGATTGGGATTTCCTGATTTTCCAAATTCTTTGCAGGCGCCTTCTTCTCTGGACCGGCCTTTGCGATTAATGTACCCAGAATCTGAGCGCCAGACCAATAGTGGACAGACTGATCAGCAAGGAAACGATGTGGTTACTGCTGGGAGAATTTGGTGGGACCAATAATCAATTTTAAACAGCTTAAATAAGCTGTAAAATAGCCCTTAATTAAAAGCCTTTTGGAATATTCCAAAAGGCTTTTAATTAAGGGCTATTTTAGTGCCTGGCTATGATACTTCCAGGCTGATAGGAATTGTTGCTTTTTATCCTGCTGTAACGGGCAGGTATGGTGTTACTTTTTCTAAGGCAAAATGTAGTTGCTCTTCTGGAGTAATATCTGTATTATCCAGGATAATTGCATCTTCGGCACGGATGAGCGGACTTTCTTTGCGGGTGGTATCTGCGTAATCACGGTGTGCCAGATTTTCAAATACATCTTCCAGGGAAGTTTCTGTATCGCCTTTGCTTTGTAGTTCTTTATACCTTCTTTCTGCCCTGATTTTAGGATCGGCTGTCATGAAGAGTTTTACTTGTGCATCTTGAAATACGGTTGTTCCAATATCACGGCCATCCATCACAATATTTTTTGATTTGCCCATGCGCTGTTGCTGCCTGACCATTTCTGTACGTACTTCTTTGATGGCAGAAACTTCGCTAACATTTTCAGAAACTGGCATTTTCCTGATCTCTTCTGAAACTTCTTCTCCGTTTAAGGTGATATGAGATTCGTAATCCCTTGCGTGAAAATTAAGTTCAATGTGCTTTAATGCTTCTGTTGCTGCTGCATGATCATTGAAGTCAATGTGATGGCGCAAGAAATATAAGGTTACTGCCCGGTACATCGCTCCGCTGTCAATATATATAAAGCCTAGTTTTTTAGCTAGCGCTTTTGCTAATGTACTTTTGCCACAAGAGGAATATCCATCAATAGCGATCACCAGGTTTTTTCTCATATGATGGCAAAGTTAGTGTTTTAGGGGGTTTTTGAAATACCTGATGAATGAATTGTAGCTATAATTAGTAACCGGATATCATTTTATTCTTAAAAAAGAATTATTTTTGCTGAATGATACCTGAAAAAGCAGAATTGTTGAAATCACTAACCTTTAAAACCTCCAGAAGCGGTGGAAAGGGTGGGCAAAATGTGAATAAGGTAGCTAGTAAAGTAGAGGTGATCTTTAATATTGAAGATGCAGGGTTTTTAACGGAAACGGAAAAAGCGCTGCTTACAGCACGTTTAGCAAACCGCCTTGACCAACTTGGTAACCTGCATATTGTATCCCAGGAAGACCGCAGTCAGCTGGTAAACAAAGAACGCAGTATCGCTAAACTAATTGCTGTTCTAAATGATTCCCTGCATGTGGATAAAATCAGGAGGCCAAGCCGCACACCAAGAAGTGTGATCAGGAAAAGAAAAAGCGATAAACAATCGCTTTCTTTAAAAAAAGAAGGCCGGAAAAGACCTTCAATGGATCATTAAAAATGGATCAGTTTAGTTGAACCGGTAAAATGCGCTTATTGTTCCCCATTGATGTGCGCGGGCATCACTTTTAATCTCTTTAGTTTTAAACAATACGCCATAATCTATCGTGAAACGGTTTGTACTGTAATTTAAACCAAGCTGCTGCGCAAATACGACAGGTTTTTGGCTAAAAGTAACCGGACTATCATTGTTAAACATGCTCCCTTGTATAGTCGCATCGTAGGCAACAAGGTTTAACTGTGGCTTAGCATAAAAAAAGAGCTCGTTTTTTACCAGTGATTTAGTTTTTGTCTGATTGCCTATTGCTGCATTGGTATAGGCAGAATTGAAAAGCTGGTTAAGGCTTCCTGTTCTAAATAATATGCCGGCACCAGCACCACTAAATGTCGTCCCTAGGTTTGCATATCCTTCAAAAGAAAATTCTACTGCATTATCTGCTACCCTGGTCAATAATTTGGTGTATTGTGCAGAAAGGTTAATGGTTAGTTCATTTTTAATCTGATATTCCCATCCGCCTGTTTCGTAAAACCCAAATGTTTTGTGCAGTTGTTTCTGACCTGCTTCGGCGAGTGAGTTTTTTCCTGTTGTACCTATTTGTACACTTGTCTTTAAAATGCTTTCATTGCTGTAAAACCAGTTCATCGCTCCTTCTGCATACAGATAGCCTGCAAAAGGGCGGTCTTGTCTGGCAGGGTCTGGTGCAAAGCCAGAGTAGGGGTTAAACATTTTTTGTCCTATGGTAATTTCATAAGTCTTCTTTTCTAAGCCTTCTTTTAATTTTTGCTGATCTAGTGCGTGTCTGAAATTTAAGAACAGACCATTGGTATAATAACGGTCTGAGCCTTGGCCCAGGTAAGAATCATTATCACTTTTAAAACCAAATTCATTTTTATAAGTCTGTGCATGTGCAGCTGCGGAAAATAAAAGTAAAAGCAGCAGGAGGGAAAACCTGTTATATTTCATATGGATGCAAAAAAAAAGCTCCGGTTGTTCCGGAGCTTTAAAGGTAAGTGTTAATATTTGACTGCGCAATTAGTTGAGCACAGGTTTTACTTTGATACTTAAGTCTTGCGGGTCTTTTACTTTATCTTTAGTTAAGGCCAGTTCAATTACTTCTTTCATTTCAGAAACATAATGAAAGTTTAAGTCTGTGATATAACTTTCTTTGATTTCCAGGATATCTTTACGGTTAGACTTACATAAGATGATATCTTTTATGTTTGCTCTTTTAGCCGCAAGGATTTTCTCTTTGATCCCACCAACTGGCAATACTTTTCCACGCAGGGTAATCTCTCCGGTCATAGCCAGGTTAGATTTTACTTTACGCTGGGTAAAGGCTGAAGTTAATGCGGTTAACATAGTTACACCTGCAGATGGACCATCTTTTGGGGTGGCACCAGCAGGTACGTGTACATGGATGTCCCAAAGATCAAATAGCTGATAGTCAATATTGAAAGCTGCGGCATGAGCCCTTAAATAAGCTAAGGCGATAACTGCAGATTCTTTCATCACATCACCCAGGTTTCCGGTAAGTGTTAACTTTCCTTTACCAGGGCTTAAACTCGCTTCAATGAATAAAATATCTCCGCCTACTTGTGTCCATGCTAAACCAGTTACTACACCAGCAACTTCGTTTCCTTCATAAAGGTCCTTGTCATAAATAGGGGCACCTAAAATGCGCTCTACGTCTTCTAAGGTTAGTGCAGGTTCATATGCTTCTTCCATTGCAATTTTAGTGGCAACGCCTCTTACCAGTGATCCTATCTTTTTCTCTAATCCACGCACACCAGATTCACGGGTGTAATCCTCTATTACCTTTTCAATTAATCCAGACTTCAGTACGATGTCTTTGGTTTTGATCCCGTGCTGTTCCTTTTGTTTTGGTAATAAGTATTTTTTTGCAATCTCTATTTTCTCTTCGATGGTATAGCCGTTTACTTCTATAATCTCCATACGATCTAGCAATGCTGGTTGTATAGTGCTTAGTGAATTTGCGGTAGCAATGAATAATACATTAGACAGGTCATAATCTGCTTCTACATAGTGGTCATTAAACGCACTGTTTTGCTCAGGATCTAATACCTCAAGTAATGCAGATGATGGGTCGCCTCTGTAATCCGATCCAACTTTATCAATTTCGTCTAGTACAAATACAGGATTGGCTGCACCAGCTTTCTTAATGGACTGGATAATACGACCTGGCATGGCACCAATATAAGTTTTACGGTGTCCCCTGATTTCAGCTTCATCTCTGATACCGCCAAGCGCCATACGTACATATTTACGGTTAAGCGCTTTTGCAATGGATTTTCCTAACGAGGTTTTACCAACTCCCGGAGGGCCTACCAGGCAAATAATTGGCGCTTTCATATCGCGTTTTAGCTTTAGTACCGCTAAATATTCTATGATCCGCTGCTTTACTTTCTCTAAACCAAAGTGGTCTTTGTCTAGTACGCGCTGCGCACGTTTTAAATCAAAGTTATCTTTGGTGAAGTCGTTCCATGGAAGATCCAGAAGGAGTTCCAGGTAATTGATTTGCACTGAATAATCAGGTGCGGCAGGATTCATCCTTCCTAATTTCTCCAGTTCTTTATTGAAGTGTTCTTTGATCTGTAAAGACCATTTTTTCTTTTTAGCACGGGTTTCTAATGCTTCGTATTCCTGATCGGAAGAGTTACCGCCCAATTCTTCCTGGATGGTCTTTAGCTGCTGGTTTAGAAAATAATCTCTTTGCTGTTTATCCAGATCGGTGCGTACTTTAGACTGGATCTGGTTTTTTAGTTCCAGCATTTGCAGTTCCAGGGTAAGCAGCTCCATAACCATCATGGCTCTCTCCCTTAAATTATCCATTTCCAGCATTTTCTGCTTGTCTTTTACATCTGCATTCATGTTTGAAGAGATGAAATTGATCAGAAAAGAAGTGCTTTCTATGTTTTTAAGTGCCATTGCCGCTTCACTTGGGATGTTTGGCGATAGCTGGATGATCTGCGAAGACATTTCCCGGATAGAAGCTACTAATGCTTTGAATTCTTTATCGGTTTTTTTAAGCTTAACTTCGTTGAATTTACTGATAGTAACCTTAATGTAAGGCTCTGATTGTACTTCTTCCAGTAAACGGAAACGTTGTTTTCCCTGGATAATCACTGTGGTATTTCCATCAGGCATTTGAAGCATTTTAATAATATGGGCAACTGTACCCACTTTATTTAGCTGTTCAAATGTTGGGTCTTCAATAGAAACATCCAGTTGAGAAACTACACCAATAATTTTATCGCCTTTATAGGCTTCTTTTATCAGTTTTATAGATTTGTCTCTTCCAACAGTAATTGGAATAACCACACCAGGAAACAATACGGTGTTTCTGAGCGGAAGAATGGCTAATATTTCTGGAGTTTCTTCGTTATTCATCTCATCCTCATCTTGTTGTGACATTAATGGGAAAAATTCCGTATCTTCATTTATGATGGGTAGTGCATTGCCAAAATCAAACTGATCTTTTATACTCATTAAACAGGCCTTTCTAAATAAAAAAACGACAATCTGGCAGTATGCCGTTTGTGAAAATATTAATTATATATAACTGGGTATCTTTTCAACTTATGTGCCAAATGTCCAATATCGTGTTTTGTCTGTTAAAAAGGCAGAATATGAAATATATATTGTCGCGCTTATCATATTTAATAATTTTAGACGTTAACCTTTACTTATAAATGATATTAAAATCATAGATGTATAAACATGATTTTATATCTTTAATTTTTATAAAATAAAATTTGATGAATTATATTAAGAACGCGCTTGTCCTGCTATTCGTTATTTCTATTCAAACCAGTTTTGCACAAACAGGTTATGATAAGTTAGGTATGCAGGCCATGATGAAAGGTGATTACAAAGGAGCCGTAGCCCAGTTAGAAAAAGCCGATACAAAAAGTCCAAACAATCCAAGTGTATTAAAGATGCTTGGATATTCTTACTTCCAGTGTGGTAACTTTGAAAGTTCTATTGAAACTTATAGCAGGTTAATCGTGATTAAACCTTCAGATTATTCTGCTTATTATTACAGGGGAAAAGCGAGACAAAACGTAGCAAATGACCCTAAAGAATCTTTAAACCAAATGCGCGATAACTTTTACCTGTCGGCTATTAAAGATTTCACAAAGGCAATAGAGATCAATGGAGAAGAAGATACACAGTTATTGCAAAACAGAGGCCTTGCCTATAAGGATTATGCGATCTATAAATCTTATAAGATTAAAAAACGAGTAGAAAAAGATGCTTGTATTTCTTTATTTAATAATTCTATTGCTGACTTTCAAAAGGTATTGGTGGTACAACCTTTAAGAAAAGATATCATTTCACTGATTGATTATGTTAAAGCACAGATCTCAAGTTTGAAATAAAGGTCAGAATAAAAAAAGAACATAAAAAAACCAGGGTGCAAACCCTGGTTTTTTTATGTTCTTTTTTTATTAATTGAATTTCCCGGTAACCTGATAGTTCTTTTTATCTAACATTTTTATGTGCTGAACTTTTTTTACCTGGTATAAACTGTCAGGAAAGTAAGTTAATGTATCATTAGAAGTATAAAGCAGGTTTTCTGTCTTAATCAGTATTTCGATGCCGTAAAGTTTTCCATTTCTATATTGAATGCGGAGTGATTTGACAGGCACTTTTTCTTGATCAGATATATACGTTTTTGACTCTTTATTTATTGTTGCTTTGAACAGACCTTGCCAGGCTGATTTATTGATGTCAGCGTCAGAGAATACGGATAATTCTTTGGACCAGTCTGCAATTTTAACTTCCTTCTGTTCTGAAGAGTTATTGACGATCACAGATTTATCTATTTCGGTATTGGACTGGTTAAGACGTGCCGCTTCTTTTGCGATGTATCCTTTAAGGTCAAAATAGGTAAGGGTATTCACTTGTTTTTGTTTGGGGGCCGGATTGCAGGCCCCCAGACAAAATAAGATGAAGAGGAATAACAGACCTCTCATTATACCAGGTAGTTTCCAGTCATAATTGCTGGTTTTTCTATTCCCATTAGTTTAAGAATAGTTGGAGCTACATCTCCTAGTTTTCCATCGGCAATTGCTGTATAATCTGTACCCACTAAAATACAAGGTACAAGGTTAGTCGTGTGTGCGGTGTTTGCAGAACCATCATTGTTTAACATAAATTCTGAATTTCCATGGTCTGCAAGTATGATAAATGAGTAGCCGTTTTCCAATCCGGTTTTAACTACGGTCTCTGCACATCTGTCTGCTGTTTCTACTGCTTTAATTACTGCTTCAAAAACACCGGTGTGTCCAACCATATCAGGATTGGCGAAATTAAGACAAATGAAATCTGCCCAGCCGGTTTGCATTTCTTTAACGATAGCATCTGTAATTCCTTGTGCACTCATTTCTGGCTGCAAATCGTAAGTGGCTACTTTTGGAGAAGGGATCATAATCCTTTTCTCATTTTCAAAAGTCAGTTCCCTGCCGCCTGAAAAGAAAAAGGTAACGTGTGGATATTTCTCTGTCTCTGCAATCCGGATCTGGTTTTTATGATTTTTCTCTAAGATCTCACCCAGTGTTTCTGTCAGGTCGTCTTTTGTGAAAACTACTTTTACGTCTTTAAAGTTTTCATCGTAGGTAGTCATGGTTACATAGTACAATGGCAATGGCTTCATGTCAAAATCCGGATACTCATTTTGTGTGAGTGCGGCTGTGATTTCCCTGCCTCTGTCTGTTCTGTAGTTGAAACAGATCACTACGTCATCAGGCTGTATCGTTGCTACTGGGGTACCGTTGTCTTGTGTAAGTACGATAGGTTTGATAAATTCATCGGTAATACCTTCTGCATAGGATTTTTCAATAGTTGCTACGGCATCTTGGGTGGCTGTACCTATCCCTTTGGTAAGTAAGTCGTAAGCTTGTTTTACACGTTCCCAGCGTGAATCTCTGTCCATGGCATAATAACGACCTATTAAACTGGCTATCTTACCTGTAGATTTTTTAAGGTGCTGATCCAGGTCTTTAATGAATCCAAGGCCAGCATTAGGATCGGTATCCCTGCCGTCTAAAAAGGCATGTACAAAAACATCTTTTAGTCCTTGTTCATTTGCAGCATCACATAATCCTTTTAGGTGATTGATATGGGCATGAACCCCGCCGTCGGATAATAGTCCGATGAAGTGAATTGCCTTGTTGTTTGTTTTTGCATAGTTAAATGCATCAACTAATGTTTTGTTTGTTTTGATTGATCCATCGCTGATGGCTTTGTTGATCCTTCCCAGTTCCTGGTATACTACCCTGCCTGCACCCAGGTTCATATGACCAACTTCAGAATTTCCCATTTGTCCTGCTGGTAGTCCTACTGCTTCACCAGATGCTTCCAGTTTGGAATTTGGGTATTGCTTTAATAAAGAATCAAAAAATGGAGTGTTTGCTGCATATGCTGCATCTGAACTATCTTGTTTTCCGTAACCCCATCCATCAAGGATGAGGAGCATCACTTTTTTATTGTTCATTTGAATAGAATTGATGTTTCGGGGTTAATAAACCCATGCAAATATAAACCTATTGAAGTTTGATGAGAAATCTAATTACATTTTATGATGGTAGAATGGCATCATTTGTGTGCAAATAATTTGTTATCTTTAGAGTATGATTAGATCATTCCTTCCGGCGCTGATTTTATTGACCCAGTTATTCCATTCAATGGTGTTTCAGGGCGATATTGTTGATAATTTATCGACCTTGTTCAAAGCTGCGAATTCAAAAGAAATCAGTAAAAATTTCTCTCCGTCTGTGGAATTGACTATAAATGAAGAAGAAGATGTCTACTCTAAGGCACAGGCTGAGCAGATATTGCGAGAATTCTTTAATAAATCTGTGCCTACTAATTCTGCTGTGGTACACCTGATCAATACGAATCCTAATTATCGTTTTGGGATACTTTCACTTAGTACTAAAACCGGGAAATTCAGGGTGGCTATTACGTTGAAAAAGAACGCTAATACTTTTTTTATCACAGAATTAAGTGTTGAGCCTGATAAATAATAACGCTAATTTATGTAAAAATGCTATTTTTGATCTAAAATACTCGTTTTGGATAAGAATTTAATAGACCTATTTATAAAAAATGCAATTGCCGAAGACCTCGGTGATGGCGATCATACCTCGCTCTCTACTATTCCTGCGGGGGCTACTGGCAAAGCTAAATTGCTGATTAAAGAAGATGGTATTCTTGCTGGGGTAGAATTGGCCATGGAAATATTTAGCCAGGTTGATGCTTCACTTAAAACTGAATTGTTCCTTAGTGATGGTGATGATGTGAAATACGGTGATGTGGCTTTTACGGTAGCTGGTAGTTCTCATGCGATTCTGCTGGCGGAAAGGTTGGTACTTAACTGTATGCAGCGGATGAGTGGTATTGCTACGAAAACTAACCGTATCGTTAAATTACTTGCTCCTTATCAAACTCAGTTACTGGATACACGTAAAACTACTCCGGGTTTAAGGTATATTGAAAAATGGGCTGTACGGATTGGCGGGGGCGTAAATCACCGTATTGGATTGTATGATATGATCTTGATTAAAGATAATCATGTGGATTATGCTGGTGGAATTAGCCAGGCGATTACTGCGGCTAATGCTTATCTGCAGGATAAGGGTAAAGTGCTGGAGATTGAAATTGAGGTAAGAAACTTGGCTGAGCTTGGTTCTGTACTTGAAAATGGTAAAGTGAACAGGATTATGCTGGATAATTTTAGTTTTTCTGATCTTAAAGAGGCGGTGAAACTGATTGACCATAAATATATTACGGAAGCTTCTGGTGGTATAACTGAGGATAATGTGACTGCGTATGCAGATTGTGGTGTTGATTTTATTTCTATGGGTGCGCTGACGCATTCTGTAAAAAGTCTGGACATGAGTTTAAAAGCCTATTAAGGATGATATCTATTTATTCTATTACTGCAGTTATTTTGGCTTATCTCTGTGGATCAATACCCACGGCGGTTTGGATAGGGCAGGCTTTTTATGGCATTGATGTTAGGGAGTATGGCAGCGGAAATGCTGGGGCTACGAATACTTTTCGGGTGCTGGGGAAAAAAGCGGGTATTGCTGTAATGACTATTGATATTGGTAAGGGCTATACTGCAACTAAACTTGCCTATTTTATAGGTCTCTCTGTAACGGGTCCGCATAATTCTGCACAGTTTGTTAATTATGAGCTTGCTTTGGGTGTAACTGCGGTTATGGGCCATTTGTTCCCTATTTTTGCTGGTTTTAGGGGCGGTAAAGGGGTGGCTACGCTTTTTGGAATGATTTTGGCAGTCAATTTTCCGGCGGCTATGCTTTGTGTTCTTGTTTTTGTAATTGTTTTGCTGGTAACTAAGTATGTTTCTCTAAGTTCTATATGTGCAGGTTTTACTTTTCCGCTTGGAATTGTTTTTTTGCTGCATTCTACGATTAAATCGGAGGTTTTGTATGGGATGGTGGTTTGCATATTGATTTTGGTTACTCACCAGAAGAACCTGGAGCGATTACTTAAAGGCAAGGAGTCTAAAGTTTATCTGTTTAAGAGGAAAACTAACTAAATAACTAGTAATGAAAAAATTAACATTAACGGGTATTGCTGCGGTGATATTGATCAGCTATTCGTGCTCTACTGTACCGCTTTCTGGCAGGAACAGGATAAGTTTTGTAAATGAAAGTGAAATGCAGACTGCTGCTGCACAGAGTTATACAACGCTTTTGAAAGATCCACAGACTAAGATATTGAATAATGCGGATGCGCAGCGTGTGAAGAGGATTGGCCAAAAGATTGCTGCTGCGGTAACACAGTATATGAATGCGAATGGATATGGTTCGCAGATTCAGGGGTTTAATTGGGAGTTTAACTTGATTGATAGTAAGGAAGTGAATGCCTGGTGTATGCCTGGTGGTAAGGTGGCTGTTTATTCTGGTATTTTGCCGGTTACTAAGGATGATGCTGGTTTGGCGACTGTGATGGGACATGAGATTGCGCATGCGATTGCACAGCATTCTTCTGAGCGTGCGTCTAAAGCGCAGGTTGCGGCTGTTGGTGGTGGTTTGCTTGGGGCAGCTACTGGAAATAAGTCTGCGACTACACAGAATGTGATTAGCCAGATTTATGGAATTGGTGCGCAGGGTTTTTATTTGTTGCCTAATTCTAGAACGCAGGAGCTGGAGGCGGATCATTTGGGATTGATATTTATGTCTATGGCGGGTTATAATCCGTCTAATGCGGTTGGTTTTTGGCAGCGGATGTCTGCGGTGAGTGCGGGTGCACAGAAGCAGCCTGAGTTTTTAAGTACGCACCCTGCTGATGGGACTAGGATTGCACAGATTCAGAAGGATTTGCCTGAGGCGATGAGGTATTATAATTCTACGTCGGGTAAGCCGGTTAGGTAAGGTTTGTTGGTTTTAAATGATAACCTATAGGGTAAAATCTACAATTTAATAATGGATAATCTATAATTTAAAATCTATAATTTATAAAAATTAAAAAAAGAACACCCTGTTTTTCGACTACATATCTTTTGCTTTGCAAAACATATGAGGCCGAAAAACAGGGTGTTTCTTTTTTTTATAGATTTTCTCCCTGGTTTGGTGGTTGTGGTTGGTGGGATAGGAGCGGGGGTATTATTGTTGGGGGTTAAATTAAAGGTGTTATTGATTTGACTTGCTTAATGTTTTTATCATTGCGGATGCTTTTAGCAGGCATTCTTCGTATTCTGATTCTGGGGAGGATTCGTAAGTGATTGCTCCGCCAACCTGGAAGGATAGGTATTTGTTTGTTTTGTTGTATAGGATGCTGCGGATGATTACGTTAAAATCAAAGTCTCCTTCGTTGTCAAAATATCCGAATGCACCGGAATAGATTCCTCTTTTGCTAATTTCTGTTGCTTCAATTAGTTGCATGGCACGGACTTTTGGGGCACCGGTCATTGATCCCATGGGGAAAGTGCTTTTTATTGCGTCTACAGGATGTATTTCGGGTTGCAGTGTACAGCTTATGGTAGAGATCATTTGATGGACCTGTGGAAAAGTATAGATTCCAAAGAGTTCTTCTACTTTAACTGATCCGGGAACGGCACATTGGGTTAGATCGTTTCTTACCAGGTCTACGATCATTACGTTTTCTGCTTGTTCTTTGCTGCTTAGTTTAAGGCTGGATTTGTTTTGCTGGTCTTCAGCGGTATTTGAACCACGTCTGGCTGTGCCTTTGATGGGTTGTGAGTAGAGTTTAGGGCCTCTTTTGCAGAGGAATCTTTCTGGGCTTGCGGATAGGATGTATTTGTCGGCTATTTTAAAAAAGCCTGAAAATGGGGTGGGGGATAATTCATTTAGGGTGAGGTAAACTTCGTATGGATCGATTTCCGCATTTTCTGCAAAAAATTCCTGGCAGAAGTTGATTTCATAGATGTCTCCTCGTTTGATGTATTGCCGCAGTTCTTCTACTTTGTGCAGGTAGGTTGCTTTATTTAGGCGGGGTTTGATGGAGGGAGAATAGGTTTTTTTTGTGTTTGAGAGGGTGTATGGAGCGTATTTGTTGATGGTTTGTAATAGATCAGCAGGGCCGGTCAGGATTTGCAGCTGGCCATTTTTGATGGCGAGGAGATATTTTGGAACGAAGAAATAAAGGTCTGGAAAATTAAGGGGGTTGGGGTGCTGGGAGGATAGGTCTTCTAGCTCGTTCTTGAGATCATAGGCTAGGGTGCCAAATATCCAGCCCTGGTTTTTTTGACGAAATTCTTTTAGGGCACTGAAGGCATTACCGGTGGGCGTGTCGAGCTGGTTGCTTTGACCTGCTGCTAGCAGAAAGTCGTATTTTGAATAGGGATCGGTGTATTCATTGGAGTCAAAACAACAGCATACTTCAAACTGGCTGGCCCATTGGAGGGCTTTTTGTTTAAATGAGATTAATTCCTGTGAATGCATAGGAGCATGTAGAATTGTTTGGAATGAAAAAGGCGGCACCTGGCCGCCTTTTTTTGTTTTATTTTTTTTAGTAGGGTCCTTTTAGTTAAGGATTAATGTTTGTACCCGGTCTGGTCCTACTGAAAGGTATTTTACAGGTACTTCTAATTCTTTTTCCAAGAAGGTGATATAGGCTAAAAGCTGAGCAGGTATTTCGTTGATCTCAGTGATTTTAGTGATATCAGTTTTCCATCCTTCAATTTCTTTTAAAACTGGAGTAGGTTTAAGGGTAATGATGTCGTAGGGCATGTAATCGATGGTTTCGCCGTTGTGTTCGTAATGGGTACAGGCGTAGATCGTATCAAAGCCACTTAATACATCTGCTTTTGTCATTACCATTTCGGTAACACCGTTTAGCATGATGGCATATTTAAGGGCGGGAAGGTCAATCCATCCGCAGCGGCGTGGCCTGCCTGTTGTAGCACCAAATTCATGGCCTACCTGACGCAGGTTTTCTCCAACTTCATCTTCTAGTTCAGTAGGAAAAGGACCGCTTCCTACACGTGTGCAGTAGGCTTTGAAGATCCCAACAACACTGCCTATTTTATTTGGGGCTATACCTAATCCGGTGCAGGCACCGGCGGTAGTGGTGTTTGAAGAGGTTACAAAAGGGTAAGAACCGAAATCGATATCCAGGAGGGTGCCTTGTGCACCTTCGGCAAGAACTTTTTTGCCTTCTTTCAGATAACCGTTTACATAGTGCTCACAATCTACATGAGGAATGGTTTTTAAGAATTCTACTGCTTCAAAGAAGGCAGCTTCTTTTTCTCCAAGATCGTACTCAAAGTTGTAGTGTGAAAGTAATTCTTTATGCTTGGTAACTAGCTTGTTGTAGCGTTCTTTGAAATCTGGTAAAGTGGTATCCCCAACACGTAAACCATTACGTCCGGTTTTATCCATGTAGGTTGGCCCGATTCCTTTTAGGGTAGAACCAATTTTATCTTTACCCATTTTCTGCTCATTCGCAGCGTCTAAAAGCTGGTGAGTAGGCAGGATCAAATGTGCTTTACGTGCAATCACCAATTTGCCATTTGCAATTGGATCATGACCAGCTTTTTTCAGGTTGTCTAACTCTCTTTTTAAAATGATGGGGTCTATTACCACACCATTACCAATCAAATTCATGGTTTTTTCATTGAAAATACCAGATGGAATAGTATTTAGAACGAATTTTTTGCCATCAAACTCTAAGGTGTGGCCGGCATTCGGTCCGCCTTGAAAACGAGCTATCAAATCATATTGCGGACATAATACGTCAACAATTTTTCCCTTGCCTTCATCGCCCCATTGCAGGCCAAGAAGCACGTCTACTTGCGTCATTATTTTAATTTAAGAAAGATTATAAATTGTATTTTTAACTGGCATGTTTAATGTCCTCTTTTTGTTTAATGGTTGCTTTAGCTGAACAATCAAAGCAGGTTCCGTATAAATTCAAAGAGTGGTGTTTAATGTCAAATTTCAGAAGATCGCCCACCATTGACTGAATTTGGTGGATCCGCGGATCACAAAATTCAACAACTTTTCCGCAATCAATACAAATGATGTGATCATGCTGGTGGTATCCGTAAGATTTTTCAAATTGTGCCATATTCTTACCAAACTGATGTTTGGTAACCAAATCACAGGAAACAAGTAGCTCTAAAGTGTTGTACACTGTAGCCCTGCTTACCCGGTATTTTTGATTTTTCATATGGATGTAGAGGGTCTCTACATCGAAGTGATCATCTCTGGAATAGATTTCTTCTAAGATCGCAAAACGCTCTGGCGTTTTTCTAAGACTTTTATTTTCGAGATAGGCTTCAAATATTTTTCTAACCAACTCGCTGTTGTGGTGTGTAGACATAGTTTTAAAACTCCTTTCAAAGGTATCAATTTTTATATATAACTCTACGATTTATTCAATTTTTTAGGCATCGAAACGTGTAACACCGGTTACACCCTTCACCTCTAAAAGATTTTTTATCAGGTTGTCCAGATGCTCTTTGTCATTTACAAAGATCATAATAGAGCCATCAAAAATTCCATTATCAGTATCTACGGTAATTGAACGCATGTTTACCTTGAAATCACCAGAAATAACTTTGGTGATGTTATTAATCAGTCCGACGTCATCAATTCCAATAATGTGCAGCCCGGTCAGGAAGGTGAGTTCCTGTTGTTTGTTCCATTTTGCTTTGACTATCCGATACCCGTAGTTTGCCATCAATTGTGCCGCATTAGGGCAGTTGGTACGGTGAATTTTGATGCCCTCACTCACAGTTACAAAACCAAAAACGTCATCGCCGGGAATCGGGTTACAGCAAGCAGCTAAGTTGTAATCTATTTTCTGCAAATCTTCCCCAATCAATAGAATATCAGATTCTGGCCCTTTAACCCGGTTCAGTAATGCTTCTATTTGCTGCCCGTCATTCGTTTGAGTTCCCCTGTTTTCTATCTCCTTTTCACTTGCCAGGTATTCCTTTAGGTCTTTTAGCTCAATTTTACCGTTAGCAACAGCAATAAAAAGCTCCTGGGTAGAGGTTAGCTTGAAGAAATAGCTTAATTTATTTAGGTTATCTGTGTTGTACGTGATTTTTAAAGACTTCAGCTTGCGCTCTAAGGTTTCTTTGCCTTCTTCTGCAATTTTTCTTTTTTCCTCTTTAAGAGAGGACTTAATCTTTGATTTAGCTTTTGCTGTAACTACAATGTTTAGCCAATCTTCTTTTGGTACTTGCTTACCTGAGGTAATGATCTCTACCTGATCGCCATTTTGTAGTTTATAAGAAAGCGGCACCAATTTATGGTTCACTTTAGCCCCAATACATTTTGCGCCAACATCGGTATGGATCTCGAAAGCAAAATCTAATGCCGTGGCACCGAGGGGAAGCTGTATTAGCGCACCTTTAGGCGTGAAAATGAAGATTTCATCCGAGAATAGGTTCATTTTAAAGTCATCCAGAAAATCCAATGCATTTGCTTCTGGATTGTTTAGCATTTCTCTGACTTTCATGATCCACTGATCCAGACCATTATCATTACTGGATTCTTTGTATTTCCAATGTGCAGCAAAACCTTTCTCCGCAATCTCATTCATGCGCAGTGTCCTGATCTGCACTTCTACCCATTGTCCTTTTGGCCCCATAACTGTAGTGTGAAGTGACTCATAACCGTTTCCCTTTGGAGAAGAGACCCAGTCCCTTAGCCGGTCTGGATTGGGGCGGTAAAGATCAGTAACGATAGAATATGCTTTCCAGCAATCTGCTTTCTCATTTTCCGGGGCACTATCCAGTACAATCCGGATGGCAAAAAGATCATATACCTCTTCAAAAGGGATATTTTTCTTTTTCATTTTGTTCCAGATAGAATGAATAGATTTTGGACGACCGTATATACTGGCTAAAAAGCCTTGTTCTGCTAATATTTCATTGATAGGATCCACAAATTGTTTAACAAACAGATTGCGTTCTGCCTTTTTCTCATTTAGCTTAGTTGCAATAAACTTATAGGTATCTGGCTCCAGGTATTTCATGGAAAGATCTTCCAGTTCTGATTTTATCGCATATAAGCCAAGACGGTGGGCCAGCGGGGCATAGAGATAAATAGTTTCTGAAGCGATCTTAAGTTGCTTATGCCGGGGCATAAAATCCATGGTACGCATGTTATGCAAACGGTCTGCCAGTTTGATCAGGATCACCCTTACGTCATCGGCCAGGGTGAGCAGCATCTTTCTGAAGTTCTCTGCCTGCAAAGAGCTGTTATAGTCAAAAACGCCAGCTATTTTTGTTAGCCCGTCAATAATTTTAGCTGTTTTCTTTCCAAATTCTCTTTCAATATCTTCTAAGGTGATTTCTGTATCCTCTACTACATCATGAAGTAAGGCGCAAACAATAGAGGTTGTGCCTAATCCAATTTCTTCTGCTGCAATTTGCGCTACAGCAATAGGGTGATAGATATAGGGTTCTCCGGATTTTCTCCTCATATTTTTATGGCTTTCTAAAGCCATATCAAATGCTTTCCTGATCTCTTTTTTATCCCCTTTCTGTAATGTAGGCTTACAGGCACGCAAGAGGGCGCGATATCTCTTCAGGATTTCTTGCTTTTCTGCTTCTAAATCAATTACTAAGGTGTTCTTCATTTGTATTATTTTCGTAATAATTATAGGTAGTCAAACGTTTAAGGGTATATTAGATTTACGTTATAAACCTAATGTATTAAATTTACTTTAACTTTGTGGGAGTATAAATTTATGAAATTTTGCAGGTTTTTTATTCTGTTATTTGTCATTATTACCGTAGGAAGGCTAAATGGTCAGGAAAAGCCTTTGCCCTATAAGTTTCCTCCTAAAGGAAAAAATGATACAATTCGGGTAGCTTCTACCAATGATAGTGGAGAAATGATCCCCTGGATACCTTTAAATGAGGTGGTTATCTATGCTGTGCGAATTTTTAAAAGCCCAACAGAACGTGCTGCATATAACAGGCTCCGGTATAATGTTTTGAAAGTGATGCCTTATGCGCTATTTGCAAAAAGAAGGTATGAACAGCTGGAACGTGAACTGGCTGTAACTACAGATCGTAAAGAGCATAAAAAATTGGTTAAGCAGTGTGATGCGGAAATTAAGAAAATGTTCAAAACAGAAATTAAGGAGCTCACCATCACACAGGGTCAAATTCTGACTAAACTTATTGACAGAGAAGTAGGGCGTACCACTTATGAGATCGTTAAAGAAACACAGGGTGGGGTTAAAGCTTTCTTATACCAATCTGTTGCCAGGGTGGTAGGCCATAATCTAAAAAGTACTTATAATCCAGAAGAGGAAAGAGATATTGAATCTATTATCCAGTCTTCAGGATTTTATCAGCAATAAATAATGGAAGAAAACCCTAAAACCATTTACCAGTTCAAAGCGAAGCTCATCAGTGGAAAAGAAAAGAAATTATCAGATTATAAAGGAAAGGTGCTGCTGGTAGTGAATATTGCTTCTGCTTGTGGGTTTGCCCCCCAGCTACAAGATCTTCAGGAGTTAAAGAATGAATTGAATAATGATGATTTTGAAGTCTTAGGATTCCCCTCTAATGATTTTGGTGGACAGGAACCCCTGGATGGGGCTGCAATTAATGATTTTTGTGAGATCAACTACGGAGTAAAATTCCCTGTGTTTGAGAAAATGATGATCAGGGGGGAACAAGCAAATCCAATCTATAAATTTTTAAGTACAAAGGAACTGAACGGTCACCTGAAATCTACACCGAGGTGGAACTTTCATAAATACCTGATTAATAAAGATGGTGAGGTGGTGGATTATTTTTATCCTTTCACCAAACCTCTATCTGCAAAACTCAGAAGGAAAATCCAGCGGCTGCTCTAGCGCTGATAGCTATATAAGAATACAAAACACAAATGAAATTAGACATATTAGTACTAGCCGTGCATCCGGATGATGCTGAACTTGGTTGTTCAGGAACAATTTTAAAACATATTGCCTTAGGTAAAAAAGTAGGAATAATTGATTTTACAAGAGGTGAATTAGGTACCCGCGGTACTGCTGAAACCCGTGATGTAGAAGCTGCAGATTCAGCAAAGATATTAGGGCTTCATGCACGTGAAAATCTTGGGTTTAAAGATGCATTTTTTAAAAATGATGAAACGCATCAGCTGGAAGTGATCAGAATGATCCGTAAATATCAGCCAGAAATAATTTTAAGCAATGCTTTGCAAGACCGTCACCCCGATCATGGCAGGGCAAGTGATTTGGCTAATGATGCTTGTTTTTTATCGGGTCTCCCTAAAATTAAAACACAGCAGGACGGGGTGGAACAAGAGGCCTGGAGACCAAGGTTAAACCTGCAGTATATTCAGGATCATTATATTAAACCAGATGTGATTGTAGACATCACTCCTTATATCGAAACTAAAATTAAATCGATCCAGGCTTTTAAAACACAGTTTTACAACCCAGAGCTTGATGAACCTTCTACTTATATTTCTTCTCCTGAATTTTTTGAAAGTGTGATTGGACGGGCCAGAGAATTTGGTAAATCTATAGGCGCAACTTATGGTGAGGGCTTTACTGCCAGGAAACTTTTAGGCGTAGACAATCTTTTCGACTTGCGTTAGGGAACAAATAAGGCGTTCAGATGTTTTAGAATAAACAAGCTTAATTATGGCCGGTATATTCTCTAAAATTAAAAACGCGTATTCGTTATTCCAGCACCTGGATTTTGAAAAACTAGATGCGTTGTCAAAAAAGGTGGATCTGATCAAAGTTGTAGATTCCGTCTCTAGTCTGGATGAGCAACAGCTTGGTGGATTAATGAAAATGCTGAGCACTCCAGGCAAAAAAAGGGAACTTCCGCCCATCAATGGTGATTTCTATCATTTAGGTGATTCGGCTTTGAGTGACGAGGATCGTGAACTACAGTTAAAAGTAAGGGCATTTCTGGAAAAAGAAGTGAAACCTATAGTGAATGATTACTGGCTTAAAGCAGAATTTCCGTTTGAGCTGATCCCGAAGATTGCAGCGTTAAATATATGTGGTTTAACTTACCAGGGTTATGGATGCCCCGGTAAGTCTAACTTAATGGAAGGTATGCTGGCCATGGAAATGGCAAGGGTAGATACTTCTATCTCTACTTTTTTTGGTGTACAGAGTGGTTTAGTCATGGGCTCTATTTACCTGCTTGGCTCGGAGGCACAAAAACAAGAATGGTTGCCTGGCATGCAACAGATGAAAATTATAGGAGCCTTTGGGTTAACAGAGCCTGAAGTAGGTTCTGCTGCGGCTGGTGGATTAACGACTACCGCTAAAAGAACAGGTGGAAAATGGATACTGAACGGTCAGAAAAAATGGATTGGGAATGCTACTTTTTCTGATGTCACCATTATTTGGGCAAGGGATGTAGATGATAACGAAGTAAAAGGATTCTTGGTTAGAAAGGGTAATCCAGGTATTTCTGTAGAAAAAATGCATGATAAAATGGCTTTGCGTATCGTTCAGAACGGTTTGATTACACTGACTAACTGTGAGGTAGTGGAAGAAGATCGCTTACAAAATGCAAACTCTTTTAAAGATACAGCTAAAGTATTAAGAATGACCAGGGCTGGCGTGGCCTGGCAAGCGGTTGGTTGTGCCAGGGGAGCATATGAAAGTGCTTTGGCTTATACAATGACCAGGAAGCAATTTGGTAAACCTATTGCTTCTTTTCAGCTGATACAAAACCATTTGGTAGAAATGTTATCTAATCTTACGGCAATGCAAACTTTATGTTTCCGGCTTTCTCAATTGCAGGATTTGGGTATGCTTACTGATGAACATGCTTCTTTGGCTAAGGTATTCTGTTCTTTACGTACACGTGATGTAGTGAGCAGGGCCCGTGAGGTAATGGGTGGCAACGGGATTTTACTGGAGTATGATGTAGCCAGGTTTGTAGCTGATGCCGAGGCCATTTATTCTTATGAAGGAACTAAAGAAATCAATTCATTAATTGTTGGCCGGGCTATCACAGGCTTTTCTGCTTTTGTTTAAAATGACTTTGATTATGCTTTAATGAGGTTATTTTTTTGTTACTTCAGCTTTTAATCAGAAAGATTTATATATTTTGGAATAAAATTAAAAACTCAATGAAGAAATTACTTTTAACATTATTAGTTACTTCTCCGGCATTGTTATTTGCACAAAAAGGAGAATATACACTTAACGGAAAGATTGGTACGTTAAACGCGCCAGCTAAAGCGTATCTAAATTATATAGCGAACGGGAAACAGGTATTGGATTCTACAGTAATTGAAAAAGGTTCTTTTGTATTTAAAGGTGGTGTTGACGGGCCTACTATGGGAAGAGTTATCATCGACCGTGAAGGTGTTGGGATGAAAAAATTAGGAAGAACGGCTGATAACGTAGTCGTTTACCTGGAGCCAGCTACAATTAATGTTTCCGCAAAAGATTCGGTTAAGAATGCAGTAATCACTGGTTCGAAGCTTAATGATGAAAGTGCAAAGTATATGAAGTTTGTTGCTGCTCCAATGGCTGCAATTAGGTCGGTAAATGAAGAGTTTGGTGCAGCTCCTGAAGCAAAACAAAAAGATTCTGTTTATAGAAATGCATTGGGTGTAAAATATGAAAAGGCTGCGGCTGAACTTGAAGGTTTGCAGTCTGCTTTTATCAAAGCAAATCCAGATTCTTATTTTAGTCTTTTAGCCCTGCGGGAAAGTACGGGTGGAGGAATTGACATCGCAAAGGTTGAACCTGTTTATAAAGGTTTGTCTGCTGCTGTACGTGCTACACCTGCGGGGGTAGAATTTGCTAAAGCAATTGAAAGCTCCCGCGCAACTTCGGTAGGTGTGATGGCGCCTGATTTTACACAGAATGATGTAAATGATAAACCGGTAACACTTTCTAGTTTCCGCGGAAAATATGTGCTGGTAGATTTTTGGGCATCGTGGTGTGGACCATGCCGTCAGGAGAATCCTAATGTTGTTTTGGCGTTTAACAAGTTTAAAGATAAAGGGTTTACCGTATTAGGCGTTTCTTTAGATCAGCCTGGGAAGAAAGAGGCTTGGTTAGCTGCAATTGCTAAAGACGGTTTGGCCTGGACCCAGGTTTCTGATCTTAAGTTTTGGAACAACGAGGTTGCACAGTTATATGGTGTGAGAAGTATTCCTCAGAATTTTCTGATCGATCCAACGGGTAAAATTGCTGCAACTAATTTAAGAGGAGAAGAATTACAAGCTAAATTAGCAGAATTGCTTAAATAGTTTGGTACTTGCAGATTGGATTTTATCTAGTCAGAAGATGTTTATAATTTATATCAAACAGCCTGTGTCGTTTAAGCTACACAGGCTGTTTGGTTTTTACCCCTTCAGCTATTTAAAAGGATTTTTAGTCACAATCACATTTCCTACCGCAGTTTTTTCATAGACTGCTATACAGGAAGGATTAAATGAACTGTCAAAATTTATACGGCCTGGAGACAAATCTGTGGGTACGGGTTTGCCTTCCATAAAGTAATACACCTTAGTAGTTCCTCCTTTATGATGTGGTTTATAGTTGCCATACGTTTCCATTTCAGACCATACTGAGTCCTTTACTGTGACGCTGAAAACGTATTGGACAGGCCCTGTATTATTTTCATTCCGATATTGTGCTATCTCTTTAAACCCCGCTTTTAAGTCTCCCGCGTCAGGTTGAAAGAATGTGCCTTTAACCATCCATCCTACTAAAATGACCACAAGTAAGAATAGAAAAATATTTGTTTTTTTGTTCCGCATGAACTATAGTTCTTTTAATATTTTTTTCATGACTGTTAAGCCTTCATCTATATGACTTTTTTCGATAATCAAGGCTGGGCGAAAACGTACTGTCTGTGCACCACAGCCTAAGAACATAACATTGTTTTCTAAGCCTTTCCTGATAAAAGTATTACGCATTGCTGCATCTGGAAAGTCGAATGCACATAATAACCCTTTACCGCGGATGTTAGTCATTTGATCATAAGTAACAGAAAGGTCTTTCAGGTTTTCTTGTAAATACTGACCAACTGTAGCTGCGTTTTCACATAACTGATCTTCTTCTACGATCTGCAGGATTTGGGTTGCCCTAACCATGTCTACTAAATTTCCACCCCAGGTAGAATTAATCCTTGAAGGTACATTAAAAACGTTATTTTCAATTTCATCTACTTTGCTTCCTACTAATATTCCGCATACCTGCATCTTTTTGCCAAAGGCCAGGATGTCCGGACGTGCTTTTTCACTGTAGTGCTGATGACACCAGAATTTTCCTGTTAAACCAACTCCGGTTTGTACTTCGTCGTAAATCAGGAAAGCATCATTTTCATCGGCAATGCTGCGTAGCTGAATAAGAAATTCTTCGCGCAGGTGGTTATCACCTCCTTCAGATTGGATAGGTTCTATAATGATAGCGCAGATTTCATCTTTGTGATCTGCAAAGGCTTTTTTAATTTGTGCAATGGAAACTTCTTCTGTATGGATGGCCTGGCTCAGGTTGTCATTCTCTAATGGGAACTTGACAGTAGGAACAGAGACCCTTGGCCAGTCAAACTTTGCAAACCATTTAGTTTTATCTGCAGAGGTATTGGTCAGACTTAGGGTGTACCCGGTTCTTCCATGAAAAGCTTTTTCAAAATGAAGTACCTTGAAGCCTTTCTCTTCTTTATAACCCTTTGCAAAATTCTTTTGAACCTTCCAGTCCATTGCGACTTTAATTGCATTTTCTATGGCTAGGCCACCTCCTGCAATGAAAAAAGCATGAGGAAGGTAGGATGGGATACCAATTGCACCAAATGTTTTTACAAATTGAGCATATTGCTGAGTATAAACGTCAGAATTTGATGGATTTGCCATAGCCGCCTGTAAGAGGTTATGTTTAAAATTTTCATCATTTAGCATTTTAGGATGGTTATACCCTAATGGAACAGAAGCAAAACAAGTGAAAAAATCAAGTAATTTGCGTTTATATTTAGAGTCGTAAATATATGCTCCCTGGCTTTGGCCCATGTCATAGGTTAAGTCAAAACCATCGGCTAATATATGCTGGCTTAAGGTGTCATTAACCTGATCAGGAGTTACGGTAAGTTGATACATAATTCTATATTTTGGTGTATTCCAAATGTAGCAAAAAGCCCCTGAATAACAAATTTAGGGCATATTTAGGGTGAAAATCGAAAAACAGCGTTTAAACTGTTTAAACCATGAATAATCAAAAAAATAGATTGCTAAATGAGAATGCTGCCAAAAAATAAATTAATATAATGTGACAAGAGGGCCAGATCACTAAATGATACATTTAAGTAAATGTATCATTTAGTGATAAAAATTGCTTAGGGGTAATGATTAATTAGAATGGACGTTATAGAATTAGTCAATAAGCTTTTTAGATGAATTTATCGTGATTATTTTTCATTAATATATATTGTTTTTTGGTCATAAAGCTATCAAAGGTAATATTCATTAGTGTTGGTAAGCGGTATGCTGATGAAAGTTTAATGAATATATAGTGTGTTTTATCAGTTTGAAGTTTGCGGCATATTTATCTTAGTATTTAACAGGTAGTCTTATGCAGGTTTCAGGTCTGATTTAATTTTAAAACTATATCGTAGTAATTAATGTTTGGCAATTTTTATGTTATGCCTAAAATTATATTCATTTTTAGTTATTGCAAACTTTATCTAATTTTACTTTATAAGTATTGAGCTGACAATGGAGGTTGCGCTGAAAATAATAAATGATAATACATTGAAGAATAAGGTTATATGCTGGAAATTAATCAACAAGCATTAATAGGAAATAAACCGGAAAGCGTACACAGTCTCTATGACAAACATGCTGGGATGCTTTTGGGATATATTTTCGGAATTGTAAAGGACCGTCAAATTGCTGAGGAATGCCTGGTGCAAATATTTTGTGAACTGTCGAAGCAGTTTAACCAGATCAATTGGGAAGATACCAGTATCTGGTGCCAGTTGCAACGGTTTGCTAAAGAAAAATTAGCTGGTTGTATGGAAGCGGTTGGAGAGTGTGAAATATTTTCATCACCTGAATTGGTAAAACAGGTTGCTGAAAGTAAATACCTGGAACGGTTAACGGATGAGCAAAAAATTGTATTCTGCGATGTTTACTATCGTGGAAAATCAATCTCTGCTATTTCAATAGAACTAAATAGAACAGAAGATTTAATCCGGAAGTCTTTAAAAGAGGCTTTCGCAATAATTAGAAATTGTGGTAAAAATTAACGATTACATTGAAAGCGGGATTCTTGAATCGTATGTATTAGGCTCAGCTTCTGAAGCGGAGGCCGAAGAACTGTTATACCTAAAAAAGAAACATCCCCAGATACGTGAAGCTTTACAGGAGCTGGAAATAGATTTGGAGCGCATTGCACAGCATATGGCAATTACACCTCCTCCAGGTGCCTGGATTAAAATTGAAGCCGGTATCAATGAGCTCATTAGATCTCCTGAATCTGAGGCGCAGGTAGTAAAAATGCCTCCAAATCAGAGTGGAGGTTCCAAAGGCCGTAAAAAAGGACATTTTATTGAGGTGGAGTCAGCATCCAGCCATATGCGGATCCATAAAATATGGAGATGGGTGTTGGGTGGTATTTTTATACTGGGAAAGATATTTTTAGCTTTTGCAATTTACTTTTACTTATCCAGCCGTCAGAAAGATGAGCAGATAAAAGAATTAAAAATGGAGTTAAAGAATCATGCTCAGAAAACACCCTGAAATACTAAAACTTGTCTTTCATGCCCATAATTCCTAAGAGCCCGCCTGTATGTAGGGCAATGATCTTATCATTGGTCTTAAAATAATTATTTTTGGCAAGGTCATGAATAGCAAAACACATTTTAGCGGTATAAACCGGATCAATTAATATCCCATGTCTGGATATAAACTGTTGCATAAAATTAATCAGCTCAGGTTTTGTTTTAGCATAACCACCAAAATGAAACGCAGTATGTAGGATTAATTGATCATTGACTGACGCATATGCGCTAATTTCATCAAAAATAAATTCCCCGCCTTTTAATACAGGGATCACATGGAGTTTCGTATTTAAACCTGCTTTAACAATACCTTTCCAAAGACCGGCTGCGGTAGTGCCCGTTCCTGCCGCACAAAAAATGTGTTTGACATCTTTAGGCAACTCTTCAATAATCTCTGCACATCCGGTAACAGCTTCTGCGCAAGCCCCGCCTTCATTAATAAAATAAGCTGCTGTATCTTCCTTAAAATATTTTTGATAACATGCTGCTTTATCTTTATAAGTCTCCCGGCTGGTAAAGATTAGCTGCATTCCATATAATTTACACAGGACCAGCATTTCATTGTTCACTTGTTCACCTCTTACAAAAGCGGTAGACATTAGGCCGGATCTTGCGGCCGCGGCTGCCGTGGCTACAAGATGGTTAGAGTAGGCACCGCCAAATGTAACTAAGTGTGTTTTTCCTTTTTCTGCTGCATCTTGCAGGATATATTTAAGCTTACGCCATTTATTGCCTGAAATATAAGGATCTATTAAATCATCCCTTTTAATCCATAAATTGGATAACTGAGGATGGGATAATTGTTGTAAAGGACTATAGAGGTCTGCAAACATAATGCAAAGATAAAGCCTTTTATGAAGTCATTTTTTGTTATATCTAAACCTTTAATACTATTCTAACCTATTTCTTTTAAGAAATGTAATTGTTAAAGATTAGTTTTGTAAAATGGAAATGACATATTCCATATATACAAAGCGGGTTTAGGTACCCACGCATACAAAAAACAATAATGGAAAACACCAACAGTGAGCAGGAATTAGAAGAGCAGGATTTATTTGAGCATTTTAACCTGGTTGTAGATAAGGGGCAATCGCCTTTACGGATTGATAAATTCCTGATGCACCGGATGGAGAATGCATCCCGGAACAGGATTCAAAATGCAATTGATGCAGGAAATGTACTGGTTAATAAATCAACGATCAAGGCGAGCTATAAAGTAAAGCCATCCGATGAGATCTCTATCGTATTCCCTCATCCTCCAAGAGATACAGAAGTTTATCCGGAAGACCTTCCACTGGATATCATCTATGAAGACGATGATCTGCTAATTGTTAATAAAGCGGCGGGTATGGTAGTGCATCCAGGGTTTAACAATTATACCGGGACATTGGTTAATGCACTTGCTTTCCATTTTACACAATTGCCACAATTACCAGGAAATGAAGGACGGCCAGGATTGGTTCACCGTATTGATAAAGATACTTCCGGATTGCTGATTATTAGCAAGAATGAAATTACGATGACTAAACTGGCAAAGCAATTCTTTGACCACAGCATTACGCGAAAATATATTGCATTAGCTTGGGGAGATATCGCAGAAGATGGTACCGTTTCCGGATACATTGGACGTAGTGCAAAAAACAGGATTGTTATGGATGTATATGATGACGAAGAAAAAGGAAAATGGTCTGTTACCCATTATTCAGTTCTGGAGCGTTTAAACTATGTTACTCTGATCAGTTGTCAGCTGGAAACTGGCCGTACACACCAGATCAGGGCGCACATGCAACACATTGGCCATCCTTTATTTAATGATGCCAATTATGGCGGAGATAAGATATTAAAAGGAACTACGTTTACAAAGTACAAGCAATATGTGGCCAACTGTTTTCAAATGTTACCACGTCAGGCTTTACATGCACAAACATTAGGCTTTATACATCCTACGACTAAAGAATATATGGAATTTGAGGCACCATTGCCACCAGATTTTGATGCTGTACTTAACAAATGGAGAAACTATATCGTACAGTCTTAAAAATTAATGCAACAGCAATACATTTTACATAACGACGAGTTCATTGGCATAGACCAAACTATACTGACCGCCCAAAACCGGGGTTTTAGGTATGGTGATGGCTTGTTTGAGTCTATGCGGATGAGTGCGTCTAAACTGAATTTTGCAGAATTACACGCAGACCGGCTGCAAGCGGGAATGAGTGCTTTAAAAATGGATGGGGGTATTTTGTTTGATGCGTATTTTTTGAAGCAAAAGACAAGCGAACTGTGTAAAAAAAACAAGCTAAGGGATAATGTCAGGTTCCGCTTATCCGTATATCGGGATGGGGAAGGCCTTTATACCCCTGAGAGTAATAAATCAGGGTATGTTTTGGAAGCCTCAGCGATGACTGATCACGGTTATGAATTAAATAAAAAGGGGTTGATTATCAATGTATATGATGAAATTACTAAACAGGTAAATAAGCTTTCTAATTATAAAACGAGTAATTCCCTGCTTTATGTGATGGCCGGCTTATTTAAAAAACAGCATCGGCTGGATGAGGCTTTCATCCTTAATCAAAATGGATTTCTTTGCGAAAGTATCAGTTCTAATGTTTTCGTCGTATACGATAAACAGATCTATACGCCCGCGCTATCTGAAGGCTGTATTGCAGGGGTAATGCGTAATGTGGTCATGCAAACAGCTAAAGAGAATAATATCCCCATTATAGAAGCACAGATCAATCCTGAAGTCTTAAATGAAGCGGATGAGGTGTTTATTACCAATGCTACTACTGGTATAAGATGGGTAATGGGATATGGTAAAAAGCGCTATTTTAATGAAGTCACAAAATCTTTAAGTACACTGTTAAATGCGTTATAGCTTTCGCTATAACCGCATTCCTCTAAGAAATTCATCAACAGCCATTCTCTTTTTACCTTCATACTGTACGTCTAGCAGCTGGATGAAACCGTCAGGTGCTGCAAACTTTAAAAAGCTTTTCCCATCACTTAAAAACTCTCCAGGATTAATCTCTGGCTTAGTTTCTTCATAAGCGGCTTTAAAGATTTTCATTGTTTTATCATTTAAAGTCGTAAAAGCAGTAGGATAGGGACTTAATCCGCGGATCAGGTTATAGATCGTTTTAACAGGCTGGTTCCAGTCTATCTTACAAAATTCTTTAAATATTTTAGGTGCATGCTGTAGTTCCTCAGAGAATACCTGGGGTTGTTCCTGATAATCTCCTGTTTCAATTGCTTTCACTGTTCTTACCAAAAGACCGGCACCGGCAAGCATCAGGTGATCATGCAGGTCTCCTGCAGTATCATCTTCTGCAATAGCTACCTTGTCTGAAAATATAACATCACCTGTATCAATTTCATGTTTCAGGAAAAATGTAGTTACACCACTTTCTTTTTCACCATTGATAATTGCATGATTAATTGGTGCAGCACCACGGTACTGGGGAAGTAAAGAAGCATGTAGGTTTATTGTTCCTTTTGCCGGCATGTCCCATACTATTTCTGGCAGCATTCTAAAAGCAACTACTACTTGCAGATCTGCACGTAATGACCTTAATTCTTCCACAAATTCAGGATCTTTTAATTTCAGGGGCTGGAGTATCTTAAGACCCTTTTCTGCTGCATACTTTTTTACTGCACTTTCTTGCAATTTTTGACCTCTTCCTGCTGGTTTATCGGCTGCGGTAACTACGCCAACGATTTCGAAACCAGCTTCTACTAAGGCATTTAGAGAAGCAACGGCGAAATCGGGTGTCCCCATGAAAACTATTTTCATTTTTTTGTGTTTGGATTTAACGGTTCTGAAGCGCTCATTAGGCTTTAGTAACTGTAGTTAGCTAAAGCACATGATTTTCATCAACCGGTGTTTGGTTAGCAAAATAACTAAAAATTTAACGCATATTTTGTTCAATCTGTATGGTTCAGACGCAGGAAGAGATTAAAGAGAGTGGATTAGTATATATTACTGATAGTGCAGCAGGCATTTACAGGAAAGGAAAACCTGGTAATTTTCATTATGAGGACCAGCATGGCCAAAAAATAACAGATCAGTTGCATTTGGATAGGATTAAAAGTTTGGTTTTACCACCAGCATGGACGGGAGTATGGATCGCACCTAAAAAGAATGCTTATCTGCAAGCTACCGGGTTGGATGCAGCAAACCGTAAACAATACCGTTATCATCCTAAATGGACTTCCCGGAGATCGGAGCATAAATACTTTAGACTGCTGGAATTTGGTAAAGCATTGCCAGGTGCAAGGAAAAGATTGGCAAAAGACTTAAGACGGAAAGCGTATGATGAGCAAAAAGTACTCGCTATTTGTGTACAGGTGATGCAGAAAACACTTATTAGGGTGGGAAACGAATCTTACGCACAGCTTTATGGCAGTTATGGACTTTCTACTTTGCGCACTAAACATGCAAAATTAGATGGGAATACTTTAAAGCTTAAGTTTATTGGGAAAAAGGGGGTAAAGCAAGAAGTTGCGCTTAATGATAAGAGCCTGGCAAAGATGGTGAAGAAATGTATGGAGATACCTGGTCAGGATCTTTTCCAGTATTATACGGAAGGAAAAGAACATAGAGGCGTAGATTCTGGTAAAATTAATAACTATATCCGTGAGATTACCGGGAGTGATTTTACGGCTAAAGATTTTCGTACCTGGGGCGGAACTTTAGAAGCTTTAAGACAACTGGCTATCTGTTCAGGAAATGTAGAAGAACGACCAAAGAAAAAGATCATTGTAGAGGTGCTGGATTGTGTAGCGGGTAAACTTGGGAATACGCGTGCAGTTTGTAAAAGTTCTTATGTCTATCCTATATTACTGGAGGCTTTTGAAAATGATCAGCTGGGAAAATACCTGAAGAAAATTCACAGAGAAAAACCAGATACCATCCAGGCGATGGAGAACGATGAAAAAATATTAATGAAGTTTTTGAAGGAAACGCAAAAGAAGGTGAAATAAGATCTGCTTTATAAATGTTTTTAGCTGCTAAAGTTTTGGTTATCAATTAAAAACTATAAAAAAAATGAAGGCTAATATCGTTGTAGATATTAGCCTTTTTTATCATACTGATTAGCACATAACTAATCTTCTTTAGGTGCTTTCTTAATCGGGTCTACTGGTTGTTCTTCCCGTTCCCGCTGCTTAGCAGGATCTTTAAAATCTGGATTTTCTTCTGTATAGTCTTTATCTTCAGGCTTTTTTACGGCCTTGTCACCTTGATCTACTTTCTCTTTTGGAGTAGTTTCTTCAAAATTACTACTCGGTTTTTCGTTCTTCTGTTTAGGTTCGTTATTCATATCAAATAGATTTTAATTAAGGGTATAGCAAATATTTTTTGCGCATTTCCTTGTAATTACTTAATCCTGGCTCCCAGCTGGCTCTGATTTCCTTTTCAGATTTACCCGCTATAATTTGTTGCTTCAAGCTAGTTACCCCAGCTAGCCTGTCCAGATTTCCCATTTGTTTACTTAATTTCTGATTAAAGAAATCAGCCTTATTAGGATAAGCCTGGTACATTTCAATCAGCCAGTTAATATTTAACGTTTTATCCTTCCTAATGTTTGAAAAATCATAATTTCTGAAATCTAATCCATAACATACTTCATTTTGGTGCAATGGGGTTTCAGACATACCTTTGATACTTTTAGGCGTAAAAGAAAACTTGTACTTTCCTTTAAGAGCGGGTGCACCCAATACAGTAAAAGGATGTAACGTTCCCCGGCCCTGGCTTATATAAGTACCTTCAAACAAACAAAGTGTTGGATAAAGCAAAATCGATGCTGCTGAATTTAAGTTTGGAGAAGGATTTACTGGTAATACATAAGGCAAGTCATGGCTATAGTTAGCCACTTTAATAATGGTGATCTTACATTTTACTTTATTATTTAGCCATCCTTCACCATTAAGCATTTGTGCGTATTCCCCAACAGTTAATCCATGTACAATAGGGATAGGTTTCAAACCAATGCCCGAAACCAGTTTTGGATCTAGTATAGGCCCATCAATATAGAAACCATTTGGGTTAGGGCGATCCATTATAATCACTTCTTTATTGTTTTCTGCGCAAGCCTGCATCACATATTGCAGCGTATTAATGTAAGTATAGAAACGAACACCTACATCCTGAACATCAAAAACCATCACATCTACTCCTGATAGATCAGCTACGGTAGGCGTCTCATGTTTACCATATAAAGAGATAGCTTTGATCCCTGTTTTTTGATCAATATCATCACTCACTGCCGTACCATTACTGGCATTTCCTCTAAATCCATGTTCCGGACCAAAAATCTTAACAATATTTACACCTGATTTAAGCAAGCTATCCACCAAAGTAGACTTGCCAATAATTGAAGTAGGATTAACCACCATACCTACCTTTTTGCCTTTAAGCAAATGCAGGTATTTTTCGGTTTGTTCTGCGCCAGTCAGGATGCTGTCTGCAGGTTTTTTTATATCCTTGTTATCTGCTTCAACAAAATGTTGCTGTGGTTCTTTAACTTTAGCCGGATTTGGCCCTGCACAAGCATGTACAGCCAAAATAACCAGGCAAAATGGAAGTGTTAATTTAGGAGATAGTTTCATACATTACCTTTTTTAATTAATTATGGCTGAATTTAAAATCAAATAACCATTTTTGCTAAGTTACTGATTATTAAAAAAAATTGAATACAGAATATTTCATAGCCAGGCGAATTGCCATAAAATCTGAACGTACCTTCTCTAAGCTGATTGTTCGTATTGCCATTTCTGGGGTGATGCTTAGTCTGGCTGTTATGATGCTGTCTATTGCAATCATAAAAGGTTTTAAAACTGAAATCCAGGAAAAAGTACGGGGGTATGTAGGAGATGTCAGGATATTTAAGCTAGACCTTAATAATTCATTTGAACTTACCCCGTTTATCCCTTCCAAAGAGACGGTAAGTAATCTGGAGAAAGATAAGGATATTGCCTATTTCCAGCCATATGCTACCAAGCCTGGTATTATCTCTGCCAACCAAGAAGTAGAAGGGATTAATTTTAAAGGTGTGGACGCTAGTTTTAACTGGGATTATATCCAGAAGCATTTAGTTAGCGGCAGGGTGATTAACTTTGCAGATAGTATTAAAGCGACAAAAGAAATCATGATTTCCGCTTTTACGGCTAACCGGTTAAAGCTGAAAACAGGAGACAATTTTATCATGTATTTTGTACAAAACCCTCAGCCGCGCAAGCGTCCGTTTAAAATTGTAGGGATTTATAACGTGGGTGTAGATGAGATCGATAAAAGCTTTGTGCTTGGAGATATGAATATCATCAGGCGTTTAAATAACTGGGCACCCAATGAAATTGGAGGAATAGAAATCAAACTAAAAGACTTTTCAAAGTTAGATGCCGTATCAGAGCGTATTTATAATAATCTGGAAATCAGGTTAAAATCAGAGTCTGTCCGTGAATATTTTCCTCAGATCTTTACCTGGTTATCCCTGCTGGATGTAAATACCAAAGTATTATTAATACTAATGATGATCGTGGGCGTAATTAATATGATTACAGCATTGCTGATCATGATCCTGGAGCGTACCAATATGATTGGAATGTTAAAAGCTTTTGGAATGACAGATTTTGGTGTGATGAAGATCTTTCTTTACAATTCAAGTTACCTGGTTGGATTAGGGTTATTACTTGGTAATATCTTAGGCCTTGGTTTAGGGTTTTTACAGTACTATACCCATATCTTTAAGCTCACTCAATCTTCTTATTACCTGGCTTACGTACCTATAGAATTTCATTTCAGCGATATTTTGATACTTAACTTAGCCATATTGGTCATCTGTGTGGCTGTTTTAATCATCCCGTCTATGCTGGTCAGCAGAATCTCTCCTTTAAAAGCGATCCGTTTTAAATAAGTTATCTTATAATAACCTCCTGTTTATCTGAAAACCCCTGCTTATCCAATTAAGATTAGATAAGCAGGGGTGTATTCCAGTTAAGCCTGGTTTATTAAATAAATCACTTTGCGTTTTTTACATAAGTATCTAACCAGCTATTCATTTCCCATAACATATGCAATAGATTTTCTTTACCGCGGTAGCTATGTGCCTCATAAGGAAGGAATACAAATCTAGTGGTGCCACCAAATCCTTTAATCGCATTAAATAAACGCTCACTATTAATCGGGTAGGTACCAGTGTTATCATCAGAATCACCATGGATTAACAACAATGGGGTTTTAATCTTATTGGCATAGCTAAACGGACTCATTTCATAATACAGTTCTGGAACATCCCAATACGTACGTTCTTCGTTTTGAAAGCCAAAAGGTGTCAACGTTCTGTTATAAGCACCACTACGCGCAATACCCGCTTTAAACAAGTTGGTATGTGCAAGTAAATTAGCTGTCATAAATGCACCATAGCTATGTCCGCCAACAGCCATTCTATTTTTATCACCCACCCCTAAATCAGAAAGCTTATTAATCGCGGCTTCTGCATTTAGCTGAAGCTGCGCTATAAATGTATCATTTGGTTTTTTACCTTCTTTGGCTACAATTGGCATCTCTGCGTTATCTAATACTGCATATCCCTGTGTTACCCAAAAAATAGGTGAAGCCCAGCTAATTACCGTAAAACGATCTTTTGATCCCCTGATTTGTGCCGCATCTGCAGCAGAATTAAATTCACGGGGATAAGCCCAGATAATTGTTGGCAGCGGGCCATCTTTAGCCTTATCATACCCTTTTGGTAAATATAAGTTACCAGTAAGGTCTACACCATCGGCACGTTTATAAGAAATCTTCTCTTTAACGATACCTTCCAGTTGTGGATAAGGATTAGTGAAATTAGTTAATGGACGGTCGGCTATTCTAAGCATCAAATTCTTGAGGAAATAATTAGGCACTTCCTTTTGTGATTCCTTTCTGGTCACAAGAATAAGTTTATTTGCATCCAGTACATCAGCAACATATTCAAAAGTACCCACAGTACTGCGCCAGATTATTTCATTTTTTTTGGTAGCCAGGTCAAACTTCGCCAAAAAAGGAAGATCTCCTTTATCAGAAGAGCCTGTTGTGTTATTTAATAACAATTTAGTGCCATTCTCTATTGTCTGTACCACACTGCGGCCAAACTTGTTTTTTGTCGTAACAGGTTCTCCAGGATTGTTGTAAGCATCCGTTTGGTTCAGTTCATATAATATTTCCAGCGTACCTTTTGATGGATTATATCGGCTTACTTTGATCGTTTGTTTACTGCGTAATCCTTCTTGTACCAAGGCAAGAGTGGCATCGCCCCATTCTGTGCCTCTGTAGCGCGTCTGTGTTTTAAAGAGTGTTACCGGAGCAGCAGAAAAAGGGGCATTCAGTGCAAGAACTGCATCATGAAAATCAACTTTCTTTTTGATTAACCCACTATCTAAAGGCTGTGCCCATACTACTGTAGCAGCTTCATCATCCCTCCAGTCATATCCCCTGGGAACGTTTTGTGTATTATCATACCCAGAAGGCGTGCCTTCAGAAGAGGGAAGCTCTGCGAGCACTTTAATCGATTTACCAGCTAAATCCGTAATCTTTACTGTAGAGGGGAACCCACGTGAAGTTACCAGGTAAGAAAACGGTTTGTTGATTGTTCTTTGCAGCAGGTATTTTTTATCCGGAGAAATACTTACGCTCAGGTAAATTGCCGGCTGCCCGATCTGGGTTTGTATACCGTTTTTATATTGCATCAGTTGAGAGGTTGCGAAAAAAGCAAATAGCTGCTCATCATAGAGAGATTTAATCAAATCCTGATAAGTGGGACTGGGAGATGCTTTTCCTAAATTCTGTTGTACAGTAGGGCCTTTAGGCATTAAAGGTTTTACTGGTGCAGCACTAGCGGGTTTAGGTGCAATGCGGTATAAAATTGTTTCATTGTCTACCCAGCTAATTCCACTACCCATTACTACATTTAAAGGAAGCTTGTTAATTTTTACTGCTTTAAAATTAACCAGATCTAAAATATACAGATCTACTCCTTTTTGAGTGGTATTGGTAAAAGCAATCTTATTCTCTGCTGGGTTCCATAAGGCATTCCCAGCCAGAAGTGGTGCAGGTAAACCTGTAAGGACTGCTGTTTTTCCTGTTTTAAGATTTTTTAACGTGAAATTGTTAATAAAAACTTGTCTGCTTGGAGAAAAATTATTTGGATTAATACGCAATCCGGCAATGCGAAATTCTGGCATGGCCAGTTCTTCCACTGAAGGGTAGGAGTTGCGTTCTGTGAGTAACATCCATTCTGCCTTACTGTTGATATTTACCGAAGGTGTGGCTTTTGCTAGTAATAGATCAGCCATCACTTGAGGAGGCTGCTGGTAACTGATTGCGTCTTGTGCAAATGTGCCAAGGGAACCGCTCAGTAAAAATAAGCTAAGGAAAGTTTTCTTCATATTGTAATAAAATTCGTTGATGTGCTAAATCTAGCTATTTCTATAGCGGGTAGGGTGATAGTTTGTATCAAAATCTTGATACAAAAGAATTGATTTTTTAGGGTTTCAATTCAGATCATACCGGATGTTGTGCTTATTTACGTAAATTTGCAGGAATATCAATTTTAATTAAAATACTGTGTCTTTAGATAAATTAAAACTAAGTAAAGCTCTGGTAACAGCAATGACTGATGCCGGTTACTTAACCCCCAAAGAAATCCAGGCGAAAACAATGTCCAGAATTCTTGGAGGACAAGATGTAATCGCTGTAGGTCCGGAAGGATCAGGTAAGACTACTACTTACATTCTTGGTGTTTTAATGCGCCTGAAATATACCAAAGACGATGCACCAAAAGTGTTGATCCTAGTGGCTGATGCAGATCGCGCAATCGCTGTAATTGATCAATTTGTATCGCTTAGTAAAAACAGGGACTTAAACATTGTAGGCCTTTACGGTACGGGCGGGGTAGATGCAGAAATTGGTGAACTTGTTTTGGGAATAGATATTGTCGTGGCAACTCCAACCCGCGCAAGAGCCATCTATTTAAAACTTGGACTTAACTTAAGCAAACTACAGACCTTTATTGTTGATGATGCAGAACTTATCCTTAAACAAGGGATGCAGCTTCCTGTTTGTGAACTTGCCAGAAGTGCCGGTAAATGCCAGCATTTGGTATTCACAGAAGTAATTCATGAAAAAATGACCAAAATGACGGATCAGTTCATGAATATGCCTACTGTGCTGGAAGTAGAAGATTTTGGAGATACCCAAACAGAAACTGTAGATCAGCTGCTTTACCTGGTTCCCAACTATAAAACAAAAGTGAACTTATTGCATGCTTTATTACGTGACGATGAAGTTTTTGAAAAGGTAGTTGTCTTTGTAAATTCGAGGCTTACTGCTCAGAAACTGGCTAAAAGTATTGCCAGTGGTAAAGAAATGGAGTTTTCTATGTTTAAGCCGCTTCATTTTGATGAAGATGGGTTTGATGATTTTGAAGATTTCAAACAAAGCCCGCAAGCAAGGGTATTGGTTGTAGCTAATGAAGGCGAAGGGGCATTGGATTTAAATGGAGTTCCTTTTATTTTCCATTTTGATGTGCCAGAAGAAAAAGAAACTTTCTTAAGCCGGATCATTAAAAATAAAGAAAGCAGGGAAGAAGTAGTCGCAATCACTTTTTCTACTGATATGGAATTGGCCCAGATTAAAAAGATTGAGCAATCTATTGGTCAGAAACTAGAAATAGCCGAAATACCGGAAGAGATTTTAATTGAAAAAACCACCAAGCCAAAAGGATTTGATAAAAATCGTGTGGTTAAAGAGAAAAACGACGAGCCAGCTGGTGGAGGCGCTTATCATGACAAAAAAGAAAGTAACAGTAAGAACTATAATTATGGTATTGGCCAAAAAGCTAAAATGACCATGAAGAAAAAACATTCATAAAGATTAACCTGTCTCTTTTCAGTGTTTGAAAAGAGACAGGTCAATTAAACTTAAGTTTTGCAATGTTTTAATTTTTATTGGTTTATAGTTTTTTCGCTTCGTTCCAGTACACATCCATTTCCCCCAATGTCATATTCTGAAGCTCTTTACCGGTCTCTTTCGCTTTGCTTTCAATGTATTGAAAACGCTTAATAAATTTCTTATTTGTTTTCTCTAAGGCATTTTCGGGGTTGATCCCAATAAATCTGGCATAATTGACCAAAGAAAAAATCAGGTCACCAAATTCGCTTTCTGCTTTTTCAATGTCTATTGCAGCATTGTCTATTACGTTATACTCATTCTTAAATTCCTGAAGCTCTTCTTCCACTTTTTCCCAAACCTGGGTTTTATTCTCCCAGTCAAACCCAATACCTCTTGCTTTTTCCTGAATCCTACTGGCTTTTACCAGTGCAGGTAAAGATGTAGGTACTCCTCCTAATACAGATTTGTTCCCTTCTTTAAGTTTAATCTGTTCCCAATTTCTTTTCACGTCATTTTCATCCTGCACTTCAACATCACCATAAATATGAGGGTGGCGGTTAATGAGTTTATCACAAACACTGTTTAACACATCTACAATAGTGAAGTCATTAGTTTCGGAAGCAATTTTCGCGTAAAATACCAAGTGCATCATCACATCACCTAATTCTTTTTTAACCTCCATAAGATCGCCCTCTAAAATAGCATCAGATAGCTCGTAAGTTTCTTCAATGGTTAGGTGACGCAACGTTTCCATTGTTTGTTTTTTATCCCATGGGCATTGGTCTCTGAGGGTGTCAAGTACAGTTAACAATCTTAAAAAAGCAGTAGAAGGATCTGCTGCGGTAACTGGCGGAATATGATTAGGCATAATTATTTTTTTATAGAAAATGCTAAAATACCAAACATGTTTTACTTAAAAGAATCAAAGACCATAGGAGAAAAAGGAGGTTGTAGAAAAAAGGAATGAGAAGAAGTTGTTTAACTGAAAATGATTATGCTGTTTATCTTTTATGGAACAAAATTAATTAACAATGTTTGTGTTTTGTGAAATGTATGATAATTACTTAAAATATCACTATTTATAGTGTTTAATATGTTTAATGTGGAAAAAAATAAATATACAGAAACTACTGATTAACAATTAGTTAGTCATTATTTTCTTTTTGTTAACGATTATTTTACTTTGTGTGTAACTCTATTCTGTTTTAGAATATTAGATTTACTGTTGAATTTTGTGGAATTTTTTCTACAATAGGACGGCTGCTGTAAGAAATGCAGTTGTTATTATTTAACGCTTTGCTCCTTTTTTAATTATGTTTCTGAAGAACAACAACCAATGAAGCTTACATTAACAGTCTCCATCCAATTTTAACCCCAGCCCAGCAGGTGATAGAATTAGCCGACTATTAAACAATTTTTAAAACAAACTACCTGTATTAGTATAAATAAATTTGTGTCCTTTTAATAAAAGGGGGATAAGGATATTTATCCTTTTACGGCATAAATTATTTACGCGCTATACCATCTTAATTTCGCAATCTCATGAATATAAAAGTCAGGCATTATATAATGCTTATCTCGGTGTTATTTGCATTTACAGCAAAAGCCCAGGTAGGAATAGGTACCAGTGTTCCAGATGCAAGTTCACAACTTGAAATATTATCTAACTCTAAAGGGTTACTAATTCCAAGACTTTCTCTTACACAGCGGAATGAGATCAATAATCCTGCCAACGGACTCTTGATCTATCAAATTATTAACTCTCCTGGTTTTTATTATTTTAATAATGGCCAGTGGTTAAAATTGGTAAATAACACTGAAGTTACTTCAGGCGGTGGTAATGGCAGCGCAGGCAATACCATTTTGAGTGGCATGGCTAATCCTTCATCTGCATTGGGAGCAGTTGGAGATTTTTATCTAAATACATCTACAAGTATATTATATGGGCCAAAAGCTTCATTGAACTGGCCGGTAAATGGGACAGCATTAATTGGTCCGCAAGGAGAGCCTGGGCTACCGGGAAATTCTTTGCCTGTTGTGGGGAAATCAATTACATCTGATGGAATAATTACCATAGAAAACGGAACGGGTTCAGTTTTGAAAGATGTGGCATTGAGTTTGGCTGATAATTCAGTTACTTCTGCTAAAATTGCTGATGGTACGATCAGGAATGTTGATCTTAATAAATCCAGTATCCCGTTAAGTGGTTTTGGTGTACCTGTAAAAAATATATCCTTAGGGGGATATCTGCTAACCAACCTTGGTCATCCAGTAAATGATCAGGATGCAGCAACAAAAAAATATGTGGACAGCAAATTAACAGGAACAGGTAATGGCCAGTTGCCCATTCTAAGTTTTGATGGTTCCTATAACCTTTCTATTCTGGGTAGTAACTCTGTAAGTCTTTCAGATTTAAACCAATCTTTAAGTCTTGCGGGGACTGTTCTTTCTATATCGGGACCTAGAAATAGCCATATTGATCTTGCTTCCTTAGTTGGTGGCGGTGGATCAGGAAGTGGGATCGTTTCTCACGATGCTTCGTTAAGCGGACTTGGTACCATACCCAGCCCGCTTGCTCTTTCAAATACAGGAGTTACCGCTGGATCTTATACCGCTGCTAACCTTACTATAGATGGACAAGGACGGATCACTGCTGCGGCAAATGGTACAGCAGCAGGAAATAGTGGGATCACAGCTGTTAAACACGATGCAACTTTGACTGGTGATGGGAATACCACGAATTTGAGTGTTGCTAAAGCGAGCGCAACAACCATTGGAGGAATTAGAGTTGGAGCAAATCTGAGTATTGATGCAGATGGTGTATTATCGGCTCAAGCAGCAACAGGTGGCAGTGGAGATATTACAGGCGTAATAGCCGGAACTGGCCTAATTGGCGGTGCATTATCAGGTGATGCTACCTTAGGTTTCGCACCCATACCAGGTAAAACGATTTTAGGAAATATTGATGCTGCTGATGCAGTTCCTGTACCACTAAATGAACTGCAAATAAAAACATTGCTGGCTTTAGAAAACGTAAAAAACGTAGATCAGACCAATGCTGATAACCTATTACTGGGAACAATCGGAGAAGGGCGTTTTGGTGCAGGTACTATTCCTGTAAATTCTTTAAAAACCACAGGTACGCCAGCAGCTGCTAGCGTTTTGCATGGTGATGGTACATGGGGAAAAATGTCTGTAGCTTCTTTATCAGGGATATTGCCTGTAGAAAACGGTGGAACAGGCATAGGTTCTTATACTGCTGGAAATTTCCTTAAAGCCGGTAATGCAACTACATTATTAGAAGTAACACCTTCTGAATTAAAAACAGAACTAGGAATTGATGGAAAAGAGGATGCAATTAATAAAAGTATAGATATCACGCTGTCTGATCTTACCGATACGAAGTTCCCCACTGCAAAAGCAACTAAAACTTATGTAGATAAAAGAGTTTCTGATGCAGTATCAGCTGCAGAAATAGGTGCAGGTGCGGTGCCAGATGCAGATGGGATTCTTAAAGGGAAACTAAGGTTGGGTAATGATTTAGGTGGGACCGCAGATAACCCGCAGGTAGTATCAGTAGGTGGTACGGCGGGTGTGACAGCAGCAGATATCATTAAAGGAGTAAAGCTTGCAAATACAGCAGCTGTAGCAAATACACCAAATACACTGGTTCAAAGGGATGCTTCCGGGAATTTTTCTGCCGGCCTGATCACAGGAAATCTTGCTGGTAATGCATCTACCGCAACCGCGGCAACCACAGCGGGTACAGCAGTTAATGTTACCGGTATAGTAGCTGTTGTAAATGGCGGTACAGGTGCTAATAATGCAATTACTGCCAGACTTAACCTCGGTTTAAGTAATGTTGATAATACGAGCGATCTAAAGAAACCACTTAGTGAAGCTGCTGTGTCTGCTTTAATGGATAAGATCAATAGTTCAGAAAAAGGAACAGCCTTGGGCGTGACGCCATTAAATGCCTCCGGTAAAATTGACGATCAATATTTACCCGCTTCTTTAGTTGGTGCAGTGAATTATCAGGGTACATATAATGCAGCAACTAATGCTCCGGCACTACCTGTAGCAAATGCAAATAAGGGATATTATTATGTTGTAACTAATGCAGGAACAACTCCGCAGAATTTAACATTAAGTGTAGGAGATTGGGTGATTTCTAATGGAGTGACCTGGGATAAAGTAAGTAGCAGCAGTACGGTGTCTACAGTATTTGGAAGAACAGGCAATATTGTGGCTGTTGCCAATGATTATACGACCGCTCAAGTTAAAGAAACAACTAATCTATATTATACAGAGGCCAGGGTAAGTGCAAATGCAACAGTTGCTGCGCATACCACTGCAATTGCTGGAAAAGAGAATACCTCTAATAAAAATAATGACGGAACTTTAGCTGCTAATTCAGACCTTTTCTTTCCTACTCAAAAAGCAACCAAAACTTATGTAGATAGCAAGCTGCCGGTAATCACAACGGCAGATGCAAATAAAGTTTTAACGGTAAATGGAACAGGCACTATTGCTACCTGGGCGGTGCCTGCTGGTGGAAGCGGCGGTGGTTCAGTAAGCAGTGTTTCTGCAACTGGGGCTAATGGAATTGGCATTACGCTCACTAATCCTTCAACCACGCCGTTAATTGCACTAACCTTAGGTAATATTACTCCCTCTACTGTGGCTACTACAGGTAGTATTACAGCAGATGGAAAAATCACCTCAAAGGATGATATCACAGGTAAAAACCTATCAGGTACCAATACTGGTGACCAAATAGATATCACAGGAACTGCAGCTAAAGTAACTACCAATGCAAATATGACAGGTGATGTGACTTCTTCTGGAAGTAATGCAACCACGATTGGCGCAAATAAGGTTACTTATGCGAAGATGCAGGCGATGACAGCGAATAAATTATTAGGGTCTGGTGCCTCTGGAACCGCAGTATCTGAGATTACCTTAGGTACTGGATTGAGTTTTACCGGAAGCACACTTAATGTTTCAGGAGGCGGTAGCAGCGGTGGAACGGTTACATCGGCTTCTGTTGTAACAGCTAACGGCATTAGTGGTACTGTTGCAAACGCGACTACTACTCCTGCCATCACACTATCCTTAGCTGCAATTACCCCAACTTCTGTAAAGGCGACCGGAGAAGTTCTTGGAAGTAATTTAACAGGATCCAATACGGGTGATCAAACCATAACATTAACTGGTGATATAACCGGTAGTGGTAAAAATACTTTTGCAGCTACAATAGGTGCTGGTAAAGTTACATCTTCCCATATTCTGGATGCAACAATCACTGCTGCCGATATCGCAAACCAAACTATTACAGCTACAAAACTGAGTAACATATCAGCAAATGGTACATCAGGGCAAGTACTTTCTTCTAACGGAGCAGGTGGCTTTGCATGGGCAAATGCCGCAACCGGAGGTGGAACAGCTACTCCAACTAATCTTGGATATACTTCTTCTGCAACACAGGGATCCGTTACATCTAGCAGTGGTTCTGCTGCACTTATACCTGGTGCAAGCAATGCAATTGCGGGATTAATGCCTGCCACTGACAAAGCAAAGCTGGATAAGATTGCAGATATCACTACTGCTGATGCCGCTAAAGTATTAACGGTGAATGCCGCAGGAACTGCTGCAGCATGGGTTACACCGGCAACTGGAGGAGGAAGTAGTGGAGTAACTATTTATTCTCCAGATGGATTTCCAAACGTTATGGTTAAGGGATCTGGTCCGAAGGCTACTTTTAAACACAGTGGGTACAATATGGAATTAAGAATACCTGCCGGTGCTATAATTGAATATTTCAAGATCAATACTAAGGCGGCAGATGTGGAGGGTGGTGATATCATGTATATCTCTATCACCGACGAATCAAAAGCAACCAATACCAATTTGAATAATACGATTATGCCTATAATGAATTTTATAGGATATAATACAGTAAATCCTGACGATAATACGCCTAATCCAATCTATTCCGCTGGTGTTGTTGCTGGTGATATCCAAATGTCACATCTGGGGGAAGGGACATTAACCATTCGAATGATTGCAATGGGTTTCATGACTTTTAGTGCAGGCTTTGGAATGATATTTAATTTCTAGGCCATATGAAAACCCTGAAAATCTGTATTTATTTTGTTTTTATATTTTTAGTTCAATCTGGAGTTGCACAGACTATAAGACAGTTCAATGGTGTTATTAATATTCTAAACATTAAATCTAGCGGAACTAATAATTATGAGCTAACAGGTAATTTTTCAGATGCAAGTAATACTTTCTCGGCTTCGCAATGCATCGTAAATGATAGAATTATTGATGGTTCAGGTAATTCTTACAAAGTAATTGCGATAACCTCTATTAGCGGATCCACTCTTGTCGCAGTTGTTCTTGATTTGGCAGGTGGAAAATTTCCGGTAGGAGGTAATGGTATCATCTTTCGGCCATCTTTTAGAGGATACCCTTTGATTACTACCAATACAGCTCCTCTAGTACTTTCTAACGCTATAAATACCGCCACACTCTCTATTAGTGCTGATCTTCCAAATTTTCAATCGGGAACAGCTTTGCCTTCAGAACCTTGGAAAACTGACGATGTAGTTATTTATTCCATTGATAGCAAGGTATATAAGTTAGGTATAGGAGGATGGATGCCGGTAGCCACAACCCCGCCTTTTAAGTTTGGAACTTTAGCCTCTGTACCGATAACGGCAAAGGGTGATCTGATTAATATGTTTACAGAAAAAAAGGTCTATGTTTCTAACGGAACTGCATGGATCGCTGTTCCTATTATATCTGTATTGCCAACCATACCCAGGCTAGGGGATGTATATTATCTGACCACAGAAAAAAAACTTTACATGATGGGAAATGATGGTGTCTGGCTAAATATTAGCAGCTCATCTATTCCTGGTGGTACGGAAGCTGAATTACCGGCTAACTCTAAGTTTGGGGATATGTTTTTCAATACAGAATTGAACGTTCTGTATTTGTTTGACGCAGAAAGTAAATGGGTTGAGGTATCCACTAATGGATCAACACCATCGGGCATTGTCAATCCTGATTTTACGGCGCAAACTGTAAAACAAGGGAGCCTATTTTATAATACAGCTGACCATAAACTTTATGTTTATAATGGGATAGACTGGATATCTGTAGATAATTCGCTTCCATCTGGAAACATCTATGTGGGTAATGCTTCAGGAATCGCTACTGCAGTTAAGTTAACGGGTGATCTGAGCATCACAAATGCAGGTCTGCTTACGCTAAATAAGAATGCAGTTAGTGATGAAAAACTGGATAAGCTAAATATTCCGTTAAGTGGTTTTGGTGTTCCCTTAGATCATGTGTCGATGGGCAATTATAAGATCACCAATCTGGCAAATCCATCTATTGGAACAGATGCGGTAACCAAAAGCTATCTGGATGCAATATTTGCATCCCCCGGCACGCTAGCTTTAAGCACGGGGAGTTTATTTGTTGGCTTAGGAAATAAAGCAGTGGCTACTCCAAAGATTTCTGTACCAATTAGTGGTTTTGGCAGTGCAGCGTCCAATGTTTCTATGGGTACAGCAGCTAATGGTGCTACTGCTGCATCTTATTTTAAAATCATCAACCTATCTGATCCAATAGATCTTCAGGATGCGGCTACAAAAGGGTACGTAGACACTAGAGCAGTTTCTCCAAATACAATTACGCTTCCAAAAGGAAATATGTTTATTGGAGGGGATATCGGAACTGCCGTCGCTGTAGCTAAAAATACAATTCCAGTAAGCGGGTTTGGAGCAGCGACAGCAGATGTTTCAATAGGTGCTTTCAAATTAAACAATGTTGCTGAGCCTTTGGCCGGCCAGGATGCCGCTACAAAAAATTACGTTGATACAAAAATTATTGATCCAGCGAACATTCACCTGGCTACAGGGCGTTTATTTGTTGGAGATGCGAACGGAAAAGCTGCAGTTACATTAAAAAACACAATTCCTATCAGTGATTTTGGAGCTGCTATATCTGATGTCTCTATTGGTGGTTTTGTACTGACTAATCTTGCAAGCCCTGTTGCGGATGCTGATGCATCAACAAAAAAATACATAGATGATCTTTTTAAAAGCCCTTCCTCTTTATTATCCCTGCCATCACGCAATTTTTTTATCGGTAATGCCGATGGAAAAGCTGAAGCGATCCAGAAGAAGTTAATTCCTATAAGTGGTTTTGATAAAGCTTCGGATAATCTGCATATGGGTGATGCGGATACACAATATAGCATCAGCTTTTTAGCAGACCCACTATTTCCACAAGACGCGGCGACTAAAAATTATGTCGATAATAAAATAGCAGCACCAGTACCTTTAATACTTGCAAAAGATAACATTTTAGTGGGCGATGCAGACGGTGTTGCTACAGCAGTAGCTAAAAGTGCTCTCCTTCTAAGTGACCTTGGTGCGGCAAAAGCCGATCTTTCTATTGGAAATGGAACCGCTAATTTTAAGATTACGAACGTTGCAGATCCGTTAACAGATCAGGATGCCGCAACAAAAAAATACGTAGACGATGGAATAACATTAGTTGCCGGGTCTGGTAAAGATAACCTCGGTAATCATGAAGCTACGCAGAACATCAAGCTTTCAGTTAACTCCCTAAGCAATGACGGCTCAAACGGCAAAGGGCTAACCTTCGATGCAGCTGGAAGCGCATTTCTAGGGCAGGATTTAACGCTTAACGGAACCTTTTATGTTCCTTCAGATTTCAGGTTAAAAACCAATATTGAGACTTTGAGTTCTGTCTTAAAAAAAATAGACCAGATCAGGGGAGTAAGATTTGAATACAAGGATCAGCATAAATATGCAGCAGGACCAAAAATAGGGGTGATCGCACAAGAGCTAAAGGCAGTATATCCAGAAATGGTCACACAAGGTAAAGATGGATTCTTAAAAGTAGACTATACCCAGCTTACCGGTATTTTGATCCAGGCAGTAAAAGAACAGCAATTAGAAATTGATCAATTGAAAATTGCACTGAAAAAGCAACAGGAACAAATCGAGATGATCCTCAAAAAAATACAATAATCAGCATATGGTTAATCAGCTATTAAAAATGAAAAAGTTAATCATCTCCATGCTGCTGGGAATTTTCCTGTTCGGCATATCGGAAGTAAAAGCACAACTGAGGATTGGATCTGAAGGCATTACTGTATTGGATGGAACGGTGCTCAGTTCAGAAGGATTAGTGATGGTGCCAGCAACTGAATGGTCTGTAAATAACGTGAATATTTTGAAACAAACTGCCGTTGTGATTTGGCCGAAGTTTAATAGTATTTCCCGCCGATATAGCTTTAGCAGGCCAGTAACCTTTCAAGGTGAACTCGCCTTAACCTATCACGATGTAGATTTAAACGGCAACGAGGCGAAGAATTTAGTGATGGCCTTTTCTAAAATAACGAGTAATGCCTACACAGATTACACACTTGTTAAAGAGAGTGTGGTTAATCTAAATGAAAGATCAGTTGGACAGCTTTTTACAAATCCCTTTAACCTTGCAGACCTCACTGCAGTAACTATGGAAACCGCATTGGCTACTCCATATCTGGATGTAATTGCAAATAACATGATTACACCAAATGGAGATGGTGTAAATGATACTTGGGTAGTTAAAAATATAGAGCAGTATAAAAACAACGAATTGAAAATATTTGATCGGGAAGGGCGGATTGTATTTACCATGATTGGCTACGATAACTCATGGCGGGGTGATTTCAACGGCAACCCGCTACAAGAAGATACCTATTACTATATCCTGGTGTTTGATTCTGGTAAAGGGAAAAAAACAGGTTTTATATCAATTATAAGAGAACAAAAATAAGTTAAGAATGATAAAGTTTATATATGAGCGTGTGATGTGGAGAGGTTTGATGCTTATCTGTTTTTTTTGTTCTCTATTTGATGCTTCTGCTCAAATCAGGCCATTAGGTACACAATATTATGAGAACCAATACATCAGTAACCCGGCATTTGCAGGCGTAGATAAAGGAATCAATATCAATGTGGCCTATCGTAATCAATGGCGCACCATACCAGGCTCTCCGGTTACGATGAACGCAAGTGGAGATTACCGGATGGATAAAGTAGGGATTGGATTTAATGCCTATAGCGATAAAGCAGGCTTAATTGGCCGAACCCGGATTATGGGAATGTATGCGTATCATTTGCCATTGAACGGAAATAACAGGGAACTTCATTTTGGTGTTTCACTAGGTGTAATGCGGGAGCAATTAAATAATGAGCTCATCATTGCTGCCCCCGATGATCTATTGGCAGAAAGTTATAACCAGCGCAAGCCTTTTATTGATGGCGACTTAGGGATTGCTTATACCGCAGAAAGAATTACGCTGCAAGCTGCTTTGCCAAATCTGAAGAAATTCTTTCAAAAAGACGCTGGAAATACGATAGAAGGATCTACTTATTTTTTAGCGGTTTCGTATAAAATGGGTATCAGTGACGATGCTGTAACTATGGAACCAAAGCTTAGTTTTAGAGGGGCTAAAGACATTGATAATATCTGGGACATTGGTGCCAATATGAAGTTTGAAAATAATATACTTTCCTTTATGGGAATGTACCATAGTGATAAAAGTGCTACGTTTGGTGTAGGAATAAGGTATGACAAGTATTTTCTACAAGGATTTTATACCAGTCAGATGGCTGCCCAGCGTCAAAGTACTGGCGGTGATTTTGAACTAAACCTGAAAATTAATCTAAGAAATTATTAGAACAGATCATAAGTGTCAATCTGTTCTGATAAATCAATTATGTTATTCAGGTTCTTCTATTTTAATCTTCTTAGTAATGCGGTAAACCTTTCTTTTCTTTGTAGGATTAGCTTGCTCACCAAGCAAGATTCCCCAAGGTTTTAATTCATCTACACGATCAAAAATAATCTTTAACATGGCTAGGTAAGGTATACATAAAAACATACCAGAAATACCCCAGATCATTTCTCCTACAACAATTCCAACAAAGGCAAACAAGGCATTTATTTTAACTTTAGAACCTACAACTAATGGCATTAAGATATTACCATCTAATGCATGTATTGCTACAAAAGCAATCACGACAAGCAATGCTTTAGCTGCACCTGCTGTTGCAAATGTGATTAAGATACTGATCACTAATGCAGAAAATATTCCAATATAGGGTACCAGGTTAAAGATCCCGGCTATTAATCCTAATAGGATTGCATATTTTACTCCTAACAAGCTCAATACAATTACTGTTAATGCAGACACAATGAGCATCTGTAAGAACAATCCTAATATATAACGTTTAATGATGTACTGTATTTGCCCCACAATATCACTTACTTTTTGTGCATGCTCTTCTTTAAACACAGCAATAAGAAAACTGAAAAGTATCTTTCTGTAATTCAGGATAAAAAAGGTGAACAATAACAGGAAGGCTAGAAATAGCAAAGTTGAAGAAAGTGTAATCAATGTTGCACCCACCAATGTAGCGCTGGTTGCTACCGCACTTGTTGCGCTGTCTCTTAAGTAATCAATTTGCTTATGTGCATTTACCCTAAAAGTACTGGACACCCAATGCTGTAAGTCTGCAAAAGAATTTAAAGCTTGTTTTTTCAATAAAGGCCAGTCCTGTCCTAAATCGCTGAGTTGGTTAGCCAGAAAATACATAATCCCTGCAATTACAGAAATCATGATAATCACAGAAAAAATAGAAGCTAGGCCTCTTTTGAATTTCCATTTGTTTTCCAGGAAATTAGCTAATGGCAATAAAAGCAATGCCAGAAGGAAAGAGGAGAGAAGTGGTGCAAGTATACTTTGCCCTATAATAGCCAGGTAACCCAGGCAAATAATGGAAAATAATACTAAGGCAAGTTTGGTGTAAAAGGGTAGAGATATACTTTTCATTTATGCAGTCAATAAGCGTTCTAACAAATATTGACAAATGCCCTGCCAAATTTTTTAGCAGGGCATTATTGAAGAGTATTTTTATAAATTAAGACCAGGCACTTGCCTCGTCCAGTATAGAAATATCTTCTACACCCAACTTTAATGTTGCAGCTTTACTTAGGTCTTGTAATTGATTTAAGCTAGTTACACTCGCAATAGGTGCAGTAACTGCGGCTCTGGCAATTAACCAGGCAATAGCTACACTTGCTGGCGTAGAATTGTATTGTTCGGATACTTCATCTAATGCTTTTAAAATCCGAAATCCTCTTTCATTCATGAAATCTTTTACCCCACCGCCTCTTGCACTTTTTCCAAGATCTTCTTCTGAACGATATTTGCCGGTAAGAAACCCACTAGCTAAAGCATAATAACTAATCACGCCAATATTATTATCCAAACAAATTTCCTGCATTTGTTTTTCAAAACCTGCTCTTTGGTAAAGATTATATTCAGGCTGAAAAGTCTGGTATTTAGGAAGGCTTAAATGCTGGCTTGTTTCTAAAGCCTCTTTAAAGCTTTCCGGACTATAATTTGACGCGCCTATCCATCTGATTTTTCCTGCCCTGATTAATTGGTCATAAGCTTCGAGTGTTTCCTGGATAGGAGTTTCAGGGTCTTCGTAATGGGATTGATAGAGATCAAGATAATCTGTTTGCAAGCGAAGTAGCGATGCATCTACAGCTTCCAGGATATGTTTCTTTGAAAGGCCTTTTTTTCCATCCCCCATATCACCAGCTACTTTGGTCGTCAGGATGATCTTGTTCCTTGTATTTCTGGATTTCATCCAATTACCAATGATCTTTTCAGATTCACCACCAGTATTTCCTGGTACCCATTTTGAATAAATATCTGCAGTGTCAATAAAATTAAACCCAGCATCTACAAATCCATCTAAAATCTCGAATGATTTTTTCTCGTCTAGTGTCCATCCAAAAACATTTCCCCCAAATGCAATGGGTGAAACCAATAAGTCTGTATTACCTAATTTCCTTTTGTCCATTTTTTAATATTTTCTGAATAAGATAACAATGTTATTAAAGGATAGGTTTTAGAAGATTAGTCTCTCTTATGTAAAAACAGGCACTTTCTGATCCTTTTAAAATTGATCTGTTTTTAAATTATCCATACTTTTTGTAGCACGCAACATTTCCCTTTTTCCGGGTGCACCAGGAAGTTTTTCAATCTGCATCCCGAAACTTTTTAAGGCACGTTTTAGTTTACCTGTAATCGCATACGTAACAAATATCCCTCCCGGTTTAATAAATGAACACACCAGTCCTATGATTTCATCAGACCACATTTCTGGCTGATGCTGTACAGAAAAAGCATCGAAATAAATCAAGTCAAATAATTTTGGAGAGATGAAACTCTGTAAAGTAATATGTGGAACTGTTAATTCCAGATTTTCAGTAATCGAAACTGCAGTTGTTAAGGCCTTATCGTAATTTTGAATAAAACTATCCCATAAAGTCTCAGAAACATATTGACTATACTGTGTGGAAGTTAACGCTTCTTTTGTTAATGGATAGGCTTCAATACCAGTGTAACTGATCTTTAATTGCTGCTCATCATTATAAGCAGCGGTCATTAGAAAATTTAGTCCAGTTCCAAAACCAATTTCCAGGATGGAAATAGTTTGGCCCGGAAAGCAATTTGCAGCATGTTTTAATCCTGCATCTATAAATACATGTTTACTTTCTTGTAAGGCACCATGTTTGGAGTGATAATTCTCACCAATGGTTTCATTAAATAACGTGTTAGAGCCGTCTGCGGTAGGAATAATAATGTTCATTGCTGCAAATTTATCTGAATTACTTAGATTAGCTCAAATTATATTGATATGGACATCGAAATGTTTAGAGAATACTGCCTCAGCTTACCGGGTACTACCGAAGAAGTGAAATGGGGAGATAATCTTTGCTTTATGATTGAGAAGAAAATCTTTGTGATCAGCTCATTAGATGCGGGCACTTTAGCAATAAAATGCAATCCCGAAGAATTTGATGAACTCACTGCCAGAGATGGGATTACACAAGCCTGGCATTTAGCAAAAAGACAGTGGATTGGACTAGCCGATCTGGCCGTACTTCCAGTGCAAGAGTTAAAAACACGAATTGCTGAGTCAAGGGCCCTTGTATTAAGTAAATTGCCCAAAAAAGTGCAAGAAAAATACCACGGCCCTGCTCAGTAGATTTATCTTTTATACTTCTTCTTGCAAAACTGGGGCATCTGCAATTTTCTCGTTCACAGATTCAGGTAAATACGGCCGGCCCCCTGTAGCGGGAATACAGGTTCCTGTAAAAACAGCTTTTGTCATTACTTTGCCGTTCATCATAATAGATTGTTTGAAATGTAGTCTTGGTAAACCAGCTTTATCGGCAAACAGTGTACAGGTAACAGAGAAATTATCATCCTTCTTCAGTGACCTTAAAAAATTTATTTTGTAACTGGATAATACCATATATATCCCGTTTTTAGCTTGTTCTTCAAAATCAAATCCCAGTACTTCTCTGATAAAAGCATGTCTGCAATCTTCCATGTAAAAAGGATAATATAATCCGTCCATTATGTTTTGCACATCGATGTGTTTCTCCTCTGTCGTATAATTTTTTGAATATTCCATTTGTGTTGTTTTATTTTAAGCCTTAACGTAACAAAAATGTTATTCGCATAACTTTTAAAGAAAATATTTTGATAATTAATTCTCCTATGTTTTAAATCATGTTCTAAATTGTTTTTAAGCATTATTTTGAGTCTGTTACTGACATAAATTTGATTTTAAATAAATCAAGTTATTATGAAAAGGCTATTTGTATTTGCAACAATGATGTTTGTAGGTTTAAGTGTTTTTGGTCAGTCGGCCGATACTATAAGTAAATGGAGGATGAGACTTCGTGGAGTTGCTGTTATTCCACAAGAAAGTGCCAATATTGGTGTGATTGGAGGAGGGGTAGATATCTCTGCGACTATTATTCCTGAACTGGACTTTACTTATTTTTTTAACCGCCATTTTGCTGCAGAACTAATTTTAGGAACAACCAGACATAAAGTAAGTACTACTTCTTCAGATCTGTCAGCCATAGGTGGCAGTAAATCTGCAGATGTAGATTTAGGGAAAGTATGGTTATTACCACCAACTTTAACGTTCCAATACCATTACCCTGCTGGTAAATTCAATCCCTATGTAGGTGCAGGTATCAATTATACTATTTTTTATAGTGCAGACGCAGGTCCGGTAGTTAAAGACATTGAATATAAAAATAAGTTTGCTTTTGCTGCACAGGCAGGACTGGATATTGATATCTCTAAAAAGATATTTATCAATATAGATGTTAAAAAGATCTTTTTATCAACTACTGCTACAGTAGATGCTTCAAACTTAACCCCGGCAGCTAATCCAGAACTTTCCCCGGTATTGCAAAATATTGAGGCAGATGTAAAAATCAAACCTTGGTTAGCTGGCGTTGGCATTGGATATAAATTTTAGGTGTATACATAAAATGGCCGCTTCAATGAATTTTGAAGCGGCCATTTACTTAACAATTTATCAATTACCAAAGTCTGATTCTATCTTCTGGTTTTTTGTATAATTTATCACCTGGTTTAACATCAAATGCATCATACCAGGCATCCATGTTTACTGGAGCGCCAATGGTTCTGAACTCGCCTGGAGAATGTGAATCTGTTTTAATTAACTGGGCAGCACTTTCTGGTAAAATATTACCTCTCCATACCTGTGCCCATGATAGGAAAAAACGCTGATCAGGGGTAAAGCCATCAATCTTTTCTGTAGACTGACCTTGTTTAGTTAGTTTAAATGCAGTATAAGCCGCATTTAATCCACCAAGATCACCAATATTCTCACCCATGGTCAGTTTGCCATTTACTTTAATCGTATCTAATACTGCATAACCGTCAAACTGCTCGCCTAAAGCTTTTGTTTTAGCCTCAAATTTAGTTTTATCTTCGCTTGTCCACCAGTTGCGCAGGTTACCATCTTTATCATATTGACTGCCACTGTCATCAAAACCATGAGACATTTCATGGCCAATTACAGCACCGATACCACCATAATTGATTGCATCATCTGCATCAGGAGCAAAGAATGGAAACTGTAAGATTCCTGCTGGAAATACAATCTCGTTCATTGTTGGACTGTAGTAAGCATTAACAGTTGGCGGTGTCATTCCGAAACGGGTACGGTCTACCGGTTTTCCTAATTGATCAATAGATTCTTTATATCCCCATGTGCCTACATTTCTAAGGTTTTGGAAATAAGTATTTCTTGCTATGACTAAACCTGTATATGTTTTCCATTTATCAGGATAGCCAATCTTTGGAACAAAGGCATGAAGCTTAGCTAGAGCTTTTTCTTTAGTCACATCACTCATCCAGTCCAGGTTCTTAATCCTGGTTTCAAATGCAGTACGCAGGTTAGTGATCAGTTCTGTCATTCGTGCTTTAGCTTCAGGCTTGAAGTATTTAGCTACATATAACTGTCCTAGTAATTCTCCTATAGCACCATCCGTTAAAGAAGACATCCGCTGCCATCTTGGAGTTTGTACTTTCTGGCCAGTTTGAACCTGATTAAAGGCAAAACTTGCTTTTACAAAAGGAGAACTCAGGTTAGATGCAGAACTTTTAAGTACATTCCATTCCAGGTAAGTTTTCCAATCGCTCACAGGAACACTTTTTAACATTCCATCTAAACTAACAAAGAATTTTGGAGAAGATACCAATACTGTATCCTGGCCTTTTACAAGCATTTTCTCCATCATAGACGACCAGTTAACATTTGGCGTAGTTTTACTAAAATCTGCTACGGTAAGCTTATTATAAGTTTTATATGGATCACGCATTTCCAGTCTTGCCATTTGAGCTTCTGCAAATGATTTCTCTATGGCTAACACTGTATTCGCTTTTTTCTGTGCTTCAGCCGCAGAGCTACCAGTTAAAGTAAACAGGGTAGTTATATAATTCAGATAAGCTTCACGGATTTTTAATGTTCTGGCATCATCTTTTAGATAATAATCACGATCTGGTAAAGTAGTTCCGCCCTGTCCTAAAGATGGCAGGTATTTAGTCACATTCTTTCTATCCTGGCTTACTCCAAAACCAAACATTGGAGAACCGATGCCAGAAATGCGCATATAAGTTACTTCATTTAGTATCCCAGGAATGTCTTTAATTTTGTTGATCCTTGCAAGATCAGCTTTAATTGGTGTATAGCCTAGTTTTTCAATAGTTAAGCTATCCATCGCTGCCGCATAAAAATCACCTACCCGCTTTTCCACTGATCCGGCAGGTGCCGATTGATTAGCCGCTGCGGTTTCAACAATACTTTTTACCGCATTAATGTTGAAGTCCCGAAGCTCGTTAAAACTTCCCCAGCGTGTTTCCTTAGCCGGAACAGGATTGTTCTTCATCCATACCCCGTTTGCATAAGTATAAAAATTATCTCCGGGTTTTACGCTTAGATCCATATTTGCCGGATCGATAAGCTTTTTAGGAACTTCTTGTGCAAAAGAAGAATAGCTCGCTGCTACAATTCCTAAAACAGCAAAATAGCTTTTCAGGTGTTTAGTGTTCATCATTTTTTTAAATAAGATTGCCTCCAAATGAATTCTGCCCATTTGATATATCTTATACATTTAAAACAAAAGTTTATAGAATGAAACAAGAGTTTATTGAAGGCGTTATACAGCATCTAAATTAATAAATACTGGTGCACAAAAGCCTTTCTAATGAAAATATTACTTATTAAACCAGTAATACAGTTTAGTTAAACCTAGTTTTTTAATGATCAATCCTGGAAGCAGGAACAATTTGATAGACCTCATAACTTTAAAATTATAGCGCCAGATGAAATAATACAGTATTAACATATTTTAACATTTATTATTGTATGTATGTTAAAAATTATATTAGTAAAAGCCTTTTTTAGGTCAAATGTCCTGAATGACTATATTTGGCGATCAAATTTATGCCAATTGATAAGTTGGTACGATAATAGATTATTTTTATGTTAAATCCTGAATGATATAAATGGCTGAATTGAAGTTTTTTACAGAACGGTTAAAATTAAGGTTGGTTGAAATGGCAGATCTGGAAGCGGTACATGTATTGCATCTGCTTGCAGAAACAGATCAATACAATACACTGGGCATTCCTAAAGACCTGGAAGAAACCAGCATTATTATAGATGGCTGGATCACTGATCATCAGAAACGGACAATAAAGAACTACACCTTTGCTGTAGAGCTGGAAAAAGGTGGTTTTATTGGCCTAATTTCCCTAAAGCTTTCCTCTTCAAAATTTAACAGTGCTGAAGTCTGGTATAAAATCAACGTAGAACAGTGGAATAAAGGTTATGCAACTGAAGCTATTGAAGCAGTGATCCGCTTTGGTTTTAGCCGTTTAAAATTGCACCGTATCCATGCAGGTTGCGCGGTTGAAAACTTAGCATCTATCCGTGTACTAGAAAAAGCTGGAATGACACAAGAAGGCCGGGCCAGACAGATCTTGCCACTTGTAACTGGTTGGATGGACAGCTTTCAATTTGCTATTTTGGACGAAGAGTGGAAAGCTTAATTATTTCAGTCAAAAACCTTATTTTTGTATTTTAAATAGCATCTTATAAATGAGCATTTCTACTAAATACGATCCAGCCGAAACCGAAGATAAATGGTATAGCTACTGGATGTCTAAAAACTTTTTTCACTCTGAACCAGATGAGCGTGAGCCTTATACCATTGTAATTCCACCACCAAACGTAACCGGTGTATTGCACATGGGACATATGCTTAACAACACAATTCAAGATGTAATGATCCGCCGTGCACGTATGCAAGGTAAAAATGCATGCTGGGTTCCTGGTACCGATCACGCTTCCATTGCTACAGAAGCAAAAGTCGTGGCTATGCTTAAAGAACGGGGAATCAGTAAAAAAGACCTGACCCGTGAAGAGTTCATGGCATATGCCTGGGAATGGAAAGAGAAATATGGAGGAATCATTCTTGATCAGCTTAAAAAGCTTGGTGCAAGCTGTGACTGGGAACGTACACGTTTCACGATGGAAGATGATTTATCTGATTCAGTGATTGATTGTTTTATAGATCTGTATAAAAAAGGAAAGATTTATCGCGGTATCCGTATGGTAAACTGGGATCCAGCGGGTAAAACTGCTGTTTCTGATGAAGAAGTGATCCGTAAGGAAGTTAACCAGAAACTGTATTATATTAAATATGCGATTGCTCCTGCACTTGCAGATGGTACTGCTGAATATATCACAATTGCCACCACGCGTCCAGAAACAATCATGGCCGATGCAGCAATCTGTATCAATCCAAACGATGAGCGTTATACCCACTTAAAAGGTAAAACTGTCTTTGTTCCTTTAATTAACAGGGAGATTCCTGTAATTGAAGATGAGTATGTGACCATGGATTTTGGTACAGGCTGTTTAAAAGTTACCCCTGCGCATGATTTGAATGATTATGAGCTAGGTGTAAAACATAAACTACCAGTAATTGATATTCTGAATGATGACGGTACTTTAAATGAACTGGCTGTTATTTTAGTTGGTGAAGATCGTTTTGCCGCGCGTAAAAAAATTGCTGTTTTATTAGATGAAGCCGGTCATTTAGACAAAGTGGAAGATTATAAATCTCAGGTTGGTTTTTCTGAACGTACAGATGCAGCGATAGAGCCTAAGCTTTCTATGCAATGGTTCTGCAAAATGGACGAAATGGCAAAGCCAGCATTAGCAGATGTATTAAACGGTGAGGTAAAACTGATCCCGGAGAAATTTGTCAATACATACCGCCACTGGATGGAGAATGTGCGTGACTGGAATATCAGCCGCCAGCTTTGGTGGGGACAGCGGATCCCGGCTTGGTTTGATGATAAGGGAAACTGGGTAGTTGCAAAAACTCAGGATGAAGCTTTAAATGAATTTCTTAAATTAAAAGATATTGACGGTAAATTCTCTGAAGAAGAGGCAAATGGGTTTAAAAACCAGATGGCATCTTTTATCAGACAGGATGATGATGTAATGGATACCTGGTTTTCTTCCTGGTTGTGGCCTATCTCTGTATTTAATGGGTTAAAAGATCCCGGTAATAAGGATATCAATTATTATTATCCTACCAATGATTTAGTTACTGCACCTGAGATTATGTTTTTCTGGGTAGCCAGGATGATCATGGCAGGGCATGAGTTTATGGGCAAAAAGCCTTTTACTAATGTTTACCTGACAGGTATTGTTCGTGATAAACAGGGCCGTAAGATGTCTAAATCTTTGGGTAACTCTCCTGATCCAATTGGTTTAATAGAGAAATACGGTGCAGATGGGGTAAGGGTAGGAATGTTACTTTGTTCTCCTGCGGGTAACGATTTGATGTTTGATGAAAGTTACTGCGAACAGGGAAGAAACTTTGCAAACAAGATTTGGAATGCATTCCGTTTAATTAAAGGATGGGAAGTGGATGAAACTTTGCCTAATCCAAATGAGCAAGCGATTTTGTGGTTTGAGAATCGTTTCAATGAAGCATTAGCTGAAATTGAAGATAACTTTAAACAATACCGTTTATCTGAAGCCCTAATGGTTACTTATAAACTGGTTTGGGATGATTTCTGTGCCTGGTACCTGGAAATGGTTAAACCTGTTTATCAGCATCCTGTAGATGCGGCTACGCTGAAAGCGACTATTGGTTTCTTTGAGAAAGTATTGAGTTTGCTGCACCCATTTATGCCTTTTATTACAGAAGAATTATGGCATGACGAGATCTTTGGCGAAAAAGGAGAAATGGACTGTATTATTGTTGCCCCTTACCCGGTATCTGGTGCTGCTGATGCAGGGTTATTAAAAGATGTAGAGGTAGTTAAAGGGATTGTTGCTGAGGTACGTAATATCCGTAATATGAAACAGCTTTCTCCTAAAGAGGCATTGCCTTTGAGTGTGAAAGTAAATTCTGCATTGGTTTATGAAAAGTGGCTGACGATTGTTTCTAAACTGGCTAATATTTCTGAAGTTAATTTTGTGACTGATAAGGTTACTGGTGCGGCTTCGTTTATGGTAGGGAATGATGAGTTCTTTATTCAGTTAAATGAGACTATTGATATAGAAGCAGAAAAGGAACGTTTAAATACTGAACTGGTCTATTTGAAGGGCTTCTTAAAGGCAGTTGATGCTAAATTAGGTAATGAAAGGTTTGTGCAGAATGCCAAGCCGGAGATTATTCAAAATGAGCGCAATAAAAAAGCTGATGCAGATGCAAAGATTAAAATTATTGAAGAAAGTTTAAGTTCGTTATAAAGGGTAAAGTGTTTTTGTTAGATTTTACAAGGATATTCTTGCTTCGCTGAAATAAAAAAGGGTATTGATAGAAGGTTAAGAAAATTTGCCCTTTGGGTAAAGGTTCCAGCCGTTATATCAATACCTTTTTTGTTCATAATCATCAGTATTTTATGACTTTTAGTCTATTAATAATAGTTGATTATAGAGAAGATTTTTGAATTTGATTGAAAATTAATTAACGCCTCTATTGCAAGTACATGATTAATCGCAAAGATAGAAAACTGTTGTTTTAAGACAGCTTTCTATATTTACATTTTGCCTATCTCTCTTAAGTGAGTTTTATTTAGTGTTTCTCATTCGCTTTCCATTTTTTTAACTAAAAAGGGATTACTAGTACCGTCTGCTATAATTTTAAATTTGCTGCAAAACCAATTCCAAAGAAGCTCTTTCCCTGGTAAGCCCAAGCATCATTATTTTTTCCGATCATGTTGTCCCAGCCATATGAAAAGATTATACCGATATCATTTCTTGCTAAAGTTAGATTGCTAGAAGGTGATAGGATAAGATTACTAGGGGTTGTAGTAATATCAACTTTTTTCTTTAATGGCTCTTTGGAAAGACTGAGAGCTGAAAAACCAAAAGATATTCCAGGAGTTACTGACCAACTGGTTGCAGAACGATGTGTAAAGGTAGTCCATCCAAAGGAATACCCAATAGATGGTCCAAGACTTATATTTCCTGAAATTACATTAGATGAATAGCTTTTTTGATCAATATCAGTAATTCTTGGACGAACCTTTAAGGCAATTGCACTGATGCCAATGATCCATGTTCGGTAAGGTAAAACTAATGGTCTAGTGGGTTGCCCTACGTGCGTTCTTTTATTCATATCGATAACTAGCTGATTGAGGGTAAAGCTGTTTATTATATTTCCTTTTCCCTTGCAAGGATCATATTCAGGGTTAATGCCCCAAGGATCTAATTTGAGAATACCATTTGATTGACTAATCAAAACCTTAAACGAATTGTCGCAAAGCTGATATACGGAATCATTGGCGCCAGTAATTTTAAAACCGATACTTTCAAGATGAGTCAGTTTGTTTTTTGTAATAATGTATTTTGATTTCAATCGATGGGTAGCAGTCTGAGCGATAGTGATTGAGAGTGTAAATATCGCACAGAACATGGTGAGAAGCGTAATTTTTTTCATGTTTGATGTTTTTACTTATGCGAAGATAATTATCAGGTACAATGCTGTCAATACCTATAATTAGGTATAATTATATTTGTATCTAATTTATTAGAAGCCTACATACTTCAATCATCTAATAAACTCCATCTCCCCTATCTACATAACAAAAAAAGCCTTATAATCGTAAGATTGCGGGCTTTTCGCATAATACTTAGAAAGTCGTTATGCTTGCGCGTAAATTGCCTAATTTTTATAACTTTAGAAAAAACAACAAATGCGACTGCTCTTGCTTATTATCTCTTTTTGCCTATTGCTATTAGTTAATCACTCTGTAGCCCAAGACACCCTAAAAATCAGACAGACCGCTAAACTTATGACAGATGCTTTTGTCAGGGAAGATTTTAGTGTATTAATGGACTATACTTATCCCAAGGTTATCAGTTTGGGTGGTGGAAAAGAGAACATGAAAGTGATCATTGAAAATGCTATGAATGAAATGAAGTCTCAAGGCTTTACCTTCAGAAGCATAACATTAGGAGCGATTAGCAAAATTTATAAAGCAGGGACAGAACTTCATTGCAAGATTGTTCAACACTTAGCCCTAAATGCAAAAGGAGGATATCTCACCTCTACATCTCCACTAATGTGTATCAGCTCAAACGGTGGGGACAGCTGGACATTTATCTCTACAAGCAACTTAGACGAAAAGAAAATCAAGTTGCTCTTTCCGGATTTTAATTATGAGCTTGTGTTGGAAAAAGCCAGTGTTCCGATATTTAGTGCAGAATAAACATCTCAAATATTTACTATGTGTGCTGTAATTATCGCACCAAAATACTTCTCCAACACCCACCTTTGTATAAAGTCAAATTCGCCATCCTATGTACAGATTTACTGTTGCCTATACAAATCCCGTAAACAGTAGAATTTAAAGATTACCCAATTTTGTATGAATAAAGCTTTCAAGGCTGATAATTGTAATATCCTGCGTTGCGATATAAGTATCGCTACCAGGAGTAATAATGAAGCTAAACTTAGGTTCTAAATCTTGGATACAGTTTACAAATCCTTTAGAAACTGAGGGCGCATTTGACAGCTTAATCTCTACACAAGCAATGGGTGTAATACCTTGTACAAGCAATAAATCACATTCGGCTCCTGCCTGTGTGCGATAAAAAAACAGATCAAGATGATCTGGCTTGGCTTGAAATATTTGTTCAACAACGTAACCTTCCCATGATCCACCTACCCCTGGGTGTCCATAAAGAGCTTCCAGGCTAGCTATATTTAATAATCTATGTAATATTCCAGTATCACGTATATAAGTTTTTGGTGATTTCACCAATCTTTTCTTCGCATTAACGAACCATGGCTGTAAGCGTCTCACCATATAGCCACCCTCTAGAAAATCCAGATATTTCATTACTGTTGTTGCACTAACACCAAGAGATCTGGCAAAGACTTCCGCATTTAATAAGTTGCCATTTGAATGGGCTAGCATACTCCAGAAATTACGCAAAGTCACTGATGATAACGTAACTCCAAACAACATTGCCAGATCCCGTTCTACATAGCTTCTTATAAAATCATTTAACCATTCTGTAGCATAAACATCATTTGGAGCCAAAAGAGGTTCTGGAAAACCGCCTCTGAACCAATTTGTCTTAAAATCCAGATCTTCTGTAAGCTCAGTGACCCCGATAGGTGTTAGCTCTGTGTAAGCTATACGGCCAGCCAAAGACTCAGATACACCCTTCACTAAAAGTGGAGAAGCAGAGCCTAATAAAATAAATCTTCCTTTAGTTCTTTTAGCATCAATTACGGGCCTTAAGACCGCAAACAAGGAGGGCATTAATTGAATTTCATCGATAATTATCCTGCTGTTTTCATTTGTAGTAAGATAGCTGAAAGCATCATGAAGTTTATTTTGATCATTGGGATTTTCCATATCAAGATAAATCCTGTCACGCCCATCTGATTTGAGTTGTCTGGCTAGCGTTGTTTTACCAACTTGACGCGGCCCAAGTATTGCTACTGCAGGAGATCTTTCTAGTTTTTGCAACAATAAAGCTTCAAGATTTCTTTTAATCATCAATCAAATTTAAGCATTAACCTAGTAAATCCAAACTTTAAGTTTGGATTTACTAGGTTAATGCTTAAATTTTCTATTGGAATGCTATTAAAACACCGCACTGCGCTGCAAAATACAAATACCTTTTATAAGCTAGTATAATCCGGTAATTCTTCAAAAAACAAAAAGCTTTCTTCAACATGATCAATTTGTGCATAACAATGCTTCAAACCATTGGTCACCACCAGCCATTTAGCCTTATGTACAGAATTATACCTTGCAGCTTGGTCAAACACCCCTTGTGAGATTTTAATTCCTGGAGCCTTACATTCAATTACCATGATTCTTTGACCTGCAGTATTGAAAATTACGATATCCGTACGCTTTTGCCGGTCATTTAAATTCAAACCCGCTTCGATTTGAATTAATGACTTTGGGAACTTCTTTTCAATGATCAAATAATGGATAAAATGCTGTCTTACCCATTCCTCTGGTGTAAGTACCAGGTGCTTCTTCCTGATCTCATCAAAGATGAAATGCTGTTCTTCCTTCAATGTGATTCTGAAAGGATAGGGTGGTAGATTAAGCGGAGTGGGTATAAATGCCATTTGTGCAAAAATAACCTTTAATATTTAGTTTTTAGCGGTTACATTTGGATAATTATATGAGTGCTTCCGATATTATAAAAGACATTAAAGCTAAAAAGTTTAAGCCTGTATACCTGCTGCATGGCGAAGAACCGTACTATATTGACCAGATCATCCATTATATGGAACAACACGTGTTGTCTGAAATGGAAAAGGGCTTTAACCAAACCGTTTTATACGGTAAAGACACAGATATGGCAACGATCTTAAATGCGGCCAAACGCTATCCGATGATGTCAGACTATCAGCTTATTGTTGTGAAAGAAGCACAAGATCTAAAATGGACTAAAGAAACCGAGGGAAGCAGCAAAGAAGCCGCATTTGTGCAGGCCTATTTTGAAAATCCACTTCCGGGTACTATTCTGGTACTAGGCTTTAAATATGCCAATTTTGATAAGCGGAAAAAGATATTTAAATCAATCACTAAAAGCGGTGTAGTATTTCAATCTGATCCAGTAAGAGATTATAAGCTGGCCCAGTGGATAGAAGACCTGGTAAAAGACAAAGGTGCTAAAATAGCCCCTCAGGCAGCAGCTTTAATGGCAGAATACCTTGGCGCTGATCTTTCCAAGATTGCCAATGAACTGGAAAAACTGATGCTCAATGTCAGTAAAGAAATAACGATTGATACCGATCATATCCAGAGAAATATAGGCATTAGTAAAGAGTATAACGTATTTGAGCTGCAGAAAGCACTTGCTTCAAGGAACGTATTAAAATCTAACCAGATAGTGAACTACTTTGCTGATAATCCTAAAGCAAATCCGATGGTGATGGTGATGGCAAACCTCAATTCTTATTTTTCCAAAGTACTAAAATACCATTACCTGCAAAATAAGGGAGATGCTGCAAAAGAACTAGGCGTAAATCCATTTTTTGTAAAAGATTATGAGCTAGCCGCGCGCAATTACGGACTCAATAAAACTTTTGATATCATTAGTTTACTGCGGGAATATGACCTTAAAAGCAAAGGCGTAGATAGTACAGGGAATGTTACTGATGGCGAGTTGCTCAAAGAATTGCTCTTTAAGATGATCCATTAAATCTTTTTATTTAACCACATATCCTTTTCCTTTTATTAATTTTGATCCCTTAACAAGTAGACATGCTTAGTATAGCATGGTTTTGCAGGATGCATCAGATATATTAGCCATAACAGAACAATGAACTATTTCTTAGTCAAATCAGAACCTTTTAAATACAGCTGGGAACAGTTTAATAAAGACGGACGTACCTTCTGGGACGGAGTCCGTAATTACCAGGCCCGCAATAATATGAAGCTGATGAAAGAAGGAGACCTCGTTCTTTTTTACCACAGCAATGAAGGCAAACATGTAGTTGGTATTGCGAAAGTAGTAAAGGAATTTTATCAGGACCCTACTACTGATGATGCAAATTGGGTAGTAGTAGATCTTGTACCCGTAGAATCACTTAAAAACCCGGTTACTTTAGAGCAGGTGAAAGCAGAAGATAGTTTGAAAGACATTTCCCTGGTAAAGCAAGGCCGCCTATCTGTGATGCAGCTTAAAGTAACAGAATTCGATAAGATCCTGGAGATGGGAAGCTAAATTTATTTTTACAGGCTGAAAGAATACTCAGCCTGTAAATTATTTTATTTTTTAAAGAATAATGCCTTTAGCTCTGTTGCATCATCAGGATCCATTTTTCCTGCCAGCACCAACCGCAACTGTCTTCTTCTCAATGCACCCGCAAATAATTCTATTTCTTCTTCAGATTCTGGAATAAGCTCTGGAACAGGAATCGTTCTTCCACTTTGATCCACCGCTACAAAAGTGTAAAAAGCCTCATTTGATTTTACACGTGTTCCTGATGGAATATTTTCTGCCCATACATCCAGCCTTACTTCCACAGAAGTATGAAAAGCACGGGTAACTTTAGCTTCAATCGTAATTACATCTCCTAATTTGATCGGTTGCTGAAAAGAAACATTATCAACCGAAGCCGTAACTACAATCCTGTTACAGTGTTTCTGTGCAGAAATTGCAGCAGCAATATCCATCCAGTGAAGTAACCGGCCCCCCATTAAATTATTAAGTGTATTGGTGTCATTTGGAAGGACTAATTCATTCATAACAGTGAATGAATTTTTAGGATTTTTTGCTTTTATACTCATATTGGCTGCAAAAGTAAACAAAAACTAAGACTTCATGTTTATCTATTGCTTCTCATTAAATAAGCATATATCTACTTTATGGCTAACCAGACTCTGATCCAGTATTTTCACTGGTACTACAACGACGAACAAAAACTATGGCAAAAAGCTGCTTCTGAAGCGGCGCACTTAAAAGAAATTGGAATTACAGGCACCTGGCTGCCACCCGCATACAAATCTACCGAAGGCGATGCCTCCACAGGTTATGACTGTTATGATCTTTATGATCTGGGAGAGTTTGATCAAAAGAATAGCATACCTACCAAATATGGTACTAAAGAAGAATATTTACAAGCCATCAAATCACTGCATGAACAAAACATCATGGTGCTCGCTGATGTCGTTTTTAACCATAAGGCAGGAGCTGATGAATTAGAAAAGGTAAGTGTTAGACGGGTAAACACGGAAGACAGAACCGAATTTATCTCTGATGTTTTTGAAATAGAGGCCTGGACTAAATTTACTTTTCCGGGCAGAAAAGGTAAATATTCAAAATTCATCTGGGATAAAAGTTGTTTTAGCGGAATCGACTGGGCCGAAGACCTGCAAGAAACAGCCATATTTTCCATACAGAATGAATACGGAGAAGGGTTTGAAGACGTACCATCTGATGAAATGGGAAATTATGATTACCTGATGTTTAGCGATATTGAATTTAGAAATAAAGCCGTTAGGGAAGAGCTCAAAAGATGGGGAGAATGGTATTATGAAACCTGTAAGATGGACGGTTTCAGGCTAGATGCAGTAAAACACATTTCACCGGGATATTTGAATGAATGGCTGGATCACATGAATGCTAAATTTAATAAAAATTTTTTCATTGTAGGCGAGAACTGGGTGCTAGATGATGTCGCTAACTTAAGAAGCTATATAGATATTACCGAAGGCAGAATGCAGTTATTTGATTCTATGTTACATCATAATTTTTACCAGGCAGGTCTGCAAGGAAGTGAATATGATATGAGTAAGATTTTTCAGGATACCCTGGTAGAATCCCATCCGCACCTATCTATAACATTTGTAGATAATCATGATTCGCAGCCCCTGCAATCACTAGAGGCCTATGTAGATTTTTGGTTTCGGCCGCTTGCCTATGCGATGATCTTGTTTAGGGAACAAGGGATACCTTGTATTTTTTATCCAGATCTATATGGTGCAAAATATGTAGATACTGATAATGAGGGCAATGATGCAGATGTAGAACTTATCGGGGTAGAAAGTTTACCGCTAATGACACAGATTAGAAGAGATGCTGCACATGGTTTTCAGCGGGAATATCTAGATCATCCAAACTGTATTGGCTGGACAAGAGAGGGAACAGCCGAACAAGAAAATTCAGGTTTAGCCATAGTTCTTAGTAATGGAGAAGAAGGAGAGAAGAATATGGAAATAGGAAAAGGCCATGCGGGTAAAATCTTTACCGATGCCTTGGGGAATAGAGAAGAAGAAGTGACCATAGATGAAAATGGCTGGGCACAATTCTTTTGTGCAGCAGGCAAAGTATCAGTCTGGGTAATAAAAGGATAAATTATTTTTGAACGGTGCTGAGTGTTTTGTAACCAATCAGCTCATCCCACTGGCTACCGGGCCTGCGGTAATAAACAAAAGCCTGGTAGTTGTTTTCTGTTTCAAAGAAAGATCCTTCAAATAGGGTATTGTCTGTTCGATCAGCATTGCGGTCTTTCCACACATATTGATAATCATATACACCCTGTTTAAGAAATAAGGTGGTGCGGAATTTCTTAGCTGTGGCATCATAACTTAGCTTGTTTTCTTCTGTAAGCGTAAAATTATTAAAGCGCCCAACTACATATACATCACCATTTGTGTTTAGAGGAGTAGCTTGAAGGGTAAATTGCACGCTTGCATAATCAGTATCCGTATCATTATCCCGGTTATCCTGATTGCGGATAAAGAAAGCGCCATTATCATCGTTTTCCAAAGTATATTTTGCTGCGTTACGGTTTTGATCCGGAAACAAAACGATATGGTTTAAACTTTCCATAAACACTTCCTGTACATGCGTTGCCTTATAACGAAGGCTGCGAAAATCAAATTTCCTAAATTCATTTCCACCGCTAAAATCATTTCCGTCAATCTCGTTATAAACCAGGTTACCCGGTTTAACATACGTAGGTTTGGTATTTAATTTGGCAGTTAAGGGATTTCCATTTTGCATCAGCAGAATCTTAATATCCCGGTATGGATTCTGAATGGTCATCTGGTAAGAGAGCGTAAAGTTGATCTTCTGATTCGTAAATCTTAAAGCCACATCCGTACTTGGAATAACTTCAGCAGCTACACTAACCTGGTTTTCTGTGATATAGAGCCGTTGGGAGCACACCTTTTTACTTACATCACCATCTTCATAAACCTTTAAAAGATAGTTTCCTGAAATCTTCGGTTTGATCTGCTCATTTGGCAGCATCAATTGATAATGGGTAAACTTTTGAAGTGTTTTTGAAGAATAAGCATAATCAATAATGCGGTCTTCACTAGCACCTTCCACATAATCCAATACAGAAAGGCCAGAAGGCTTCCAGTCATAGGTGCAATGTTCTATCGTATACCAATAGTTTTTACTTCCTCCATCCAGATCATCAAAAGAAAAGATCAGCTGATCTGAAGAACCTAAGGTAATCACCGGAATAGATTGCTCTTTTTGTGTATTGTAACACTGCACAGTTTTAATCTGTTTAAGATAAGCCTTATTATCATATACAAACTGCGCAAAAGCAAGCTGTACACTGCAAATCCAAAAAAAGAGCAATATTCCGGTTTTTATCATTTATTTTTCTTCCAGTTCCATAATCTCAGCAGCAAGGGTTTCCCATTTGTTCTGAGCGGCATCCAATAGCTCTTTAGCTGAGATATACCTTTTATTCGCCTCGTCAAGTTTAGTCTGATTGCTATATACTTGCTCATCGGCAAGTTCAGCTTCTATCGCCTTCACATTTTTATCCAATTCTACGGTGTCAGTTTCGATCTTTTGTAACTGGTCGTTTAGTTTTTTCAGTTGTTGCTGGCCGTTTACCGTTACTGGTTTGTCTTCCGCCTTAGGCTTTACCTCTTTTTCTGCTTTAACAGGGATATTTTTTGGAATAGGAATTACTCTTTTACTATTCCATTCTTCGTATTCTGCATACGTTCCAGGATATACTTTAATTTTTTCCTCTTCAATGAACCAGATTTTATTGGCCACATTATCTAAGAAATACCGATCATGGGATACGGCAATAAAAGTTCCTTCAAACTGTGCCAGCGCCTGGATCAGGATATTTACAGATTGAATGTCCAGGTGATTGGTAGGCTCATCCAGAATAAGAAAGTTAGAATCAGTTGTTAGTGATTTCGCTAAAGCAACCCTTGATTTTTCTCCACCAGAAAGGACTTTGATCTTTTTAAATACATCATCTCCCGTAAACAGGAAACATCCAAGTATACCACGCAATTCTGTGTCTGTATGTTTTGGTGCAAAAGCCTGCAATTCTTCCAGGATCGTGTTTCCAAGGTGTAAAGACTCTAGCTGATGCTGTGCAAAGAAAGTAGTAGTTACATTATGGCCTGTTTCACAAGAACCATCAAAACCTTCTACACCAGCAACCATTCTTAGTAAGGTAGATTTACCTTTACCGTTGGCGCCAATCAAAGCAATTTTATCTCCTTTTTCAATAACCGCTTCTGCATCTTCCAGGATATCGATGTTCGGATATCTTTTAGTTGCATTCTCAATCCTGATCACGTGGCGGCCAGAAGGTTTAGAAAACTTAAAGCTGAAGTTAACTGTAGGGTTATCATCATCAACATCTTCTACACGCTCCATTTTATCTAAAGCTTTCATTCTAGATTGAGCCATTTTGGCTTTACTTGCTTTAGCTTTGAAACGCTCAATCAGTTTTTCTTCCTGTTTGATCTTAGCCTGCTGATTTTTGAACTCACCTTTCTGAATTTCTCCGCGCAGGGATTTCTCTTCCAGGTAGAACGTATAATTTCCAGCATAAGTAGTCAGTTTTCCTTTTCTTGATTCTACCGTACGGTTAACAATCTTATCCAGGAAATACCGGTCATGGGAAACAATTACTATAGCGCCTTCAAACCCTGCAAGATAAGTTTCCAGCCATTTAATGGAAGGTAAATCCATGTGATTGGTTGGCTCATCCAGTAACAGGATATCCGGTGTTTGCAACAGGATCTTTGCCAGCATTACACGCATTCTCCATCCTCCGGAAAAAGTGTTAAGCGGACGGTGCTGATCTGCAGTGCTGAAACCCAGACCTGCAAGAATCTCATTTGCCTTATATTCGATGTTATATCCATCCAACGCTTCAAACTCCTCTTGCTTATCGCTCAGCTTGTTTAAAACATCTTCAGAATAATCTGTTTCGATCTTTTCTAACAATGCTTCAATTTCATCATGTATTTTGTTCTGGCGCTCAAAAGCCTCCATCGCAACATGTAAAATTGTATGGTGTGATTCATAAGAAAGTAAATCTTGGTTTAGATAACCAATTTTTAAATCTTTAGACATGGAAATCGACCCCGATGATGGGGCATACTCTCCTACAATAATTTTTAAAAGGGTAGATTTTCCTGTTCCATTGGCGCCAATAAGGCCAATTCTTTCTCCTGGTTTAATATGCCAGTTTGCTTCGTCGTATAAGGCCCTGGAACCAATGAGGAATGTTAAGTCGTTTATTGAAATCATGTGGCTGCAAAAATACAATTTTTAGGCGCATATTGTTTGACTCCTAAGTAGATCTGTAGTAAATTTCTACGATTTTATTACATGAACAGGTGATTTTACCCAAAAATGTGTATACCTGCAAATGTTTTTGATGTAAATAAGTATCATATTTTTATCTTCGTGGCATGTATCGTTTAATCAAACCCCTGTTTTTTAAGTTTGACCCAGAGAAAGTTCACTATTTTGTGGTGCAAAGATTAAAGTGGTTTCATGACCATTTCCCATTGGGTAAAACTATCATCCGCAGTAGTTTTGATATCCATATCAAAGGATTAGAGCGGGAAGTGTTTGGCATTAAATTTAGAAATCCGGTAGGTTTAGCCGCAGGCTTTGATAAAAATGGCGAATACATAGAAGCTTTAAGTGATCTTGGATTTGGTTTTATTGAAGTAGGAACAGTAACACCGCTTCCTCAGCCAGGTAATGATAAGCCACGCATGTTCAGATTAGAAGAAGACAGTGCGCTGATCAATAGAATGGGTTTCAATAATAAAGGGGTTGATACGCTAGCAGAACGTTTAAGGGTGCTAAAAGCCAAAGATAAGAGTATTATTATTGGTGGAAACATTGGTAAAAACAAAAACACACCCAATGAAGAGGCCGTAAATGACTATGTAAAATGTTTTGACCGGTTGTTTGATGTAGTAGATTATTTTGTCGTAAATGTAAGTTCTCCCAACACACCAGGATTAAGAGCTTTGCAAGAAAAAGAACCATTAACCTTATTGTTAAAAACCTTGCAGGATAAAAATAGTAAAGGAGGGATATCAAGACCAATCTTATTAAAAATTGCACCAGATCTGACCAATGAGCAGCTGGATGATATTGTAGATATTGTAAAAGAAACGGGTATTGCCGGGGTTATCGCTACCAATACTACTATTAGCAGAGAGGGTATCTATTCTCCTTCAGCAAATGAGATGGGTGGGTTAAGCGGCAAACCTTTAACACTTCGTTCTACAGAAGTAATTCGTTATTTATCGCAGAAATCAAATCAAGCTTTTCCGATTATCGGAGTAGGAGGGATTCATTCTCCGCAAGATGCCAAAGATAAAATAGAGGCAGGCGCTTCACTTGTACAGTTGTATACCGGCTTCATCTATGAAGGCCCTGGTATTGTCAAAAGAATTTGTAAAGCACTCGTTTAATCAGCTCATATTCTTAAGCATAATAAATGCCTGAGAATATTACAATAATATAAGGCAAAAAAAAACCTTTCAGGATTATCCTGGAAGGTTTTTTTATGTTTTTAACTTTAGAGAGCTTATGCTCTTAAAGCAGCAGAAAGTTGATCTAATAACAAGTTGTTTTTAGCTAACTGATCTTTTTTAGGTTGTACTGAACGACTTCCTAATTCAATGTTAGTAGCTAATTTCAACGTTTTAACTTCTAAACGTGAAGTGTTTTTATTTTTTCTGTCTTTTCTTTTTAATCTAGTTACTGCCATGGTCTTAACCTTTATTTTTTTAATTTATATAAATCTGGAGGTCGAGAGCGGATTCGAACCGCTGTACGAGGTTTTGCAGACCTCTGCCTAGCCACTCGGCCACTCGACCTGTTTTAAATTCAGGTTGCAAAAATAGCAATTAATAGTTTATATGCAATTTATTTCTTCATATTTCTTCTTATATCTGCACAAAATATGGCTGCGGATACTGCAACGTTCAATGACTCAGCCTCTCCAACCCTGGGAATAGTTACCGGATAAGTGATAAAATTAATAATTTCGGGGCTTACCCCCTGGCCCTCATTACCCAAAATAACCAAACCCTCGGTTCCAAAATCGGTATCATATAAGCTGCTTCCATTTAACATTGCGCCAAAAACGGGAATATTTATATCCTTCATCAACAATTCAAGATCCATATAACTCACGTTAACCCTGCAAAGAGAACCCATTGTAGCTTGTACCGTTTTAGGATTATAAACCTCTACGGTGTTCATAGAACAGATCACCTGGTTAAAACCAAACCAATCCGCAGTTCTGATAATGGTGCCTAAATTACCCGGATCTTGTATACCATCCAGAACAAGAGAAAAATTATTAGCCAGCAAACTTTTATCAAATACAGCTGTTCCAGGAGTGTTTACTAATGCAAGTACACCCTGGGGTGCTTGTAATGTACTAATCTTCTCTAATTCGGCGTTGTTTACTTCAAATAACTTTATATTTGAGGGTAATTTTGGCAGTAAAGATTGATATTGGGGCAGGTAATAGATGCTGTGTATCTGGTAAGCAGAAGGAATAAATTCTATAATCGACTTTATCCCTTCGATAATAAATATCCCATGCTCTTTACGGTACTTTTTTTGATGTAATGATTTTATAAAACTTATCTGAGACTTTGAAAGCATATTCTATTTATAAAGAGAAATTCCAGTTTCCCGCAATATTACTATTTATTCTTTTTGTTACCGCCTGCTCCTCCACAAAATTTATTGAGGACAACCAATCTATTGTTAAAAAAGTAGAAATAGATAGTATTCCTGAAAAGTATAAAGAAGAAGCGCTCAATTATATTCAAAAAGACATTCGGCCAGCTTCTAAACTAGGGATTAACGTTGGATTGTACAATGTATTTTATACTGTTTTTAAAACAAAGTCTGTAGGCCAGCCTGCACCAGTATTAGATAGTACACTGGTAGAAATATCCCGCAGCCAAATTGAAAAATACCTGATCAGTAAAGGATATTTTATGGCTAAAGTGAAAGCAGAAATCAGCGTGAAAAAGCAACGTGCCGAAGTAGACTTTACAGCCACCCCAGGACCGGCTTTTTTTATTCAGAAGTTGAGTTATAATATACCTGATTCTGCAGTTAAAAAGGTCTACATGGATAAAAAGGCGACTTTTACGCATTTACATGACAACATGCAATATGACGATGATTCCCTTTCTTATGAGCGGGAGCAAGTCTATCAGGTGATGAAAGAAAATGGATTTTATGATTTCTCCCGTCCTTATATCCGCTTTACCGTAGATTCTGCTTTTCAGAATAGTAAAACGAATGTGGTCATGTATATTGACCCCCCGGTAAACAAGGGGAAACATGTGCAATACGTAATTGGAGAGAGCAATATTCTGATTGCGCCTAGCACAGAAGGTTTTACAGATTCAATTAAACTAAACCCACGCATTTTTAGGGGAATCAGGTATACCGATTTATCTAAGCGTTTCAGGCGGAACCCAGTAGTACGTTATGATTTTTTGAAGCAGGGGGAGATCTATGACCTATCTAAAGAAAACCTTACTTATGACCGTTTATATGAATTAAACGTCTTTAAAAACGTGAAAATAGATTATGTAAAGGCTAAAGATAGTTCCAACAAACTAGAACCGCTTATCCAGCTCACACCACAAAAAAGAATGAGCAACAGGATAGAAGGGGAAATTCCTTTTAATGCAGGTACTATAGGTTTTACGCTAAGTAATACCTATACCAATAATAATATTTTTAGAGGAGCAGAGCGTTTTGAATTTCAAATTAAAGGCGGTTTACAGTCTAGAATTGGCGACGGGAATTTGTTTAGTGATATATACCAGCGAGATTTTTCGCTAAGTGCAAGCCTGGCTGTACCCCGGCTAATGGTTCCATTTGAAATCCCGATGATGGGGAAAAACGGAATGCCGTCCACCACCTTCTCTACAAGTTATGTATACTCGTTGCAGAAAGACTTTTTTATCCGCAGGGTGTTCCTCAACTCCATTACGTATGATTGGGTCGAGACCAAATCAAAATTGCATTCCTTCACCCCATTAAACTTTGAATACCGGGTAGGTACTTTACTACTAGACACCACAACATCTGCCGGTCAGGATATCATTAACACCAATTCCTATAATATTAAACTATTAAACAGGCGTGATGTAACAGTCGGGATGAAATATGCCTATACTTTAAATGCCAATAAACTTCTGCTGGGTAAAAGCTTTGTTTACTTCCGCGGAAATATAGATTTAGCTGGAAATGCATTAAATACAGTATCAAAAATTACTGGTGGAAAAAATGACGCAGCCACTAACCCCGCCACTATTTTTGGTTTGCCTTTTAATCAGTACATCAGGCCCGAAGTAGACATTCGCTGGTATAAAAATCTTGGGCCTGATAAACAATTTATTGCCCGTGTAAATGGCGGTGTAGGATTTGCATATGGAAACTCTACTGCTGTACCTTTTGAAAAACTATTCTTTGCAGGTGGTGCTAGTGGAGTTAGAGCATGGCAAGCCAGAACCCTTGGCCCTGGTAATTATAACCGGGCAGAGCGGATCCCAACTGTAGAAGCAAGGAGAACTTTATATGGAATAGATCAGCTGGGTCAAATGCATATTGAAGCAAACCTGGAATACCGGTACAGGCTGATCGATAATTTCTTCGGTTCAAAACTAAACGGAGCTATATTTCTGGATGCCGGTAACGTGTGGAATATCTCTGCTGGTAACTCACAACCAGAAACCTATTTCGATTTCAAAAATATCGGTAATCAAATTGGCGTAGGAACAGGAATGGGCTTCAGGTACGACCTGCAATATTTTATTTTCCGTTTTGATATTGGGGTCAAATTAAGAGATCCCCAGTTTGCACCTTCACAACAATGGGTGATCTCTAAATTATTCAATGGTGGAAAAGAATTCCGTACAAATTATGATTTAAACAACAGCCCGGACAGCTATCATTTTTTTCAATATAACTTTGGCATCGGCCTTCCTTTTTAAAATACGTTTTTCAGACTATCAAATATCGTTTCAAAGAAAGTACTCAGATTTAAGCCATTACTATGGTTAAAATAGATATATACCAGTAATATAATCACAACAAAGATAATCAGCTTTCTAAAAGCAAAAGCCAGAAACACCAGCAGCAAAGGGAAAAGAACTAACCATAAACTGTTTATTGTAAATGGGTTTAAAGTACCATCCTTTTTATAGATATACAACAGTTTACTATGTGTGCCTTTATCATTCTGGTGTTTAATGTATACAAATGCAGATTTGTCTAGTTGCATCGGTAAAATAGCTACACCATCATTAAATTTTAAGGGCTGCGTAAAGCCGCTGATAGAAAAAGTGTAGATTCCGTTAATAGTTTCCTTTGGCTGCTCTAAAGAATCTGCGGCAATAACGGCCAGCTTACTGTTCTTTAACAGGCTTTCTTTAACGATGAAATTGTTAATGTCAGATTTCTGGGCAAAGCCGGTACTTGAAATCAATAGCATAAACAGAGCGATATAAAATGGTTTCATCAGATTTATTATATTTATAATGGTGATTTTTTGCTGTACTTATTCTATAGAACGTTTACTGTAAATCAGGTACCCCAAATGTAGTAAAATGCCGTTTCTTTTTATCGGATCATTATATAAATTATAACTGAGGCTAATAGGGCCCACCGGCGTATGATAAACCAGACCTGCTGTACCTGCATAATGAATGCGGTTAAATGTAGGCGAATTTCTAACATCCTGGAAACCATTTTGCGTAAATTCCTGGTAGGGTAGAAATAAAAATGCCTCTGCCCTGATATCCAGATTTCTCCGTATGCTATAAATATTCTTCAAACCACCGGCCAGGTAGCTTGTAGCCCTGAACTTTTCAAGAAAAAGTGACCTGCTATCTTGTAAAGGATAAAAAGCCGGAGAGGCCAATAAAGTAGAGTAATAGTTAGAGAAAAGCGGCTGATTAGAAATTACACCTTCTGCCAGGTAACCTAAAGTGTATTTTCCAGAATGGAAGAAATAATTCTCATCACTCATCTTAATGCTTAACCACTGTCTCAATACACTATTCTGTTTTATGTTGCTGGAAATTTCGCTGTTATTCCTGGAGATATTCCCCGGTGTGTAATTTTCTTTGCCCGTAAAAAAGTTAAAACCAAAGAAGAAGTTTCTTCCTCTGCTCGCGTATTGTTTCCGGTTAAAAGTATACTGCTCAAATGCAATCGTAGATCTTAAACCATTAAATACCGTTTTATCAAGAACATCACCAATGTCAAATGAGTTTGTGGGGCTATAACGGTCATTGTTATTAATAAATGACGTAGCTAAGGTAATTTTGGTATTGCGGTTAAGCGGAACGCCTGCTTTAAGCTCAATCTTCCTATCGGCTTGTTCAATATAAGTAGGGTGTGGATTTTCTATAAATATTTGGCTGGTATTATAGTAATTAAAATGGTTGTAAACCATTTCACCGCTTAGGAAAAAAGGAAGTTTGGTTGGATAATCGATCCTTCCATTGAGTTGTGCCGACTCATAAAAGCGTCCGGAATAGAAATCTGCACCAAAGGTATAAGCTTTACGGTCCAGGTAATTGTACTGGATACCTAAAAACACATTACTGATAGGCCTGCTAGAAATTACACCACCCAATTCTAACTTAAAACTCTTTTTCGGCTGTGCCTGTATTTCAAAAGCATAGCTATCTGATTTTAAATTATAGGCAATCTTTGGATAAATAGTTTCGAAAGTTTCATCGGCCACCAGTTTGTAATACCCCTGCCTGATATCGGCTAAATCAAATATAGGTTTATCCCTTTTAAACAGCCGTTCAATATATCTTTTTTGCTGACTATTTACCCCGCTTACAATTACTTCATTAAAAACTAGCTTCGGCTTCTTATTATTAAACACATTCCTTTTCAGGGCAAGATCTTCTGTGCTTACCCTACGCGCTACAGATTTCAAGATTTCGGGCATTTTAGCCATGGTAGCATCGTATCCTTGCTTGATCAGGTCAGCTACGGGATAAAAATTGCTTGCATTATAATCATGCAGATCAGGTTCAATATAAGTTCCATTTTTGCCCACAAGGGTGGAATCTGATTTTGCCAAAAACATAAACAGCATCAAACGGTTCATTAAACGCTCATCTCCATTCTTTGGATATTCCTTAAAATTCTTAGCAGATACATTAACACCGATCATGTAATCAGGTTTAAATTCTTTTTGCATCACATCCGCTGGGAAATTATTATACAATCCACCATCAAAAACATATTTATTATCCAGTTTAATAGGCCTGTAGATTAAAGGAACAGTCATTGTTGCACGTACTGCCTCTGCCAGACTGCCACTTTTTACCGTAATGCTATTTTGAGAAAACACATCAGATACCATACATCGGTAGGGGATAAACAAGTTATCAAAGTTATCTTTTGCAATTGCTGATGCCTGTGATAATAGTTCGATCAAGGCAAAATTAAGTGGGATATCATTTACCAGGTTATTCCTGAAACTAATGCGCAAACCAGTATCGATTCCCAGTTTGGCAGTAACTATAGAAGCATTGGAAGACGTTTTCTGGAAGAAAAAGCTATAGTCACTTTTATAACGGCCGCTCACCCAGTCTTGAAAATCACTGGTCAGGGCAATTTCTTCAATTTGTTTCGGAGAATATCCTGCAGCATATAGCGCACCAACTATGCCCCCCATAGAAGTTCCGGTAAGATAATCAATGGGAATATGGTTCTCTTCCAGCGCTTTTAGCGTGCCGATATGTGCCAATCCTTTAGCACCGCCTCCACTAAGGACCAGGCCCACTTTTTGCGCCTGGACATCAGCAGCCCATAAACAAAATAGAAAGAAGATTATTTTTTTAATAAGGACCACTTCCCTAAATTACGGGTTTTCTTTCAGACCTGATTCAAAATAAAAATATTATAAGTAAGGAAAGCCGCAAAGCTTACCCATAAAAAGTAAGGGATAAAGAGTAATCCTGCAACTTTATCAACCCTATAGAAGCAGATCGCATTCACCACTATGGCAAGCAACAAAGCAAATATTTCTATCAGCGCCGCACCAATGAGGTGGTTATAAAAGAATAAAAATGACCATGCCAGGTTAAGAATAAGCTGGATAAAATATATGGCTATAATTCTGGGGAAATGCGCAATCTGATCCTTTTTTCTCCAGATCAGGTAAGCAGAGATCCCTATAATAATAAATAAAGTAGACCATACTGGACCGAACAGCCAATTTGGCGGGTTAAAAGATGGTTTCTGAATACCAGGATACCATGTTTTTACAGATTTAATCGTAATCAAACCTCCTAAAGCGCCAAAAATAAGCGGAATCAGCAAATTAATAAGAAAGGGTAAGAATTTAAAAGGCCTTCTGGAATCCATCATTCAGATTTTTAGCGTTTTGATCAATAATCATGCCCCTGCAATTTTGGCTGTGTGACAAAAAAAACTAAATTGCCATTAAATTCAATGCAGATGCAAGATTATAAACCCGTTGTAAATTCACAAACTACACTTACTGAGCTTATGATCCCTTCTTATTCCAATTTTGGCGGTAAGATACATGGTGGAATCATACTTAGCCTCATGGATAAAGTAGCCTACGTATGTGCCGCTAAACATTCTGATGGATATTGTATTACCGCTTCTATTGATGTGGTCAACTTTCTGGCACCAGTAGAAGTGGGAGAATTAGTTTCTTTAATGGCTTCCGTCAATTATGTAGGGAACACCTCGATGATCATCGGTATCAGGGTAATTTCTGAAAACCTGCGTACACATCAGATTAAGCATACCAATACCAGTTATTTCACCATGGTAGCAATAGGGGATAACGGAAAGCCAAAAGAAGTTCCAGGGTTAATCTTAAAAAGTCAGGACGATATCAGGCGTTTTTCTGAAGCCATGCACCGAAAAGAGCTCAAAAATACCTATAAGAAAGAAGTAGCGATGATCAAGACCGCATTTGAGCAGGAAAACTTTATGCAAACCCTGCAATGGGAACGTTGTGAAGTTGCACTGGAAAAATAATGTTCAGTTCCATACTCACCAGCTGTTAAGTATAATTTTTTATCCCCATGGCATATAGGATGATATTTACAGCAAATTTGGTATTATCTTCTGCCAGGAAACGCTTGTTCCTAAAATCGTAATCCCATTCACAGCCATAATCTTTATTGCTAAATAACACCCCTATCCGGTTATTCACAGTAATCGCCTTGAGATAATCATGTACTAAATCATCACCCCAGCCATTTAACTCAAAAGATGTAGTTGGCGGACCCTTCTCAAAACTGAAAAAAGAATGATAAAGGGAATGCTGATTGGATATTTTCTTCAATGCTTTTGAGCCAAACAGCGCTGCCATCTGTGCTTCAAAAGATTTAGAGAATAACCCATCAATATCATGGTTACAATCATCTACAAATACAAATCCACCATTTTCCACATACTGTTTAAAATTAGCACCCTCCTGCTTGCTAAATTGAACCAGTTTGTGCCCGCTCAGATAACAGAAGGGGTATTTAAAGATCTCCGGGCTACTTAAAGAAATAACTTTCTCTATCGGGTCAAATGGGATAGTGGTATATTCTAATAAAGAATTTAAGATGTTCACAGGCATGCGCTGATCGGTATCCCAATCACCAGAAATATATTTTAACCTTAAAAAGGTGAATTTTGCCCCTAACATTTCTCTAAATTAAGCCTAAATTCATCATTATAGGTAATAATTCATTTTATGACCATGTAATTTTTTTGATATTCTGTCAATTCTTCCTCTTCTGTATGTAATTCCTCTTATCTTGAAAAAGATTTATCACTATTCCCTTAATTTATAAAACTTATAGCTTGGAAATTTCACAAACTCATGTAGAAGCACTCGTTTCAAAGCTTTCGCTATTGAAAAAAGAAATACAAAAAATAATTGTTGGTCAGGATGTAGTGATAGAAGAAATGCTGATTGCCCTAATGGCAGGAGGACATTGTCTGTTAGAAGGTGTACCTGGACTGGCAAAAACGCTGATGGTGAAAACCATGTCACAAGCGCTTGACCTCTCTTTTAGAAGAATCCAGTTTACACCAGATCTGATGCCCACCGATATCTTAGGAACAGAAATCCTGGAAGAAGATCACATGACAGGCAAACGTTTTTTTAAATTCAATAAAGGGCCTATTTTCGCAAATATTATTCTGGCGGATGAAATTAACAGGACACCACCTAAAACCCAGTCTGCATTATTAGAAGCTATGCAAGAGTTCGAAGTCACTTATGGCGGACAAACTTATCCATTAGATAAACCCTTTTTTATTCTCGCTACACAGAACCCGATAGAGCAGGCGGGTACCTATCCACTTCCTGAAGCACAGTTAGACCGGTTTTTGTTATTTATTAAAATAGGGTATCCATCCGCAGAAGAAGAAATTAGGGTGTTAACCAGTACAACCGGAGTTAAAAAATCTAAAATAGAGGCAGTGATTGGTGCAGAAGATATCCAGCAGTTGCAATCATTAGTAAGAGAAGTAAGCATTAGCGATGACATAGTGAGTTATGTCAGTACGCTCATCCGTGCTACACGGCCAGAAACAACGGCTGTTTCTTATGTTAAAGAATGGGTGCGCTGGGGAGCTGGGCCAAGAGCCGGGCAAGCTTTGATCCTTACCGCAAAAGCGCGGGCACTATTTCATGGCCGTTATGCCGTTATTGCAGAAGACATACATACCATGGCTTACCCCGTTCTAAGACACCGGATCTTGATGAATTTTAAAGCAGAAGCAGAACAAGTAACAGCAGACCGGGTAACACAAGAACTAATTACGCAAATAGAAAGACCAAACTGGAAATGAGCAAACTCCTCGATCCTAAAATATTAATGGCCATAAAAGAACTTTCACTGGCAGCTAAAACTACCATTGAAGGTTTGATGAATGGCGTTAATAAAAGTACGATCAAAGGACCCGGAATGGAGTTTAGCCAGTACCGGAGCTATCAGCCCGGAGATGACCTGCGGTTGCTAGACTGGAAAATGTTTGCACGCTCTGACCGCTATTATATCCGGGAGTCTGAAATAGAAACAAATATTGCTATCCGCTTTGTGATCGATGCCAGTGCTTCCATGAACCATCTAGACAGTGCCGGTTTTAAGAAAATTGAATATGCCCGGTATCTTGCAGCTTCACTGGGTTACCTGGGTAATTTACAAGGAGACGCAATAGGTTTAAATATACTGATGCAAAATGAGATCATTTCCTTACCTGCCAGGCAGGATTATCAGCATCTTTCCCGTTTTTTTTATCAGCTGGAGCATATAGAGCCCGGCGGTACATTTACAAAAGCTGCCCATTACCAGCAATTTTATGGAGCTAAAAGCCAAAGAGAGCTAATTATCTGTATCACAGATCTGTATCAGCAAGAAGAAGAAATTTTTAAGCTACTGGATACCCTAAGTACCTCCAAACACGAAATCATTTTATTTCACCTGATGGCCGGTAATGAACTGGAACTTGATTTTAAAGGCTATAGTGCTTTTGAAGACCTGGAAACAGGAAATACGATCCAAATAAACCAATCATCTGCACGTAAAACTTACTTAACTCATTTAAAGCATTACCTGGAACAGGTAAAAAGGAAAGCGCTGGATAAGCAGATTGCTTACCGCCTTTTACGAACTGATGAACCATTAGAAGTGGCGATCAGGGATTTTTTAAACCAGAGAAAAAAATTAAAAATATAAATGATACAATTTTTATATCCCCTTGGACTATTAGCTGCTATCGGAATTATTGTTCCTATAATAGTGCACCTGTGGAATATAAAAAAAGGTAAAACCTTAAAAATAGGCAGTATCTCTTTGTTAGGTGCAGCAGTAAATCAGCGTTCCGGTAATCTGCGTATTTCAGACTGGCCTTTGCTGTTATTGCGTTGTCTGCTACTCGTCTTGCTTGCTTTTTTACTAGCGGTGCCAGCTTATGAAAAAAAGGTAACCAAGTTGTCAGAACCAGGATGGATCTTGGTAGAGAAACATTCTTTAAACCAGGTTTGGAAGGAAAACAAAAAGGAAATTGACTCTCTTCTAAAAAAGGGATACGGGATCCTGGATTTCAATATTGGTTTCTCTAAACTTGAACTGAAAGATACCGCAACTAGGTTTTCCAAATCAAGCCTGCCTCCATTATCTTATTATTCTTTAATCAGGCAGTTTGATGCTGAAAAATCAGCAGGAGCATCAATCTATTTATATACAGATAAACGGTTAAACAGATTTGAAGGCACGCAGCCCTATGCGCATTTAAATGTACATTGGAAAACCTTTTCCATTCCTGCAGACTCTTTATCAGCTCCCAAAATCTTGCCGGCAGTTATTGCTTCAGATCAATTGCAGGTACTGATCTATTCAAATGGTTTATCTACCGATGCTGCCTACTTAAAGGCAGCAGTTTTAGCCATAGGGGATTTTACCAATAGAAAAATAACCGTCAAAGAAATTAGTAATGCTGCACAGATAACTAAACAGGCAAACCTGGTATTCTGGTTAGCGGATCACCTCCCCAATGCTGCACAATTTAAAAAACTGCCTATGGGTATTTCCTTTTTAAATTACGCAGGACTGAAAACAGAGCGGTTAAAATCAGTTATTCAATATGAGCCCGGTTCTGCTAAAGAAATACCCTTATACCAGCGTAAAAATATACCTGCAAAGCCGGGGCAAATGATCTGGTCAGATGGTTTTGGTGTCCCATTGCTAACCCTGGATTACTCTTCGTCTATCAAACACTACCAGTTCTATAGCCGGTTTAACCAAGACTGGACTGATCTGGTTTGGAGCAATGGTCTGGCCGAAGCATTAATGCCACTTGTTATTCCACATCAGGAAGTTGAATTTGGCTTTCCTGAAGACACCGCTACCAGCAGAACGGTTAGCAAAATCCCTATGCCTATACGTACCCAAAGTCGCCAATCAGCAATAATCGCCTATCAGCAACATTCTTTATCAAGCTTGGTATGGTGGCTTCTAATAGTTGTTTTATTTATTGAACGATTTCTATCCTATTCTAAAACAGCTCGTAGAGAATGAAAGAAACAAGCGGTAAAAAATGGATCATTGCATTAAAGAAAAGGTGGATCATCTTTTCTATTGGAAGAGTATTGTTATTCTCAGTCGCTATTTCCCTGGTGATAACGACACTAAGCTCCTGTTTTTTTCAACTCGGCGCAATTATCTTTTTGCCCTGTTTTATCCTCTTGTTTTTCTTACTCTCGCTCGGTACAAAATACTGGCTAATCTCAGAAACAGATATTTCCCGGTACATTGACCTTCATATTCCCGCAGTAGAGGAAAGCAGTAGTTTACTGTTAAAACCCATCGCCACACTATCCTTTTTAGAACAGCTGCAAGCACAGAAGGTAAATACCGTCCTTCAGTTAGAGAAACAGCCATCTGCTCCTTTACAACAGCTTAAATTACCAGTGATCAGTTTAATTGCCGGGATTGTTTTATGCCTTATTGTAGTCAAATATCCGCGCAATAGCTATTCTTCAGTGCAACAGCAGCCATTGGCGACAGTTGCTGCGGTCAAAGTAAAAGAGAATATCCCGGCAAAAATCGCTTCAATCAAAGTACGGATTACCCCACCAGCCTATACCAGGAAACCCGTCCGTGTACAGGAACAGTTTACCCTTGTAGCAGAAAGTGGGGCAACGATCAACTGGGAAATCAGCACCTCTCAAAGCCTGGAAAAATTGAGTTTTATATTTAATGACAATCAGCCGGTGCAGCTTAAAAAAGCAAATCAGGAGGGCACTTTATGGGCAATATCAAAAAAGCTGTTTAAAAGCGGGTTTTACCAAATAGAGATAGCCGGTAAACGGTCTGACTTTTACCAGGCTGAAGTTATCGCTGATCAGCCAGTGGCGATAAAAATCAGCAAGCCTTTACAGCATAGTACTATAGACATTGGCCAGCCGCAGCAAGTAAACCTAAGCATCTTAATGCAGGATGATTATGGAATAACCGATGCCCATATTTTAGCAACAATGGCGAGTGGCAAAGGAGAAGCGGTCAGTTTTAAAGAGAAAAAGATAACCTTTAATATCCCATTTAATGGTAAAAAATCAATTCGGCTAGATAAGCTAATCTCCCTTAATGAAATGGGGATGAAACCCGGCGATGAGCTTTATTTCTATGTACAAGCCAAAGATAATCATGATCAGGTTAGCCGTTCTGATATGTATTTTGTCTCTATTCAGGATACTACAGAATTGATGAGCATGGCAGGGATAGATAATGGAGTAAACCTGGTACCAGAATATTTTAGGAGTGAGCGGCAAATCATTATCGATACAGAAAAACTTTTAAAAGATAAAGCATCCATAAGCGAAGCGGAATTTAAAAAAAGAAGTAATGATCTGGGGATAGACCAAAAAATGCTGCGTCTGCGATATGGTAAGTTTTTAGGAGAAGAATCTGAAACCAGCATAGGAGCGGGGCAAGAGGAAGAGCAAGGTCATCAAGAAGGGCATGAAAAAGAACACGATCACGAAAAAGGGCATCATCACAACGAACTACCTGATCAAAAAGAAACAACAGCTGGTATCGCCAATGTTCAATCAATCATGGATCAATACGCCCACAAACATGATACCGCAGAAGATGCTACTTTTTTTGAACCACAATTAAAAGCACAGTTAAAGGCTACGCTAACAGAAATGTGGAATGCCGAATTGCGTTTAAGAACTTACCGGCCAGCGCAAGCCTTACCTTATGAATATAAAGCACTGCGGCTTTTAAAAGACTTACAGCAAAAATCACGGGCATATGTTGCGAAATCAACCTTCAAAACTACCCCGCTGAAATTGGAAAAAAGGCTCACAGGCGAACTTATCGCTATAAAATCAAGCAGCAGTAATGGCAAATATGAATCTGAAAACAACCATAAGCCTACCCTAAAACAGGCCCTTGGATTATTAGAAAGCAGTAAAGATGGCCAGCCAAGAACCGTTCAGGAGATAAATCTGTTCATGCAGGCACAACAAGCTTTGTTGGCAGGTGCATCTGCTGCTCCAGCTCAATACTTACCTGCAATAAAAGCGCTAAAAAAAATTATTAATGCCGGGCAATCCGGAAAGCTACAGCCAGCCGATATTGCGGTAGCAGAAAATGGAATCAATCATTTAATTGGCCAGCAGTTGCCTGTTCCCAATCCTCAAACAAACAGTTCTTCTTCTGCGTTAACCCGTTCTTATTTCGATCAGTTAAAACGTTTAATGCACTAATATGGAAGACAATTACCCAATGATTATTGCAGCTTTTATCTTACTTGTTTTTTTGATATATAAAGAAATTAAAAGGACAAACTCCAGGCGCTTGCTCTTGCGGCTTCTGGCAGTTTTTGCTGCCGTCACCGCTTTATTGCTATTCATTTTTCCTGTTAAATATAAGACTGTCAAAACTGTTAAAACAGGTCAGCTACACTTGCTTACCACTGGAACACCAATCCCTTCTATCCAAAAGGATATTAACTATTTTACCACAGACAGTGCTTTATTGCAAACTAAAGGAGCCAGAGCTGTTCAATACATTCCAGATCTGGCCTATTATCTGCAGGCACATCCAGAATTGAGTAGCTTAGAGGTATATGGGTATGGCTTTAAAAAGGAAGAGCTAAAGCATTTAAAAAATCATTTGATAAATTTTCATACTGCCCCATCGCCCCTTGGCATTATATCCTGTACATGGCCTGCGGTACTCAAAGAAGGGGCTTTATTGCAAGTTCAGGGGGTGTATAATAATGCAACTGGGCACCAGGTGAAAATAGTGCTGGAAGGCTTAGGCACCAAGCTAGACTCTATCAATATTAAGGCACACTCCCAATCGCGTTTTTCTTTAAAGGCTCCTCCTTCACAATCTGGAAAGGCACTTTATAAAGTAACCGTTTTAAGAGAGAAAGATACTTTACAGCAAGAGAAAATCCCTTTTTATAGCAGTCCGGTACCTCGTGTAAAATTACTCGTATTATCTTCCTTTCCAGACTTTGAATATAAATTTTTAAAGAACTGGTTGTTTGAAAATAAATACGAGGTTGTTTTTCGTACCCGGATCAGTAAAGACAAGTTCAGTACTGATCAGCTAAATACAACAGCAATCAATGCAAATCAATTACAGACAGGTATACTGGCTAAGTTTGATGGTGTCATTGCAGACGATGAAGAACTTTCAAAGCTAGATCCTTCTTCTTTAAGTAGTTTAAAATCAGCTATTACCAACGGGTTAGGTTTACTGATTAGAATGACAGATGTAAACATGGCAATTGATCCGAAAATAGCTTCTTCCTTAGGGAAACAGTTTAAACTATATACCACAGCAGACAGTGCGGTTAAAAAATTCACTCCTTTTCTAGAAGGAGAAAATACGGTCCTGAAACCACTACCTGCTACCCAATATCTTTATATTCAGCCTCATGCAGCAGCGCGCCCTCTTATTAAAGACCAGGGAGGAAAGGTATTGATTAGCACCATATTGTATGGTAACGGTAAAATAAATGCTTCTATTCTTCCTGCTACTTATCCATGGATATTAAACAGTAACCCTTTAGACTACGCCTCCTTTTGGTCTCACATTATCAGTAATACCATTAGAAAACAAGAGCAAGCCGGAAGTTGGAGAACCATTCCTGCCTTGCCAGTTCCTGGCGCCCAAACACAACTTGTTTATCAAAACAGTAAAGGAACTAGCGTACCAAACTTATCCCTAAATAAAATTAAGTTAGATCTGCGTCAGCATACGCTAATCCCTTATGTCTTTGAAGGAATCTTTTGGCCGGAGCATGCCGGCTGGAATGTGTTGAAAGAAGGTGGAAAAGAAATCGATTATTTGTATATCTATGATAAAACCGATTGGAATACAGTAAAACAGCAACAGACCTGGATAGAAAACATAGAATATGCAGAAAATCAGCATTCAGCCACCGTAAGTAATAAAGCAGACACGGAACTCACAGAGAAAATCCTGTCAAAATGGTGGTTTTTTGCTCTTTTTTTGCTTTCTGTAGCATTTCTATGGTTTGAAACTAAATTGTTATGAAAATAACCGGCTTAAAACAACTAGATTGTAATACCTAAACTAAAATGAACCAATAGTGAAAAGAAAAGATTTTATTTACTTGTCAGGGATGGGAATTGGAGCCCTGCTGCTTCAGGACCTTGCTGCATTAGGCAATCCTATTGACCCTTTACAGGCAATGGACGGTGTTGATGTAAAGATAAAGAAAGAGTTAGCAGATGCTGCATTAAATGCTGCGAAAGCAAAAGGTGCCACCTATACCGATATCCGGATTGGAAGATACCTGAACCAATTTGTTGCCACCCGCGAAAAAAGGGTACAAGGCGTAGTTAATACAGAATCTTACGGTGTAGGTGTACGGGTAATTGCCAATGGATGCTGGGGTTTTGCCGCCACCAATACGGTCACCAAAGAAGCTGTTGCTAAAGCTGCAGAACAAGCGGTCGCGGTAGCAAAAGCCAATGCTAAAATATCAGGCGAAAACGTTCAGCTGGCCCCGCAAAATGGATTTGGCGAAGTAACCTGGAAAGCACCTATAGAAATCAATACTTTTGGCGTCCCTGTCAAAGAAAAAGTTGATTTGCTGTTAAATGTAAATGACATTGCCCTTCAAAATGGGGCAAGCTTTGTGAACTCTGTACTTTTTGCAGTAAACGAACAAAAATATTTTGCATCTACAGATGGCTCTTATATTGATCAGGACATCCACCGTATTTATCCCTCCTTTACGGTTACAAAAATTGACCGCAGTTCTGGGAAATTCCAGACAGTAAATTCTCTAAGTGCGCCCATGGGAATGGGTTATGAATACCTCAGTGCACGTCCTCAAGACAAAATTCCAGGGATATATACCCGTTATAAAGAACGCTACGATATTTTGGAAGATGTAAAAATGGCTTCCAAAGCTGCCGATGAAAAGATAAAAGCTAAATCAGTAGAGCCGGGTAAATATGACCTGGTATTAGATCCTTCACATTTATGGTTAACCATTCATGAATCCGTTGGGCACCCTACAGAATTAGACCGCGTACTTGGGTATGAAGCAAATTATGCCGGAACCAGCTTTCTTACCCTGGATAAATGGAAAACTAAGAAATTTAACTTCGGCAGCAAGCTCGTTAATATCGTTGCAGATAAAACGCAGCCCGGTTCACTAGGCGCAGTGGGTTATGATGACGAAGGCGTGAAATGTGGTAAATGGGATTTGATTAAAGAAGGGACATTGGTCAACTATCAGGCAATCAGAGACCAGGCACATATTATAGGCTTAGATGCTTCACAAGGCTGCTGTTATGCACAAGGTTGGGATGATGTACAATTCCAGCGGATGCCAAACGTATCACTGCAACCAGGAAAAGAAAAACTGAGTGTAGATAACATGATTAAAAACGTTGAAAAAGGCATCTATATTTTAGGAAACGGAAGTTTTTCTATTGATCAGCAGCGGTATAACTTCCAGTTTGGCGGACAATTGTTCTATGAAATTAAGGAAGGTAAAATTGTGGGTATGCTTAATGATGTTGCTTACCAGTCTAACACACAAGAGTTTTGGAATTCATGCAATGCGATCTGCGATGAAAGCGATTACCGTTTAGGTGGGTCTTTTAACGATGGAAAAGGTCAGCCTTCACAAAGCAGTGCAGTTTCTCATGGTAGTTCAACTACACGTTTTAATGGGGTAAATGTTATTAACACAGCAAGAAAGATCTAATCATGTCAATACTAACTAAAGAACAAGCGCAAGCTATATTGAAAAAAGTAATCGGTTTTTCAAAAGCCGATGAATGCGAAGTGAACCTGGGCGGATCAACAGGAGGAAACATTCGTTATGCACGCAATGCCGTGTCTACTGCAGGAGAGATCAGTAATATGAGCCTTTCTGTGAACTCTACATTTGGCAAAAAAACAGGTACGGCATCTATTAATGAATTTGATGACGCATCCTTAGAAAAAGTAGTGCGCCGTTCAGAAGAGCTCGCCCAGCTTTCTCCCGAAAATCCAGAGTATATGCCTCTTTTAAGTGGTGAGCCATTTGAAGAAGCAATTACCTATAACGCAGATACGGCAGCCATGACACCAGATGTTAGGGCAGATTTAGTGCTTAAAAGCTTAACTGTCGCTAAAGAAGCAAAACTAGAAGCCGCAGGGTTCCTGGAAAACTCTAATGGATTCCGTGCAGTCATGAATTCTAAAGGGTTATTTGCCTATAATAAAAGTACAGATGTTTCTTTTTCCGTAACCGTGAGAAACCAGGCCGGTACAGGATCTGGTTATGTAAGCCAGTCTTTCAATGATTTGAATAAACTGGATACCCTTGCCCAAAGTAAGATCGCTGCAATGAAAGCAAATGGATCTGCTGCGGCAAAAGCTATTGAGCCCGGAAAATATACCGTCATTCTGGAGCCTTTGGCTGCAAGTGATATCATCAGTAACATGTTTCGTGGTTTTGATGCCAGAAGTGCCGATGAAGGTAGAAGTTTTATGAGTAAAAAAGGTGGAGGGACCCGTATTGGTGAACAGCTTTTTAGTGAAGAAGTAACGATCTATTCTGATCCAATGCATCCGGAATTGCCCTCTTCTACCTGGAATAGTGATGGTTTACCCATTAAAAAAACAGTTTGGGTAGATAAAGGCATAGTGAAGAACCTGAGTTATTCCCGATATTGGGCTAAAGAAAAAGGAGTTACACCAGTACCTTTTAGCAGAAGCATGATTTTTGAAGGAGGAACACAATCTTTAGAAGAGCTCATCAAAAGCACTGAAAAAGGAATTTTGGTAACCCGGTTCTGGTATATCCGTTCTGTAGATCCACAAACCTTGTTATTGACAGGTTTAACACGTGATGGTACTTTTTATATCGAAAATGGAGAAATCAAATTCCCGGTTAAAAACTTCCGTTTCAATGAAAGCCCGGTGATCATGCTTAATAATGTAGAAGCTTTTGGAAAACCGGTTCGTTCTGGTGATATGATGGTACCGCCGATGAAAATCAGGGATTTTACTTTCACCTCTTTATCAGACGCTGTATAAGTTCAATACTTATAAAATAATATTCAAATGATACCAAAAGAGATTGCCCGGGTAAAATCAGGCAATCTCTTTTTATTTATCTGTTCTAAACGTAAGGTTCGTTTCTAAAGTTTGGATCAGATACCACTTCATCTTTAAAGCGTTTTGCTTTATCTGCCCATTCCGGAACTTTTTCTTTAATATCATCAACAATTGATTTGCCATTGATGTCTTTCTTTGTTACATATTTAATAGCACCATATATGGCGGCACCGATTAATGCAGTTTTTAATAATCCCATAATGTTAAGTTTTTGATGTAGATAGATAACACATTAATATTTAAATTGTTCGCTAAATATTTCATCATTAAATATTTGCCCTATATTGGTTATAAAGCTGTCATGAGCATTTTTATTGCGCTTTATAAGCGGTATGCTTGGGGCGGTTGCGGCTATACGACAAGAAATCTTTATAAAATAAAAACAGATGTCGCAACATCAGTGTTTTAAAATTGATATTTGATTAGTAACCCATAAATTAGCAGGAGATTTAGTTGCAAATTTATAAGTAAAAGAATTTTATTATGTGCGCAAAAATTGAACACCATACAGCCAACATTACATACGAAGGATTATTAAAAGGAAACAAAGAATGGGTTGCAGCTACCTTAGCTGAAGATCCAACTTTTTTTGACCGTCTATCTGCCGGACAAAAACCGCCAATTTTATGGATCGGTTGTTCTGATAGCAGGGTACCAGCTAATCAGATCACCAATACAGTTCCAGGAGATATTTTTGTACACCGGAACATCGCAAATGTGATTGTTCATACGGATATGAATATGTTAAGCGTGCTCGATTATGCGGTAAACGTGTTAGAAGTAGAGCATGTTTTAATTGTTGGGCATTATGGATGCGGTGGTGTAAACGCTGCAATGGGAAGCAAACAGCATGGTATCATTGATAACTGGCTGACAAACATCAGGGATGTATACCGTCTACACTATCATGAGCTGGATTCTATAAAAAACGAAAAAGCACGCTTTGACAGATTAGTAGAACTCAATGTGATTGAAGGTGTATCCAACCTGACTAAAACCTCCATCGTACAGAATCGCTGGAGCAATGGTAAAAAGCTGGGGATCCATGGTTGGGTATATAGTTTAGAAACTGGGCTGATTAAAGACCTGGAAGTTTCAGCTAGTTCCGATGCACATATCTCTTCCGTATTTAAAATGAATGAAGAAAGCGCTAAATAAGCGCTTTCTCAGATCAAATGAAAGATTTATAGCTAAAGTAGCAGACGCTCAGCGAAATAAAATTTACTTTTGACTTGGCACTCATTCAATGAGATCAATCTTATAAAGTAAATAAATAATGGCTGAAATTAAACGGCAACGTGTTACAAGAGCAGACGGCAAAGCGATTAACCTGGTTCAAAGAAGGGGGCACTTATCCTACTGCTACAATGCCTGTTGCTGCGGAAGAACAGACCGTGGTTACAGCGCTGTACCCGTAGACCTTTATAAAAGTGAATGGTTGCGCCGTAAACTGCGCAATGTAGTTCACATGACTAAAGGTGGCTGTTTAGGCCCTTGTACCCTGGCTAACGTAGTTACTTTATTATTTGATGGACATTCTGTTTGGTTCCATTCCATTAATAGCGACTGGCAGGTACGTGCTATCTTCGATTATATCGAAGGCATGGTCATTGCCGGTACCTTTCAGATCCCACCAGAAGAACTAAACGAATATGTGTTTCAGTTTTATACCTGGAAAGGATCAGAAGCCCCTTCTATCGGTACCGCAGCCGATCAGGCTAAAGAAGGTATTGTTTTCTTAAGCCATGCCGATACCGATCTGCTTACCCTGCACCGTGCCATTCAATCACTACCAGAAGACTTCCCAAGAACTTTAGGAATTAACCTGCTCGCGGTAAAAAGCGAAGCACACATGGCACAATTACTAGACAGGGAAATTGCGGGTGCTAAAATCATCATATTAAGGATTCTAGGCAGGCCAAGCAGTATTCCCGGTTTTAGTGAACTGGTGCAGCGTGCTCAAAAACAAGGGCAGCATTTAATTATCGTCAGTGGTACCAGTGATTTTAACCCAGAATATGCAGCAGCATCCACAGTTACCCCAGCTATATTACAAGAAACCCTGGATTACCTGGATGCAGGCGGGCATGTTAATATAGCTTCGTTGCTTCACTTTCTATCTGATCATTTATTGCTAACAGGTTTTGGTTTTGAAGCACCCATTATTTTACCGCAACATGGAATCTACCATCCGGATCTGCCAGAAAATGCCACCCTTCAAGATTGGGAATTAAAAAGAAATCAAGCATTTCCAAGTATAGGAATTACTTTTTACCGCGCACATTATATCAGTGGAAACACAGCATTTATTGATGCGGTGATTAGGGCATTAGAAGACCGGGACCTGAATGTTTTGCCGGTCTTTACAGCCTCACTTAAAGCTGTAGAACCCTTATCAGGATGGCCATCTGCCTTTCAGTTTTTCAAAAAAGACGATCAGATAATTATTGATGTATTGATTAATACGGTTTCTTTCGCTATGAAAGATGCCCATACAGAACATTCTGCAGACAGTATCTTAAACCAGTTAAACGTACCCATTCTGCAAGCTATAGCCAGTGGAATGGGGCGTGGATCATGGGAATCATCTAACCGCGGGCTTAATCCTTTAGATACCGCAATGAACGTAGCCATCCCTGAGTTTGACGGACGTATCATTACCGTACCTATCTCCTTTAAAGAGAAAGGCAGGGAGGCAAAAGGATATGAACATTTAGAAGACCGGATAGAAAGGGTAGCCGGACTAGCGGTTCGTTTTTCGCGGTTACGCCACCTGCCTAACCGGTCAAAAAAAATAGCATTTATCTTTACCAATTCCAGCAGTAAAGCCTCACAAATAGGGAATGCAGTAGGCTTAGATGCTCCGGCCTCCTTAATGGAAATTTTAAAAGCCATGCAAAGCGAAGGATATCAAATTAACGATCTGCCCCTTTCCGGAACACAGTTAATCCATGAACTGATCAACCGCTGCTCTTATGATGAAAGTTACCTTACTACAGATCAGTTAGCCAATGCAGTAGGCCGGGTATCCTTTGAACACTATGATGAATGGTTTAAAGAACTCCCCCTAGCCCTTCAACAGAAAATGGAAAAACAATGGGGAGAAGCACCAGGAAAGTCTTATGTACATAATGGACATATTTCTTTTGCCGGGATCGAATTAGGAAATGCATTGGTCGCCTTACAACCTCCACGTGGGTATGGGATGGACCCCGACGCCATTTATCACCAGCCTGATCTTGCGCCAACCCACCATTACCATGCCTTTTACCGGTGGTTACGAAGTGACTGGGGTGCAGATGCCATTGTGCATGTTGGCAAACATGGTACACTAGAATGGTTACCCGGAAAAAGTATCGGACTCTCCGAAAACTGTTTTCCAGATGCTTTCCTTGCAGATTTACCCCTTTTTTATCCATTTATTATCAATGATCCCGGAGAAGGTGCACAAGCAAAAAGACGGGCACATGCAGTAGTCGTAGATCACCTTACCCCAGCAATGACCTCTGCAGACAGTTATGGAGAATTAGCACTGCTTACCCAGCTGGTAGACGAATATTACCAGGTAGAAACGCTTGATCCCTCCAAACTACCTTTGCTGCAGCAGCAGATTTGGACGCTGATCAAACAAACTAATCTTGATAAAGACCTTTCTGCCATGTTAAAGCGTGACCATGGAGATCATGTGCATGAATGGGATGATGAAATGACCCCAGAAGGAGTGCCTGTTAGTATTACAGAAATGGATGGAAAAGATATTGCCCATTTAATTGAGGATATCGACGGTTATTTATGTGAACTAGGCGCTGCACAAATTAGAAATGGGCTTCATACCTTAGGCCAGGCCCCAGCAGAACAAGCCTTAATTGACATGTTACAATCGCTCACCAGGCTTTCAAACATTGGGGTTCCCAGTCTTTCTGCTGAAATTGCGGCTTTATTTGGCTTTAACCTGAATGATCTTTTAGATCAAAAAGGGCAGCGGATTACAGGAGTTCCTGCTAATTTCACGCATTTAGCTGGCCGGCCGGTAATTACCGCAACAGACGCGGTAGAAATTATTGATGAACTAGGCAATCATTTACTTCAATTATTATATAAACACCATTTTAATAAACAAGCAATCCCGCAAGTGTTTGCAGAAACATTTGCCATCACTGCAACAGCAAATACAGGTTTAGAAATCATTAAGGTCTTAAACTATATCGTAGAATTTTTACTCCCTAACCTGGGCCATACCTATGATGAAATAAGTAACCTCTTACATGGACTATCTGGCGGATACATTCCGGCCGGGCCAAGCGGTGCACCTACCCGCGGTATGGCACATATTTTACCTACCGGGCGTAACTTCTACAGCGTTGATCCCCGCGCGTTACCTTCTCAGGCCGCATGGCAGGTAGGGCAGCAATTGGCAAAAGAAGTATTAGACCGCCATTTGAAAGAAAAAGGATTTTATCCAAAAAGTGTAGCCATCAGTATCTGGGGTACCAGTGCCATGCGTACACAAGGTGATGATGTTGCAGAGATATTGGCTTTATTGGGGGTAAGGCCGTTGTGGCAGGCAGAAAGCAGAAGGGTAGTCGGGTTAGCATTGATCCCGCTAGAAGAATTGAACCGTCCCAGGATTGATGTAACTACCCGGATTAGCGGCTTTTTCCGTGATGCTTTTCCTCACCTTATAGATTTAATTGATGATGCCGTACAAATGGTCATTGCTGCGGAAGAACCAGAAGACGAGAATTTTGTAAGAAAACATTATCTGGAGGATTTAACTGTTTTTCAGGCAGAAGACCTGTCTATAGAACAAGCGGAAGAAAAAGCAGCGTACCGTATTTTTGGTTCTCCACCAGGGGGATATGGGGCAGGGATTTTAGAACTGATCCAGGAAAGGAACTGGAGCACTGATACAGATTTTGCTTCCGCTTATATCAACTGGGGCGGTTATGCCTATACCAGCAGTGTAAATGGGGTAGAGGCAAGAAATGAATTTAAAAAGAGGCTGTCTGGCGTAGAAGTTGCCTTACATAACCAGGATAACCGCGAACATGATATCTTTGATAGCGATGATTATCTGCAATTCCATGGCGGTATGATTGCCTCTATCCGCAGTTTAACAGGTAAACAGCCCAGAAGTTACTTTGGTGATACCCAAAATCCGGACCGGGCAACGGTAAGGGACCTTAAAGAAGAGGTACAGCGGGTATTCCGGTCTAGGGTAATTAATCCTAAATGGCTCGAAAGTATAAAAAAGCATGGATATAAAGGGGGCTTGGAATTGAGTACTACCGTAGATTATATGTTTGGTTATGATGCCACTGCCCAAGTAGTAGAAGATTGGATGTATGATAAAATAGCAGAAACATATGCATTGGAGCAGGAGATGCAAAATTTCTTAAATGAAAATAACCCATGGGCTTTACATGCCATTACTGAGCGGCTGTTAGAAGCCGCAAAGCGAGACATGTGGGATGCTCCCGCAGCAACGCTTGATCGCTTGCAGCAACTTTATCTGGAAAGTGAAACTTTACTGGAAGCACGTAACGAAGTTTAAAAATGAAAGCAATGAATTACCCATTTACCGCAATCGCAGGACAGGAAAAACTAAAGAAAGCGTTGCTGCTATGCGCAATTAATCCAGCGATTGGCGGCTTGCTGATCCAGGGAGATAAAGGGACCGCAAAAAGTACCGCTGCCCGCGCATTGGCAGCAGTTGTCCCACCTGTAATGAAAGTTAGCCGTTGTTTGTTTAACTGTTCAGAAGATCATCCAGTTGCGATTTGTGAGGTATGCTTGCAAACTGAAAAAGTAATGGAAGAGGTTCAGGTACCTTTTATCAATCTCCCTTTGGGCGCTACCGAAGAAAGAGTTTTAGGAAGCCTTGATCTGGAAGCCATACTGGTAGAAAAGAAAAAGAAATTTCAGCCCGGACTGCTTGCCTCAGTTCACCAGGGCATTTTATATATTGATGAAGTAAACTTATTGCCAGACCATCTTGTAGATGTATTACTGGATGTTTCTGCCATGGGACAAAATATCATCGAAAGGGAAGGCCTTTCCTTAAGCCACCCTTCAAGATTCACTTTGATTGGTACGATGAACCCGGAAGAGGGAAAACTCCGTCCCCAATTTTTAGACAGGTTTGGTTTAATGGTGTATGTGGAAGCTCCTTCGGATGTTACCGAGCGTACAGAAGTAGTGCGCAGAAGGATTGCATTTGAAAATGATGCCGCAGAATTTATTTCCCGATGGGAATTGAAACAAACACAGTTACAACAGCAATTGTTAAAGGCTAAACAATTACTGCCATTCGTTCAGTTAGCTGATGATTTGCTTCAGCTAATCAGTCAGCTGGCCACAGAACTAAATGTAAAAAGCCTGCGTGCAGATATTGTGATGTATAAAACGGCAATCACTTTAGCTGCACTAGATCAACGAACCCAAGTGCTAAAAGAGGACATCCTGGAGGCAGCAGAATTTGTACTAAGCCACCGCAGCCGTAAAAAAACAAATACTTCAATCGGATCAGGAGAAACTCCACAACCTTCTTCAGAAAAAGACAAGCCAGAAAACAGGGCTAGTCAGCAAGGACAAAAGCAAGATCAATCAGAAGCCAGGCAAGATCAATCGGAAAAACAACAAAATTCAACAGAAATACCGCAAGATCAACCCGCAGCAAAAAAACAAGAAATTGCAGAACAAATATTTGAAGCAAGCGCAGCAGTCACTTTACCAAAAATAGAAAGCCTGCTTACTTCATCCACTCAAAAGGAACAAACAGGAAAAAGAAGTGAAGCCATTCATGTAAACCGGGGTGCACATGTCCGTTCAGTATTAACTCAGCAAACTACTGATATCGCAATAGATGCAACCGTGATACATGCTTTAACGCGTAATCCCGACCAGTTTGAAATTACTTTAGCAGATCTGCACCAGAAAAAACGTACTGGAAAAACGGGTAACCTGATCCTGTTTGTTGTAGATGCTTCTGGTTCAATGGCGGCACGTAAAAGAATGGAAGCCGTAAAAGGAACCGTGCTTAGCTTACTCACAGAAGCTTATGAAAAAAGAGATACAGTAGGCGTAATCGCTTTTAGGGGGATTGAAGCGCAGATTTTGCTCCATCCCACTCAAAGTACAGCATTGGCAGAAGAAGCCATGCATAACCTGCCAACAGGAGGGAGAACCCCTTTGCCCCATGCTTTAGAAATCACCATTGAGTTATTACAAGCCTTTAACCAGGATAAAGACTATCACCCTATACTGATTGTCCTAACCGATGGAAAAGCAAATGTACCCTTATCAGGAACTACAGATCAGCCCTGGAACCAGGTCGTACTGCTTGCCAGTCAGCTTAAAGAACAGAATATTCAATCGCTGGTGCTTAATACTGCAGCTGATTATTTCAATTTAGACCAGGCTGAAGAATTAGCAGCTGCTCTGGGAGGTGAATATTTAGCCTTAAACGAGATGTCCGAAGAACAGTTAACCCCTATAATAAATCAGTTATCTTATAAATCCAGGTAGAGCCCAATAAAATAGAGCCCAAACCAGCAATGCCGTTCATCCATTTAAAAATCAGCATATTCTTTTCCAGAAATTTGCTCATCGTCGTAATGAGCACAAAGCTATAAATGCTCATCGCCAGGATAATTCCTGCAGATTCTATAACCAATACCAGGATAGAACCGCCAATGGTACTGGCACTAATGACAAGTGCGGTCGTCAATACCCCACCTGTTCCGGCAAGACCATGCAACATACCCACCCAAAAAGAACGGGTAAGCGGTTTAATTTTAACTGCTTTCCCAGAAGGGCCGTGCGTATGGATATGTGTAGCCTCAAAAGGCAAATGATGGTGATCCTGTAATTTTTGACTCGCTACCAATGCGTTAATCTTATAATTGCTTCTAATCGCTTTTATTCCCAGCACGATCATGATCGGGCCTACAGAAAGTTCTGCCCAAAAGGAGATATTGGTTACAAATAATTGCAAAGATGATTTAAAGATCAAAGCAATTATTCCAAAGATAAGCAAGGTTACAGAATGTCCCAATGCCCATTGTGAAGCCCTGAAGATGACAGACCAGGAGATTTTCTTTTTACTAATAGCTTGTTCTGATGCCAGCACAGACACTGCTGTAATATGATCCGGCTCAAAAGAATGTAATATCCCGGCAATTAGTGGTCTGCTTATGGTTAGAAAGTTCATTAAGAGCAAAGCTAAACAATTTACATCTGCTTTACTACCGATCAAAATTTCTTCTTAGTTTTACAGCATACATGAGCCGTACTTTCCATTTTCCGTCAATTGATATCCGCTTTTTGCTAATCGCAGTTTTGTTTAGTGTTTCTTGCCAAAGGGATATCTACCAGGGAAGCGACAGATCATCTGTACCAGGAGATAAAACTGCATCACCGATAGGCAAAGCCGATATTAAATATGCTAAAGGCTTCAGCATTGTATATTATAAAAGCTTTAAACAAGTAAACATTTATAATTATGCAGGCAATAAAATAGATACTGCACAATACGTATTGATTAAAAGAGGGGCAGCTATTCCAGAAGGGTATACCAAGGCACAGGTTATTGAAACCCCTTTGCGTTCTATTATCGGCATGTCCTCTATGCACGTTGCTTTAATTGATTTTGCAGAGGCTGATGCCATTATTACCGGCTTGGGGAATTTAAAATATGTGAGTTCCAGCCGGGTACGGGAGGCGATTAAAGCCGGAAAGATAAAAGAAGTGGGGCAGGAGAGCAATCTGAATAATGAACTGGTCTTAACCATGCATCCTGATTTAATTATGGCTGTTGGTAATGTCAATGCTAAAGCAAACCGTTTCAAAGTATTGACTGATGCAGGAATCCCTGTTATTCAAAATTCTGAATTTTTAGAAAGCACGCCGCTCGGAAGAACAGAATGGGTGAAATTAATGGCTGCTTTGGTGGATAAGGAAGCAATGGTCAATAAGAAGTTTGATCAGATTGATGTCGCTTATCAAAAGTTGGTCGTACTTGCTAAAAAAGCAACACATAAGCCAAATATCATTACCACAATGCCCGTTAAAGGTACCTGGTATGTGCCAGAAGGAAATAGCTATCTGGCTCATTTTTTAGAAAATGCTGGTGGGGCCTCTAAATGGTCTGATGTTAGCGGAATTGGAACACTACCATTATCTTTTGAAACCGTTGCCCCAGAAGCGCTGAAAGCAGATTTTTGGTTAAATATAGGTTATGTGAACAGCAAGCAGGACATGACTGCCAGAGATGCCCGTTTTGCTGATTTTAAACCGTTCAAGAATGGAAATGTCTATAATTATAATAAAAGGACAAACGACGCCGGAGCTAACGATTATTGGGAATCAGGTGCTGTAAATCCTCATATTGTATTGTCAGACCTGATTAAGATCCTTCATCCGGAACTATTGCCTAAACATGAACTGGTTTACTATAAGCAGCTTAAATAAGAAGAACGAGGTTTCCAGAAAGGCAGGTTTTAAAAGGGCAAATTTTATAAAGAGCAAAGTTGTCAGGAAAACCAGGTTTTAAAGAATGCAATTTCAAGAAAGCTAATTTAATAAAGAGCAAAGTTGTCAGGAAAACCAGGTTTTAATAAATGCAATTTCAAGAAAGCTAATTTAATAAAGAGCGAAATTTCAAGAAAACCAGGTTTTAAAGAATGCAATTTTCAATGCTAGCTAAATAACAGCTTTTCAATAGCTTGTAAGTTGTTTCCGAAATAAAAGTGAAAATAGCTAGCCAGTAGGTTTGGTGTATAAAATACAGGCAGGTCTAATAACTCGTTCCGGGCGTTCCAGATTTGAACAACAGCTGATGGATCTTGATTTTCTATCGTTAAAGTATTTACAGCCGGTTGATCAATGAACTGCGAATAATGAAACTCATGTCCCATGATTACGGTACCTCCAATATTTATCTTTTTATAACCTATTGATAGCTTCTTGTGCTGCATTCCAGTTCTGCTATCTAAAATACCTGCCATAGGATATTCTATCCCGTTCTCATCACTTATAGACCTGCCCAGGTACATCATTCCGCCACATTCCGCTATTATTTTTCCGCCCCGCTGATAATAAGCATACAGCTGATCTCTCATTGTTTGATTAGCCGATAAGGTTTCTAAATGCAGTTCTGGATAGCCACCGGGTAAATAGATCAGGTCTGCATCTGGCAATACACTATCCTGAAGCGGGCTAAAGTAGATTATTTCTCCAAGGGTAGCTAATGCAGCAAGGTTTTCTGCATAGGTAAAATTGAAAGCCTCATCATGTGCTATTGCTATCTTTTTTAAAGGAAGGTTATTAATCTGTACTGGTTTTTTTAATAGTCCCCCTGTTTCAATTAACGGAATAGTGGTTATCCGTAACAACTCATCCAGATCAATATACTTATTCAAATGATGAGCCGCATTTTCAATAATTGCATCAGCCTCAATTTCAAGCCCTGTTTTTAAGCCCAAATGCCTTGATGGAATTTGGATCTCAGGATGAGCAGGTAAATAACCTAATGAAACTATTCCTACATCTTCAGCAGCTTCTTTTAACAGTTTATAATGCGACTCATGACTGACAAAATTGAAAATTACCCCCGCTATGCGAATGTCTTTACAAAGCATTTTAAATCCCAGCAATAGCGCTGCGGCAGAATAAGCCATTGCTTTCGCATTAATCACCATAATAACAGGGATTTGAAGCAAACGGGCCAGATCAGCACTGCTTCCTTCCATTTTCACCGAACCGTCAAATAAACCCATTACCCCTTCAGTAACTAACACTTCAGAAGCACAGCCATAACCTGCATACAGATCTTTCAGATGTACGTCATCCATCATGAAGCGGTCTAAATTAATACCCGGCTTTCCAGCGGCAATTGCATGCAGTTTTGGGTCCAGATAATCCGGTCCGCACTTAAACGGCTGCACTGCTAATCCCCGGTTTCGTAAAGCCCTTAAAATACCTAAAGTGACCGTTGTTTTTCCTGCACCACTATGTGGCGCTGCAATTAAAAATTGGGGTTTCATAGCCTAATAAAGCTTAAATAGAAGCTAAACGTAAATTATTGAGGTTCAGCCTTGCTTTTCGCACTCAGTTCTACTTGCTTATTCCTGTTAAACAAGAACAATTCTTCAGTGGTTACTAATTTGCGGGTACATTTATCAATATCAGCACCTTCTTCTGTCCATAAATATGGGCGAAAACTATAAGACTTGTTCCCATCCAGGTTGCCGATAAACTGATCCCAGGAAGCCCATCTTAATCCCTTGTAAAATTTAGAAAGATCGCTGTCAAAGCAAAAAAGAATAAATTCTCCGTAACCATAACCCAGCGGTTCCCAGTTTAGACTATTAGGAGCCAGGTAGTAAATATTTTTTAGATCCGATCCAAAAGCACCATAATTAATCGCAAAGAAACCACCAACAGCATCATCGGCAACTAAAAGATAATCAGGTTTATCACCATATTCTTTAATCGTTTTTCCTTTATTCCAATCTGAAATAGTACGGTTTAATTTTGTGCTGCCAGAACCTAAGATCCTAATCCAGCCATTATCTACCATAATCCCGCCACTATTATAAATTACCGCACCTAAAGTAGCGTAAGTAGATACCTGCATTTGATACAAGACCTCTTTTGCTTTTACAGAATCTAATGGGAGTACCTCTATCTTATTTTTTGCAGAATCAATCCATTTTTGGACCAATGGCCAGGCAGGATCAGTTTTGTTAATCAGTTCATCCGCACTTTGCATCTGGTTTTGTGCAAAAGCGGTTAAAGAAAAAAAGGTTAAAGCGAGTATAGAGAAGGTCTTAATTGTATGTATCATTAGAAATCGTATATTTCATTAAATGTATATTTCCTTAATAAGGAAGGCAGGTTTTTCAAAGATAATAAATGAATAACAGGTATCTGCGTTTCTTGCTAGCAGACTACTTTACCATGTACGTCTTTTAAATTATTTCCCCAAAGTTCCAGCGCATGCCATATAGGAATTAATTGATGTGCTGCCTGATCCAGCTCATACTCTACGCGTACCGGTATTTCCGGATAAACAGTCCGTATAATTAACTGGTCTTTTTCCAGTTCTTTTAATTGTAAGATTAGCATACGTTCAGAGATATTTGGCAGGCTATTTTTTAATTCTGTGAACCGAAGTTTTCCCTGCTCTAATTTATATAGGATAAGCATTTTCCACCTTCCACGGATAACATCCATCGCATAGATTAGCCCACAATCATTTAGTTTCTGACGATTCTGATTATTTGTTGAATTCTCTTTTCTGTTTAGCATACATACATTTTTGTTGGCTCCATACAAATCATTGTCTACCTCAAATTTAAGTAAGCCTTCTGTACTTTTGGTTAATATTAAACAAATAAAAGCAATCTTATGAACATTCTTATCGTATATGCTCATCCTGAACCTAAAAGTTTTAACGGTTCTATATATCGCAAAGCAATTGAAACCTTCAGCAATGCAGGACATCATGTTAAAACTTCTGATCTATATGCGATGCAGTTTAGCCCGGTAACAGATAGGTCTAATTTCAAAGAAGTGAAAGACCCAATTTATTTCAAACAGCAGGTAGAAGAAATCAGTGCTACAGAAAATAATAGTTTTGCAGATCTAATTGATACTGAACAACAAAAAATCGAATGGTGTGATCTGATGATCTGGCAATTTCCACTGTGGTGGGGTAGTGTACCGGCTATACTTAAAGGTTGGGTAGACCGGGTATTTGCTATGGGGCGTGTATATGGGCAGGGCCACCTCTATGAAACAGGTATGTTTCAGGGTAAAAAGGCAATGCTTTCTATTACAGTTGGCGGACATCCGGAAATGTACCTGCCAGATGGTTATACAGGAGATATACATGCTATACTCAGGCCAATAACCAGGGGGATATTTGAATTGGTTGGGTTTTCTGTTTTGGCAACAAATATTATTTACGCACCAGTTAGATTAACAGCTGATGAAGCAGTAACTGTAATTGCAGATTGGCAAACGAGGCTAGAGCATATTGCTGATGAGCAGCCAATAGTAGTGGGGAGATATTAATCTTATAAAGTAGTTTGGTACTGATTGTTATAGCGCTGATTAACACATAAAAACTAAGCCCTTATTTGAAAAAATAAAGGCTTAGTTTTTATGTTAGTCGATTTTATAAATTTTAGGCTTCCCCATAGTGATACCCTTTTTTATCGTTGGGTTTCCTTTATAAGCAACCTTTGCTTCCCCAAAAGCAGTCACATTAATCTGGTCAGAAACATTTAAGTTTAATTTAGATTCTCCATAAAGCGTTGCTCTTGCTACCTTACTATTGATGGCCAATGCGTCAACTTTACTTTCTCCATATGCAGTAAATTTCTGTTCTGTAACGTTACCCGCTTTTAGTTCTAAATAACTTTCCCCATAAATTGTCGTACGCATTTTTTTTAACTGAACATCATCAATGTATATCTTAGACTCACCATAAACAATTAATTCAAAATTATCCTGGTCTAGCTTACTTTTTAATTTTATCGTTTCTTCCCCTCTTACAGATAATGTAGCCAGTGTTTTATAAGAGATTGCAATGGTTAAAACTGTTCCATTATATAAAGGTTTACTCACTACACGATCTCCCTCTTCTGATTTCCCCTTTTTTGTAAACTCTTTCGCACCTTCCAGGTAAACGCGTAAAATATTGCCTTTAGATTCTATATGAACCTTATCTCTGCTTACAGAGTTACTTTGAATTGTTACACTTTCCTGGTCTCCCTTTGTAAATACGACTTGTATATGCGGGCTAACGGTAACTTTATCAAAATGAGCTACAGAGACAACTTCCTGAGCAACTATAGTTTTTAAACTAATAAATGTAAATACGGCAGTGAAAAGAAGTAGTTTTTTCATAATTTTTTTATCATTTGGTGTAAAATAATCTGTCAATTTGATCGCTCCCAAATCGTATTCATTGATTTGAGTCAAATATTACTAATTCCACCATCTTAAAAATGGTAGGTTGATTTAATTGATACACTTACAATATAGTGCCATTTTTAACATAAAACTATAAGCAATTGATAATTAGATAAATAATTAAATGCTATTTCTCTAAGTGTTCATTGCCGGACAAATGAATGTTCATTAACGAACAGGTTTACTAGGGCGGAGTATTTTTATAAAAATCGAATCATTAGATTTTTATATTAAAGCAATGTTTCAGAAAGGAAATGAGCAACATACCAAGAGGCCGTATCATATGCCATAAATTGTGTTTAATTTATGGCATGTGATACGGCCTCTGAATAAGATTGCCTGAGTTGTTTAATAGTCAAATTCAGCTTTGTGCTTATTAATGAAATCAACCCATTTTACTGGCTGTTTCCCTGTAATTTCAAAAAAGTTATCAAAAGTATCATCGGCACCGGGAATAGTTCCTGCAGCATAACGTTTCCAATGCTCATACACACAACCCATATAGGCCATTTCTGCACCTGATTTTATCATTGCATCCAAAAACACCTCAGGAGCGAGTGGTTCATAACGGAAAGGTTTGCCAATGATCTTAGTCATTAATGCTGCCATTTCACCAAAAGTTAAGGCATCATAGCCTAACCTATATGTTTGGCCGCCATGGGCTTCAGGATTTTCCAAAGCTACTGCCGCTACTTGTGCTACATCGTTAACATCAACCCAACTTAGTCTTGCATTTTCAACATAATGATTAATAACCCCTTCATTAATCACTTTTTTACCACCGTAACTCAATACATTTTGCATAAAAGTTTCAGGACGCAAATGGGTATAGGAAAAACCAGACCATTCAATATATCGTTCTATCAATTGATGCCATGCCCAATGTGCAACGGTAGTATCATCACGTCCACAAGCACCTAAATGTACTACATGTTTTACCCCTGCTTTTTTAGCATTATCTAATAAAGCTTTGCTTTGACGTAACATGTCAACAGTGTAACCCGTAACAATTAAAACACGGTCAATGCCTTTAAAAGCAGGTTGATGTGTGCTTTCATCATCAAAATCAAGAATGACGGTTGCAATCCCTTTAGCTGTAAAAGGAGCTGCTTTTTCCAGAGAACGAACAGCCGCTACAATTTCTATTTCTTTATTCTCTAAAAGAAAATCTATCGTTTTGCTGCCAACTTGCCCTGTTGCCCCGGTAATAAGTATTTTTGGAAGTGTTATATCTGACATAATTATTGAGTCAATATGATTGTAAGAATTATCTAAGCACAAATATACCGGCAGATAAATCCTTATGCATTGATCTGAAACAAGAAATAAACTTGATCTGTATCAATTAGAATTAATTGCAATACTAAGATTACGGGCCCAGTTAGGATGATTTACGAAGCGTAATGTTCTTTTTAATGCGGCTTAAAGTTTCTGGAGCTAAACCTAAATAGGAAGCAATTAAATTCTGCGGAATCCTTTGGATGATCTCTGGACTAGATTCAGCCAGTTCAATATATTTTTCTTCAGCAGTATGTGTATTTGAACTTACTAATCTTCGATCTTTAGTGACTAAACTATTCTGAAAAAGAATCCGGAAATAACGGTCCATGATAGGGACTTTCAAAGTCATTTCCTCAAAGTTTGTCAGCGTGATCATCAAGAGTTCTGAATCCTCGATGGCGTCAATATTAAATACAGATTTTTCACCAGATAAGAAACTATACATGTCCGAAGTCCACCAGCCTTCCCATGCAAACAGGTTCATATGTTCAATCCCCTTTTCATCAATATTATAAGATCTGAGCAAGCCTTTCTCCACAAATGAAAGGTATTTACAGGTATCTCCTTCTTGAAGCAGGTACTGTCTTTTTCGAAGTTTTTTATGGATAAAAAAAGTTTTTATCGTTTCCATCTCCTCCTCGGTTAGCGGGATTTTTGCACAAATATGGGAAAAGAAAACTTCAAACATTGGTTGATTCATTTTAGAAAATACCATCTGATTTAGAGGAAATCAAATATAAATTCTTTTTTCAAGTATTGGAAGGTATTGGTTAAGGAATCAAAAGTAGTGGGGTTATTTTAATAAGTTTTTTGCTGGTGAGACATAATTTCTAATTCGGCACTAATAGTAAATATAACCGTTTAATAGAATCTACAGCGACCAATTTAAATTGGGGAATGCCGAGCAGATTTGCCACGTGAAAACATATATAGATTAAATTTGACAATTGTGGAATGCCAAAATAATTGTACTATAACCGGGGTCAGAATATAAAAAATATTAAGCTTACAAGCCAAATGCAGACTGTAACCGAATAATGATATAATTAGCATCAATTCCGCTATATCCTCCACTAAGGTGTGCATATATTCCTTCTTCAAAATTATCATTATGAATGATCTCCTGAAACACCTCTTGAAAATATTCCCTTAAATGTGTTGGAGCAGCGATCATCTGCTCTTCAAAATCATCAGTGTTCTCTAAAATGTATATAATATCCTCGAAGTCCTTACTGGTACGATAGTCATTTGCACCCCGGCCCTTAAATGCTTCCCATTTACTTGCCATAAAATAAGGCAACGAGAAACATTTGATAGTGGTTTGATTATCCAGCACCATTTCAATTGCGTTAGCAAACCCTTCTGGATACCACTTATTACTAAAACCAATAATATCAGGCTCAGTAGGCATTATATCAACAATCAATCCTTTGAGCTTGTAACGGCAAATAACCCTTGATTCAATATCATTTACAAAGCCAATTTCGCGTAATTTCTTATCTAGTTCCGAATATCCCCTATATCCGATCAGTTCTACTACAACATCTACATCATCAGTAGGCCTCACCTCAGTAGCAAGTGTAGCATCTGTAGCATATAGTGAAACTGTAGCTCCACCAACAAACACAAAGTCCTGATCTAGTCCTTTGAGTACCTGATTTACTGCCTTAATTCTAACTAAATTCTCATGCATAAGTTTTTTCAAATAATTCTTTCAATAATTCCATTGCCTTTTCCACTTCTCGTGTTCTGCCCACCCTCACCGTGTCTATCAAGGTCAGCATATCATATAATTGGGAATCATCCTGTGCAGCTGCCACCTGATTTGTATACAAAGTAGGGATAGACTGTCCCTTCACTTTGCCTAATGGCGAAGGCCAAACATAGGGTTCAGTGGAAAGAAAGTGATCCTTTAAAATAGGAGCACTATGGCCAGTTGGCACGCCCCGAACTACATCCCCTGGTTTAGCAGGAAATACATAACCCAAACCAAACTGAATAAAACTTAAAAAAGCTGATTTCATTACCTTTTTTTTATCAGGACTCAGCAAACCGGCAAACTTTGACCTGTTCAATGATTCACTGACTTCAGAAGGGCTAATCCTTAAACTCCAAGCCACGTCTTTATTTAGCCAGCCTTTGTCCATAGAAATGATTTTTAGCAGTACCACAATATCATGTGGCCTCATGCCATTATGCGTTTTCATAATTCAAAGATAATAAAAATTCGCGATTCGCGAATCGCGAATTTTTATTATAAATCAATTTATAATAGGTTATTTTAGTTTTTATTTAATAGTTCTTCAAATTCGCGAATTGCGAATTATTTGTTTTTTAATATAATTTTTTTGGATAATAAATAGAAAACCATGAATCATGTTCATTAAATCCAGTTGTTCACGTTACGTGAACAACTGGATTTAATGAACATGATTCATATAAGCAGCGTTTATGGATTTAATTTTAATTCCAACATTTTTCTAAGCATTTATAGGTTGTTTTTTCGATTCATCTTTAATCAACTGAATGTACTCCAATTCTCATGGCTTACTTCTAAACAGTAGTAAGCTTAAGTTAACAATTAGATTGATGACAAAAATAGCTGTGTTCAATAGGTGTCAGAAAAACACATATTACATCAGGAACGGGTATAATATAATATTAGTAATATAGGTTAAAAGCAGAAACAGCCAATCTTTACATAAAAGGTCGGCCGTTTCTGCTTTAATGTGCTCCCGAAGGGATTCGAACCCCCATCGTTGGTACCGGAAACCAAAATTCTATCCATTGAACTACGGAAGCAAGATCGCGAAGATAGGAATTCAATTGTTTAATTCCATATTTTACCTGTTAAAAAGAATTTAATAGAGAAACTCTTTAAATCAGCCCTGCTATAGTTACTGTTTCCCTAAATTACCAGTAAGAGATAAGATCTCAAAAGTATAAGTAAGCTGCGTTTTATTCTTTTCATAACACTGCAATGCATCCCATAAACTTTCAAAGCGTATAGATTTCAGGTTATTTTTTACGTCTCTGCAAAAAGCAACCACTCCATAATCCTTCCACTCATTACTACTCGTAGACAGTTCAATAAACGGGCAGGAATCACCTTTAGATAACAGCGATATTTTAAATATCCCAAGAATATCTGTTAACAGCCTAAAAGAAGTTTCGCTGTCTCTATACAGATCCGGGTACAAACCCTTATCATGGATGTCTTTAATACTCTTTTCCAGGGCAATCACCTGTTTCATAAAAGCAATCCTGATATTATCGGCCTGCTCATCAGGTACAGATAATTCATCTTGTAAAAGCTTTACCGTTTGAAGGGATTGTGCCATCTCCTTTCTTGCCTCCTCACTATCTTTTTTAAGATAGGTTTTATGGGCTATCTGGAACTTTTCAATGGCTTCAATACTGCTCACCAACATCGATGGAGCATTAAAATAATTTTTGCGGGCAGGTTTCATAAATCATTCATTACTTGCAGAAATTAGTTTGTGGTAACTTGGAAGAAAACTACAATGTTACCACTTATGTAAAAATAGCAAAATTGTTTAATTGACGAATAAATTTGCAAATTTATTTTATTTTGATTAAATTATAGAAAGGCCTTCTTTCTTCATGCGACCTATTTTAATCTTAAGTTTCCTTGTAAGATAGAAATACATAATCATTTCATGTACGCGCTGATCACTCATAAAAAGGCGGTTAGTATGCATATGGAACAAGTCTGAAAGCATTTTATTCTTTTCCGCCAAATTACAAGTCTGTAATACTTCAAGAAAATACCGCTCTGTTCTTAATCCTTTTTTGAATTGTAACTTATTCATAGATAGTTTGTTCTGCTGAATGTCGAAATCCTTGAATCCCTGGTTGATCTTTTTAAAACCCTCAGGATTAATGTTCATCTCTAAAGCAAAACGATTAGCCATATTTTCTGCAAATATCAGTTGCTGCTCAAGTGTAAAATCAATAGTTTCCCATACCTTCTCTATCATCGACATAGAAATCATATACAATTCATTTATTTTAGCAGACTTAGTAAGAATTTCCATCACCCACTCACTATTTGCACGAAAACATTTTTCGACCAGGCCAATTCTCCCTGCACCATAACGCACGGTTTCCTGCCGGTAAGTTTTCAACTGCACATCAGCAATAATCCCCGTACTCACATAAGGCTTTAATAATTTTGACAGACTTGTTAACAATTCTCCTGCATCAGCCACATCCTTCAGCTGCAATCTTAATCTGATATGATTCGATGGATCAGTATACCGGATAAAGAACCAATTCTTTATTTTTTTTCTAAAAACAGGCAACAAAGATCCGGCAATATCCATCAATATCATATTAGATCTGGAGTGATGGCAATATATCTCGAAATACAACCAATCCTCTCCTGGCACAAAAACATCTGAACGCTGACTTTTCTGCCCTTCATCTGCTTTGTTGATATAAGGCTGATAGATTTGCTGGCTATGTTCCAGGTTAATGATAAATTCTGACAAATAAGGCTGATCAAATTCATCCTTAACCCCTGCAGAAACCGGAAGAAAAGCCTCTTCAATATAAAGTTCTTTTTTATTCTTACAAAACAGGATAAAAGCTTCCAGATCAGCTTCAATCGATGGATTAAACAACAATGTCTGATCAGCCACTCCACATTTAAACGGGCGATCCAGTTGAATAACCAGTAACCAATCTTTTAATGTAGTAAGCGATGGACTGATAGACGTTCCTGTACAAATACGATCTGGCACCAGCCATTTCTCCGGAGAAAGAATTACATTTTTGTACTGGATCCGCTGATAATGTAAAAGACCTGGAAAACTCTGTGATACATTAATCCCCAATCCGCTATGTAGATGCTGATGCTGTAAATCAGAAAGGAAACGGTAAATGGCTAAATCTGAACGTCCGTAATTATATGCCGAAGCCAATTTTGGAACCACCCGTTTTCCATATTTGATAGAACGAAGAATGATATCATCGCCACTAATGCTTACCATAATATCGTCAACATCTAAAATCTGTTTACTCTCTGTCCAGCTCAATATGGGTAATTCATAACTATATACAGCCCTTCTTCGGTTAATATTATCTGCATTTTTCTCAATTTGATAGGCGATATCAAAAAAGATAACATCCGGGTTAGCCTTCTGTTCGGCCTCTGCAAATCTATTTCCCAACGCCGTTACCTCTTCACTAGCCATAGTAAAGCGGCCTAAAAGTGCATTTGCAGTACATCCACCAATTTGTTCAACCACCAGGTATTCATCAGCTTGCTGGAACATAATACTTATTGTATTAGCCACAGATGCAATAGGAGTGGAGGCAGATGGAGCAAAATCTTCTAGTTTTACCACCTTTTGCAGTATAAACTGATTTAAAATAAACTGGTGAAGCGGGGAGTAAGTCAGATTAAGGATGGGTTTATACGCTTCTTGTTTAAGGGCTTTTAAATCCTGAACTAATGCATCCTCTTCATTATCATGGATTAATGATTTATAGCCAATCCCAATCTCCGGGTCCATGGCCGTAAGCAGTGATACTTCTTTATCTTCAAACCTTTTTAGAAAATTATCTTTGAAATCAATCAATGCTACATCTTTATTCAACTGCATATTTTTATTCAAAAATTCAGTAACTTCTGTCAGTACCTTTAAGTTTTTTTCTGGTAAATAGCCACTTGATCTTTTTCTTTCTGCAATGATATAATCATTTTTCTTTGCTTCAGATACATGGCCAATCCGGTTAAAATAATCGGTGCCAACAATGTTAGGATGAAAATCTGTAATCAAAAGCTGGAAACTAATCAATTGCTCTAACAGGTAATTTGTAATTGATTTTTTTATACCATTTTCTTTTAGAAAACCTTGTATTTCAATTAAACTTCGCTTTAAATGACAGAAATCAAGAACAGCTCTGGTGGTATCTTCATTCATAATAGCAGATAGTTCAAATGCCCCATTTTCTATACTGATATAGCGCAACTCCTCATCACATTTATAAATGGTCGTATTTGTTCTGAAATAAGCCGCATTGTGGGTAAGCCATTTAGGATCGAAGCTGATGTTCTCTTTCTCCTGCCAATTTGCAAAACGGTGTATAACCGGTTCTTTTAAAAGGGCAATTGGTTGAAGGGAATTTTCTTTCTCTACAGGCACTAGAGAAAATGCTGCAAATCTACCATATGGGGTCGCCCTATACTTTGCACGGTTAAAATATTTCCAAACCGTAAACCTGGTTTTAGTTTCAGCAAGTGCTAATCCTGAGTAATCAAGATCTTTGATAACTTCAAAAAATGCGGGCGATGATTCATGAATATATTCCTTAAGCTCCGGCCAGACATTTTCCAAAATCTCATCAGAAGAAAATATTGGTGTGCGACAAATGCTAATAGGTGAAAATGTCAATTTCATAGAATTTGCTATAATGTTATATCTTAATAATTTTATTATAAAGATACTATTAATGTGAATCGGTGGAATTATTGTGATAATTAATTGTAATCTCTACTTTAAATAAATTATCATCCATTCCGTAGCTGAACTGGTAATCTTCATTATAAAACTTATCCATCCTTAAACGGATGTTCGCCAAGCCTTTATGTGTACTGATTACCTCGCCATTCCGATTGGGAAGGTTACTGGTTTTAATCGATAATTGAGACTCGTCTGATTCAATAATTATAGTAGCAGGGTGGTCTTTATCCAATAAGTTTCCATGCTTGAAAATATTTTCTACCAGGGTAAGCAGCACAATAGGGATAATCGCAGCCTCCTCATTTTGCATGTTTTTATGATAATTGATGATTAACGTATGGTTATAGCGCAACTGATTAAGACCAATAATGTTCTCTACCTGTTCCAGTTCTTTGGTTACCAATATAGTTTCATGATTATTTTCTAACGCAAAACCCATAATTCCTGATAGCCTCATTACCGCTTCATCTGCCTCTTCAGGTTTTTTCTTTGCGGCATATTTTATGAAACTAAGTGTGTTAAAAAGCAGGTGAGGGTTAATTTGCGCCCGTAAAAAGTCTTGCTCTGCGCGTAAGACATCGTTTTTTAATTTTTCATTCTCTATCTCCTGAGTGAGGCTGGTTTCTCTTTTGCGGATGTAGTTCACAAGGAAATAATAACCTGTGCCATATAACACAAAAGACATCGCCCGATATACGGCAACTAATAGAGACCTCAAGTTCAAAAATGGAAGATCTGAGGAACGATGATATAAATACTTATTTAATATTGCACTAAAAGTTAATGCAAACAGGCAATAAATAATCATCTCAATTACCACAAATAGTGGAACTCTCCATAGGTTTTTGACGATAGAAGAAGATAGATGATAAATTAAAAAACTAGAATGGGAATAAAAGATTCCAATGTTAATTATATAAAATAAAAAATAATGGATAAATGGAACGTAATTAGTTGCTAATCCACTAAGACTAATTTCATAAGCAATAAAGATCAACCAACAGAAAAAGTGGATTTGAAGTGTTTTACTGGGCTTTTTCCAGTCTTTATATAATAATCCGGGCATGTAATATAATAAAGGTGCAGAGGTTTTTTTTTAGCTATAATATTGGGTTCATCATTAAAGCCCCACTGTTATGAAATTAACTAAAAAAAACCTGACATTAACAAAAAAAACCTTGTTTTCTTATAAGAATAAGTTTGCTGGTGATACAAATAATAATACAAGTGGAGATCCTATCACTGTTTTAATGCCCTTCACAAGCATAGTCAGATTGTAAAAATTCTTAAGACTTATCTTGAAAAATATTAAATCATCTACCTATGATTTCAGAGTGTGTTTTCTCAAAAAATCGAGAAACACACTTTTGTACTTCTCCCCAATCTGGTAGCTTTGGCCCGGTGCTAATCTGGCAATATTACCATCTACCCGGTCCAGGTAATTCAATGAGATAATTATTGATTTGTTGATCCTAAAAAATACGTCCATATTTTGCAGTTTATCTTCCATCGCTTTAAGTCCGATATAAGTGATCTCGTGCCCGGTAGTCGTATGGATCATAATATAATTTAGCATCGCTTCGATGTAAACAATATCACTATACTTTATTTTGATATAGCTGCTTTTCTGTCCGCCTTTAACAAATAAGAATTGGTGTTCTTCTTTTTGTAACTTGATAATATCCTGAAACTTGTTATCCAGATCTTCTACCTTTTGTCTAAATGCAACATAGCTAACCGGTTTGAGTAAATAACCATCAGCCTTAGCCCCAAAAGCTTCAGGTGCATATTCCCGGTAAGCAGTTACAAAAACCAGGAAGTGACAAAAATTATTCATGATGTCTGCTGCTTCAATCCCATTTAACACAGCCATATTGATATCCGAAAAAATAATGTCAACATGATCTACTTCCTGGAGGTAAGCAATCGCTTGTTTAGCATCAGGAAAAGTTTGCAAAAGATTTAAATGTGGAACCTGTGCAATCAATTCGCTGAGTTCATCAATTGCATGTGGCTCATCGTCAATAACGATACAACTCATTGTCATAAGGCAAAATATTTAGTTATCAATACATTCAATTATCGGATATAAATATACAACCTAAGAGAGTAATGATTGCTTTTTTTTGTGGAATTATACTTTTTCATATAATATTTTACCCGCTTCATATAGTTTTTTAAAAAAATATACTTCTCAAATCTACATTAGAGCCTTGTCAAATATAAATTATTACTGGTTTGAAAAAGGGAAGATCATGAAAACTTTCTATTCCAAAAAAAATAACTGGCTTATCTAGATTTCCTGTATGAACATCTTTATCAGCTTCTTATTACATTATATGAAATATAAAAGCTTATGAAACCTGCATAAGATTACCTGTTATAAACCGAGATGGATATTATGCAAGCTTCATAACAATTAAAAATCAATAAAAGCTCATGAAACCTGCATAAGATTACTTGTTATAAACCGAGATGAATATTATGCAAGCTTCATAACAATTAAAAATCAATAAAAGCTCATGAAACCTGCATAAGATTACCTGTTATAAACCGAGATGAATATTATGCAAGCTTCATAACAATTAAAAATCAATAAAAGCTTATGAAAAACAAGGAAAACACAAAGCGGAAACTATTAGATGCGGTTGGTAATCTTATCAAAGAAAAAGGATTTAATGGGTTAGGTGTAAACAAGGTCGCAAAGGCTGCTGGAGTAAGTAAAATTCTTATTTATCGTTATTTTGGAACTTATAACAACCTGGTGAAAAGCTACGTTCTTGAAAAAGATTTTTGGTCTAATTATTTTTCCGAACATGATTTAGATGAAAATTCCAGTCTTTCTATTCCTGAGCAGATTTCAAAACTATTAAGTGAGCAGTTTAGTTATTTCTATAACCATTGTGAAATGGAGGCTGTTATGCTCAATGAAATTTCGAATGAACACCAGTTGCTTAAAAATATTTCTAACAACAGTTTGCCACACAGCAGAAAGTTAACACCTTCAAAAGGAGATAACCAAAACGATTATACAACTTGCTTTAATATTGTTTCTGCACTTTTAGTTGCCGGAACAAACCAGCTTTTAATGCAAAAGAATGCTTTAGTAGAAACTGCTGACGGTACTTTGATTTTAGCACCTGAAGAAGATCTTTTGCAGGCTATGGAGCAAATCGTACACTGGACATTTGGATAATACCTATATGTGGGGTTAAATCTCTATAAATTGTTCTTTTTTTGTAATGCGTTTTTAAAAATAAAACATCACTTTTGCAATCTTGTTAAAGCAATAGGTACATGTAAAATTAAGCGCTATTTATGGAAGAGAACGTAGTTGAAGAGGTAATCGAACTGATCGAGAGTAATGTTGGTGGGGAGTTAGGTGATTATCTAGATGCGCTCAATATATCTGATGTAGAACATCTGATAGACGAACTTCCTCAATATGCCGTTAAATTTATAGATACACTGTCTATTAAGCGGGCGGTAAATGTTTTCAGGATCCTTGATTTTCCTACTCAGGAAAAGATCATTAAAAAACTTCCTGGTACAAAACTAGCCCAGCTTATTAATTTGCTGCCTCCGGATGATAGAACTTCACTGTTCTCAGAGTTAAAAGGGGATGCCGTAAAAGCACTAATCATCTTATTGCCTGCAAAGGATAGGATAGAAGCTTTATCCCTGCTTGGCTATAAAGAAGATAGTGTTGGGCGGTTAATGACGCCAGATTATATTGCTGTCAAAAAGGACTGGACTGTTAAAAGGGTGCTGGACCATATCCGTAAATACGGTAAAGATTCAGAAACCATTGATGTGATCTATGTTATTGATGAAAAGGGGGTATTGCTAGATGATATCCGGATTAGGGAGATCTTACTTGCAGACCCTGATGTACCCATTCTTGAACTTACTGATAATAGATCTATCGCACTAAAAGCAAATGATCCGCAGGAAGAAGCGATCAATACTTTTAGAATGAACAACCGTGTTGCTTTGCCGGTTACCGATGATAATGACGTGCTTTTAGGTATTGTGACGGTTGATGATATTCTTTGGATCGCTAATGAAGAGTATACGGAGGATATGCATAAAATTGGGGGTACCCAGGCGCTGGATGAACCTTACCTTGATATGCCTATTTTTGGGTTATTCAAAAGAAGGATCGGTTGGCTGGTTGTACTTTTTCTTGGAGAGATGCTTACCGCAACGGCAATGGCTCACTTTGAGGCGGATATTGCTAAAGCGGTTGTGCTGGCTATGTTTGTTCCATTAATTATTTCTAGTGGGGGTAATAGTGGTTCGCAGGCTTCTACTTTAATTATCCAGGCGATGGCTTTGGGAGAAATTACCATTGGTGACTGGTGGCGTGTGATGCGCAGGGAGCTGATCTCTGGGTTAATGCTTGGAATTGTTTTGGGAACTATTGGTTTCTTAAGGATCTTTACCTGGACGCTGTTCTCTGATCTATATGGACCACATTGGGCATTGCTGGGGGTAACTGTTGGTGTTGCTTTAGTGGGTGTGGTGTTATGGGGGTCGCTGGCTGGTTCTATGCTGCCTTTAATACTGAAAAAACTGGGTGCTGACCCTGCTACGTCTTCTGCTCCTTTTGTAGCTACGCTGGTTGATGTAACTGGATTGATTATCTATTTCTCTGTTGCGGTTATGTTTTTGGAGGGCGTGTTGCTGTAGAAAAGCTTACTTTATATATATAACAAAAAACGATGCTTATTTATTTAAGCATCTTTTTTTGTTTTTATCTCTTTTTAATCGATGAATATTTTTGTTTTAGGTCGGATAATTTTTTCCGTCAAAATCTATTTTTAAGAATTTAGGTCTTCCATAGTCTAATTATATTAGACTGAAAACGGTGTTTTTCCTTCCATTTTTGAGCCTAATTTTATTTTTTTTAAAAAATATTCTGCCTTTTTATAGGTGATTTCGAGGTTTTTATAACTTTTTTTCAAAAAAAATGACCAGTCTAAATGAGTTAGACTGCAGGATATTATATTGGCAGCGTCTTATTCTTAAAACGTTTAGGGTCAGTGTGTATAGAGGTGTGTTAATGTTTTAAGAATAGGATGATAAATTAACCAATCATGAGTTATGAAGGATTTTTATTTGAAACATTCCTGTGATTTAAAACAGTTTTTAATGCACAGGTTACTGCCCTTGATTTTTATGGCGGCAGGCTTCACTCAACCGGCATCCGCCCAGGTGGGCACCATCAATGCAGTTCCACAAAACCTCTCCCCGGAAGCGGTCGCCCTGGGGAAATTTGTAGAAGTCCCCGTCAGCAATTACAGTGGGCTGCCAGAGATCAATATCCCCATCTACACGATGAAAGCCAGGGATTTCAGTATCCCTATTGGCCTTTCCTACCATGCCTCCGGGGTGAAAGTCAAGGAAATCCCCGGATGGACAGGGGCAAATTTTTCGCTGGCCGCGGCTGGCCAAATCATCAGGATCGTGCGCGGTATACCCGACCGGATCCAGAATATGGATACTGAATGGTATAAAGAAGACATTCCCCTGATGGGTACCCCCGGACACTATTTTCCTGATCCAAGGAGGATGCCAGGGATATCCGCTGAATATACCTCAACTCAGGTAGATACGGAATATGACCTGTTCCTGTTTAACTTTATGGGGCATAGTGGCCGGTTCACTTTTGATAACACCGGTACCCCGTTGCTGCTGGAGGCCAGTGACCTGAAGGTGGTGGTTGGTGGCCCTGGTTTTGCCCTGACCGATGCCAGCGGGATCCTTTACGAGTTTAGTCCCGATGATTACCTTGAGCCGCTGACCTGGTATTTAAGCCGCATTACCTTTCCCGGTCAAAGTGAAACCATAGATTTTAATTACAAGGTGTATACCAATTATTGGCTGTACCGCCAGGGATATGGCCCGGATAGTTTTTATGACAAGGTCCTGTTTGAAGATGTCTTCCCGCCCCAGTACCCGGTACAAAACCCCGCCTGCCCGGATACCAGCCGCATGGTCAGCCATGCGGAATTGGGACAGGGGAAAACCTGCGTGCTGCGCAGCATCACCTATAAAGGGGACAGCCTGAAGTTTTACCACGACACCTCCAGGGCCGATGTCTATAAATTAAGGCTGGACAGCATCCGGGTCTTCCAGGGGCCTACCGTAATTCACTCCACGCGCCTGGGTTATACCTTTAGCAACAGCGGCAGCTCAGATTTTAAGGATAAAAAGATGCTGCTGGCCAGCGTGCAGAGCAATGACCAGCCCGCCTATACCTGCAGTTATTACGGCCCTTTCAACAGCAAAAGCCTGCCTGGGCCCTATGTGCATGGCAGTGACCTCTGGGGCTATTACAACGGGGGATCCTACAACATTCATACCCCCATCAATACCCCGCACCATCCCGATTACCGCTACGGGCAGATTGGTTCTTTGCAGACCTTAAGTTACCCCACCGGGGGCAGCACCGAGTTTATTTACGAGGGCAATGATTTCTCTTACTGCCAGCAGGACCTGGACAGCATTGGCCCGGTGTACAAAGCCGGCGGGCTGCGGATCAAAAAGATCAAATTCACCAGTCCGGTTAGTGCTTCCTCTTTTGAAAAGAGTTACGAATATACCTATGCCACCAAATCTTCGGGCATCCTGGAATCCCCTTTTGCCAACCACACTGCGATGCTATACTGGGGGGAAGGGCGTACCGGTTTAGGCAGTCCGTATTGCTGGAACCGGAACTGGCCGCAGGTGTGTTCCTTTTATACGATCCACCACGACAATACTGTTCCCCTGGGCAATGCCCAGGGCGGGGCGATCGGGTATGCCCAGGTGACTGAAAGGTTAAGTGATGGCAGCAAAAAAGTGATGCAGTTTACCAATGGCGGGATCGACCGGGTAAACTATGACCCGCTGTTTGAAGGCTGGGGAGATGGCTACAACAATGAATACCTGGGCGATAAGCTGTTGCAGGACAAGCTGCTCTATGACTATTCTGCTTACCGGGGGAAACTCAAAAACGTGGCTTACTACAACAGCAGCGGACAAAAAATCAAACAGGAAGTGCACCAGTTTACCAACCTGATTGAAGACCGGCTGAGCTTTAGCCAGCAGCCCAAAAACCAAAATCTCTATGCAGTGATCGGGGCGGTAGGTTTTGAAAACAATTGTGTGGACCAGCCCACCTATGGCACCAGCTGGGGCGGGTATTTTAACGTGCAGCGGAACATCGTGCCCAAACTGGATTCGGTGTACACCTTTAACGGATCGGAGATCCTCAAGGAGGTGGTTAAATATGAATACAACAGCCCTTTGCGTCCTCTGGCTTCACGGATAGTCAAGGTAAGCACCGCAGGGGACAGTACCATTACCTTATACAAATATCCCTATGACTATGCCGGCAGCGTGGCCACCGATGTTTTTGCGCAGGGCGTAGGACAGGTGTATTCGGCCAATATAATGGATCCGGTAGAAACGTATGTCATGAAAAAAGATGCCGGTGGCGCCAATGCGCGGGTCACCGATGCCCAGATCATCCAGTACCAGCCGCTGTCCCCGGTGATCAAAACGGTGTACCGGCTGCACAGCGCTACCGGGCTAACTAATTTTTCCCCTTCCAGTTTTGCCACCAATCCTTCCACCAAAGACTCCAGGTACCAGCCCGCATTACAATTCCACCGCTATGATGGACAAGGCCATGTGACCGAGCAAAGTAAAGACGGACAGGTGAAAGAAGTGCTGGTCTGGGGATACCAGCGGCGGTTTATTGTGGCCCGGATCACCAGCAGTGATTACCCTACGGTGATGGCCCTGGTAGACAGTACCGTACTGAACAACCCCTCCAGCGAGGCCGCGATGCGCAGCGAACTGGCGAAAATCCGGACCGGTCTGGCCAGCGCCAACCCCAAAGCTAAAGTAACCAGTTATACCTACGAAACCTTAAAGGGGATGACCAGCAGCACGGATCCGCGCGGAAACACGACCTATTATGAATATGATGCTTTCGGCCGGCTGAAACGGGGCAAAGATCCCGATGCACTGGTCAAAGAAAACCTATGGTATCATTTTAAACCTTAAACCCATGCAAAAGATTAAGCAACGATTCCATTTCCGCTTTATTTTCATGATTTTAGCGGTACAGCTACTGGCAGTATTCACCTGCCAGGGGCAGTCTTCGGGACAAAATTACATCATGCGGGCCAAAGTGCTGGTACCGGGGATCACTTCAGAAAGTGCATTGAATGCGGTCCTTTCCGACCCCAGCAAAGTGCGGGTCAGTATCCAGTATTTTGACGGCTTGGGGAGGGAAATGCAGATTCTTCAGCAAAAGGCCAGCCCTTTAGGCAAGGACATCATCCAGCCAATCCTCTATGACAGCATGGGCCGGCAGACTAAACAATACCTGCCTTACGTGTCCAGTGGCACCGCCGATGGCAGTTACCGCAGCAGCGCAGTCTCCGAGCAGCAAAGTTTTTACAACAGCCCACCTGCCGGGGTCACCGCCATCCCCAGCGGATCAGGCCAGGTGGCCTACAGCGAAACGAAGTTTGAAGCCTCCCCGCTGATGCGCGTACAGCAGCTGGGGTTCCCTGGGGCAGACTGGAAGATAGGCGGCAGCCACACTCAGCGCCAGGGACAGGGGATCAATGGTATTAATGATATCCGAAACTGGATCATGACCAGCAGCGGGGCCAGCGGAACTACCTATTTCCCCAAAAACCGCCTCTATACCGATACCCTGACTGATGAAGATGGGTATAAAACCATCAGTTATACCGACATGGATAAAAAGGTGCTGCTGAAAAAAGTACAGGATGCCAGCGGTTACCTCAGCACCTATTACATCTATGATGACATGGATAACCTGCGTTATGTACTGCCACCGGGATTTACCCCGACCAGTTTTGTGGAAAGTGATGCCGCCTTTGAGCAGTTTGCTTACGGTTACCATTACAATGGCAAAAAGCAGGTGGTAAGAAAGAAAATACCGGGCAAGGGATGGGAGTATTTCGTGTACAACAAGATTGACCAGCTCATGATGAGCCAGGACGGGAACCAGCGGGCCAAATCCCCGCAGGAATGGACGATCTTTAAATACGATGAAATCGGAAGACTGGTGCTGACCGGGATTTACAGCCACAGCGGCAGCAGTGCAAACACCGATTATCTATCCGCCCAGCAGTCTGCCCTGGATGGGAACAGTAACTTATGGGAAACCAGCCTTTCTACCGGAACGGGATATACCGCTAACAGTTACCCCAGCAGCTGGGACCGCACCTTAACGATCAATTATTTTGACAGTTACGATATTCCTGGCAAAACCAGTACCTACAATGCCACTCAAAGCGTCACTACCCGTTTGCAGGGACTGGCGACCGGCAGCAAGGTCAATATGCTGGGGACCTCAGACCTATTGCTGACGGTGAATTATTATGATCAGCAGGCCAGGCTTTTGGAAAGCGTAAGTGATAACCATTTGGGCGGAATAGACCGGGTGATCAACAGCTGGAATTTTGCTGATGAACTGACCGCCAGTACACGCACCCATACCAGCAGCGGGGGCAGCGTGACCATAGCCAACCGCTATGAATATGACCATATGGGCCGCAAAACCAAAACCTATGAGCAGATTGGGAGTGATGCAGAAATCCTGCTTGCTGAACTGGGCTACAATGAACTGGGGCAGGTGTATACCAAAAGCCTGCACAATGGCAGCCAGACCATTACCCACAGTTACAATTCCAGGGGATGGCTGACCGGTAAAAGTGCACCGCTGTTTGCCATGGCGTTAAAATACACCGATGGCACCTCTCCCCGGTACAATGGAAATATCACCAATCAACTTTGGGGCACTCCGGGCAGTTTGGGCAATACTTTTACCTACAGCTATGACCCGCTGAACCGGCTAACCGCTGGGGATACCGGCACAGGGATCTATGAAAAGGACATCAGCTATGATAACATGGGTAATATCACCAGTCTGAACCGCAACGGAACAGGAACTCAGGCCTACAGTTACAGTGGAAACCAGCTGGGTAGTGTGACCGGAGGCGTCAGCCGGTCCTACAGTTATGATGCCAACGGCAATGCGCTCAGTGATGGCACCCATACAATCAGCTATAACCTGTTGAACCTGCCTTCAACAGTCAGCGGGGGCACCTCCATGGCCTATACCTATGATGCCCTGGGCAGGAAACTTAGAAGGGTCAGCGGAGGCACAACCACCGATTACGTGGCAGGCATCCAGTACACCGGTGGGGCAATTGATTTCATCCAGACCGAAGAAGGACTGGCCAGAAAAAGCGGATCGAACTATCTGTATGAATATGCGCTCACCGATCACCTGGGCAATAACCGTTTAACTTTTGATATTTACAGCAGTGCGGCCAGGGAAATCCAGCACGATAGTTATTACCCCTTTGGAAAAACGTTTAACAGTTATACACTCGGTACCCGAAATCAGTATCTTTATAATGGCAAGGAGTTTCAGGAAGGGTTAGCGCAGTACGATTATGGGGCAAGGTTCTATGATGCGGTGGTGGCAAGGTGGACAACCGCCGACCCACATGCTGAAAAGTATCCATCTCTTTCAACATATAACTATGTTTATAATAATCCACTTAAGCATATTGACCCTGACGGTAAGGATGGTATTGTCAGTATTAAAGGAAATGTTATTACAATTAGTTCTAATATTTATCTTTATGGTTCAGGTGCAACTGCTGCCACCGCTAAACAAATGCAGTCTGATATAACGAAATCTTGGGGTACTAATAATGGTAAACCTTGGTCATATGATGATGGAAACGGAAACAAATACAATGTTAAATTCAATGTTTCTGTTTCGTTGTATGAAGGCAAAGAGAAAAATGATCCTACTATAATTCCGGAAAGTTGGAATCCAAATAATCGTGATAATTTTATTGAAATTGGTAGTTCGTTGAAAGAAGTAGGGCGATCTTTTGTTCAGGGAGGAGATGAAGGAGAGTGGCGTGGTGTTGGAAGAAATGGTATGTCGTTATCTCAAGATGATCCTGCAGCACATGAATTTGGACATTTAATGGGTTTAGGAGATCGCTATACCGATGGAAAAGGTGCTGATTCTGGATGGGGCGGTAATGTGATGGGAAAGCCTGCGGGTAAAGGTAAAGTTGAACAGAAGAATATCAATGGAATTTTACTGGATGTTATGAAAGCTTTTCAAGCATTTCAGGCAGATAAAAATAATATAAATAAGACATTTAGATATGAAATCAACGATAGAAATCCTGGGAACTAGTATTCTCAGATTAACAATATTACTTTTAATTATTTCCAGTGTTGGCTATATCATTTATCAATATTTCCAGCCTTTGTGTGAGCCATGTTTAACGGATAATTGTCCGCCATGTATCTCCAGCGAGCAGTATTTGACTATATATCTATTTGCTTTTCTAGACTTAATTTTGATGATTAGAATTGTTTATCTGGCCATAAAAAACAAAAGGATATAGTTTGTTATAAATGTCAACCAAGTTCTGAAATTACTATGAAAGTATTTATGTTAATCACGGTGATGATAGGCATCACTAGGTAAGGCATTAAGAGAACGTACCATAAATGATGCTCGAACAGGTAAGCCTATCAACGAAGTATATAGAGGTTGGCAAAAGGAGATATGAAGCTACAAAATTATACCCGCTGAGAGCTGGTGAAGGATTACAAAGGGATGAATATCCTTATGCCTCTACTTTCGAGGGAGGGGCAGGTGCAGAGGTAGCTTATGTGCCCACTAAAGAGAACCAGATACAAGGTTCTTTAGAGCTTAAATCATTATATAAAACAATGAAAATAGGTGAAGCATTTCTAGTCCTCCCAGTCCCAAAAGACAAAGAACCAGATGCTGAAAGGCAGCCTATTACTGTTCCTTTTCCATTGCCTGCGCCACGGCCAGTTCCAAGATATGTACCTGTATGGGAGGGAATAATGAGAATATTACTTCCTATTTTTGATCCTACATTATTTAACGATCTTGATAAATATAATCCTCAAACCAGGCATAATAATACAGAGTCATGATGCGATATAAAATTATATATTTACTATTAGTTACCTATATGTTTCAATCATGTACTTTATATAAATCCAATAATATTATGAAATATAGATTTGATTTTTATACTCAGTATCGGTCGTTTTATTTAACAAGCGATAATACCGAAGAGGCGTCAAAACCAGAAGTATTAGCTATTTCTAACGATGAAGATAATGGACGTTTAATAGCGGTTAAAAATACGCTAATAGTTACAACTGGCAGTTATGGACATATTAGGGGAGAAGTTAAGCTTTTGCATAAACGGAATGAACTAGTTGATTTTGATAAATATGAACATATAGTTGAAGCTGGGGTAGCAGTTCAATCTGGTAAGTTGCAAATCTTAGATTGCCCGCTTTCTCATATTCAATTTGAAATAAATATAACGCCAGGACTGTATGGAGTAAGAGTTTATTCTTCGGGATTAAGTACGAGTAATTTTGATGAAGAAGAAGGCAACGACCGTTATCTGATAGAAATATGGCCAGACAACACAGTGAAGAGGGAGGTATTAAAGAAATATCCAGGATACTAATCAGCTAGGTACATTGACCCGGATGGGATGTGGTCATAGGCGTTTCAATTGATGATATTAAGAGCGTTTGGGCCGATATTGTAAGTATGTTTCAAGGAGCTAAATTTGATTCATTTAGAAACCTTTTAACGATTGATAAAAAAAGTAAATCTTTAAACAAATTTAGTGAAGCAGCCTTGTCAGATGCATTAGCTGGAATGGAATTAAATGCAGATGAAAAAGCTTTGGTTAATATGGTTTCAAATTCTATTAATTCAGAAAAACAGTATCTAATTGAATTTATAAAAAGCTCGGATAATGTATCGAAAATTGGTGAAGGATTGTTGAGCAAAAAATTACCGAGTGCAGTAATAGATCCCATTGTGTCTGCAAATGGGGGTATTCCAGGATCGATTTTATCAGCACTTGGTGGAAGTGGGCTTACAACGGCAACTGAAAAAGGTTCGTATTCACTAATAATTAATGGATTAGATGCGTCTAAAAGCGGAACTGATTATTTTGATAGTAAGACCGGCAAATACACTAACAATCCGGTCGGCCGCGTCTCAACTACAGGTCACGAATTGTTTGGACACGGTAGATCTTTATCTTTGGGAAGAGATAGTCAGCAGCAGAATGATGCAATTCAAACTGAAAATTTGATTCTAAGAGTAATGGGCAAAGGAACAATTCAAAGGGATGGGACAGGTCATGGAAATGGTTCCAAAGTTTCAAATCCAAGTGGAATTCCTGGCTATAAATAATAAATGTATGAAGTTAATAACAATCTTTTTTATTTTCATTTGGCAGCAACATCAAGTATTTGCGCAGAAGAGAATTGATAGCTTAAATGTTGCAAAAGCGAAAAAAGTTATTCAGAAAAACTTTAATTCTAAACTAGATAGTGCAAATTATATTATGTATAATTTGGATGATAAATATTTAATAATTGAAAAAAGACATAATAAGTATATGCTCTTCTTTATAAAGGCGGAAACAGGTTTAGAGGATAGTTTGAAAATTAATAGAAATAGTAAAATACTTAAAATTGCATTTGATCCGAACTCATGTGAAAAATATGCAGTAAATAAGGATACGTTGTCAAAGCCAAAAGCGCACCCTCATTCCAAGTACATTTATTACTATCTGAAAAACAATGGAATAGTATATTGCGAGTTCAATTTACCCGCAATTTATGATGTTGATGTTAGAAATCAAACAATATATCCCATAGATGATAATGTGCATAAGTTTTTTATAAAAAAGATGTTTAGTCATTGGACTTATTAATACATATCAATCTTGTAGCTTATTTAAAAATGAGAAAACTATGAAATATAAATTTGATTTCCATACTGCTTATAATCAATTTTATCTGACAAGTGATAACGGAGAGAAATCGATACTGACTTCAATATGGTCAGATGATGATTTTGATGATAGGTTGGGCATTCATGAAAATTCTTTAACTCTATCTATGGATAAAGATGGTAAAGTAAGTTACAACAAAAACAAACAGAAGAACGGTAAGTTCACTAAATCTGATGAATCTGCAAAACAATTAATGAATGCGATTGATGATCACTCAGTGATCTTTAATGTAGATGCAGATGATAAAAAGACTGCTCCAACAGGAGAGATATTTGTTGGCGGAGTTTTTTTAGGAAATAATGTTGGATCAGATGCAAATGGAAAAACGATTGTTTACTTGATGAGAATATTTTACAAAACCATGCAGATGCATTAGGAGAGTCCGGTTTACTTGCATTAACAAGTTTTGGTTCAGAACTAGTATTTCTCAAAGCAGGAAAATATCTGGGGTTTGGTTCAAATATTCTTAAGCCATTGGGTTTAGGTACAACGGGTAGAACAGTTGCAAATAATATCGTGGAGCAAATGGCTATGAAGGATGCTTTATCCAATCCCATGTTAGGAACACGAATCATGGAAGGTCTGAAGGATTCTCGTTGGCTTGGATGGACTAAAATGGAATATAAAGTCAAAACGGCAAATGGAATAAATGCGATCGTTCATTACGTAGCAAAATGGGAAAAAGGAATATTGAAAGCAGTTGATGACTTTAAATTTAAATGATTATGAAAATAAGGTGTATATATAATACAGGAGAAGCTTTAAGAACATACGAATATGGATATCTAAATAAAGATACGTTAGGAAGGTTTGGTGCTACGGGGTATAGTGAGTATAATGAACTAGATCTTGGAAAAGAATATCTAGTAATGGGTTTGATAATTTTTGAAACTTATCAAGCTTACTTAATAGATAATGATGGGTTTATTTCAGCCTGCCCTTGTCAATTGTTTGAAGTAATGGACAATAGGATTAATGCGAATTGGCATTTCAGGTCAATCGAAAAAGATGAAGACATTTATCCTTTTATTCAGGCTATTTGTGGATACTATGAATTGTGCTATGATAAGAAATCGTATGAAAATTTAATAGTAGAAAAAGAAGAATCCAGCTTACATACATATTATAAACGAAAAATTGAATATGAAAAAATGGAAGATATCATATGAAAATTCAACTAATAATTATTCTAGCACTTGTATCTTGTTTTAATCAAAAAAAATACCATAATAAAAGTAAAGATTATTTGACTGATCTGGATTTATATAAGGTTTATAAGATTGATTCAATCAAGAATTTTTATTTAATTTACGCTAAAAGAAAAGATATACCTTATAAAATTGTATCTGAGAAAACTCATGTTGATAATTGTGAGCCTATTCGCGTTAATGAAAAATACCCTTTTATCCTTCACTCTCGTTTATCTAGTAGAAAGATAGGAAACACTAAGATAATGCCGGGAAATGTAGACTGTTTTTATTATGGCGACTCAACCTTTATATGTTTAGAAGATGCAATTTATGATCTTCATTCGGCAGATAATATTAAGGGGCTTTGCTTTCTGAAAGATTATAAACAAACAGGTATCAAGTAGATTATGAAAATATTCATACTCATTACCGTGATGCTAGGCATCAGCGGTATATCTTATGCACAAAATACTTCTGGTCAAATAGAAGGATCAAAAACTTATGGTTCAGGCATTGACCTGGGGCCGTGTAGGATAAATATTCTTACAGCCGGTTATAAGCTTGACCTGCTTAACGGGCAGCCTAACATTTACAGCAATATCAAATGGAAGGGAAAAGATGCGACGGCCAATTGTCTTTCAGCTGAAAAGTTTGACCTGTTCCTGTCCATCGGTACGGATTCGGTACCACGCTATATTTATGCGGGCAGTTCAACAGATGTAGTTGCCGGTAGTGGTAACTACGAGTGGGGAAACCACCCTTTTTCAGCTACAGTGGCCTGGGACAGGCTGATCACTAAAAACTTTGGTACAGCGAATAACCTTCACTTCTATACGACTGAAGAAGCGCAGGCGATCTGGAACGCAGGCTTTGCGGTAAAGACAGTGAAAATAGTCACTGATAAGGGCAGGGTATTTATCCTGAAATAAGGGGAAGTTATTGTTCTCCCGCACCGCCCTCAGGGCAGAAAAACCCAGCCAGTTCGCTAGCGCTTACTTCTCTCTGTGTTTTTCTGCCCTTCCGCTCTTGCCTTACTGCCGGTGAAAAACCGGCTCCTGAGGCTAAATAACATAATACACATTATAAACGCAGCCGCTTGAAGGCCCTTTCCCGACCAAAGCTGGTATTTAATGGGTATTATATTAAATAGCCCGCACAGCCCTTTTCTGGCCAGCGCTCTGCCGTCTCCTTCCAGTCGGTCAGCGGCATAGCCTGCGGCAGCATGGTCTAGTTTGTTGCTTTTCTGGCAGTTCAGGACTGGCCGGAGGAACCACCGGCATCCCCTGAAACAGGAACTTTTGTACCCATAAAATAAGAATTATGAAGAAGAAACAGTTTTCAGAACATTTTTACTTAGTCGATAACGTTTTAATTGATTGGAATCCACTTGGAGTTGACGGCCCCGCGTTAAAAGAAGAATATTTATCTTTTATCCCTTCTCTACTTAAACTAAAGAATGATAAAAATAAAATTATAGAGTTTTTAAGAAATACTCTTGATAGAAAATATGCGGTAAAATTACAGTCAACAAGAATTAAATCATGTTGTGGATGAAATAGATTTGGCTTTAAATATTATAGTAAAACACAAAGATGAAAATTACAACTTTAAATCAAGCTCACTAAAACTTGAGAAGCAATAAATTACTATAGCTAATTATGAAAATGGTGTAGTTGAAATGAACCTGTGCTGTGTGGTTTTGAATTTAAAATTATAGCATATTCTTTTGCAGATTTTTTAGAATTATACTTATCTGATTCTTCTGAATTATATTATTGTAAAGCTAAATGATATTAAAGTTATTTATAATTAACTTGTATATGGATTTAAGCAAGGAAATCCAACTTGGGCTATGTCCTCATTTTATGATAACATCTCTAAAATCATCAAAAGTACTATCATTAGCCAATTGAATTTTATTCTACATTTTTGTTAACAAAGTGTAGGTATGTTCATTTATTACGCAGAATTTATCAAAGATAGCAAGCAAAACACCCCGAAAATTTCTTAATATATTTTATTTTCAAATAATTTTTAAAATTATTTCTACTTCTAAAACCTGCGAAATTTAATGTGCTAAATCGTATTTATTTAATAGAATTATTATCATAAATGTGTTAAATAAAATAAATTTAAATAATATTTTCTATTATATGATAATTACTTATATTAGTAATATAATTTTACGGAAAAATATTACTGTTCACTTGCTCTCTTTTATTATTCGCTCTCCCTTATTTATCCTTTAAGATTATTGAATTAAAAAATAACAATTAAGGAAATGGTTTGCTCTCATCTATTTTTTTTATGAGTGACTTAAATGACAGGATTTTTAGGATCGATTTTTTTATTCAGAAAGAGTCAACTGGCTCTCGTAATGAATTTGCTGACCGTTTAGGGGTTTCCAATGCAACTCTTCATAATACAATAAACTATATGAAAAAGAGGCTAGCGGCACCTATTGCTTATGATACGCTCAGAAGAACTTATTATTATACTTATAAAGGGACAATGAGCATAGGGTTTAACAAAGACCTGGAGCTGAGGCCTGCTTTTGTTGTCTTAAAGTTAGTTATTGAGGCGATGCGGGAGCAGGGGGATTTAGATCAGATAGATTCTTAAATAGTACAAATACGCGTTCATTATATAACATTATTAAATCAATCATTAAAATAAGCCTATGAAAACCTTAATAAACAAAAGGATCAAAGCTTACACGCTCACAGAAATCCTGATTGTACTGGCTATTATTGGAATTCTTATTGTGCTGGCCATGCCCAAACTATTGCCTCTAATCACCAAAGCAAAAAACCTGGAAGCTAAACTTCAGCTTCAGCATGCCCAGCAATTAGAACAAGCCTTCTTTTTTGAAAAATCAAAATACTCGGCAGATCTCAGCGAGATTGGCTATTTACAGGAAAAGTTAACTACTGAAGCCAAAGATGGAAAGGCTAATTATCGGTTAACCGTGCCATCTGCCACAAATAATGCCTTTATGATAAGAGCAACCGCTGTGGTTGATTTTGACGGGGATGGCACTTTTAACGTCTGGGAAATTGACCAGGATAAAAACCTAAAAGAAATTATTCCAGATTAAAAGCTGTTAATATGATTGTGTTAAAAATATGCTTTCTGCTGATCTTGCTAATTATGTTTGTCCAGGATATTAAATATCGTGGTATATCTTGGTATCTTTTTCCTGGTTTAGCAATATTGCTGATTGTTTTTAACACTTTTTTGAGCACAGAAGAAGTAATCATTAACAGTATTTTTATTTTAATAGTACTGAGCATGCTTACCTTATGGTTCTCCGTTAAAAAAGGAAAATATGTAAATGTATTGCATAACCATCTTGGGACAGGCGATATCCTATTTCTGATTTGCATTTCCCTTTACTTTTCACCAGTTAACTTCTTTTTCTTTTATCTGATTACTTTACTTATCATTTCGCTGATTACCGGTCTTCATCTATTATGGAGCCGTCCTAAAATTCTAACTATTCCTTTGTGCGGGTTACAAGGGATGATGCTATTAATCCTGTTAAGCAGCAGTTGGTATTTAGATATAGAACCCAGCCACCACCGTTTTTTCGAAGATTATCTTTTTAATCATCTATAATATTTAAAACCATAAATATGGAAGAATTAACCATAGATACAGATTTGATCCACATTATTACTAAAGAACAAGCTTGTTTTTACCGCGTATTTCCGGAAGAAGCGGCAATAGGTTCTTTATCTTTTTATTGTGAATCTGGGATTGATACAAACAATTTACGTGAGGAGCTGGAATTTGTATTGGATAAAAAAATAATATTAACCCCAATTGAGGTAGTACAATTGAACCGGCTTTTGTCTCAATATTATTTAAATGAAGGGCAAGACACAGATCAGCTGATGCATGATCCTTCTTCAGATGATTTTTTGGAAACCTTAATTTCAGAAGCAAAAAAGCTTAAAAGCAGTGATATCCATCTGGAAACCTATGAACAAAAATGCCGGGTTAGAATACGGATAGATGGGATGCTGATTGAAAAATATATGCTTAATAAACTAGAATATCCTTCTATTGTTAACAAAATCAAAATTTTAGCCAATCTGGATATTGCAGAGAAACGGTTGCCGCAAGATGGACGGATTAATTTTAAAACCACCCAGCACCAATTTGATATCCGCGTATCTGTATTGCCTACGCTGTATGGAGAAAAAATCGTGTTGCGCTTATTAAATAATGACGCCGCGCCTATAGATCTACATACGTTAGGATTTGCTGAAAATGACCTTAATAATTACCTGGAAGGCTTAAAAAGACCCAATGGAATATTGTTAATTAGCGGCCCAACGGGCTCTGGAAAGACAACTACATTATATGCTACTTTGAAATTGCTAAATAAAAATACGCGGAATATATTAACGATAGAAGATCCTATTGAATATACGCTTGATGGTATTAATCAGGTACAGCTAAAGGAGAATATTGGTCTAACATTTGGTGCTGCGCTAAGAACTTTTCTCAGGCAAGATCCTGATGTAATCATGATAGGGGAGATTCGCGATCCTGAAACAGCAAATATGGCAATCAGGGCAGCACTAACAGGGCATTTGGTGCTTTCTACAATTCATACTAATTCTGCCTGGGGCACGGTTTCCAGGTTAATGGATATGGGGATTCCACCATTTTTGGTAGCTAGCACACTCAATACTTCTGTTGCACAGCGGCTGGTAAGAATGCTTTGTCCTTACTGTAAAGCGATATGGCCACTTGAAAAAAAGCTATACCCCAGAAATTATCAACCTGCTTACCTTCTCAATCACCACTGGCTGCCTAAGGGTTGTGAACATTGTTTTTATACTGGATATAAGGGTAGAAAAGCAGTTTATGAAGTGTTGCCCATAGACCATGAACTAGCTGCGGGGATAAAGGAGGGGAATCTTGATATTTCTCTTTTACTCAAAGAGAGAGGGATTCGAACCCTTGGGGATAATGCTTTTGAATTATTAGCTAGTGGCCTTACTTCGCTGGAAGAGGTTTATCCGTTACTGTCAAATTGATATGATGAAACACCTTTATATAATGATCTTACTACTTATCCTTCAAATAGCATCTTTTGCACAGCAAAACCAACAAGACCGGATTAAAATCCTGGAGGATAAACTGGTACGGCTCTCTGCTGCTGTGCCGGGATTAAAACAAAAGGTGCAATTGGGAATTTCTGGTGCTTCTATACAAGAGTTTTTAAGAGCTGTAGCGCAGGCTAATCAATTAAATATCAATATAGACCCAATGCTTAATGTTAAAGTATCAAATAATTTCACTAATGAAAATGCAATAAATGTATTGCTCTTTCTTGCCAGTACCTATAACCTGGATGTGAATGTAATTGGAACAATTATTACGGTTTCTGCCTATAGCCCTCCTGTAATAAAACCTGCTGTTAAGCCTAAAATTATTGATATAAAGTATAATGAAACTTCAAATTCTGTTTCGATGGAATTGAAGGATGATAGCCTGGTAAATGTAGCCAGGCAAATCAGCCGTTTATCAGGGAAGAATATTGTAGTGCCTGCGGCTTTACAAAATAAACTAGTTAGTGGTTTTTTTAATAATGCACCATTGGAAAGTGCATTGGGAAATATTGCTTTTGCCAATGAACTGAAATTTACCAAGACTAGTGATCAGGTGTATGTTTTCCAGGGATTACTGGAAGGGGAAGAGGTTTTTATCGATCAGGAGAAAAACACAGCGGTCAGAAAAAACTTAAAATCAGCAGGGAATAATTTAAATGCTGCAAATTATAACTTGTCTGGAAAAGGTAAATTACTCAACCTTGATGCAGTGAATGTTCCTATTGCAGATTTGGTCAAATCTGTTGCTAATGAAATGGGAATCAGCTATTTCTTGTATACTGAACTGAAAGGTAATATCAGTACAAAGGTGAAAGGGATTACACTGGATAATTTCTTAAGCTCACTTTTTAATGGAACGGAGTATACCTATCGCATAGAGAATGGTATCTATATGATTGGGGATAGAAAGTTGGAAGGATTACGTAAAAATAAAGTAATACAACTTCAATATCGATCGGTTGATACCGTGCTAAACATGATTCCAATAGAGTGGAAGAAGGGGATAGACATTAAAGAGTTTAAAGAACAAAATACCTTATTGCTGTCTGGTCCTGCCCCGCAATTACAGGAAATTGAAACTTTTATCAAAGAGCTGGATAAACTAGTGCCTATGGTGCTGATAGAAGTGACTTTGCTGGATGTGAGAAAAGGGCATACGGTTAAAACTGGTATTGCTGCTGGGGTAGCTGATTCTGTAGTGCAAACACGAGGGCAAGTATTTCCTGGACTGGACATGACTTTGGGTGCGGGTTCTGTCAATAATTTTTTGAACCGAATTGGGCGTAATACTGCATTTAATTTAGGTAGGGTAACCCCAAATTTTTATGTTAAACTCAGTGCATTGGAAGCTAATAATGATATTGAGATCCGGCAGGTGCCTAAACTGGCTACATTGAATGGTCATACGGCAATGCTTACTATCGGTACTACCCGGTATTATGTAACTAAAACACAAAATGTATTTTCTTCTTTAAATACGCAAACTGTTTTTACAGAGCAGTTTAATAAAGTTGATGCAAACTTATCCATTGGAATTAGTCCTGTCGTGTCTGGTGATGATCAGGTTACTTTAAAGATAAAGGTAGAAATCTCTGATTTTATTGGTACTCCACCTGCAAATGCCCCACCACCAACTTCTACCAGTAAATTTGAATCTATCATTAGGGCGCATAATGAAGATATGATAGTTTTGGGAGGCATGGAAAGAACAGAACGGTCTGATACGGGGAGCGGGGTACCGTTATTATCAAGAATCCCAGTGCTTAAGTGGCTTTTCAGTAGCAGAGAACGTACAAAGAGCAAAGTAACTACACTTGTTTTTATTAAACCGACTATAATTTATCAATAAGCAGATGTTAAAAGATAAGTTCCAGGATTTGATTGGAATAAATGAGATGACCGGACTAGAAATCTTTACCGGGCAACAGGAGCCTTTGTTTCATGCTTGCCGGCTAAAAATTAGAAGAAAAGAGCTAAGCTTTGAACAGCAGACTGCTGATTTAAAGAGTGTTGTTTATCTTGCTAAGCAATATAAGCCTGGTCCAATTGCCTTGTGTTTAACGGGTAAAGGAATTTTGACTAAAAAACTGGATCAAATATCTGTTTTAAACCAGCAAATAATTAACCAGGTTTTTCCTAATACCAATATGGATCATTTTTATTTCCAGGTCCTTCGCAGAAATGACTATTGTTTGCTTTCTGCGGTGAGAAAAAAGAATGCGGATGATCTTATCGATCGGCTTTTTGCACATGGATTTTTGGTGGTGTCTTTGACTTTAGGAGAGGAAGTTAAACATGAAGTGATAGAAATAAGTTCCGATAAATTAAAACCTGATTTAGCCGTTGCTTTTGCTGTAGCCTTTCAACTGTTGGTGCATCAGGAGGAGGAACTGATTTGTGCTGCTCATCCTTTGCTTAAAGAGAATCGTACCCAGATTTTAGCTAAGGAAAAATTGAAAGGTTTATCTGTAATTATCGCACCTGTATTGTTGCTCTTGTTACTGATCAGTTTTTTAGTGTTTGCTGTTTATACAGAGAAATTAGAAAAGTTATCCTCGCAAACACAAATTACAGATACAGAAGTAAACCGTTTGCAAATGATAGAAACGGGAATAAATCATAAGATTGCCTTTATTAGATCAGTGGGCTGGACTGGTGGTCTGCATTATGCTTACCTGTGTGATCAGTTAATTTCTAGTATGCCGCAACAAATCCGTTTAACAGGGCTGACCATTAATCCGGTAGATGATTTACAGCGCGGAGAGAAACAGCAGGATATTAATTTATATCAAATTATAGAGGTAATAGGAATTTGTGAGAATGCTGCTGCTGTGAATGACTGGTTTTTTACGCTGAAAGCAAAATCTTGGGTTTCAGATTGTAAGTTGATTAGTTATGGAATTAATCAGGATAATGGTAAAGGTGTTTTTACGGTGCGTATTCAATTGAAGGATTATGAAGGCTAAAACTGTTTCTTTTACACTATTATTAAAATTGATTTTACCGCTTGCCGCAGTGATATTGTTTATATGTTATTTATTCGCTATTGGGCCTGCAATAGCGGTTTATAAATCCTATTCGTCACTTAAAAAGATTGCAGATGGATCTGGAAATCTAAGTGTAAGCCCTACGTTTACCGCTTCCAGAAAAACACAGGTGGATACCTTATTTAAACAGTTCCAGGTAGATACATTAAAATGGAAAAATACACTTTGGAATTGTGGGGCAGTGCTGTCGCGGAAATTTGACTGTAAGATTGTCGCTTATCCACCGCTAAAGTCTATGTTATTTAATGATAGGAAAGTGGGTAAGCAAAGTATTGGTTTTAATGGTGACTTTATCAGTTTATTGAAAATTGTGAATGAAATAGAACACACAAAAGGGATCGGTAAACTAAACTGGCTGAGTTATAATAAAAAAAATAACGATTCAAAAACTACAGTGATGATGGAACTAGTGGGCATAATGTATCAGGATGAATAGCGATGACAGAAGATGAAAAAGCAAAAGATAATGATTTATGTACTTGGTGTAGCAGTTGTTTGTATCTGGGGAGTGGCGATTTACCGTATTGTAGCTGCAACAAATGTTGATGAGGAACTAATGGTTAAGGAGGTAAATGTTGCACCTGTAAAATCTTCGATTCCTTTAATGCAGCCAGATACTTTTCAGCTGTTGCTAAATTATTCTGATCCTTTTAATATAGACGGTGTAAATGAAACACCATTACGGCTGATAAATGGTGGAACTGAATTTTTCACAGAAAATAACTTTAAACCAGTGACTGCAGAAGTTGATGTTAACCCTGTCTTATCTGTGAAATATATTGGATATATATGGAACCCGTTGCGTAAAAAGAAGATCGCTATTCTTAACCAGGATGGAGCAGACAGGATGCTGGCATTGGGAGAACGCTTTAACCTGCTGCGTGTAATTGCAATTGAGAAAGAATTTGTGGAGATCAGCTATAAGAGTAAATCACATATTATCAAATTGGGGCAATGAAAACATATTTTTTATCAGTATATACAATAGGTCTATTCTGTTGCTGTATATGCAAAGCGCAGGATATAAATACTCCTTTACATAGCCATGTACGCATTATTACACCGGATGGAAAGGTTTATGCGAAGCTGGCTTATACAACGGATTGCAAAAAGGCTGTTTCGCCACAGAAAAATTATGCCTGGTTTGATAGTGGAGTAATTACGGTAACTCAGGGTGGGTATGCTGGTAAACTTTTAAACGGTGAATATACCTTATGGTACCTGGCAAGTAAACAGTTAAAAGAACAAGGGTATTATAGCTATGGCTTAAAGCACGGGGTATGGAAATATTGGGATGCTACTGGTCATTTACAACTAACAGAGACTTGGAAGCAAGGATTGAAAAATGGAGAGTCTATATTTTATGATAGTCTTGGCAGAGAGAAAGAACGACTAAAATTGTATAACAATATAGTGATTAATAAAAGGGATAAACGTCCTCTGTTTATTGGGTTTAAGGATTTTTTTAAAGGAAAAAAGCAATGATTAAAGGTTCTGCTTTATATCTTTCTGTAATTATTTCGCTGGTTATCACTTTAATTTGCGGTTCTATCATTTTGATTGCACATACCTATAACCTGCAGTATAAAAAGCAGGAACGTATGCAAAGGCTACAAAACAACTTATCGTCTGGAATGACAGTTATCATGGATCATAATTTTCCTTTAGACAGTGCAGTAAATACCTCTTTATTTGAAATAACCAATGATAGTATCCGTCTGGAAAAAAAGAGATGGGGAATTTATCAGGTTGGTTTAGTAAAGGCTTGGGTAAATAAGGATTCATTGGGTAAAGCTTTTTTGCTGGGCTTTAAACTTAAAGATTCATTACAAGTTCTTTTTCTGGCAGATCAGGGAAGGCCATTGACCATAAGCGGAAAAACAAAAATTATTGGTACTGCTTATTTACCTCAATCAGGAGTGAAGGCGGGTTATGTCGATACGTTAGGATATACCGATAAAACGCTGGTATATGGTCTGGTGAAAAAGAGTAAGCAGAGTTTGCCGGAATTAGATCGTATTACTTTAACTTATATCCGGTCGTTATTAACGGAGAATATTAAATCTGGTAGTTCTCAGATAATAAGGGTTGAAGCTGGTGGATTAGCAAATGATGATACCACAAATTCATTCTTTAATCCTTGTTTAAAAGTGCATTTAAAAAAGAATGCTTCAGATTTATCAAGCAAGTCTATTACGGGAAATGTAATTGTTTTTTCAGATACAACGATCACGGTTGGTCACGATAGTAAATTAGATAAGGCTATATTGATTGCTCCTTATGTGTCTATTCAGCCTGGGTTTAAAGGAGTTGTTCAGGTAATTGCCTCAGATTCAATAACTTTAGGAAATAGGGTTGAACTTTCTTATCCCTCTGCATTATTATTGCTTAAAAATGATTCGGCCAAACACCAGGTTAAAATACGGATTGGTAAGGATTGTAAAATAGAAGGACAACTTTTGGCTTATCAAAAAGATCAGGAAGTTTTGATGCCTGTTATAGAAATAGGTGCTAAAACTATCATAGCCGGGGAGTTATATAGTACGGGATATATTGCCCTTGCCAGATCAGCCAGAGTAAATGGATCATTAACGGCCTCCCGTTTTATGGCTAGAACTTCTGAATCTATATATGAGAATTATTTGATTGATGTAAAACTAGATCGTTTAGAACTTTCCCGGTATTACCTGGGTACAAAATTGTTCAATTCTGACGCTATTCAAAGTCATGTGTTATGCTGGTTAAATTGAGTATATATAAGATTAATGGCTCAACGATCATTGAAACAATTATTGCAGCGTTGATTATTTTGATCAGTTTTGCTGCGGGACTGGCTATTTATGCACAGTTACTTCAATCCGCAGAAAGTGGGTTGACGATGAGAATAAGCCTTGTTCAGGACTATTTGGTTGATAGTTTGACCACTGCTCCGGAACAATTTGATCAGGTGATTTACACAAAAGATATGCAGTTTAAAGTTCAATATGAAACTGACCCTCGCTGGCCATTATTATTAAAGTTACATGTTAGCGGATGTGATGATAGTGGCAAATTATTAACTGAGAAATATAAATTCATCAGATCTTATGAAAACCGGTAGATTAAATGCTTTTACTGTTTTTGAAATGGTGCTGGGGATGTTGCTTGCAGCAATTGTAATTGGAATGATCTATTCTGCGTATTCAATTTTTACTAGGATCTGTATAAATTTTAATCAAAGTAATTTAATGCGTACAGAGGTTAAACTCTTTCAGCGAGCGGTTGCAAATGATGTAAATGTTGCTGGTAAACTGATTAGGGAGCAAGATAGGTTGGTGTTAAGAGACTTGAAGGATAGTGTTTTATTGATTTATGCTTTACAGCAGGATCACATAATCCGTATAAGTACAGATCAGGATACTTTTAATCTTAGTAAAATTAGATTTGAAACACATTTTGAAGGTGCTGAGAGAAATTATGGAATAATTGATCAGCTAACTTTCCGGTTCTTGTATAATGATATGCCCGCAGTATTTAGCATTCATAAAAACTATACCTCCGAAGAATTATTTAATCATCAGCAATAAATATGGAAACGATCAACCTATCTAAATATAAGCAGAAGAATAAAAGTGTAATTAGTAAACCTGATTTGGAAAAACGGGAGTCAATGATTAGCCTGTTATCTAAAGATATTACTTTTAGATCCGCTAGGTTATCTGATAAGAGGAAAGATCATTTCTTTTTTGAATTAAGTACATTACTGAACTCTGGTATAGATTTAAAAAATAGCCTGGATCTGGTTACGCTGGAAGGATCAAAAGATAAATATTTAAATATCATTACCTTAATTAAAAATAGGGTGATATCTGGGCAATCACTAGCAAAAGCTATAAAAGTATCAGGTAAATTTTCTGACTATGATTTTTACAGTATTCAAATAGGGGAGGAGACTGGGCATCTTGCCGAGGTTTTAAGTGATCTCGCTTTTTATTACCGGAATAAAGTGGAGCAGAACCGAAAGATATTAAGTGCGTTAACTTATCCTATGGTGGTATTGACTACGTCTGCTGCTGCGGTTTTCTTTATGCTTCGATTTGTGGTTCCTATGTTTAGTGATGTCTTTAAGCGTTTTGGTGGTGAGTTACCCTGGATGACTGAAATGGTGATTAGTTTTTCTACACTCGCTGGCCAGGTTTTTATACCAGGGGTAATTGTATTAATTGTACTGAGTTATTTTATTTACAAAAACAGGAATAAGGAAGTTTTTAGAAAAACTTCTTCTTCTATAATCCTGCATATTCCTGTATTGGGTGAATTAGTTAGGAAAATATATCTGTCCCGCTTTTGTAATACAATGAGATTATTAATCAGTACTCAAATACCTTTATTGCGCGCCATTTCCATGTCTGGCCAAACCATTGGTTTTTATCCATTAGAGGTGTCTTTAAAAAAGATAGAACAGGGAATAATTCAGGGGCGCTCATTAAATGATTGTATGAAAGATTTTTCTATTTATCCCCCAAAATTAATCCAGTTGGTTAAGGTGGGGGAAGAAATCAACAAGTTAGATCATTTTTTTGAAAACATATCTAAGCAGTATGTTGATGAGGTTTCCTATCAAACTAATGCGTTGAGTAAATTGATAGAACCATTAATCGTTATTATTCTCGGTTTGGTGGTTGGATTTATATTAGTAGCGATGTATTTGCCCATGTTTGAAATGAGTAATAGTTTCTAACGATAAATTAAATATGGGTGATGTAACTGGATTGATTATCTATTTCTCTGTTGCGGTTATGTTTTTAGAGGGAGTGCTGCTGTAGAATAGCTTACTTTATATATAACAAGAGACGATGTTTATTAATTTAAGCATCGTTTTTTGTTTTAATATATTATATGTCTGTAATTGAGAACGTTGTTTTAATATTTCCTTTAATACAAAAAACCAAAAAGCCATAATGGAATTTTGTGGTTATGTCCTATCTCTGTTTCATCAGCAGCTACAAAAGATTTGTCTAAATGCTTTACCTGCTTGTTCGTCTTATTTTTTCCTCCTACTTCAAAAGTATAGTTCTTGAAAATAAAATCACCTTCTTCCGCATAACTTAATGGGGCTAAATTACTCAGTTGATTAATGAAGAAACTTTCGCGCATATTTCCAATATTACTATCCTCATAAGAGAGTGCATATTGCAGATTTGGATGGTGTAAGTAAATTTTTTCTGGCTTTTGTAATATGCCTATTCCATGTGTGTCAGGATATAAACCTTTAATAATTCGCATATCTTCCAAATACCTAATATATTGTACCAAACTATTTCGGCTAATTTCAATGCGTTCGCTTAGTTTAGAAATATTTGGCTTAAATGGTACAGATTGTGCGATAACATGTAAAAGAAGCCTTATTTTCTCAATACTGCTATTACTAATGTCATGTAATGCAGGGAGATCTATACTAATTGCTAAGGATATAGTTTCTGCGAGGCGCTGAGGATATAATTCTACTCCTTCTACAAAGTAAGGATAATAGCCATATTTTAGGTAGTTTGAAAAATGTGCCAGTGGTTTTATTTTTGAAACAATTTCTATAGCAATCGAAGTATGAGATTTTATCAAATCTTCAAAGGTAACTGGCGTTAAATCTATGTCTAAGGTGAAGTTTAAGTATTCTCTAAATGAAAGTCCGGAAAGTTCATACATAATTGCCCTGCGGCTCAAATCTCCCTTAGCAAGGTTTAAATGTATGATAGAGGAACCGGTAAAAATAACTTGTAAATCCGGTTGATCATCATATATGTTTTTAATTTCCTGAGACCAATTTTTATAACGGTGCACTTCATCTAGTAAAAGATATTTTCCTCCTTGCATAACAAACTGATCTGCAAGATCTACTAAAGTATTGTCTGTGAAGTAAAGACTATCTAAACTTGTATAAAGTGTTTGGTTATCAAGTGGCAAATGTTTGTTTGCATACTGTAAAAGGAGTGTTGTTTTTCCAGCTCCACGAGCTCCCTTAATTCCAATTAAACGGCTATTCCAGTCAATTTTCTCGGCTAAGTAGCGGCTAAATTTTGTTGGAACTCTTGTTGATTTTAAATAGGATTTTGCAAAAAGGCTCTCCATAGTTATTAGTTGTTTAATCAAATATACTACAAATTGCTGTTTGTAAAGAGCAATTTTAGTGATTATTGCTTTTTGTAAACAACACTTTTTGTAAATATTGCTGTTTGTAAAGAGCAGTATTGGTGATTATTGCTTTTTGTAAACAACACTTTTCGTGAATATTGCTGTTTGTAAAGAGCAATATCGGCTAAAGGTTTAAGTTTGATTAAGATTAATGTCCTATTCTTTCTCTTACAAATTAAATTCAATTATCTTTGCTGGATCATTGTAATATAAATATCCATCAAATAATATATTGTTATAACCACTACCTTTAAATTTAACAATGGTATCATCTACATCATCATCTGTCCATAATGAAACAGTGATTACAGGTAGCCAGTGGTTGAAAGGTATAGATCTATAACCATATACGTCATAACTTTGTATGCTATTTCCGTTAGCAATGCTTATAACACAGTTATTACAGGATACTTCAAGTCTGTAATCAGCATGTGGGCCATCTAATGCTTTCTCGCAGGAGCTGAACAGTAAGCAAAGGAACAACAAGGATAATAGTTTACACTTCATAGTAATCGAATTAACCAAAACTAATAATTTATTCTTTACCTGTAAAGTCTTTTTAAAGAATGGTTTTTATACTAGCTTTTGGTTAAAGATGAATATAGTTATCTGCAAAGCCATTCTCTATCTTTCTTATTACCCCGTTAACCCTTGTGCTGTCATACTATCGCTATACCCTCTCCATACCTCCGCTATACCCCAGCCATACCCCCTGGGGTATAGAAAGGGTATAGCAGAGGTATGGCGGAGGTACCGCGGGGGTATAGCGGAATAAGTAATAACCGGGTATATAAGTAGTAAGTTAGATGTTTTTTAAAAATGTGAAGGATAACAGGGGAGATTTCTAAATGCTATATATAGGGCTTGGAGAGGAACACTATGAGTTCTGGTTATTGACTCAAGTATAAAGCTGCTTTTTCTAATATAACGATTAAAATCAGTATATTATTAGATAAGATTTTATGGAGTTTAGAATTTATTTAAAAAAAATTTAATACCGCACACAATAATCTCCTTATTTAGACGCTTATGTATATGAGAGCGTTAATTTAGATTAGCGGGAATAGTCGCCTGATTATTCCCGCTATCTTTTTTTAAGGCTAATCCGTTTCTTTTTAGAACAAATTTCTCAAGCAATCTTTAACCTTTTTTATTCAGTTCCCGGTATTTTGACGGACTCATTCCCCAGTGTTTTTTAAAGCTTTTGTTAAAATGGCTTTCATCTGTAAAATTAAAGGCAGCAGTGAGTTGATTCACAGAGAACTCATTACTAAGCAATTTACGTCCAATAATTGTTTGTCTGCATTCATTAATATAATCTTTTAAGGTTACTCCAGCATTTCGTTTAAAATATACACCGATGTAATGTGCTGAGTGTCCGGAATGCGCTGCTATTTTAGTTGCGGTTAATTGCTCTGGATTAGAAATATGTCTGTGGATATAGGTATAAAGCATTTCGAGTGTTTTCTTAGGATCATTACTGATCTTTAAAGTATCAACCATATGACTGCTATAAGAAAGATTTCTTTCAATAATAGCCACCAAGGCAACAATCTGTAAATAGATCATTGCTTCGTTGCTTAAGATATCATTTTTAAGCAGGCTCATTAAATCAATGATAGCAGTAACTAGCTTCAGATCTTTTTCTGAAAAATTCACTTTGATATTTAATGGAGAACGTCCCTTTTTCAAAGTTGAAAACTCGCCATTAAATGCTTGTTGAAGTGATTTTATCCTCCCCTTTCCATATTCTGTAAATCGTACACTACAAATCACAGAAGTTCTATTAATTTCAAAAGCATGTTTATCAACCGGGCTGATAAAAAATAAATCTCCAGCTATAAAATCTGTTGTTTCTCCATTTAGATAATGTTTTCCTGTGCCTGATTTAATAAAAACAAACTCATAATAATTATGCAGGTGAACCACCTTATCCAAGTGTATAACTTCTTCTTCTACAATTACTAAAGGTTCAAATTGTTTGTCTTGATGCATAGTGAAAATTTACCTGAATATAGTAAAAATATACCCATTGAAAAGTCTTTGATTGATGAACTTTGCAGCGTCCTTTATGAATGTATTATGGAAGAAGTAAAAAATAACATGGGTGTGATTCGCGGAAATTTCAAAGTAAAGCACAAAACATATTTAACCCCTCATTATATTAGGGTAGTTTTTACGGGTAAAGATATTATCAAATTTTCCCAGGTAACAGTGGGTGTAAATAATAAGATATTCATAAATGATAAAAAGCAGGAAATCATCAGGCGAACCTATACCTTAAGGGCTTTAGATCTGGAAGCTGAAGAAATGACGGTTGATTTTGTAGCACATGGAGAAGAAGGACCTGCTTCTGCCTGGGCTATTCATGCTGCACCTGGTGATTTTGTGGAAATTGGTATGAAAGACAAACAAGATCCTTTATATCCTGTTGCAGACTGGTATCTGCTTGCTGGTGACCATACTGCACTTCCTGTAATTAGCGTGATTTTAAATACTTTACCAACAAATGCAGAAGGAATTGCGATGATACAGGTAAATAGTGCAGATGATATGTTAGCGATAGAAACTGCCTCTAAGGTTAAAATTAACTGGATCTTTGGAGATAGCTTACAATTTCCATCCCTGCTTCAACATGGAGTAAGAGGGGTAGCGCTTCCAGAAGCACAAACTAAATATGTGTTTATTGCGGCAGAAGCTGCTGTTGTTAAAGAATTACGGGAACATTTTAAAAATAAGGAACTGACAAGGGAAGAGTTTTCTGCTTTTTCGTATTGGAAAAGAGGGATAGCTGAAGGGGGATAAGATTATTTTAAAAAATATTTTACTACCTACACAATAATACGGTTAATTAGACGCTTATGTATATGAGAGCGTTAATTTAGATTAGCGGGAATAGTCGCCTGATTATTCCCGCTATCTTTTTTTATAGCCTAACCGTTATATTTTATTCTTCTTCCATTCAGCAATTACTTCTTTTGCTGAAGGCGTACCAATCAAGTTTAATGCATATAAAGCACCATGGGATACTGATTGATGCTTCTTTTTAGAAACTATATTTATCAGAGTTTCATCATTTAATAATTCAGCTAAATTATCAATTGAACTGCCGTGACCAACAATACCCATATATATTGCTGCAAGGTATCGGTAATTGGGATTAGTATTTATTCGCATGGTATTCATATCAGCTGTGCTAAGCTGTTCCAATAGATATAAATACTTTTTGTTAGTCAGGGAAACAGCTAATGATATATTGCTGAAGATGAATTTAGAGAGATGGATTTCTCTGTATTCAAATTTTTGCATAGAAATTATTGCAAGAAATGTCTGTTTTAATATGGATGGGTTGGTGGATTTAAAGTATTCTAGCACCCTTTCAAATGATGAAATGTCTTGCAGAAAAGCAAGTGCTGGAAGTATCTTGCAGATAATTTCTTCTTCTTTTTGATCTAGCAAAGTATATAAGAGGGGGATGATATCCCGTATATTATAAGCGGCACCTATAGTAATTAATAGTATTTGTTCTTGTTTATTAGTGGAATTTGCAATCTTTTGAGCAATTGTAGTACGTAAATTTGAATTTGGGTGAGTGAAAATATAACTGGCAAATTCTTTGGCTAATGAAATACTATAAAAGCTTATCGTCTCTAGTAGGGCATAATTTTCATCTTCGATTTCTATCATATCATATACTTTTTTGCGGGAGTTCATAGAAAGATTTCTATTCTCAGGCGCTAGGCGATACTGTAAATGTTTTATGGAAGATATGCTCAGTTTGTTGTTTTTTTTATAGGATGAAGTCCCCAAAGAACTACAAGTCTGCAGTAATTTTTTTAATAGTGGTTCTTGAATCAATAAATCAAAATCATACCCTACACCCCAAGTCCATCGATCGTTATTTTTAAGATCAAGCGGCAAAACAAATAACATATTGATTAAAATATCTGTTTCGCTACTGCTTGCAAAATATAAAGCGAAGTAAAGCAACAGCAATTCGTCTTTTTCATCCTCAGTTGTAGAGATCTTGCAGGCTTCCCAAATGAGGGATTTATTATTTTGTTTAATATATAACCATAAAATATAAAGCCTTAAAAAATTATGTCTTTTATAGAGATCAAGTAAGAAATCCTGATCGTAATTAACTTCTAAATGTTCTAATGTTAATAAAACAGATCCTAGTATATTTACCTCCTTTTTATATAACAAGGTTAACAGTGAAGGAATAGCTGATTTCACTTTAAATTGACCGATTGCAATTATTGCTCGCTTTTTAGTTTCTGTTTGATCCGAATTTAATAACTCTTGTAATAGTGGAACTAATTTTCTATTCTTTTGATAAGTCAAAAAGGATATAAGCGTATTTATATTCGGATGACCTGGATTTTCTTTTATAAAAAGCAGAAATTTATTAGCGCATTTGCGAGAGGCAATTCTTGATAACATCTCGTCTGCTGCATCTACCTGTTTTTGATTTTTACTTTTAAGGCATTGCAATAGAAAAAGTACAGATTTATAAGTTGGTTTTTTAACAATTTCAGAAAGTAGATCATAAGCAAACATTTCCCTCAAATTTTCAGGGAGTTTAGTAATATAGATTTCTAATTCCGGGTCATTAAGTTCCAGCAGCATTAGTAGGGTTCCATTAGTAGTAACTTGATCATGCTGAGAGAGAATTTTTCTTAATTCTTTGATGATCCTTCTCTTATTGAACCGTTTTGCTTCAAGAATATTTCTGAATTTATAAGATTCAAAATCTGTTATAAGAGAGACGGAAGCAGATGCAGCTAATTTTATATTTTTTTTACTGAGCCTGTAAAAAGCTTCTTCTCCGATGATATTATCATTATCTGCAAGTAAAGCGATAAGTTCCGTTTCACTCATTTTAGGAATTTGCGTGAGAATTGCCTTTATGCGTATATCTTCATCAAAAATGCCCTCTGTTATTCCTTTATTTTGTGAATAAATTAAACGTAGCTTTCTTTCTTCAATATGATCTATTAGATAAGGTAAGTTTTCTTTAAGTTTTAAATCTGCATTAGGGAGGTCTAAATATTCTTGTATTTTCTCTTGATTTGCCCAATCCATTAGTATTGCCGGATCTTTATTTATTGCATATAAAGCTGCGTTAAAAAGTCTGGAATCTACAGGTTCCGTATTTAATATGTTAAATAAGATTGGTAAAGCTCCTATATCTCTTATCAATTTTATCTGCTCAAGTATTAAATAATTCAATTCTCCACTTGTTCTCTTTTCTGCTTTTAGTAGTGCTGTAGCTGCAATGGCAGAACCTATTTTTCCTAAACCTAAAATACAGGCTTTTCTAACTTCTTTGTCTGGATCATCAATTAATTCGAGAATAACCTCACAGCTGGCATCATTCAGTTTACTCAGTCTATGAATTAATTTTACCCTGTTTGATATTGATGGTGTTTGTAAAGATGGTATTAACTCTATTGTTGCAAAATAATCCCTAATCCGGCGATGGATGAATTCATATCCTGATGAATTTCTTTTGAGCAATAAAGTTCGCGTACTGTAATTTAAAAAATAAGAAAAACGTATTGGTAATTCATTTTTTGTCTTAATGAGTATTAAAATAATGAAGCTAAATATTATACTTATCAATTCTTCAGCCCTTCTTCCAAAGAATTTTTGAACTGTAAAAAAGAAGAATATAGATAGTAAAAATGTGATTGGAACAGGAATAAAGAATCCTGTTATTAATCCGAAAAATGATCCTAAGAATAGCGGTACACCAATATGATCTGATTCATATATGAACAAGATAATCCCGATGATCATTCCCGCTTGTAAGGCTAATATAAATAATGAGGCAGCGTGTCCTGAAAATAAATACAATGATATTGCTGCTGTCAATATATGAAGCAAATTGCATCTAATTATATTATTTGTATCCTTCCTGAAACTTATTTCATCATTTATCAGCAGTGCTGAATTGATAAAAGCAGTAACAACATATAAGTATATATATTGATTAATGTATCCGTCTTTAATATAAATTATGCCTAATAGCGGTAATAGGATCAGAACAAAGTAGGAAGGAGATGGAAAAGTGAATTTTTTTTTAGTTTTAGAATTAAACAGCACAAAAAGGCCAGTTGCATATAGGGCATAAAAACACCAAATACCATAATCCCAACTAAAGAATAGAAAAGATATCGCTAAATAAAGAAGAGGAATAATGATACTAATAATTGGAATGGATACTATAATGTAAATAAAAATATCCTCAGGTCCATCTGGACCGTAAGATGTTTCTGCATTTGTAATCAAATTCTTATTTATTTGTCTAAACAGGTACAATCCGGTAAAGAGAATAGCCAGCAAGACTGTTAACATAAAAACGAGATAATTTCCCTGCTCTTTATACACAAAACCTGTAGAAAAAAATGCGGTTACAATCAGCAGGACCAATCCGCCAGCGATGTTTTTGCAAATTAAAAAAGAATCAGATTTTTCGTCCCGATAATAATTATAAAGCTGTTTCGTAGAAAAGGACGGTATTGATCGTTCACTTAATAACCTGGCTATCCAACCCAGGTATTTATATAGCCTGGTTATCTTTTGTTCAGATATGATGTTTAGTCTGAGTAAATCACTTTCTGGTGCAAAAGGATTTTTCTTTTTACGGAGGTATTCTCTTTCCATCATCGCTTTCACATAAGCGTCAAATAAGGCAAACCTTTTTTCTACCCTAGAATTAGTCTGTACAGAAACTACCTTTCCAAAATCACTATAAGAACAAGCCAAAACCATGATGCTAAGGTCTAATGGTGATTTTGCCATCTCATATAGTTCTGCATCTTCATTTAGAAAGGGGATCAATTCAGTTTTTTTTGCTGCTTCTAAGTAATTATTAATCTGCTGCGATGTTAATGGTTGAATGGTTAGGGCAGTTTCTAAACGAAGTTTAATATTGGTAGTATTAACCAGTGCTTCGTAATCAATAGACCGGCTACATACAATGATGGATAAAAGTCCATTTTCTTTTAGCAATGTGTTAATTTCATTGACCATTGGGCCCCGCAGTGATTCTTCTATCTCATCAAGACCGTCAAAAAACAAGGAAACCCGTTCATCATTTAGCCACTGTTCTACTACCTGATATTTAAGGCCTGCACCTTTTAGAGCAATGGTCATCTTTATAATCCAGTCTCTAAAAGATAATGCATTTACTGTACTATCTTTTTTTAATGAACTGTGCTCTGAAGAGGCATCTGTATCAAAGTCATACAAATGTGTTTTATTTTGGTTCCAATGTGCCAAATTTATAAAAATTGGGACATTAGCGGATTGATCATTTTCTGCTTTTTCTATGGAATTTAACAAGCAGTCTAGTAAGGTGGTTGTTTTTCCGCCACCGGGTGCACCAAGTAACAGGATTCTAAATATTGATGCCCCAACCAGCTCTTTAATTGAATCTATAATTTTATCGGTTTGCGTGATACTATCATGGTAAACATATGTCCAGGGGAATACTGACGATTGGCTCTCTATTAAATTCAGATCAATATAATGGGCGTGGTGTATGGAGCTCTTTCTACGGTTTTCAATTTCATTTCTGATCCATCTTAAATAAGATTTTCTAACCTTTTGTTCATCATATTGCGACTGTCGGATTGAAGTAGCTGCCTTATTAAAAAATTCAAAAATCAAATAGCATAAGGCAACAGAAAGTATCATTAATACAGCAACTGCTGATTGACTCATTGGATAACCGATATAAATATTTAGAAATTTAGCGAAATCTTCAAAAAAGGCATAAGACCCGCCCAAGTCTGCCCAAAAGCCAATAACCAAAGTTAGGCCGGCAAATATTTTTATAAGCAGTATTAATTTCCTGTTGAGGTTATCGATCATCTTAATAAGAATAGCTCAGGATATTTAAATAATTTTTCCGTATAATTTTGTAAATTATTTTAACAAGAGGAAATAATCAAATGATATTTACTTTTCGTGAATGTATTTTCCTGGTTTTTATTTGAAATAAACAATTGGTTGTATGAAAATGCTTAATTATATGTATTTGAAGGGGGCGTCACTTCAGGTAGATTTATTCATCATTAACTATTTGATATAGATCAAAAATCTAAACCGCTATATCATAGTATAATTATTCATAAGAACTGGTATATTTGCCTCAATTATGGGTTACGCAAAAGAAAGAGGAAAGCTTGAAAAGCTATTAACAAAAATTGTTGGTATCAATATTTATGAGGAGAAAAGTTTAGCTACTCTAACTGATAGCCATGAAAAATACTCACATACTGTTAGGATATTAAAAAATAAAGAACCTGAGATATTCGGTGATCTTTACAAAAATGAATTACAAGAAGTTAAGAACAGCAAAACTGCGCTTAAAGAAAGTGATTCAGATGAAGCGCGCCAGAATAACTTTATCGTATATAAAGATTCTATCGTAAATGCTTTAGAAAAAACGATTAACACAACAAAAGAGACTTTATAATCATATCTAATTGAAAAGGAGCCTTATCACTTGTAGTGGTAAGGTTTTTTTATTAGCGTATATTTGTCTTGTAGCTGTTATGAAATTATCAATGTATATATTTCCCGTTCCAGTTTCTTCCTAGAAATTGCAAAAGCTGATCAGCAAGTAAGTAAACTTTAGAAATGCCTTTTTGAGGAAAATAATCGTCCTTATTTATATCTGCCGCTAAAGCGTTATTTTTTGCCGTGTCAATAAGTTTGGCAAAAGTAATTCTATTGTATCCTCCCTGGATTATAAGAGGTAAGTTTCTTTTTAATTTTTTAGCTGTATTTAATGTGGGTGGTATTTCTTTTAGAAAATGAAAATGAAGCCAAATTTCAAAGCATGGATTGCTGATTGTAATTTCCCAGTTCTTGTTTTTTTTACACTGCTCATAAATATACTGAATGTCCTTCATCGGCCATTTATCTACATCAAGTACGAACCAAACTAGATCTTCAGGCTCAATACCATACACATAATTGTATTGTACTAATCTTTGAAGAAAATGCTTAGCTGCAGAGTAGCCTTTATCTCTGTTAACAATTTGTATATCTACTCTTCTGGATAACTCGTTGAAATACTTAAAATATTCATCTTCTCTATCTCCCTCGGCAACGATGATAAATTTTCTGTGATCTCTATGAACTTTGCCTTTTTTATATTCTCTATTTACTTTCTTAGCCATACCCTTCCCATTTTAAATCTTTTAGATTGGCTAAAAATGGAATAGAACCGAAACGACCAGATAAATAACCTTTTCGTATATCTAAATCAGAACGAACTTCATAGTCACTTAACGGATAAAATTCACTAGCTCCCTCCTTATTTTTTTCTGCAAACCAAATCTCATCTTGTCTAAATAATTCTTGGTCAAGCAGATTAGATTCATGTGTGGTAAAGATAATCTGGCCCAGCTTTTCTTTGTTGTCCTGAATTTTATGAATGAATTCTTTTAACAGTGCCGGGTGGATACTTTGGTCAATTTCATCAATAATTACAGTGACTGGATATTTGTTAATTACATATAATAATGGAATAAAATCAATTAGCCTTAAAGTTCCATCAGATTCTTCTTCCAGTTCAAACTTGATCATGTCACCATTTGTGTTTTTATGATAAGCTACTGCTTTTTTGACAACAGGCTCTCCATTCTCTACCATGGCAATTGCATTTTTTCCCTCACCAACAAATACATGATCACCATAGACGATTTTTCTTAAGATTCTTTCCTTTTCGGATGGATTATCCTCTCCAAAATATTGGCTGAACCCTATAGTTTGTATATCAATCTCATCAATGCCGGTTTGGAAACTATTGAGCAATAGATTAGTGAAGTTTTTAAAATCGTGATCTTCATTAAATAGTTTAACTAATCCTGAAAAGGTTGTCTTAGGTAAAATAACAACCAAATTTGACTTAAACCATTCATATAAACTATTGATTTCTTTAAATTTCTTGTCTTTTACAAGAGAGATGAAAGTTTTGTTGTTTTGGAGCAAATCTTCTTCAAATACTTGAATCAATAGTTTGTCTTTTTGTGATTTCTGATATTTTTCCGCAAATTTTAAGTTTTCTTTACCGGCCTTACTGACTTTTCTTTCAAAGATTATCTCTTCATCTTTCTTTCCATAATTCAACAGGTAAAGCCACTCTTCCTGTATTTTGTTTTCAAAGAAAATTATTCCATAAGCATACCCAATTCCATCCATCATGAATTCTATCTCCAAACTACTTGGTACTTTTTCATTATCTGCCATTCTGAAAAAACAGGTAGATGCAACTGGATTAATCTCCCCCTGAAGAACAATATTCTTTAGAAATTCAATAGCGTCAATTAAATTTGATTTTCCTGCACCATTAGCTCCATATATAACAGCACTTTTTAACAATTCTACTTTTGGGAATTTGTAAACATGGTCTGGTAATCTTCTAACATCCCCAGTTAACATGTTAAATTCTGTAGCCTCATTAAATGACAAGAAATTTTTAGCGATAAATCTAATTAGCATAATTAAGCTTTATAAAACGTTATATTCGTTATAACTATTCAAATATAGCTATTTTTTAATTTAAATTAGGTGTGTGTAACGTTTGTTTCGTAAGCGTATGTGTTGTTTGTGACCTGTGACCCGAAAGAGTTTGATTGGTGTTTAAATACAACTATATCTTTAATTACCTGTCTGCCAGTGATAGGACTGTGATTAGTTTTGATTTTGGCTAATGCTCTTTTATTTCTAGAAGCGATGAAAGCTCAATGGAATTTCAAGATGTTGCAGGAAAATTGAATTGGTAGCTGAAATAATTATTATTTTTAAAAAATTGGGTATCAAAATCAGGAAATCCTGCCTGCACATTATAATATTAAATGAATAATTAGTAACTGAAAATGGGTAAAGTTGACATCATTAAGATTTCACAGCAGCAAAGAACTTATCAGTTAGCTATTGAAAAAAAGGATTTCTTTTACATTCTTGCTGGCCCTGACAGAAGGTATCATAACGAACCTTACAGGACAGAGACTTTTGCGATTGCGCTGTTAGAAAAGGGAACAGTAAAATTACAAGCGGGATTAAATAAGCAGATTGTAAATGCGCCTGCACTCATTTCTGTTGGACCTTCTGTAATCAGAAACTTTAAAAAAACAGACGATGAATCACAGTTGCAGATACTTTTTTTTACCAAGGAGTATTTACTGGAGCAGCAGACGAACGTGTTTTTTCTTAATCAATATGATTTTTTTGAGGACAACCGAAAACACGTGATTCTTCTGGATAGTAAACAAAATGAAAAATTCGCACAGCTTTTTGCCTTAATTTCTGATGTTGTTAACCATAAACATAAGCACGAGTCTGCAATTGTAAGAAGCTACATCTTTATCCTGATGAATGAAATAGAGGCTTTGCATGACGAGGAAAAGATTACTGATTTAAAAAAAGATTATATCAACTCCCTTTTCTTTCAATTTAAAGCATTGCTTGAAAAAGAGTATCTCAAAAACAGATCGGTTTCATTTTATGCAGCGCAGCTTCATACCACACCTAAATACTTATCATCTCTAGTTAAAAAGCAAACAGGGCGTACTGCAGGAGGAATTATAAATGAAGCAATCATTTTGGAAGCTAAAGTTTTATTGCAGAATTACCTCTTTTCTATCGGACAAATTAGTGATCATCTAAATTTTTCTGATCAATCTGTTTTTGGTAAATTTTTTAAAATTAATACTGGGATGTCTCCCAATGAATACCGCAGATCTTTAATCACTACCTAGTTTTTAATACAGAACTACAATTATTATAGTACATCAACTTATCAACCAAGTTAATTATACTTAAAAGGGCAGGGTGAATTTGACTAATAATACGGCAATTTTACCCTTGGCCTAATCTTTCCCTTTGATGAAATTTGCTCTTTAATTATTTATTAACGTAAAGGGTTTCAATGATAAGGATAGGTAATGACCTGTTTCGTACAAATAGTCTGATTTTAATAGTTTTTATTTTAACGGGTTTTATCACTAAAGATGTATCCGCCCAAGATAAGGAAAAGGTACTTTCTCTACAAGAAGTAATCGCACTGAACAAGGCTCAGAATATTTCTGTGAAAATTGCAGAAACGGAATCAGCCGGGCTAACAGAAGATTTTAAAGATGCTAAGCAAGCAGTGTTGCCAACTATCACTACCGGGGGATCTTATCAAAGATACAGCAGGGCTTTGTTTTTTGAAGATGGCCTTGGGGGCATCAGATCGGCAGCCAGAAGACCTGGGCAGAATGGGGCAAACTTGAATATGGAAGCTTCGTTTAATGTGTTTTCGGGAGGTAAAACGAATGCATTAATTGAAGAACAGCAAATCCGAAAAGATCTTGGCAAAATTAATATTGCAGATCAAAGTGGAAGTTCTTCCTTGCAAGTTACCGCTCATTACCTGGACTTGGTTAGGCAATATGATTTGAGACAGATTATTGCAGACCAGATTAAACGTGCCCATACCAGGTTAAGAAATGTCAATTCTTTATATAAAAATCAAAGGGTAACTAAAAGTGATGTATTAAGGGCCGAACTTGGGCTTTCTAATGCGGAGTTGAATAAGGTGTCAAATGATAATGATATTACGATCCTTCATCAAAAGATAAATGTATTATTGAATATCGATGAATCGTCAATAATTATTCCTGCAGATTCTGCGGATACTCCCAGGCCATCTTTAGCAATGATAAATGAAATTTTAGGGACGGTAGAAGAAAACGCATATGATATTTTAAAGGCTGATAAGAATATTAAAATCCAATCAGCAAAAGTAAAAGCAATTAAGAGTAATTATTATCCTTCTGTTTCCCTGATTTCATCTTATGGATTTAACTATCCAAATGCTTTGTTTTACCCACCAATTGATCAACTGTATTCTATAGGATATGTAGGGGCTAGAATCACTTATAACCTCTCTTCTTTATATCAAAATAAACATAAATATCAGGCAGGAAAGATAAGACTGTCGGGGATGGAACAGCAAAAACAACTTGTTCAGCGGAATACCAATCAAAAAGTGCAGGCGTACCTGATCAAATATAAAGAAGCATTGAACCGGGTGGAGGTGATGAAAAAATCTATCAGCCAGGCGGTTGTTAACTATCGGATCGTAAATACTAAATACTTGAACCAGCTTGCATTGCTTACTGATCTTTTGGATGCGGATAACCTTTTGCAAGAGGCAAGATTTAGTTTAAGTACTGCGCAAACCAATGCATCATTAATGTATTATCATATTTTATACACCAGCGGAAATCTATAATTACATCTTATAAATCTATAATTCAATCTTATCAATATAGGCCAAAATGAGCTCAATAAAAAAAAATCACCCAATAAATATAGTTATAACTGTTGTGTCCATATTAATTCTGGGTGCTGGTTTAGTGTTCTTTATATTATACTTGCTGAGGAATCAAAAATATGAGGAAACTAATGATGCGCAAATTGAAGCGTATATTAATCCGGTTTCTGCCAGGGCAGGGGGATATATTAAAGAGGTCAGGTTCCGTGAGCATCAGGAAGTTAAAAAAGGCGATACACTGGTCGTGCTGGATGATCGTGAATATAAGATCAGATTGCTGGAAGCGCAGGTGGCTGTTGAGGATGCAAAGGCGCAGATAAGTTTACTTGAAGCTGGAATTGTGGCTTCGCAGACGGGTACACTAATAAATAAAGACCAGATTAATTCAGCAAAATCAAGATTATGGCAGCAAGAATTAGATATTAAAAGATATAAAAACCTGATTAAAGAAGAAGCTGCTACAGGACAGGAATATGAGAAGGTGAAATCTCAATATGATGTGGCGTTGAGTGAATATGATGCTACCCAAAATAACCTTAAAACTAGCTTGTCCAGAATTGAAGAGCTAAAAGTGAGAAGGATACTTTTACAAGCAGGCCTTAAAAGTAAAGAAGCCCAACTGGATTATGCTTTAGTGAATTTAAGTTATACGGTGATTACTGCGCCATCAAATGGTACCATGGGCCGTAAAACTATCTTGGAAGGCCAGCAAATTCAGCCGGGCCAATCGCTGGTATCTATCGTTAACGAAAAAGAGAAATGGGTAACGGCAAATTTTAAAGAAACACAAGTAACGGGTATGTATGTGGGGCAAACTGTAGAGGTTTTAGTGGATGCCATTCCTGGTAAGGTATTTAAAGCAGAGATTGAAGCGATAGCTGCTTCGACAGGGGGTAAGTTTTCTTTGTTGCCTGCGGATAATTCTACAGGTAATTTTGTGAAAATCGTTCAGCGTGTACCTGTGAAAATCCGGTTTATGGAATCAGATCTTGATGCGGTAAAAGCTGGAATGAGCGTACAGGTGGCCGTTAAAAAAAAATAGGATGAAACATGAATATTTTAAAAAATGGATACAAGGGAGTGAATGGGCGATAAGAATTGCTATTTTTCTTATGTTGTTGTGTTCATTAGTGCAATTTGGAGCATTTGCGTTGTCTCAGAATTATGTGGTTTCTTATTTTGGGGCACAAACTGAAGATGTTACTTTCGCTTTACAGATCACTTATGTAGGTATATTGATCACTTTACCCCTTCAGTTTAGGTTTTTAAGATATTTTGAGACCAGGAGTTATTTGCTTTTAGCGATGCTTGCTCAGATTTTCTTAAATGTATTAATCTTAAATACTCAGGATTTTATCTTGTTTTGCGTGCTGCGTTTTATCACGGGAATAGTGGTATGTCTGGTTGCAGGAGGAATGCTTACTTTGATTTATTCCAGGATAAAGAGTGAAAGAATGCAGGCACTTGGATCATCAGTTTTTTATGGGACGGTGTTAAGTAATGGAGTGATTATTGGGGTGGCGATGGCTTGGGTAAACAGCGAAATGAACTGGATTTGGATCTATTATTTTTTGATAGGTTTTCAGTTGATTTGTTTGCTGATCTTATTATTAATGATGAAACCGGTTTCTGGTCATAAGCGGTATCCGCTTTATCAAATGGACTGGGTAAGTGTGCCTTTGCTTGCTGCTGGCTTTTGCGCACTAGCTTATACTTTGATTTATGGAACTAAATATTATTGGTTTGGTGATGACCGGATTCTCCGTGCGGTGATTTTATTTATTATATGTGCAGGATTCTTTGTTTACAGGCAGCTAACGATCAGACGGCCTTTATTTAACCTATCTGTTTTTAAGTATAAAAATTTTATCATTGGTTTGATCTTTCTGGCGCTTTATTATGGATTGAAAGATAGTTTGAATCTTATTTACAGTTACACGGGAGTAATTTTGCAGTGGAGCCCTATACAGATTATCCAGTTGGGCTTTTTTAATTTGGCTGGCTTGATTGGAGCGATGTGGGTTTCCTCCAGGCTAATTTTGACGAACAGGCATTCTACCCGAAAATTTCTGATCATAGGGTTTGGTCTTTTACTGGTTTATCACTTGTACATGTATTATTTGCTCACTCCTGATCTTGCGTTTACAGATCTCATCTTACCAGTTTTTTTACAGGGAACAGCTTCAGGAATGTTGTTTGTGCCTATTATCGTATTTACTCTATCTTCTTTGCCTGCTTCTACAGGAACCACTGGAACGGTGATTGGCGCTTGTGTTAGGTTTACTGCAACTTTAAACTCTGTTGCGGGTTTTGAAAATCTTCAGTTATACTTTAACCAGCATTATAAAGTTAATTTTCTCGGAAATTTAAGTATGGTAGATTTTACGTTAACGGAACGGGTAAATGATTATATTCAATTGTTTAAAGGAAAAGGATTTAGTGCAGAGCAAGCAAATTCACTGGCTATTTCTACTGTAGCCAGGCTACTGGGTGTACAGAATCAATTGTTAACGAATAAGTCTATATTTCTTCTTTTTTCTATTGTGCTGCTGGTGATATTAGGGGCTATTCTTCTGATCACTTCATTTAACAGAACGAACCTGCATTTAAGAAAGAGCATGTTTGTACTAACAAGGAAGTAGGTACAGGACTTTATCCGATTCATAAAATATAAAACCGATCATGAAGGGTGTTTTACTCAGGATTGAAATTTATATTAACCATCAGAAAAATTTAAAGCCCCAATTTAGGGGCTTTAAATGAGACTACTCAGAATTTTATCCTATCCTTTTCAAGACCACTCAGACATATATCCTGTCTCTAATACTAATACAAATATACTAAAGTTTATTTATAAAATATTTTAGATTTTTTTGCTCAAACACCATTAAATACACTTATATTTTTTACTTTATTCATCTCGGCTTTATTAAGATCCGAAGTATTATCTTCATGTAATTCTACCTGATATGAGCCATCATTAAAATAAAAATTGTTCTTTCTTAAAGCTGTTATTACTGTTACTTCGTATTTATGCATTGATAAATAATGATATTCAACTACTACATTTAAATCATTACTTCCATCGTTGAAATGTTGTGTTAATATTATTCTCTGCTTAAAACCTTCAGCAAAATTAATAAAGGTAAAGCCATTAATTTTTAGTGCATAATAAATTAGATGCTTAGTCGCCTTCAATAAGATTGATTCTACAAAATTATATCCAATCCCATCTCTTTTACCATTTTCATCACCCAATTGATTTCTGTAATAATAATGCTTGTCAAAATAAATGTCAATTTCGATTTCTTCTTTAACTGATTGTATTTTTTTAACATTTTCGGAACTCTTATTTTTTGTAAAAGATTCAACATCAACAACTACTTCACCTTGTATTTCTGTATAATCTATTCTTCTTCTCTTTTTCTTGCTTTCCACCCAACTTATTTAAAACAACAAATTTAATGACATATTATTTATTATTGGTTACATTAGGTGTCAAATATATATAATAAATATTTAATATAAATAATTTTTGCGCGGTGTTAATCTAATGTTATTGTCATGGCTTATTATAAATCAAATTTAAATCAATAAAATGGGCTTAGAAATTAGTTTAAAGAAAATATTAAAAAAGGGAATTTTAACCTCTGAACTAGAGCTGGAGCGTGCATCAATGTTAGACAGAAGATTGCGTTTGTTAATTAAAGAGTTTCCTGAGTTAGCAGAAGACAGAAAAAAATTAAGGGACATAATTATTGCTTACGAAGATTTACACAGGAAGGGGCAGGAGGTTACAGCAGAGAAAATTCGGGAAAGTGATCTTGCAGAACAAATTGCGGAAAATGAACGTGTTTTTATTCATCACAGAAGAAATCTGATTAAGTCTACCTTAAAAGAATTTGGGCTTACGCAAAAGGAGTTAGGCGCTATTTTAGGTCATACTAGTGCAAGTTATATTTCAGAGTTAATTTGTGGGATAAATCCTTTTACTTTAAATGATTTGGTTGTAATTCATAGGGTGTTAAATATTGAGTTACATGACCTGATCCCAACTACCCTAACTAATCAGGTAGCCATTAGGATACTAAATGTCGTTTCAAAATTAAACAATCCCAAGATTAAGGTAGAAAACCTGATCTTCGCTTAATTTTGATATAAAAAAAACAGGCTGTATCATGAATCATGATCAGCCTGTTTTTTTGGAATGCCTTTTGGACATTCCCTTTCTAAAAATTACTTATATAATTATACGTTGAAACGGAAGTGCATAATATCACCATCCTCTACTACGTAAGTTTTTCCTTCTACAGATAGCTTTCCAGCATCTTTACAAGCATTTTCTGAGCCTAAAGTAATAAAGTCATTATACTTAATCACCTCTGCACGGATAAATCCTTTTTCAAAGTCTGTGTGGATTACACCAGCAGACTGAGGAGCAGTGAATCCTTTAGTAATTGTCCATGCTCTTACTTCCTGAACACCAGAGGTGAAATAGGTAAACAAGTTAAGCAAACGGTAAGCAGCAACAATTAATTTATTTACACCTGATTCTTGCAAACCAAGGTCTGATAAAAATTCCTGACGTTCTTCATAGCTTTCCAGCTCAGCAATTTCTGATTCTATTTTAGCAGAAATGATCAACACTTCAGCATTATCATTTTTAACGCTTTCTTTAACCAGGTCTACGTAAGCATTTCCGTTGATGACAGAATTCTCATCTACGTTACAAACATACATGACCGGTTTTTGCGTCAACAAGCCTAAATCTACGATAAATTCAAAATCTTCTTCACTTAAAGCGGCAGAGCGTACTGATTTACCACTTTCCAGATGCGGTTTAACGATGCTTAAAATCTCAAATGTTTTTTTAGCTTCTTTATCTGTTTTTGCCAGTTTTTCTACCTTTTGAATACGTTTTTCAACCGTATCCAGGTCTTTTAGCTGCAATTCAGTATCTATTATTTCTTTGTCGCGGATGGGATCAACAGAACCATCAACATGGATCACGTTACCATCATCAAAACAACGTAATACGTGGATGATTGCATTTGTCGCCCTGATGTTTCCAAGAAACTGGTTACCCAGTCCTTCACCCTTTGAAGCGCCTTTTACAAGACCTGCAATGTCTACGATTTCAATTGTATTTGGAACGACACGGTTAGGCTTAACCAGTTCGGCCAGCTTGTTTAGTCTTTCGTCAGGAACGGTAATTACACCGATATTAGGTTCAATCGTGCAAAAAGGAAAATTCGCTGCCTGAGCTTTTGCGTTTGATAAACAGTTAAATAAGGTAGATTTTCCAACATTTGGTAAACCAACTATACCACATTGTAATGCCATGAATGATTATTTTCTTTATTTCCGCAAAGGTATCAAAATTTTAAATCCTAAATACAATAAACTTGCGGAGCATTCAAATATTCTTTATGTTTAAAAAATAAATAAGATTATACTAAATTGATCATGGACGATTTTGAAGAAACAAAACCCGAATCCCCGGTAGAAGAAGAAGTGGATGCACTATGGATTTCAGAGGATGTACGCAGTTATATTTATGATATGGCTAAATGGACAAAATTCTTATCCGTTGTGGGCTTTATATTTTCTGCCCTGATTGTGATCTCTGCTTTTAGCACAGCAGCTTTTTTAAATACAATTGCTACAGTGAGTCCGGGTAGTCCTTTGGTACAAATTGGTGCTACCACCTTAACTATAATATACTTGTTAATTGCTTTACTGCAATTTTATCCGAGTTTTTTACTGTTTAAATTTTCAACGGCAGCTATGCAAGCTGTATTATATGCGGATCAGCCTAGTTTAGGCATTGCAATGGCGAAACTAAAGTCTTTCTTTAAGTTTTGGGGTGTCCTTACCATTATTTTCATTGCTTTTTATGCGATGATGATCGTGATGGCTGTTGTGGTTGCCGCAGGCGGCGCTGCTTAACTGATTAAAATAAAGGAATACTTTTTTTAAAAAGTATTCCTTTATAAAGACCACCTGGGGTTTAACTGTACACTGTCTTTAAATTAGCTAACTTTTAGAAGCAATTGTAGTGTATGCCGAGCGTGGTTTTTCTATTTGATGTTTGAAAGTTACAATCTCTTTTTTAAGCAGGTGTTCAAAATATGGAGTAAGTAACCTGGCCAGGCCTATTCCTAATCCGCCAGCAGGTGGATGATAAGAAAGCACAATCTTAATCACTGTGCCTAATCCGTCTGGTGTGGCATCAAATTCTACTTTTCCTACATGCTGCAGCAGTGAATCGGCAGTTGCCCGCCAGCCAATTAAACGGCCTGGTTCATCTTTTACAATTTCTGCTTTCCAGTTTACCGGTAGCAGGTTTCCTAATACCTTACTTTTCCAGTGGGATAAATGCTCATCAAGCATTTTAACATCCATCAGGTGGCTTAGGCCTGCCGGCAGGTTATTCAAATTTCGCCAATAATTATATACCTCATTTGCAGGCCGGTCTACTTCAAATTCGCCCCGGATATTAACTGCATGTGGTTTCTTACTATCAATACCTAATTGATCATAGATTAAGCAATGACCGCTAAATCCCCGATAGGTGAGGTAGGCTCCATATAAGAACTTAGATTTAAATGGATTTTTTATTCCTTTACTAAGTAAGATTGCTCCTGCAAATAAAGAAACAAAACGCTCGGTAAGTCCAATGTTTTCGAATTCATGCTTTTCAATCGAAAACTTGCCTGAGCGTAATTTAAGATGTCTTTCATGTGGTTCCATAACTATTCTTTTTCTTTAACCAGTTTTCCTATCGCATCCACATCTTCTTGTTCCAGCTCACCCCACATTTGCTCCCAGTTACCATCTTCATCAAGTCTGATTTGGGTAATCTGTGTATCATCTGAATAGCAGCTATAGAAAGGTACACCATCACTGGTTTCATCAGGTTTAACTTTTAAAGTTTTGCTGTTTCCATTCAGGTCTGCTGTGATATCAAATTCCGGGTTATTTACTTCTAAATCTGCCATAACGTTGTATTTTAAGTTTTATAGATAGTTTAACACTTGAAAGAGCGGAGTGTTTTAAGAAAAGGAGCTAGCCATACCTATTTGCGATAAATAATACTTTATATCTAGACATCCTGATATCAATATATATTGATCTATAGTAGTGTTATCCAGCTTTATATATATTCCATAGCGATAAATGAATAGATATGCCTAGGTATCTTGATATTAAGATATCAAGATGCATTTTGCTTCCTTCCCGGTTTTCATTAATTAACAACTTGTAACTTATAATCATATATGATCCGAATTTTGCTGTTTGATTATTTGTATCAAGATGTATTTTGCTTCCTTCCCGGTTTTCATTAATTAACAACTTGTAACTTATAATCATATATGATCCGAATTTTGCTGTTTAATTATTTATACCTAGATATCAATATATAATGATTTTAACCATATAAACCAGGTCTGCTCGCGTATTTACGCTAAATGATAATTACATCAAAATGTCTTGGTGTCAAGATATCAATATATATGTTATTGCTTTCTTAGCTTTTATAAATAATTTCTACAATACCAGAATTTTACTGCTTTATTATTTATATCAAGATGTCTTGATATGAGCTTAACCTTTTACCTGTATAACCTTTCCCTTTAAAGGTAAAAAGGGGTTAACCGCAAGCGGAACCCCTTTAAAGTGTTTGCCAGATGAGTTCAAGGATCTGCCAATCCTTTTATCTTCTGCAAACACAACCCTAACCAACTGGAAAAACTACTCTTTAATATTTTGTAATGCTCTGGATTGATCTCTTATATCTGTAATATGTTTTGTCTTCTTTTCATAAGCCCAATAGAATACAATCGGGTAAACAAACAGGCAGAATATGGTATTGGTAATTAAACCCCCGATGACAACAATTGCAAGTGGTTTTGAAGCTTCAGAACCAATCCCTGTTGATAAAGCAGCTGGCATTAGCCCGATAGCCGCCATCATAGCTGTCATAATTACAGGGCGCAAACGGGCAGCCACACCATCTTTTAAGGCGTCCGAAAATGTCCATGTAGGATGATACTTTAGTTCTGCAATATTGGTTTTAAACCTGGTTAGCAAGATGACCCCATTTTGTACACAGATCCCAAACAGGGCAATAAAGCCAATACCTGCAGAGATGTTAAAGTTGACCCCTGCAATTAGCAAAGCCAATACCCCGCCTACCATGGCAAAAGGTACATTATTTAATACCAGCAGGGAGTCTTTAAAGTTCCCGAACAAGATAAACAGGATAAAAAAGATGAGCAATAAACTGATGGGCACTGCTTGTGATAACCTGGCTGTTGCCCGTTGCTGATTCTCAAAATCTCCGGCCCACTGAAGCTTATATTCTTTTGGTAATTTGATTGCTGCATTTACTTTAGCTTGTGCTTCTGCAATGGTACTGCCCATATCCCTTCCCCGGATAGAGAATTTAATTGCGCCATACCTTTCATGCTTGTCGCGGTAAATGATACTAGGACCTGTTACTTTTTTGATCGTAGAGATTTCACTTAAAGGTATTTTAGCGCCCGAAATACTTTGGATCCGCAGGTTTCCTATAGATTGCTCATCTTGTCTGAAAGAATCCGGATACCTGATCCTTAAATCAAATTTACGTTCTCCTTCAAAGATTTGTGTAGCCGCTTTACCACCAATTGCCATTTCAATAACCGCATTCGCATCTTCGGTAGTGACTCCGTATAAAGCCATTTTAGTCTGATCCAGGTTAATCTGCAATTCTGGCTGGCCTAAATTGCGCAGGATCCCTAAATCTTCAATCCCATGTACAGTTTTCAGGATGGCTTCAATTTTTTCTTCTTCTTTTTCAATAAAATGAAAGTCATCTCCAAACATTTTAACCACAATAGATCCTTTTACACCAGACACCGCTTCTTCTACGTTATCTGAGATGGGCTGAGAAAAGTTTAAACTGATTCCAGGATAGCCTTTTAACCGTTCTTGCATGCGTTTAACCAATTGCTCTTTGCTTTCATGGCGCTTCCACTGGTCTTTAGGGTAAATATCTACCAGGAACTCCATATTATAAAAACCTGTGGCATCGGTACCATCATTTGGCCTTCCGGTTTGGGAAACGACTTGTTTAACTTCATCAAAGTGGAGAAAGATCTTACGGATTTCATTTGATAATTTTTTAGTTTCATCCAGCGAGATGCTTAATGGAGCACTAGCTCTTACATAAATTGACCCTTCATCTAAACTGGGTAAAAATTCTGTTCCTAAGAATTTGAAACTAAACAATCCGCCTAGCAATACAATAATTGATACCGCAAATACTACTTTACGCGCTTTGAAAGCTGCATTGTATATTTTGATAGTACCATTGGTTACCGCCCGTAAGAAGAAGTTATCTTTTTCTTTTACATTTTTCTTTAACAACACGCTTGCCAGCGCAGGTACCAGGGTAAAAGTTAAGATCAATGCGCCAAGCAGGGCAAAACTTAAGGTCCAGGCCAGGGGCGAGAACATTTTACCTTCTACCTTCTGAAAGGTGAAAATAGGCAGCAGTCCGGTTACGATGATTAATTTGGCAAAGAAAATTCCTTTACCATTTTCCATACAAGCCTTTTTGATGATCCCCAGTTTACTCAGCTTGTTAAATTTCTCCATTCCATCTTTATGGGCACGGCGGTCTAAGGCCACAAAGATTCCTTCTACCATCACCACAGCCCCATCAATGATAATCCCAAAATCTATCGCCCCCATCGATAACAGGTTGGCCGACATCCCTTTTAATTTTAAACAGATAAAAGCAAAAAGTAAAGCTAGGGGAATGATAATAGACACAATAACCGTTGTTCTCCAATCGGCCATGAATAGAAATACAATCACAGTGACGAAAATAATGCCTTCCAGCATGTTATGCGTCACGGTGTGGATGGCATAATCTACCAGGTTTTCCCGGTCGTAGAAAGTGCTTATTTTAACATCATCTGGTAAAATGTTGTCGTTTATATCTGCGATTTTTTCTTTTAAACGGGTCAGCACTTCGCTTGGATTCTCGCCTTTGCGCATCACCACAATGCCTTCTACTACATCTGGATCATTATCTCTGCCTACTTGTCCTAAACGGGGTAAAGCACTTTCTGTAACTTCGCCAATTGTTTTTACGTATACTGGTGTGCCGTTTACATTTTCTACAATTACATTTTTGATTTCTTCGATGTTATTTAACACGCCAATTCCTCGTACTACATACGCTTGTCCGGCTTGGGTGATCACATCTCCACCTACATTGATATTGCTTTTTGATACTGCATCAAATGCTTCTTTTGCGGTTACCCCGTATTGTATCGATTTTTGCGGGTCTATGGTGATCTGGTAAGTTTTTACCTCACCACCAAAGCTCACTACATCGGCAATGCCTGGTACAGAGAGTAATTCTCTTTCGATTACCCAATCTTGTAATGTTTTTAGTTCCCTGACCGATTTTTTATCGCTTTTTAAAGTATAACGGAAAATCTCTCCGGTAGGGCCTGATGAAGGTTGTATGCCTGGGTTAACGCCTGTTGGTAAATCTACATCGTCAATATGGTTGTTGACTTGTACCCTGGCAAAGGCATAGTCTACATCATCATCAAAAGTGATTTTCACAATGGATAAGCCAAATAGGGAAGAGGAACGGATACTTGTTTTTTTCTCTGTCGGGTTCATCGCTATTTCCAGCGGCCTGGTGACAAATTTTTCTACTTCCTCTGCACTTCTGCCGGGCCATTGGGTAATGATAGTGATATTGGTGTTGGTAACGTCTGGAAAAGCCTCTATCGTGGTACTTCTAAAACTTAGATAACCTGCCACGATCATGATGAACGTTGCAAAAAATATGAAGTATTGATTTTTTAAGGAAAAACCTATGATCGACTTAATGAATTTATTCATTATAATGAGTTTAATCTATTGTTGGAAATTTTCTTTAAGGCTTTCGTATAGGAATACAGTTTTGGAAGCTACTACGCGGTCTCCTGCTTGTAAACCCTTGCTGATATAGGCTTTATCACCCGATTTCCGCTCAATGATCACTTCCTGGATGCGTATTTTCTTGACCTTATCCAGCACCATCACATAATTTTTATTTTCGTCAAAAACGATGTCATTCACATTGATGGAAGGCAAGTCATTATTAGATTTAGCGGTGATCTGTACGGTGGCCATCATGCCTGGTTTTAATAAATAACCTGGATTAGAGATACTCACGCGCGCATTCATCACTTTGCTATCAGCATCTAAAACATTATAGATTTTATCTATTTTACCATTAAAGGTCTTATCCGGGTAAGAAAGGATGGAGATTTTTACCTGATCGCCTTGCTGTATACTGGAAATATCTGATTCGTAAATATTGATGATGCTCCAAACGGTAGAAAGATCGGCTACAGTAAATAGATTTTGGTTGTTATCTGGCCGTAGCTGCATGTTGCTGTTCACATTTTTCTCAATAATGAATCCAGAAATAGGGGATTTTAATGTATAACTTCCATTTACGCTTCCGCCATTGAGGTTCAATACTGCCCTGCTGCGTTTATCTTCTGCCTGTTTAACCAGGTAATCGTTTTTTGCTTCTTCTAACTCTCTGGCAGAGGAAAGTCCGCTTTTGAACATATCTTCTGCTAGTTTTACACTTCTTGCTGCATTTCTAAGTTCTGCAGAAGAGCTAATGGCGTCTTTATCGTAACTGGCCATTTCCGGGCTCCCCATGGTGGCTAAAGTTTGCCCCTTAGCTACATGGTCTCCTAATTTTACCGGAACGGAACGGACATTACCACTCACCATCGGAAAAATCCTGGCTGTGGTTTCTTCATTGGGTGCGATTTTGGCAGAGAAGTTTAATTCGGTCTCACTGTTTGGGTTCCTTACCGTATCAATCAGCAGCCTGTTTACCAAAGAGTCTGTTAGGGCGAATTTATCATCCTTAGGTTGCTCTTTAGGCTGCTCAGAACAGCTTTGTAAAATGAGGGCGGCAGTCAATAAGCTGAGCGTAAGCTTACTGATGTTTTTGATTTGCATTTGCATGGGTCTTATTTATTTGAAAATGGTGGAACCGGTAACATAATTAATTTCTTCTTTGGCATTCATCCGCTGATATTTCAAGTCATTCATCTGCAGGGTGTTTTGGCGATAAGAATCATAGAAATCCATAAATTCGATGAGGCTCATATTCCTGTTCTTAAAGTTTTTAACTACCTCATTGATCAGTTTGTCAAAATCTGTATGGAAATTTTTGTCAAAACCCTGGTATAAGTTTTCTGTTCTTAAAGCTGTTTTGTAGCTATTAAATACCTCATTTTCTAAGGTGGCTTCTTGCTGGTTGAGCAGGTTTTTCCCAGCATCTATGGCTACTTTTGCTTTTTTGATCTCTCCCTGGTTCCTGTTAAAAAGAGGGATAGGGATTTGCAGCCCCAAACCGGCATAATTGTTTGGGTAACTTCCCTGTAAGTCATATACTAAAGAAATCTCTACATCAGGTACTGCATTTGCTTTTTGCACCATCAGGCTTTTCTGTGCATAAGCAATTCCGGATTGAGCCAGTTTAAGATCTGCCCGGTTAGTTCTTGCAGAATCTAACAGGTTAACATATATTGTTTTATCTAGCTGATATCCTTTTTCTTCTGCTGGGTCCATCACCAAGACGAGATTAGCACCTGCTTTTATATTGGTCATCAGCTTGAGCTCAGTCTGCTGATCTTCGATGTCATTCTCCAGGTTGTTATATTCTGTTTGCAGGGTATATAATAGGGATTTAATCCTGATCATATCTTTTGCTGCGATATTGCCGGCTTTTAGCTGAGCTTCTGAGGCGGTAAGCAATTGTTGTAAAGAATTGATCTGCTGCTGATATAATTTTGCGCTTTGTTGTGCATAATAAGTTTTATAGAAACTGGCTCTCAGGTTATATCTTAAAGTCCGCATGAGATCGAAGTATTCAAATTCGGCCATTTTAACCCCGGCAGTGGCTAGCTGAATGTTTTTATTTCGCTTCCCGGCTAGTTTTATTAGCTGAGAAACCGTAGCTGCATACTGTCCCTGGGTACTGGAAGTTTCAAAAAATCGCTTGGTTACAGAATTGTATAATTGTGTTTCTGCACTTAAGGTAGGATTGTCAAATAATTTAGCGGTAATGATATCTGCTTTTACCTGATCTGTCTGGTAGTTTTGGGCAATGAGCTGATAATTGTGCTGTAAAAAAAGCTGCTCTGCCTGGGGCAGGGATAACTGGAGTGTATCAGCTTGCTGGGCTGCTGCATATTCTGTACTACCTAGCAGGGTAAGGCAGAGTAATAATTTATAAAATTTCAGTGGTTGAAGTACCATTAGTTTGTTTCTTTTAAACAAATCTAATTTGGCGAAATTAAAGCCGAATTAAAGGCTTATTAAAAACTGGTTAAAATGAATGAAACTGAATAAAAAACGTTGTTCCTGAGCCAATTACTGACTTTACTGTGATTTTTCCATGGAATAGTGTGATGATTTTATGGGCCATGTATAAACCCATTCCATTGCCTTCATGTTCGGTTTTGCCCGAAGAACTGAAAAATGGCCGGAAGATTTCATTTTGATTGCTTTCTGAAATCCCTACACCCTGATCGCTAATAGTAAGATTGATTCCATTTGGTACTACTTCCAGGATGCAAGTTACTTGCTGGTCATCAGAAAATTTAAAGGCATTGCTAATGATATTGTCTAGCGCAATTTGCAATAGGGTAGGATGGGCTTTAATGAGCAGCGGAGCCTCATCTGTCATGGGCAAATTAACCATATCTACTTTTAATTGATTTTGGCCTTTACGGTGGTTCCATTCTGCCTGGATTTGCCAGATCAGCTCATCAATCCGAAGTTCTTCTGTTAAGGAGGATGTATATTCAAGATCTGCCTGTGCAAGGTTGAGTAAGGCAGTAATGATGTTTTCTAACTTTTCTGCGTCTTCTAATACCGATTGTAAGGCGAGGGCATAATCTTCTTTTTCCCTTTTTTTAGAAAGCGCAATTTCTGCACCAATGATCATCCTGGTTACGGGTGTACGGAGTTCATGAGAGGCATTGGCCACAAATGTTTTTTGCAGGATAAAAGAATGCTCCAGGTGTTCCATCAGGTTGTTGAAATTCTGGGAAAGCAGTGTGATTTCATCTTTATTCGTGCCTTCTTCTACACGGAAATGAAGGTTGTTGGATTTGATCAGTTTAACCTGGTCGATAAATACATTTAGTGGGGCTAAGATGCGTTTTGCGATCCACCGGCCAGAAAGCAGCAGGCCCAGGAAAATGATAATGAAAACCACGATCATTACTTTTAGAAGTTTTTGTATCCTTAATTTGGTGCCATGGTCTATGGCAGAGGCGAGGATTACAAAATCGCCTTGGTTATCTTTATAAAAGATACCCACCACTTGCTGCTGCCCATCGGTAAAACGAACCAAGCCTTTATTTCTTACGTTGTTGATCGTTTCACTGCTCCAGAATTGCTGGTCATCGCCAATAAAAGTGGCATTATTGCGTTCATTATAAATCCGGATGACTTCTCCGTTTAGGCTTTCCAGGTATTGCGCCCTTACTTTATTTAAGGCGTCACTAGAGATTTCATCTGCTTCCAGGTATAGCTTTGCGGTGACCATGGTACGGTCTGTAAGCCGTTCAAAAAATTCAGATTCCATTACTTTCTGAAAGCTGAAATAAACCGCAGTTAAAACACATAGCAGGGTGAGCGTGCTTACTAAAGTGAAATATAAAGCCAGACGGTCCTTGATTTTCATGGAGAACTTATTTCATTACATAACCCATGCCTATTTTGGTATGGATAAGTTTTCTGTCAAATCCCTTTTCAATTTTGTTCCTCAAAAAGTTTACATAGACATCAATTACATTGGTGCCGGTATCAAAACTGATATCCCAGGCGTTTTCTGCAATGTACTGACGGGATAAGAGCCTGTTTGGGTTTTTCAGGAAGAGCTCTAGCAAAGTAAATTCTTTTGCGGTAAGCTGGATCTCTTTATCGCCGCGTTTTACGGTTTTGCTATAGGTGTCCAGCTCGATGTCTTCAAAACTTAAGGTGTTTTTTTGCTGGGAAGTAGCTGGTAGTTTCCTTCTCAGCATTGCTTCAATCCTGGCAATCAGTTCTTTAAAATGAAAAGGTTTAACCAGGTAATCATCCGCACCTGAGGATAGGCCTAGTACTTTGTCGTCAACAGAGCCTAAAGCGGTAAGCATTAAGATAGGGACTTCTTTATTGGTTTCCCTAAGCAGCCGGCAAACTTCAATACCATTCATGCCAGGCATCATCACATCAAGAATGATCAGGTCAAACTTTTCTTCTTTAAAAGTACATAAAGCCATAAATCCATCAGAAATGGTAGTTACGCTATAATTATGCTCTTCCAGTCCGCTTTTTACCAAACTGGCTATTTTGACATCATCTTCTGCTAATCCGATCTTAAACATGCTTGCAAGGAGGTTAGTTGAATGGTAAAGGTAGCTATCTAAATCCACACTCATTCATCTCCTTTTTGTCCATTTTTAAATTCTTTAATCCCCTGGCCCAAGCCTTTCATCATTTCTGGTATTTTTTTTCCACCAAACAGCAGCAAGACTACGACTAGGATAACGGCAATTTCTGGGGTGCCTATAGCGCCCAAAATGGTTGGATGAAGCATAGTTGTTTTTATTAAGTTAATTAACTGGTGGCAGATCTGGCATTTTGCGATCAACTGCATTAATAATTGATCTGGCAAAATTAAAATGGAGTAGTTAAACCCAAATTAAAAGCAGGTTAAAATGCGATTAAATCTCAATAACAAAAGCTTAATCTTAGTTTCGATTTTTAAATTGTACCTTTGCAAAATTGTTTCCCTGATCCAATGGTTGCACCTGCAATTCAGCTTGTTAATCACAAACAATTATTGCCATTAAATACATTATGAAGAAGATTGTCGATTACAGAAAATTGTTAGGCGTGCAGAAAGATGCCGAACTGAAAGAATTAAAAACTATTTACAGAAATTTAATGAAGGAATTTCATCCGGATAAATTTCAGGAAAGTGACGAAGCCAAATTAGCTGCGGAAACTAAAAGTAAAGAGATTATTGAGGCTTACCACTTTTTGGTAAGTATCGCGCCTGAAACATTGGCTCTTTCAATTGAAGAATATACAGCTACAACTGCAACTTGTGGTATTGCTGATTATAACTGGGCTGGATTAGTACTTACTGTTCATTTCCTTGATGGAAGTGCATATGAGTATTTTGAAGTTCCTAAAGCGATTTATGTGAAATTGGTTAACGCAGATTCTCCGGGAAGATTTGCACGCCGTCACATTTTTACCTCTTTCCCATACAGAAATATTGTAAAACTGGAAACAGCTTAATTAGATATTTAAAAAGCCAGGCAATTTGATCTTTAGAGCTGCCTGGCTTTTTTTGTGCCAATTTATATTACCCCCGGTTGCAATTCTGCTAAGCGGGTTTCTCTATTTTTCTTTTTTTACCGTTGGTTTTGCATCGTTTTCTTGTATAGAATCGTTGCCTGTTTCTATTTCTACCTGCCTGGTGGTTACTGCGTAATGGTTTGGAAGAATTTCTGATCCATAGTTCATCGCATAGGCTTTAGTAAATTCTGCGCCAAAGAACAAGATGATGGAAGAATAATAGGTCCAGAGTAAAAGTACAACTAGTGATCCTGCTGCCCCGTAAGTGGTACCTACATTGCTTTTTCCAATATAGATGGATATGGCAAATTTGCCGATCATAAATAAGACCGCTGTTACTATAGCGCCAGAGATTACGTCCCGCCACTTGATTTTTGCATCGGGTAGTACCTTAAAGATGACACCAAATATCAGCGAGATTACGGCTAGTGTAATGAGCTGATTTAAAATGTAAAATACAACTACAGAAACGTCACTGAAATTCTTTTCCAGCTTAGTGCTAAAGCCATCAATTACCGAAGTGATCCCCAGTGAAACTAACAGCACAAAACCCAGGCTCACAATAACAGAGAAGGATAGAAACCTGTTTTGCAGCATTTTTAACCAGCCCCGCTTTGGTTTAGGTTTTAATCCCCATATGGTATTGATAGAATCCTGGATTTCTGCAAATACGGTGGTTGCCCCAACGAGCAGTGTGGCACCGCCGATGACTACAGAAAAGAAACCCTGGTTGTTTACTGCCGCACTTTTTATGATCCCCTGTAACTGCAATGCCGTATCCTTTCCTAAAAAGTCTACTAATTGATAATAAATTTCCCCTTCGATGGCTTCTCTTTTCCATACCATACTGCAAATGGCAATGAGCAGAATAACTAGCGGACCCATGGAAAAAACAGTATAGTACGCAAGGGAACCGCTTAATTTGGTTACTTTATGATCTGAAAATCCATCAAATGCGTCTAATAATACTTTCCAGACCCCTTTTAGGGTGATTTTTTTATGTGTTGCGTTTTCCATGTCCTGGTCTTTAATGTTTTTTTCTTAGCAATTAGCTTGCCTGTTTGTTTGGATAAATTGTATTTGTTGCAATTAGGTCAAATTGAGGTGTGTATTAGTATAAGAAATATAATGTGACTAATTTTGCTAACACTGTTAACTTGATGCTATGGGAATAATTGAACGGAAAATAAGACATAAAGAGGAGATCAGGTCTGGCATATTGGCTGCGGCCTGGAATATGGTAATTACAGAAGGCTGGCAATCTCTTTCTATCCGTAAAATAGCAGATGCGATTGAGTATAGTATTCCTGTGATTTACAATCATTTTGAAAATAAGGAAGCTATTTTACTGGAGTTTTCTAAAGAGGGCTTTCAGAAATTAGCGGTGGTATTGGAAAATGCAAAGAGTACTGTACCGGCTCCTGCTGCACAGCTTACGGTGATGGCAGATGCGTATTGGGATTTTGCTTTTGAGAATAAAGAATATTATCAATTGATGTTTGGCCTGGGGATTCCTGCCTGTGAAATGGTTAACCAGATCACAGAAATGAAAGAAATGACCAGTATACTGATCTCAACGATAAAAGAAGCACTGGAAGCGGCAAAAAATGATCAGGCAGATTCTTTCTTGAAATTCCATACGTATTGGTCTATCTTGCATGGATTGGTATCTATACAAATGATTGATAAAGATGGCAAGCCGGATGCCATTAAGAAAATGATCTTAAAAGATGCGATGGAAGGTTTTGGCAAGTCTCTTGTAGTGTAAGAAAAGATAAGAATGATTATATTTAATCCCAATTACATTTTTAAACCAATTTCATCAAGTTATGAACAGATTATTTAATACAAATTACAACCACCGCAGCCTTGATGCAGGCTTGTTTATTTTACGTGCGGGTATTGCAGGATTAATGCTTTCCCATGGTCTTCCTAAATTAAATGGTTTACTGGCAGGTGGCGAGATACAGTTTGGTGATCCAATTGGCGTAGGCCCTGCAGCATCGCTGGTACTGGCTGTTTTTGCAGAAGTATTTTGTTCCGTATTATTACTGTTTGGTTTAGCTACGCGTTTAGCTGTGGTGCCGCTGATTGTAACCATGTTGGTTGCCTTATTAGTGGTTCATGCAGAAGACCCTTTTCAAAAAATGGAACCGGCCTTTCACTATTTGCTGGTTTATGTAGTTCTTCTTTTTTCTGGCGCTGGTAAGATTAGCCTGGATAGTGTGATTAGCCGCAGGCTGAACCATTCAAAAAGAGGGTTCTAATAACAATCTGCAGGTTAACTGGATGTTACAAGAGCAGTGCAGGCAATAATTAGAAATTAAATCGTTATAGTGTGGATGTTGAAGAAATACTATTTGATAAAAAATATATGAAAAAGATATTATTGGTTTGTTTTGTGGCGATAACGATGATGGGTTGCGGGATAAATAAACAGGCTCAGCAGATCAAAGCGTTAGAAAATTGTAAGTACAGAATTGTTTCTGCACAGAACTTATCTGTGGCAGGTGCCGATGTGAAGAAATTAATGTCTGGACAGGATATTAACCTGGCTAGTTTACCTGGTTTGGCTTTTGGGCTGTTAAGAAGAGATGTTCCTTTTAGGGCAACTATTAATATGGAAATTGCTAATCCAACCGGAAACCTGGCTGCTATTAACCAGTTTGAATATAAAGTACTGATCAATAAACAGGAATTAGCTACTGGTTTTGTAAATCAGGAAGTTAATGTTGGAGCAGGACAATCTGTAGTGGTGCCTGTAGACTTAAATGTAAATGTTTACCAGTTTATTTCTAATGCGAAAGTGATGTCTGAGATTTCAGAGTTTTTGCGTGGCGGTGCGGGTGGATCGGAAAGAAAAGGTTTGGTCACTTTAAAAATTAAGCCAAGTATTAAGGTTGGAAATACCCTGGTAAAATATCCTGGTTTTATTACCATTGATAAAGAAGTAAGCAGCAAAATTCTTCTCTAAATTTTGCGGACAGGATTGTTACTCATAATTAGTTGCCGGAAATAAGGGTACTGCGGTATTTTTAATTATTTTCGGCAATTAATATTACTGTATGAAGTATCGCTTATCTATCCTGTCTTTATTAATTGTATTCCCTTTTTTTACTGATGCCCAGTCTTTTGTGCAGTTAAATGCTGCAGAGATCAGACAGGGATTGTCTGGTTTGTCGGTTACGGGCAGTGTTTTATATATTGCTGCTCATCCTGATGATGAAAATACACGTTTGCTGGCTTATCTTGCGAAGGAGAAGAAAGTGCGTACGGGGTATCTTTCGCTGACCAGGGGAGATGGCGGACAAAATTTAATCGGTACCGAGCAGGCCGAATTATTAGGGCTGATCCGTACACAAGAGTTGCTGGCTGCCAGGAGAATGGATGGTGCAGAACAATTTTTTAGCCGTGCTAATGATTTTGGTTTCTCTAAAACTTCTGCGGAGACTTTTAAAATTTGGGATAAGGAAAAAATCCTCTCTGATGTGGTGTGGGTGATCCGTAAGTTTCAGCCAGATTTGATCATTACCCGTTTCCCGGAAGATGCCCGTGCTGGTCATGGTCATCATCAGGCGTCAGCTATCTTAGCCAGGGAAGCTTTTGTTGCTGCGGCAGATCCTAAACGTTTCCCTGAACAGCTTCAGTTTGTTAAAACATGGCAGGCAAAACGGATCGTTTGGAATACTTTTAATTTTGGATCTACCAATACCACAGCAGATGATCAGCTGAAATTGGATGTTGGGATATATAATGCATTATTAGGTAAAGGATACGGAGAAATAGCTGCAGAGAGCCGCTCTAATCATAAAAGCCAGGGTTTTGGTGCCGCTAAACAACGGGGCTCAGCGATTGAGTTTTTTAGCCCTATAGCCGGAGAAACTGCTTCAAAAGATCTTTTTGAAGGCATAAATTTCACGTTAAGCAGAAATAAGGGGACAGAAAAAGCACAACAGTTGCTAGATGCCATTAACCGCAATTATGATTCTGCAGATCCGACAAAATCTATTTCGGCTTTGCTGCAACTGAAATCTACAGTTAAAGATCTTCCTTTTAAACACCAGCAACTGGATGAGCTGATTTTAGCTTGTGCTGGCGTATGGCTGGAAGCTACTGCAGCGCAACCTGTTTATGGTTTGGGCGATCAAATTCCCGTGACCATCCAGGCGATATCACGTGTTAAAAAGGGGTTCCCTTTGAAAATTACTTTACAGGAGTTAAGCTCAAAAAAGGAAATAGATCTGGTGCCTAATGAAATGACTAGCGAAACTAAAACCATATCGACCAGTGCTATTGGAATTACACAGCCATACTGGCTGGAGAAAAAACATCCTATTGGTTCTTATGTAGTTGACTCGCTTTCTCATCTTGGTTTTCCAGAATTGCCTGCACCTGCTGCGGGGATCTTCAGGATTAAAATTGGCAGCCAGTTTATCGAGTTGATGCCGCCAATTGTTTATAAATATACTGACCCGGTTAAAGGAGAGATTTATCAGCCCTTGGTGATTGCCCCACCGGTTACTGCAACGATGACAGAGAAGTCTTTTGTGTTTAATAATAATACGCCTAAAAAAATTGCTGTACAGCTGAAAAGCTTTAAAGAGAAAGTAAATGGTGTTCTTGTACCCATGGTGCCTGCTGGCTGGAAAGTATCTCCTGAAAAGGTAGATTTTTCTTTGCTGCAAAAAGGAGCAGAACAGAATCTTGAATTTATAGTGACCCCAGGTGGCGATGTAGCTGGTGGTGAGTTGTCTATGACTGTTACAGTTGATGGGAAAACGTATCTTCAAGGGTTAAAAGTGGTGGGTTACGATCATATTCCCCGTCAAACTTTGTTTCCTTTTGCGCAGGCTAGGGTAGAGCGGGTAGACCTTAAAATGGCTGGCCGCAAGATTGGTTATATCGCAGGTGCGGGAGACCTTATCCCAGAGTCACTTACTCAAATTGGCTACCAGGTAAGCAGGCTGTCAGAAAAACAGGTGATCAATGAAGATCTATCTGCTTATGATGCGATCATTACCGGGGTTAGATTATATAATATTAACGAACAGATTGGCCTGATGCAGCCAAAACTCATGGATTATGTAAAAAATGGGGGAACGGTATTGGTTCAGTATAATGTGAATAATCCTTTAAAAATTACAGATCTTGGGCCTTATCCTTTCAAACTGAGCCGGGACCGGGTAACGGAAGAAGATGCTAAAGTGACTTTACTGGCACCAAAGCACCCAATCATGAATTTCCCTAACCAGATTACGGTCAAAGATTTTGATGGCTGGATACAGGAATTAGGCTTATATTTCGCTACGGATATGGATTCGCATTATACTCCTTTGCTGGGAATGAACGATACCGGAGAAAGCAGCAGCAACGGGTCATTACTTGTGGCTGATTATGGCAAAGGTAAGTATGTGTATACTTCGCTATCTTTCTTTAGAGAATTGCCTGCTGGTGTACCGGGTGCTTACCGGTTATTTGTAAATTTAATCTCTAAAAATACCAAAGACTAATGAAATCAAAACAGACTGATCAGGATCTGCCTCCATTTGTTAAAAGCTGGAAACAGTTTTATAGGTTGCTTGCTGGCTGGCTGGTTTTGCTGATCCTAATTTTTTACGTTTTTACCAGGTATTTTGAATGAGTATTGCAGATTGGGGAGTTTTAATATTTACGTTAGTCGCTATTGTATCTTACGGGATCTATAAAAGCCGGGGTGCCCAAAATATTGAGGGCTATTTGCTGGGTAATCAATCTTCGCCCTGGTATGCAGTTTGCCTTTCTGTGATGGCTACACAGGCTAGTGCGATTACTTTTCTATCGGCCCCAGGATTGGCTTTTTCTTCCGGGATGGGTTTTGTCCAGTTTTATTTTGGACTGCCGCTGGCGATGATTGTTTTGTGTATCACTTTTGTGCCTATTTTTCACCGGCTAAAGGTATATACTGCGTATGAGTACCTAGAACAGCGTTTTGATTTAAATACAAGGGCATTAACGGCGTTTTTGTTTTTAATCCAGAGAGGGTTGTCTACCGGGATCACAATTTATGCGCCTTCGATTATATTATCTACTATTTTAAATATCAATACCACTTATACTACGCTTTGTATTGGCAGTATTGTAGTGGCTTATACGGTATATGGGGGTACGAAGGCTGTTTCTTATACCCAGATGTTACAAATGAGCATTATTTTTTGTGGATTGTTTGCTGCCGGAATCATGGTGGTACATCTATTGCCAGGAGATATCGGATTTAGTAAAGCGATTAGTATTGCTGGTAAAATGGGGCGTACCAATGCGATTGATTTTAAGTTTGACTGGAATAACCCTTATACGGTATGGAGCGGGCTAATTGGCGGGTTTTTTCTCCAATTGTCTTATTTTGGAACTGACCAGAGCCAGGTGGGCCGGTATTTGACGGGTTCTTCTGTTGGCCAGAGCCGCTTAGGTTTATTGATGAACGGACTGGTTAAAATCCCGATGCAATTTTTAATCTTGCTGATCGGTGTATTGGTTTTTACTTTTTATCAATATAGTAGGCCACCGGTGTTTTTTAACAGCTTTGAATTAAATAAGCTGGAACAAAGTAGTTATAACCCACAGCTTAAAGTACTTAAACAAGAATATGAGCAGGCATTTAAAGATAAGCAAAAAGAAGTAAATAAATTGAGCACGGCCTTAGAATTGGCAGATCAGCCTGGGATAGACCGGCAGCGCATTGCTTTGCAAAAAGCAGATGAGGAAACTAAAGCGGTTCGGACTAAGGTGACTGATCTGATGATCAAAAATGATAAGAATGCTGATATTAATGATAATAATTATGTTTTCTTAAGCTTTGTAACACAGTATTTGCCAAAAGGGCTAATCGGTTTGCTGATCGCTATTATATTTTTGGCTTCTATGGGTTCTACCGCGAGTGCGTTAAATTCACTGGCTTCTACGAGTGTGATTGATATTTATAAAAGATTGATTAATAAAGATGCCGGGGATGAAAAGTATTTGAAAGCTTCCAGGTGGTCTACGTTAATTTGGGGAGTGATCTGTATTACCATGGCTTTGTATGCGGGTAAAATTGGGAATTTGCTGGAAGCGGTTAATATACTTGGATCTTATATTTATGGAACTATTTTGGGCGTGTTTTTGGTGGCTTTCTACCTGAAAAATATTAATGGGAAATCTGTTTTCTATGCTGCTATTCTTACCGAAGTGATTGTTTGTGTTTTGGGGTATAAAAAGGTGGTTGCTTATTTATGGCTTAACCTGATTGGTTGCTTGCTGGTAGTGGTTATAGCGGTGATCTTGCAACAGTTCTTTAAAAAGAAAAAGACCAGTCCTTATTAAGACTGGCCAATTCTTTCTTTCAGCTTTGATAGGAGCTGTAGAATAAAGCTTACGGCGAATTATTTTTTTGTTTGTGCTAAAAGCTCTTTGTTCAATTTAATGTATTCTGGGTTTTTGGCTTCTGTAGCTAATTTGATTCCTGCTTCAGCACTTTGAGCTGCTCCGGCTTTGTCACCCATTTTTAGTTGAAGACGGCCTTTCCATAACCTGATCCATGGACCTTTTTGATCTGCTGCTTCTGCGGCATTCATCCATTCCAAAGCTTTGTTTAAGTCCTTTCCGTTTTCCATGTAGTATTGTGCGGCTTGGAAATAAGGTTTTTTATCGCCCTTCATGGCTTCCTCAATACTAGCCATTACTTTAGTGTCGATATCTGTGGTTAGCTGTACAGGTACCATGGTATGGTCCCATTCCATGGCTAATACTGCTGTGGTAGGATGAACGTCTGTAAAATCAATCTTGAAGGTCTCTACTTTATCTTTTAAGGGAAGGGCTTTTACATTTACCCTTAAGACATCTTCTGATTCTTTGTACTCGTATGAACCCCATTGTTTAGTAATTTTATTAAGGATCACTGTCCATTCGCTTTTGCCTGGAATTGTGAATAATGCATACTCTCCTGCTGCAACTGGTTTGCCTTCAAAGCTAACGTCTTCAGAAAAAGTGATTACTGTAGCATTGTTTGCACCCGTTCGCCATACTGCGTTAAAAGGCTCTAACTCACCAAATACTTTTCTGCCTTTCATATTTGGGCGAGAATATTTAACGGTGATTTTTCCAAGGCCAAAGTCTTGGATAATGGTTTGTCCTGAACTTGGTTGTGGCATTTTTATGCCTTGTGCCTTCAGGTCTGCACTTAAGCAAATTGCCACAATAAGCATTGCAGTGATCTTTAATGTCGTTTTCATTTGATTTCTTTGGTTTTGTTTATACGAAAATACACTTATGTTTTGAATCTCAATCAAACCTTTTCTCACAAGAGATGTTAAGCAGTTGTGAATAAATAAAAACGAAAACAAAACTCTATTTTATGAAAACATTAAATTTATTTGGTCTGTTACTGGCAGCTGCCTGTACTTTTCAAGCTTGCAATAGTCCAGAAACACGTGGTACTGGAGATGATTCATCCATGGTGGATTCTGCGGGTACCGATACTACAGGAATGACTATGAATGATGAAGGCGGAAGTAGTAAAGATGCGATGCCCAAAGATGTGACTAATCAATCTAAAGTGGACAGTGATGAGGCTGATTTTATGAAAAAGGCTGCGGTTGGTGGTATGATGGAAGTGGACCTGGGTAAGATTGCACAGAAGTCTACGAATCCAAAAGTGAAAGCTTTTGCCACGCAAATGGTAGCTGACCATAGCAAAGCGAATGAGGAATTAAAGGCTTTGGCTTCAAAAACGGGCATTGTACTTCCATCTGATTATCCTGCTGAAGAGAAATCGCATATGGATATGATGAAAGAAATGACTGGTGCTGCATTTGATAAGCATTATATTGATATGATGGTAACGGATCATGATAAAACTGTTGCGCTGTTTAAAACTGCTCAAACTTCACAAGATGAGGGAGTAAGTAATTTTGCTAAAAAAACTTTGCCGGTAATTACCGGGCATTTTGAAAAAGCAAAAACTATTCAGGCCGGATTAAAATAGGTTTCAGTTTTTTCAGCATAAGCGGATAGCGTATTTACTTAAATTGAATGTGATTTAGGTAAATACGCTATCTGCTTTTTTGTATTCGCTAACTCTAGTTTAAAATTGATAACCTGTTTATAGGTTTAATTTTTAAACAACCCTAGCTAACAGAAAGATTCAAATCTTTTGTAATGATCTTTAATGCTTCTTCTGCCTTTAATAATTGATTTTGAAGGTCATGTGCAGCGATACCAGTACTCATTTTTAGCTCCGGTACTAAATTTCTGTAATAGTTGATCCCATTAAATAGTTGTGCACTGAATTTTTCAAAATACTTAGTCTTCTTTGTATTTAGCCCGTCAAGTTGCGCAGAAAGATCTTTCTTCAGATAATCAACATATAAGTTCAGCTCATTAATAAATAAGTTTGGCCTGCTCATCTTAAAGGAGATGGCTTCTCTTCCGTAAATGTGGCCCACCATTTCTTTTAAGGTATATGCTTTTGAAAAATAAGATAGATTGGGGCCGGGACAAATACTTACAGCCTTGTTCTCCCTGGGTTTTAGTATGTTATTTTTAAGATAGGCTGACGCACAAAGGCCTTCGCATAAACAGATCTTTTCTGTAACCGCATCCACTTTTGCTTTCAATACTGCTGGCTCCATTTCTTCTGATTGGAGTTGTTTGATCTTTAAATGCTGGTATTCCCTGGAAGCCGTACAGATTGGCTGGGCAGTAAATTCTGTGTTTGTAGATAAGAATTTTTTAATACAAGGGCTGCCTGGACGGCCTTTTTCTATCCTGGCTAAACGCTGCTCTTCTATGGTGCTTTTTTTGAAGTTGTTAAACAAAATGCCTAAAGGAGATGAATTACTCGCATAATAATCATCAGCCGTTGCTGTAGATAAGGCATCTAAAGTATCTTTATCTACATTAGTAACTTCTGGTACCAGTAGAAAAGGGCTGCCCCAGCCAGCGGCATCCAGCTGGTAATAATTCATTAAAAAGGTATGTTCATCTGCAGTCCCAATCCCCCCTTGGGCAGTGATCTTTAAAGCCGGTTTAAATAAAGTTGAAAAGCCTTTGGCTTCTAAGGTACCTTTATACAGGAGCAGCAATTCATGATAGAGCTCATTTCTCTTTTGCTTAAATTCTTCGAGGATTGGCCCCAGCAGTAATCCCTCTGTTGCAAAAGCATGGCCTCCACAGTTTAAACCAGATTCTACCCTAAATTCATTGACCCAAAGCCCTTTTTTTGCCAGCATTTTTGCCTGGATTAATGCAGATCTGAAATCACTCACTTTTAGCGTGATTTTCTTTTTGATCTCTCCAGAAAGGTTGGGGAAAAAGTCTTTACAATTTTCCATATAGGTATATAACCTTGGGTTTAACCCGGCGGATATCACTACAGAGGATTGAAGATTGCTGTTTCCAAAGCCACGCATCGCCGCTAGGGCATCGGTATAATCGTTGCCCATTGGATCGCCAATGATACTGAAATTGGCTTTATCTACTTTAGACATGATATTGACATCGATATCGCCAGTTCTCATCAGCATACGCAACTGTGATTGTAGCTGATCTTTAAGACTTCCATCTTCTAGCAAGAGCATTTCTTTATACCGGGCTTTTAATCCTGAATTTTCCGGAAGCAGCTCAAAGTAAGTATGGATATCAGTACCGGGCTCAAAACTATTATTTTTTAATTCTTCAAATTGCTGATCTACTAATCGCTGGATCAAATTGAGGTAGGCTGTGATCCTGTTTGCCCGGCTGTCTTCTTCTTCTTTTTTAATCAGGACGTAGCTGATCCCGCTGGCTTCGCAATGAAATTTCCGCATTCGTTCTGTCAGTTCATCGTCTACAATAGAAAGAACGGAAGAAATGCCATATTTAGCAACTTTTAATGGTGTATCTATGGAGTAGCCTAATCCTAAAACGGGGATATGAAAAGTATGGTTCATGCAATTGTGATTTAACTATAGGATGGCAAAATAGCGTAGAAATCCCAATCTAAAATATGATGCTGGTCATGGTTTTGGGTGATCTATGTTGGCAGGCTTAATGACGCAGATCATAAAAATCGGGTTCCAGATCATAGATATTTGTTACCATAAACTTAACAAGCATGGTAACTAAAAGATTAACGATTTATATTTTCGGATTTACCTTATTAATCCACACGGCAGTACTTGTCCTGACAATAGCTGCCATTTAGCTATATTTGAATAAAATTACCGTATGGAAAATGCAAGGTTATTAGCGGCTATTATTGAGACTGCCATCGATGGGATCATTACAATTGATGAACGCGGGACAATGGAAAGCCTTAATCCTGCAGCACTTAAACTGTTTGGTTATAAAATGGAAGAAGTGCAGCATAAAAACATTTCCATGCTGATGCCAGAACCGGATAAGAAGTCACATGATGGCTATCTGGAGCATTATAAACATACTGGAGAAAGACATATTATTGGTACCGGACGTGAAGTTAAAGGATTAAGGAAAGATGGTACTACCTTCCCTTTCCGCCTGGCGGTGAATGAAGTGCAGTATGAAAGCCGTAAAATCTATACGGGTTTTATCCATGATTTATCTAAGGAGAAAGAGGCGGAGGAACGGTTGCAGGAATATGCTGCTGAACTGGAAGGTCTGGTAGAAGAACGGACTAAATCATTAAAGAAAACGGTGACTGCCCTGAGGGAGGCAAAAGAGGAAGTTAGCTTATCGCTGGAGAAAGAGAAAGAACTGAACCAGATGAAAAGCCGCTTTGTTTCTATGGCTTCTCATGAGTTTAGGACGCCATTAAGTTCTGTACAGCTTTCTTCTTCGCTGATTGAAAAATATGCCCAGCCTTTTGAGAACAAACACATCGAAAAACATGTGCATAAGATAAAAAATGCAGTGGGTAACCTGACTACGATCCTGAATGATTTCTTATCGTTAGAACGGTTAGAAGCGGGTAGGGTAGAGCCTGCTTTTCAGTCTTTTGACCTGGTGAAACTTGCTGAAGAGATTACAGAAGAAATGCAAATGATTGCAAAGACAGATCAGAATATTATTTATCAGCATACGGGTTTGGAAAGTGTAGTGATGCTAGACCAAAACTTATTAAAGAATTGCATGATTAACCTGATCAATAATGCGATTAAGTATTCTGGGGAGAATACTTTTATTGAGTTTAATACAGAGATTAATGACAAGCAATGTATTGTCACGATCAAAGATAATGGAATCGGTATTCCGGATACTGATCAAAAACATTTATTTCAGCCGTTTTTTAGGGCACATAATACAGGAAATATACCAGGGACCGGGCTTGGACTAAACATTGTACTCCGTTATGCGGGCTTAATGAAGGGTGACTTGCAGTTTGAAAGTAAGATTAACCAGGGAACTACTTTTATTCTCTCTTTTAATAAATCGGTTCTGCCACAAGAACAAAATCAGGGGGTTGTTTAACGACGAATTTTAAATATGAAGATACAAAGGATACTGATTATTGAAGATAATGATGATATCAGGGAGAGTACTGCCGAGATATTGGAACTGGCAAATTATGAAATTTACCAGGCTGATAATGGTAAAACTGGTGTAGAACTGGCTAATAAACATTTGCCTGATTTGATCCTTTGTGATATTATGATGCCTGAGCTGGATGGATATGGGGTGTTGTACCTATTGAATAAAAACCCGCAAACTGCTGCTACTCCTTTTATCTTTTTAACGGCTAAAGCTGAGCGGATGGATATGCGTAAAGGAATGGAAATGGGAGCGGATGATTACCTGGTGAAACCTTTTGATGATGTGGAGTTGTTAAGCGCCATAGAATCCAGGTTAAATAAGAAAGAGAAACAAGAGTTGTTTTACAGCAAATCAATTGATAAGTTAACTAACCTGGTTGCCGGAAATGCCGGGATAAAAGAACTCGATAAACTGATGCTGGACCGTAAGGTGCGGAGCATTAAAAAGAAACAAATCATTTATTATGAGGGGGATATGGTTTCGGGGATTTACCTGGTATTGAGCGGGAAAGTGAAAACCATTAAACTGACTGAGGATGGCAGAGAATTGCTTACAGGAATGTATGGGGCGGATGAGTATTTTGGCATCCCTGCATTGCTGCTGAATGAGCCTTATGCAGAAACGGCGGAAGCTTTAGAGGATACCACGGTGTGCCAGCTGCCTAAAGAAATGCTGGAAGAGCTGCTTAACCGTTATCCGGATGTGGCCAGGCAGTTTATCCATATTTTGTCTAATAATTTATTGGAAAAAGAAGAGCAGTTGCTGCAATTGGCCTATCATTCTGTTCGCAAGCGGATGGCCGAGGTGCTGATGCGTTTATGCAAGCAGGAAAAACAGGATGGCCAAATCATTTTACGGATTTCAAGAGATAACCTTGCTGCGATGGCAGGTATGGCTACCGAAACGGTAAGCCGTATTTTAAGTGATTTTAAGGATGAAAGTATTATTGAAAGAAAGGGCAGCCAGATTGGAATCCTGGATCAGCAAAAGCTGCAACAAATGAAAAACTGATCAGCATCATATTTATGGCTGACTAATCTCATTCCATAACGGCAGCTTTCCTGCTAATTTTGATTTATTATCAAATCAATTTAGAATGAGAGTCGTAGCCTATAGTATAAAGTCTTTTGAAAAAGAGCCGCTGGCGATAGCCAACCATAAAAAGCATGATATTACGCTAATATCTAACGCGCTAAGTGCTGAAACAGCGAGTTATGCAGAGGGAAAGGAAGCTGTGATTGTATTTACCGATGATGAAATCTCTGAAACGGTGATTAATAAACTGGCTGATCTGGGGGTTAAATTTATTGCCACCCGCTCTACTGCAACCCAGCATATTGACCAGCATGCCGCAGCAGCCCGTAATATTAAAGTTGCGAATGTTCCTGAACTTTCGCTGATCAATGTCTCTATAGAAGAAATGCCACTTGCGCTGGCTAAAGAAACGATTCTGAACCTGGATAAATGGCAGCAAAACCGCTGTTTAGGAAATGCTTGTGTATGCTCCAGGGCTTGTGACCAGGTAAAGCTTAAAAATCCTGAGCATGAGTAATAAAGGATTAATCTCGAAATATCAGGTTGCTGCACCCAGGTATACCAGTTACCCAACTGTGCCTTACTGGGATAATGATGGTTTTGACCAGCAGAAATGGGCCACTGCGGTTCGTACTTCTTTTAACCATACCAATGCAAAGGATGGCATTAGTTTGTACATTCATTTACCTTTTTGCGAAAGTCTGTGTACCTATTGTGGTTGTAACACACGGATTACCCGTAACCATAAAGTAGAAGAACCTTATATACTTGCTGTATTAAAAGAATGGGATACTTATCTCCGGCTTTTTTCCGATAAACCTATCCTTAGAGAACTTCATTTAGGAGGGGGCACGCCAACTTTTTTTAGTGCCCAAAATCTTGATTTGCTAATTAATGGAATCCTTAAGCAGGCATTGGTGCACCCCGAAGCAGAGTTTAGCTTTGAAGCGCACCCTGCAAATACTACTGAAGCACATTTGATTACTTTAAACCAGCTTGGTTTTAAAAGAATTAGCCTGGGGATCCAGGATTTTGATCCCAGGGTACAGCTGGCTATTAACCGGATACAGACTGTAGAAGAGGTAGATTTGATTACTAAACAGGCAAGGGTTATGGGTTATAATTCAGTTAATTATGATTTAATTTATGGTTTGCCTTTGCAAAATGTAAATGGATTAACTGATACGATTGAATCGGTGCTGCGGTTAAGACCAGACCGGATTGCCTTTTACAGTTATGCACATGTGCCTTGGGTGAAACCTGGTCAGCGCAAGTATACCGAGCTAGATCTTCCATCCTCTGCAGAAAAGCAGCAGCTGTATGAATTGGGCCGCGAAATGCTAAAAGCAGGTGGCTATACTGAAATTGGAATGGATCATTTTACGCTGGAAACTGATAGTTTATATCTGGCTGAAAAGGAAGGCAGGCTACACCGTAATTTTATGGGCTATACCCATCAATATAGTAAACTGATGATTGGTTTGGGCGTGTCTTCTATCAGTGATAGCTGGACTGGTTTTGCGCAGAATGTAAAGAAAGTTGAAACGTATATCAGTTTGGTGAATGAAGGTGAAATTCCTGTGTTTAAGGGCCATATCCTGGATCAGGAAGATTTGGTGATCAGAAGACACATTTTAAATTTAATGTGCAAAGGGGAAACTTCCTGGGCATTGCCTGCTGAGCAACATCCGGCTTTGCTGGAAGGTTTAAAACGGATGGAGCTGCTTGCTGAGGATGGCTTGGTTACCTTTGACGGGCCGCAGTTGAAAGTTACTGTATTGGGTAAAAGGTTTCTTAGAAATATTTGTATGGCTTTAGATTCGAGGCTTTGGGCCAATCAGCCGCAAACGCAGTTGTTTAGTATGGCTGGATAAACAGTTTTTAATGCTTAGTTGCATTCAATTACTGATCCGGCCTTTGCCGGACTTAAATAGGGGATGCCTAGGCTGGCCCCCCTTAGCAGGAACCATATACCCAGGAATAACATCAGGTAAGGCACTATTTTGTTGATCTTCTTTCTGAAGATGGCAGTAGTGAAACCCACACTTACCCCGGCCAAAAACATCAAAGGCAACGTACCTATCCCATACCAGAACATATAGATTACTGAACTGTTTACATTGCCTGTATTTAATGCGCCAGCTAGTGCCATGTAGACAAAACCGCAGGGCAGAAAACCATTGATCATACCGATGATCAGATGATTTGCTTTATGCTTTAGGGCATAGGCAAATAATTTATGGAATGGTTTTAGAAAGATAGAGTTGGCGTTGCCAGCAGAAAATTTAAACAACCTGGAGCAGGCCGCGATAATAATTAAGACCCCAGTTAGGATACTTAGCCACTGCTGGATATCTGCCAGCCAGATTTGCCTCCCTATGAGTCCAATGAGCACGCCTAGCAAACAGTAAGAAATAATCCGCCCAAATTGGTAGGAGAGTTTATTTATCACCAGGAAACCCCAGCCTTTTTTTAAGGATGGAACTGCAAAAGCTAAGGGCCCGCACATTCCCACACAGTGTACACTGCCGAGTAAACCGATCAGGAAGGCGAGGTATTGATCACTCATTTCAGGTTAATTTCTTGTTCGTATAAATAGTTTTTATCCTGGCTGGTCCAATTTATAATTAAGCGCCATGACCCTTTTTTTAAATTGGAGGAAGGGATAATTACCTGGTTATTCACATTGCTTTTAAATGGCAGGGATTTGTCCAGGCTTTTATCCGCACTGCGCATTAGTTTTAGTGTTCCTGCAGCATGCGCTTTAAAAGTGAGTAAGAGCATAGCTTGATTAATGATTATTGTGGGTTTAGCATGATCGGTTTTGGTTTGTTCTTTCAGATCGTATACTTGGTTATAATTGATCCCTTTTTCATAGTAATCATTATCAACCAATGCATCTTTTTTACTGCTAAACATGATTACCCCCATTGCTACAATAAAGATCATAAAAGAGGCAAGCCCCAGTATTATTTTAGTTCCCCAGTTCATCTGATTAATCGTTAGGTGGTGCAATAAATGTGGTTTTAAAGTGATCTGCTTCTTTCCCGTTTGACAAAAGCTTAAAGCTGATGCCGGATTTGTATTTTTTGATGGCCGATTGGGGCATGATCACAAAAAAAGTGATTTTTATACTGCTGCCTGCGGCTATCTTGTTTTCTTTTTGTATGTACTGGATCTTCGCCTGTTGATCATCGGGTATAATTTCAAAACTCAGGGCTGCAGTGGTTTTATTAACCAGCTCTGCATTATATAAATTGCTTACAGTATGATCTTTTTCCCGAAGCTGATATAAGGTGCCGCCAGCTCTTAGTATGGTGGTTTGTACATCGGTCCTGCTCCAGAGTAAATAACTAAGCGTGCCTGTAAGAAATAGTAACACGACCATATATCCATATATCCGCTTGTTTAAATAGAATGTTTTGCGCGAGGCAATTTCATCTTCTGACTTAAATCCGATGAGCCGGGCAGGACGGTTAATCTTTTCCATGACCATATCACAAGCGTCAATGCAGGCAGTACAGTTTACGCATTCCATTTGTGTACCATTGCGAATGTCTATGCCTGTAGGACAAACCTGTACACATAATTTACAGTCGATACAATCTCCTTTTACCTGGATTTCATCTTTTATTCTTTTACCCCTAGGCTCACCGCGGATATAATCGTAAGCAACAATGATACTTTGATTATCCAGCAGTACGCCTTGCAGCCTGCCGTAGGGACAAACAACGGTACAAACTAATTCCCGCATCCTGGAAAAAACCAGGTAGAACACGAGTGTAAAAACACAGATAGAAAGGAAGCCGGATAAATGAAGTGCAACGGGTTCGGTAATGATCTTAATTAATGCATGACTACCGATCACGTAAGACAGGAAGATATTGGCGATTAGAAAAGATATGGTTAGAAATAAACTATGCTTAGCCGTTTTCTTTAGCAATTTTTCTCTGCTTAAAGGGCCTTCGTCTAGTTTCTTTTGCTTTACAGGATCACCTTCTATCCAATGCTCAATCTTTCTGAAAACCATTTCCAGGAAAATAGTTTGTGGACAGGCCCAGCCACAAAATACGCGGCCAAATACTACGGTAAATAAAACGATAAAGACAATAAAAGTGAGCAGTGCCAGTACAAAAAGATAAAAATCCTGCGGCCAGAAGATAATGCCAAAAAAGACAAACTTTCTTTCCAGCACATTTAGCAACACCAGTTGCTCGCCATTCAATTTTAAGAATGGCGCAGCAAATAGGAGTGTGAGAAAGAAATAGTTTAATCCAGCGCGGTAACGGTATAGTTTACCTTTAATGAGTTTTGGATATAACCATTTTCTCTTCTTTCCATCATCAGTTATCGTACTGATCTGGTCTTTGAAACGGGCAGGACTTTGTGACATTTATTCTTTGTTACCCTGTGCGGCTTTTGCCCCTGCAGGTTTGCTTCCTTGTAGCGATAAAACATAATTTGACAAGTCTGCGATCTGCTGTGCACTGAGTGATTTTTCCCATGCGACCATGCCTTTCTCAGGAACACCATATTTTATGGTTTTAAATACATCTTGTATTTTACCGCCATGCAGCCAGTATTCATCGGTTAAGTTAGGCCCAACAAGCCCTTCAGCATGCTCGCCATGGCAAGGGGTACAGCGACTGGTAAATAAACTTGCCCCATTTTTGAGTACGGCGGCGTCTTTACTTTGTACCACATTGTTCTCATTTACTGCACTGGCAGCATTGACTGGGTTAGCTAGAAATGTGGCTTTATCATCTGCGGCCTGCTGTATTTCTGCTACGTATTCTTGCTCTTGTGATTTTCCGTAATGAAATACATGGTAGTTCAATAAATAGCCGGCACCAAAAATGATCGTTCCGTAAAAAAGTACCATGAACCAGGCCGGTGTAGGATTGTTTAATTCTGCAATCCCGTCAAATTTATGTTCCATTACCAGGCTGCTTTCTTCCTCCAGTGGTTTAAGCTGCATGAGCTTAGTCCAGATGGTGGGTTTCTTTTTTTCTAAAGCCTTTAATGCCTCTTGCTCCAGCCTTCTGATCTCTTTCTGTTCTGGAGTTGCAAAAGTGGTTGGATGAGCGAGTTCTCTAACATAGATTTTCACTACCCTAAGCATGAGTATCGCTACGCCAAGTACCATGATAGCGGTAACCAGCATGACAATAACCAGGATATCTATTGATGAGTTGCCTGTAGACCAGCTGTTGTTAACTACTTCTTTCATCTTTGTCTTCTTTTATAGGGAGTTCACTCATGTATTTAATTTCTTCCTTTTTAATGGTCAGGATATATACCCCTACCAGTATGAAAAATAACAGGAAGATGCCTAGTGAGCTGAGCAGATACCCCTGGTTTCCCTCAGCATTTTCTAAAAATTGCTTGAACATGTCTTTAAATGTATTTATGTTACTTTGCTTTAATATCTGTTCCTAAACGTTGCAGGTAAGCGATAATCGCGATGATCTCTCTATCACTTTTGACTTTAATGTTGTTTTGCTGCAGATCTGCTGTAATAATTTTTGCTTGTGCTGCTAAATCTGCATTTGCTTTGTTTTCATAACCAGTTTCATAAGGAACACCTAAGGAGCGCATGGCGTTAATTTTTGAACGGGTCGTTGTGGTATCTAATTGTTGATCAACCAGCCATTCATAGGGAGGCATGATACTTCCTGGTGACATGGTTTGCGGATCAAATAAGTGGTTGTAATGCCATGCATTTCCATATTTTCCACCTTCGCGCTGTAAATCTGGACCGGTACGTTTTGATCCCCATAGAAATGGATGGTCATAAACAAATTCTCCAGCTTTGCTGTATTCACCGTATCGCTCAGTTTCTGAACGGAACGGGCGGATCATCTGCGAATGGCAGTTGACACAACCCTCCCGGATATAAACATCCCTGCCCTGTAACTCTAAAGGTGAATATGGTTTTACACTAGAAATGGTCGGTATATTGGATTTGATAGTAAAGGTGGGCATCATTTCTACCATGCCACCAATTAAGATCACCACCAGGGAAAGACCTAAGAACAATAATGGTTTGCGTTCTAAAAAGCGGTGCCATTTTTTGTCAGTTCCCTGTGCAACAAATACAGCAGGTAAAGGATTTGCTTCTGCAGCTTCATTGGCCACCAGTTTTCCGGCTTTCATGGTCTTGATCAGGTTATAGGTCATCACGATTACACCGGTTAGGTATAATGCTCCACCTAAAGCCCGCATCATATACATAGGAATGATCTGCAATAAGGTTTCCAGGAAATTTGGATATTTTAATACGCCTTCTGGTGTAAATTCTTTCCACATCAGGCCTTGGGTAAATCCGGCAAAATAGAGTGGTACGGCGTAGAATATAATTCCTAGTGTACCTATCCAAAAGTGGAATGAAGCCAGTTTTACAGAGTATAATGTCGTGTTGTAAATTCTTGGGATCAGCCAGTATAATACGGCAAAGGTTAAAAATCCGTTCCATCCTAATGCACCTACGTGTACGTGTGCAACTATCCAGTCGGTATAATGTGCAATGGCATTGATTTGTTTTAAGGCGAGCATGGGGCCTTCAAATGTGGCCATCCCATAACAGGTAATACCAACTACCATAAATTTTAATGTTGGATCTTCCCTTACTTTATCCCATGCACCACGCAGGGTAAGCAGTCCATTGATCATACCGCCCCAGCTTGGTGCAATTAACATGATGGAGAATGCAGTACTAAGTGATTGTACCCAGGTTGGCAGTGAGGTATATAATAAATGGTGAGGGCCGGCCCAGATATAAATGAAGATGAGTGACCAAAAGTGCAGTATGCTCAGTTTATAAGAGTAGACAGGGCGGTTGGCCATTTTTGGGAGATAGTAATACATCATCCCCAGGTAAGGTGTAGTTAAGAAAAATGCAACAGCGTTGTGTCCGTACCACCATTGTACCAAGGCGTCTTGTACCCCGGCATAGACATAATAACTTTTGAAGATAGAAATTGGCAGTTCAATGGAGTTAACAATATGGAGTACGGCTACGGTTACAAAAGTAGCGATGTAAAACCAGATGGCTACGTACATGTGTTTTTCCCTTCTTTTAAAGATGGTACCGAACATGTTAATTCCAAAGACGACCCAGATGAGCGTGATTGCAATATCAATCGGCCACTCCATTTCTGCATATTCATGCGAGGTGGTAAAGCCTAAAGGTAACGTGATTGCAGTGGCTACAATAATCAGTTGCCAGCCCCAGAAGTGTATTTTACTGAGGACATCACTAAACATCCTTGCTTTTAATAAGCGCTGCAGTGAATAATAAACGGCCATGAAGATGGCATTACCTACAAATGCAAAAATTACCGCATTGGTGTGTAAAGGCCTGATCCTTCCAAAGGTGGTGTATTGCGTACCCAGGTTCATTGCGGGTTTGAAGAGCTGCATGGCAGCTAGCAGGCCTACCGTCATTCCAATTATGCCCCATACTACTGTGGCTATGGCGAAATTTCGGACGGTTTTGTTGTCGTAGTAAAATTTTTCAGTCATGAGAAAAATGGTGTATTGGTTATGTGGGTAAAATTAGGGCCTGGCATTATTGCTGGGCGTGATAGCAGTTAGCTTTGCGGGTGATCTTCATCACTTTCTTCTTCAGGTGCTGGCTCATCATCAAAGAGCATTCTGATGGAAGGAGTATAGAGATCATCATTTTGCCCGGTTTTACTGGCCCAAAAGAAAGCAAGTAGAAAGAGAAGCGCCAGAATGATGCTAAACCCTAACAGCAGGTATATAATGTTCATAATAATTTGTTTTTGTGTGCGTAAAACCTAGCGGTAAGACTGGTGAAAAGAATGATGGTCACTGTGCTTAGAGGCATTAATATTGCTGCCATCAATGGAGAGAGCAAACCTTGTACGGCGAAAAATAAGCCTGCTGCATTATATAAGATGGAGATGACAAAGCTCATATGGATTACTTTTACGGCATCTTTTGCTTGCTGCATAAACTGTGGGAGCTTATCAAAAGCTGCTCCATCTAAAATGCCATCACAGCCGGGAGAGAAATTGTTGATGTCATCGGTAACAGCTATGCCCAATTCACTTTGTTTGAGTGCGCCAGCATCATTTAATCCATCGCCAAGCATCATCACCTGGGCACCTGTTTGCTGCAGCTTTACAATATAATCGAGCTTGTGCTGCGGACTTTGTTTAAAGTGCAGCTGCTGCGACCCTGGAAAGAATGGTGCTAAGCGTTTATAATCATGGTCTTGGTCACCAGAAAGCAAATGGAGGTCTTTTTGCTGTCCAAGTTTTAAAGCCAATTGTTTAAAACCTGGCCTCCAGCGTTGTTCTGAAACAAAATATCCGTGATAGTTACCGTCAATTATAAGGTGAACTACACTGCCTTTATCTTGTGTGTTGAGGCCAAGGAAGGTAGCACTTCCCAGTTTAACTTTGCAGCCATTGACTATACCGCTGATTCCCCTGCCTACCTGTTCCCTGTATTGATCTACTGGATAAACTGTATCCAGGTTAAGCCATTTAACAACCTCTCTGCTTAGGGGATGTCCCGAATTTTTAGCCAAATCACTTACTAATTGTTTTTCTGCTGACTGCAGTTTGCCTGTAAACTCAAACCCTTTGGCGGCTGGATTAGTGATTGTGCCTGTTTTGTCAAATACAATGGTATCTATCCGCGCTAGTTCTTCAATTACCGCAGTGTTTTTTAAATAGAATTTGTTCTTATCAAAGATGCTTAATACGGCAGCTAAGGTAAAAGGTGAGCTTAGGGCTAAGGCACAAGGGCATGCGATAATCAGCACTGCGGTGAAAGAGGCTATTGCTTTGTTGAGATCGGTGCTGATCCAGAAAAGTCCGGCTGCGAAGGCTACAATTAACAGGACAATACTGAAATACTTACTAGCGGTATCACTAAAAGTCTTGATCGGGTTTCTTTGTGCTGCAAAGGCTTCATTGTTCCAAAGTTTGGTGAGATAGCTTTGCGAAACAGGTTTTACTACTTCTAATTCAATTGCACCTGCAATTTGTCTTCCGCCAGCATATATTATTTCACCTAAAACTTTATCCACTGCTAAAGATTCTCCGGTAACAAAACTAAAATCAAGTTTAGCCTCTCCTTTTAAGAGTATTGCATCTGCAGGAATAATCTCGTTACTGCGAATCAGGATTCTGTCTCCCGGTTTTAACTCATTTAAAGGTATTGGCTGATCTTTACCATTTGCTATCCGCGTTACCGCTACCGGGAAATAAGAACGGTAATCGCGTTCAAAAGATAAATAATGATAGGTGCGCCGCTGCATCCATTTACCAATCAAAAGGAAAAATACCAGCGAGCATAAAGTGTCTATAAAGCCAGAACCGGTATGGGTAATGATTTCTGCAGCTGAACGGATAAACATCACTGCAATACCTAATGCTAAGGGAAAATCAAGGTTAAGTATGCCATTTTTAAGGTTGGTCCAGGCAGAAATAAAGTAATCACGGGAGCTATAGAGCAGCACTGGAAGGGAAAGCGCCAGGTTAATCCAGTTAAAGAAAGACCGGTAATTTTCTTCAAAACTGCTGAAGCCAAAATAATCAGGAAAACTGAGCATCATTACATTCGCGAAACAAAAACCTGCCACTGCAATTTTCATGATCAGATCCCGTTCAGAATGGTCGGTTAACTGTTTCTTAACTACATCTTGCAAGCTAATCATGGGCTCATACCCAATGGCAGTTAACATTTCTACTACTTTACGAAGGGTGATTTGCTGGTTTTTAAAAGTGATACTTACCTGTTTTTTTAGAAAATCAATACGTGATTCTGCAACTGCAGGATTGATCTTATGTAAATGTTCCAGCAACCAGATACAGGAACTACAGTGTATCGCAGGAATAAATAAGGTAATTACTGTTGTTTTCTCATCGGTATAATCTACCAGGTCTGCTGCAATACCTGGCTCGTCCAGGTAATCAAAATGCTGCGGCGCCTTTTTCTGTGATTGTCCCGGAACATCATTGTATGCATAATAGCTATTTAAATTATGGCTGGATAGAATCTGGTAAACACCTTTGCAGCCTAAGCAACAAAATTGCTTGTCGGCCGATAGATAAGGAGTTGCTGGAAGATCATCCCCACAATGGTAACAGCTAGTTTCCACAGACAGACTTATTTTTTCTTTCATCCTGAAATTCTTATCTTCCAAAAGTGAATAATCTGTCTTATATTTAAAATGATAACGAAAACGTTAAAATGTGACGAGGATCACTTAAATTATAGGTAACTAACTTTATTTATTTAATTTAAAGAACTTAAATTGGGAGTTTTAACGTATGTCTATAAGTTAATTATAGTTAAACTAACAAAAATTAAAGGATAAATACTTTTTTCGACGATCCCCCATAATGAATAAAAACAAGATGCAATCTGTCTGGATAAGTTTGACAGGTGGAACTGATACGCATAGACTGGAAGCAAGAATATTTCATGTGACCTGTATTTTTACGATCCTGCTATTTTCTTGTAGCATTGGTTTTAATTATTTGATAGGCTTATATACACTTTCCCTATTGCTTGTCCCAGCGGTGGCCGCTGCGTGTTTTGTCTATTATCTATCAAAATTTAAGTATAGGCATCATTTGGCTGTTGCTATTTTTTGCGTGATGGGCAATCTTCTTTTTATTGCGTTTTTCTTTAATAACTCTGGTATAAGCGGCCCTGGCTTACTGATTTATCTCCTTTTCTTTTTCCTGGTGATGAGTATTGTACCGGTAAATCAGCGTTTAATCTGGATGGTAGTTAATATTACCGTGGCGGTGATGCTGATTGTTTATCAGTATTATCATCCAGAGAAAATCCCCTTAAATTATAAAGATGAGGCCAGCCGGTACCTCGATTCTGGATATGTGTATTTTTTTACGCTTGTTATTATCTATTTTATCATTACTAGTATTATTAATAACTATAACCGGGAGCGGCTGCTTGCCGTGCAGCGGGCAGAAGAACTGGAAAAATCTAATCAGTCTAAAAATAAGTTGTTCTCTATTTTGGCGCATGACTTGAAATCTCCGCTTAACTCCATTCAGAATTTTTTAGAGATTTCTCTGGAAATAGATATAGAAGAGCATGAAAAAAGGATAATAAACTCTAGCCTGCTAAGAGAAACGCAGTATACCCGGCAATTGCTAAGTAATTTACTTTCCTGGAGCAAAACACAGATGGATGGTTCTATTGTTAAGCTGGTCAGGTTGGAACTGGATAAGGCATTAGCACCAACGTTGTTATTACAATCTAGCTTGGCCGAAGAAAAGAGCATTTTGTTAAATAACTATATTTATAAGAACATCCACGTTATTGCAGATAATGACATGCTGGAGCTGGTGATCAGAAATATGGTGAGCAATGCCATTAAATTTACTCCCGCTGGTGGACAGATTAATATCTCCTGTGAAATTCATGGTGCGGAGTGCTGGATTAAAATAGAAGATACTGGAGTAGGAATTGCCAGCAAAGATTTTAATTCATTATTTTCACTACAGTCTGAAAGCACTTATGGAACTAATAATGAAAAAGGCGTGGGTTTAGGATTGGTTTTGTGTAAAGAATTTATTGCCGCGCAAAATGGACGCATCTGGGTAGAAAGTACGGTAAACGTGGGTACTGCATTTTTCATCAGCCTTAAATTATCAGGCCATGCAGATTTATTTCCATTACATTTGAATTAAACGTTTTAATGCAGACATTCGCAGCACAAAAACTATAGTAATTAATATGGAAGATCACAATGACCTGTCACGTTTTGGTGTTGACTTTAAGGAAAGAGTAGAAAACGCGCTGGCTTGTCTGAAAAAAGGTCGGGGAGTACTTGTTGTAGACGATGAGAGCAGGGAAAATGAAGGAGACCTGATTTTTCCGGCAGAGAGTATGACTGTTGCTGATATGGGATTGATGATCAGAAACTGTAGTGGTATTGTTTGTTTATGCCTAACGCCAGAAAGGGTTGATTTGCTTGGGTTACAGCCGATGGTGCATGTTAATACCAGTAAATATCATACTCCTTTTACCGTCAGTATTGAAGCAAAGGAAGGAGTTACTACTGGTGTTTCTGCTGCAGACCGGATCCAGACTATCAGAACGGCAATTGCTGATCAGGCCAAACCTTCAAATTTGGCCAGCCCTGGTCATGTATTTCCTTTAAGGGCAAATCCTGAAGGGGTTTTTGGAAGAAGGGGACATACAGAAGGAAGTATAGATTTAGTGGTACTTGCTGGTTTTAGGCCTATGGCAGTGCTTTGTGAGCTGACTAATGAAGATGGAACAATGTCACGTCTGGCAGAAATTTCAGCTTTTGCCGAGCAACAGGACACCACGGTGGTTTCTATTGAAGATATTTTTCAATACCGGTTATTGAATAAGAATTAGGTTATACAATTTTCATGAGCTCTTCCATAAATAACATCGCTGATTTTTTTCGGTACACTCCTTTTTGCCATAAAATATAGGCTTGTTTATACAATTCTTTTCCGGAAATTGGGATGGCAGTAAGGCTATCCCAGCTTCCAATTGCTTTTTCATTAATGATTGTTGCCCAATTTCCGGATTCTACCATAGAGAGCAGGGAATGGACGTCATTCATTTCAATTTTGATATTGGGAGAGATGCTGTTTTTCCGGAAAATCTCATTTAGTAAATCACGCGAACTAAAACCGTTACTAGGCAAAATGAGCTCTAGTTTACCTAATTCTTTTAAGGTGATCTTCTGGAGTGATGCTAAGGGGTTCTTTTTAGCCACTACCATCATGATCCTGGAAGAGAATAGGGGCTGCATATCTAATCCACCGCTATCTGCTTGCTCGTGAAAAGCAAGAATAATATCGAGATCGGCGGCTCTTAACTTGTTTTCTAATGTACTCGCTGTTCCATATTCTACGTGGATCATAATGCCTGGATATTTCATAGAAAAAGGAGTTAATGCGGGTAATATCAGATAACTAAATGCATAAGTTACCCCAATCCTTAGTTCTCCGTTTACCATATTTGCCAGTTCAAATATCGCTTGTTTAGATTTTTTAATATCAAGGATGATTTGCCTGGCATGGATAAGAAATATATTTCCTGCTTCTGTTAAACGCACTTGTTTGCCTATGCGGTCAAACAATAACATGCCTAGTTCATCTTCCAGCTGTTTGATCTGTTGTGATAAAGTAGATTGTGTCACAAATGAAGCTGCCGCAGCATCTGTGAAATGCAGCATCTCTGCCGCTTTTATAAAATAACCGAGTTGTCTAACTTCCATAACCGATCGTTAAAACTAATCAAAATCATTAAAACAATCAATTTTATAAATTGATTGTGATTGCCGAAATTTGCTGGTGTAAAACATACACCTCGCATGACTATTTTCCGATCACTTAAATCACGTAATTTCAAACTCTTCTTTTATGGACAATCTATTTCCCTTATCGGTACCTGGATGCAAAGAACGGCTGTTAGCTGGCTGGTTTATCAGCTTACTGGTTCTGCACTTTTACTGGGGGTAGTTGGTTTTGTGAGTTTGATCCCTTCTTTGGTTCTTTCCCCTTATGCCGGAAGTTTAGTGGACAGGCATAACCGTTACCGGATCTTAGTGATTACCCAGATTGTATCTATGTTACAGGCAGGGGCATTGGCCGGAATTATATTTTTCGGATATAGCAATATTATTTTTATTGTTGGCTTAAGTTTGTTGCAAGGGGTTATTAATGCTTTTGATGTGACTTGCAGGCAATCTTTGATGGTAGAGCTGGTAAATGATAAATCGGATCTGCCTAATGCGATTGCCTTAAATTCTACGATGACTAATTTTGCACGTATTGCCGGACCAGCAGTGGCCGGGATTATCATCAGTACTTTTGGTACGGATGTTTGTTTTATCGGTAATTTCTTAAGTTATATCCCGGTATTGATCTGCTTATTTATGATGCGTTTGGATACGCCGGTGATTGCTAAGCCGTTAAAAGGTATTTGGACTGAACTGGAAGAGGGATTTAGGTATGTGATTGGTGACAAGGAATTAAGCAGCTTAATTTTAATGTTAGGGCTGAGCAGCTTATTTGTGATTCCTTTTAATACGCTGATGCCGATTTTTGCTAAAGATATTTTTAATGGGGATGCAAAAACTTTTAGCTGGTTTGAAAGTGCCGCAGGACTGGGCTCAATTATTAGTGCGGTATACCTTGCTAACCTTTCACATAGCAATAACCTGATTAAAATTATTATGGTTGCTGGTGGTATTTTTGGAGGAAGCTTATTGCTACTGGCTTATGCTCCACAATTGCCAGTTGCTTTGATCTTTATGGCTTTGTCGGGTGTGGGGATGATGGCTCAGACTTCAGCGATTAACACCTATATTCAGACGCATGCGATTCCTGAAATGCGGGGCAGGGCAATTAGTTATTATGTAATGGCTTACCAGGGAATGATTCCTATAGGTAGTTTGCTAATAGGCTGGTTAGCTAATACGATTGGGCCAAGGTCTGCGGTGATGGTAGAGGGTTTAATCGGATTAACTGCTACAGGCCTGTTTGTATGGTACCGAAACAGAAATGTAGCAGTTAAAATGATGCAGCACTAAACTGCGAGTCCGCCAAACATGCTGAATAGAATAATGGATAAGACAATAGAAGTGATGATGATATACAATTTGTCTTTTTCCAGAATAAAGGAAATGAGCGAAAAAATGATCCTGATAATTGGTGTGGCAATCAGGACCACTACGCCTAACTGGATAATCTCTGTGGCACTTCCTGTTTTTAAACCTTCAATGATCCCGGTCAGGCTAGTAAAGCCGGCTGGTTCTCCATTAAATTTAGTGTAATTAGGGATCCCGGAACCGTGTTGGTATAAATACCAGATTCCGCCCACAATGGCTACTAGCCCAGAGATCAATACTCCATATCTTAAAACCTGGCCAATGAGCTGTTCCACATCGTAGTCGGTTATTTTCTTTGTTTCTTTGGTTTTCATTGGATTAGAATTTATGGTTAATACCGTTGTAGATCATGTTTAGGGCGATTAGCGTGATCGCAACACTAAAGATCATTTTTAATGCTTTTACGTCGATCTTCATTAATAGCTTAGATCCTGTAAATGCTCCTGCAAGTACACCGATAATTACAGGAAAGGCAATTCCCGGATCAATATATCCCCTTTGTAAATAGACTACTGCACTTGCAGCTGCGGTTACGCCTACCATAAAATTACTCGTGGTGGTACTTACCCTAAATGGTACCCGCATAGCCGTATCCATAGCGAGTACCTTTAATGCACCAGAACCAATCCCCAACAGGCCCGATAACATCCCTGCGACAGTCATTACTGAAAATCCTGCACCAATATTCTTTAGTTTATAGGCAACGGGCCCATCTTTTGATGGATAACTACTGTTTAGCTTCAGCGTATAAGAGAGTTTACTTCCTTCTAATAAAGCGGCTTCATTTTTCTTTCTCAGGGTCATGGCTGCTGAAAATATCAGCATTACGCCAAAAAGGATGGCTACGATATTAACCGGGGTGTATATGGCCAGTACAGCACCCAGTACTGCACCTGCTGTGGTGGCAATTTCAAGGAACATTCCTAAGCGGATATTGGTAATGCCTTCTTTTACATAGGCACTCGCAGAACCTGATGAGGTAGCAATGGAAGCTACTAATGCTGCACCGATGGCATAACGAATATCTACATGGAAGAATAAAGTAAGTAATGGTATGATCACTACGCCGCCTCCAAGGCCGGTTAATGAACCTGCTAGTCCAGCAAGATAAGCACCCAATAAAAGGATGAGGGTAAAAGTTAAAATAGTCATATTAATAATTGTTTTCTAGTATGTTTTTGATTAGCTGATCTGCTACTTGCAGATCTTTTTGAGCAATAGCTGATGCGAGGTCTTCATGCATAGCCTGGCTTTGTTCAAAATGTACAATATCATCCTGATCTCTCTCTTTAAAAAAATTGCGGATTACTGTAGTGAAATTTTGATAAAGGTCCAGGAGTACATTATTTCCTGAAGCTTTGGCAATGCTAATATGAAAGCCGATATCAGCATCTGCACATTTCTTTTGTTGTTTGGCTCCAATTGCTTTTTTTCGCTGGGCAAGCAATAGCTGCATGTGCTCCAGGTCTGCGGCAGTCCTGTTTAAACAGGCCAGTCTGACAATTTCTTTTTCTAATAAAGCACGTACATTATTGATTTCTTCAAATTCAGCACGGCGCAGCCGGTGGGAAAGGGATTCCTCTTTGATTTTTGAAGCGACTATTGTGCCATATCCTTGCTGAACTTTAAGGATCCCGGTCATCGCAAGTGTTTTAACAGCCTCTCTGACCGAAGACCGGCCTACCCCGTAAATCTCCATTAATTCTGGTTCTGCCGGGATTTTTTCTCCTTTTTTTAGTTTTCCTGATGCGATATCATTTTTTATTGCAGTGCTTACTTTTTCTGAAAGTTTCATCTTTTTTGTGTTTTAAACATCTGATGTTTCAAAGGTATGTCAATCGTATTAAACATCTGATGTTTGTATTGGTATTGTGACAATATTATTACTTAATCCGCTTAACTGATTTTAATAAAATTTCTCTTTTAATAAAAAAAACTATACGTTTACAAAAACTTTAGGGGTGCCTTGTGCTGAGATATACCCTTTGAACCTGATGCAGTTAGTACTGCCGAAGGGAAAAGTAAGAGCAACTGCTTTGTTGTTTTTTCATTCCTTATACAGGCCATTCCTATAGTTTAAAAAAAACGGAAAGAATGGAAATAACTGTAAATAATCAAATCCATATTATTGATCACCCTTGTTCTGTAAACCAGTTAATTACTGCTGTTTTACAAATTTCGGCAACCAGTATCGCTGTTGCCGTGAATGAAACTGTTGTGCCCAAATCTGATTGGTTACAACATGCGCTGCAGCGCGGGGACAGGATCATTCTGATCAAAGCTATCCAGGGAGGATAATTTCAATTTACCTAACAATTAATCAAGTATGAAAACAGAAAAAACTCCAAACGGAGAGGCCATCAGCAGGACACCTTTCCCCGCATCACGTAAAATTTATGTAAAAGGACAAATTCATGATATTGAAGTGGCTATGCGTGAGATTAGCCTCAGTGAAACAAAAATCCACAATGGGTTTGGTTTAACAGAAAAAAATCCACCGGTAACTATTTATGATACCAGTGGGCCTTATACTGATCCTGATGCGGTAATTGATGTGAAAGCAGGTTTGTCCAGGATCAGAGAGAGGTGGATCACTGATAGAGAAGATGTAGAAAAGCTGGGGAAAATATCTTCTGCTTATGGAACCGAACGGCTGGCTGATCCCGACCTGGATGCTTTACGTTTTGCTTTTCAGCATCAGCCTTACCGGGCTAAGGCTGGGAGTAATGTGACGCAGATGCATTATGCGAAAAAAGGAATAATTACTGCAGAAATGGAGTATATCGCGATTAGGGAAAATCAAAGGATTGAGCTGATTAATGAACAGCTTGGTGAACAGGCTGCGATAATGAACCACCAGCATCCTGGAAATAGTTTTGGTGCAAATACACCTGCAGGATTGATCACTCCAGAATTTGTTAGACAGGAAGTGGCAAGCGGCAGAGCAGTAATTCCTTCCAATATCAATCATCCAGAATCTGAACCGATGATTATCGGACGCAATTTTTTGGTAAAGATTAACGCTAACATAGGCAATTCGGCAGTTACTTCTACTATCGAGGAAGAGGTGGAAAAAGCAGTTTGGGCTTGCCGCTGGGGTGCAGATACAATTATGGATCTGTCTACCGGAAAAAATATCCATGAAACAAGAGAATGGATCATCCGCAATTCGCCGGTTCCAATTGGAACGGTACCAATTTACCAGGCGCTGGAGAAAGTGAATGGAAAGGCAGAAGATTTAACCTGGGAACTTTTTAGGGATACGCTGATTGAACAGGCAGAACAAGGGGTAGATTATTTTACAATTCATGCAGGAGTACGCTTGAGATATGTTCCGTTAACTGCTAAAAGGATCACCGGAATTGTATCTCGTGGTGGTTCTATTATGGCAAAATGGTGCCTTGCCCATCATCAGGAAAGTTTTCTGTATACCCACTTTGAAGAGATTTGTGAGATCATGAAAGCTTATGATGTTTCGTTTTCTTTAGGGGATGGTTTAAGGCCGGGGTGCCTGGCGGATGCAAATGACGAGGCGCAATTTGCAGAACTGGAAACTTTAGGTGAGCTAACTAAGATTGCCTGGAAACATGATATTCAAACGATTATTGAAGGGCCTGGCCATGTTCCTATGCACCTGATTAAAGCAAATATGGAAAAGCAGCTGGAACATTGCGGAGAAGCACCATTTTATACTTTAGGGCCGTTAACTATAGATATTGCCCCTGGTTATGATCACATTACTTCGGCTATTGGTGCGGCCATGATTGGCTGGTATGGTACCGCGATGTTGTGTTATGTAACGCCAAAAGAACATTTAGGCTTACCCAATAAAAAGGATGTGAAAGATGGAGTGATTACTTATAAAATTGCTGCTCATGCTGCAGATTTAGCTAAAGGTCACCCTGGAGCACAATATAGAGACAATGCCTTGAGTAAAGCGCGTTTTGAATTTAGATGGGAAGATCAGTTTAACCTTTCTCTTGATCCCGATACAGCAAAGGAGTTTCATGATGAAACCCTGCCTGCTGATGGGGCTAAGATTGCTCATTTCTGTTCGATGTGCGGGCCAAACTTTTGCTCCATGAAAATTACACAGGATGTGCGTGAATATGCAGCTAAACAGGGATTGGATGAAACTGCGGCATTGGATAAGGGGATGCAGGAAAAGTCTCGTGAGTTCACTGAAAAAGGAAGTGAAATTTATTTGTAATGGAACTAATTGTGGTTACCCCGCCTGGTTATTTTGAGGGAGAAGGGGCTTTAATTAATGCAATCTTTGCAGCTGGTTTGCCTTTGCTCCATCTCAGAAAACCCGGAAATGACCTTAAGCAGTTTAGAAAGCTGATGAATGAGATACACCCCTCAAATTATCCGTGTATCGCTATTCATCAGCACCATGAATTGGCGGAAGAATTTATGCTAAAGCGGCTTCATTTTACCGGTCAGGCCAGAAAAGAAATGCTTGCCGGAGAAGGGGAAGAATTGGTTAAACAAGGGTTTGTTTTAAGCAGCTCTATTCATACGCTTAACGATCTGGCTGAACTGGCTAACCTGGATTATGTTTTTTTTGGCCCTGTGTTTAACAGTATTTCCAAAGTTGGTTATCAAAGTGCGTTGGAAGCTGATTTTGTTTTTCCCCCGCATGGGATCAAAGTGTTTGCAATAGGAGGGGTGATTGCAGATCAGCTGCCAGCGCTGAAACGGATGAACTTTGATGGGGCGGCTGTGCTGGGTTCTGTTTGGCAGCAGGATATTCCACCGCTAAAAGCGGTTAAAAATCTGTTATCTGCCATAAATAAAATTGAAAATGAAAATAGATAAACTACATTATATCTCACAGGCAGCGGCTAATGGTTCACACCTGATCGCGATAGAAAATGTACTCAAAGCTGGTTGTAAATGGATACAGTTAAGGGTAAAAGAGCAATCTCAGGCTGTTGTTCTTCCGCTTGCCATGGCGGCGAATGTATTATGCGAAAATTATGGGGCAAGGTTAATTGTGAATGATTACCCTGAAATTGCCTTACAATCTGCTGCCTTTGGGGTACATCTGGGTCTTGCTGATCTGCCTATTCCAGAGGCTAGAAAGATTGTTGGTATAAATAGGTGTATTGGTGGTACGGCCAATACTTTTGAAAATATCGTGAGTCGTGTAGCAGAAGGGGCGGATTATATTGGTTTAGGCCCATTTCGTTTTACGGCTACTAAAAAAGATCTCAGTCCGGTATTAGGGATGGAGGGGTATATCAGGATCATGAAACAGGTTAAACAAGCTGGGATTAGTATTCCTATTATTGCGATTGGGGGGATTGTGCATACAGATATTGGCGCTTTACTGGAAACTGGCATCCATGGGGTTGCTGTTTCAGCATTATTAACCAATCATCCTGATTTGCCTAAACAACTGAACCTGTTAAAACAGGAGTTAAATTAAATTCAAAGGAAATCGTATATGTTAACTATAGCAGATAAAGTATTCAGTTCTCGTTTATTTACGGGTACCGGAAAATTCAGTTCAGCTGATCTGATGGGGAAATCTATCCTGGCATCTGGTACTGAATTAGTTACGGTAGCCTTAAAAAGGGTAGATCTAAAAGAGAAGGAGGATGAGCTCTTGAGTCATCTCAATTATCCTCATATTAACCTATTGCCCAATACTTCTGGGGTGAGAAATGCTAAAGAAGCAGTTTTTGCGGCTCAGTTAGCCAGGGAAGCATTGGAAACGAACTGGATAAAACTGGAAATTCATCCTGATCCGAAATACCTGATGCCTGATCCTATAGAAACGCTTCTGGCGACAGAACAGCTAGCCAAATTAGGATTTATCGTATTGCCTTACATTCATGCAGATCCTGTTTTATGCAAGCGTCTGGAAGATGCGGGGACTGCTGCTGTGATGCCATTAGGTGCGCCCATTGGAAGTAATAAAGGATTGAAAACGATAGATTTTCTGGAAATTATTATTAGTCAGAGTAATGTGCCTGTGATTATTGATGCAGGAATAGGGGCACCGTCTGATGCAGCAAGAGCGATGGAAATTGGTGCTGATGCGGTATTGGTCAATACGGCAATTGCAGTTTCCAGAGATCCTGTGTTGATGGCAGAGGCTTTCAGGATAGCTGTTATTGCAGGTAGAATGGCTTTTGAAGCTAAATTAGGTTTAATCAATTCAACTGCTGTGGCGAGCAGCCCTTTAACTTCTTTTTTGGATGAGTAATACATTTAAAGATCTTTTTGATACGTATAGCTGGGAGGAAATTAGCAAAAGTATTTATGCTAAAACTGATGCAGATGTATTACAGGCTTTGAGGAGTTCTAAACGAACATTAGAAGATTTTAAGGCATTGATTTCTCCGGCTGCTGCGCCTTATTTGGAACAAATGGCACAGTTGAGCCGGCAGCTTACCCTAAAAAGGTTTGGTAAAGTGATGCAATTGTATGTGCCGCTTTATCTTTCTAATGAATGTAATAATATCTGCACTTATTGTGGCTTTAGTTATGATAATAAGGTGAAACGTAAAACTTTGTCTTCCATAGAGATCATGCAAGAGGTAGCGGCTATAAAAAAAATGGGTTATGACCATGTTTTGCTGGTTACAGGGGAAGCTAACCAATCGGTTCATACTGCTTATTTTAAAAAAGTACTGGAACTGATCAGGCCTCATTTTTCTCATATTTCTATGGAAGTGCAGCCTTTGGATACGGCAGATTATGAAGAGCTAATCCCTTATGGGTTGCATACGGTGCTGGTTTACCAGGAAACGTATCACCAGGAGGACTATAAAAAGCATCATCCTAAAGGGAAGAAATCAAATTTTGACTACCGGTTAGAAACACCAGACCGGATTGGAACAGCTGGTATGCATAAAATGGGATTAGGGGTGCTGATTGGATTGGAAGATTGGCGTACTGATTCTTTTTTTACTGCTTTGCACCTGGAGTACCTGGAGAAGAAATATTGGAAAAGTAAGTATAGTTTGTCTTTTCCACGCTTGCGTCCATTTAGCGGCGGGCTGGAACCTAAAGTGGAGATGACAGACCGGGAGCTGGTTCAGCTGATCTGTGCTTACCGGTTATTAAATGAGGAGGTAGAACTTTCTATTTCTACCAGGGAGTCTATCGTTTTTAGGGACCATATTATTGGCTTGGGTATCACTTCGATCAGTGCAGGTTCAAAGACAAATCCTGGTGGATATTCCGTAGCGCCTTCTTCTTTAGAGCAGTTTGAAATTTCTGATGAGCGGAGCCCGGATGAAATTGCGGCTATGCTCCAGCTTAATGGGTATGAGCCAGTCTGGAAAGATTGGGACAATGGATTGATGCTGTAATAACCCTGCGGTAAATTATTTTGGTTCGCTGATGGGCTGACGCAGAAAAAAGTATTCATTTTTGTGATCGGCAAAATCTCGAAAATCAGCAGAACCCTGCATCTCTTCAGGGAAATCTTTAAAGTTTTCTGGAGTGATATATTTCCAGGTTACGCCATTGGATTCTTGCAGGGACAATATTTCTATAGGGAAATTAAGGATAAACTGTGTTATAAATTCTTTTTTACTGGCAGTCCATTCTTTTGTGCTGCCCAAGTTACGCGGCCAGATATATAATTTATGTGCTTCAATCGTTTTTCCTGCTGCATCTATATAAGAAGATTGTTTCAGGATCAGGTCGCTGATATTTACTGCTTGAATATCTCCGGATAAATTACCGTCCTTTTCATTAATTATAATAGCCTTTGCGCAAAAGAAAGGAACGCTCATGCCTTCTTGCTGAATTTCTTCGGCCTCGCCTGTAAAAACATACTTACCTTTTTGAAGTTGAAGCGGCTTTTCATTTGAATTGTGTTCGTTTTTATCAGGCATATTCGGTGTTTTTTGTAAAAATACCGAATTAATGACTGCAATCATTGTTTTGGTAATAAATTGATTTAAACAATGACATAAGAATGTAGGTGTTTTGAAAACATAGCACATTTATTGTTGTTTCTTCAGCAAGTAATAACATTAAAAAGTACTAAACTATGAGCCTTAACCCAAAAAAAATAGTGATTGTTGGTGGTGGATTTGCAGGGGTAAATCTGGCAAAAAAACTGTCTGATCATGATGATTTTGATATCGTTTTAGTTGATAAAAACAATTATAACTTTTTTCCTCCTTTAATTTACCAGGTTGCTACGGGGTATCTGGAAACTTCCAATATCAGTTATCCATTCCGTAAACTTTTTAGAGGAAAAAAGAACTTTATTTTTAGGATGGGTGAGCTGGAAGAGGTTTTTCCGGAACGTAAAAAGCTAATGCTTTCTACAGGAGAAATTAGTTATGACTACCTGGTTTTTGCTACTGGTTGTGAAACTAATTATTTTGGTATGGAGAGCGTGGAGAAAAATGCTATCCCGATGAAAACAGTATCAGATGCCTTGCAATTGAGGAATACCTTATTAGAAAGGTTAGAACAAGCTTCTCGTGAAACTAATCCTGAAGCGCGTAAAAATTTGTTAACTGTGGTTGTAGCTGGCGGCGGGCCAACCGGGGTAGAGATCTCTGGTATGTTTGCCGAAATGAAAAGAACAATCGTTGCTAAAGATTATCCGGAGTTAAAAGGTGCCAGCGGAGAAATTTACCTGGTTGACGGGTTGAAGTCTTTACTTGCTCCTATGAGTGAAAAATCGCAGCAATATACTTATGATACGCTTACAAAAATGGGGGTAAAAGTTCGGTTAAATACGATGGTGAAGGATTTTATTGATGATGTGGTCTATTTTGCGAATGGCGATACGATTAAATCTAAAAACCTGATCTGGGCGGCTGGGGTAACTGCCATTGCATTTAAGGGGATCCCTGAAAAAGCTTATGGCAAAGGAAAGCGAATGGTAGTTGATGCATTTAATAAAGTGGAAGCTATGGATGATGTTTATGCCATAGGCGATACCTGTATACAGGTTACGGATCCAAATTTCCCGCAAGGTCATCCGCAAGTAGCCCAAGTTGCCATTCAGCAAGGTGAAAATTTAGGTAAAAACCTGATTAACAGCCTCAAAAATGAAACATTAAAACCTTTTGGTTATCATGATAAAGGGTCTATGGCTATCATTGGCAGAAACAAAGCTGTAGCAGAACTGCCAAAGCCTAAGCTGTTCTTTAGCGGTTTTATTGCCTGGGTAATGTGGTTGTTTATCCACTTGCTGTCCCTGGTGAATTTTAGAAACAGGATCAAGACGCTGTATAACTGGATGATTGCGTATTTTAGTAAAGACCAGTCCCTGCGGATGATCGTAAGGCCTGCCACCAAGATAAAACCTCTGGTTGTTAAATCAACTGAAGTATAATGATACGGTTGAAAAGAAGATAGCAATAGGATAAATATTACATTGTTCAAGCAATTTACATTGAAAATCTGTCGCTTAATAGGTGATTAGGCTTACTTTTGCTTTTATGGATGATTTCTTTGCAGCCCGGCTCCAGATGGCCTTTTCTTTAGGCTTTCATATTGTCTTTTCCTGTATTGGTATGGTGATGCCTTTTTTCATGTGTACTGCCCATTATCTCTGGTTAAAGAAGAAGAAAGCAGTTTATTATGATGTCACTAAGGCATGGAGTAAAGGTGTGGCTATATTTTTTGCTACTGGTGCAGTTTCAGGTACTGTATTGTCTTTTGAACTTGGGCTGCTTTGGCCAAAGTTTATGGAACATGCCGGGCCTATATTTGGGATGCCTTTCTCTTTAGAGGGTACCGCTTTTTTTATTGAAGCTATCGCACTTGGTTTTTACCTCTATGGCTGGAACCGTTTTAACCCATGGTTCCACTGGTTTACTGGCTTAGTTGTTGGAATTACCGGGTTATTATCAGGTATTCTTGTTGTTGCGGCAAATGCCTGGATGAATAGTCCTGCTGGTTTTGATTTTGTAAATGGCCAATATTTAAATATTGATCCAATGAAAGCCATGTTTAATGCTGCCTGGTTTTCTGAGGCCTTACATATGTGTGTAGCAGCTTTTGTTTCTACTGGTTTCGCCGTTGCAGGGGTACATGCCCTGATGATTTTAAAAGGTAAAAACGTTAATTTTCATCATAAAGCATTTAGAATTGCTGCGGTATTTGCTTGTGTTGCAGCTTGCCTTCAGCCGGTTAGCGGTGATATTTCTGCAAAGGATGTGGCTAAACGGCAACCTGCTAAACTGGCAGCGATGGAAGCACATTTTCATACAGAAAAAGGGGCTTCTTTAATCATTGGCGGTATCCCGGATACTGCGTCTAAGACTGTTAATTATGCCCTTAAAATTCCAAAAGCCTTAAGTTTTATGGCAACCGGAGATTTTAATGGGGAAGTGAAGGGCTTAGACCAGATCCCTAAAGAAGACCATCCACCGGTTATGGTTACCCATTTTGCTTTCCAGATTATGGTGGGTTTAGGAATGGCTATGCTGGGGATTGCACTAGTTTACTTTATCGCCCTGCTTAAAAAGAAAACATGGCTGGATAGTAAATGGTTGCTAAAACTTTTTGTGATCGCTACCCCAATGGGATATATTGCTTTAGAAGCAGGCTGGACAGTGACTGAGGTTGGCCGTCAGCCCTGGATAATTTATGGTGTAATGCGTACAGCAGATGCGGTTACCCCAATGCCGGGTATCGCGTATTCATTTTATCTGTTTACAGCAGTATATATCTCGCTGGCTGTTATTGTGGGCCTTTTACTGTTTAGGCAGATTACAATGGTTGGCAAACTTTATGATTCATCTTCAGAAAATAAAATATAAATAGCAATGGTATATGTAGTAATTGTTTTTCTCTGGACTGCCATTTTGTTATACATCTTGCTGGGTGGGGCTGATTATGGCGCAGGGATTATTGAGTTGTTTACCTCTAAGGCTAACCGGCCTAAAACACGCCGTAAAATGTATGAGGCTATTGGCCCGATTTGGGAAGCTAATCATATGTGGCTGATTATTGTGATCGTTATTCTTTTTGTCGGTTTCCCTAAAATATATACGACGGTTTCCATTTACCTGCATATTCCATTAGTTTGTATGTTATTGGGGATTATTGCCAGGGGAACTGCTTTTGTTTTTAGAAACTATGATGCCGTTAAAGATGATATGCAAAAATTATATACGCGGATCTTTGTATTATCTAGTGTAATTACCCCATTTTTCCTTGGGATTATTGCTGCAAGTGCGGTGTCTGGCCAAATTGATTTGCAGGCACGTGATTTTCTTTCAGCTTATGTTTTTAGCTGGTTAAATTGGTTCTCGGTAACTACCGGACTATTTACTGTAACTATTTGTGCTTATTTGGCTGCGGTATTTATTATTGGTGAAGCAGATAACAATAAAGATGTTGTGCATTTTACAAAAAAAGCAAGACATATGATCTTTGTGGTTATGGCTGCAGGTGCATTGGTCTTTATTGCCGCTTACCTGGAAAATATTCCATTGCTGTATTGGATATTAAGTGACTATCCAGGTGTAATTGCTATTGTGCTGGCTACAATATCTTTGGTGATCATGTTTTATTTCCTGAATAAAAATAAGCCAGTGATATTACGATTGCTTGCGGGTTTCCAGGTTTCTATGATACTTTTTGCGGCTACCTATAGTCACTTTCCAGATATCGTGTTACTTAAAGGTGGGGAAAACCTTTCTTTACTTACCCACCAGGGGCAATTGAAAACTATGGAAACTTTAGGTTATGCGTTACTTATAGGCAGTGTTTTTATTCTTCCTGCATTGGTTTACCTGATTTACAGCTTTCAGAAAAAGAAAGATGTGCCTGCCGGTCATTAGTTATTTTTAATTTTTATATCAGTTCAGTTATTTTTTATGGAAGAATCCGATTTTTTGAAACTCAGTAAATTAACAGAGGGAGATTACGAAGCATTTTTATATGATTGTGATGGTACACTGGCAGATAATATGCCTGCCCATACAGAAACTTATGTAGCGATCGCCAAGCAGTATAATGTGGTGATAGACCCGGCAATTATCGATGAATTAGCGGGTTGGCCAATTGCGAATGTGGTAGAAGAATTAAATCTCCGTTATCAGTCTGCGATGGACCCGGATGAGTTTAGGGCTAGAAAGGCACAGCTTTTTCAAGAGGAGTATTTGGATAAGGTTCTTCCGATTGCCTATGTGGTAGAACATTTGATAGCAAATTCAAAAAGGGTACGTATTGGGGTAGTTTCTGGGGGTGACCGTGTTGCCGTACAGCGTACATTGGATAGTATTGGGGTGAGTGAATATGTGGAGGCACTGGTTTGTGCAGGTGAAACGCCAAAGGGTAAGCCTTTTGCTGATCCGTTTTTAAAAGCCGCAGAATTATTAGGTGCAGATCCTGAAAAATGTCTTGTATTTGAAGATGGGACACCAGGGGTGTTAGCTGCTGAGGCTGCTGGAATGCATTGGGTAAGAATTGATCAGTTCAAATTTGGATAAAAGCATATGTGCTGCATATTAGCGCATATTGGTAAAACGATTTTTTGTGACGAAAAACCACCAAAAGGTGGTTGGGTTAATTTATTTTAAAACAATATTTTTTATCTTTAAAAACTTCTAACCAGTTTTCAATGGCCAGCCTGTTGAGAGCAAATTTTGAATTTAAACAGCAAATGAATAAAATGTATCTACTCGCCTTGCTTTTTCCATTTGGGACAGCAGCAATGGCGCAGCAAAAACAACCTTCGGCAACGGTTTATACTACCGCGCAAGGCTCAGACCTTCGCTTGTCTAATACAGGGGCCCTAACTTTTACGGATCTTAAGCAACCTTTAGAAACTCAGGTATGTATTTTTGTAGACCCCTCCCGGACTTTCCAGACTATGGTTGGGATTGGTGGGGCAATTACTGATGCGACAGCAGAAACTTTTGCCAAACTTCCTAAAAGTGCGCAAAAAGAATTTCTCTCTGCTTATTATGATAAGGAAAAAGGAATAGGATTTACACTTGCCAGAACCAGTATTCATAGTACCGATTTTTCAAGTGACAGCTATACGTATGTGAAGGATAATGATGCAGAACTGAAGTCTTTTAATGTGAAACATGATGAGAAATACAGAATCCCTTTAATTAAACAAGCTATACAGGCAGCTGGTGGTAAATTACCGATGTTTGTTAGCCCATGGAGCCCGCCGGCATGGATGAAAACTAATAATAGCATGTTAAAGGGTGGTAAGCTAAAACCTGAATTTAGGCAGAACTGGGCTAATTATTATACCAAATTTATTAAAACTTATGAATCTATGGGGATGCCAATCTGGGGGTTAACAGTTCAGAATGAGCCGATGGCAACTCAGACCTGGGAATCTTGTGTGTTTACTGCAGAGGAAGAGCGTGATTTTATAAAAGAATATTTAGGCCCGACCCTTCAAAAAGAAGGTCTTGCGGATAAAAAATTAATTGCCTGGGACCATAACCGTGACCAGGTTTATCAGCGCGCGAGTACAATTTTGAATGACCCTGAAGCGGCTAAGTATGTGTGGGGTATCGGTTTTCACTGGTACGAGACTTGGACAGGTAGCGGAATGTTATTTGATAACTTAAAATTGGTGAAAGAAGCTTTTCCTGATAAAGAGCTCATCTTTACAGAAGGTTGTGTTGAGAAATTTAATATTGATAGTGTTGGAAGCTGGGCTTTAGGTGAAAGATATGGTTATTCAATGATCAATGATTTTAACAGTGGTACAGCGGCATGGACGGATTGGAATATGTTACTTGATGAAAAAGGTGGCCCAAACCATGTTGGGAATTTCTGTTTTTCTCCTGTACATGCGGATACTAAAACTGGGAAGCTAATTTATACGAATTCGTATTATTATATGGGCCAGTTCTCTAAATTTATCCACCCTGGAGCGAAAAGAATTGTAAGCTCTTCTAACCGTGATAAATTGTTAACTACTGCTTTTGTTAACCCTGACGGGAAAATGGCAGTGGTGGTGATGAATAAATCAAATGAGAAACTGCCATACTATCTCTGGATTGGTGGTAAAGCAGCAGAAACTATTAGTTTGCCGCACTCTATATCTACTATCATTGTAGAATAATAATTAATCCTGCAAATACAGTGTCCCACACTGTATTTGCAGGATTCTTAGTAAATTTCAGTAGCTTCCTTCATTCTTGTGTAAAATCGCCGTTGCTTCTTTGCATTGGCATGGTTGATGGACATGTTTAATTTTCAATTTTGAAATTTCATGAGGCGCTGGTATCTAATTCTGTACGTTATCTCTTTTTTTTTGCTTTCTGGCTGTGGTCTTTTAATGAAAACCAGGCAAACAAATCACCATGGAGTAGCTGCTAATGATTTTGAACTTCCGGTAATTACCTATCCGAGTGCTGATGCGGATTCCAGAAAATTGCTGATTGTTTTTTCTGGAGATGGTGGCTGGCTTGATTTTGAAGACCAGTTGTCTGCAGGTTTTGCAGCGGCAGGATTTGAGACTATTGGCTTTAACTCCAGAACTTATTTCTGGACTGCCAGAACCCCTCAGCAGACGGCCGATGATATCGTACTGCTGATTAACAAATATGCCACCCGCTTTAAAACAAACCGTATTTACCTTTGTGGTTATTCTTTTGGTGCGGATGTAGTTCCATTTATCTATAACCGTTTGCCTGTATCGATGAAAAATAAGGTAGTTGCCTTACAGCTTCTGTCGCCATTTGCTTCCTCTGATTTTATGGTGCATACTTCAGACTTACTCAATATCGCCGGGGACGATAAACCTTATAAAGTGCAGCCGGAAATAGAAGCTATAAAAATCCCTGTATTTTGTTTTTATGGAGAGAAAGAGGAACCTAAGCCTATGGAAATGATTCGGAAAAGAAACTTTTCTCTTCGGTTTTTGCCTGGAGATCATCATTATGAACCAAGTGGTTATGCGGATATATTTTCTTCCATACAAGGCTTAAGAAGAAACTTATTATTTAAAAATTATCATTTATGAAAGCTATAGTCATTACAGAAATAGGTGGGCCAGAGGTGTTGAAATTGCTGGAAGTTGCAAAGCCTTTGCCCCAGGGTAACCAGGTGTTAATTAAAGTAATGGCCGCTGGCTTAAATAGAAGTGATGTGGTTTCCCGAAAGAGCAATTTCTACGGACAGACTGATGGTACTGAAATTCCTGGATTAGAAATTTCAGGCGTAGTCGAAGCCCTTGGCCCAGAAGTAAGAAAATGGAAAATAGGTGACCAGGTTTGTGCATTGGTAGCTGGTGGAGGATATGCAGAATATAGAACGGTTGACGAACGCATTTGTTTGCCTTTACCTGCTGGACTTTCTTTTGAAGAAGCTGCGGCGCTTCCAGAAACTATTTTTACGGTATGGGCTAATGTATTTAAAGTTGCTGGTTTTAAAGCTGGTGAAAACTTTTTAATCCATGGAGGGACGAGTGGAATTGGTGTTGCTGCGATTCAAATGGTAGTTGCGCTGGGCGGTAAGGCGTATGCAACAGCAGGAACGGAAGAGAAATGCAGGTTTTGTGAAAATCTTGGGGCTACCAGGGCTATAAATTATAAAACAGAAGATTTTGTTGAAGTATTGAAACCAATTGGGATTGATGTAATTTTAGATATGACCGGTGGGGATAATACAGTTAAGAATATAGAGATTCTTAATGAAGAAGGGCGCTTGACATTTATTAGCGCAATGACTGGCAGTAAATCTGAGATTGATATCTTTAAGATCATGTCAAAAAGGTTAAAGATTACTGGTAGTATGCTTAAACACCGGAGCGATGATTTTAAAGCGGAACTTGCAGCGGAGATCATACAGACGATATGGCCATTGGTTAATGCAGGAAAAATTAAGCCAATTGTTCACCAGGTATTCCCGCTTGCAGACGCTGGTGCGGCACAGGAACTGATGGAAAGTAGCACACATATTGGTAAGATTATCCTCAAAATGGATAACTGAATATAGCTGGTTTGTTTAATTCCTCTTTGAAAAGTAAATTTATTGTGCCATGTTTTAAAAAGTGATATCGCGGGTATAAAAGAAAAGGGATAACTGATACATTTGCGGCCGGATATTAATGAATAACAAGGTAATGAACGAGCAAATTGCAAGAATACAAAAGGAAATTGAACCATTAAGACAGGAAATAATAAATCATAAGGTTTATTCAGTAATTAATAACCTGGATGATCTAAAGATATTTATGCAGTATCATGTATATGCGGTTTGGGATTTTATGTCTTTATTAAAATCTTTGCAGATTGGATTAACCTGTACCACTACACCCTGGTTTCCTGTAGGTAATGCGAATACAAGGTATCTGATCAATGAAATTGTTGCTGGTGAAGAATCTGATGTAGATGTTGAAGGGGTACGTAAAAGCCATTATGAAATGTACCTGGAAGCTATGGATCAATGTGGTGCAGATACGACTGCAATTCATGCTTTTGTAGAGAACCTGAAAGAAACAGGATCTTTTGATACTGCTTATATTGCTGCTGATGTACCACAGGAAGCACAACATTTTGTGAACTTTACTTTTGATGTCATTAACAGCGGGCAATCACATTTGCAATCTGCTGCTTTTACTTTTGGCAGGGAAGACCTAATCCCTAATATGTTTATTTCTATTGTAGGTGATTTAAATAAGAAGTTTCCAGATCAGCTATCCCTGATTAAATACTACCTGGACCGTCATATTGAAGTGGATGGTGATCATCATAGTCATTTAGCTTTGGACATGACTGCAGAGCTCTGCGGAGATAATGAAGCATATTGGAAAGCGGCAGAGGAAATAACCATTGCATCGCTGCAACAGCGGATTAATTTATGGAATGGGGTTTATGATGAGATTGTAAAAGTAAAAAGTTAGTTAAATGAGCATCACCGTTAGAAAAATATGGCCTCAGGATAATTTGGAGATGGCAGTTATCCTGAGAGCAAGTTTAAAAGAATTTGGACTTGATATTCCTGGTACTGCTTATTTTGATGAAAGTACCGATCATTTATATGAATCTTTTCAAATTGAAGGGAGCGCTTATTTTATTGCTTTAGATGGTGATGCTGTTATTGGAGGTGTTGGAATTTATCCTTCCAATGGATTGCCTGGTGATACTGTAGAATTAGTTAAAATGTACCTTGCCCCTAAAGCCCGCGGTAAGGGCTTAGGTAAGCAGCTGATGAAAAAATGCATTGTTTTAGCTGGAGAACTGGGGTATAAGAACATTTATCTTGAATCTATGCCAGAGCTTTCAGCCGCAGTGTCTGCTTATGAGAAATTGGGTTTCAAATTATTAGATGGCCCGGTTGGAAATACAGGACACTATTCCTGCTCTATATGGATGCTATATAAAATTATTGATTAGAAATATGATCCATAAAAATGCCCCCGTAATTAGCTAAATTTTTGGGGGCAGTGAATGATTTTTTTTGAATAGATTTTGATTATTCTGATAATAACCTGATTTCGTGATCACCAATTGTAATTAAACGCTCTTTATATAGTGCACCAGTTGTTTTCTTAAATGCTTTCTTACTAATCTTTAACAGATCATAAATATCATCCGGTGTACTTTTATCTCCCAAAGCGATTAAGCCCTGGTTATCTTCCAGCATTTTAAGCAATACATCTTTTGTATCCAGGATATGGCTATAACCCATTGGCTGTAAGCTTAGATCAATTTTTCCGCCTACACGTACTTTCTTGATCCATCCTTTTCTTATTTCACCCGGGTTTAACTGATCAAAAAGTTCATTCGTATATAATAAACCAATATATTTATTGTCAATAATCGCATTATACCCTAAATCACTGCGGTCTGCAATTAATAAGCTGACTTCATCACCTTCTTCAAAATTTATCTCTTCTTCTTCAACAAAATTGGTCAGTCTGGAAGAAGCAACCATACGGTCATTGCTATCATCAAGAAAAACATAGACTACATGTTTGTCACCTTTAAACATAGGACGTTTTTGTTCTTTTTCCGGAACATAAATGTCCTTGTCAATACCGATGTCCATAAATACGCCATTCTCACCGTCTTCTACAACTGTTAGAAAAGCGAAATCGCCAACACAAGCCAATGGTTTCTGCGAAGTAGCGTGCAGTTTACCATCCTTATGCATGTAAACGAAAACATTGATATTCTGGCCTATCTCCGCATCTTTAGGGACATGGTTGTATGGTAATAGCGCTTCTTTATCGCCATCTGACAGGATCAGGCCTGATTCTGTCTTGTTTATAATTCTAAGTTCGTTGTATTGTCCTATTTGTATCATTGGGTATTTTACTGTTATTCAATCTGCAAAGGTAGCAATATCCCGGATAGGAACAGATAAGGATTCAATATTACCCCTGCCTTCGGATCATAATTTTCAATTCAGTCAAACTCTTCTTCCATCAAGGCGTTTATAGGTGTAAATTCTACTAAAAATATTAAAGCTTAAAAAATGGATCAACCAGTAAACATTCCGGTCAATTCAGGTATCCCGGTTAAAATTGCATTTCCCCCAATTGTAGATCAGAATAGTAAAGTGCTTTTGCTGGGAACCATGCCTGGTGATCGCTCATTGAGCCTTCAGCAATATTATGGGCATGCTGGAAATCACTTTTGGAAGTTGATCTACACACTTTTTGGTGAAACGACAGCTGTTGATTATGAAGCCAGGAAATCTTTTTTACTAGACCATGAAATTGCTTTATGGGATGTCTTAGCCTCTTGTACCTGCGCAGGAAGTCTGGATAGCAATATTAAAAATGAAGTAGTGAATGACTTTAAAGCTTTTTATGAGGAGCATCCCAAAATTAAACACATATTTTTTGACAGTAAAAAGGCAGAGGAGTTTTACCTGAAACATGTTAAAAAAAGCGATGATAAAACATACCATTTACTTCCTTCCCCAAGTCGGGCCAATGCGTCAAAAACTTTTGAACAAAAGTTAGCTGCCTGGAAAGAATTACTGCTTTTTGTCAAAAAATAAGTTCCACCTGCATAATAAAACGGGATGCTTATCTTTGCAGAAATGGACGCTATTATTTCAAAAAACAAACACAGGGTATTTCTAAGTACCTTTTTCTTTATGTCTGGTTTTAGTTTTGCTACTTGGGCATCAAGGATTCCTACAATTAAACTTGCATTCGGTTTTAATGATGCAGAATTGGGCTCTATTCTGCTGGCTATGCCAATAGGTTCCTTACTTGGCTTACCAATTACAGGATGGCTTGTTTCACGTTATAACAGCCGCGTTCCATTAGCAGTAGGTTATGGCTTAAATTCTCTTGCCCTAGTTTTTATTGGCTTTTCTCAAAGTACAATAAGTCTTGTTACAGCAGTCGTGATTTTTGCTTTCACCTCCCGTATTTTTAATATCTCTATGAATACCCAGGCAATTACGGTGCAAAAACTATTTGACAGAAAAATCAATGGTTCTTTTCATGGTTTTTGGAGTACAGGCGGAATTGCAGGGGTGGCATTTTCTACACTTTTACTCAGCTTAAATGTTTCTTTACAATTCCATTTTGTGATTGTAGCTGCGGTAACCTTGCTGATTACGGGATATGCCTATAATTTCCTGCTTACAGGAGATCGTGCAGAGAGTGGTAATGAAATCATCCTTGGTAAACCTGATCCTTATATCCTGTGTCTGGGTTTAGTCGCTTTCTTTGCTGCTATTTGCGAAGGTGGAATGTTTGATTGGAGCGGTATTTATTTTCAGCAAGTGCTTCAGGTGAAAATTTTCACCTATGGATATTTAATATTTATGTTGTTTATGGCCACCTCAAGGTTTCTTTCTGATCTTATTATTAGCAGAATAGGGATGTTAGGTACGTATATTATGAGTGCACTGTTCATCATTACAGGTATTTCAATGGCAATTATTATACCTCATTTCTGGACAGCAATGATTGGTTTCTCCCTAGTCGGATTTGGCACTGCCTCTGTGATTCCGATGTCTTATTCTATGGCTGGTAATTCTAAGAAATATTCTGCAGGTATGGCTATCTCCATTATTGCAACCTATTATATTACCGGAATGCTTTTAGGGCCGCCATTGATTGGTTACCTGGCACATGCATTTGGTCTGAGGATCGCCTTTATTGTATTTGGGTTTTGTGGCTTGATGCTGATCCCGGTTTCACAGTTGGTGTTTAAATACCAGAAGAAAGAAGCTGCGTAGAAAATATTTAGTCATGATTTTGTCTGAATATCGCAGGATTTTAAAATAGATATAATAATATCTTATTGTTAACGTCTATATACTTGAGAGCGTTAATTAGATGACGGGGATACTGAGTAATTGGTATCCCCGTTTCTTTTTCGCAGGTAAAACAATACATATTTGTTTATGTTATCTAATAAATACTGATTCGATGTCAAACTTTTCAGAAATCATTAAATCCGATAAACCTGTACTGGTAGATTTTTCTGCTGAATGGTGTGGTCCTTGTAAAATGATGGCTCCAATCCTTAAACAGCTTAAAGGTTTGATAGGGGAGAAGGCAACTATTTTAAAAGTAGATGTAGATAAAAATCCTGCGGTTTCCAGTAAATATCAGATTCAGGGGGTGCCTACACTTATACTTTTTAGAAATGGTGAAATCAAATGGCGGCAATCGGGTGTTATTCCTGCAAGTCAGTTACAGGGAATTATCGAAAGACACATTGGGTAAGTAATCCTGTTTAATCTCAATTTCTATTACTGTTCCTTTTCCTGGTTCTGAATGAATATTAAATGTACCTGTAAGGGTAGCTATTAGTTTTTTTACCAGTGTTAAACCAAATCCAATACCTCCTTGCTCAGCTATGCCACTGGTGGAGTTGGGATGGCTGTTCAAAATCATACTGATACTTTTTCTGTCCATTCCAATGCCAGAATCCTGGATTCTGATCTTAAGTACATTATTTGTAGCTTCTACCGCAAGATCCAGATTAACCTTAACCGTACCCTGTTCTGGCGTAAAGTTCAAGGCATTAGAAATTAGGTTTCCTGCGATTTGTAATAGTTTGTTTTTCAAAAAGGGAATATGAGCATTTCTCTCACTAACGATAATTTCAAATTTGATATTCTTATATTTTGCCTGTGGTAAGTAAAGTTTTTCTAAACGGTCTTTAAAAATATTAAGGTTAAATTCTTCAATTTTAATAGGTTGTGGTTTATCACTATAAAGTATCTCATCAGCTAGATCAATCACTGATCTTCCACTTCTTTGGATCAGGGCTATGCATTCTAATACATCGTCCAGACAATTATTATTACCCTGCTGCGTAATTAATCCCGTAAGTCCGATGATTCCTGCAATTGGCCCCCTAATATCATGTGCAACCTTTTTTTGCGTTTCTTTTAACTGCACTAATTCCTGTTTCAGTCCTGCTATGGTTTTCATTGCTTTAAGCCGCGTCACTACCTCATCAGCAATGATTTTAAGCATTGTTATTTTTTCTTCATTTAATGATTTAACCTGTCTGTCTAAAACACACAATGCACCAATATGAAGCCCTTCTGAAGTAGTTAAAGGGATGCCCATATAATATTTCAGATTTAATGGGCCCTGGACGAAAAACCGGTCTTTAAAACGTTCATCTGTAGAGAGGTCTGTTACTTCAAAATGATTAACAGAAGAAATGGTGTATTGACATACTGATTCTGCACGCGGTATTTGATTAATATCAAGGCCATGATTGGAAATTGTCCATTGTGTCACAGAATCAATTAAATTCACTAAAGAGATTTCTGTACCCGCAATTTTTGCCGCTAGAAATGCCAGGTCTTTAAAATTATGATCAAGACTGGAGTAATCAATATCAAACTCAGAAAGACTAGTTAATCTTTCTTCTTCATTTATAGGAATCTGGGTTGGGCTCTTTAACATATCTCGCTGTTTTGAGTTGCGTTCTCACAAAATAAAAGATTCTTTTTTAAAATATTTTGTTCATTGTTTGTTTATTCTGTTCATTTTTAGAGCTAAATATATAGCCTGTAATGCATAGCGTTTAATTGATGATTTTTATACTGGTGGTACAGCATTTTATTTATAACTTTAAAAATCAAATATAAATTATGAAGAAATTAACTGTGATGCTGCTAATTTTTACTGCAGTTTTAGGGGCAAACGCCCAATCAAAGGACGAAACAAGCGTAGCAGCTGGTGTAGAAAAATTAAGAGCAGCAATGGTGAGTGGAAACAAGGCTGATCTGGAAAGTATATTGTCTCCGGATTTAACTTATGGCCATTCTGGGGGTAAAATTGAAAGTAAAGAATCCTTTGTTGAAGCAATTACCACTAAAAAGTCTGACTTTGTAAACATTAATATTAAGCAGCAAACCATTAGTATAACCGGAGATGTAGCCATTGTGCGTCATATACTTATTGCTGATACCAACGATGGCGGCAAACCTGCAAATATTCAGCTTGGAATAGTATTGGTATGGAAAAAAACTAAAGGCGAATGGAAAATGATTGCCAGAAGGGCATTTCACGTTCCTGTCTAAACATAACCCACTGATCAGCAGTCCCGGTTTAACCTGCTGATCAGTTCTGAACTTTGCATACGTCCTTGCTCCAGCCGGTCTTCAAAAAACAATTTAGCTTGGTTAAAATGTTCTTTATAACCATTAATATCACCATATCCAATAATAGATGACCATTCCCGGACGGCAGAATGAAACTCCAGGTCGTCTGCGCGGATTTGTTTATCATAAATGGCGGCAGTGATAGATTCTTCTAATAATTCTTCATCTCTAAAAAGATATTCTACAATTCCCAGTCGTAAGCGAAAGGGTGGAGTTTGACAAATGAGATTATCATATGGATTAATTCCAAGATGATACCAGGCATCAGCCATACTCAGTAAGCTTAAGTGAGAATTTGGCGTCCGTGGCGTACCAGCACCTGCTAAAGAGAACTCTTTCATTACTTCATTATCCAGTAATAAAAATTGCTTGGTATCTGGAAAAAGAAATTGTTTCACTTCTTTGATCCGTTTTCTGAAATCATTCTCTTTCTCCATGATCATCATTTTGAAGAGTTCAGACTCTGATTGTGCATAGCGCTTAATTTGTTGGCGGGCATAGGGATTCATGATAGCCAACCCTGCATAAATATGCGCTTTATAACTAAAGATCCTTAACATCGTCAGGATTTTTACATTGTCTATTCCCCCCAGGTAGGCTGTGTTTTCCCAGGGGAAAAATCCAGCCTCTTTCCATGCGGTACCCATACTTTCAAATCCCATATGTGTTACCGCTTGTGTATCTGCTACAATTTTATCATGCTCGTGGTAATCAGACATTTCTACTAAATCAGATTCCAGTACAGATAAAAGATCCATCATCCGATTATAGGCATCTTGATGACAGCGATGTGGAATAACAATCAGGGTTTGCCCTTTTGGATCAAAGCCTGGGCCATGTAAAGAATGGCAGGTAATTATATTTACATCTTTAGGTAAGTATCTTTCAAAAGCATCAATTTCCGGATGTTTTACTGAAGTTTGCCCTGCCACAATAGCTCCATATTTTGTAGCCCCGCCAAAACGTTCAACTACTTCTGCTATTTTTTCTGCTTCTACAGCATAGAATATCACATCACATTTACGGGATACAGCTTTGCCATCCGTTAGAACCTCTATTCCAAGAGGAGATAGCTCTTCTACAAGTTTTTCATGAAAATCAGGCAAATCTGCCCCACAAACTTGATAGCCTGCTTTTGCAAAACGTTTCGCGTAAAGTTTGCCCATATCTCCCAGGCCAATAATTCCTATATGCATCGTAATATTATATATGGCAAATAAGCGAAATTCTATTTAAAAAGGAACGATTAAGTTATTATATTACATATTATTAAATAATAACAGCCTTGAAAGAACTATACCTCATTGATCAGCAGTACATCCGGCAGTCACGCGAAAACTCTAACACCGCTATAGCTAAACAAGATGTGACTGGAATTGCCGCATATTGGATGGACGACATTATTGTGATTTCCGGAGAAGGGGGCCAATATATTGGGAAAAAGCTTTTGATAAAAGTCTTTAAAGAGATGTTCCTTTCTGAACCACCTCTATTTGAGCGCCTCCCATCAGAGATTACTATAGGTGAAAGTGGAGTTTTAGCTTGGGAAACGGGTAAGTGGAATTACAAAACCGATCCCTTTAAGGGAAACTACGCTGCAATGTGGCGCAAGATTAATGGGAATTGGTTAATACAATCTGAACTCTTTGTTTCTCTGGATTAAACTAAGACTGGTTCATTAATAAGTTTACGATCTCTTTAATTTCTTCAAGTTCCTGTTCTAGCCTGGTTACCCTGATTTGCAAATCTGAAGGATCATTATAGGAAATCTCCATTGTGGTGGATTCTGTCTCTTCTGTTTCCTGACCAAATAAATGAATATACCTCGATTCTTTTTGTCCTGTTTTTTTTGCCAGCTGTTTTACATAAGAAGGTTTACCGGCAGCAAGTTTATGCAGTATTTCCTGTACTTCTTCTATGGATTCGTACTCATATAATCTGGCAGAATTGGTGTTGAGTTCTCCTGGTGTTAATGGGCCGCGCAATAATAGCAAACAAATTAGTACCACTTCAGCAGGAAGCAGGGGATAGAGAATCGCAAGGTTATGCTTGTACTTTATGTTTCTGCTGCTCCCACCAGTTGCAGTACTGGTAAGTCCTTTGATTTTTAATGAATTCAAAGTAAGAATTACAGTTTCTTCATTATAAGTAACTATAGGGTTTCTAGATGTCTTTTGATTACAGGCAGTTGTAATGGCAGCAATAGTCATTGGATAATAATCCGGTGTAGTTTTACTTTTTTCTATAAGAACGCCAATTACACGTTGTTCTGATTCATTTAATAGGAACAGGGTTTCTTCGTTTTCCATACGCAATAAATATATAAAATTAGAAACACTATACTGGTATTTTTGACATTTCTATCTTTTGAAACAAATACGCTAAATAAAATAAAATTTTGTATTTAGAATTTGGCATGTTTATTAAATTTGTTGATTTTTAGTCTAAAATCGATCTAAAATTCATTAAAAGTTGAAAAAAGATATTTTATTTTAAAATTGTTATTAATTAATTCTATATTAGAACATCGATAAGTAAGAAGATACCATCTAATAAATTAACCGCTCTAAATGTTTAATTATTACGGGTATTTTTTATGAATCTTAATTACACTAAAGTAATTAATTTTTATTTTAAAAATATGCAGAGATATAATACTGCGCAAGAAATAGGCTTCGGCTTATAATAGGTAGTTAATAAAAAAAAATGCTGATGGATGTCAGCATTTTTTTTGGTACTAATTTCAGCATTATGTTGCACAATTCCACACATAAATTATTCTGATTTATTTTTAAATGTATGATTATCAGTTGTTTAATGTTTTTATTTTCTATTGGCATCATTATGATACTATAGGAATCAGATTAAATAATTGAATTAAACATATAGCATGAGGCATTTTAATATGCTTCATATAATTTAAAAAAAAGATTTATGAAAAATTTCATTTTAACAGCAACAGTATTAGCATTTGCAGGAATATCAACAGTAAAAGCATCAGAAAAAGTTACAGAAAATAAGTCTCCAATCATTATATCATTACAACAAGATAGTACTCAAAAAGTACCGGTAAAATTGGAGGAGCTTCCAGCACCAGTAACTACCACATTAAAGGCAGATGCCTATAAGGAATGGATTCCTACAACAGCATTCTTAGTAACGAATGCAGATAAGACCCAATTTTACCAAATTGATGTTAAGAAAGGTACTGAAGTAGCTTTTATTAAAATCACTAAAGATGGTGTAGTTGTTCAATAAGCTTCAATTTCAACAATCATACATACAATAAAAAAAGTCGGATTTATCCGGCTTTTTTTATATGTAAGAATTTTTTATTATTAACAAGTATATGTTGATAAGTATTTTAAGTATTTGACTTTAAGTCTATTGTGTTGTTAGTAGTTTTGATTTTAAAAATAATTCAAATACCTGACCTATTCAAAAAGAACATTTACAATCAATATTTCTAGTATTTCTGATTTATCCACACTCTCCTGTTAGTAAGGTGTTAATATCTGTTGATTGATGTGAAAAACTATTGTAAAATTCTATATCATTATTATGATTACAGTTTTTTACGGGAAAAATATATTTAACTGCATATCTGTAATTGGCTATTTGTTGATAACATTGTGAATTAGGTGTGAATTGCTGTTTATAAAGCCGGAGTTCTGCCACCGTCCACTGCAATATTAGTTCCGGTTATATAAGACGCAGCGGGTGATGCCAAAAATGCAATTACATTACCAATTTCCTCTGCCTGGCCTATCCTGCGCAGAGGAATACTCTTCAACAAGCTTTCTTCTACACTGTTTTCTGCAGTATTTTGAGCGATAGCTGTATTTTCTAAAAGCTTTTTATAACGCATAGTGTCAGTTAAGCCTGGAAGAACATTGTTTACTGTTATATTATACTGGCCAACCTCGTTTGATAAAGTTTTAGCCCAGGATGCCACTGCTGCTCTTATGGTATTAGATACACCCAAGTTTGGTAAGGGTGTTTTAACAGAAGTAGATATAATATTAATAATCCTGCCATACCCTGAAGATTTCATGCCGGGTAATACTGCATTGGTTAAAATATGGTTACAAATAAGATGCTGGCTAAAAGCATTTTCAAAATCAGCTGCCGAAGCTGCTGTAATTTCCCCAGGCTGTGGTCCGCCACTATTATTAATCAATATCTCTATTTGTTTTTTCTGAACGATTTCTGTAATTGCTTTTTCAACAGTTTTCGGATCAGAAAAATCTGCTATTATATAGCTGTGCTGTTGATTGTGATCTGCTGGCAGTTTTTCCAAAGCCTTTATCAGAGATTCTTCATTTCTTGATATTAAGGTACAGCTTGCACCCAGGCTAGCCAGGTTTATGGCTGTTGCCAATCCAATACCTTGCGTACTTCCACAGATTATCGCTTGTTTACTTACTAATGAGATGTTCATAAGGCTAATATAATGCAAAAACGCCGGTCTCTAAAAAAAGACCAGCGTTAGATTGGTGTGTGTATTCTCTTATTTACCCCGGCTTTGTGAATTGCTTGCCCGGCTGTTATTTACACGGCTTCGTCCATTGTCAATCTTTTGTTTAGTATTAAACTTATTATTGTTTGAACGGTTGATGCTTTGATAATTGCCAAGGCGGCTATTGTTTTGCGGTGTATTTATCCTGCCGTTCCTAGCATTAACGTACTTAGTTTCTCTGCTATCCCGGATACTTGATTGTTTACCTTTATAGTTTTTATATTTACCATATTGCTGGATGTGGCTTTGGTGCGAAAGATAAGGCTTAGGCTGATTCATCACCACTTTATATCCGTTATATAAATTATAATTACCGTATCTTGATGGTAAACTATTTCTCCAGATCCAACTACCATTGTTTTGATAAACATATTGGCTGGTAGGTACATAATAATAAGCATCTACATCTGGCAGGTAGTAATAATCTACATGGTCATAACCAGTTGGTCCCCATTGTGGTTGAGAACCGATATTTATACTTAAATTTACTTGTGCTTTTGTACTGATACTGCTTAACGAAGCTACTCCGAATACCACAGCTAAAATTAATCTTTTCATGGTTATTTGTGTGTTAGTTATAACTCTTAGTCCAAAGCATATGCCATACAGAAGCGTATAACTCTTATAATCTATCAGGAGGCATGATCTATCGATGAAGCATACAAACATATCTGCCTTTAGCTGATTTATAGAATATGGAAATCAGGATTAATTGGCAGAGTTTGTATTGATTTTAATATTTTAGCACCATGATTGATGTTGCTTGTGCCCTAATTACCCGTCTAAACGGACAAGTTTTAGTTACCCAAAGGAGTGCTAGCATGCGTTTGCCATTAAAATGGGAGTTCCCCGGTGGAAAGGTTGAGCCTGATGAAACAGCAGAATCCTGTATTGTGCGTGAGATTACAGAAGAGCTGATGATTAAAATTAAAATTGTTAAGCGTGGTATTGCTCATGAGTATGGTGAGGGTAAGGACAGCATACTTCTTATTCCTTTTTATTGTAAAATGATTACAAAAGAAATAAAGCTTACTGAACATGTCGCTTTTAACTGGCTTTTTCCAGATGAATTAATTTCGCTGGATTGGGCAGAAGCTGATCTGCCTGTACTACAGGATTACCTGGATAGCTTATCACGCTGATATTATAAATGTGCTTTAAAAAAGAAACGGGGAACATCCAGGCGGATGCTCCCCGTTATCTAAATTAACGCTCTCGGATATAAGACGCTCAAATAATTGATTTATTGTACGGCTTTAAAAATAATTGAAAATTTTATTTTTTGTCCAGCTTTATAACTTCCTATAAAACAATCATAATCTTCCCCTAAAGGATTGCTGGAAATAGAGTGACCTATACAAACGAATCACGGACATATGGGACAAACAACTTTTAGCTCTACGTATAATTTGATTAGGGGTTAACTCTTGTTATATTTGTCTGAACAATGTAATGCTGTCTGTGTTTTAATATTAATTCAATCTTTTACATTGTAAACTGTTTACTAATATAAAAACCAGAGTTTTAGTAAACTGACCAAATAACCAAACCTAAACCATGAAAGTCGCTGACTTGGAAAAGCAACAGGAACTGTTTTATAAACTAATAAATGAGGTTGAAGTTGATTATCATCTTTATTTCGGTCTTAAATCTATTCAGAAAAGATTAGAAAACATTGAGAGCATATACGACCATTTTAGTCTTCATCCAGAAACATCTGAACTCTTATTTAAAGAAGAGAGCGACCTTCCACAAGAAATAAAGGATATCATTATTCTTAAACACCATGAGGTTTTTCAATTACCCTATTAGAATCTTTTGCCATATTTCTAATCAGAAGATCTAGCTCTTTTGCACTTTCGTTAATCCTGTCAAAGATGTTTTTTATATCAGGATCCATATTCATTGTATCTAGTAGCAAGCTTAAACCCATGATATTTGCAATTGGCTTTCTCACCACATGAGATTGAATATAATTAATCTGCTCCAGGGTGAGCTGAGTTTTGGTTAGTGATTCTTTAATGTCTATTAAATCTGTGCTATTCTGCATAAATTCTGTAATGTCATGGCCAATACAAAATACCCCGGCAGGGAGGTTATTCTCATCAAATATCGCCTTGTATTCCCATTGGGTAATTACGTATCCATCTTTTCCATCATGCTTTCTGATGATTGCAGGAAATACCTCATCTGGATAGGTAAATGCTTTTTCAGAAACTGCCTTGCAAATTTCCAGGTCATCTGCGTGCATGGTTACAGAATAATGCCGGCCAACCAGCGTTCCATAGAGGCCTTTAAAAATACGTTCATAACGCGTATTTACATAAGAATAGTTACTATCCATACCTACTACAATTAAATAGTAAATATTTGAATTTTCTAATAGTCTTTTTGTTTCTTCAAAATTTTGCATGCAACGATTAGGTATTATCATTATCCGTCTGCTATATACAAGTTAATATAAATATATACGCATTTAGCCCTCCAAAAATTTGCCGGATACTTAGATTAACATAAATAGGTGTAATTATGACTACTTTTTTGGTTGGATGAGGAAATTTCTTAAGATAAGGAAGACTACAAATATGCCTAGCATAATGATTATTATTTCTGAAGGTCCAACATTGACGCCAGCTAACATAAAAAGGATAGTATTCATTAAATAGTTGTTTTTAACAGCGAAGGTAGATCACTATATTTTCAATATATAGATTAAACAAGAAAATGTGACACTAATATTTAATTTTTAACCAAACAATACCGGCTTTCATTCCTTTTTACAGTATAGATTTCTAAAGAATTAAATTATGGACAGATTAGTAATAGAATCAATACTGGCCGGTGTTGATGAGATATATTTATCAAATGACAGTGATAAGCCTGAATTAAACCCTTCTATTGTTTTAGGTTTTAAGGCAGCGAATGTAGATCAGGTTATCCATGCTTTTTCTGCGTTAAAAGAGGTAACAAACAATCGTAATGTAGAACTTCTGATTTGCAAGACGCTGGTTTCAGGAATTTACGATCTGGAGATAAAAACAGATGCTTTAGATGAGCCTGTACGCATCTTGAATAAAGCGATCTCGCATGAATTACTGGGACAAATCGAAGATCAGCTATTGAAAAGTAAAAAAATTGTATTGGGAACAAATGTGTCTGAAGAAGAGAACTGGATTACTGTAAGCGATGCGGCAGTTAAGGAATGCGCTGTTAAAGCAGGTTAAGATATCTTTTAATAATCGATAAGGATTCTATTGATTATAATAAATATCAATTATCCTTATCGATTATCATTATTGTTCAGGCATAAAAAATGACTTATACAGCCTAATGCAAAATGAACTAATTACTATGGATAAGGCATAAAAAAAGCCCCTGAAAGGAGCTTTCTAAATATCTTAATTTTTAGAATGAAAAATCATCATTTTGGCTTTTAGCAGCTCCATCGTGGTTCTCAGAATACTCGTAGCGTTTTTCAACTACTTCCTGATGATTTTTAATGTAGTCAACAGTTTCATTTAATCCTTCAGCAAATTTCTCGAAATCTTCTTTATATAAAAAGATCTTATGCTTTACAAATACACCGTCTTCCAGTCTTTTCTTGCTTTCAGTTAGGGTTAAATAATAATCTCCTGAACGCGTAGCTTTAACGTCGAAAAAATAAGTCCTTTTTCCGGCCCTTACTTTCTTAGAAAAAACCTCTTCTCTCTCTTTGTTGTCAAATTCTCCCATGTTTGGTATTGCTGTTGGTTTTGGTACGGGTAAATATAAAGTATTAATTATTAAAGATCAAAATAGAAATTAAAGAGATTTATTTTCTTCTTCCAATAACTGATTTTGATACATTTCTTCATAAATGCCGTGAAAGCTAATTAATTCATCATGAGTTCCTTGTTCGGCAATACGTCCTTCATCAAGTACAATGATCTTATCTGCTTTTTTGATGGTAGAAATCCGATGGGCAATGATAATACTCGTCTTTCCTTTCATGACATTTCCCAGGTTGTTCAATATTTGCTCTTCCGTCCGGGTATCCACCGCAGAAAGGCAATCATCAAAAATCAATATTTTAGGTTCTTTAATCAGTGCACGTGCGATAGAAACCCGTTGTTTTTGTCCACCAGATAAAGTAATTCCTCTTTCGCCAAGCATAGTTTCAAATTTTAATTCAAAATCCATGATGTTCTGGTATACCGCTGCATTTTTAGCTGCTGATATGATTTCATCTTCTGTTACCTGATCTAAGCCAAAAGCAATATTGTTCCTGATATTATCTGAAAATAGGAAAACTTCTTGAGGCACAAAACCTACCTGGCTTCTGTAAGAATTAAGATTAACCAATGCTAATGCATGCTGATCAATCTCAATAGTTCCGGAATCCACATCGTACATCCTCATAATGAGGTTGGCTAAGGTCGATTTTCCTGAGCCCGTACGACCAATTATTGCCACAAACTGCCCGGCTTTTATTTCAAAACTCACGTCTTTTATTGCCTGTATGCCTGTATCGCGGTAGCTGAAATTAACATGGTCAAAACGGATATTGCCATTTAAGGCCGGTAATTTTATAACACCAGATTGAATGTCAGATTTCAATTCCAGAAATTCATTGATCCTTTTTTGGGAAGCTGATGCCCGCTGTATGAGCGTAGTTACCCAACCCAACATCGTTACCGGGAAAGTCAGCTGGTTTACATAAACGATAAATTCAGCAATGTTTCCTGGGGTAATAGAGCCATCAAGCACTTGTTCACCACCGATATATACAGTTAAAATTGTACTCAATCCTACCAGAAGTAACATAGTTGGGTAGAAGAGTGCCTGAACACGGACCAGGCCCATCGCATTTGATTTATAACCTTCACTTTCTTCCGCAAATATTTTACGGGTGTAATCTTCCCGCACATACGATTTTATCACGCGGATGCCAGAGAATCTTTCTTGAACAAAGCTGGATAGCCTGGAAAGTTGCTGCTGGATTTTTTCACTCTTATGATTAATCTGTGTATTTACAAAATAAATAATTACCACTAATACCGGAAGCGGTAACAGGCAGAATGTAGCAAGCCTTGAATTTACTGAATACATAGAGGTAATGATCAGCAAAAATAAAACTGCAGTATTAATGGCATACATGATCGCCGGGCCTACATACATTCTTACCCTGTTCACATCTTCTGTAGCCCTGTTCATCAAATCTCCAGTATTATTTCTGCGATAAAATCCAAGACTTAGTTCCTGGTAATGTGCGTAAATCTCGTTCTTCATGTCAAATTCAATATGCCGGGACATTAGAATGAGTGTTTGCCGCATGAAGAAAAGAAATAACCCCCTAATCAGGTAAAGAAACAACACGAGTGCACCGAAATACAACAAGCTGTAACTGAAAATGTCATAGATAATCTGCTGCCGCTCAAAGCCGTTGAATAATCCATAGATCTGGATGTTTTCGGTGATGAGGTTAAATGCGTGGCCAATTACCTGTGCTGGAATTACTCCAAAGATATTAGAGATGATCACAAAAAACACGCCGGGGACGATCCACCATTTGTATTTATAGAAGTGTTTATTTAAAAAACGAAGGTGCTTCATGAGTTTGTAAAGTTAGCCAATTGCACATGATTTTTTAAAACTGTTTGGTTAAAACAATGTAATTAATGTTTTTTATCCTTAGTTTTGCGGACTATCTGGTAAACGAAATCATATGTCTGGTAATAGTTCCGCGGTAACCTCAGTTTTAGATCAGTTAAGTGCTTTAGGACACAAAAAAGTAGTTTTTTGTAATGATCCCGATACCGGCTTAAAAGCCATTATTGCTATTCATGATACTACTTTAGGCCCTGCATTAGGCGGTACCCGGATGTGGAATTATACAACAGAAGCTGAGGCTTTGCAAGATGTGCTTCGCTTGTCGAGGAGTATGACCTATAAAGCTGCAATAACAGGGTTAAACCTGGGTGGTGGTAAGGCGGTGATCATTGGTGATTCCTATAAAGGGAAAACTGAAGCGATGATGCGCAGTTATGGACGCTTTATTAAGAACCTCAACGGAGAATTTATTACCGCAGAGGACTTAGGTACCTCAACCAGGGATATGGAATTTATCAGGATGGAAACCAGTCATGTGACAGGAGTACCTGAATCTATCGGAGGAATGGGCGATCCGTCACCAATTTCTGCCAGAGGTGTTTTTCTGGGGATAAAAGCTTGTGTTAAAGAGGTTTTTGGTACAGATATGCTCGCAGGGAGATCAGTTGTGGTGCAGGGAATAGGGCACGTTGGTGAGCATCTGGTAGAATTATTAAGAAAGGAAAATGTAGAGGTTTTTATTAGCGATATTAATGAAGAACGTTTACAATATGTAGCAAGAAAATATAAGGCAAAACCAGTAGGAGCCGATAAAATATTTGGTTTGGATGTTGATATTTACGCGCCCTGTGCATTAGGAGCTACAGTAAATGATAAAACTATTCCAAAAATGAAGTTTGCAATTATTGCGGGTTCTGCAAATAACCAGCTTGCCGACGAACAGAAACATGGGCAATTATTGCTGGAAAAGAATATTCTTTTTGCCCCTGATTATCTGATCAATGCTGGCGGGCTGATCAATTGTTATTCTGAACTTACAGGTTTCGGAAAAAAACGGACGATGCAGCTGACAGAGAATATTTATGATGCTACACGCAATGTGATTAAACTATCCAAAACGGATAAAATACCAACTATCCTGGCAGCAAACAGGATCGCTGAACAAAGAATAATAGATATAAAGAAAATAAAATCATCATTTTAATAACCGGTAAATTACCAACTCGTTCTTACATTCATGTTAAATAGAAGGCACTTAAGAATTAAAGCTTTGCAAAACATATTTGCTTGGCAAATGACTGACAAAAGGGATATACTTTCTGCTAAGAAAGATTTGATGCTCAGTATCGATAATGTTTATGAAATGTACGTCAGAATGCTGGCGTTGCTTTCTGAAATTACGGAGTACACAGAAATTGATGCAATTGATAGGGCTAATAAGCACTTTCCAACTGCAGAAGATCTAAATCCCAACAAAAAATTACTGCACAATAAATTTATCGTATTGCTGCAGGGAAATCCAGAATTTAAAGCATCAGTTGATAAATATCAGATTAACTGGCATGCGGATCCTGAATTTATCAAAACGATCTATAACAAGCTAAAAGCTACACCAGAGTACGCTGCTTACCTGGCTGATACAGATGATAGCCTGGAAGGATCAAAAGAAATTATCAAATTCATTTTTAGAAAGATCATTCTTAAAAGCCAGAACATTATCCAGGCTTTTGAAGATAAGTTTATCAACTGGTCTGTTGATAAAGAAGTGATGCAGGGAATGGTGGCAAAAACACTAAAGAACTTTAATCATGAAGATCCGTTTAAAAATAAGCTTACGCCAATCAGTGCAGACTGGAAAGAGGATGGTAAGTTTGTAGAAGATCTTTTTGTTTATACCCTTAAAAATAATACGGAATACCAGGCAATGATTGCTGAACGTACCAAAAACTGGGAATCTGAAAGGATTGCATTAATGGATACTATTTTGATGAAAATGGCCATTTGTGAGTTATTAAATTTTCCATCTATCCCAGTTAAGGTAACTATTAATGAGTACCTGGATCTGTCAAAAGATTACAGTACACCTAAAAGTAACTCGTTTATTAACGGTATATTAGATAAAATCTTAGGCGATTTAAAACGTTCCAATAGCATTAAAAAGGTAGGCCGCGGATTAATAGAAGAATAAGGATTAAATCAATAAATATTGAAATGAAAAAAATATTTTTACTTGTACTGGCAGCTGCTGCATTCACTGCGTGTCAGCAATCGAAATCCACTACTACAGAAACAACTGTAACTGAAAAAACAACCACTACTGAAGTACCATCAGCAGATGCTGCTGTAATTAGCTTTGAACAGGGGATGTACAACTTTGGCAAAATTACCCAGGGAGATAAAGTAAATTACGATTTCAAATTTAAAAACGCAGGTAAGAGCCCGCTTATTATTACCGATGCTACAGCTACCTGTGGATGTACGATTCCTGAAATTCCTAAAGAGCCAGTAAAACCAGGAGAAACAGGGGTGATCAAGGTTGTCTTTAACAGTGCCGGTAAATTGGGTATGCAAGATAAAATAGTAACAATAACTTCAAATGGAAACCCTGCTACTACTGAAGTACACCTAATCGGTGAAGTCAAAGAAGCAGCAAATCTTTAATTTTATAATAACAAATAAACAAATATGATATCTACAGTAATTTTACAAGCAGCCGGTGGAAGCAGTATGTTAAGTACATTGGTTCCAATGGTATTAATCATGGTGGTCTTTTATTTTTTCATGATCAGACCTCAGGTTAAAAAAGCAAAAGATCATAAGAAACTAGTTGCAGATTTGAAAAAAGGAGATAAAATTGTGACTACTGCTGGTATTCACGGTAAAATTGTAGATATGAACGATCTTACCTTCTTAATTGAAGTAGAAGGCGGTACCAAGATCCGTTTTGATAAGTCTGCAATTTCTTTAGATGCGACCAAAGCATCAACAGATGTGCCTAAAGCTTAATTTATAATCACACATTTAAAGCCGCTCCATTATTTGGCGCGGCTTTTTTGTTTTATTAAATTTGTTTAATTTACAGACATGCCATTCATTAAACTTACAAAAATAGAGCGAAAGCGCTTTTTAGTATTGATTACTTGCTTATTTCTTGCAATTGCAGGATGGCTATTTCTGGCATTGAATAATAAATACGTTTATACGGCTAAAACCGTACTGGTATATACGAGCGCCCCACAAAAGAAAGCATTTCATCCTTTGCAGTCAGACACCGTAGATTTGCTGGTGGAAGGTACCGGATGGCAATTGCTATTTGCCCGCCTTCGTGTCAGCCCGCCTTCCATTAGTATTAGCCTTGAAAAACTTAATAACAGAAATTATATTTTATTCTCTGAACAATTATACAGCGTTAACAATCAATTAGAGACATCTCAGAAGATTATTTCTGTACGGCCGGATACACTTTATTTTGATTTTTCTAAAAGAACCATCAAGCGGGTGCCGGTTAGGCTAGTTTCTAACCTCAGCTTTTTTAAGCAATTTGGTATCTCTGATGAGGTAGAACTTACACCAGATTACGTCACTTTATCCGGGCCACAGGAAGATCTGGAAAAGATCAAAGAATGGAAATCAGACACACTGACCTTAAATAACATACAGCATCCTACAGTAACCCGGATCTCTATGAAGCAAAACCTGTTAAAGAATGTAAATATTTACCCCGCTAGTGTAGAAGTGAAGCTACCTGTAGATGAATTTACAGAGAAGACCCTGGAAATACCCTTGAAAATTGTTAATAACACAGAATATTACAATATCAGGCTTTATCCTAAAAAGGTAAAGGTTACTTTTATGGTCGCTTTATCCAGTTATCAGCAGGTCAATGAAGACTTTATTGAAGCCTCAGTAGATTTAAATGAATGGAAATTGCAAAAACACGATCAGCTCACTGTAAAACTTACCCGTTTTCCTGATTACTGTAAACTGGTAAAAATAGTTCCTGGTAAAATTGATTTTATTATAGATAAATAATGATTAAGATAGGAATAACCGGAGGAATTGGAAGTGGCAAGAGCACCATCTGCAGAGTGTTTGAAACCTTTGGTATCCGGGTATTCTATGCAGATACAGTAGCAAAATCAATTATGGTTGACGATCCTTTGCTTGTGGCAGGGATAAAGGATGCCTTTGGCCAGGATAGCTATGCATCAGACGGCAGGTTAAACAATCAGCATATTGCCAGTATTGTATTTAATGATGAGGATGAACTTAAACGGCTCAACGAATTGGTTCATCCGGCAGTTTTTAGGGCATTTGATGTTTGGCAAGCTAGCGTACCGGCTCATGTGCCATACATCCTTAAAGAAGCCGCCTTATTATTTGAAAGCGGGTCTTATAAAATGTGTGACAAAAGTGTTTTAATCACTGCACCCCCAATGGTGAAAATGCAGCGTGTAATGGAGAGGGATGGGGTAACTCAGCAGCAGGTACAGGCGAGGATGGATAAACAAATGAGTGACGATGAAAAGATTAAAATGGCTGATTTCCTGATCAATAATGACGAGAGCCAATCAGTTATTCAACAGGTGCTTAAACTGCACCATCAATTTTTAAACTTAAGAAAGTAAATGATATTAGAAGATTTTTTAGTGCCAACCAAAATTGGGCTGTTTTGCGCGTATGGTAATTTTTATCTGGACCCTAAAGAAATGGTAAAAGATGCAGTGATCTCTCATGCACATGGCGATCATGCAATTAGTGGCAACACCAATGTATATTGCACCCAGGCCACTTCCCTGTTTATGGTACAGCGTTACAAGAAATTCGCTGCAGGTGAATTTTTCATCAAGCCTTTTCATGCTGTTTTTAGCCTAAACGACGTCAAAATCACTTTTATACCTGCCGGGCATATCCTGGGCTCTGCAATGATATTGATGGAATATAAAGGCATTAGATATTTATATACAGGAGATTACAAACTACAGCCAGATCCAACTTGTGAGCCTATAGAATTTACTGAAGCAGATGTACTGATCACTGAAACTACTTTTGCCAATCCAGAGACCAGCCATCCGGATGCTGATCTCGAAATACAAAAAATCAATGGAACAGAAAGCAATATCATGCTGGGGGCCTATGCATTAGGTAAAAGTCAGCGTTTAATCAGGCTGATTAGTGATCATTGTCCTCAAAAAAGAATCCTTGTGCACCATAGTATCCTTCCTTTCGTTAAGATATATGAACAGATGGGCATTGACATGGGGACTTATGAAGTGTATGACCGTAAAGTCATGAAGAACAACCTCACTAATATGATTTATCTGGTTCCGCCATTGGTTTACAGAAGCTATATAAGAGCGATCAACGTGATCCGTGTTTTTGCAACCGGCTGGAAACATTTACAGCATAAAAATGAATTGCAATTATATATCTCAGATCATGTAGACTGGAATGATATTATTTTAACCATTGAGCATGTTAAGCCTAAAGAAATATGGACTACACATGGGAGTGGGATTCAACTTAAAACTTATTTTAAAAACATTTTGGACGTTAAATTGCTTAACTGATGGAAGATCAATCTGACTACTATTTTAATGAGGAAGGATTACTGGTTTTTACGGAGTCATACCACCTTAAACGGGGTTTTTGCTGTAAAAACAAATGCAAGCATTGTCCATGGAAATATGGGAAGGAAAAAAATAAAAACACTAATAAGAAAATTAAGTAGAAAAAATAATTGATATTTGATGAAATGCTGAAAGAATCTAAATCTCCGCGATATGAAAGCGCATTCCATGAAGCGATTGTAAACTTATCATATACCCATAACTGGGTAAGTGATAAGATCAAACAGGCTGTAGCGCCTTATGATATTACTTCGCAGCAATTTAATGTATTGCGGATATTGCGCGGACAACATCCTCAACCGTCTACCATTAATTTGATAAAATCAAGGATGCTGGATAAAATGTGTGATGCTTCCCGTATTGTAGACCGCCTGGTTCAAAAAGAATTGGTCGTGAAAAAGATTAATGCGATCGATAAACGTGCAGTAGATATTCTGATTAGTGAACGGGGCCAGGGACTTCTGAAAAAGATGGATGCCGAAATAAATATTTCCGCAATCTTCAATTCCAATCTCAATTTAGAGGAGGCAGAAATGTTAACTAAATTACTGGATAAGGCCAGGGGCATGATCTAATGCGCAACATGGCTATGGCCGGAAGTATAAAATCCAATTAATGCGATTCCAATACCCAGTAAAACAGCCAGCATTTTCTTTTTAGAAACTTTATGGTCTACGCTTGATTCAAACAGGATCGTAGTAGATATATGTAAAAATATACCAATTACTATACCCATCATTTTATTAAAATAAAGTTCAATTCCACCAATACTGCCATTACTGATCCCATAACTAAATAAAAAGCCTAAAGGCGCCATGATCGCAAAGACGGCCAGGTAAAATACAATTCCTTTAAATTTAAAATTATTTTGCAGCAAGATACTGGCCAGGGCAAAAGCCGCAGGAATGTGGTGTAAGGAGATTCCAAAGATCAAAGCATTATGCTGATCTGCGGCTAAAGGCATACCTTCCAGAAAAGCATGTAAGCAAAGGCTAATCATAATCCCATAAGGGAAAACCTGGCCTTCTGAATGTTTATGGATATGTCCGTGTTCTACACCTTCAGAAAACTGTTCTAAGAAGATCTGGAGCAAAAACCCGATCAAAATGTAAATTCCTATCTCTGCATGGTCAGGACCGCTATACGCATCTGGGATCAGGTGCAGCACCGTAATTGCAAAAAGATAAGCCCCGCTAAAAGACAGGATTAGTTTAAGTAATTGTGACTTGTCACTTTTAACTAAAAATATAGACAGGCCGCCCAAAAAGGCACAAGAGAACAATATGATTATTTTCCAGATTTCCATTATAGTTCCGGTTGAATTTTTTTATATAATTGAGCAATAAGGAATCCTATTAATGATCCCAGCAAAGCACCTGCTATTGTATCTAACGGATAATGTACCCCAACATAGATTTGTGAAAAAGCAATACTGAATGCCCAAAACAGGCCGATTGGCAGAATTGGTTTCCATTTAGGGTAAAATACGCAGATAAGAAAAACAGCAATTCCAAAATGGTTAGTTGCATGTGCTGACGGGAAACTATAGCCACTGCCACAGGGTACCCGGTTAATCATCAGTCCAGAAAGACTGATATCGTTACACGGCCTTAACCGCAGTACAAAAGGTTTGATGAATTTAGCGGAGATAAAATCGCTCAGTGCAAAAGTTAACAAGATTCCGCCTATGATATAAAGGCCCCTTTTTTTATATTGTTTTATACAAAAAATAATAATGAACAGGTATAGGGGAGACCAAAAATAACGGTTGCGCAGGAAAGGCAGCAACCAATCGAAAAACCCGTTAGAAAGCCCTCTGTTAATCCTGAGAAACAGTTCTACATCAAAACTATGTAAACTCTCTATCATACTTTTTTACAAACAAGGATAAGCCTGTCCGATTTAGATACGTCAAATGCATCCAGGTTATAATTTCCAAAAGAAGCTTCAATAGCTAATCCGCTTTTTTCGAACATACGTTCAAAATCTGTCAGTGTAAAAGCCTGTACTCTTTCTTCAAAAGCGAAGTGCTTACTCTTATGTTCAAAATTAATATTCTTGATGATCTTACCTTCAGAAACAAACTTATGGATATCAAAATCTATCCCTTCTACAGTTTTTGTTTCTCTGTGGGTTAGATTGCTAATTATCTTCTGCGTATTAAAATAATCAATTACTACTTTACCATCATCTTTGATACTTTTTCTAAAAGATTTCAAAGCATTCACATGATCTTTTTCCGTGTCAAAATAGCCGAAACTGGTAAAAAGGTTCATTGCAATATCATAATAATTGATGTAGCCCAGCTTACGCATATCATGAACAAAGAAGTGAAGATGTTTCTGTTCAAACTGCTTAGCATACTTTATACTTTGCTCAGAAAGGTCTATCCCGGTAACATCAAAACCTTTTTTGTTAAGATAAACAGAATGACGGCCTCTGCCACAGGCAATGTCCAGGATTCTTGAATGCAGTGCTGGTTTAAGGTAAGCAGTTAAGTTATCAATTAGAAATTCGGCCTCCTCATCATTGCGCTGACTATATAGAATATGATAATAGGGAGAGTTGAACCAGTATTGAAACCACTTGCGCTGCATAAAAGACGTTGTTGATAATAAAGGCGCAAATATAGTGAATAGAAATGCAACGAGGTGGATAATTCAGATGTATTAGGTTTAATTCATTAGCCTTCTTAAATTTTTCGTATTTTTGAAAAATAAATTATACGGCATTGACATTAATTAAATCTATCTCTGGAATCCGGGGAACTATCGGTGGAATTGCCGGCAACGGTCTAACACCTATTGATATAGTAAAGTTTACCGCAGCCTATGGCGCCTGGGTAATTAAAAATACAAACATAAAAAAAATAGTACTTGGCCGGGATGCGCGCATTTCGGGTGACATGGTAAATAATTTGGTAACCGGTACTTTGCAGGGACTGGGTATTGAGGTCATAGATCTTGGTCTGTCTACTACGCCTACCGTAGAAATTGCCGTTCCAATGGAGCAGGCAGGGGGAGGGATTATCCTCACCGCCAGCCATAACCCTAAACAATGGAATGCGCTTAAATTGCTTAATGAAAAAGGTGAATTTATCAATGACGAAAATGGAAAAGAAGTATTAGAAATGGCAGAACGGGCCGACTTTTCTTTCGCAGAAGTAAACGATCTGGGTAAGGTAAGGTACGATGATTCTTATCTTCAGAAACATATTGATGCCATTCTTGCCTTGCCATTAGTAGATATTGAACTGATTAGAAAAGCCAATTTCAAAATCGCTATTGACTGTGTAAATTCTACAGGAGGAATCTTTATTCCAGCTTTATTAAAAGCACTGGGTGTAGAAACTGTATTTGAATTATACTGTGAGCCGAATGGTGATTTTCCACATAATCCAGAGCCGCTACCAGAAAACCTGACAGAGATTGCAAAAGTAGTACAAGCTAAACAAGCAGATCTTGGAATTGTAGTAGACCCTGATGTAGATCGTTTATGTTTCGTTTGTGAAGATGGATCTATGTTTGGAGAAGAGTACACATTGGTTGCTGTAGCAGATTACGTACTTAAAAACCAGCCCGGAAATACAGTTTCCAATCTATCCTCTACAAGAGCACTTAGAGATGTGACCCTTAAAGCGGGTGGGGAATACCATGCTGCCGCTGTTGGAGAAGTAAATGTAGTAAACCAGATGAAAGCCACCCATGCTATTATTGGCGGGGAAGGTAATGGTGGGGTAATTTACCCGGAATTACACTACGGAAGAGACGCACTGGTTGGGATCGCTTTATTTTTAACCCACCTGGCAAAATTTGGTAAATCTATTTCCTTACTAAAAAGCAGTTATCCAACGTATCATATTTCTAAGAATAAAATTACGCTGACTCCTGAAATGGATATTGACGCCTTACTGATTAAAGTACAGGAGAAATACAAAAATCAGCCAAACAGTACAATTGATGGTTTAAAGATAGAGTTTGATAAGGAATGGGTACATTTGCGCAGGTCAAATACAGAACCAATTATCAGGATCTACAGTGAGGCAGAGAATGAAACTGTAGCTGAAGGACTGGCAAATAAAATTATATCAGACATCAAAGAAATATTAAAATTGAATTAATTACAGATGAACAGGATCTATTTAGACAATGCTGCAACAACACCACTTGATAAAGAGGTGATGGCTGAAATGGTTAATGTAATGGAAAACTATTATGGTAATCCATCTTCTATTCATGGTCAGGGCCGTGAAGTGCGCACATTGATTGAAAAGGCGCGTAAAACTGTAGCAGGGATACTTAATGCAACGCCTGCAGAGATATTTTTCACTTCAGGTGGTACAGAAGCAGATAACACAGCTATCCGTTGTGGGATTGCTGCATTTGGAATTAAGCATGCCATTACCTCTAAAATTGAGCACCATGCAGTAGAACATACACTTGGACAAATGCTTAAAGATGGAGTGATCGACAAGTTAAGTTTTGTAAATATTGATGCAAAAGGAAATGTTGACTATGTTCATTTAGAGGAATTACTGAAAGATAATTCACGTTCTTTTGTCTCCTTAATGCACGCTAATAACGAATTAGGTACTTTAACAGACTTGCAAAAAGTAGGCGATATCTGTGAGCAATATGATGCCATATTTCATAGTGATACAGTACAGACAATGGCCCATTATCCACATGACGTAAGGCAATTAAAAGCGCATTTCATTGTTTGTTCAGCACATAAGTTCCACGGACCAAAAGGCGTAGGCTTTTTGTATGTAAACCACAATGTGAAAATCAGTCCGCTGATCTTTGGCGGGGCACAGGAGCGTAACATGCGTGGCGGAACAGAAAATATCTATGGGATTGTAGGTTTGGCCAAAGCGCTGGAAGTTGCTTATGCAGCAATGCCTGCACATGAAAGTCATATCCAGGGACTTAAAACCTATATGAAAGATAAATTAACGGCAGAAATACCGGGAATTGAATTTAATGGAGAAACAGCCCCTGAGAAAAGTTTATATACCGTATTGAATGTTTCTTTCCCTGAGATGGATATGTCTGATATGTTACTGTTTAACCTGGATATTAACGGGATTTCTGCTTCTGGCGGAAGTGCTTGTTCTTCTGGTTCTAACATTGGCTCACATGTATTAACTAGTATCGGGGTAGATCCTAACCGACCGTCAGTTAGGTTTTCTTTCAGTAAATACAATACAAAAGAAGAAATTGATTTTGTAATTAGTAAAGTGAAACATATTGTTGAGCAGAATATTGTGGTTTAAAACCCGATTTTAATAAAAGGAACGGCGCTGTTTAATTACAGCGCTTTTTTTGTGTTTAATTTTTAAACTGATAAATAGAGTGGACACGTATTCTTACCGCTGAATAGAATAAATAACAGGATAGAAAACAATTGCCCCGCTTCCTTGTTCTTTTATTAGTTATCAATTTTTTACCAAAATCAAAAACTATGATTACTCCAGAAGAACACAACGAAGAAGAAAAAGATAAAAAAACGGTGTACAAAGAAACGACTACTGATGAAAATGATGAGTTAAGCAGTGGCGAAACTTCTTCAAAATCAAGCTCAGGCACATCAGCCTTTTCACGTACTCCAGAAAGAAAAAGTAAGCCATTAGGTGCCGGTCACGAACCGGGAACCACTCCCGGCAGAGATTTTTAAACAAATAAATAAAAACAGCAGGCCCTGTAGTATGAATAATACTACAGGGTTTTTTTGTTATCTTCTAGCTGCCTGCGGCAGCAGTTTTATAGGTTATAAAGCTATCATGATCTTATTTTTAGTTCTTTTTCTGATCTGAAACACCAGGATGCTTTCGTTTAAGATAAATTATTATTTAAAAATATCCTGTAAATATTACCTGATAAATTTGTCTGCTAATGATTTCTCTATTACATTAGCGTTCTTATTGTTGCAAAATGTTATCCATTAATTGCCTTTAATCATAATGCTAAATCGTTTAAACTACTTAAAGAATGAATAACTCAGTACTTTAGCTTACTATTACCTATAACATAAAACCAATATAAAAATGATGAAACATTTCTTATCAGTGTTGTTGATCGCTGCCGCAATGCCGGCATTGGCACAAAAAACAGATAAGGTTACCGAACCTGTGGATTGGGTTAACCCATTAATGGGAACGGCAAGTAAACCAGATTTGTCAAACGGAAACACTTATCCCGCAATCGCTGTTCCCTGGGGAATGAACTTTTGGACTCCTCAAACCGGTAAAATGGGGGATGGATGGGCATATACTTATGATGCTGATAAAATCAGGGGTTTTAAGCAAACCCATCAACCTTCTCCATGGATGAATGACTACGGCCAGTTTTCTGTCATGCCAGTCACTGGAAAAATGAAATTTACACAAGATGACCGTGCCAGCTGGTTCTCTCACAAAGCAGAAACCGCAAAACCCTATTACTATAGTGTTTACCTGGCAGATGCAGACGTAACAACAGAAATCACCCCTACAGAAAGAGCCGCACAATTTCGTTTTACCTTCCCTAAATCTGATAGTTCATTTGTAGTAATCGACGCTTTTGATAAAGGATCTTACATTAAAGTTATTCCTAAAGAGAGAAAGATTATTGGTTACAGCACGCGTTACGCAAGAGGACCACTGCCTAATTTCAAAAACTACTTTGTCATATATTTTGACAAAGACTTTGTTTCTGCCAATACCTGGCATGGAAAAACACTGGCAAAAGATACGCTGGAGCTGAAAAGCAATCACTCTGGGGCAATCATTGGTTTTAAAACCGTAAAAGGAGAAAAAGTAGGGATGAAAGTTGCCTCCTCCTTTATTAGCGTAGAACAAGCTGACCTAAGTTTGAAAAGAGAACTCGCAAATGATACTTTTGAAGCTACAGCACAAAAAGGAAGGGCTATATGGAATAAAACTTTAGGCAAGCTCTCTGTAGAAGGCGGCACAGTAGACCAGACGCGTACTTTCTACTCTAGCTTATACCGTACCTTATTCTTTCCGAATAAAATGTATGAAATTGATGCCAATAACAAACTTATACACTGGAGTCCGTTTACCGGTAAAACTATGCCAGGCTATATGTTCGCAGGCACAGGTTTCTGGGATACTTTCAGGGCATTATACCCCTTCTTAAACTTAGTTTACCCCTCTATTAACAAAGAGATGCAGGAAGGCTTAATTAATGATTATAAAGAAGGGGGCTGGTTACCAGAATGGTCTAGCCCTGGTTATGCCAATATTATGGTGGGCAATAACTCTGCTTCTGTTGTCGCTGATGCCTATATTAAAGGCATGCGCGGGTACGATATTGACAAATTATATGAAGCCTTAATCCACGGTGCCAATAACGAAGGGCCAATTGAAGCAGTAGGCAGGGCAGGGGTTAAATATTACAATGAACTAGGTTACGTCCCTTATGATGTAAAGATCAATGAAAATGCAGCGCGGACTTTAGAATATGCATATGATGATTTTACCATTTACCAGTTAGGCCGTGCCTTAAATAAGCCCAAGTCTGAAACAGATATTTATGCAAAAAGGGCAATGAACTATAAAAACCTTTTTGATCCGGCTTCAGGTTTAATGCGTGGAAAAAACAAAGATGGTTCTTTTCAAACTCCTTTTAATCCATTTAAATGGGGTGACGCTTTTACTGAAGGAAACAGCTGGCACTACAGCTGGTCAGTTTTCCAGGATATCGATGGTTTATCTAAGCTAATGGGCGGAAAAAATAAATTTGTAAACAAACTAGATTCTGTATTTTCTCTTCCTCCTATTTTTGATGACAGCTACTATGGAGGTGTAATCCATGAAATCAGGGAAATGCAAATTGCCAACATGGGACAATATGCACATGGTAACCAACCCATCCAGCATATGATTTACTTATATAACTATGCAGGACAGCCCTGGAAAACCCAATATTGGGCAAGAGAAGCCATGAACAGATTATATAAAGCAACACCAGATGGATACTGCGGTGACGAAGATAACGGTCAGACTTCTGCCTGGTATGTTTTCTCTGCACTTGGATTTTACCCGGTAACGCCTGCTGTAGATCAATATGTATTGGGTGCCCCTCTATTTAAAAAAGTGACCTTAAACTTAGAGAATGGCAAAAAGGTGATTATCAATGCACCAGCAAATAATGCCGATAACCGGTACATCAACGGATTAAAATACAACAACAAAGATTACCAGAAAAACTGGCTAAGCCACTCTGAACTTTTAAAAGGAGCCACGCTGGATTTCGATATGTCTGCTACTCCAAATAAGAAAAGAGGAATTGCTGACGCTGATTTTCCTTACTCTATGTCTACCGAAAAATAAGGCAATATTATTCCATAAAAAAAGACCTTGTAAATTTTTACAAGGTCTTTTTTTATGGAATAATATTTTACTAGTTCTTTACCATTTTCAGAAAAGTAGCCAGTTTATCTTTCATCGACCTGCGGTCTACAATGAAATCAAGAAAACCATGCTCCTGTACAAACTCTGCAGTTTGGAAACCTTTAGGTAAATCTTTTTTAATCGTTTCTTTAATTACCCTTGGGCCGGCAAATCCAATCAATGCACCTGGCTCTGCAATATTAATATCGCCCAGCATGGCATAAGAAGCCGTAACTCCACCCGTAGTCGGGTCAGTTAGTAAAGAAATATATGGAACCTTTGCCTGGCTTAACAAAGCGAGTTTTGCAGATGTTTTTGCCATTTGCATTAATGAAAATGCAGCTTCCATCATTCTTGCCCCGCCTGATTTTGAGATCATCAGAAAAGGTATTTTATGTTTAATGCTATAATCTATTGATCTGGCTATTTTCTCTCCAACCACAGAACCCATTGAACCACCAATAAAGTTAAAGTCCATACAAGCAATAACCAGGTCCTGACCTTCAATTTTACCTACACCAGCGCGGATAGCATCTTTTAAACCAGTTTTAGCCATGGTATCTACCAGGCGGTCAGTATAAGGTTTACTATCTGTAAAATGTAGCGGGTCTCCTGAAGTAAGGTCTGCAAATAGTTCAGTGAACTCGTTGTTATCAAATAATACCTGGAAATATTCCTTAGATCCTACCCTTAAATGATAGTCACAATAGTGGCAAACATATTTATTCTCTATGAGGTCAGCGCTATGTAATGCTTTTTTGCAATTGGGACATTTGTTCCATAAGCCATCCGGCGCTTCTTTTTTTTCTTCTGTCAGCGTACTGATACCTTTTTTTTCTCTCTTAAACCAAGCCATGTTATTCGTTGAAAAATGCGATTACAAAGAAACGAAAAAAAATTAGAACAGTTAACCCCCTATGAACGATACTTTAGGTAAATTAATATACGCTTAGATTTGCCCGATCTGATATTTTTCCTAACTTCGGCTTATATAAAATCTAATAACAATGAGTTTAAAAGGCTATAAAGGCGTAATTTACGGAGATGCCCTTCAAGAATTATTTGAACAGGCTAAAAAACATCAATTTGCACTACCTGCAGTCAATGTTACCGGTACAAATACGATCAATGCAGTTATGGAAACTGCTAAAGCGGTGAATTCACCAGTAATGATCCAGTTATCTAACGGTGGAGCCCAGTTTTATGCTGGTAAAACGTTAAACAACGATAATTTAAATGCCTGTGTGCTTGGTGCAGTATCTGCAGCTAAACATGTTCATTTACTTGCAGAGCACTACGGTGTAGCTGTGGTATTACATACAGACCATGCGGCTAAAAAATTGTTACCATGGATTGATGGTCTTTTAGATCACGGAGAAAAATTCTTTGCTGAAACAGGCAAACCATTATTCTCTTCACATATGCTTGATCTTTCTGAAGAGTCAATTGAAGAAAACATGGAAATCTCTGCCAAATATTTAGCCCGTATGGCTAAAATGGGTATGACCATCGAAATTGAACTGGGTGTAACTGGTGGCGAAGAAGATGGTGTGGATAACAGTGATGTAGATAGCTCTAAATTATATACCCAACCTTCTGAAGTAGCTTATGCTTATGAAGAATTGAGTAAAGTGAGTGATAAATTTACAATCGCAGCAGCATTTGGTAATGTACATGGTGTTTATAAACCAGGTAACGTGAAATTGCAGCCTGTAATTCTTCACAATTCTCAGGAATTTTTAAAAGAAAAATATAATCTGACTGCAGAAAAACCGATCAACTTTGTATTCCATGGCGGATCAGGATCATCACAAGCAGAAATCAGAGAAGCAATCTCTTATGGTGCGATCAAAATGAATATCGATACAGATATGCAATGGGCATTATGGGAAGGTATTCTTGATTACTATACTGCAAATGAAGCTTATTTGCAAGGTCAGATTGGTAATCCTGATGGAGAAGACAAACCAAACAAAAAGTATTATGATCCACGCGTATGGTTACGTAAAGGAGAAGAAGCATTTGTTAAACGTTTAACTCAAGCTTTTGAAGATTTAAACTGCAGAGATGCAAGTGATAAATTATAAGTAAAGAAAAATCAATAAAAAAAGCGTTTCCTGTTTATTCAGGAGACGCTTTTTTTTTGCTTTTTAATAGCGTATTATACAGTAATTATGTTGTTGCAAGCGTATATAATTTAATCTATTTTTAGGTGATCATTACACCTCCCCATATGGAACCCACTGGAAATAAAAAAAATCTGTTTGAACAGTTTTCTAACGCTGCTACTAAATTTACCGGCAGTTCAACTGCATTTATTATCGCCTTGTTAACAGTATTGATCTGGGCAGTAACCGGCCCTCTTTTTCAATATTCTGAAACCTGGCAACTGGTGATCAATACTGGAACCACGATTATCACTTTTTTAATGGTATTCCTGATTCAGAAAGCACAAAACAAAGATGGAAAAGCCATACAGCTAAAATTAAACGAGCTGCTCGCTGCAAATGAAAGAGCGAGTAACAGAATGGTTGATATTGAAGACCTGACCGAAAAAGAATTAGACCAGCTGCATAAATTCTATGTTACATTGGCGCAACTTTCAAAACAAGAAACCGATATTCACTGTTCTCATTCTATAGACGCAGCTGAAGAAGTAAATGAGCTAAAATCTAAACATACTTATCAACCTAAAGCAAAACCTCAACATGGACATACTTCAAGTAATTAAGATCAAAACGCAGGAAGAATTAGAAAGTGCTTTTGCGATACGGCGTAAAGTTTTTGTAGATGAGCAAGGGGTAGATCCTAAATTAGAATGGGATCAGGAAGATGTCTCTACCCATTTTCTGGCTTTGCTGGATAATCAGCCCTGCGGTGCTTGCAGATATCGTAAAACAGATAAAGGCTATAAGCTGGAGCGTTTTGCTGTGCTGAAAGAATTTAGACGTAAAAGGGTAGGACAAGCCCTGGTTGCTGCCGCTTTAGATGATATACCTGACCATGCAGATATTTACTTAAATGCACAGCATGATGCCGTGAGCTTATATGCAAAATTTGGCTTTACCGTAGAAGGCCAGCAATTTGAAGAAGCCGGAATCCAGCATTTCAAAATGGTTAAAAATTAAATACTTTTTCGGAAAATAGCCATGCTTCTTTCCATTTATCAGATTTAAGCCCGAGCTGCTCACCTTGTTCCTCCAGGTAAGCGATAAGTTCCTCTGTAGCCATATTACCTGTAAGATCATCTGCTGCCATTGGACAGCCTCCATAACCTTTTAAGGCACTGTCAAATCTTTTACAGCCGCTTTGATAAGCGGCTTCAATTTTCTCTCTGCGGGTTTCTGGAGTGCTGTGTAAATGCAGCCCTATTTCTATAGCAGGAAAACTATTGATCAGCAAAGGAACCAGCTCCGTTATCTTTGCCGGAGTTGACATTCCTGTAGTATCCGAAAGGGAAAGAATCTTCGCGCCGATATTGACCAGTGCTGTTGCCCATTTTTCTACTATTTCCGTATCATAGGGATCCCCATACGGGTTTCCAAATCCCATAGAAAGATAGATCACAGCCGTCTTTTGATGCTGGTCGCAGCGTTCCAGCATTTTCTCTACTGTAATTAAAGAATCAGCAATACTAGAATTGGTATTGCGCTGCTGGAAAGTCTCAGAGATCGAAAAAGGAAAACCGATATAATCAATCTCAGGAAATGATAAAGCTTCCTCTGCACCTCTCAAATTAGCCACAATCGCTAATAGTTTGGTGTTCGTACTGCCCAGATCCAGTTGAGCAAGCACTTCTTTTGTATCTCTTAATTGTGGGATCGCTTTTGGAGACACGAAGCTTCCAAAATCTATCGTATCAAAACCAACCTGTAAAAGCGTATTGATATAACTAGCCTTTAGATCTGTTGGGATAAAATCATGAATACCCTGCATGGCATCCCTTGGACATTCAATTAGTTTCATAGCTGTTTAATTGGTTAGCGTGCACAATTTAAGTAAAATGCCTGAGAACAAAAAAAGGCATCCTTTTGGGGGATGCCTTTAAATATGATAAAAATAAATTTAACTCAATTTTGGTTTTTTCTGACCTAAGTCAATTACAATTGGAGTAGAGATACATAACGAAGAGTAAGTACCAATGATACGGCCAATTAATAACGCAAAGATAAATCCGCGGATACTCTCTCCACCAAAGATGAAGATCACCAATAATACGAAGAATACAGTTAACGAAGTTAAGATCGTACGGCTCAATGTGCTGTTCAGCGCAAAGTTGATCAGTTTATTACGTTCTTCACCATAAAGATCATCTTTACCAGCTTCTGCAAGTTTCTCACGGATACGGTCAAATACAACCACTGTTTCAGTCATCGTGTAAGACATAACCGTTAAGATCGCTGCAATGAAATCCTGGCCAATCTCTAAAGAGAAAGGAAGAACACCATCAAGAATCGTATAGAATGATAGTACCAATAACACATCATGGAACAATGCGATAACCGCACCTAAACCATAGTTCAGTTTTTTAAACCTTACAATGATATAAATAAACATCACTAAACAAGAGAACAAGATCGCTCCATAAGCGCTATAAACTAAATCACTTGCAATGATAGGCCCAACTTTCTGATTACTTTCAATCGTGTATTTAGTGTTCGTTTTAGCTAAACCAGCTTTTAAAGCATCTTCAACTAATTTATCTGCACCAGCATCCTGATCAGTAATGTGGTAAGTTGTTGTGATTTTTAATTCATTATCACTACCCGCAGTTTTAACCTGGATTTCTTCATTTTCAAAGCTTGGAGCTAATTTCGCTTTTACATCTTCAGTATCCATTCCTTTATCGAAATGAACGATATAAGTTCTTCCACCTTTAAAGTCGATACCTAATCTCAGGCCACCATTTTTAAAGTAAAAGATAATACCTAAAAGGATGATAACTGTAGAAATTATATAATAGATCTTTCTGCGTCCAACAAAATCAAAAGCGATATTTTTAAAGGCATGCATGGTTACCTTGTTACCGAAAGTAATATTTGCATTTTTATTCAGCAATCCTTCAAAGACTAAACGGGAGATCAGCACTGCACAGAATAATGAAGATAAGATACCAATACATAAAGTAGTTGCAAATCCCTGAACCGGGCCGCTACCAAATACATACAGGATCACACCTAAAATTAAGATCGTAACGTTAGAGTCAATAATAGAAGGCATTGCATGTTTGAAACCTTCTTTGATTGCCAGCGCAGTCGTTTTACCATGGTTCAGCTCTTCCCTAACCCTTTCAAAGATCAGGATGTTCGCATCAACAGATAAACCAATTACCAATACGATACCAGCAATACCAGGTAAAGTAAGTACAGCACCCAGTGAAACCAGGATACCCATAATGAAGAATAAGTTAATCACCAACGCAAGGTTAGCTACCCATCCTGCTTTATTGTAATACAATGCCATAAACACAAGGATCACAACAAACGCAAGAACAAATGATAACAAACCATTGTCAATCGCTGTCTGGCCTAATGATGGACCAACAACGAACTCTCCAACAATACGTGCCGGAGCAGGTAATTTACCAGCTTTTAAGATATTTGCTAAATCTTGTGTTTCATTCACGGTAAAGTTACCCGTGATAGAAGAGATCCCGTTAGGAATTTCGTTCTGAACAGTAGGAGCAGAGTAAACCGCGTTATCAAGAACAATAGCAATAGATTTTAAGTTGTCTTTATTTGAAGAAGCCTCAGCTGTAATTTTTTTCCATTTCTGTGCGCCTTCGCCAGTCATGTACATTGTCACCTCTGGTTTACCTTTCTGATCATAATCATGGCGGGCATCACTAATCGCTTCACCACCAAGATCTGGTTTTCCATCAGGATTTACAGATTTGATCGCATACAATTCAAATAATTTAGTGCCGTTCATATCCGTTGGTCTAACGCTCCACATAAATTTCATGCTTTGTGGAATGATCGCTGCAACTTCAGATTTTTTAAAGTAAGCGTTTACTTTCGCGGTATCTTTAGGTAATACCCATCCTACAGTTGATCCCGGACGCAAAGCTGGTTGTCCGTTTTCTCCCTGGTAAGTAGGAACGTTTAAAACTGCAAATAATGGATTGCTTTTAGAAAGCTCCTGAGTTTTAAGGTCAGTAGAATCTTTTGCGTTAGATTTTTTTGCAAGGTTAGCTAAAGCACCACCTTTTGCTGCAGTATCTTTTACCGCAGACGTTGCTGCTGTTGTATCTTTCAATACAGCGGCCAGGGTTTTGTTGATGTTCTCCATGATCGGGTAAACCTCTTCATTTTGATATACCTGCCAGAATTGTAATTCTGCAGAACCCTGTAATAATTTATGAACCCTTTCTTTATCCTGCACACCCGGCATCTCAATCAGGATACGGTTAGTACCTTCTTGTTTTTGCATGTTCGGGCTTACTACTCCAAATCCGTCGATACGACTTCTGATAATGAAGAATGAGCGGTCAATTGCACTGGTTGCTTCTTTTGATAAATAAGTTTTAACCTCAGAATTGCTAGCATTAGCTTTTAGCTGAGCAGCATTATCCTGGTTAGAGAAAAAATCTGCAAGTTTTGCATTTGGGCTAAGTTTTTCAAATTCATTAACAAACAAAGCGATGAAATCTTTACCACCTGCATTTAACTGCGTTTGTGCAGTCGATAACGCTTTGTTAAAGTTTACATCATCCGTATTATTCGCTAAAGATTTTACCAGTTCACCTAACGAAATTTCCATCGTTACGTTCATACCACCTTTAAGGTCCAGGCCTAAGTTGATTTCTTTTCCTTTACAGAACTGATAGTCAAATCCGAAAACCGGATAAACTGGAACAGTTGACATGGAGTCCAAATAAGCTTTTTCCTTAACCAGGTCGCCTTTCGCATAAGCTTTAGCGTCTTTTTCTACTTTCGAAGTAACGAGATTGAACGAGAGTGAATACACACAGACAATACCTAAAAGTATTGCCATAAATTTAATGAAACCTTTACCTTGCATTTTTGTTTGTAATTATTTGTCTATGCTGTATATTTTTTTCAACAAGTCGGCAAATCTAATTAATTTTTTAATTAATAGTCAGCCTTATATAATATTTATTAGGGAGACGCAACTATTTACGTACGAGTGTTGAAAATGTATACGAAAATGGGTTTTTTTCATCAGCTTTATTACTTACTACCTCTGTTTCTTTCCAGATCTTTGGATCTATCGCTGGAAAAAATGTATCGGCATCAAATACGCTATGTACAACCGTTAAATAAATCCGGTCAGTAAACTCCATCGCCATTTTGTAGATTTCTGCCCCACCCACAATAAATACTTCTTCTTCTCCAGCGCAAAGTGCCAGTGCCTGCTGCAAATCATTGACCACTTCTACACCAGGTATTTCTAAAGAGGTGCTGCGGGTAATGATAATATTGCGGCGGTTAGGAAGCGGCCTGCCTACAGACTCATAAGTTTTGCGGCCCATAATGACCGTGTGCCCTGTAGTAACTTCTTTGAAATGTTTCAGGTCGGCCGGCAAGCGCCATAACAACTGGTTGTCTTTTCCGATTGCATTATTTTCTGCAATGGCAACGATACTTGATATGATCATATAGCTACAGCACCTTTAATATGTGGATGCGCTTCATAGTTTTCTAAAGTGAAATCTTCAAACTTGAAACTGAATATATCTTTCACCTCTGGATTAATCTTCATTATCGGTAAAGGATGCGGAGTTCTGGTTAATTGCAGGTTTGCCTGCTCAATATGGTTATTATACAAATGCGCATCACCCAGGGTATGGATAAACTCACCATATTCCAAACCACAAACTTGTGCCACCATCATGGTAAGCAAAGCATAAGAAGCAATATTAAAAGGGACACCCAAAAAGATATCCGCACTGCGCTGATATAACTGGCAGCTCAATTTTCCATCTGCTACATAAAACTGAAAAAATGCATGGCAGGGAGGAAGGGCCATCTGGTCAATATCCGCCACATTCCATGCCGACACAATGATCCTTCTGGAATCCGGATTATTTTTAATAGTATTGATAATGTTACTTATCTGATCAATAAGTCTGCCATCAGGCGCAGGCCATGACCGCCACTGAGAACCATAAACCGGGCCTAAGTTACCGTGTTCATCTGCCCACTCGTCCCAAATCTTTACACCATTATCTTTTAAATATTTAATATTGGTATCTCCGGTCAAAAACCAGATAAGTTCATGAATAATAGATTTTAAGTGGAGTTTCTTGGTTGTGACCATTGGAAAACCTTCTTTCAAGTTAAAACGCATCTGGTATCCAAATACGCTAATGGTCCCTGTTCCTGTCCGGTCGTGTTTCTGTGCACCGTTATCCAGCACATGTTGCATTAAATCCAGGTATTGTTTCATGTATATTGAGTAGAGGATTTCTATTGTTTTATGTACGTACAAAACTAGTCAATACGACTGATGAATATTAATATAGTAATAAAATTATTTATATAAGTTTGCCATTCAATTATAAAGACAACCAATGCTCGCATTTGCCAACGCCAAAATTAACCTTGGCCTTCACGTTACCGATAAAAGAACCGACGGTTATCATAACCTGGAAACCGTGTTTTACCCGGTAAAGCTTTACGATGTGATCGAGATCACCAACGCCGAAAAAACAACTTGTGAGATCAGCGGGATAAATATCCCTGGCCAGACAGCAGATAATATTTGTTTAAAAGCCTACCATTTGTTAAACCGGGATTTTGATCTTCCGCCAATAAAGATCACCCTTTTAAAAAGTATCCCGGTAGGCGCAGGTCTGGGGGGCGGATCAGCAGATGCCGCTTTCCTGATTAAATTATTAAACGATAAATACAAACTGGGATTATCAATCTCAGCAATGGAAGACTATGCCAGGGTACTTGGGGCTGACTGTGCCTTTTTTATCAATAATAAGCCCGTATACGCAGTGGGCAAAGGAGATCAATTCTCTCCGCTGGATATCGACTTATCTGCTTATTTTAATTTAATCGTAAAACCACCGGTACACGTCTCTACAGCAGATGCCTACGGAGGTTTGACCCCTTCATTCCCCGCTGTATCACTCAAAGAACTCATACAATTACCAGTTAAGGAATGGCGCGGCCAGCTAAAAAATGATTTCGAAAATGGTATATTTCTAAAATATCCCGAAATTTCCAAAATAAAAGAACAGCTTTATCTTGCGGGTGCTACATTTGCGTTAATGAGTGGGAGTGGATCTAGTGTTTTCGCCATATTTGAAAACGAAGTCAGCTTGCCTCAGTTAGAAAAAGATAACAGCGTATACTATAATATTTAAAAGCGATGGAGATTAACTTAGTACGTAAAAACAATAAATTTAATTTCGAAGCCCAAAACCAAAGCGGGCAAACCGTAGAGCTAGATGCCAACCCGGCAATCGGCGGAGATGGAAAAGGTTTCCGGCCGATGGAAATGCTGCTTATCGGTTTAGGCGGCTGCAGCGGGATCGACATGGTAAACGTATTGACCAAGCAAAAAGAAGTTATAGGCGATATGAAGATCAGGATCACCGCCACCCGTAAAGAAGAAGAAGTACCTGCAATATTTGACCTGATCAATATCCACTTTGATCTATACGGCCAGCTCAACAACCAAAAAGTAGAGCGGGCTTTGAACCTTACCTTTGAAAAATATTGTTCGGTATCTAACATCCTGAGCCGTTCTGCCACCATAGACTTTTCATACACCATTCATAATTAATATCATGAGAGAAGATAATTTTGAGACCATTGCCATCCGTTTGCAAGCAGAGCGGAGCCAGTACAAAGAACATTCAGTACCATTATACTTAACCTCAGGTTACCGGTTTGACGATTCAGAAGATATGCGTGCCCTTTTTGCCAATGAAAAAGAAGGCAATGTGTATAGCCGTTACGCCAATCCAAATACAACAGAGCTAATCGAAAAAATGGCAGCACTAGAAGGTGCAGAAACAGGATGGGTAACCGCTACCGGTATGGCAGCCATCTTTACCACCTTCGCAACCTTTTTAAGCGCAGGCGATCATATTTTGTCCAGCCGGGCTATTTTTGGTTCTACCCACCAGTTATTAAACGGTGTATTCCCAAAATGGAATATCTCCTATACCTATGCAGATCTGGATAAAAAAGAACAGTGGGAAAATGGGGTTCAGCCAAATACCAAAATGATCTTTATCGAAACACCCTCTAATCCAGGTATTGAAATTATAGATCTGGAGTGGATTGGGCAATTTGCTAAAAAACACAATATCATGTTAGTGGTAGACAATTGTTTTGCGACACCCTATCTGCAACAGCCGATAAAATACGGCGCTGATATTTCTATTCACTCCGCAACCAAATTTATAGATGGGCAGGGACGTACACTGGGTGGTGTGATTTTATCCACGGATAAAATAATCAGGCAGATTGAAGGATTTGCCAGGCATAGCGGGCCAGCCATGTCCCCATTTAATGCCTGGATCCTTTCTAAAAGTTTAGAAACACTAGCGGTGCGTATGGACAGACATTGTGAAAGCGCATTAAAAGTAGCAGAGTTCCTGGAATCGCATCCGAAAATTAAAAAAGTAAGATATCCATTCTTACCTTCCCATCCTCAATACGAAATTGCTAAAAAGCAAATGAAACAAGGCGGTGGTATTGTAACCCTGGTCATCGAAGGCGGAGCAGCAGCAGCAGCGCAGTTTATGGATAAGCTGAAAATGTTCTCTATCTCTTCAAATCTTGGAGATACCCGTTCTATAGCCACCCATCCGGCAACCAGTACACATTCTAAACTGGCAGAAGAAGAAAGATTATCTGTGGGTATTGAGCAAGGTTCGATCCGTCTATCTATCGGTTTGGAGCACATTGATGATATCCTTGCAGATCTGGCACTAGGACTTTCCTAAAATAAAAGATCCGGTAAGATTTTGGAGCCTCCTTTTTATCTGTTTGAAAAGGAGGCTTTTATTTTTAAAACAGGGAAATGATCAATTAGCTGATATATTCCCGGTCCTCTTCACTTAATCCATCTTTAGGTGTTTCAGCTGGTTTGTGATCAATCTGGTTATGCTGATGGTCATCAAATTTCTGATCATACGTGCTAACCACAGTTTTTGGGCGGCCTGCCCAATATCCCAGAATAAAGCCAATAAAAGTACACACTCCAACCACCACTAATTTAGAAATCTCGCCCTCTCCAAAAAGATAGTTAAATTGGACCTTATCAGTGTTAATCATTAAAAAAACAGTGATCAATACAGTGAATATGATGATCAGGATAGTTTTGGTACGCATAAGCTTAAAATGTATAATTTACAATGAGTTCAAATATAGGGTTTTGGTGATACTGCCGGTTCACAAACACAAATCTTGTACCTAAATCTAAAACTGGCTGATACCGCAAGATATTCATGTTGCTGTGCAGTTCAAATCCAAAAGTTTTTGGTTCCCCAAGATTGGTTTCCAGGCCAATATTTTCATAGTGGCAAAATACACCACCACGCACATTTCTGATATACGCAAAAGGACCGGCTTCCAGATCAGGAAAAGCAATAGGAAAGCGGTAATTTAACAGCAATGTGTTTCTCAGCTTACTTCTTGCCTGGATATTGTTATAACCATACACCGCACCAATCTCATTGGTATAGATCCTGATCCCGGAAGATTGCTGGTAATTAAAATTAGCCAGGAAAGTATGGTTCTTAGCGACACCCGGAAAATACAAAAAACCTTCTGCCGCAATTAAGTCGCCACTCAGCTGGCTGTCAAAGGGCTGGCTCAAATGAGTAAATCTAAATACCTGTGCCCATCTTGGCGCAATATCCCTTTCTGCCGATCTGATCGTATGTGAAAAAGTAAAACCTGTTTCTAGCGGAAACCTGATTTTAGTAACATAATTTGCTGGCATATTCTCTGCCGCATACCGCTGCGTATAACTTGTTCCGGCATTGACAGAAAAATTGAAATTGTGGTTTTGGGAAGAGAAAAAGTAAGGCACCACCGCTGACAGTTGAAAATAGTTCTCTCTAAAATCACCTTGCTGTATACCACGGGTAGAGCCATAAAACGTTCTGCGCGGCCTGTTTCTATAGCTCAGGTTAAAGATAGGGTACAAGCTTTTAAAGCTGATCCCCGCGTTATACTCAAATCTTCTGAGGTCACTTTGGTAATCAACACCAGCATACGTATCCATGGTGTTCAATAAGTTATTAGATTTTAGCTGCAAGCCTCCCTTATATTCATTTTCTATCACTGGGATAATACTGTGAAAGTTAAACAAGTTACCTAAGGCATGATAAGGTTTAGAAGTAAAACTGCTATCCGGTACTTTAGCAAAAACATTCCCCGTGTTTTCCTGTTTTTCTGCTGCTGCGCCAAAATAAACAAAGTTATTTTTTCCTGTCTTTAAAGTTTCAATTTTAGACTTAGCCACCTCAAATCCCTGCCAGTTGTAATCATTAAACAAAATGCTATCTGTTCCTTTGATGAATGATGGGTTAAAAGCACCGTATTTTGAGGCGCTTAGCGCAGTTATTTTTCCTGAGGCAGGATCAACACTATAAATGTTGTCAACGCCGCTGTAATGGGCGTTAAATGCGATTCTTTGGGAAATGTAAACTGGCCTGCTAATCTGCTGCGCCGTTTCGTTAATTATTTTCTTCGTTTGTCCCTGTTCATCCACTGTCCAAAGCGCTTTTCCGGTCTCTTGTACAGTGATGTAAGCAATTGTTTTTCCAGCTTCGTTAAATGAGGGGGTCTGGATCAGTAAGTTTTTTGGATTAGGCAACCTGCGGATAATTTTGCCAGTAGCGGCCTCCATTACAATCAGCTGCACTTTATTGCTCAGGTCAATTTCTACTGCAGCAATTTTTGTCGCATCTGCCGAAAGGGTAGGGGAGAAGATTCTTGTTCTGCTGGTCAGTGTTTTAAGTTTTTTTGTTTTTACATGGTAACTGCAAACCACGCTGTAGGTGCGCTGCATAAACCGGGGGTCATATCTAATCTCGTCCCAGACAATCAAATCATTCGCATAACTAAACCAGGGTTGTTCCTGCTGACCGATACCTTGCAGTCTTTTCTCTTTTTTATCCGGCCCGATCAGTATCAATGCAGCAGGCATAGTCTTGCTGGTTTTTATGACCAGTATCTTTCCATCCGGCATAGACGCTGGCAGGTGATAGTTAGTTTCGTACCGGGCTTTTTGATTTAATACAGGATAACTTTTTGGCGGGTTAAGTTTAGCTTGATTTTCCCAGTCCGACTTAAGTTTCTTTGTCATAAAGGCATACCATCCGGCACCCGTTTTTCCACTGTATTTTTTTAAACTCCCGGCAAAAGGATAAAGCCGGGCCGGGCGTTTTTTCAGGTCAGTAAGCACACTGTCAAAAACAAACTTTCCAGCCTGCTCCCTAATGTGAGAAGCCAATAAATAACCCAGCTGATAATAGCCAGGAGTAACGTCTTTTTCTGAGCCAAAATTGGCTTTGCTGTATGAATAATTTTTGCCTTCCAGCAAAGCTGCACGATAAGGCATGATCCAGCCCGGCTGCCTGCCCCGGCCAGCATGCGTGAGAGAAGTTTCTGTGCTCACGGCATCGCCTTCAAAAAACCATAAAGGAATGCTCACGCCCATCAGGGCAAAATACACTTCTTCCGGAAAAGGGTAGGGCCGGCCATTGGTCAGTTTGTCAAATTGAGCAGCATGCCGGAGCTCATGAACAGCCAGGTTATTTAACCAATCCTGGCTATCAAATTGCTGTGGGGGAGTAGTGAAAAATTCCGATTTTTTTGGGGCCAGCTGCACATACCCATTTGCAATTACCCCGCGGTTCTGAAGGATGATCGGGATCGTTGTTTTTTTGACATTTAAACTCCGGCCTACACTAGGGAAAATATAACGCATGGTGTTTGCCATTCGCTGTGCTTCAGATTCAAGCTCTACCGGGTAAATGATCTTAAATCCTGAAGTGTTAATTTGTCTCCATTTTACACTAAGCGGGTTTTGTTCCCCGCCAAAAATCTGACCGTAAGATTTATGTGATGTTAAACTTGAAGTAATTATGATTAAAATACTGAGTATTAGTTTTATGATTTTACTTTTATCAGTCATTATGTGGCTGTGCTAAAATATTTAGTTTTTAGAGGTTTTTAAATTTCTTCAATATCTCTTAGTATGATTGAGGTTTATAGGTTTAAATGACTGATAAATAAATTTTTATGAATTTAATAAAATCTATTTAATCTCAGTTATTTGCTTTTTAATGCCTTTTTAACAGGGTGTTTTTAAATTTATAATAATCAATTTATTTAATGGGCTACATTACGTTTTGAAGATACACTATTTCATCTCAAATCAAAAAAATATATTTGTCCATTCCTCTTGTTTTTACAAGATAGCACTCAGATAAAGATTGAATTTTGGGCTGTTAATTATAGAATGTACAATGATTTTCTCTGGCAAATATGGCGCAGTCATGCCTGTATATAAATACGGATCAGCACCAGAACAGGCGTTGCCCCTCTCCTGTTTTAATAAAATAATTAACTTCTGCTCTTGCGTTTCTTGTAGACAGGATACAAAAATACAGCTCCTAGAATCAGGGCAGATCCCATGTAAAATCCTACAGACATGGTCTCTTTATGGCCAAAGAAAATGAAGGCCAGGATGATGCCGTAAACAGGTTCCAGGTTACTGATCAATGCTACGCGAAATGCCGAAAGTGTTCTCATCACAGACACGCCGGCGATGTAAGCCAATGCCGTACATATAGTGCCTAAGATCATTAAATAAACCCAATCAGATCCGCTCAAAACAAACCGCTCCTGCATCAGGCTTTGGTCAAACAAACGGTAAATAGTAATCCAGAAACAGGCACCTGATAACTCATAAAAACCAATCACACGCGCATCACTTTTCTGGGCAAAATTAGAGTTCAGAATAGAGAATAAACTTGATGCAACAGCCGCTGAAAGCCCCAGGATAATACCCTCTGTATAGTTGCTTTCAAACTTAAAAATCATGTAAATTCCGATGATGATAATCACCCCAATAAACACATCGCTAATTTGTATGGCAGTCCTTTTAATAAGCGGTTCAAGGATCGCTGTAAATAAGGTAAAAGAAGAGAGGCATACCAGCGTCACAGAGACAGTAGAGACCTTGATGGCCTGGAAAAACAAGATCCAGTGTAAGGCCACAATACTGCCTGTAAAGAAGAATTGTAAAAACTCTTTCCTGGTTACCTTCAAGCTTAGCCCGCTCAGCCTAAAATAGAAGAAAAGCGTAATGCTGGCAATCAATACCCGGTACCAGACCAGCTGCACCGTATCCACAGAGATCAGTGCACCAAGGATACCTGTAAAGCCCCAAACCAATACCGTAAAATGGAGGATCAATAAATTTCTGTTAACAGCAGAAGAAGAGAGGTTGTTCATTATTTTGGTGCTTTTTTGAGCAAGTATAAGCCTAGTAAACCAAAGAAAATGGTTGGGAGCAAGACGGCAATCAAAGGAGGGATCCCGCCCTTAATAGAAAACATTTTAGCAAATTGGTTCACCACGATATAAAGAAAGCTAATCAAGATGCCAATACCCAGCGGTAAACCTACCCCGCCTCTTACCTTTCTGGAAGAGAGTGCAACCCCAATTAAGGTCAGTACAAAGGCCGATAAGGGCTGGAACCAGCGTTTATATTGTTCAAAAAGCAAGTCATTCCAGATTCCCGTACCCCTGGTTTTTTCCTTCCGGATCTTATCAGATAGCTCCCTGTTACTTAAAGTCTCATATACATTTTCATAAGCAGAGAAATCATCAGGACGCATATCCAGCACCGTATCCTTCTCTTTTGTCATCCCATTGATCATCGTCTCTTTTAATCCATTCACATTACGGACAGTATAGTTGATGATTTTCCAGTTCCGTTTTAAAGAATCCCATTTTATTTGCTCTGCAACTAGTTTTTTAACCAGGATATCCCCTTTAAAATTATCTAATGAAAACCGCGATCCTAAGTTTGACCTGTTGTCAAAACTATCCATATAGATATAAGTATTATCATCCAGTTTCATATGAATGTTAGACTTGCTAAATGGATCATTTTTCTTTACATAAGTGTTCTCAAAGCTTGTTTTTAGCTTATTGGTATACGGTAAAATGTATAAATTAGACCCTAAATTGGCTGCGAAAATGATAAAAGCAGAAATAAAATAGGGTAATAAGAAACGGTTAAAACTTACCCCACCACTTAAAATAGGTACAATCTCTGTTTGATCTGCCATTTTAGCGGTAAAAAATATTACAGCAATAAAGTTGATCAGCGGTGATAGCATATTCACATAGAAAGGGATAGAACCTGCATAATACAGGGAAATCACTTGCCATGCCGTTAGGTTATTGCCTAAAAAATCATCAAGTTTCTCAGATAGATCAAAAATAATAATAATGACCACAAACACCGAAAGGGTATAAATAAATGTACCCAGGTATTTGCCAATAATGTAACGGTCAATAATCTTAACTCTGCCCCTGATGATATTCATTTATAGTTTATTCCCTAATATAGTCACCATTTTATTCTTCCATGCGTAAAATTCACCACTGATGATCTTTTCTCTTGCTTCTTTAACCAGCCACATATAAAAGTGCAGGTTATGCAAGGTAGCAATCTGTGCGCCAAGCATTTCTTTAGAATGCATTAAGTGCCTCAAATAAGCTTTAGAGTATACCTGGTCTGCATATAGATCACTTTCTGCATCAAGCGGAGAAAAATCATCCGCCCATTTTTTGTTGCCGATATTAATGATTCCGTTCCGGGTAAAAAGCATTCCATTTCTTGCATTTCTTGTTGGCATGACACAATCAAACATGTCAATACCTAACGCAATATTCTCTAAAATATTGATTGGTGTACCCACACCCATTAAATAACGTGGTTTTTCTACCGGTAATACATTACATACCACCTCGGTCATGGCATACATTTCTTCGGCAGGTTCACCAACAGATAAACCACCAATTGCATTTCCTTCCCGGTCCATTTTAGCTATAAATTCTGCAGATTTAACCCTTAAATCTTTATAAACCGAGCCCTGTACAATAGGAAACAATGTTTGGTCAAAGCCATATTTAGGTTCTGTAGTGTCAAAGCGCGTGCAGCAGCGTTTTAACCAGCGGTGCGTCATGTTAATGGAGTTTGCCGCATACTTATAATCACAAGGATAAGGCGTACATTCATCAAATGCCATGATAATATCGGCACCAATGGTACGTTGGATATCCATCGCATATTCTGGACTGAACAAGTGTTTTGATCCATCAATATGAGAACGGAAAGTCACACCTTCTTCTTTAATTTTGTTTACTTTACTTAAAGAATAGACCTGGTAGCCTCCGCTATCGGTTAAAATTGGACGGTCCCAACCAATAAATTTATGTAAACCACCTGCACCTTCAATCACATCCAGTCCGGGTCTGAGGTATAAGTGATAGGTATTTCCTAAAATAATTTTAGCATCAATATCCTCTTTAAGCTCACGCTGATGTACCGCTTTCACGGTACCTGCTGTGCCAACAGGCATAAAAATAGGGGTCTGGATGTCGCCATGTGCGGTAGTAACTGTTCCTGCTCTCGCTTTAGACTGAGGATCGTTCGCCTGTAAGGTAAATTTCATATGTATGTGTACGCGTCAAAAAATCTCGGCAAAAGTAGCAAAAAACACCCGGTTTACCGTTTAAATTTTTTATCAACATAACCATGCATTACAGATTAAAAATCAGAAATTTGGCGCATCCTAAAATACCATCGTGGAATTAACCTTATTAGAAAGCTGCCTGCTGGGTACTTTCACCTTTTGTTTTGCCGTTCAGCTGTATTTCAGTCTGTTTGTACATTTAAAGCTAGCCCGTATCCCTGTAGAACAGGCTTCAGCGACTTCCGTAAATCCCTTAAGTGTGATTATTTGCGCCCGTAACGAGGCACAAAACCTGCAGCAATATTTACCGGCCATACTGCAGCAAGATCATCCTGACTTTGAGGTAATTGTAGTAAATGACCGTTCCTGGGACCACACCAGTGATGTGTTAGAAGCTTTTGCTGCACAGTATAAACACTTAAAAATAGTTACTGTTGCAGATGGAGGAAAGTTTATTGCCGGTAAAAAGTTTGCGGTAACGATGGGAATTAAAGCCGCCGCTAATGAATGGCTGGTCTTTACAGATGCCGACTGTTTTCCGGCCTCTGCCTCCTGGTTAAAAGGAATGCAGCAGCCCTATCAGCAGGATATTTCTATCGTACTGGGCTATTCCCCTTACCTGCGCAAGCGTGGATTGTTGAATAGTTTGATCCGTTTTGAAACCTTTTTTACCGCTGTAAATTACCTTTCTTTTGCCATCAAAGGCATGCCCTATATGGGTGTAGGCAGAAACATGGCCTATAAAAAATCCCTGTTTTTCAAAAATAAAGGCTTTGCTGCACATATGCATATTCCTTCCGGCGATGATGATTTATTTGTCAACGCACATGCCACGGCTACCAATACAGAAATCCGGATCAACCCAGATACACAAGTATGGTCGGTTCCCAATACCAGTTTCTCTGCCTATCTGAAACAGAAAAAAAGACATTTTGGAGCAGGTAAATTATATAAGCCTAAACATAAATTTATTCTATCTGCGCAAATCATTGTACAGTTCTTGTTCTACGCCTTATTTATTGCATTAATGTGCTTTAAACCCACAATGTATTATGCCGGAGGTATATTTTTAGGTAGCCTGATCATCAGAAGTTTCATTTATCCAAGATTACTAAAGCGGTTAAATTATGCCGATTTAAGGTGGTGGTTTCCCTTTCTTGATATTCTATTGTTCATTTTTCTGGTGTTTAATGGCATTCTGTCTATATTTGTCAAAAAAGTAAAGTGGAAATAAGCTCAGCACTCATTCAAAAATATTTCAAAGACCTCAGTGAAGATCAGATTAACAAATTTGATCAGTTATATGATCTGTATAGCTTTTGGAATGCACAAATCAATGTGATTTCTAGAAAAGATATCGAAGAATTGTACGAACGCCATATTCTCCACTCCTTGGGGATTGCCAAATTTTGTACGTTTAAACCTGGAGAAAAGGTGTTAGACGTAGGTACAGGCGGTGGTTTTCCAGGTATTCCATTAGCTATTTTATTTCCTGAAACACAGTTTCACCTGGTAGATTCTATCGGGAAAAAGATTAAAGTAGTGACCGAAGTTGCTGCAGCCTTAGGTTTAGAAAATGTAAAAGCCTCTCATTTAAGGGCAGAACAGGTAACCGATAAATATGATTTTGTCGTTTCCAGGGCGGTAACACGGTTGATTGATTTCTATCCATGGATAAAAGATAAATTCAATAAAGATTCTAAAAATGCAATTGCCAATGGTATTTTGTATTTAAAAGGAGGGGAGCTAGCAGAAGAGATTAAAGAATCACGGTTAAAAGCAGAGCTATATCCTTTATCTGCCTATTTTGAAGAAGACTTTTTTGAAACAAAATACGTAGTCTATATCCCGCAATAAGCGAAATCATAATTTACCGAAATATAAATTACCACTTCTACCGGGCTTCGTATTAATTTAGCCCATGAGTTTAATTCATCAGATCGCGCTTACGCTGATAAAAGGCGTAGGCCCTGTTACCGCAAAAAGTCTTTTGCACCAGTTTAAATCAGCTGAGGCTGTTTTTTTGGCAACCGAACAAGAATTATTAATGCTGGAGGGGGTCGGTAAGGTTATCGCAAAGCAAATCCTATACACGGACGCGCTTAAACTAGCCACTGAACAGCTTAAATTCTTAACGCAATATAAGATCAGGGTGCTTTTTTACACCGATGATGATTATCCGCATCGCTTAAAGAATTGCTGCGATGCGCCCATTTTGCTCTATTATAAAGGAACAGCAGATTTAAATCATCACAGGATAATCAGCATTGTAGGGACCAGAAAAGCCACCTCCTATGGACTGCTGCTTTGTAAGCAGCTTGCAGATACTTTGCAGCATTATAATGTGCTGGTCGTAAGCGGGCTGGCTTATGGGATTGATGTAGCTGCTCACCGGCAGAGTTTACATTATCATATTCCTACTGTGGGCGTACTTGGCCATGGTCTGGACCGTATTTATCCTGCCGCGCACCGGCAAATTGCCCTGGATATGGTTAAAAATGGTGGTTTGCTTACCGAGTTTCCGCCAAATACGATCCCCGATAAAGCGAATTTCCCGAAGCGTAACCGCATTATTGCAGGTATGGCAGACGTAGTACTGGTGGTAGAAGCGGCCAAAAAAGGAGGTGCGCTCATTACGGCAGAGATTGCCAGTTCTTATGACCGGGATGTATTTGCTTTTCCCGGTAAAACAACAGATGAATATAGCGGAGGATGCAATTTTCTGATCAAAACCAACCGGGCAGCATTAATCAGTCATGCAAAGGATTTAGCTTATTATATGGGCTGGGAAGCTTTAAATGAACCAAAGCTGATGCAGCAGACTGTAATTCCCATCGGGCTTTCTGCTGCTGAATTAAGTATTGTCGATTTACTTCGGGTTTCTTCTTTACGCATTGATGCCTTAGCGTTAAAGGTGTCTGTCAGACAAAGCAAACTCGCCTTATGTCTGCTCAACCTGGAGATGCAAGGGGTAATTGTTTCCTTGCCAGGACAAGTTTATCAGCTGATTTGACAATAATATTCCATTGGATGACCATATATTAGCATTGCTTACAGACATTTGTCTCTATCATTTCAGAATTAAATTCTATCATATGGCTCAATTCAAAATATGATTACGAATTTTTTAAATCAATAAATATCTAGCGATCAAGTCGTACTTTTGTATCATGTGGTATAATAATATATTAGAAACTATAGGGAATACTCCCCTGGTAAGATTGAACAATATTACTAAAGACATTCAGGCAACTGTATTGGCTAAAGTGGAAACGACCAACCCTGGTAACTCTATTAAAGACCGTATGGCTGTTAAAATGATAGAAGATGCAGAAAAAAGCGGTAAGCTTAAACCTGGCGGAACCATCATTGAAGGAACTTCTGGTAATACCGGTATGGGCCTGGCTATGGCTGCCATTATAAAAGGATACAAGTGTATTTTCACGACAACAGACAAACAGTCTAAAGAGAAAGTAGATGCTTTACGTGCTTTTGGTGCTGAGGTCATTGTATGTCCAACCAATGTTGAACCTGAAGATCCGCGTTCTTATTATTCTGTTTCTTCCCGTTTAGAACGTGAAGTTCCAAACTCATGGAAACCAAATCAATACGATAACCTGGCCAATACACAAGCACACTATGAGCAAACCGGCCCTGAAATCTGGAAACAGACAGAAGGAAAGATCACTCATTTAGTTGTTGGTGTAGGTACCGGGGGTACGATCTCTGGTACAGGTAAATACCTGAAAGAGCAAAATCCTGATATTAAAGTATGGGGAATTGATACTTACGGATCAGTATTTAAGAAATATAAAGAGACAGGTATCCTGGATAAAAATGAGATCTATCCTTATATTACTGAAGGGATTGGCGAAGATTTTCTTCCTAAAAATGTCAATTTTGATATTATAGATCTTTTTGAAAAAGTAACAGATAAAGATGCAGCTTTGATGACACGTGATATTGCCCGTAAAGAGGGGATATTTGTAGGTAATTCTGCTGGTTCTGCCATTGCCGGATTGTTGCAGCTAAAAGATAAACTGAAACCAGAAGATGTGGTTGTGGTGATCTTTCATGACCATGGAAGCCGGTATATGGGCAAAATGTACAATGAAGATTGGTTAAGAGAGCGCGGGTTTTTAACTGATGAGAAGTTAACAGCTAAGTCTATCCTGGCTAAGAAAGAGCATACAGAAATTGTAACGATCGACTGTGAAAAAACTATTGTAGAAGCGATCAATACCATGAATACGCTTAATATTTCTCAGATTCCAGTAACACAGCAGGGGATGATCGTAGGTAAACTGGCAGAAGGTGATATCTTAAAAGCACTGCTGGAAAACCCATCTTTAAAATCATCATCAGTAAAAGAGATCATGTCAGGTACTTTTCCTTTTGTAGACTTAAATACTTCGATTGATAAGATCTCTGCATTGATCAACAAAGAGAATAGTGCAGTGTTGGTAGAGGATGAAAAAGGAAACTTTGATATCATTACCCAGTATGATATTATCAATGCGATCTCTGCATAATACGAACAAAATTAAACAGAAAAAGCTCCATATAGGAGCTTTTTCTGTTTATAACTATTTTTATTTTAATGGCTTGGTCCGTTCCCATCAACACGTTTAATCTGTGCGCCTATCGCACGTAAACGCGTATCAATATCCTGGTAACCACGCTCTATTTGTTCAATATTGTAAATCGTTGACGTACCTTCAGCAGATAAAGCTGCAATTAATAAAGAAACACCTGCACGAATATCAGGAGAAGTCATACTAATTCCCCTTAACTTATACTGCTTATCAATTCCATTCACTGTAGCCCTGTGCGGGTCACATAAAATGATCTGTGCGCCCATATCAATCAGTTTATCCACAAAGAATAAGCGGCTTTCAAACATTTTTTGATGGATTAATACAGATCCTTTCGCTTGCGTAGCGATAACCAGGACAATACTCAGTAAATCTGGTGTAAAGCCTGGCCATGGTGAATCTGCAATAGTTAAAATAGAACCATCAATAAAAGTATCAATAATATAATGTTTCTGAGAAGGGATATAAATATCATCTCCCCTGCGTTCTAAATTGATCCCTAATTTTTTAAATACATCAGGAATAACACCCAGTTCATCATAACATACATTTTTGATCGTAATCTCCGATTCAGTCATCGCTGCAAGGCCGATAAATGAACCAATTTCAATCATATCAGGTAACATTCTGTGTTCGGTACCACCTAATTTAGTTACTCCTTCTATGGTTAATAAATTAGATCCGATCCCGGAGATCTTAGCTCCCATGCGGTTCAGCATTTTACATAATTGCTGTAAATACGGCTCACATGCAGCGTTATAGATCGTTGTAATTCCTTTGGCCAATACCGCAGTCATCACAATATTTGCTGTTCCGGTTACCGAAGCTTCATCTAATAAGATATACGCACCCTTCAGGTCCGTAGCATCTACATTAAAAAATGCCTCTTTAGCATCGTAAACGAATTTAGCACCCAGTTTTTCAAAACCTAAAAAGTGTGTATCCAGTCTTCTGCGCCCAATTTTATCACCACCTGGTTTAGGAATTGCAGCCTTACCAAAACGGCCTAAAAGTGGCCCTACAATCATGATCGAACCTCTTAAACTGCCACCTTTAGATTTAAAAGTCTCTGTTTTAAAGAAGTCAAGGTCAATATTTTTTGCTTCAAATGTATACGTATCTTTAGATAAACGTTCTACTGTAACGCCTAAATCACCTAACAATTCTATCAGTTTATTGATATCTTTAATGTCAGGGATATTGCTAACTGTTATTTTTTCTTCTGTCAGTAAAACGGCAGATATGATCTGAAGGGCTTCATTTTTAGCACCCTGCGGATGTATTTCACCTTTTAACTTTTTCCCGCCTATAATTTCAAATGCGTTCATGTGCTCTTAACCTATAAAATGTAATTTGCCCGTTAGTGTCTTTGTTTCGGATTGTTATTGTTGCTGCGGGGGCGGTTGCTATTGTTATTATTATTGTTGTTTTGTCTTCCTTTATTATTGCTGTTATTATTATTTCGTCCGCGGTTGGTATTGGTAGAAGTTCTTGCCACAGGAGGTCTGAACTCAACTTTAGCCAGGTTTACATTCTCTTCCAGTTCCAGTTGTCCGCCAGATAATTCACGCAAGTTTTTAAAGATCGTTTCATCAGCTACGCTATCTTTATTCCAGGTCACATAAGCCATTTTCATGAAATTTGCGATCCCTTGTACCATTGCTGCACGGCGTTCTGGCTCATTCACTGCAATTGCACGTTCAATAAGTACCTCTACAGTTTTACCATAATGTTTATACTTAATGCGCTGCTGCGGATAACCGATATGTGCCGGTTTCACCAATGCTGCTTCAGGAGTTGGTTTTGGATAAGGACTATCTACTTCGATTTTGTAACCGGAGATAATATGTAAATGGTCCCATAATTTATGTTTAAAATCGGCAACATCTCTCAAATGGGGATTTAAAAAACCCATCAGATCAATTACAGCCTGCGCATATCTGTTGCGCTCCTCCAGGTCCGGAAGTTCGATAATGTACTTCACCATGTTCTGTACATTACGTCCGTATTCTGCAAGAATTAACTCGTTTCTTGTGGTATTATAATCGAAATTCATTCTATTTATTTCTAATGGCATTCGCAAAAGGGGGGTATTACTAGCGATAAGCCCTGTTTTAGTATATTTTGGTTAAAGATAAACCTTATTTCACAATTCGCAATTTAGCAAATTTTAATAACAATTGCTTATTTCCTAAACCTTGAAAAAATACAGTCGCTTTTACATCCGGTAAGGTGCCTTCTAAGTTGATAATCTTACCAAATCCAAACTTCTCATGTTCAACTTCCATGCCATTTTGAAACTCATTTGCCGCATTAGGCGCAAAGCCAGGTGTAGGGATATGGGCCGTTGGAAGCATGGTATTTGCTTTAGGCCGCATCGTAGAAGCCGAACCAGATGTATTGGCAGGTTTTGGCTTTCCAACAGTTTCCCTTTGCTGTGACCAGGATCTTCGTTCGCCATCAAAACTTTCTGATCCAACACTTGTTTTAGGTGCTTTAACAGTTTCCAATTCTAAATACTTAGCACTAATTTCACTGATAAACCGGCTCGGTTCACAATTGGTCAGTGTACCCCAGCGATACCTGGAAGTGGCATAAGTTAAAGTCAGTTTTTTCTCTGCACGCGTAATCGCTACATAAAACAGCCTGCGTTCCTCTTCCAGATCAGTTCTCGAATTAAGTGACATTTGTGAAGGGAACAAATTCTCTTCCAGCCCCACCACAAACACATTCTTAAATTCCAGTCCTTTTGCAGAGTGGATCGTCATCAGGGATACCGTATCTTTTGCCTTATCATCAGCCCTGTCATCATTCGTTAACAAAGCAATATCCTGCATAAAAATAGCCAGGCTGCGGTCTTCGATATCTTCACGTTCTGAAAATTCTTTAATCCCGTTTAGCAATTCCTGGATGTTTTCATACCTGCTGCGTCCTTCAATACTATCATCAGTATGCAGCTCTTTTAATATTCCAGAGTGCTGGGCAATATATAAAGCAGTCTCATAAGCATCCAGTTTTTTAGATTCTGCCTGGAAACTTTTAACCAGCATAGAAAAGTCATTCAGCTGGTTAGCGATCCGGCCGGCAATATAAGTTTGCGGTTCACAAATCACCTGCCACATGGTAATATCATGCTGATCTGCCGCTACAATGATCTTATCAACAGTCGTATCTCCTAATCCTCTTTTTGGATAATTGATCACTCTTTTAATCGCCTCTTCATCGCTCGGATTAAACGTTAAGCGGAAATAAGCGATTAAATCTTTGATCTCTTTACGCTGATAAAATGAAAGTCCGCCATAGATCTTATAAGGTACATTCAGTTTTCTTAAACCCTCCTCCATTGCCCTTGACTGCGCATTGGTACGGTAAAGAATAGCAAAATCATTAAAATTATATCCTTTAGAAGAGCGGTCTTGCACAATAGATTCTGCAACAATCTTACCCTCTTCATTATCTGTAAAAGCACGCGAAACTTTAATCCGGTCACCAGCTTCATTGTCAGAAAATACATTCTTCTCCAGCTGATTTTTATTGTTTGCGATAATACTATTTGCAACTTCAACAATATTTTGTGTAGAGCGGTAATTTTGTTCTAACTTATACACTTTCAAATCAGGGTAATCCTTCTCAAAATTCAGGATATTTTGAATATTTGCTCCCCTGAATCCATAAATACTTTGCGCATCATCACCCACCACGCAGATGTTCTGGTATGCAGCAGCCAGTTTTTTAACAATCGTATATTGAGAAAAGTTAGTATCCTGGTACTCATCTACCATCAGGTATTTAAATTTCTGCTGATATTTATTGAGTACATCGGGATGATTTTTAAGCAGTATATTTGTTTTAAACAGCAAATCATCAAAATCCATCGCACCCGCTTTAAAACAGCGTTTGGTATAGGTTTCATAGATTGCACCGGTTAAAGGACGTTTATTGCTAATATCTTCTGCCTGGATTTCTGCACTTTGCTGATATTCTACATGGCTAACCAGGTTGTTTTTAGCAGAAGAGATCCGGTTGTAAACAAAGTTTGCATTGTACAGTTTATCGTCTAACTGCATTTCGCGTAGGATAGCCCTGATCAAACTCTTGCTATCATCCGTATCGTAAATAGTGAAGTTAGATGGGTAACCAATCTTTTCTGCTTCTACCCGTAAGATCTTTGCAAAAACCGAGTGAAAGGTACCCATCCACAAGTTTTTTGCTTCTACACCCACTACCTTAGAGATACGTTCACGCATGTCTTTAGACGCTTTGTTGGTAAAGGTTAATACTAATATATTAAAAGAATCTACTCCTTTTTCAATCAGGTGGGCTACCCTATAGGTAATGACCCTTGTTTTTCCTGATCCGGCACCTGCAACAATCATTGCTGGTCCCTGGGTATTCTCTACTGCTGCACGTTGCTGAGGGTTTAATCCTGCTAAATAATCCAAATTGAATTCTGTTTTGCGTATTAAAAGTCACAAAAATAACAAAAGTCTATCTCTTATTACAGCATGTTGGTAAAATTGCATGAAGAACATTTTTGAGGATTAAAATGAGCAGCTAAATCCATAGCTGAAAGCGGAAGATTATCTCTGGTGACAAGCATTAATTGTATTTTAAATATATTTGTCCAAAATAATTGTGTTATGCAAGAGATCAAGAAATATGTAGAAGAAAACAAACAGCGTTTTTTAGATGAACTGTTTGAATTGTTACGCTTTCCATCGGTAAGTGCAGACCCTAAATATAAAGGTGATGTATTAAAAACAGCTGATTTTGTGGCAGAAAAGCTTAAAGAAGCTGGTGCAGACCATGTAGAAGTATGTGAAACTGCGGGTTATCCTATTATATATGGTGATAAAATTATTGATGCTTCATTGCCAACTGTATTGGTGTATGGACATTACGATGTGCAACCAGCTGATCCGTTAGAATTGTGGGATACGCCGCCATTTGAACCAACTGTGCGTGATGGAAAAATCTATGCGCGTGGTTCTGCTGATGATAAAGGGCAGTTTTATATGCATGTGAAGGCTTTTGAACTGATGATGAAGACCAATACAGTAGCTTGTAATGTGAAATTCATGATCGAAGGGGAAGAAGAAGTGGGTTCCAGTAACCTGGGAATCTTTGTAAAAGCTAATGCAGAACGGTTAAAAGCTGATGTAGTTTTGATATCTGATACCTCGATGATCAGTATGGAAAATCCTTCTATAGAGACTGGTTTACGCGGATTGGCTTATATGGAAGTGGAATTAACTGGTCCTAACCGTGATTTGCACTCTGGTGTTTATGGTGGTGCTGTGGCTAACCCAATTAACATTTTATGTAAAATGATTGCTTCTTTACATGATGAAAATAACCATATTACGATTCCTGAGTTTTATGATAAGGTAGTAGAACTTACGCCAGCTGAAAAAGCGGCTTTGAATGCAGCACCTTTTGACCTGGAAGATTATAAAAAAGACCTTGATATAAGTGCAGAGTGGGGGGAGAAAGGCTATTCTACTTTAGAACGTACCGGAACAAGGCCAACTTTGGAAGTGAATGGGATTTGGGGCGGTTATACGGGCGAAGGTGCTAAAACTGTCTTGCCTTCTAAAGCGAATGCGAAGATCTCTATGCGCCTGGTACCTCATCAAAGTTCTGAGGAGATTGCTGCGATTTTCCAGAAACATTTTGAAAGTATTGCACCTGAGTTTGTGAAGGTGAAAGTAACTACGCATCATGGTGGCGAACCGGTGGTTACTCCAACGGATAGTGTGGCTTACCGGGCTGCAGAAAAGGCGATTGAAGAGAGTTTTGGAAAATTGCCTATTCCAACCAGAGGGGGCGGAAGTATTCCAATTGTTGCTTTGTTTGAGGATGTGCTTGGGATTAAATCTGTATTGATGGGTTTTGGATTAGATAGTGATGCTTTGCATTCGCCAAATGAGAAGTATGATATCTTTAACTATTATAAAGGGATTGAAACTTTACCGCTGTTCCACAAGTACTTTGCGGAACTAAGTAAATAATTTTTAATAATTGTTTGTAAAAAGGGTGGCTGTTCGGCTGCCCTTTTGTATTTTTACCCCCGTGCCTCCACCAATAAAAAAGAAGCCTGTTGAACTGATAAAAAGAGCAACAGCAGCCAATGATCCGGTTCCAAAAAAGACTCCGGTAAGAAGAAAGAAAGCGCCTGTTAAAAAGAAACGGAGTTTTCCGTTAGCCTTAAAATTACTGATTGCGGGGTTGCTGCTGATCTTGTTTTCGCCGTTGTATTATGGGTATGTGCTTAAAATGTTTAGCGCTACTACGCGCTGGATCATGGATATTGGGGAAGATCCAAATTACCGTACATATAAAAGCTACGCGATCCGTATCCCTAAACGTTATAGTATCCATGGAATTGATGTATCTTCTTACCAGGGGAAAATTGACTGGAAAAAGGTAAAGGCAATGAAGGAGGATAGTGTGCATGTTACTTTTGCTTTCATTAAAGCGACAGAGGGTATTTCTAGTGTAGATGCATACTTTCAGCGAAATTGGAGGGAGGCTCCTAAGGCGGGGATTGTTTGCGGTGCTTATCACTATTTTATTCCCAGAAAGTCTGGATTATGGCAGGCCCGGTTCTTTCTGCAAACAGTGAAGTTTGAAGAGGGGGATTTGCCTCCGGTGGTGGATGTAGAAGACCTTAGCGGGCAATCTCCAGAGAAAATGCGCAGGGAACTTCAGGATTTTCTTCAGTTTGTGGAGCGTAAAACGAAGGTGAAACCGATCATATATTCTGGGCTTACTTTTTATAAGGATAATCTTAAAGGACATTTTGATGGGTATCCGTTATGGATTGCGCATTATTATCAATTGGATCTAAAGGCTGGGGCTAAAACTAAATGGCATTTCTGGCAGCATTCAGATAAAGCAAGGATCAACGGGATTAACCATGTAGTAGATTTTAATGCGTTTAAGGGAGATAGCGTGGCTTTTCAGCAAATGCTGATTAAATAGGAAAGGATACCTTTTCCATGATTTTATTGCGAATACTAAGATCACACCCATGAAATCCAATAATGGTGTTAGGCCTAACATCGTACATAGACGGCTTATTTAACTACAATTTCTTCAAGCAACCGATAGTTTTTCTTAAACTCCCCTTTTGTAGTCAGTATACCTGCTTGATTTAATGACCGAATAGCTTCCGATTTGGTCATCAGCTTCGCTTCTTCGTAGTCTGCTTTTGCAAGATCTAATAAATATTGCATTTCTTTGTCGCTCATAATAAAAATAATTTATCACCAAATATATCGGTATGTTGCTCTGTTTTTAACACATAGGAGTGCTTTATTTTATATTTATGAAATTTATTAATTTATTAAGATTTATTGAGACGAAATAAATTCAAATTTAGCTCCGATAGTTATCAGTGAAGAAACAATCATTTGGTTTAAAAAATTCTATAATTTCTAACTACGCTTTAAAAAATTCAATAAAAAACCGCTTATCCTTTATTTCTATCTATTCATGCTCAAAGCGGAATAACTAAATAATCCCTTCTCTCCAGAAGCAACACTTTGGCCATATTTTAGCTCTATTTCCATGCAGGTTGAGACGGTGTTGATACGATGCTGTTTCGCTATTGATGCGGGGTTCAAACGCTTTGAAAGCGTCCCAATATCGTCCGAATACCGCTACAAACACGCATCACCCACATTTTAACCCGCAGCTAAACCCTAATTAAACATTTTCTCCGCCTTGCTATAAATGTCATGACTCATTATCCAATAAACACTGGCCTTAAAATCTTACTAATCCTATCTTCTATTTGAAATAAATTTGTCTGAACCAGAACATATCTATACTTCCTTTGTTAAAAGAGTAGCGAAGGATTAAAACAAAAATCTATATTTGCCGAAATAAATCATTGAGCAGTGGTAATAACTGCTTAGTAAATAGTAAAAATTAACAAACTAAATAAGATTACAATGAGTATTAAACCCAATACAGTAGTTTCATTAACGTACGAATTGCATACGACTAATGAAGAAGGACAACAAGTTTTCGTAGAAAAAGCTGATGAGCAAACTCCTCTGGTATTCTTATACGGCACAGGAATGATGTTACCTAAGTTTGAAGAACATTTAGTTGGATTAAATGTTGGTGATGAATATAAATTTGAACTTACTGCAGCTGAAGGTTACGGTGAGAAAGATCCAGGCGCTTTTGCAGATCTTCCAAAAGATATGTTCAAAGAAGTTGACCTGCCTAACGTAGGTGACGTTATTCCATTACAGGATAATGAAGGAAACCACTTTAGAGCTGGTGTAACTGGTGTTCACGAAGAGACAATTTCAGTTGATTTAAATCACCCGATGGCTGGTAAAAACCTGATCTTTGGTGGAACTATCCTTGCAGTACGTGAGGCAACAGAAGAAGAATTAAGTCATGGTCATGCACATGGTGCAGACGGACACGAAGCACACTAGTCTTCGAATAATTATAAGCAAAAAGGGTGCGGAAATCTATTTTCTGCACCCTTTTTTATATCCGCCTAAAAAGCCAGGAGGTTAATTCTCTTTAACCAGTTTACTGCATTTTTCGCAAATTCCATAAGCCGTACTATTCACCGTTGCAGCCGTAAATCCAGCCGGCATAACGATATTGGGAACTATCACATCCAGGCAATATATCTTCGCACAATTTGTACAGTTAAAATGCACATGCTCATCATGATGGTGATCTTCTGAACAAGCGGGAGAACAAATGGCATAATTAGCCGTACCATTCATATCCATGATCCTGTGCAGGATACCCTTATCCTCATAGATGTTCAAAATTCTATATAGCGTCACCCTGTCAATTTCCTTCCCCAGTTTTTTCTCCAGCTCTGGCTGAGAAATAGCTACAGTATCCAATGCAATCTCTTCCAGCACACGAACCCTTTGCTTGGTATGTTTCAGTGAATGCTCTTTTAATATATGGGCAGGATTGATCTTCATAGGGTGATTAAATTGACTTGGCATTAATTAAAGCTATCGGTGGGTTATCCATCGCGTTACCAGTATTCAACTTTAACAATCCTTTAATCACGATTGTTTGATAAGTGAATTTAATCGGCTCTGCCAATTCTACCAGGATCATGATCGGTACGCCGTTTTTTCCGCAGAAAAAGCACTGGTTAATCGGAAGCGTAGAAAGCATAAACTTAGTTTGCCTCATTCCATCTTTAATCGGTACCATATACCCTTCCAGCTCGAAAGGTTTATTTGCATGTTTCTTAATGTCATTATTATAAACCGCATACATTTCTGTATCCTTAACAATTTTAAAATCTACACTGCCAATAACATCCCAATTCACAGACATAATCTGATCATTAGGATCATGCTGTGCCTTAACAGCCAGTCCGGAAAACAGTAAGAACAGGAGAATTAATCTTTTCATTATGAGTTAGTTTTATGATTGCCAAAACTGCTTTGCAGCCCGGTCTATCTAATTAGTTTTTAGCGAGTATTTTAGAAATATTTGACCGGTAAGCTTGTAATGCAGGGATGATAGCTGCAAATATACCAATCGCAAGTCCTGTAACAAACAAATAAATTTCATCCTTCAGTAAAACAAAACCAGTTAACCGCGCCTGGCTACTTTCCTGGTATGCACCGATAAGTTGCAAAGCAAGATGCCCCAAACCAATTCCTATCACCGTACCAGCCAAAGTAAGCAAAACCCCTTCAAAGAAAACGATTTGGAATAACTGTCCGCGGGAGGCCCCCAATGTCCGCATAATTGCCAGATCATAACTGCGTTCCTTTAAAGAATTATATAAATTTACAAAAACACTAATCGCAGCAATCAGCATAATCAACATCGCAAACCACTGCAAAGTATCCACCCCCACGCCAATCAGAGAAAATAAGCGCGTACTTTCCATTGCCGGAGAAGCAGCCTGCAAATTAGTCATCTGGTTAACCATCCTGGGAAACATCACCACCGACATTGGTGATCTGTACTGGATCAGTAAAGCAGTGATTTCCCTGTCATTGTTTTCTAAAGCCCGATCTGGACGAACAGTGTGACTCTGTTTCTCATCATGTTTTTCCTGATGATCTCCATGATTATGCCCGTCTTTTTCATGATGTTCCTGTTCTGCAGCTTCTTCCTTCTCATGGTCATCATGCATTTTCCACACACTGGCAATATTAGTTAAAATCAGGTTATCCGTAACATTTCCCTGTGGGGTTAAAATCCCAACAACTTTATAAGCATGTGTTTTATGAACATCTGTACTGCCAGTTAATCCATGTGCACCATAAAAATTATCGCCCAGTTTCAATTTTTCGGCAGATGCCACAGCAGACCCAATAGTAACTTCAAAATCTTTATCCCAGAATTGACCGCTGCCAGTTTTCAATTTATAGACACTTACAAAATTACTATCTGTGCCAACAATCCTAATCCCTTTATAGTTATCACCCTGTGCCAGTGGAACCGCTCTTTTTACAAAAGGGTTACGCGATAATTCTTGTGCATCTTTTAAAGGAATATTCCCGGTTGGGAAGTCAATATAATAAATACTGCTCAATATCAATTGCAGCGGACTGCCTTTTGCACCCACTACCAAGTCGATATCTTTAGAATTGTTATCCAGTTTTTCGCCAATTTGTGCCGATGCCAGTAACAAGATCGTTAAAATACCCGTCCCAAATGCGATAAGCATAATATTTAATGCAGAAGACAATGGTTTAGACCATATGCTTTTCCAGCTGATTTTTAATGGGCTCATCTTAATTCGTAAGTATTGGTAAACGCATCTTTAACTCTTTTATCGTGGGTAGCCACAATCATGGTCGCCTGGTTTAAGCCAGACTGCTGCAAGAGCAATTCCAGTACAGCCGCCGCATTTTTGTCATCCAGGCTGGAAGTTGGTTCATCGGCAATCAGCAATGCCGGTTTATTGATCACCGCACGGGCGATCGATACCCTTTGCAGCTGACCCTGGCTTAATTCATTAGGGTAAGCATTTTTCTTTGCCGCAATACCTAAAGATTCCAGCACCTCATTTACCCGTTTCAGATCTTCTGGTAAACGGGCAAAACTTTGTGCCATCACCAGGTTCTCTGTAATGGTCAGGCTCTTTATTAAATGGGGGCGCTGAAAGATAATCCCGATATTTCTTCCCCTAAACTGATCTAGTTTTTTAGAAGAAAGTGAATAAACCAAAGTATCATTAATCTTTACTTCACCGGCGGTTGGTTTTAAGATCCCGGTTAAGATATGTAATAATGTAGTTTTTCCACTGCCAGACTCGCCCAATAGCAACCATTGATTACCATTGTTAATCTCCCAGTCTTTAAAACTGATGTGGTGATCTTGCCCGTAATTATGTGAAACTGATTTAATTGCTATCATTGCTATTGTTTTATTGGCCAGTTATAAGATGCTAAATTAATCAGCTTTATTTATTTTATCAAAAATAGGATATGCAATAGACTGGCAAATACTAAATATGTAAAGACTTTGCTACCGCGGATATCATCTAAGCTAGCTAAAATTCTCTTAGACAGATAACGGAACAAATTTTCAAATGGTATAACGGCTAATGTATAAATGCAATATTATTGCATTTATACATTAAATAGGTATTTTTGCAACTTAATTGCATTAATAAATTAAGTTGTATCCAATCCTAATTGATAAAATGAATAACAAATTATTACCTGTAACCGTACTCAGTGGTTTTCTGGGAAGCGGAAAAACGACTTTATTAAATCATATCCTTCATAATAAGGAAAACCTGAAGGTTGCCCTGATCGTAAATGATATGTCTGAGATTAACATCGATGCGCGGACCGTTCAAAACGAGAATATGCTCTCTAGAACAGAAGAAAAGCTGGTTGAAATGAGTAACGGCTGTATTTGCTGTACGCTGCGGGAAGATCTGATAGCAGAGGTGGAGAAGCTGGCTAAAGAAAACCGTTTTGATTATCTGATCATTGAAAGCACCGGGATTTCTGAACCTATCCCTGTAGCACAAACATTTAGTTATGTAGATGAGGCGCTCGGTATAGACCTGAGCAAGTTTAGCAAGCTGGATACGATGGTTACTGTGGTGGACTGCTTCAATTTTAAAAAAGATTTTGGGACCAGTGAATTATTAATTGATAGGGAATGGGTAAATAATACTGCTGATCAGCGTACGATTGTAAACTTGCTAACTGACCAAATTGAGTTTGCCAATGTGATTGTTTTAAATAAGACTGACCTGGTTTCTGCAGATGACCTCAAATTACTGAAAGCAGTGATCCGTAAACTGAACCCTTCTGCAAAGCAAATTGACTCTTCATTTAGTAAAGTAGAGCTGAAAGAAATATTGAATACTGGTTTGTTTGATTTTGATGATGCATCGCAAGGGGCGGGCTGGATCCAGGAGTTAAATGCAGAACATTTGCCTGAAACCGAAGCGTATGGAATTAGCAGTACCGTGTTCCGTTCTGCAAAACCATTTCATCCGGAGCGGTTGTGGAATTACCTGAACAACCAGTTTCCGCCAAATGTAATCCGGACTAAAGGGTTGTTTTGGTTGGCTGCGATGCCAGATAGGGCACTTAATTTCTCCCAGGCCGGGGGCTCGTTAAGAATTGAAAGTGCAGGTACCTGGTGGGACAGTATGTTATTGTCTGAAAGATTAAATTACACAGATTTTATTGATAACAGGGTCGCTATAGAAAGCCGGTGGGACGCGGATTTTGGAGACCGGATGAATGAGCTGGTGCTTATTGGTCAGGATTTGCAAAAAGAAGAACTTCAGGAGCAGCTTAATGATTGCTTAATTACTATAGAAGAAATGCGGCAGTATATCAATAAGGAGAAGTTTAGTAATCCTTTTGCTAACGTTATTCAATAGATATACAGAACAAAGAATAGCTGTGGCAGCAGGTAAATAAGGAGGAGTCTGGCAATTCTTATTGCTGAGCGATCAGGCAATAAAAAGGGAAAATAATAAGGTGCAGTAAGCGATAGGATCAAGGCGTAAATAGAAGTAAATATATTGATGCAATAAAGTTGCAACATTATATTTTATCCTTACCTTTGAATTTCATTATTTAGTTAAGTTAGAAAGCATTGCGCAAGATTCATCACCTTGTTGCAGTGCTTTCATTTTATAATGATCTTTTAATAACCAGTATTAATGATCGTATAAGTAATCCAGGCCTGCTTGCGTGATCGTAGCTGATGGATGGGCTTCATCTTCGTGAATGGTGATAAAACCTACCATAGACAGTTCTTCATATTTTGCTTCCATACCGCCCAGGATAGAAGAACTAACTTGTTGTTCAATAGTTGCCAGCAGTGTTTTAATTTCTTCTCTTTCCATAATTATATTTTTACAATTCTGATATATAAACAAAACGGGCATGATAAAGTTTACCATGCCCGTTTTATTTATATAAAAAAAATACTATTTATAAAGCTCTGCTCTTAACTGTGCTACATCTTCACTATTGATATAATCATCATAACTCATCATTTTATCAATATATCCGTTTGGCGTAATTTCAATCACACGTGTGGCTACAGATTCTGTTAAGGCATGATCCCTTGAAGTAAACAATACTGTTCCTTTAAAGTCTTTTAAACCATTGTTCAATGCCGTAATCGATTCTAAGTCTAAGTGATTGGTTGGCTCATCAAATAATAACAAATTGGCATGTTTTAACATCATTTGAGAGAACATGCAACGCATTTTTTCACCACCGGATAATACTTTACAGTTTTTCAAAACCTCTTCACCAGAAAATAACATCCTGCCTAAGAAACTTCTTACAAACTGCTCATCCTTATCGGTATCAGAATATTCACGAAGCCAGTCTACCAGGTTCATGTCTTTTCCTTCAAAATATGCGGAGTTATCATTCGGGATATCGGCAGTACTGATGGTAATACCGTATTTATATTCCCCTGTATAATCAGTATCACGGCCGGTAAGTACATTGTAAAATGCAGTGGTCGCTAAACTGTTTTGAGAAACAATGGCAATTTTATCACCTTTGTTAACCATGAAGTTGATGTTCTTAAACAACACTTCTCCATTACTGGTCTTAGACAGGTTCTCTACTTGTAAGATCTGATCACCAGCTTCCCTGCCCAGGTTATTAAACATAATTGCCGGGTATTTACGGCTGGAAGGTTTAATTTCTGTCAGATCGATTTTATCCAATGCTTTCTTACGCGAAGTTGCCTGTTTTGATTTCGAAGCATTGGCACTGAAACGCTGGATAAATTCCTGCAATTCTTTTACTTTCTCTTCTAATTTCTTATTCTGGTCACCACGCTGTTTTAAGGCAAGCTGGCTTGATTCATACCAGAATGTATAGTTACCTGAGTAAATACTCATTTTACTAAAATCGATATCAACAATATGCGTACAAACCGCGTCTAAAAAGTGTCTATCGTGAGATACCACAAGAACTATACTTTGATAATCAGCCAGGAAATTTTCTAACCAGGCAATCGTCTCTATATCCAGATCATTGGTTGGCTCATCCAGTAATAAAATATCAGGATTACCAAAAAGCGCCTGTGCAAGCAGGGTACGTACTTTTTGTTTACCATCTAACTCCTTTAATTGTTTATGGTGATGCTCTTCTTTAATCCCCAGATTGCTTAACATGGTTGCTGCATTACTTTCCATATTCCAGCCATCCATTTCTGCAAACCTGTTTTCCAGTTCTCCTGCACGCTCACCATCTTTATCTGTGAAATCTTCTTTCAGATAAATCGCATCTTTCTCCTTCATGATATCGTACAGTTCTTTATGTCCGATCATAACGGTTTCCAATACAGAGAATTCATCAAACTCATAGTGGTCCTGTTTTAAAACGGCCATACGTTCTCCAGGGGTAAAGGCTACGCTGCCTGAAGTCTGGTTTACCTCACCGGAAAGGATTTTTAAAAAGGTAGATTTACCCGCGCCGTTTGCTCCAATTACACCATAGCAGTTACCATGGTTAAATTTTAAGTTAACATCTTCAAATAAGGTACGTTTTCCGTAACGAAGGGATAGATTAGATACTGATATCATATTGCACAAAAATAAGCCGCAAAGGTAACGATTATTTAATAAAGTGCTTTGGCTGCAGCAGATTCATTAGTTATGGTTTTAATGTTAATTTTGTTTTTTTTAAATTGTTATGGAAAGCGAAATACTTAAATCAATCATACAACGCCGCCGGAGCATTTTTCCGCCTAGCTATACGGGAGAAGAAATTCCTGATGAATTAATCCTTCAAGTGCTGGAAAGTGCAAATTATGCACCTACACATAAACTTACACAGCCCTGGCGTTTCATCGTGCTGCGTAAGCAAGGAAAACATAAATTTGGCTTAGAGCTGGCACGTTTATATCAAACGCAAACGCCGGAAGCCCAGTTTTTACAGAAAAAATATGATGCTTTGGTAGAAAAAGCAGACCAATCTAGCTGCATTATTATCTTGAATGCCCAGTTGCATCCTGATATTTTACCTGAATGGGAAGAGATTGCTTCTTTTGCGTGTGCGGTGCAAAATATGGCGCTTACTGCAGAGTCATTAAATATTGGTGCCTATTGGAGCTCACCAGGAACCATTGAACAATTGCCTGCCTATTTTGAAATGGAAGCAAACGAAAAATGTTTTGGATTGTTCTTTATGGGTTTTCACCAGGAACAGCCGCGTTTGGCTAAACGTACGCCAATGGCTGATAAAGTGAGGTGGATAGAAGATTAAAGATATGGAAGATTTAAAATCAAAATTGTATCAGCATTGTATGAATTTTATCATGCAGCGGATAGCTACTGCCGAAACTGCCCTTCAACAGGCTCAGGAGGCCAGTAATGATGATACTAAAAGTAGTGCAGGTGATAAGTTTGAGACTACCCGCGAAATGATGCAGCAGGATATTGCCAGGAATAAGAATTTATTATTTGACGGGCAGCTGAATTTACAGTTGCTAACTTCATTAGAAAATGCGCCTCCTGGTGATGCGGCCAGAAATGGTAGCTTAGTTTATACCTCTAACGGGATCTTTTATATCAGCATTAGTGCGGGCCAGGTAAAAGTAGATGAGTTGCAAATATTTGCGATTTCTGCTGTTTCGCCGATCGGGCAGCTGCTGATCGGTAAAAAAGCGGGTGATGCTTTCAGCTTTAATAAAAATGAATATACGATTAAAGAAGTAGTTTAATAATAGTATTGGTAACCAGCGTGTTTTTAATATTTGATGGTTATTGCCTGCTTATTTAGTTGTGTTACATGCCTGTTTTAATTATCGCTGGTTGCCTGCAGTAGTGTTACTTATAACTTAATTATCAGTGGTTATCTTGTTTTTAATCGTGGTATTAAAATAGAAAAGCCTGTCGTCATGATTTTTGATGTGAACCCCAAAAGTTTTTTGTCCAACTTTTGGGGTTCAAATCATTTTGACACAGGCTTTTCTATTTAAGATTTTTTATCGTTTTGCAGCTTAAAAACTGTTTTTAATGCTGTTACTTAATGTTTTTGGTGTCCAGTATCCACTTGCAATAATCCTTCTGATGGTAAATAACGGATCATTTTCATCACGCTTGGTAGATAAGATGAAAGCACTTTTAAACCCTCTTTTCTTTAACTCAGGGATCGCCTCAGGATTCCATAATCCAAATGGGTAAGCAAAATGTTCTATTTTTTTACCTGTGATCGCTTCTAATGTTTTGGTCGGTTTATCGATTTGGATTTCCCAGTCTTTGCCTTGATATTTTTTCACATTATGGTGATCCCAGGTATGAGATTCAATATCATTTCCTTTATCAGAAAGGTCTTTAATCTGTGCTTTATTCATGTAATTTGGCCTGCCGATAGATACAGTCATTACAAAATAAATTCCTTTAAAACCGTGTTTTGTTAAAGTTGGTTCTGCAATGGTATATTGATCTAAATCTGTATCGTCAAAAGTTAGCAAAATAGGTTTGCTGGGTAAAGCAGTACCATTATTTAGATAATCGTATAATTGATCAGCAAGAATGGTGTGGTAGCCACTGTCTGCCAGCATTTTCATTTGTGCTTTAAAGGCATCGATAGGTACAATATAATCTTTTGCTGCTTTTGAATCAGAAGCTTTCCAGTCACGGATCTGGTGGTAACAAAGAATAGGGACCTGTTTACGGGCCAGGATTGTTTTTGCATCAGCAACTTTAATTTTTGAAATGTCTATTTCTTTACCAGGTGCTATTGGTGCTGTTTGGGCACTGGCTGAAGTTGTTGTACTGTCAGATACGCCATCTTTAGCGTTTGTTTGTGATTTAGACTGGCAGCCTGCGCTAAAAAGTAATGCAGCGGCTGTGATGGATAGAATGTAGTGTTTCATGCAGGTATTAAAATATATGTTGCTGCAAAACTATGAAATCATCGGGCAATATTTATCAATATTTTACAATCGCAGCAACTAAAATAAAACGGGTTAACTAACTAATATATTACAGTGATTATCACCAGATAACTATTGTAATTAAATAATTTAGGGGCCGCTAATCAGCTGCTATTTAAATAATCTATTATCCATTAACGCTCAACTTAGTATTTAATAATAACAAAATTGACTAACCCTGCATCAGCATGAAAAAAACTTACCTTCTATTTTTATTTCTAACCATATTAACTGTCAATGCTTTTTCCCAGGCAAAGACATTTACGCTTACTGATGCTGCCAGTGAAGCACCGAAAGCAAATTATCAGCTCGCCTCTAGATTTTCGCCTAATAAACTAAAAAAAATGGTTTATTCTACAACTGTAGATCCGCACTGGTTAAAATTAAGCAACCGCTTTTGGTATGTTTATGAAACACCTAACGGGAAAAATTGGTATGTAGTTGATCCTGCTGCAAAAACTAAGAAGAAACTTTTCAACAGTACCGATCTTGCCGCAGAGATTACACTGGTAATGCGTGATGCCTTTGATGCACAACACCTTCCTGTTGAAAACCTGAAGTTCTCTAAAGATGAGAAAAGTATCAGTTTTGAAATGAAAAGCAGTATAGACGAGCTTAAAAAAGATAGAAAAGATAAAAAAGCTGCAGATTCTATGCAGAAAAAGATCTTCTACTTTAATTATGTACTAGGCAGTGCAAAATTGACAGAAGTTAAAAATTATGATAAGCCAAAAGCGAAGCCAGAATGGGGATCGGTTGCGCCAGATTCATCGGCTATTATATTTTCAAGAAATTATAACCTGTATTGGATGGATAAGCCGAATTATCTCAAAGCGGTTAAAAATGAAGAGGATAGTACTATTGTAGAACATCAGCTGACTAAAGATGGTGTTAAGTTTTATGCCTATGGCAGTGACGGCGATGGTGAAAATAATGAAGAGAATCTGACTAAAAATAAAAAAAGAAGGGGAGCATATGTACTGTGGTCACCGGATGCGAAACATTTTATGCTAAACAGAGAAGATTCCCGTAAGGTGAAAGACCTGTGGGTAATTAATAATGTAGCTGCTGGCAGGCCTACTTTAGAAACTTATAAATACCAGATGCCTGGTGAGAAGGAATCTGCTATTAGTGAGCTGTTATTATTTGATTTTCCGGCTAAGACCTTTAAAAAGTTAAATGTATCTGCATTTAAAGATCAAACGATATCATTTTGGCCGGCTCCGGCATTGAATAAAGATCGTGACAATGAATTTAGACCGGCTTTGTGGTTAGGTACCAATAGCAAATTGTATTTTTCCAGAACAAGCAGGGATTTAAAACGGGTAGATATTTGTACCGTTGATATCAATACAGGTTTGGTTGTCCCATTAATTGATGAACGTTTTAATACGTATGTAGAAATTAACCGTCCTGGTCTTGTTAAAAACGGCAGCGAAATTATTCATTGGTCTGAGCGTGATGGCTGGGGTCATTTTTATTTATTTGATCAAAATGGTAAACTGAAGAACCAAATCACTAAAGGTGCTTTTCATTGTGAAAGTATCGTGAATATTGATGAAAAGAACCGCGTATTATATTTCACTGCAAATGGCAGAGAAGCTAAAGAAAACCCGTATTACCAGCATTTGTACCGCATTAATTTTGATGGTTCTGGTATCAAACTATTAAATAGCGGTGATTTTGATCATGCGATCAGTATGAATGATGAAGCTAATTTTGTAGTGGACAATTATTCCAGGGTAAATACGGTTCCTCAATCTGTTTTGATGGATAAAAATGGTCTTAAATTAATGATCCTGGAAACAGCAGATCTTTCTTTATTGATGGCTTCGGGGTATAAATTTCCAGAGCCTTTTAAAGTGAAAGCTGATGATGGGATTACTGATTTATATGGGGTAATGTATAAACCATTTGATTTTGATGCAACAAAGAAATATCCAATTATTGAATATGTATATCCTGGGCCGCAAACAGAGGCGGTGAATACTGCTTTTAGTAAAAGCATGGACCGCACAGAACGATTGGCACAATTTGGTTATGTTGTCATTACTGTTGGAAACAGGGGCGGGAATCCTGCACGTTCTAAATGGTACCATACTTTTGGTTATGGTAATTTAAGAGATTATGGATTAGCGGATAAAAAAGCTGCGGTAGAGCAACTGGCAGACCGTTACAGTTATATAGATGCGACAAAAGTAGGGATCACTGGTCATTCTGGCGGTGGTTTTATGTCTACTGCGGCGATGCTGGTCTATCCGGATTTCTTTAAAGCAGCGGTTTCTAATGCAGGTAACCATGAAAATAACATTTATAACCGCTGGTGGAGCGAGAAACACAATGGAATTAAAGAAGTGGTTTCTGCAAAAGGCGATACAACTTTCCAATATTCGATCAATACCAATACTGCTTTAGCGAAAAACCTTAAAGGGCATTTAATGGTAATGACCGGTGATGTAGATAACAATGTGCATCCGGCAAATACGATCAGGCTGGCAGATGCCTTAATGAAAGCAGGTAAGAGGTTTGAATTTGTAATTATTCCCGGACAGCGCCATGGTTTTGGCCCAATGACAGAATATGCTTTCTGGAAGTTAGCTGACCATTTTAATAAATACCTGATTGGTGATTTTTCTCATGCAAATGAAACAGACATGATAGAAATGGACAGGGATGTAGAAAGAACTAAATAAGATCAGCTTGATTTTCTTTGGAAAATCTTATTTAGTATTGAATTTCTTAAAAAAATCTTGATTAATATGCTTTTAAGCAAGAACGGCCCCGCAATTTGCGGGGCCGTTCTCGTACTAAAAACTCTATGTAAGGTTCTTACATATTATAAGTAGAACTGAACACCAATTTTTGGAGCGAAAAAGTTTGCACCGATATTGAAGTTTTTGTTACCACCAATGTTGTTTCCGTTAGCATCTTCTGCATTGTAATCATTATAGCTGATACCATTAACAGAGAATTCGATACCGAATTTTTTGCTTGGGAAGAAAGCGATACCTGGAGATAAAGCTACACCAACGCTATTGTTTTTACCAGTTTTAACCATGTTGTTTCCTTCACCATCACCAATTTTGTTGTTACCAAAAGCCATTGGAACTGATAATTGACCGAAGAATTTAAATTGATCATTGATTCCTTTGTAACCACGAAGGAAAGGGTTTACTACAAATGCAGATGTTTGTGCCGAAGTACCAATAATTGCATTGTTAACTTCTACACTTGCATAAGATTTAGCATGAGTGTAACCAATACCTGTACCTACTGCGAAATTGTCGCTGAAGAAATAACCAGCACTAGGAATTACAGAAAAACTGAAGTTAGATTTTGGTGCACCATCAGTTTTACCTGAGTTTAATTCTACTTGTCCACCAATGATGAAATTACCTTTTTCAGTTTGTGCTTGTGTAGTAAATGCTAATCCAGCTACTGCGATTAACGATAATAATACTTTTTTCATTTTGTTGCTTTTTTAATTTATACTGAGCCAGTGGTTTTTTAATGTCTGACTATGTTTGTCATATAGTCAATAGCGGTGCCAAAGAATTTGTTCCTCTGTTAACTGCTATAGCTGTTTTTTATAAAACCTTATCAGATAGTAAGATAAATTGTTTTAGTTTTCCTATTATTATTTTGTAATGACAATTAACATTATTTTAACAAATAATTAATATTGGAACATTTAAGACAGTTTGACTTTATTGGCTGGGATGTCAGTTCCTAACAGGTATTTATGTCAGCTTTTTTAACCGGATTTTAATGTGTGTTTAAAATGAATTAAATAATATCAAGGTGGTCTTAAGAAAAAAAAGTAATTTCATAAAACCTTTATAAGGGTTACAAACGTTATTCAATTATGAGATTATTAATAGAGCGAAAACCTATAAAAGTATATCCCGATCCAAAGCGAGTAATCGCCAGATTTTTTTTCAATGGAGAGGAACGTGCAAAAGAAGTAATCAAGAGAGTTTTAGAAATATCCGATAATGAAGTCTTTGGATTGATATCTCCAATCTTGCAGGAATATTCTAAAAGGCACAGGAACATCACTAAGATCCTTGCACGAAACTGTAAGCGGGTAAAACCTCAGATTGATCAGCTCGGAATAGATTATGAAGGATTGAATAAGTACCAGCGCCTGCTGTTAGGTTCTTATTTTACCCATGAATATTCTATTGAGTCTGCTGCTTTTTTTAATCCTTCTGTGGTAGAAGATCCAGACCAGTCAGAACTGGTAGAAGGAGAGAAACGTTTAATTATTAGTTTTAGAGCAGTTGGAGAGGGGCATATTTCTTCTGTAGTCTTTAGAAGAGCCTTAATTGATAGTAAAGGAAACATTACTGTCAATCCTGCAGGTAACTACATAGATGAAGCAGAGATCGTGCGTAATGCAGTTTACAATAAAAAGCTTTTTCTTAAAAAGGCAGCAGATTCAAGGATAGATTTGGAGATACTTGATGAGGTTGGTTTAAAATTAGAAGATAAGTTTGATTATACCATTTTAAGAAGAATTATCCTTGATTCTAAGAATCTGCAGGAAAATGATCTTAAAAAACTGGAATATGATAAGATCTTATGGCTTTCTGATACCTATCATGAAATCAGTTTCTCCAGGGATACTGATATATCTGACCGCGTAATTTTCCCAATCTCAGAATTTGAGCGTAAAGGAATTGAAGATGCAAGATTTGTCCGTTTTATCAAAGAAGATGGATCGGTAATCTATTATGCAACGTATACAGCTTTTGATGGGGCCATGATTATGCCTAAGCTCTTACAGACCACAGATTTTTACGACTTTAAGATTAGCCCATTACATGGTGCTGGTGCTGCAAATAAGAATCTTGCCCTTTTCCCCCGCAAGATCAATGGAAAATATGCGATGATATCCCGCATAGATGGCTGGAATAATTACCTGATGTACTCTGATAAGATTACTGTTTGGGACCATCCTGTTAAATTACAATCTCCGCAATTTCCCTGGGAGTTTATCCAGATCGGAAACTGTGGTTCGCCGATAGAAACGGAAGCAGGCTGGTTGGTGATTACCCATGGGGTAGGGCCAATGAGAAGGTATTGTTTAGGGGCAAGTTTACTGGACTTAGAAGATCCTTCTAAAGAAATAGGGCGGTTAACTGAACCATTAGTTATCCCTAACAATGATGAAAGAGAAGGATATGTGCCCAATGTTCTTTACTCTTGTGGTTCTATTATCCACAATGGAGAACTGATTATCCCTTATGGATTATCTGACTATTGTTCATCTTTTGCTTCGGTAAAGATAGATTTACTCTTAGAAAAATTAATTAGTTCTGGAGGCGTAACCCCTCCAGAATAATAACCTTCAAAATTATAATATTTTATGGTAGAGGGCTAAATAGTCTTCTACCATTTTTTCTTTAGAGAATTTCTGCTCTGCCCAATTGCGGCAGTATTTTCTATCGATCTTATCGATTTGAGTTAAAGCATCTACTGCTTCATCCACTCCATTAACCAGCATCCCGGTCTTTCCATCATCAATGAGCTCTGGCATTGACCCTTTATTAAATGCAATTACCGGTGTGCCACATAAAAGGGCTTCTGCTACGCTTAATCCAAAAGGTTCTGCAAAATTTATCGGATGCAAAAGGGCATAAGCACTGCCTAACAATTCATTGCGCTGGGCCGGACCGGCAGATCCCAGGAATACAATATTTTCATCCAGATAGGGTTCTACCTTTTCTTTAAAATAATTTTCATCTTGTATTATCCCTGCTATCAGTAGTTTGCGTTTACTCTTGATGGCAATCTGGATGGCTTCTGCGGTGCCTTTATCCGGATGGATCCGGCCAAAAAACAATAGATATTCTCCTCCAGTTGAGTTAAAATCAAAATTGGCCGTATCTAATCCGTTGTAAACTGTTCCCAAATAATTTAATAGCGGGTGACGGTTCGCATCGCTGATTGAAACGTAATGGCCATGCTGGTTATATTTTTGGTAAACGGGTACGATCCTTTCCGAAGAAAATCCGTGTATAGTGGTAATTACGGGTGTTGTAATGAGCTTAGTATAGCTTAATGGCAAAAAGTCAAAATGATTATGGATCAGGTCAAAGTTACTTGCCTGTTCCATTAAATTACTGATATGAAGGCATTCCAGGACTTTTGCATCCTGGTTGCGTTCCTCTTCATATCCTTTTTCTACTACGCTATTTAACGTACCACTGGTTATAGAATCTCCGGTAGCAAATAAGGTGACTTCCATACCGGCAGCTACCAGGCCTTCTGTTAAATTAGAGGCCATTTGCTCCCATGGGCCATAATGACGCGGAGGTGTTCTCCAGGCCACTGGCGATAATACAGCTATTTTCATTTAAATGGTACCTTTTAATGTCTCTTCACGAACTATAGCTGTTTCCTGTCTTTCATTAAATTCATACTCAAATTCTAATGCTTTTAAGACTGTTAAGTGTGAGATCCAGTAAGCCAGTGTACTTTCTGCTCCCTGGTTTCTGTTTACGCCGTAGGTTTGTAAACCATCTCCACAGCCTTTTGTTTCATAGTCATATAATGGTAGTCTCAAACTGTTTTCTCCTAAAAACCATTGATAGCTCAGGTACATCTGCTTGATATAATTAAGGTCATGCGTAATTTCATAAGCTTTGAAATACATCAATACCATGGCCATGGTTTCTATCGCCTGCTGGTCATAAACAGCCATGTCCTTATCGCGGTATAGCCATCCATCGTTCCCAACCGGGTTCAGATACCCTTTGTCTAATGTTTTAGCGGTCAGGTAGGCCATGCTTTCTAAACCAATTTCCAGAGATTCCGGGTCATGGGTAATTTCATAATGAGAAAGTAAGGCTAAGGGTAAAATCGCATTGTCATAAGTCAGTTTTTCTTCAAACCAATGCCAGTTATCGCTTTTATTGGCATGATATGCTGCTTTTAATGGGGTGGCAAGTTTATTTAGCTCTTCAATGATATTTTCATCGTAAGGATGTGCTTTTAGATAACTGCTTAACCCGATCATCGTATTTCCCAATCCCCGTAAATGGACAAGTTTACTAAAATGCGGGATAGATTTGATAAAAAGTTCGCTTGCAAATTCCCGGTAAGAGTTGTTTGGGGCATTGCTAATCAGATAGCCAAGCGCCCAGATCGTTCTGCCAAAAGAATCTTCTGTTCCTACTTCATCCAGGTACTCTCTTCTAAAGCTTAAAAAGTTCCTAAAATTACCATCGTCACACTGCATGTATTGAATGTAACTTAAGTAAACGGGTAATAATTCTAATGCAGCTTTACTTTTATTTTGTTGCCAGGCCAGAATGGTCATCAGTAATGCACGGGCATTATCATCTACACAATAGCCTTCTTTAAGATTTGGGATGCCATATTTTGCATGTTGCACGATTCCTGTGTCATCTGTTAACCGCTGTACATGTGCCATGCTAAAGGCGGGCATCATATCAGGGTCTATAATTGGCCTGATCTCATCTTTACTGGAATTGGCATGAGAGATTGCATCTTTTAAAGTGTTGATAAAGACCTGGCCTGTATTTGGCCAGCGCAAATGAAGACCATAATCATAGGCGTTAGCTTTTAACTCTTTTAACTGTGCCTGATCTTTAAACAGATCATTGATAATATGGGCTAGTCCATCTGAATCTTTGAAATCAAATAACCTGCCGCGGTTTTCTGCTAGTAATTCTTGTGCATGCCAGTAGGGGGTAGAAATCACTGCCGCACCTGCGCCTACTGCATAAGATAGGGTTCCGCTGGTAATTTGTGCCTCATTTAAATAAGGCGTAATGTACATGTCGGCTGCGGTGAGGTAATCGAAAAGCTCTTCTTCAGAAACGAATTTATTAATAAAGATCAGGTTGCTTTCTACGTTAAGTTTTTTAGCCAGCCTTTTCAGACTGTCCCGGTATTCTTCTCCAGAATTACGGATCACGCCTGGATGGGTGGTTCCTAAAATAACGTACACCACGTCAGGGTTCCCGGCTACAATTTTAGGAAGTGCTTCAATTACAGTTTCTAACCCTTTATTCCTGCTGATTAATCCAAAAGTGAATAATACTTTTTTGTTTTTAAAGGTAAGGGAACCTTTTACTTCGTTATCTGCTTTAGGTTCTAAATCGGGTACGCCGTGTTCTATCAGTTTTATCTTTTCCTCCGGGATGCCGTATATACTGGTTAAAAATCCTACCGCGCGTTTACTCATGACAACGATTTGTGCAGAATATTTAGCAATTTCCCTGATGATGGTCAGCTGCATGTAGGAAGGATCTTTCAGGATGGTATGCAAGATCGTGATCAGCGGTCTTTGAAGACGGGCGATCAGGGGCAGGATATATACACCACTTTCTCCGCCATAAATCCCAAATTCATGTTCTAAGATACATACATCTGTCAGGCTGGTATTGATATAATCTGCTGCTCTGATGTAGTCTTTTTGATTTTCTTGTCTAATCACATATTGAACTTCATCAGGATATTCATAGGTGCTTAAATCTTCAGAATCTGTCATGGCAACTACAAAACTGTCTGCTGACACAGCTTTGGTATCATGTGCAATTGCTTTTAAAAGGTTGTTGTTGAATGTAGCTATACCGCATTCACGGGGTGGATAAGTTGATATGTACGCTATTTTCATTGGAATATTATTGTTTTATCAGTGGTGTTTATTGTTTTATCAGAATTGTTCATTGCTTTTAATTGAATAGGCGGTATATATGGTTACAAATGAAGCTGCAAGGCAGCTTTCATTTAGAATATTATTGATCAAACGGCTGTAAATCAATGTTTATAACATGGTTTCATTAAAAAGTTAATGATTTTTACAATTTAGTCATTTATTTAACCATATTATTATAATTAAACAGGTATATCCGCATATCTTAATAATTGCAAATAGGGAACAGAGATAAAGCGCAAATAGTTTTTAGGAAGCGGATAATCCTCTTAAATTTTACACAAAAAAGCCGGTTAACTTTTCAGCTAACCGGCTATATCAATTGAAATTGATGCTATTAACGGGTTTTATTTGACTGCTGTTTCAGCTGCATTTAAAAACACAAAATTATGGTCAAACATATCTAGTTTAATCTTGCTGTCCTTACTGATTTTGCCTGCAAGGATTTCTTTTGATAATTCATTCAAGATACGTTTTTGAATTACCCTTTTTAATGGTCTTGCACCAAATTGTGGGTCATATCCTAATTCTGCCAGCCAGTCCAATGCCTCTACTGATGCTTCTATTTCTACGCCCATCTCAGCCAAAGTATCCTGTACATGTCTAAACTGAAGTTCTGCAATACTTCTTACCTCTGTCCGGTTGAGTGGGGTGAACATGATCAGTTCATCAATTCTATTGAGAAACTCTGGTCTGATCGTTTGTTTTAAAAGCTCAAACAATTCATTCTTGGTTTTAGCAATTACCTCATCCCGGTTATGGTCTTCTAATACCTTAAAGTTATCCTGGATCAAATGGGAGCCAATATTAGAAGTCATAATGATAATGGTATTCTTAAAGTTGACTAAACGGCCTTTGTTATCCGTTAACCGTCCGTCATCTAATACTTGCAATAAGATATTAAATACATCAGGATGCGCTTTTTCAATCTCATCAAGCAGCACTACTGAATAAGGTTTACGGCGTACGGCTTCAGTTAATTGTCCGCCTTCATCGTACCCTACATATCCCGGAGGCGCACCGATCAATCTTGATACTGCATGTCTTTCCTGATATTCACTCATATCAATCCGCGTCATTGCATTTTCATCATTGAAGAGAAATTCTGCAAGCGCCTTTGCTAACTCAGTTTTACCTACACCAGTGGTTCCTAAAAAGATGAATGAACCAATTGGTTTGCGTTTATCCTGCAATCCTGCTCTGGAACGGCGTATGGCATCAGAAATTGCTTCAATCGCTTCATCTTGCCCAGCCACACGTTTATGTAATTCATCTTCCAGGTTTAGCAGTTTTTCACGTTCGCTGGATACCAGTTTAGTTACCGGGATACCTGTCCAGCGGGCTACTACACCTGCAATATCATCCGCAGTAACTTCTTCTTTGAGCATTCTGCCTTCGCCTTGCTGTTGTTCTTCCAGCGTAACTTTTAAACTTTCTACTTTGTCTTGCGACTCTTTTATTTTACCGTACCGGATCTCTGCAACTTTTCCATAATCACCCGCCCGTTCTGCCTGATCGGCTTCAAGTTTGTAGTTCTCAATTTGCTGCAGTTCGTTATTGATGCCGTCTACCACATCTTTTTCTCCCTGCCATTTTGCTTTCAGCTCATCACGTTCTGCAGATAGGTTAGCGATCTCTTCACCCAGGGATTTTACTTTTTTATCATCGTTTTCCCTTTTAATCGCTTCCCGCTCAATTTCTAATTGCATGATCTTGCGGTCTAGCTCATCTACGTTTTCTGGTACGCTATCCATTTCCAGGCGTAGTTTAGAAGCCGCTTCGTCCATTAAATCGATTGCTTTATCTGGCAGGAACCGATCGCTGATGTACCGCTGTGAAAGTTCTACGGCAGCAATAATGGCTTCATCTTTAATCCGGACTTTATGGTGGGTTTCATATCTTTCTTTCAGTCCGCGTAAAATAGAGATCGCATCTTGTGTATCTGGTTCATTGACCATTACCTTTTGGAAACGGCGCTCTAATGCTTTGTCTTTTTCCAGGTATTTCTGATATTCATCTAGGGTGGTTGCACCAATGGCACGTAATTCTCCGCGGGCTAAAGCTGGTTTTAAGATGTTTGCGGCATCCATTGCACCTTCTCCGCCACCTGCACCAACCAGCGTATGGATCTCATCAATAAATAAGATGATATCGCCATCGCTTTGTGTGACCTCTTTGACTACCGCTTTTAGACGTTCTTCAAATTCTCCTTTGTATTTTGCACCGGCAATTAAAGAGCCCATGTCTAAAGAGTAAACTGTTTTTGTCTTTAGGTTTTCGGGAATATCGCCTTTAATGATCCGGAAGGCAATTCCTTCTGCAATGGCGGTTTTACCTACGCCTGGCTCACCAATCAGGATCGGGTTGTTTTTAGTCCTTCTGGATAGGATCTGAATGACACGCCTGATTTCTTCATCGCGGCCGATCACCGGATCTAGTTTTCCAGAGGAAGCGTATTCATTTAAATTCCTTGCGTATTTGTTCAAAGCGTTGTATGTAGCCTCTGCATTTTGATCGGTAACACGGTTGTCGCCTCTTAAGGCTGTAATTGCTTTTTTCAGATCTTTCTCTGTAGCGCCCTGGTCTTTAAGAAGTTTGGAGGTGTTGTCATTTACCGCCAGCAGACCAAGCAGCAAATGCTCTACAGAAACAAACTCATCCTTAAACTCTTTTAAATAGGTTTGTGCTTTTTGAATAGCAGAGTTAGCGCTTGAAGATAGATATACTTCAGTGCCGCTTACTTTTGGGTATTTTCCAATCTGCGTATCCAGCTGAAGGTTGAGGTTGTTTAGATTAATATTTAGTTTCTTGAGTACATAAGAAACTACATTTTCATCAACAGTAAGCAGCCCTTTTAACAGGTGAGCTGTCTCAATAGCTTGTTGCTGATTGCCCTGTGCTATTTCAGAAGCCTGTTGAATCGCTTCCTGTGCTTTTATAGTAAAGTTGTTGAAGTTCATGCAACAGGCTGAACAAAATAAATGCCACATCATTTTCTGTTAATGCTTCGGAAATTATGTCGTTTAATTGTGTGTGAAGCTGAATAATTGACTGATTTTTAAGGTTTTTAATGAAAATTTGGCTGATGTTATCAGGGATGAAATAAGGAATAGTGAAATCATCAGTTTTTTAAGATAACCGGGTTAAAGCTTCAGGGAATTAAAATTGTAACATAAGGTCTTCATAAGTGCTGGGTATTATACTGGAAATTTGGCTGATGTTATCAGGGTTGACATAACGAATAGTGAAATCATCAGTTTGTTAAGATAACCTGGTTAAAGCTTCAGGAAATTACAATTGTAACATAAGGTCTTCATAAGTGATGGTTATTATAATGAAATGGTATTGCTGGTTATCAGATCAGATTATTTGATACTGCTTGTTCGTGTTTTGTAAATTTCCAGTAATTATCAGCTTTGCTTTTATAATCTATCAGTTAACAGACCTGAAAATCAAAATTGAATCTGTTCCTTTGCAGCCGGTTTAATAAAATTAATGGAAAAAAACATATTAAAAGGTGCACTGCTGGTTGGTCTGGGTGCTTCAAGTTACGGTGCATTGGCTACTGTGGTTAAATTGGCTTATCAACATGGATTTACTACTGCAGAGGTAACTACTGCACAGTTTTCAATTGGATTTGCCGGACTCGTCTTGCTAAATTTGTTATTCAGAAAACCGGCAGTAGCTGAAACTAAAACCAAAGGCAATGCGGTTTTTAAATTGATCCTTGGTGGAACATCCCTGGCCCTGACCAGTATGTGTTATTACTTTTCGGTAAAATATATCCCGGTTTCAGTAGCTATTGTATTGTTAATGCAGTCTGTATGGATGGGTTTATTACTGGAGGCAGTATTGGATAAAAAAGTCCCTTCGGTAAAAAAATTGCTGGCTACGGTAATTGTTTTGATTGGAACGGGTTTAGCGACTAATATTTTCTCTGGCTTACAGGAATTGAATTGGATTGGGCTTGCCTGGGGTTTGGCCGCGGGATTATCTTATACGATATCATTATATTCTACAAATAGTATCGCTACACATTTACCTTCGATGCAGCGAAGTATGTGGTTATTGGCTGGTGGGCTGATCGTTATTTTACTTGTTTTTTCGACTACGATTGTGGAACATTTTAATTTTGGCATTTTTTGGCCATGGGGTGTATTTCTTGCTTTCTTTGGTACAATTTTGCCGCCGCTGTTGTTTACCAGCGGGATGCCGCATACTGGGATTGGATTAGGGACTATTGTTGCGGCGGTAGAATTACCCGTATCGGTGATGTTTGCTTATGTATTATTAAATGAGCCGGTTAGTGTTGTGAAGTGGGCAGGGATTTTATTAATCATTGGTGCCATTGTCCTAATGAATATCAAATTATCAAAAAAAACAATCATTTCCTGATGAAACCATCATCTTGTACCGCTTACAAATAGTAATGTATCTACTATTGATAGCATCATAACTGATAAAAAGACACAATATATACTAATGAAAAAACACCTTATTTTCTTCTTCTTCCTTCTATCATTTTCTGCGTTTGGACAAACATTAACGATTTGTTCCTGGAATTTAAAAGATTTTGGACAATCAAAAACTGGCGTTCAAATTGATTTTATTGCTAAAACATTGAAAAATTATGATGTGATTGCTATACAAGAAGTGGTGGCAGGCCCAGGCGGCCCTAAAGCGGTGAGTCGTTTATATGAGGCATTAAATAGAACCGGCGCCAAATGGGATTATACAATTAGTCACGGTACCTCTAGTGACCGGTATAGTAAAGAGCGTTATGCCTTTATTTGGAAGACCAGTAAAACTTCTTTAATAGGAGAGGCCTGGCTGGAAAAGAAATATAACCTGGAAATTATCAGGGAGCCTTTTATGGGGAGGTTTCGTATCGGGAAAAAGCAATTTACATTAGTTACCTTTCATGCTATTCCAAAAGCTAAACAGCCTGAAACTGAAATTAAATATCTGCAATTTATTCCTGCTGAGCATCCATCAGATGTAATGGTGTTCTGTGGAGATTTTAACCTTCCAGAATCACATTCAGTATTTAATCCTTTAAAAAAAATGGGTTATCCTTCTGCTTTTACTAATCAAAAAACTTCTTTGAGACAAAAATGTATCAATGGCGATTGCCTGGCTTCAGCATATGATAATTTATTTTATAACCAAAGTAAGATCAACTATTTAAATGCGGGTATTATTCCTTTTTATACTGTATTCTCTGATCTAAAAGAGGCACGTAAAGTATCGGATCATGTTCCGGTATATTTAAAATTCTCTATGAAATAAGCGTTTAAATTAGCACATGCTTTTTAAAGTTCAGTATGATTATAAGTTAAGTAATATCTAATAATAGCTAATTTCTTATCGGAAATAGTTTGATTGATAAAGCCCTATAGTATGTTAAATAAAGCCCCAAAGTTTATACAATTTTGGGGCATTACTAATTTTCAGGATTTACTATCAAATAATTCTGCTCTTTAACCCCTTATAACCCCTTATAACCGCTTATCCCAAAAAATCCTGGTATCTAAACCACTTTTCTGCTTTGCATTTGGATTTAAGTCTATTTCTGATTGCGGATAATATAAAGACCGTGGTACAAAATTAACTACTGCATTTGCTGGCGGTGTGATTGCCGGATAACCAGTTCTTCTCCAGTCTGTCCAGGGTTCTACTGCTACGCCATAACCAGCTACATATTTCTCTGTAATGATTTGCTCCAATTGTTGTGCTGCAGAACCAGTTAATGTGCCATTGGTACTCAGATAGGTACTTATACTTCCTGAAGCAACCCCTGCATCGGCCATAGATGCCGTGATCCCTGCTTCATAGAATGCTTGTGCCGAACCTGGAGAAGCAAATCTTAAAGCTGCTTCTGCGCGTATAAAATTATATTCTGCAAAAGTGAGCATCCGGATTGGTGCAGTCCCGGTATAGGCCGTACCGCTAAATCCTCTTAAATAGGTATGTAATTTGGAGTAATTCTGAGAAGGAGCTGCACCACCAATACTGCCTTTATATAACCCGGATCCGGCCGGATATTGCGTAAAATAGAATACCCTTCTTGGATCATTTTTAGCATTCATAATCGAAACTAAACGATCATTGGCAACTAAATATCCCGCCCTTGCAGTTTCAAACTGATCAATTGGGTTTTGTGATGCCGCCTGATTTAAAAAGGACATTTGGAAATTGTCGGCATTCGATGCTAAAAATGGTACGGCAGAATTAACCAGTAAGTCAATCTGGGTTTTTGCAAGTGTAGCATCAGATTCGCTGTAATGTAGGTAGAGCCTTAATTTTAAGGTGTTTGCAAATTTGATCCAGTTTGTTTTTGTGGTAGCAAAAGTACCTGGATATATAGTAGAATTGGTGCCTGGTGATTTACTGGAACTGGTGGCATTTACTTCTGCTATTCCTTCATCCAGCAATTTAATCAATGCGGTATAAATAGCTGCTCCGCTATCATATTTGGGCTGTGTATTTCCGGTCAGCTTTTGCGATTCAGAAAATGGAATATCGCCCCATATATCTACAGAGATCTGATACGCATAGGCTTTTAGTATTTTTGCTACACCAGAATAATGCGGGCTACCTGTAGCAGAGGCACCGGTAATGATATTTTCTGCATCATTTAATATGGTGGCATACATGGCGGCCCAGGCATTATTCTCATCAGAACCCTGGATCAGATATCTTTCATAATCTTGTGTTTGGTTTTGCGCACCGCTGCTTTGCCCCGAATATTGCTGCATAATCAGAGAGCTATATCTGTTTACATCACTACCTGCATAAAAACCAACATTTACAGTTAAAGAAGTCAATTGTTGTTCAATCGGTGCAGAAGTAATGGAATCAGGATCCTGGTTAATATCATAAAACTTTTTACAAGCGCTTGTTGTCAAAATACCTATAGTAACAAATGAGGCAATGACGATATATTTTAGGTTTTTCATAAGTTCCAATTTTGTTATAATACTATTTTGAGGTTGACGCCAATAATTCTTGAGCTTGGCAAAGAGTTAAATTCCAGACCCTGTGCATTATTAATACCGAGTGCGTTCTGTTCCGGATCAAAATGAGGGTAGTTTTTAGCTTTTAAATAGAGGTTTCTGCCAAATACGCCTAGTTCCAGATTACTAAAAGGCGTTCTGTTTACTAATCCTGCAGGCAGGCGATAAGAGATTGCTGCTTCACGGATTCTAAACCAGGATGTATCATAGATATATCCTTCTGCCGCTACGTATTTACCTGCATTTCCATAATAATCTTGTGCCCGTACCTGAATCGTATTGGGCTGGCCTGCATTTGCACCAGAGGCATATACACCTTCAAATAAATAGGGCTTAGTCTGCGTTAGTCCATCTGCTTCAAACCTGGGGAATGCTGCGGTTTCTTTAGCTACTCCGTTTCGCTGCACATCTGCGATGTTCCTGGAATATTGATCTCCTCCTTTTCGAATATCAAATAAGAAAGAAAATGATATGCTTTTGTAGTTTACGGTATTACTGATTCCTATGGTATAATCGGGATTTGGATTTCCTATTTTTACCACATCCGCGCTTGCAGAGGGCAATCCTGTAGTTGGGCTAATTAATATTTGTCCGGCAGCATTTCGCTGGTAAGCAGAACCATAGATCTGTCCATACTCATCACCTGCAACCAGCCTTACATTTGGCGTAGTAAAACCGCCAAGAAAGATATTATCTACGCCAGGTGCCAGTTCTTCAACCACTGATTTATATTTGGTGAAATTGGCGCTAATGTCCCATGAAAAATCCTTAGACTTTAACGGGGTGCCTGTTACTTGCAACTCAAATCCCCTGGTAGAAAGTTTACCTGCATTTTTAAAAACTGAAGTGATGCCTGATGCTGCAGATATGGGAACGGATAAAATTACACTTCGTGTATTTCTCGTATAATAAGAAGCGTCTATGGTTAGCCTGTTTCTAAAAAAGCCCAGCTCCGTTCCAAAAGAGACTTCCCTGGTAAATTCTGGTGTCAGATCTGCATTACCCGCTCCATCATTAAAGGTAAAACCAGCTAAACCATTGTATGGGAAGTTAATCACCGCACCAAAACCATCGCCGGCATTGGCTGTGTCAAAATAAGTATCTGTACTGTAGGCTGGTGCGCCTTTACCTACCTCACCAATACTTGCTCTAAATTTAATCAGGTTAACATATTTATCGTCTTTTAGACCTGGAAAAGCTTCCGTAGGAATAAAACTTATGGCTGCGCCAGGATAAAATATAGACCTGTTTGCTGGTGATAGGGTAGAAGACCAGTCATTTCTTGCTTTAACATTTAAAGATAGAAAGGTTTTATATTCTACTACTGCATCAGCAAAAACGCCCATTAACCTTGTTTTTCCTGAGCCAATGGAAGGATTATAGGTGAGCGCATTTTTCATGTTATCGAAATGCGGAACGACTAGCGTATAGCCTGTAACGCCTGTGTTTCCAAAATAATTCTGGTTGATTTCATTACCCAGCGTTCCGGTCAGGTTAAAATCTCCAAATTTCTTATTTGCATTTACAGTGAAATAAGAACTTAAATTGCGGACATTGTTTACCTGGTCAATGATCCCGCCAACTAACCTGGAACTTGCCCCGGTAAAGCCACCACCTCTGTTCCCAATCTCGTCAAATCCCTTACTTTTTAAGTTATAGAAATCTGTACCTACTTTAAGATCTGCGTTAAGCCAATTGGTAAACTTGTACCGGGCATTGAAGTTTCCAAGTACACGGTTTACTTCGTCATTATATTTATTGTATTTAATAGACCAATAGGGATGATCTTCACCGCCAGCCCAAAGCTGGTTCCCTAGTGCATCTTCAAATGGTAAACCAGTTAAATTATAAGTTCTTGGTGTAAAATAAGCTCTAAATAATGGGTTTGATAACTGGTTCCCCTGCAGCGTTCTGATGGAACTGGTATTGGTATAGGTAATGGATGCGCCAATGGTTAATTTGTCAGTAATATCAGTACTTCCGCTAAAAGTGAAGTTATTCCTTTTGAGCTTATTGTTGTCAATCACGTATGTTTCTGTTGCATTTCCATAGGCTACCCTAAAAGTTGATTTCTCACTGCCCCCGGTAAAACTGATGTTGTTTTGAAAATTATAAGACTGCTGGAAAATATCTTTTACGTTGTCAGGATAGGCCTGCAAAACTTCTGTCTGACCGAATGAATTTGTGATTGTTTGCCCCTGGATAAGCGGCCCCCATGAGGTGGATACCCCGCTGCCGGCTACATTTGCATTTCCGATATTAGCTTGTGTGAGTAATCCGTTATTTCCTTGTGCATACGTGTTTTGATACGCTGGCAGTCTGTTTATATGGCCAATGCTATAATTGGTGGTGTAGCTGATGGTACCTTTTTCTCCTTTTCTACCTTTCTTTGTCGTAATCAAGATCACGCCTGATGCGCCCCTTGAACCGTAAATAGAGGTGGATGCAGCGTCTTTTAGCACTACGATGTTTTCAATATCTTCTGGATTTAAATCTACAGCCCTGTTAGATAAAGATGGGCCGGTCTGTAAAGGTGTTCCGCCACCTCCATTGTCAATTGGTACTCCATCTACTACATATAAAGGTTGGTTGCTGCCTGTAAAAGTTGTTAGCCCCCTGATGGTAATGCCAGAACCGGTAAATGCGCCGCCTGTACCGGATACACGCACGCCGGGGATCTTGCCAGCGAGCTGGTTGGATATATTGGTTGATTTAGCCACTGTAAGTTGTTGCGCGTTCAGTGTGGTGGTGCCGTAGCCTAAAGTTCTTTTGTCCCTCACAATACCAAAAGAGGTTACAATTACTTCAGATAGGGCTTTAGCGTCAGGAGCCAATATAATGTTGAAGGGCTGTGTGGTGCTGACGGACCTGCTTTGTGTGACATATCCAACGGATGAGATTTCAAAAGTAGTTACCCCTGCAGGTACTGCAATTGAAAATTTTCCTGCGGCATTGGTTACTGTGCCACCCGTATTTCCCCTAAAACGGATGGTTGCACCAGGAATTGGACTATTATCATCTGCGGATTTGACTGTTCCCGTGATTGTTCTATCCTGAGCTATGGAGAAATTTACAAATAGCAGGAGGATGAACAAACTTTGTAAAAGTTTTTTCATGAAATCAAGTTTAGTTATAGTTATTTCTAAGATAACGATACTAAAAACGATTGATTAGGGCAGTTGACTCAAAATCAGTTGATTATGATTTATATTTGCCAGGTTTTTTAAGCAAAAGGATGATTTTTATCAATAAATTGTTTCATTTTAAGCGAAATAGAAAGTCATCTCTATAAAAGTAAAACGGGGCATAAATAAAAAAGCCTTAATCGTTAAGATTAAAGCTTTTTAAATTTTTTTTAGTAATTACTGTAATTATTTTAGAATCTCACTTAAACGTTCTGTTTGATGATCTGCAAGTTTCTTTAAAGGCCCTGCGGCAAGCATTTTCATCATCATGTTCAAATCTGCTGAAATGATATGGGTAGCTGTTGTGGTGCCATCTCCATTGTCTGCTACAGTCCATTTCAACTCAATATCAAATGGTGCTTTCTCTGTAGGGATCGCAATCAGTTCCTGATTAGCCACACGACTGGAAATTTTTATAGCCAGTTTTGCCATGTTTTGAATGGTGAAACTAGCTTCGTCAGCGGTAGAGGACCAGTTATAGATGTTCTCTGGCATCAATTGCTGATGATTGTTTAGGTCGGCTAAAAAAGTATAAACTTTTTCTATCGGCTGGTTTACTGTGGTGGCACTTTCAATAACGGTCATGTTATGCTTTATTTAGATCTAAGTCTTTTCCCCATTCTGCCGGGTTTCTGCGCCACTGGTTAAGTAAGTCTACATCGCTTTGTGCGATAAAACTATTCTCTGCAGCATATTGTATTAAAGTATTGTAGTTGGATAAAGTTGCAAAACGGCATTTAGCTTCTTTAAAATTTTCTTCGGCAATGTCAAAACCGTAGGTGAAAATAGAAACCAGGCCTGCAACAGAAAGACCTGCGTCTTTTAAAGCATTTACTGCCTGAAGACTGCTTTTTCCTGTAGAAACCAAATCTTCTACTACCACGACACGCTGACCTTCAAAGATTTCTCCTTCAATCAAACTGCCTGTACCGTGTTCTTTAGCTTTAGCTCTTACATAGGCAAAAGGTAAACCTAATTCCTGTGCAACCAATACACCCTGAGGGATACCGGCAGTAGCAACACCTGCAATCAGATCTACAGAACCAAATTCTTCCTGGATCAGCTGCGTTAGTTTCTGCCTGATGTATGTTCGTATTGATGGATGGGAGAGCGTTACCCTATTGTCACAATAAATTGGGGATTTCCAGCCTGAAGCCCATGTAAACGGATTATTTGGCTGTAATTTTATTGCTTTAATTTGAAGTAAAAATTCAGCTACCTTTAATTCAATATCACTTTTATTATACATGTCCCAAAAATACTTAAAATTATATCTTAATTACATAGGACATTTGTCCTTTTTTTGCCAGCTATTGATACTCAATAGGATAAATAGAAAATCTTCCCTCAAAACTAAAATATAAACGATTACTGCTTGTAAACCTAAGAATTTTTATACTTTTATTTCTTAATCAACCTCATACAACTCACCTAAGAAAGCATATCAAATTAACCCGGATCAATGAAGTCATACAGGATATACATTAACGACAATACACTAATTATTGCGGATAAATTACCAGAACAAACTGAAACAATCGAACTGTTAGAAGAGAATGGCTTTAATTTTAAAACCTTTTATGATGGGCTTGGAAAATTATCTGCCACTTCGTATGCATTGATCAGCGATGATCCAAAAATGCTTTTTAAAGAGATTAAAAAAGGCTTTACCATAATTAAAGCATCTGGCGGATTAGTTAAAAATTCAAAAGGGGAGTACCTGTTTATTTTTAGGAATAAGAAATGGGACTTGCCTAAAGGTAAGGTCGAAAAGGGGGAGGGAATGAAAGAAGCCGGCCTGCGTGAAGTAGAAGAAGAGTGCGGGGTTAAGATTAATACGAATGATGAAAAGCTTTGCAAAACTTATCATATTTATGATTTGGGCAGTAAAATAGTTTTAAAGAAAACCAACTGGTATAGCATGACAGTTAAAGGGGTGCCTAAACTGATCCCTCAAAAAGAAGAGGGGATCACCAAAGCAGAATGGCTGGATGCAGCAGACCTTAAACCGGTGCTTAAAAATACTTATCCATCCATAGTAGATGTACTAAAAGCAGGTAAATTGATTAAAGAAAAGGTTAGCTAAAAATAAATTAAGCAATTTTTAAAGGAACCTTAAGGCTTCTTTTGGAAGAAAAGGCGTCACATCACCATGGTTACGGAGTATATCCCTAACTATGGTGGAGCTGATTGCTGAATATTCAGGTTTGCTTAAAATAAAGATGGTTTCCATCTCTGGCATCATCGTCTGATTAATTTGGGCAATGGCTCTTTCATACTCAAAATCACCTACAGAACGAATCCCCCGGATCATGTATGTCGCATTAATTTTCTTGCAAAAATCTACAGTAAGCCCTTCATAAGAATGAACTTCTACATTGCCATAAGCTGAAAAAACAGATTTGACGATCTCTTCACGTATCTCTCCGGATAAAAAACTTTGTTTAGAGCTGTTTAAGCCTATTCCAATAATTACTTTATCAAACAGGGGCAAAGCACGCTTCAGAATATCTGCATGTGCAATGGTCAAGGGGTCAAAAGAACCTGGAAAAAGTGCTGTTTTCATCATGTTATATTTGGTTATACAGGTAATGAGATAGGTAAAAGGCTAAATATAAAGTTTGTGCCTTTTATGGCGTATATTCAAAGAAGCTAAATGAAGAGTTTCCATATCTGCGGGTCTCTTTGTATCCTGGCTGATCTTTTAATTTCAATAATGAAGGGTGTTCTACTACTAAGATCCCGTTTTCGGTAAGTAACTTGTTTTTAGCTACGAGTTGTGGAATCAATGGAATGGTAGGCAGATCATAAGGCGGATCTGCAAAAATGATCTGGTAACTTTTAGTATGCTGCTCCAGAAATTTGAATACATCTGCTTTTTGAAGTTCTATTTCATCGAGCTTGTAGTGGTCTATGACAGATTTTAACCAATATATGCAGCCAGAATGTTTGTCTACAGAGGTTACTGTTTTAGCTCCGCGGGAAGCAAATTCAATACTCACACTGCCTGTGCCAGAAAATAGATCAAGGACATTGCAGCTGTCAAAGTCATATCCATTATAAAGGATATTGAAAAGTGCCTCTTTTGCCATATCGGTTGTAGGCCTTACAGGGAGACTGGCAGGCGCATTCATGCGGATGCCTTTTAATTTACCGCCAATTATACGCATAGGTCTAGGGCTAATAAGCTGCTGTAATAATGAGCTGGCATATCTTCTAAGATAGCATGGTCAATATCGTTTGCAGGGGGAAGGTTAAAATGGATACTCGTAAAATATTTTTGAAGGCAGGTATAATAAGCATCATCCTCATGGATAATTCCACTGATTAGTACATGAACATCGGGGGTGTGGAGCTTTAATTCTTTAATGAGCAGCAGCAGGTAGTAATTAAATTCTTCTGCGTTTTCCATCAGGAAGCTGTTCTGAAAAATGACTTTGCCTTCATTGAGCAGCAGGGCGTTAAATGAGCCGACAGTGAAATCGATCAGTAAAGAGGTTCCTTCTGCGGCAACTGCTAAGGCTAATACTGGTGCGTTTTGCTCGTATCTTGCAGCACTGGCCAAATAAGTATCCAGCATGTCTTCTGTAAATTGCTCCAGGTTAAATACCGATGTAAAGCCGAATTGCGCAAAAGGACGGGTATATAAAATGCCTGATTGCTCTTCTGTGAAAAAGTTAGCATAGCTATTTAGATCATCTGCATTGAAAAGATCGTTTGGAACGGTAATGGAATTTGGCGTGTAGACCGAAACTTTAATTTCCTGAAAAGGAAGCTTCAGGTAGCTGTCGTTTTTTAAGGCAGCGGCCAAATCGTGTGCGATATTATCACACTCCTGATGATCAAAAACAGCTTTTAACTGCTTGCTTTTTTTATCTATCACCGCGTAAGAAAAACTGTCACCGGTAATTTTTAACAACAAATTACAGTCTTGGGCAGTGCTGGGATCAAACTCAGGATCCACTAATAGAATGCTGTTTTTACTATTGTTCATCTTAGCAAAATTAATTCTTTTTTCTATAACAACACCATTGCATATTTGTAAAATGGATAAAGCCTCAATAATAGCCAGTTCTTACCAGTTTCAACCGACTGATGAGCAGCTGGTTTTCTGCCAGCAAATGGCTGATTTTTTATCAGGACCGCTGGATAATAAGTGTTTTATATTGAGGGGATATGCTGGTACAGGTAAAACGACTTCTGTTGCAGCGCTGGTAAAATCTTTACCTGCGTTTAAAGTTAGGGCTTCTTTGCTGGCTCCAACGGGCCGCGCGGCAAAGGTAATGACTAATTATTCTGGCAGAACGGCGCTAACCATTCATAAGAAGATTTATAGGAAACGGTCTGCTGTTTCTACAGATCTGGCTTTTCAGCTGGCCCCTAACCTGGCAGAGCATACTTTATTTATTATTGATGAGGCGTCAATGATTGCCGATGAATGGAGTACAAGCAACGGATCTTCTTTTCTAAAGGATGTGATGGAGTTTATCTATAACGGGAAAAACTGCGGGGTGCTTTTTGTGGGTGATACGGCACAGCTGCCGCCAGTTGGGAGTTTAGATTCTCCGGCTTTGAATAAAAGTTATATAGAACAGGGTTTTGGATTAGCTGTTACCGAGACGGAACTAAGAGAAGTGGTGCGGCAGGGGAGTAAATCGGGCATTTTGGCTAATGCTTCTATGTTGCGTGATTTGATTAATGCACATATTGAAGCGCTGGAAAACAATGCGGAGGAAAAAATTGCATTGCCTCATTTTATGACAAAGGGGTATAAAGATATTTTCCGGATGACGGGATTAAAGCTGGTGGAGGGCTTGGAATATGCTTATAGAAAATTTGATATAGAAAATTCGCTGGTGGTGTGCCGGTCTAATAAATCGGCCAATGTATATAATCAGCAAATCAGGGCGAGGCTATTGTACCGGGAAGAGGAGCTTACGGGCGGAGATCAGATTATGGTGGTAAGAAATAATTATTTTTGGCTGCCTGATAATGAGTCTACTTCTTTTATTGCTAATGGCGATATGGCAAGAATTGTAAGGGTGCGGAATGAGGAGGAGCGGTATGGGTTCCGTTTCTCTGAAGTGCAGCTGGAGTTTCTTGATTATCCGGATGCGGGGCAGGTGACTTGTAAAGTGATGCTGGATACGCTGACGGGCGAAACGCCTAATTTATCTTATGATGATAGTAAAAAGATTTTTGAAGGTTTGTCTCTTGATTATGAGCATATTGCCAATAAACGGGAAAGGCTTTTAGCAATTAAGCAGGATCCGTATTATAATGCCTTGCAAATCAAATTTGCGTATGCGGTTACTTGTCATAAGGCACAAGGCGGGCAATGGGATGCTGTTTTTGTAGATCAGGGTTACCTGACTGATGAAATGGTTGACCTGGAGTTTTTACGCTGGTTATATACAGCGGTGACGCGCGCTAAAATGGAACTTTTCCTGGTCAATTTTGCACCTAACTTGTTCGCAGATGTTGCAGAAGAGCAGTTTTAATTCTATTGATAGATGCGCGTGTTTATTTTGAAAAATGATTGTTGGTCAAATTTCTGGATAGGGTATTAAAAATGATTTACTAAGCAGTTTTTATTTACTGCTTAGTGATGATCTTCAGATTTTTTTCTAAGGAAAGAAAAGTATACAGCTAAAAATGCGATGATGAAAACTAAAGCTAAGACGATGATCGTAACTTCGCGGGTTCCTAAGTCTGTTGAAATTGTCATAATGTATTTTTTTTGGTGAAGGTAAGGAATAAATATTAGTAGCGATCTAAAAAACTGCATTAGGGTGATTTCATCACAAACCGGGAAATAATTTCAACGATTTTACTTAGGCAAATTGTTGATTTCCTACTCCCAGACGCTCTTCTATTGCTCTTCCAATTTTTTGTAAGGGTAGTTTTGCTGATTTATTATTCTGCATTAAAATTTTCCATGTACCGCTGTAATTATTACGGGTAACCTCAAAAGAGCCGTCTAAATGCAGGATTTTGTATAAATTGATAGTAGGTCTGATCTGTACAATTTTATAACTCTTTTGGTCAATATTGATTTCAATAATTTTCATAATGATTTCGGTTTAATTTGATTTCTACTTTAATTGTGCAGTAACCCTGCCATGATATTGTTCATTTTATTCGTTCATTTTTTTAAGCAGAATTTATTCTTTATTGTTGTGCGTCAGCTGTATAGGTTGTACTCCTGATGGTTTTTAACGGGAATTATCAACTGATAGAAAATGTTATGAAATAATATATATTTGTTTCATCACGTAAATATCAGGGACGACTAAATTTAATATGGTTTATATGCCAGAACAGAAGCCTAAAAATAATCTGTATTTTATGAGTGGCGGTGGTGAGGCTGGTGCTCAGGTTCGCGCTTGCAACTGGAAAGAAACTGCTTTAGGAGATCCTGCTGATTGGCCGGAGTGTTTGAAAACTGCGCTCAGTATCTGTCTTAATTCCAGTTTTCCAATTTCCATCTATTGGGGGCCTGAATATTATTTGTTTTATAATGATGCTTATATCCCTATTGCGAGTGATAAGCATCCCTGGATTATGGGTAAACCCAGAAAACTGGCCTGGCCGGAAGCATGGGAAGATACGCAGGAACAATTTGACCGCGTACTTAATACTGGTGAATCTGCCCGCTATGAGGATATGTTCCTTTTAATTAATCGTTTTGGTTTTACCGGGGAAGCTTATTTTGATTATACCCTGTCTCCAATATATAATGCAGAGGCACAGATCTGTGGTGTGTTTAATACGGTGATAGAAACTACAGATAAGGTAATTAACGAAAGACGAAACCAGCTTTTGCAACAGTTAAGCCTTTTATCGCATAGTTTTGAATCGCAGGTGCAAGGATACCTGGAAGCTTTAAGACCTATAGAAAATAGGAGAGAGGATATTCCTTTTTCGATCTTATACAGGTATGGTGGTTTTGAAGATACTTATCATCTTACGCAGGTTGCCGGGATAAGCGCTGATCAGGTGGCTGATATTGCATGGCCTTTGACAGATGTATTGTTGTCTGGTAAGCCTATGCTTAGCCAGCATCCTTTGTTTCAGGTGATGGTGCTTCCTGTAATAGAAAGTCATGGAGAGGTTACAGGACTTTTAGTGGCAGGTATTAATCCAAATATTAAGCTGAATGAGTCGTATGTTAGATTTCTGGAATCTGTTGCTGCTCAGATTGGTTTGTCGATTGCTCATGGTGCTAATTTTGAAAGGGACAAAAAGATTGCTGATCATATTAAATATAGTGAAGATCAATTGCAGTTTGTTATCGATGCGGCTGGGTTAGCAACCTGGGACCTTAATCCGGCAACTAATCTTTTTTCTGGTAATAACAGGCTTAAAGGCTGGTTTGGCTTAATCCCCGAAGATGAAATTGATCTGTTAAAAGCGATGAACGTGATTTTGGAAGCTGACCAGGTTAGGGTGATGGCTGCAATTCAGAAGGCTATGAATTATAATTCTGGTGGTGAGTATGATATTGAGTATACGATTATTAATCCTGCTGATCTTATTCCAAGAATAGTTAGGGCCAGGGGAAAGGCGTTGTTTGATTCTAATCAGGAAGTTACGCGTTTTAGTGGTACGCTACAGGATATTTCGGAACAGATCATTTCCCGAAGAGCGCTGGAGGCTGCTTATGAACAGACCAGGCTGGCTAAGGAGGCTGCTCAACTGGGTACTTTTGATCTGGACCTGGTAAAGAATACTATGGAGTGGGATAGCCGCTGCCGGTTGTTGTTTGGTATCTTACATGAGGATGCGGTAACTTATGAGAAGGATTTTTTGCCTGGCTTGCATCATGATGACCGTGACAGGATTAACAAGGTTATACAAAATGCGTTTGACCGAGAGCTTACGAATGGTAATTATGATGTGGAGTATCGTACTGTGGGTATTGAGGATGGCCAGCTGAGATGGGTAAGAGCTAAGGGTAAGGTGTTTTTTAATGAGCATGATGAGCCTTTGCGTTTTATCGGTTCTGTGCTGGAAATAACGGATCAGAAGCAGAATGAGTTGCGTAAGAATGATTTTATTGGCATGGTTAGCCATGAACTTAAAACGCCGCTTACTTCGCTGAAGGCGTATGTTCAGATTCTTAATAGTAAGGCGAAGCAGGCGCATAATGTTTTTTCTGGTGATACCCTTGATAAGGTGGAACTCCAGATTAATAAGATGACGACTATGATTAATGGATTTCTTAATGTGTCGCGCCTGGAGTCTGGTAAGATTCACCTGGATAGGGGTGAGTTTAGAATGGATGAGCTGGTGCTGGAGATTATTGAGGAGACTGGGCCGATTATGGCAGGACATGATATTAGACTGATTCCTTGTGATTGTATTGCGATTACCGCAGATAGGGATAAGATTGGACAGGTGATTACTAACTTGATCAGTAATGCGGTTAAGTATTCTCCAAGGGGGAATATTGTGGAGATTGCTTGTGTGAAGGTGGGTGATAATGCGCAGCTGAGTATCAGAGATGAGGGGATGGGGATTCGTACGGAGGATAAGGATCGGTTGTTTGACCGGTTTTACCGTGTGGAGACTACGCATACGCAGAATATCTCTGGTTTTGGGATTGGTTTGTACCTTTCTGCAGAAATTATCCGCAGACATGGTGGTAAGATTTGGGTGGAGAGTGAAAAGGGAGTGGGCTCTACGTTCTTCTTTAGCTTGCCGTTAAGGGTGGAGAATGTATGATTTTCTTTTGTAGTGAAAAGATTTGGGCGGAGTTGAAAATGGGCTCTTAGCTTGCCGTTACGGATGGAGAAGGAGAATTTGTAAGGGAGTTAATTTTCTTTTAAATGCGGTTTTTTTGAAACCTGGCATAATTTTTCGTATTTTTGTGGTGTAATGGTTGGAAAGGATTAGTTAACCACACACCATTTAGTATGTATTGGGGCCGTTTTGGATTTGACAGGGTGGAGGTACGTATGTTAGCATGCAGTGCGTTGTACGGAGAGCACTTTAAAGAGAACGTTCACACTTTGATTGGCGAAAATAACTACGCCTTAGCTGCTTAATTTAGAATTAAATAGCTTTTGTCCTTCTAGCTGCCGCGTTTTTAGGCTGGAATCAAGGGCATCGAAATAATTACGCTAGCGGTTGTAAGGTACGGTACAATTGCGAAACAAAGTACCTAAGGAGAAAGGCAAGGTAGGTTTCCGGCCCGTCTGATCCCGAAAATAAAGTGGAAAATAAGCATGTAGAAGGTGTAATTTGCCACACAACTGGACAAGGGTTCGAACCCCTTCGGCTCCACCAAAAGGCCTCTGAGATCATCTCAGAGGCCTTTTTATTGTGTTATTTTAATCTTTTAGTTGTCAGTTATACTAAATATTATATATTTATAAATGAGTTTTGAAATACACATATATTTAGGATCTGCCTGCGTAACAGAAAAATCAAAGCACAAGTATCCAGTCGGAGAAAAACACGCCTTTTTATTTTATTTGAAACAAGATGAAAAATCTGATTATGCCCCAATACAAGCAGAAGATGTAATTGCTGAACTTGGATTTAGCAATATCGAATTTTCCAAAGTTGGAAAGGTTAGTCCAGATAGGATAGTACATGGGGACAAAAAAGACTATTATGATAATGCTATAGAACATGGATCTACATTTGTCTTATATAAAGATCCCATGTAGCCTTATTTTATAGATTGATTATATGCCTTTGATCTTTAGATAAAAGCCGCTTTACTTTTTAGTAATAAAAGGAGTAAAGATATATAAGTACCTTTTTAAGATTTATCAAAGTCTTTGCTTTCAAAATATCTCACCATTCCTATCTTGGCTAAAATGTTACGTAGGTATGAAGATTTATCGCCTTTATCTTCCTCGTCGGTGGTGACCATACCTACATTGAATTTTAATTGTTCTGTTTCAATATCATCGACGATCATTTTGATATCTTCCCTTAAAAAATAGTAATTGTAGGCAATTTGCTCCACTTCAGCAAGGGTTATTTCACTAATGATAAACCGATGGATGACACGGTTACGATCGTCATACAATTTGAACAATGATTTGTAAAGATCATTTGTGATCACTTCTAAAGCTAAGGCGGTTTTGTAAACATCCTTTTCAGACTTTTTCTTATCGTCAGCACCTTGGTAGATCCATTCCAGTTCGATGACGTCATTGCTGTTTAAAATCTGTCGCTTAAGTACAATACCGATGCGTAGCAGCGAATCAATTTGATTGCCAAAAAGACATGTTGCTTCGAAGAAGGCCTTGTTTTCGATGGCTTTGTGAACTAATAAGTTAGTAGCTCCGATCCCCTGCAAAAACATTTCAAACCGATGTGAGGTCACTATCCTTTCACGTTCTTCATCCTGTATTATATAAAATGACGCAAAGGCTGTGTAAACAATTTTAAGCTTGTTCTTCAGCTCAACCCTATGAGACTTTTTTTGTGGAATAATTGCCATAAATTGTCGACCAAGTCTTTGTAACATAACCCTCATCATCAACCGTATCTTTATGACTACGGAAATCGAAATCACCCACTTGGGTTGGTAATAAATAACTTAATGCTTCGGCCATTTGACTTCGTTGATCTTCGGCCAGTAATGTCACTGATAGTTGAAGGCAATCGGAATCACCGCCGGTCTTATTATCTTCAAAACTATGGACACGGCCGTCCATTACCCAATATCTCCAGGTAGGTGGAACCAACATTTGGAATATACCTTGCGGATCAATTATTTTTTTAAAACCTGTTTGCTTGATCAATTCCTTATTTTTTGTTTTTCTTATCAAATTCTTTTGCCAATTCGTATTGGAAAAAGATCAAAAGTTCTTTCAGGATCTTATTCATTAGCGAATCTTCCATCCCTAATAGAATATTAGTCATCACGGTTAATGAATATGAGGTGTATTGAACCGAGTCTAAGAAACCATAATCATTCGGTCCGGGCAAAAATTTATGCTGCTCTTCGTCTCGAAGACTGAGTTTGTGCCTAATAATAAGCTTCTTCCATTGATAATTTGTTGGGATTAAAGAAGACAGGTGATTTAAATCATACTCATCTCCACTGATTAAAACTCATCGAAGGATGAGTTTTTTGATTTTATAGAATTTCGTCACTGGCATCAAATAATTCATGTAATTTCTGCTGTAACAATTTTTTATCTGGCAACTGTGTTTTATACTCTGCAACCATCGTAGGAGATAGACTTCGGCTTAGTGCATATTCCACTACTTCATTATCCTTGTCTTTACACAATAAGATTCCTATACTTGGATTTTCATTTTGTTTTTTTACATCTCTGTCGAGCGCTTCCAGATAAAAATTTAATTGTCCTAAATGTTCTGGCTTAAACTTATCTGCCTTTAATTCAAATGCTACCAGACATTGCAATCCCCTATGAAAGAATAACAGATCGAGATAAAAATCACTGTTTCCTACTATCACCTTGTATTCTTCATCTATAAAGATAAAATCCTTTCCCAGTTCTAGAATAAAAGCTTTCATTTGCTTAATCAGTCCTTTTTGCAAGTCACTCTCATTATGTGGCTCTGGTAGATTCAAAAATTCAAAAACATAACTATCTTTAAAACTGCTCGATAAATCAATATTAATTTCTCTCACCACTGGTGAGAGACTTGCTTTACCAATCATTACTCTTTCATAAAAACTGCTGCTTATTTGTCTTTCCAGTTCACGCTTACCGTACTTCTCTTGTAGAGATAATTTCAAATAGAATTCCCTCTCTTCTTCAGTTTTAGTTCGAGAGAATATAATAAGGTTATTTGTCCAACTAATTTCTCTCACCAGTGGTGAGAGTTTTGTAGAATCTTTATATGCTTCATAAAATTGTCTCATTCTCCAAAGATTTTTATTAGAAAATCCTTTTAAATCGGGCTCATTGTGATTTAAGTATTCAGCCAATTGATCTACAACCGATTGGCCCCATTCAGCTGTTTCAATCTTTTTGCTAATATATTCTCCAATTTTCCAGTAAAGATCAATTAGTTCGGTATTAACAGATTTTATAGCATTGAATCTGGCTTGTTTAATGAATTTAATAACCTCTGTAAATTGTTTTTCTAGCATATTAAGTTAATTTGAAGCAAATACTTTTACCAAAATTACATAGAATATGGCAGATTAGTTATTATCAGAGGCTGCCTAAAAATATTGTCTCTCTTCTTATGTGATAAAGAGAATTATGTACTCAGATATGATTACACATTATTCTGGCAATGGGGTTCAATACAACCCCTCTTGTCTCTCAAAACGGATCAATATCCAATTTCCTCTCCAGCCTCTTTTCCCAAAACATTTTCCTCATTAACCGCCCTTACCACATCAGAAGCCGTACAAAGGATTCATTTAAACCATCCTCAGCTCCACCGAAAAGCGCATCTAAGCTATCTTAAAGGCGCTTTTCTTCTTTTAGAAACCTTTGTATAAAGGTGGCTGTCTCATAAATGGATCGCAATATGTATCATCTACCCATTGTGCAGGATTTTTCATCAACTCTTTGTGGAGTTTCTTGATCTTACTTTCAGTAATACGTTCTGATTGATAGTTTTCGAAAACCAAATCAAGAACCTTTTTATGATTGAGGATATCGGGATAATCAGAAATTGAAGTATCCTTTGGGCTAACAAAATCCTTTAATATTTGTATTGTCTGTCCGTGTGATATCTTATTACCTTCAAGGTTATTTGATGCATAAGTAAAATCAACTTTTACTTTTTCCAAATAATCCGGGTCCCATTTTATAGGATTTGGTTCCAGCTTAATGATTTGTTTTTGAAGGGAGTTTATTTTTTTAAATTGATCTTCAATTGCCATTTAAATAAACTTTACATCATAATCAAAACCATTAGTTTTGATTTTTTGTAACCATCTTTTATAAGTGTTTTTGTCTATAACTACTTTTCCGTCTCGCACACCTAAAGTTTCGCCTACAATAAAATTTTGAAGATCCGGACGATACTCCTTCTTGAGATCAGTTAAAAAAACTCCATCTTTCCTCTCACCAAGTCTAAAGAGCGTATTTATCCTTCTGGAAATAAGATCTACTGTGTGCATGAATGCAATTTGATAAGGTATACATCAAAAATACCTGAAATATATGTTCATTACAAAGTCTATCTATGATTAAAGAGAAGAATGGCTAAATGCAAATTATAAAAAAGTTCGGCACTAGCCCCCTTGCCTCTCAAATTGTTCAATATTCAATTTCCACTTCACTCTTCTTCAACATAACATTTTCCTCATTAACCACCCTAACCAGCATCAGAAGTCGTATAAAGGGTTCATTTAAATTATCCCAATCTCCATATAGACTTTTGTGGTCGTCTCAGAGACTTTTTTGCTTTATGTTGTCTCTATATGTAATTACATATTTTAAATCTTTATCGAAAAAAAAGGTATAATCATTGATAACTAGTGTACCTACCTCATTAGATGCTTTGAATTTATGATTCATTTTATAAGCAATATGTTTATTGTTAATATTTTCTTCATTTATGTTTAAATCTAATGGCCCAAATTCAATCGGGTCATAGCTAGCATAATTGATCATGGTATAAAAAAGAGATCTTTTAATAGCTTCTTTTGCTTTATTTTCCTTTGAGCAGCCTGATAATAGGATTGATAAGGAAAAAAGTAATACCAATTTTATTTTCATTTCTGATATTTTTTTCCAATTCTGTTGTCTGTGTATGTTAAATAAAGATCAAAGTATTTCTGAGTGTTTACTATCCGAAAATCTCCTTATACTTGTTTTCAATAACAATAATTTCCTCGTTTTTTAATTCTTGAAATTCCTTTGTTTTTGCTCTCTCAGACAACTCGCCATTGTTTTGCTCAAGAAAACGTACTAGAAGTGCAACAATCTTATCCGGCATCTCAAAATGATCATCTAAATATTCCTTCATGAGATCGTATTTTTCAAGATAGGAGACTTCCTCAGGAATTGTCTTTTCTACGGTTTGTAAAACGCACTTATATAAAAATTCCGCTTGTTTAGTTGCATCAAAATATCGGTATAGATCAATTGTATCGTTTAGTATTTCTACATTGTTATCTCGGGTTGGTTTCCAGTCTATTTGATCAAGACGTGGTTTTGAATAGTTTTCTAAGACGCGACGGTATTCATCCAATTCATCTAAGATTATTGCAGAAACAGGGAAAATAATTCCTTTAGAAACGTATTCCTTTCTGAGTAGGACATGATGCATGAGATACCTGTGTATCCTTCCATTACCATCTGCGAATGGATGAATGAATACAAATCCAAAAGCGATCATTGCAGCAGCAACTACTGCGTCAAATGAATCATCCTTCTCCAATTTTTGATCAGTATCAATCAAACCTTGTATTAGGGAATTAACATCCTCCCATTTAGAAGATACATGATCTGGGATTGGAGTTCCGTGCCTCCGGTCGTGTTCTCCGATGAAACCTTCATCAGTACGCCATCCCATTTTAGTAAATCTGGAATTATCAATTACAATTTCCTGTAGCCTTAGCAATTCATTTTTATCTATAGGTTTAAGCCCGGCCTGACCTATTGCCCGTCCCCATCTTTGAGCACGGTTTTGTGGAGGCTTTTCTCCCTCTATAGCATAAGAGGCCTTTGAATCCTTAAGCAAAAGAAAAGCTGCTGTTCTAGCCATTACATCTGGATGAATTTTTCCAATGATAACTTTTATCTGCTGTGCTAAATCCAATTCAATTAAACTTTTAAGGAGGGAGGTTTTGCGAACAAGAGGACAAAATTCACGAACTCCAGGAAGGTTATTCCGAATACGATGTCTTTTTGATGGAAGGGGCTGGCTGCCAAATTGTAGCTTTGTATCTACCAAATCAACATAGTTACCAGCTGATAAATCCGTCAAATCTAAATTGACTCCCATTAGCCATTCGTATAAAAACCATATTCTTTTACTGTATTGTCCCGTAGGTTCAAGTGAAATAATAGCTTCTATATCAATAGGGGCAACCGATGCAAATATTTTTTTTAACACACCTAATTCTATACCTTCATATTTCAAAGCAAATGTCAAATGCCCCAGTAATGATTCCTCAGGCTGATGTCTCGGCGTAAAGACAATCCATTCTTGCGTTTCATATTGCTTGTGCTTCTTACTGATTAATGCTAGTCTGTCAGGCAATGGCACCTCTAATTTAAAGAAAGCAATCAAAGCGGCATAACCGACTGTTGATCCCTCTTCAGGAGTGGATCTTTCATGAAAAACGGTTATTTCTTGTGAAAAATGATTATTATTTGATGCCATCTGTGAATTTTGATTATTCAAATATAGGAAACGAAGGTGATTTCGCATATATTAAAACTTATGATTCTTAAATTAGCACAAATGCAGCACGTTCATCGCTAAATCCTTACTAGTAGACAGTATTACCTATACAATAGTTTTCATCACAGTCTTTATTGGTTTTCACGACAGTATCTTATGGTTTATCACATATAGCACAGGCTCAAACTTGTATCATGTAAAGAGTTAATACATGATAAGCTTCTCATGTATTAACAATTTGATCCTGATGCTTTAAACAGTTAATAACGATTTTGGCTAAATCAAAAGCAGATTTGGATAAACCGGTTTGAGAAAACCAAGTGATCTTTATATCTATAAACAAGATCAACTATGAGAGTATTTGTCACCGGAGCGACAGGCTTCATCGGTACTGCTGTTGTGCAGGAATTAATTAGTGCAGGCCACCAGGTATCAGGGCTTGCCCGTTCAGATGCGTCAGCGCAAAAGCTGATCAATGCAGGTGCAGATGTCCACAGGGGTGATCTGGAAGATCTGGAAAGTCTGCGTAGTGGTGCTGCGGCTGCAGATGGCGTAATCCACGCAGGGTTTATCCATGACTTTACCCGCTTTGCGGAAGTTTGCGAAGTAGATAGAATCGCGATCGAAACCATTGGCAGTGTATTGGCCGGTTCTGATCGTCCATTCATTGTTACTTCAGGTACTGCGCTGGTCAGCCCCGGCAGGCTAGCTACAGAAGATATCATCCCTGCGTTTAACCCGTCATGGCCACGTGTTTCAGAGCAGGCGGCAGATGCTGTAGCATTGCTAGGTGTGCGTGCATCGTCAATTCGTTTATCTCCATCAGTGCATGGTGAGGATGACAAACATGGCTTTATACCCATTTTGGTCAATATCGCTAAAGAAAAAGGAGTATCAGCTTATATCGGCGAAGGACAAAACCACTGGAGTGCTGTACATCGTCTGGATGCTGCCCATTTGTTCAGGCTGGCTTTAGAACACGCTACAACAGGTACCCGTTACCATGCTTCCGCAGAAGAAGGAATAAAAGTCAAATCAATTGCAGAAGCCATAGGCAGGCAACTTGATCTGCCGGTAAAATCAATAAGTCCTGAAGCAGCTGCAGAACATTTCGGCTGGTTCTTACACATGGCAGCGATTGACTGCCCGGCATCAAGTAAATGGACACAGGAACATTTGAACTGGCAACCGACGCACTCAACCTTGCTTGCTGATATTGAAAACGGGATATATACCGAATAAAATTTATGAAAATCATTGTAACCAGTTTCTTAGCGAAATCAGCAAAATTGCTCACTGAAAATTAGCTGTAGAAACTGGTTGCAGTTTAGGTAGAAATGCAGCCAGCTACCGATAGCTGTAAATCTTTAAAGAAATTTCATCGGGGTAAGCACTAAAATAGGCAAGGTAAAACTGGTTGATTTTGCCAGAGAGTTTGCAACAGTTTACCACAAAAATTAACGAACTTTATTATTGTTATGAGTAATAATCAGCTTTTCCATTTTCATACCATTACCGAATATCACCGCGCTGCTGGATTGCCTAAACCTGCGCACCCGCTGATCAGTTTGGTGCACATGAATGACCTAAACAAGCCCCTGTCTGAGGACACGTTTAGTTTGATCTATGATTTCTATTCTATCTCTATGAAAAGAGTAAAGAATGCCAAATTTAAGTATGGCCAGCAGGCCAGCGACTTTGATGAAGGTGTATTGTTCTTTATGTCGCCGGGCCAGGTCTTCGGTGTTCAAATTGAAAAGGGTAGCGTAATGCATCGTCCGCAAGGATGGATGATCCTGATCCACCCTGATTTTCTATGGAATACCCAGCTGGCAAAAACCATCAAACAATATGAGTTCTTTAATTACTCGGTCAATGAAGCGCTTTACTTATCGGACAAAGAAGAGACGATGCTTAACACGATTGCAGAAAATATTGAGCAGGAGTATCATGCAAATATAGACCGGTTTAGCCAAAGTGTGATTATTGCTCAATTGGAACTTTTACTAACCTATTCAGAAAGGTTTTACCAGCGGCAATTTATCACCCGGAAAATCGGCAGTCACGAGTTGCTGACCAGGCTGGAAGATTATCTAAATAATTACTTCAATAGTGGCGAATTGGCTAAGCAGGGCTTACCCAGTGTGGTACATATCGCAGAGGTATTAAATATTTCGCCGGGTTACCTGAGCGGTCTGCTTAAATCTTTGACTGGTCAAAGCACCCAGCAACATCTTCACAGCAAGCTCATCGATCTGGCAAAGGAAAAACTTTCAACCACCCATCTTTCGGTCAGCGAGATCGCTTATGAACTGGGATTTGAACACTTACAGTCGTTCAGTAAACTCTTTAAGATCAAGACTAGCCTTTCCCCGCTTGAGTTTCGCCATTCATTTAATTAACTTATTCAGCAACTAACTTTGCAGATCATTCAAATTTTCCAGTACTAAGTATTACTACTACTACTACCTGTACCTTTTACTTCATTCTATAAGTAATTTTTATAAGCAAATTTATGGGATGATTTCTCCGTACTTATCGAGGTTTGCCTGGCATTTTTGACAAGTAGTTCCACCATAGAAAATTTGCGCCTGGTTTTTAGGCATCCTAATGATTGGCTGTTTAGTATGGCATTGAGGGCAGTAAACTCTTTTGAAATTTAATCCAAACTTAGATTTATCCTTACTAGCTTTCCTAAGCCAAATTAAATAACCAAGGATCAAAATTGTATATATAAAAATTTTGATATTGGAGGGGCTATTCAAAAGTAAGAAAGATTGCTGCGTCATAATAGGTAACCGGTATGATTAAGATGTTGAAAATTTCTTTTAAGATATGCTATTAACTCTCTTTTCTGATGTTTAAATAAAAAGATTCAGTAATAGTGATCATTTTAGATAGTTATATGTATCAATTGATTTTAGTCATATTTATCGCTTGGAAATAAACTAGTCATCTGCGATCCGTAAATAATTACATTTTACAGCGAAGCTATTTTGTGTACATTTACTATATTAATTTAAGTAATATAATCAATTAAATCATGATCGGTATTCGTATACAAAAGTTGTTGTTAGCATTCATCATATTGTTCTTTTGTTATGATATGCCTTTGTTCGCCCAGACATTCCAACCCAATAAACAAGGTTATATTTCCGATCCAAAGTTTAAAGAACTTATCAAGGCTAGCGGATATCAAATAGTTGGTGCATTTATTTCATTATCTGACATTATTCCTATATCCACTGGAGCTCCTGTTAAATATGCGCAGGGAATCAAAGGTGGTCGGAAAATCTTCATTACACCGAACGGAAAACAATTAAATATCAACAGTTTAAGGGAAAACTATATTCCCAAATTAAGTACGGGTTTTGGCGAAAGTAGTGAAATTACGATAGATGGTCCAGTTAAAGATGAAAATGAAAAATTTGAGCAGGTTTTAGTAAATGGTAAATATGGTACCATAAACATCATTACAAAAAAAATAGGTTTGCCTGCGATATACGATGGCATTACCTGGTATAGTCATGGACTCGTATCTATCAAGGCGAATGGAAAAGAAGGTTTTGCTACAACGGAAGGAAAAATATTATTGGAACCAAAGTATGAAAGTATCGGGTCTTTTGGTAAGCGCGGCAAAAATGGGAGATACCCCTTTTATAATATATATTTAAATAAAAAGTGGGGTTTGATGAACAGCGAGTACAAAGAGATCGTACCTCCAGCTTACGATATGGTGTTGTCTGTGTATTTACACCCGAATCTTTTTATTATTCAGAATAATAAACTTCAGGGATTAGTTGACCAATATGGAAAGTCTTTAACACAAATGATTTATTCCAGATTTGAGCCGTCAAAACAACACTTGCCTCTTATTGGCATAGTTAATAATAAAAAAGGCTTAATTGATTCGATGGGCAAAGTCTTAATTGAACCTATATATGACGAAATCAGTTACAGTGGTCTAGAAAGAAGTTTTAAATTAACTAAGGATAGAAAATATGGCATAGCCAATGAAACCGGAAAAATAGTTTTACAGCCTGATTATGACTATATCTATGAGCTTAAAGATAATGTAGCGATCATAAAAAAGGGGAGTAAGTTTGGAGCGCTGAATGAAAAATGGAATTTTGTTGTACCATTAGACTATGACCAGATTTCCATTAAAGGATCATACTTATCTGCCAGGAAAGGGGAGGAAGCCTCATTATTCGACTTCAAAGGCAAAAAAATAATACAGGGTAACTTTGAGGAAATTTATCCTGTTGGAAATAAACTTTTTTTTAAGGCAGATGGAAAGTATGGTTTTATGACGCTTTCCGGTAAGAAGCTAAAAAAGCTGGAATATGATTCGATAGTAGTGGAGAATGGATTTTTAATTGTTGTTAAAAATGGAAAGTATGGCGTTATTGATGCTGATGGCCATGATCTCATTCCAACAAAGTATGACTTTTTTATTGGATCAGAAGGAGCTTTTTTGCAGCAAAATATAGTTGAAGCCAAGTTAGGTGGAAAAAAGTTTCTTGTGGACTTTTATGGGAATGAATATGCGCGATAAATGATATTTCATCCAGGGGAGACTATCTATCTTTAATTTCCGCTTTAAATGGTTGTATTTATTAGAGTAAATCTTCATTATTGATGTTATAGCATTAAAGAGGATAAAATTTATCTCACAATAGAAATCATGTATATTTTTTTTGAAAACGTATATTTAAGAATAAATTCATATCAAATAATTGGATTATAAAACATTTGAGTCAGGTATTTACCTATCATCATTTATTTCTCAGATCAACCATCTATCTGGCATATGAAATTTTGATAGCGGGATTAATTTTAACAATTTGTTCAGGGCTTCACCGATAAACTTAATCCCTACTCTTACAATTCGCATTATGTTTCACCGGGAAATTCACCGAGTTTGCTATAAAACACAATTCATTTGCCTTTTTATGTAGTGAATTTGCTTTTTCAATCATAGACTCATTTTCAACAATTACAGATGGGTTTAAAGTAACCTCTTTAAATTTTCCACCTCCATTTGCAGTTTCCACCATTATTCCTTTCGCATAATCAATATATTCAGTTACAATCACTCCTGCTTCCGCGCACAGATGCAGGTACCAAAGCATATGGCAAGAAGATAGAGAAGCCACCAAAAGATCTTCTGGATTATGTTTGCTGCGATCTCCTCTAAATGCTGGGTCTGATGAGCCTAATAGCTGCGGTTTGTTTTCTACCTCAATAACATGACTTCTTTCAAACGATCTGTAATTTAAAGTACCCTGTCCTGTATTGCCAGTCCATTTTATGGTAAGGTTGTAAAAATGTTCTTTACTCATGTTTTTTGTTAAAATTTAATTACTTCCAATTTACTTTATTCATTTTAAAGAATTGATTCATACAATTAAAATATAATTTTACACTATTGATGTTTCAAAAAATAAAGCCTCAAAACGACTATTTATCAAAAGATTGGAGTTTCATTAATTGCTGTGGGTATTGTTATGTTTTTTATTAATGCTTATTGCTTTACCTATGTAGGACCATCTTTAGGGCCTATCATCATGGAGCTTCTAACGTACTCCTTCGTACTTTGGATGCCCACAATAATAATAGGCATAATTTTGATGTTTATTAGGAAAAGTAAAAGATCACAATAGCTTCCTAATCTGGCAGTATATAAATCTCTTCCATTAGCCACCCTTCTTTCTTGAATAACGTTTATATCTTATGAAAAACGTTTATTATTGGTAGTCATCTATGAATTTTAATTATTTAAATACATAAAACGACCGCTCAATTCTGCGCTCAGCAAATTTAAGATTCTATCTGGAACTTTCAGATATTGTTACTGGCTTTTTGATAGGTATAGGAATTGGTGTTTTAATACTTTTGATAGCAAAATTGGAGTTAATACGAATCCCGATAAAAGCCAAATAATTCTTTATGATAAACTCTTATAATTGAAATTATCATGAATTTAATTAACTGATCTTTGCATCATTAGGTTTAATCCGATTTAATATGGAGGTCAAAATCATTTCAAAAGCTACATAACCTACAAATATGATATATCCTGGTTGTAGCGATGTATAATTAACCGTTGTCGTATTTAAAAAATCGTTACTGATATTCAAGTTAGAAAGCTGACTTTTTAAAATACCATTCAGGCCAATATAAGTCATCGCAATACCTACTACCATGACATCTGCCATATCCCATTTGCCTAATTCAAAAGTTAAATATTTAACCACCTTATTTTGAGACAATTTTTTGCTTCCTAGAATGACAATTCCCTTAGCGATCATTCTTAAAAGAGGGAGTATAATAACAAATAAAAGGATTAATATACCTACAACAATAGCATCGGGTTTAGGCTGTTCTATCAAAGTCTGCACTATCCCTAATATACTTTTGCTTTGGAAAAATAATACCTGATTCTCAAAAGATACTTTTTCGCCTAAAAGCATAAAATTAAGCGTTTGGATCCTTGCATCAACTTCAATAATAGATGCAGTCATTCCAACTGCTAATAGAATAAATGCGAATAAAAGTGACATTACATACAGTGTCCTCTGCAGCTTTACCTGTTTTCTCATAAGCCACCATAAGAAAATTGCAAGTACTACACAGCCCAACATCGCATATGCATAATTATAAGTAACTGTACGAATGGAGGCTAGGTGTGAATTTATCTCCTTATTAAATTCAATAGCATTAGCCACCTTGTATTTTTGATATAAATGTTTAGTAACTTGGGCATAAGCTACGCTGGTACTATCATAGGTTACTTTTTCTAGCTGGTCAATTTTACTCGTTGCAATATCTTTTAATCTGTTTATACTAGCAGGGCTATTCACTTTGTCAATGATCGTTTTAGAAAACGATGGCACCTGTGCCTGTAACTGATCAGGATCTACAAATTGGTTAAATGCAAATTTTTTGAGTTTACCACTGAAGTTCTTTTGTGGCTTATTGATCTCCTGGACAACTTTATTGATCATGCCACTCAGCTGTTTTTCTACCTGTGCCTGTAAGGCCTTCTTTTGAGCAGGGGTAACCTCATAATCATTTACCTGGCGATCAACAACTGCGGAAATCCTTTCGCGCCACTGATCAAGAGAAAACAAGCCAAATGTAATGTTATTTGACATACTGTAATCCTCTTTGATCTGCTCCTGCTCAGCAGATAGTATATCAAGCCGGTAACCGAAATAAGCTTCACCACAAAGGAGAACACTTAATCCAAGGATAAGTATGATTTTGGCCAATCCAAATTTTGTAGCCGTAGTATTTGTTTGCTGAGTTGTCAATTTTTTAATGAATTAGATTATAATTTAAACTATGGATTGATAGCTATCTAATGGGAATCGTATGGGGTGATATACTTCAGTATTGTAGACAAAATAAGTCCGTACAATACAAAACTGATAAATATGATAAAGCCTGGCTGCAAAGCCGTATTATTTGTGGTGATAATGGTTAAAAAATCACTGTTAATATGGAGGCTGGATAACTGGTTTTCTAATAAGCCATTTAAGCCGATATAGGTCATCATGATGGCAATTACAATGACATCTGCCATACTCCATTTCCCTGATTGAAAGGCGAAGTATTTAATGAATTTGTTTTCAGCAATACTTTTTTTACCAAGTAAATGAATACCAGTAGAACTTAATTTCATGACCGGAAACAGGATACTGAAAACGAGAATTAAAACCCCGACCAGTATCGAATCAATTCCCGATTGGCTGATCAAAATCTTAACTACATCGAGGATGCTCTTACTTTGAAAGAATAACACCTGGTTTTTAAAAACTACATGTTCTCCTAATAACACAAAGTCAAGCGATCTGATCCGCGCATCAACCTCGATCATTGAAGCCGTTAAACCTACTGCAAGGAGAATAAATGCGAACAATAATGACATCACAAAAAGTGTAGCGTGTAAATCTCCCCTCTTACGGAATATCCACCATAAGGATAAAACAATTGCGATGCAGCTTAGCATACCAAACGAATAATTGTAAGTGGTAGTTTTAATGCTACCTAGCGATGCGACCAATTTATTGTTTAATTCGTCTTGCGAGGAGACATGATATTTGCGGTACATTTTATGAGTTAGCGCATTGTTAACGGTAGCTGTACTGTCAATATACCCGGTTTTTTGGATAGCAGAAAACTTACCCATAGCCATCGTACTCATCTGTTTTTTATTCTCCGGGTTGTCTACCTTGGCAATGACTGTTTTCGCAAAACCGGGAACCTGGGCTTTAATTTTATCGGTATTAACAAAAGTTTTAATGGCAAATTTTTTCAGCTTTCCGCTTAAAGTCTTTGTGGGTTTATTGACCAGTGCTTCAGCTTTATTGATTAGTGCAAGGATAATTTCCTCTACTTCTGTTTGAAGTTGCTTTTTTTGTTTCTTGGTCATTGTAAAGTTACGGACCTGATGTTTAATGATACCAGCTACTTCATCTTTCCACTGGTCCGCAGAAAATAGTCCGTGCATGATATTATTGATCTCAGAATAGTCTTCTTTGATTTCCTTTTGCTGATGAGAAAGTATATACAGACGAGACCCAAAATAGCCTTCGCCGGCTAAAAGTATACTCAAGCCTAGGATTAATAATAATTTTGAGATATTAAATCCCTTGGTCACGTTATTTGGTTGTTGAGCGCTCAATTGGTTAAAAATTAAGGTTGTAATTGTCATACAACTAAAAAATCTTATAAATGTTTGAACACTATTGAGATTACACCATAAAAGAGTAGGAAAACTGTTTTTTCTTAGAATTTTTTATTTAAAAAATAATCTTTCTTTGCTACCAAAAATTCTACTAAAAGATAATAGGCAAGGCATGGTTATTGATTACGGTTAATAAATAATTTCATTTGATAATTTTTTAATTCTTTAATGCTCAAGAATCTCTTTTACCCGCTCTTATTCATAGCAATTATCTTATTTTCTTTAACTGTAAATGCGCAGCAGGAGTTAGATCAGGTCATTAATCCTAAAACTAGCGGAGGCGGGTATGTAAGTAATGCAGATAATCTGATTAGTAAGGCTGCGGTGAACGCGCTCAATTTGATGCTGAAACCTTTAGACGAACAGGGAAAAGCGCAGATTGCCGTAGTATTGGTGCATTCTATAGGTAACCAGGTGCCAAAAGATTTTGCTACAGCATTATTCAGAAAGTGGGGGATAGGTGACCGTAAAAAGAATAACGGTTTGCTGATCTTAATTGTATATGACCAGCGCAGAATGGAATTTGAGGTAGGTTACGGGTTGGAAGGTGTGCTGACCGATTTAACCTCTCAAAGGATTCAGCAGGGGCTGATGGTACCTTATTTTAAAAAAGGGGATTATGATACCGGTGTTTTAAAAGGGATAGAATTAGTCGCTTCTACTATAAATACGGGGATAGATCAGTCCTTAGATAAGGATAATCTTTACCCGGAGATTGGTTTGATTTTATTTCAGGATATCCTGTTTTTTATCTTTTATATTATTATCTATTGCTGGTATGTGCTATCTGAAAGAGGAAAGTATGTTACGCAAAATGCATCCTTTTTATGGCTAATATTTTTGTTATTTGGGCCACTGATAGTCGTTTGTGTTTTAAGTCTCGCAACGCCAATTTTTGTCACCTGGGATTTATTTCTCCTGTTCAGCTACGTTTGCTGGAGTGTTTTCTTTAGTTTGACACTAAATAAAATGTTAAAAATGGAAGTACCCGGTGATAATCGTATACAGCAATATCAATATCTCAAACTAGTTACTGGAGGCATTTTTATATATACAATCCTATTTCCATTGCCATTTTTGTTTATCCGGTACCTTGCCGCAAAACGCAGATTACAGCGATTACGTTATGCGCCATATGAATCTGAAGATGGTTTGGGAGAAATGATATTGATGACAGAAAACAGGATTGAAGAGCTGACTAAAGAAGAACAAACGGAAGAAGAATTGGATGCTGTATCTTATGATCTTTGGAAAGCAAAAGATGGTTCTGTAATGAAACTTCGTTATTTGAACCAGGATACTAAAATCCGCAGATGTAAGAAATGTCGCAGTATGACTGCTAAAAGAACGGAAAGAGTAGTAGAGAAAAAGGCTACAACAGAAAATGGAGGAATGATTTCTATCTATTATACTTGCCAGGTTTGCGGTAAAAAGGATTTTGTAAATGAGTCCATTGCCAAAAAGCCTAAAAAAGATTTCTTTAAAGGCTTTACATCCGGTGATGGTTCTTCTGGAGGAAATTCTAACCGTTCATCGTCAGGTAGTTCCAGCAATTCTAGTTCGTCAAGTAGCTGGGGAGGAGGATCGTCTGGAGGTGGAGGTTCAGGAAGCAGCTGGTAGATTTTCTAAACATTTATGCAATATAAAAATGAAATTAAAGAGAAAGTACCGTACATGAAATTTGACCTCTGAGAATTAAATATTTGAAAATACTCCCTGGGGGTATATAAAAATAACAAAAACGAGGGTGATCATGATTTTAAAATAAACCCCAAAAGTTGGACAAAAACTTTTGGGGTTCACCTCATTTATGATACACCCTCGTTAAAATATTACAGAATCTTCAATTTGATATCAAATCATCTTCGTATCTAATTATATCAACATATACTCAATTTGATAATAAATCATTTTTACCCTAAATATTTACTTCAAATCGAACCTATCCAGATTCATCACTTTACTCCAGACCTTCACAAAATCCTTCACAAATTTATCCTGACCATCAGTACTTCCATAAACCTCTGCAACAGCTCTCAGTTCAGAATTAGAGCCAAAAACAAGATCTGCACGGGTACCAGTCCATTTTATTTCACCAGTTCTACGGTCTCTTCCTTCATAAAGCTCCTTATCTGCTGCAACTGATTTCCATACCGTATTCATGTCCAGTAGGCTGACAAAGAAATCATTGCTAAGTACACCCGGACGTGAAGTGAAAACGCCATGCTTAGATCCATCAAAATTTGTGTCCAATACACGCAATCCACCCAATAATGCAGTTAATTCTGGTGCCGTAAGTGTGAGTAAATTTGCTTTATCGATCAGTAATTCTTCGGTCGATACCGGAACTTTCAATTTACGGTAATTACGAAAACCATCCGCAGCAGGTTCCAGATAGCCAAACGATTCCGTATCAGTTTGTTCCTGAGAAGCATCCATACGACCAGGTGTAAAGGGAACAGTAGCATTATGTCCTGCATCCTGAGCTGCTTTTTCAACTCCTGCAGAACCAGCCAAAACAATCAAATCTGCCAGAGAAACCTTTTTACCATCTAGCTGTGCAGCATTAAATTCTTTTTGAACAGTTTCCAGTATATCCAGTACTTTTTGCAGCTGCACTGGATTATTCACCTGCCAGTATTTTTGTGGAGCAAGGCGGATACGCGCACCATTAGCCCCCCCTCGCTTATCAGAACCACGGAAAGTAGAAGCCGAAGCCCATGCCGTAGAAACCAGCTCAGAGACAGTCAGCCCAGATGCGAAGACTTTCGCTTTCAATGCCAAAATATCACTTTCAGTAATCAATGTATGGTCCAATGCTGGAATAGGGTCTTGCCATAGTAATTCTTCCTTCGGTACATCAGGCCCTAAATAACGTGCAAGCGGCCCCATGTCACGGTGTGTTAATTTATACCATGCCCTTGCAAACGCATCTGCAAACTCTTCTGGATTTTCAAAAAAGCGGCGTGATATTTTCTCATAAGCAGTATCAAATCTTAAAGCAAGATCAGTAGTCAGCATCGTTGGCAGATGTTTTTTTGAACCATCATATGCATCAGGGATTATCGCATCTGCATCTTTAGCCACCCATTGATGTGCACCTGCAGGACTTTTAGACAATTGCCATTCAAAGCCAAACAAGTTCTCAAAGAAATTATTGCTCCATTGCGTTGGCGTTTTAGTCCAGGTAACTTCCAGTCCGCTTGTAATCGTATCGGCACCTTTGCCAGAGCCATAACTGTTACTCCAGCCCAAGCCTTGCATTTCCACATCCACCGCTTCCGGCTCTTTGCCTACATGGTCAGCAGGCGCTGCACCATGCGTTTTACCAAAACTATGCCCGCCAGCTATTAATGCTACCGTCTCTTCATCATTCATCGCCATCCGTCCAAATGTATCACGGATATCTTTAGCAGCAGCAACAGGATCAGGATTACCATCAGGACCTTCAGGATTTACATAAATCAGCCCCATTTGTACAGCTGCAAGTGGTTTTTCTAAGTTACGGGAGTGGATGTTACCATCAGCATCGTCATCTGACACCAACACACCATGTCCTTCTACTACACCAGGAGAACCATCTGCATAACGCAAATCACCTCCCAGCCAGGTAGTTTCAGATCCCCAGTACACAGACTCATCCGCTTCCCAAACATCTTCCCGTCCACCAGCATAACCAAAGGTTTTAAAGCCCATAGATTCTAGCGCGATATTACCGGTAAGGATCATCAGATCTGCCCATGAAATTTTATTGCCATATTTTTGTTTAACCGGCCAAAGTAATCTGCGGGCTTTATCTAAGCTGACATTATCAGGCCAGCTATTAAGCGGTGCAAAACGTTGCAAACCAGCACCAGCACCACCACGGCCATCGCCAACACGATAGGTTCCTGCACTATGCCATGCCATGCGGATAAATAAACCACCATAGTGGCCAAAGTCTGCTGGCCACCAATCTTGCGAGTCGGTCATCAACGCATGAAGGTCAGTTTTTACTGCTTCCAGATCAAGGCTTTTAAAAGCTTCGGCATAATTAAAATCTTCAGCCATCGGATTCGATAAAGAGGAATGCTGGCGCAAAATACTCAACTTTAACTGGTTAGGCCACCAGTCATTGTTCCTTGTGCCACCACCGCCAACATTGTGTTTCATGCTGCCATTGTGAAATGGGCATTTACTGATGTCATTTGATTCACTTTCCATGTTTTATAAGTTTATATTTGAATTCTTAATGTATCCCGTAATTATATCATATTATAAATTTAGGATATTAGATGAGATAATCACAATCGATTATTTCTATGCTAAATAGTTAAAACCTATTATCATCTAATAAGTTCTTCCAGTACACATATAGCTGTGTAATCAGGCACGATTCATGCGTACAAACGAAATTTAAAATACATTCATACTAACGCGCATCAGATCAATGGATACTTTTACCACCATAGCCATTCTTTTTACCCTTAGCTCATTCATCTCTTATCTCAACCACCGGTACGTTAAACTTCCTGGTACGATAGGGATTATGGTTATTGCAATTGTATTTTCCTTACTGATCCTGATCTCAGGTAAAACCTTTCCTGATGCCTATAATTTCATCCATGAACTCACCTCAAGCATTGATTTTACAAAAACATTGCTCGATGTAATGCTTGCCTTTCTCTTATTTGCAAGTGCACTGCATTTTGATTTCGAAAAACTCAAACTACACAAAGTGCCCGTATTGATATTGAGTACAGTGGGTGTTATTGGCTCCACTGCTATCTTTGGCTTTCTGTTTTTCTGGACGCTGCCGTTATTTGGAATAGATGTACCCTTATTATATTGTTTACTTTTTGGTGCCTTGATCTCTCCTACAGATCCTGTAGCCGTATTATCTGTTTTAAAAAAATCAAGAATCCCTAAATCTCTGGAAACAATTATTGGCGGAGAATCACTTTTCAACGATGGGGCGGGGATCCTGTTATTCGTTATCCTGCGCGAACTTACAGAAAATACAAATGCAGCCTTTACCTGGTCCCATACCTTCCAGTTATTTGCGCAGGAAGTATTTGGAGGTGTTATATTAGGATTAGCCGCTGCATTTATTTGCATACACCTGATTAAAAAAATCACGGAACTGCAGATCATTTTAATGATTACGATCTCTATGGTGATGGGGATTTCATTATTAGGCGGGCTATTACATGTTTCTATACCACTGGCAGCAGTAGCCGCTGGTTTAATGTTAAGCAATGTTCAACTTAGCAAAACAGAAAATTCCATACCGCTTAATGAGATCTTAAATAAAATATGGGGATTGATAGACGACCTGCTGAATACTATTCTTTTTGTAATGATCGGTTTACAGATCGCAACCATACATTTTTATAGTGCGTATTGGATCATTAGTTTGCTGGCTATTATATTTGTTTTAATCGCACGCAGTATTAGTATTACAGTGCCTGCGATGATTATGTCACGTAGTTTAGGTTTGCCTTATAAAGGGATTACAATTGTAATTTGGGCAGGTTTACGGGGAGGAATTTCAGTGGCCCTAGCCTTGTCTCTGCCATTTTCTGAATTTAAGCCAATGATCGTATCTATTAGTTACATCATTGTGGTTTTCTCTATTATTGTACAGGGTTTAACCTTAAATAAAGTAGTAGATAAACTGGTAGACTAATAAAGCGGAAGGTATCATAAATAGTGAACCCCAAAAGTTTTTGTCCAGCTTTTGGGGTTCAATCAAATCAGTACCATCCTCTTTTTTGCTGTTTTTATATACCCCAAAGGAGAATATTCAATTCCCAGAGGCAGAATTTCATTTATAATACTACTTCCTTATTTTAAGGTTTCACTAAAAAAATCAATAGTACGTTTCCATGCTAATTCCGCAGCTGCTTTATCATAACGTGGTGTGGTATCATTATGGAAGCCATGGTTTACATTTTCATATACAAAACCCTGGTATTTTTTGCCGTTTTCTTTTAATGCAGCTTCATAAGCTGGCCACCCAGCTGTAATCCTGGTATCCAGCGATGCATAATGCAACATCAAAGGCGCTTTAATTTTAGGCACATCAGTCAATGCAGGCTGGCCTCCATAAAAAGGTACAGCCGCAGCAAGTTCTGGTACGCGAACGGCCATCATATTAGCAATTCCGCCACCAAAACAAAAGCCTACCACACCCACCTTACCATTACAATCTTTATGATTTTTAAGATATTCATAAGCCGCTATAAAATCTTCCTCCATCTCGGCCTTGTCTCTTTTACTCTGTAAGCTACGTCCTTCATCATCATTACCCGGATAACCGCCTAAAGGTGTCAGCGCATCTGGCCCTAATGAAATAAACCCTGCCAGCGCAGCTCTTCTAGACACATCTTCGATGTAAGGGTTCAACCCCCGGTTTTCATGAACAACAATGATTCCTCCTAATTTTTTCTTCGCATCAACCGGTTTTGATAATAATCCTTTAATCGTTCCAGCACCTTTTGGCGAAGAATAATTAATATAATCTGATTTTAACCGCGGATCATCCGGTTTTATTTGTACGTTACCTTTATAATCAGGCATTAGAAAACTCATTAATGCAGGTACAGTTAAACCACCCACTGCATAAACAGATAGCTTTTGTACAAAAGAGCGGCGGTTCAGCCGGTCGTGTGCGTAATCATCATACAGGTCAAACACTTCCTGCTTGATATCATTTTTATTGATGTCGCTCATAGTTTACGCTATTATTCAGATTATTAATTCCGGACAAAGTATTGATAGCCAGACCATAATAGCCTAGCTACGTAAAAATACAGAATATTTTATGAATGTTTATTCTGGTACAGATCTTTTCTAAATAGAACTTTCGCCTCCATGATCTACATCAGCATCACTACCTTTTATATCATCACCAGCATCAGGTATATCGTTAATCTTGCCAACATTATGGTCAATATCGGCATCACTTCCCTGTACCTGTTTTTGAATTTCGGCAGTTTTATCTGAACCTGTCTCTTTTGGATCTGTATTATTTTTTGAATTTCCCATAGTTGATATTTTAATAAGCTGTAACAATAAAACTGTTAATTTGTTATCAGCCCATCCGCTGATACTTGACTGGTATGCTGCCATTCTTCTTTTTTCGCAGCCATTGCAATAGCTTTGTTTTCTGCTGTAAAGCCAGTTTTATTACTGTAAAATCCACGATATAAGTCTAATTTTTCATTGATAACTTGTACACGCTGAGTAAAATCAACAAAATCTTTAATCATGTGGTTACATACTTCTTCTGAAGCAACCGTCAAATCATTAAACCTAAAATACCTATTTGCCAAATCGTTTTTAACAGAAAGCAGGTTTTTGAGTTCTTCCATATCAACATCATTAATATCGTAAGCCTGCTGAAGTAAATTAGTCATCACACCCATCATTCTTTTACCAATATCATACTTTGCCCAAATCGTATCATAAGCACTCTCTGAATCTGGTTTACTGCTCACAATTTCATCTATGGCAATCATATTAATAGTCTCCTGCTCTAAAACCTGTGCAACATATAATGCTCTGCCATAATGGGCAAAAAGCAAGGTAAGCTGTTCATTCTTTTTGGTGTTATTTTCGGCTAATTCTTCCTGGTACATCATATATTCTATATTTATTGTTTACTATAACAATTTATAAACCATTATTTTTTGCCAGTGTTTTATTATTCTGATTTCTGCGATTCTATGTCTGTAAGTGCTATATAAATTTAAAAGCCCTGTAGATTTTCAAAGTTGCTGTAGCGAAAGTGGATAAGTTGAGTAAAAGAGCAACATTTTCATTTTGAATGAACAACAAATTATCTGATATAATTTTTATTGCACCTGTTTTTTAAGCTAATTATTAATCATCAATTCCTGTTTTTAAATCGTACAGATAAACAGTAAATAATAACGCTTTCTGATTTCCTGATTAAATACAAATAGTATATACTAACAGGTCAACAGCTATTCAATTAGTTCATTGTGTTGGTGAAACCTGTTATAAACTTTCCGAATAATAATATAAGCATAATGCTTAACTAACAGATCAACAGCTATTCAATTAATTCATTGCGTATTTCTGGAACTTATTGATAACTTGCTGATAAGAAGCTCTTCCTGTTTTGCCTTCAATTTCCATACAGTTGACCAGGTAATCTGCTCCTCCAAATTTATGTTTTACTAAACTGATAAATTCTGTCAGATCATATTCTTTAGTTAAATCAGCCTCTACATAATAAGCCTTTCTAGAAGAAGTGGAATTATCTATTTCCAGTAAACACTGGTCAAGTTCATCTCTATTATCGCCTACTAATAGTACCCGGTTATACTGATTGATCAATTCTTTCACCGCTTGCATACCATTTACAGAATTAGCATTTAAAACAACTGCTAAGGTTTGTTTTTCAGTAATCATATTTCTTAACTTTTATAATTAAAATTATCAATTACAAAGTTGAGGCTTATATACGGCCAATAAGTTGTACTTTAAGTATATAAACCGGTACAATTAAAAGATATTTGGCGTATTAGTTTTTGCTTGCTCCTTTTGATAAGCCCCCGGTGGCAGGTGATGATATTTTTTGAAAAACCGGGATAGATGACTTTCATTTGCAAAACCAAATTCTTCTGCAACCTGTTTAATGGTAAATATCTTTGACTTAAACCGGAGTTCAATCAGAGAAGCTTTATACTGATTTACATAGTCACTATAGGCAATTCCAAACCTGCGTTTAAAATAAGCACTAAAATATTTCGGGGCAATATTAAATTGAAGCGATACATTCGGAATTTTAAGGAATTGCGGATTGTAAATTTGATCGTGGATGTAAGAAATTAATACTTCCTGATTGGGATCTGCTAATGAAAAATTAATAGCCATAACACTAATCGTATTTTTTATCAGGGCGATGATGGCTAAGATTTGATGGTAGATAATTTGTGAATGACTATTATTTTGATCGGTTTCAGAAGAGAGTAAAATACTATCAATACTATTCTTTAATATATTGGAATTTGGAAAGGTAATTTCCAGTTTGTTTTCTTTCAGTAACCTGTTCCTCATCATATGGATGGCTTCGGATGCTGTAAAATCATCTGCATCAGGCTGCTGAAATAGCTTGAAATAAGAATCTGTAAATTTAATAAACACAAATCTTGTACTTTCCTTAATATCAAAGGTATGGCTGTCTTCGGGGCAAATCAGAAATAAATCTCCTGTGACATACGGAAGAACGCTATTATTTAAAAAATGGGTACCGCTTCCCTTATAAATATAGCCCATTTCAAAATAAGTATGCCCATGACTTTCCATATGAAAAACATCCTCTTCAAAATCATGGATTACCAGTGCTTCAAATTGTTTTAGGGTGCGCATTTCATACAATAACGGTATAATAAATAAAAAGATATGCTGTTAGCCAGAGAAATTAAAATAGAGTTTTTAAAACTGGCCTGGTTTGTGCGTTTGAACATCTATATCAAACCTTTAATAAAATTACTATGACCTCATTTGAAGCGCTCGGCTACATTGCAACATTTTTTACTACGGGTGCTTACGTTCCCCAAGCATATAAAATTATTAAAACTAAGTCTACACAAAGCTTATCAGTGCCAACTTATGTAATGATAGTAATTGGAAGTGCTTTGTGGGTATATTATGCTTACACCAGGGAAGATGTTCCGGTAATTATTGCGAATGGCGTAACAGGATTATTAAGTTTGGTTATCTTGATTATAAAATTTGGATCTAAAGATAAATTGCCTAAAGAGCCATTATCATCTTAGTACAAGTAAGAGCAAAAGGCTGTACCCAAAATAAATCATATGACGATTTGCTTTAGATACAGCCTTGATTACTAACTTAACAGGTAGATAAAAGGATATTTATTTTTTTCTTGGCAATAATTTCTCCTGCTGTGCGGTGTGATATACAAATGAAGCAATGATCACTGCATTACGCGCCAAATCTTGTTTCACCAACCGGTCATAAGTATCCTGGTTACTATGGTGTGAACGGTTATGATAGTCTAAACCATCCTGAATAAACTGAAATGCAGGGATGTTTACGTCGTCAAAAGACTGATGATCTGTGTATTCTGCACTTTTAGTAGTTACAGTTGTAGCACCAAAATCTTTAAAAGGAATTAACCAGCTTTTAAAAATAGGCCTAACGGCTTCATTGCCTTGTAAGTAAATTCCACGAATGGCACCACCTCCATTATCTAAGTTATAATACGCACTTACCTTTTCTTGTTCTTTTGTGAATTTTCCGTCTGCGGCTATATAATGTTTACTTACGTACCCCATAGAGCCCACTACTGCTTGCTCTTCTGCATTCCATAAGATCATTCTAATCGTTCTTTTAGGCTGGATTTTTACCGCTTTTAATATCCGCATCACTTCCATCATCACAGCAGAACCTGCTGCATTATCTGTTGCGCCAGCAGATGCATGCCATGAATCCAAATGTGCACCAATAATCACCACTTCATCTTTCAGTTTACTATCAGTTCCGGGTATTTCTGCAATCACATTATATCCTTCTGGATTCTTATCATACCAGCTAGACTTTACTTCTGCTTCTATTTCTACTTTTTCACCAGCTTGTAATAAGCGGTTCAAGTGTTGAAAATCTTCTGCAGAAACTTCCAGATGTGGAGGGACAGGTTTGGCATTTAGCGCATAAGAACCACCGCTACTCGTGAAAAAAGTTCCCATAGAACCACCCGCATTTGTTAAAACCAAGCCAGCTTTTTCTTCACTCAGCTGGTTAAAAAAGATATCTTTTGATCTGATCATTTGCTGATATTCTGTAACCATCATTTTCAAAACGCTTTCTTGCTTTTTAAACACTGGTTTTTTATTTTCCATTGCAAGTAACTGATCATTTGTAAATCTTGAAGCATCGGCTTCAAAGTTTGGTGCTAGTTTTTTTACGGGATGAAATGAAAATTCATCTTGCTGATCAAGTAATATAATTTTACCCTGCAGTTTACCTTTATATTGCTCAATCGCTGCAATATCATTTGCTTTAATCAGTATAACTTCTGATTTGATTAAGCCATTTGTTCCAGGTGTCCATGCTTTTGGGTAACCTATAATTGGATGATACCAAGGTGCTGTTGTGGCTGCATAGTATTTATCCACTTGCCAGCCTTTTCCAAACGTACCCCATGATTCCAGATATGCGTTATCTATTGCCCATTCTTTCATCTGTTTTACCGTCCAGTCTTGTGCACGTTTCAACCCTGGCGAATTGGTTAACCGGGGGCCAGCTACATCTGCTAGCTGAAAGGCAGAGTTCATTACTTTTGAATGCGTTAAACCCTCTGTTCTGATATTTTGAAGTATTACTTGATCAGCAGGTTGCTGGGAAAAGGATAGGGTGGACAGGCATAATAATACTACTGTCAGATTGATTTTCTTCATTTTTTATTTCGTGACTGATTTTATGCAAACATAGCTTGATGGGCAAATATTCTATATCCCCAAATCAGGTGAAAATTTTGGGTGGTAAATAGGTAATCCAATATCGGTTTGATCCCCTAAGCAATAGAATTAAATTGGCGCATTTGCCCCTTTAATATGGCAGATACGCACATTATTAAAACAAAATTTGAAACCTAACTTAGCCTGCTAATCAAATTCTTCGGCTATGAACAATAAAGAAACTATTCTCTCGGTAATTGATGCATTTGATAAAAATGAGGTAGAACTAATCCTTAGCTATTTCACAGAAGACATTGAATGGCGGATGATGGGCGACCATTTTTTTTCAGGGAAAGATAAGATTAAGGAGTTTTTTGCTGCGCATCCAAATATGCAAATGATTAGTTCCACAAAGGAACATATTTTAATTGACGGAGATTCTGCTGCCGTTAATGGAGAGGTACAGTGTCAGGATAAGACTACTGGTAACTATCATGATATGTTCTATTGTGATTTGTATGATCTGGAAAATGGAAAAGTTAAAAAGTTAACCTCCTATGTAGTCAATAAAAAGCTAGCTTAAATTTTCTGGATCATCACGTTAACGGATTAAATAGCTTAGTTTATTTTACCCTTGTACAGTAAAAAGTAGCCAGATGAGTTGCTGCACTTTTGGTGGCTCCATTTTCAGAATATGATCCATAAGTGCCTGAAATACTAAATGTAAAAGCTGTTTTTGTAAGCGCTTTGATCATGAACTTTGTGACATTAGCAGGCTCACCAATAATAATGGTTTCTATTCCATTATTATTGGTGATGATGTATTTACGGCTATCTTCAAATTTTGCCTGCATTCCTTTTACACCTGTTCCATCAAAGGCAAGAATGGTTGCAGTGGAAACTCCAGAATCAACATGTAATTTTAAACCAGCCTCATTATAATATTCATAGGTAGATGATTTCGGTAACCAGGTGCCTATTAACTTTACTTCTGTTTTTTCGGCAATTTCTGGTTTAATAACTTCTGTAAGTTGTATATTATCATTTTTACTACAGGAAAGGAGTGAAAATATAAGAAAAACCAGGACTATTCTTTTCATGAAGATGATAATTAAAGGTGGAAGCGTTTTTGAGAAATATTTTATCGGTTTAGCTATCGGATAAGGCTAAATTACAGATAATTTAATCTAATATTAATTAAAATTTAGCTTAATTATATAAATGTTTGCTGTTTTTATTTTACGCTTTAAACCTACTGCAGTTTTAGCAGTCTTAGAAGAAGAAAATGTATTATGGGTAAATTTATACTAACGCTACAAGCACTTTTAATTTTTACTTCTATTACCTCAGCCTTGGCGCAAAAGCTTCCGGACGTGCAGGAAAACAATCAAACAGCCCCTGCACAAATCAGAATAGATGGTAAAAACCTGGAATGGAATGATACTTTTTTAGCCTTAAATAAAAGGACGCAGTTATCTTATACGATAAGTAATGATAAGAACAATTTATATCTGGCTATAAAAACAGCCGATGCAGCAACGATCAATAAGATCATCGCCGGGGGGATCAGCTTTGCTATAAATACAGAAGGTAAAAAGAAAGATAAAGGTGCAGCTATACTTACTTATCCTTTGATTAAACAAAGTTCAGCAAGGGGACAAGGCAGGTCAGCAGGCTTTGGGAGAGGACAGGGTGGTAACCGTAATTCAACAGGCAATCAGCTCACTGCTGCACAACGCGATTCCATGGCCGTAGCAGCCAACCAGGCTAAACTAAGCAGTGTTAAAGAAATCAAGACTGAGGGTTTTAAACTCATCATTGACAGTTTGATCTCCATCTATAACGAATACGGTATCAAAGCTTTCGCTTCCATAAACAATAAAGGCATATTCTTCTATGAACTCGCTATCCCTTTAAAACAAGCAGGGCTTTCTCTAAATGACACTACACCACTAGCCTACAATATCAAATTAAACGGGTTGGAAACTCCAGGTTTTGGAGAAGGTGGCGGATTTGGCGGCGGCAGAAACCGCAGTGCTGGCAGGCCTGGAGGTTTTGGTGGAAACAGAAATGGGGCAGAGGCAAACGAAGATCTTAGGAGTGCAACAGATTTTTGGGGAAAATACACACTGGCTAAATAACTGTTTACTTGAAATACTTTTCGCTTTCTCCAAAAAGTCCGTTAAAATTTTATGCGGCAGCCTTATTCCTGATTTTTTTCCTAAGTTCAGCAGCACTCCTGGCACAAACACGGCCAAAAGTTGTTCCACCACCTCCATTACCTTTCAGAGAAGTGAGCGGAATTGTAAAAGATACCACTGATTTGGGTGTGATTGGTGCCACAGTTATCCTTACTTCAATCAATGACACTCTTAAAGCAAGTACCAACCCTGATGGGATCTATGTTTTTAAAAACGTAAAATCTGCCACGTATACAATTTCTGTAACTAGTATTGGTTACCGCAGTTCGGCCCCTATGCGGTTTAAGCAAAATGATGCAGTTCCAAGACTGGTCATGGACCCTATTCTTTTAAAAGAAGATCACCATACATTAAATGAAGTAGTGATCAACGGTACACCCTCCATTACTTATAAAACCGATACTGTAGAATACAGAGCCAGTGATTATGTAGTGCGGGAAAATGCAACAGTAGATGAGTTGCTTAAAAAGATGGAGGGTATGGAAGTTGGCAGTGATGGCAGTTTAATCCACCAGGGGCAGGCAGTGACCAGGGCTAAGTTAAATGGTAAAGAATATTTAGGGGGAGATCTTGCCAATGCAATTAAAAATCTGCCTGCCGGCATTGTTGATAAAATCCAGATTGTAGACGATTATGGAGATCAGGCAGCCAGAACAGGTATAAAAGATGGCGATGCAGAGAAAATTTTGAATATCACGACCAGGACAGATCGATCTGTAGGGAATATGGCCAACCTTAATGGCGGAGCAGGAAATAATAAACGGTATGATGCAGGTCTGTTTGGCACCCGGATTAACGGAAATCAAACAATTGGCGTCAATGCTAAATTTAACAATACAATTAATGGTGTTGCTGGCGGATCAGGAGAAGGCAGCAGAAGCGGTCAGGGTGGCGGCGGCAGTGGCGGTCAGGGTGGTGGCGGCAGTGGCGGAACCACCAGAAGCGGAAATGGATCTTTTAGTCTTCGTGATAAAATTGGTAAAAAGATAAATCTCAATTTGAATTATGGTTTTTCAACCAACCATGTAAATTCGTTAACCAATAGCGATTCAAGAACGCCAAACATTGATAGCGCGGGTAATGTCGTCTATACATTTGCAAAAACAGCCAGTGAAAACGAAAACATTTCCAGGAACCATAATTTAAAAGCAGAGGTTGAAATTAACCTGGATAGCAATAATTTTTTACGGTTCATTCCAACATTCAGATATACTTCTACCAGTAGTAACCGTTTTTCCAATATCATTCAAACTGGATTTCTTCATCAAAACCGGACAGGACAAAATAATAGTTCCAATAACAGGCCGCAAATTGGTACCTCTATATTCTATCAGCATATTTTTAAAAAAGCCCGCAGAAATTTTTCTATACAAGCAGATCTGAACCGCAATAACCAAGATCAGGAGCAAGAACAAGACACAAAAATTATTTATTACCTTAATCTTGCCGAAACACAGCAACGTGATTCTGCAGTGAACAGGATCATTGCCCGTAAAAACCTTCAAAACAATTACAGAGGGAGTTTAACTTATGTAGAGCCGCTAACGGCAAACACCCAGCTAGAGTTAAATGCGCAGATTAATTATAACGGTTATCAAAATACTGCTACCACCAGAAATATTATCAATGAAACTGCATCTGGTATCATTGATTCATTAAGTAATATTTATGACTACTCTTTTACCCAGGGACGTATCGCTTTAAACTATCGTTATGGATTAAATAATACCTCAAAGATTAGATTTTCACTAGGGGTAACAGCGGTTCCAGGTTTACTATCCGGCACCAAACTAAGCTTAGGTACCAGCACCAGCCGCAGTAGTTTTAATGTGATTCCTATTGCCCGTTTCGACTACCTTTGGTCTAGACAGCAAAAGTTTTCTGTTAACTATTCTGGTAATGCAGTAGAGCCTACCTTTGACCAGATCCAGCCGGTAAGAGATGTGACTAATCCTCAAAACCCGATCGTTGGTAATCCAAATTTACGGGCAGCATTTATTCATGCCGTAAATGCGAGTTATAATAATTACATCGCCAATTCAAAACTTAATTATTCTGTAAACCTAAAAGGATCCCTAACAGACAACGCAGTAATCAGAAATAGTTTACAGATAATTGATGAGAGTGTTAACCTGCCTACCCCGGTTTATATTACAGAAACCCAATTCTTAAATACAAGCGGAGTGTATAATTTGAATGGAAATTACACCATTAGTAAACAATTGAATAACCGTAAATACAACCTGTCACTTAATGGGTCTGCAAGTTATGATCACCGGCTATCGATGTATCGTTCACTAGAAAACACCAATACCGTACTCACCTTGATTGAACGTTTTGGCCCAAGAATTAACCCTACAGAATGGCTTGAAATTAATCCCAATGTCTCTTATAATTACACAAAATCACAAAACAGTTTGCAGAATTTTGTAGACACCAAAACCAATACACTGGCCTTAAATGTAGATGGGAAAGTATATTTCTGGGAAACTTATTTATTTGGATACAATGCCAGTAAAAACTATGTAAGTGGTATCAGCTCTAATGTCACCAGCAATCCTTTTGTGGTAAACATGTATATAGAAAAAGAAATGTTTAACCGCAGGGCGAAATTGACCTTGCAAGCTTTTGATATTTTGAACCAGAATAATTTTGTGAACCAGGATATTAGTGATAATGGAGTAATCACTGATACTAAATCAAATGCTTTGAGCCGTTATTTTATGGTTCGTTTTACCATGCGGCTGCAAAAATGGTCTGGTATGAAGTCTCGTAATGGTGGCCCGGTTAGAAGAAGGGGCGATGGAGGATTCATAGATTAAATATTTAACCTAATGGAGCTGTAAAATATCATTTATCAAGTTTATAATAAATTAATTTAAAATAATATTTAGCCTTTATACCCGATAATTAGCATGTTACCGGGTTTTTTTATGATTAAATTGATATAGGCAGGATACTACAGGTTGCAGGATAATTTATTATGGAATAAGTTTAAATTAAATAACCAAATATCTAAACCAACCATTGATAAATTAATTAACACGAGTTAACGCCCGTTATTAACCAAATATCCTGTATGTAACAACGCTACTTTCTCTTTTCCTGAAGTTAATTCAGGCGACATGCCTGTTTTTGCTCATTTTTCTGCTCCATTTAATTAATTACAGTTAGTTAATAAGGCGTTTTTTATCCTTAAAAAATGCTATGAACAAAATTTTGAAAAATCGTTTGATCGTCTTTTTGACGATCATATTGGCCTTGCCATGCTGTAGAAAGGCTGAATTCGATGCCTATTACGGAAGGCCGGATTCACTAGCCCCGCCAATCTACCAGCAGCTGCAGGCTAGAGGGAATTTTTCCAGTTTGCTAATCTGTATTGATAAAGCAGGTTACAAAGACATCCTTGGAAAATCAGGCTATTGGACCATGTTTGCGCCTAATGATGCCGCATTTGCTAAATACTTATTAGAAAACAACCTTTCTGCTGCAGACAAAATTGATGAAGCCACGGCCACCAGCATTGTGAAATATGCATTGATTTACAATGCTTTTAAATCCAGTCAACTTGCAGACTATCAGTCTAATATAGGTTGGGTGCCTAATTCTGCATTTAAACGCAGAACCGCTTACTATGATTCTGTTTATACAGACGTATTCAATGGCAAAAGCATGAGATTAATTGCTTCAAACAGGAATGGGGCAGGTTATGTATCCGTAGACAATAACAATAAATACTACACCTATTTTATTAAAAACTACATCGCTGCAAACGGCTTATCTGCAGCTGATTATAACTATTTCTATCCAGATGTACCCTACACCGGTTTTAACATTCCCGGTGGTAAAGTAGTAGAAGAAAACATCTTTGCAGAGAATGGTATTATTCATATCGTAGATAAAGTAGTTGTGCCACCGCCCAGCATCGATCAATATCTAACTGCGCATACAGAATATAGTGAATTTAAAAAAATCTACGACCGGTTTTTAGTTTCTTACAATTACAATGCAGACGTTACCCGAAAATACCAGATCCTAACCGGCAAATCAGATTCGGTAATGGTTAAAACCTATTCCAGCGAACTTGCCTTTTCACCAAATAATGAAAATTATTTAAAGATCATGGACAATGACGGACAAGGAAATGGATGGACACTCTTTGCACCAAATAACATTGCTTTTTCTGCTTATTTAAGAGACCACATTCTTGAATACTACAACACTGTAGATAGGTTACCTATTAATATCGTCTTAGATCTGATGAACTGTCACATGTGGCAATCGCCAGTTTGGCCAACAAAATTTGCCAATACCGTAAACACTTTAGGCGAAGAAGCCAGGTTTAGCCCTACGGCAAATGTGATAGACAAGAAAATTTTAAGCAATGGTTTTTTCTATGGAACCAATCAAGTACAAAAAGCCAATGTTTTTCATACTGTTTTTGGGGCACCCTACCTTAATCCTGCCTATTCTTTAATGGTCAGGGCGATGGATCTATCTGGCGTAAAAGCAAGGGTGATCCTTCCAAAAGTGGAATATACAATGTTACTGATGAACGATAATTCATTCAGAGCAGCAGGATATGATTGGAATACCTTAAACGCAACCTTTCAATACACTCCGCCAGGAGGTACAACAGTGATTGGCCAACCTACACCAGCCAATATATATCGCATGCTCAATACCCATATCATAGAAGGGAATGTAAATTCTTTTGCAGGAACCGGTATTTATGAAACCATTGGCGGCGAATACATTAGTTATAAAAACAACAGAATTTCATCTTCTGGTACCATGGATAGCCTGGATGTAAACAAGCAATCTATCCCGGTAGTAAAAATTAAAGGACAAGATTTTAGACCAGCCATCAATGGAAAAGATTTTTACGTGAACGGCTTGCTATCATTCAGTACAAAAAACGTAGGCGAACATATCAAAAAATACGGCACGTTTAGCTCCGATCCTTTTTATGGGTTTTATCAATACCTGATCAACAATCCGGTATGCGTAAACAAAACCACCATTGAAATTCAGGGGGTAGCCTTAGGCGTAAATTATACGGTCTTTATTCCCAGTGATGCCGCGATAAAACAAGCCGTAAGAGATCAAATCCTGCCTGGCACAATCGCTGGGTCGGTGGTAACCCCAAATTACAATCCAGCAGATGCAAACGATATTGCTAAAGTAACCAAGTTCATCTTATACCATATTCTAAGTAAAAATACCATTGCCAATGACGGGATCAAAAGTGGGAGTTATGAAACACTATTTAAAGATTCTAACGGGGATACGGGTACGTTGCTGATCCAAAATCAGCTCAACAATTTAAAAGTGATAGATATGAACGGGCGGCTGGCTAATGTGGTATTTGCAAATAGCAATATCCTGTCAAACCGTACGCTCATCCATCAAATTGATAATTATCTAAAATACACGTATTAATTAATCCAGGCAGGTATTATGAATAAAATATATACACTTTTTGCTGCAATACTGATACAGGTATTGTTAATATGGAGTACCGGTTTTGCCCAAACTAAAACCATAACAGTGCGGGGTAAAGTCATCGATTCAAAAGATAAACTTGCAGTGATCGGGGCAAGTGTTGTAGAAGTAGATCAAGAGAAGCGTACTGTAAATGGAGTTTCTGCAGACATAGAAGGGAATTACGTATTGCGGATAACTAATCCTGCAAATAAAATCATGGTATCCATGATCGGTTACAATACCCAAAAAGATATCGCCATCAATGGCCGTTCGGTCATCAATATTCAGCTTGTACCCAGTTCTAACGACTTAAATGATGTTGTGGTAACGGGTAGAAAGAAAGTAAATAACGGGACGGGATTAAATATAGATGACCGAGACCGGACTACGGCTGTAGCTACGATTAACGCAAAAGACCTCGAAGAGATGCAGGCACCGTCTATTGACCAAGCTTTACAGGGCCGTTTAGCTGGAGTCGATATTGCGGCAACATCTGGAGATCCGGGGGCAGGAATGTCTATCCGTATCCGCGGTACTTCTTCAATTAATGGCGCTACAGATCCGTTAATTGTAGTCGATGGGATGCCCTATGAAACTACAGTGCCAGATGACTTTAATTTTGCAACAGCCGATGAACAGGGATATGCACAGTTATTAAATATAGCCCCTTCTGATATTAAAGATATCAGTGTATTAAAAGATGCCGCAGCCACCGCAGTATGGGGCTCCAGGGCATCTAACGGAGTATTAATTATCAATACCAAAAGGGGTAATGTAGGTAAACCTCAGCTTACTTATACTTTTAAGGGCTCTTATTCTAAGCAGCCAAGTGCAGTGCCTATGTTAACCGGTGACCAATATTCTATGCTCATCCCAGAAGCATTTATGAACCGGAATGGGGTGCCACTAAATACCCAAACAGTAAAAGAATTTCAATATGACCCGCAAGATCTATATTGGTATAAAAACTATAGCAATAATACCGATTGGGTAGGGGCAATTACCCAGGTAGGTTATTTGCAAGACCATAATATTTCTGTTTCAGGCGGAGGAGAAAAGGCGCGTTATTTTGCCTCCCTGGGTTATTTTAATCAGGAAGGTACCACCAAAGGAACAGATCTTGGACGGATTACTACCCGGATCAACCTGGATTATAATGTGTCTAACCGGATCCGGTTTCGTACCGATATCGCCTACACCCATGTAAACAATAACCAGCTATACAGTAATGTCAGAGATGTGGCCTATAACAAAATGCCTAACATGTCTATCTATCAATACGATGACTATGGCAAAATGACCGCAAATTATTTTTCTCCCGTAGCCAATATCCAGGGGCTCTTCTCTTTCAATGATAAAAACGCGATTGTAGGTACGTACAATCCTGTGGCCATGGCACTTGCAGCCAGTAATCAATTAATTGGTGACCGGGTAATTCCGCATTTTAACTTACAATACGATATTATTAAAGATGTTTTGTTAGCCACAACCGATATCCAATTTGATGTAAACACACAAAAGATCAACACTTTTTTACCGCAAATTGCTACCGGCAGGCCATTTACAGAGATTTCAGTAAACCGGGCTACAGATACAGATTATGACCAGTTCATTGTAGGCACCAAGACCAATCTTATTTATACCCCTCAAATAGGCGAGAAACATAAGCTTCAAAGCATGATGAGCTTTCAAACCAATGACAACCGATTTGTGAACCAAAATACAATGAATGCCAATACGGCTTCTTCCTTATTTCAAGATCCATCAATTCCAGGCAGGACTGCTAATGAGCAAATTAAGCTAAGTTCCATCCAGACACAAACAAGAAGTGCAGCTCTATTGGTCAATGCAACCTATGGCTACCTGGATCGTTACTTGATTAATGTGGCCTTGCGCGGAGATGCAAATTCCCGTTTTGCACCCAATAACCGTTACGGACTTTTCCCTTCATTATCAGCCCGCTACCGTTTTTCAGGAGAAAAATTTATGAAAAAGGTAAGATTTGTAGATGACCTAAGCTTCCGGTTTAGTTATGGACAAGCCGGTAATGCACCAAAAAGAGATTATTCATTTTATAATACTTATGGTAATTATGATTGGAGCTACATGGGCCAGGCAGCTGTATATTCTCAAAATATGGAACTCACTAACCTGAAATGGGAAACTGTTGTGGGTACCAATTACGGTTTAAGTGTGTCCTTGTTTAAAAGCCGTGTAACGTTTGACGCAGAAATTTACCGGAACCGGACTAAGAATTTATTTTTCCAGGGCTTAAGAGTAGCTTCTTATAATGGATTTGATGGAGTGGATATGAATGTAGGTACTATGGATAACCAGGGATGGGAATTTAACATCAGTATGCAGCTAATTAGATCTAAGAAATGGAAGTTTGATTTCAACTTCAATATTGCACAAAACCAAAACATGATCCGTGAAATTTCTCCGCTTTATCCTACAGAAAACTCTGCCAGGATCAATGAGAACGGCAAATTCAAACAATTCTTGCAAGTAAATAATCCCTTTGGTTCATTTTATGGATTTAAGTATGATGGGGTTTATGGAAGCAAAGAAGAAACCGTGGCCAAAGATAAAAGCGGCAATCCGATCCTCAGTCCAAATGGAGACAAAGTATATATGCGTTTTAATTATCCGGCAACAGATTATGTGTTTCAACCCGGAGATTCCAGGTACGAAGATGTGAACAATGATGGTACCATTGACTATAAAGACATTGTTTACCTGGGCAATAGTAACCCTAAATTTTCTGGTGGTTTTGGCCCCACAGTAACCTATGGTAATTTAAGAGTCTCTGCATTCTTTAGTTATCGTACAGGTTATCAATTAATTAATGGAACCAAAATGTATACCACCAATATGGCAGGGTTTGGTAATCAAAGTACTGCGGTTTTAAGAAGATGGCGCAATGAAGGCGATGTAACTGATGTTCCCCGCGCTTTATATGGCTCCGGCTATAACTGGCTGGGATCTAGCAGGTACGTAGAAGATGGTTCTTATTTAAAATGGCGGACCATTACTGTCCGCTATGATCTTGGAAACCGGTTGCTTAAAAAAATAAAGTTAAACGGATTAAGCGTTTACGCGACCGGAGAAAACCTCATCACTTTTACCAAATACCTTGGGCAAGATCCAGAAGTAGGCACCAAAATTAACGGCCCTTTTTCTGTGGCTGTCGATAATTCGATGACCCCGCCTGTTAAAACGGTAACACTGGGCTTATCAACCAGGTTTTAATTAATTGAATTAAAGAAAAAGATCATGATAGCATCATGACTATTAAAAAAATACATACTGATGAAACCTGCATAAGATTGCCTCTAACAAACCGGGATAAATATTATGCAAGCTTCATGACCATTAAAAAAATACATACTGATGAAAAATATCACCTATAAAATTCTCACACTGCTGTTAATATGCAGCTGCGCTTCTTGTAAGAAATGGCTTACGCTAAAACCACAAGACGGAATTATAAGACAAGAATTTTGGTCTAGCAAAGAAGATGTACAAGCCGCTGTAGCTGGTTGCTACGCCTCGCTGCTGGGCCCTCCAGGATCAATCAAAGACCGTCCACTTGCAGAATCCTTATTTCTCTGGGGCGAACTTCGCGCAGATATGATCTCTCCGGGGTTGGGGATTTCTGTAGATGAGCAAAACATAATGAACGTAAATATCCTTTCCAGCAATTCGCTAACCAGTTGGAAATCATTATACCGGACCATTAACGCCTGCAATACAGTGATCGATTTTGCACCCGGCGTACAAGAAGTGGATAATACTTTTACCCAGGCAAATCTAAATGTAGCACTATCAGAAGCATTGGCAATACGCAGCCTCATGTATTTTTACCTGGCCCGCACCTGGGGCGATGTCCCGCTAAAACTAAAATCAACTTCTACAGACAATGAGATCGCCAATATTGGAAAAACAGATCAGCAAGTTATTCTAAATCAGGTCGTAGCAGATTTGCTCAAAGCAGAAGCCATGGCGCCCTTAACCTTTGGAAATAAGCAATTTGATACCGGTCGAATCACCAAATATACCATAGAATCTATGTTAGCCGATGTTTACCTGTGGAAGGAACAATACAATGAATGCATTGTCATGTGTGACAAAGTAATTAATTCCGGAAAATTTAGTCTGGTACCTGCCAACCAGATGTTTAACCAGGTTTTCTATTTAGGAAATTCATCTGAAGGCATTTTTGAATTTCAGTTTGATGCTCAAAAAATGAACTCCTTTTATAACCTGTTCCTGCCTGTTACCAGGCGATTTAATGCGGCAGTAAAAGTTGCAGAAGATGTCTATACACAAGATTTTCAGGATGAAACGCTATATGATATAAGGGGCATAGATGCCGCCCTGCGCTTAAGAGATAATATGATCTACAAATACATGGGAGTGGATTACAATACGGTGAGAACTTCAGATGTGTCTTATGCACATTGGTTTGTTTACCGCTATCCTGATGTTTTACTAATGAAAGCTGAAGCTTGTGCCCAGGTAAACCGCGGGGCAGAAGCCCTAGAACTGGTAAAAACTATACGGGACAGGTCACATGCACTAGTAGCAACAGAGAAAACGCTGGAAGTAACAGATGCTGACGGCATTTCAGATTATATCCTGGAAGAGCGGGCAAGAGAGTTTGCTTTTGAAGGGAAACGCTGGTATGATATCCTTAGAAATGCTAAGAGAAGCAATTACAAGCGGCTAGATGTATTGTTAAGCATTGTTTCTGCAGCAGTTCCAAGTGATTTGCAGCAATCTGCCATTACTAAATACCGGGATAAGAACAGTCATTATTTGCCAGTATTTGATGATGAGATCACGGCCGATCTGACCATTAAACAAAATCCATTTTATAAATAACTAACAGAGGATTAGCGAACAAAATGCTGTAAACCGCATAAGATCAGTATCCTACAGATAATCATCAATTAATAACAGGGTTATGAAAACATTTAATTTAAAACCAGCAATTTGGGTATTAGGTTTACTCTTTGTGATGACCATACTTGTTTCTTGTAAAAGACAAGAAATTACCAGGACCACCACCAGTGATGTAAATATTACCGGTTATTTTGAGAAACATCCGGAGCAATTCTCCGAATTTCAAAAGATACTGGAACGCAGCGGTACATCCAGTTTTTTAGGCGCCTATGGTAAATATACCATCTTTGCGCCCACCAATAATGCCGTAAAAATTTACCTGGAATCTTTGGGTAAAACATCCATTGATCAGATAGACCCAGTCCTGTTAAAAGACCTGGTTAAACTGCATACCATTAACGATACTGTCTCTACCGCATTTTTTAAAGATGGAAAATTGCAGCAGCTGACCATGTATGGGCAATATTTATTAACCGGAGCAGCCTTTACAGCAGGGGTAACCCGGTATACGATTAACAGGCAGGCAAACGTAACCGAAGCAAATATCAGAACGGGTAACGGGATAATCCATGTACTGGATAAAGTATTAACCCCTGCAAATAAAACTTTAGCGCAAATGATAGAAGCAGATCCTAAATATTCTATTTTTAGCGCAGCCTTAAAAGCAACCAAATTCTATGATTCGCTCAATGTACTGCCTGCAAATCAAACCGCAGACACTACCCACCGGTTTTTAACGGTCATTGCAGAAACAGATGATATATTTAAGCAGGCAGGCATCAACAGTTTTGAGCAACTGAAACAGCGGTATTCTAAAACAGGAAATCCAGCCAGTCACACCGATAGCTTATGGTTATTTATGGCCTACCGGATTTCTCCAGGGGCACGTTACCTGGCCGATATTGTAACTGCTTCTTCACATCCAACTCTAGCCCCCCAAGAGATCATTACTTCAAAATTGATTGGGCAAACCATCCTGATTAATGATGATGAATTTAACGGAATTAAAGAACCTGGATTTCAGCTAGACCGCGCAGGCAGTGATAATACCGCACAAAACGGCGTACTGCATACCGTAAGTAAAACCTATGCAATTAAGATACGGCAGCCCACCCCTTTATATTGGGATGTGGCAGACCAGCCAGAGCTGATGAAACTTCCTACCTTCAGAAAAGCCGGTGCACAGGGCGTTTCTATTGGAATAAAGACCAGTCTTGCTGCGGGTATTTTATTCGGTAATGCAAGTGCCACACAAGATAATTTATATACAGTAGATGGCGCTTCTCCTTCCAATGCCTACGCAAACAACGATGTGTTAAGTCTTTCTTTTGGCAGTACCGCAGCCCGTCAGCAATGGGTAGAATTTACTACCCCAATGATTATCAAGGGCCGTTATAAGGTCTGGATCTGTTACCGTCAAAATGGCGCCGGCGCTAATGTACAGGCAATTACAGATTTTGGTACCCCACAAGAACAAGTATTACCAAATATCGCTTCCTGGTCAACCTATTTAAATTCGGTTGGTATCGCACTCGCTGATATAAATTCTGATAACCTGCTCGAAGCACAAGGGTACAAACGCTATGCTGGTAGTTATTCTGCTACAGGCGGAAACCACGTAGGAAGGTTAATGGGTACCGTAAATATTACCATCACCGACAAACACAAGATCCGCCTTAACCGGGTAGGAGGAAGAGATGGATCTGCCACCACTACTTTAGACATGATCCACTTTATTCCTGTAGACATGGATCAGCAATATCCAAGATTTAACCGCGATGGAAGTAGGGTAACAAGACCATAAAGCCATACTATTAAGAAATCACTATAACAGAAATTAGAATCAATAGTTTAAAACTATATATATGAAACACAACTATATCAGGCATTTCCTTTTGCTTTGCAGCTTCGTATCCGTACTGGTACTTAGTGCTTGCAAAGATCAATGGGAGGCACATAATGAACTGCTAAATGCAGAAAACGGCCTTAGCCTGCTCGATAAAATAAAGCAGCAGCCAGAGTTAAGCAGTTTTGCAGCCTTACTGGTTAAAACCGGATACGATCAGGTACTTGTTTCTTCTAAAACCTTTACAGTTTGGGCACCTACAAATGAGGCGATGGCCAAGCTGGATCAATCTGCATTAAGCTCAGATTCCCTGTTAAAACAGTTTGTAGCTAACCATATAGTCAATCAAAATTACCTGGTAGGGGGATTAAAATCTGCTGGGCTAGCCTCACAGCGCCTTCAAACGCTCAATGGAAAATACCTCACTTTTAAAGTAGAAACTGTAGATGATGCGAAGATTTTAAAATCAGATATGGTCGTTAAAAATGGGGTGCTGCATGAGGTAGATGCGGTATTGGAAGTACATCAAAATATCTGGGATTACCTAAAAAGGTTAACTGGCACCGGCCAGCGGCAACTGAATTTTCTACGCTCCATGAATTACGATTTTCAGGGTACGGTTAAAGTCTATTCCGTTAATGGTACACGGAATGACTACCTGGAACAGATTGCCGGGTTAAATAAAGAGAACGGAGAGTTCACCTATATTTTATTGACCGATGAAGCTTTTGAAAAAGAATACAATAAGCTATCTAAGTTTTTTTTAGTGACAAAAACCGATGCCAGATATGATAGTACTACCGTGTACCGTACTTCATTCCAGGTAATTAAAGATTTTGTGGCCAAGACTATCGTCGCACCTGCGCAACTAAATAATACGCTGCTTTCCTCTACCGAAGTAAATGTGCCTATAGATAAAAGTGCCATCGTATCTTCTTACCGGGCAAGTAATGGAATGGTCTATGTGATGAATAAGGTTGATTTTGAGGTCTTCCGCGATAAAATCCGGCCAATTGTTATAGAAGGAGAGCAATTAAATTCTTATTCAAGAACAGACCGGGGCGGTAATATTTTTACCCGCATCAGGCTTGATGAATCTGGTTTGCAATTTACAGACCGCTTTATTACCGGTACAGGCTATGCGCAGTTTTGGGCACGTGGCCGGATCAATAACCTGTATTCGGGTAAATATCAGCTATACTGGCGTGCATTAAATGATCAGGGCTGGTCTTCTGCTGTCCCTTCTGCACCCGTAAATTTCAAACAAAAACTTGGTTTCTCCAGCCCTCTTGGTGCTTTACTGCCTTATGTAGATCTTATTCCTTATACCACAGTTGCCTATAATAATCCAGATGACCGGCTGCGGGTAAGGGAGCAGCTCAAAGAAGTTTACCTGGGTGATATTACGGTTACTTCCTGGGGTTCAAATATGCTTTATGTAGTAGGCGATAATATAGCAACAGCGGGTTTAAATACCATCAGTCTGGATTACGTCAAACTGGTACCAATTAACTAACCATCAACCAGCTTTAAAAACTATGCACAATCTACATACAAAATACGCTTTATTTACTGCATTACTGGTGGTTATCGGCTTTCAGCTCTCTGCACAAGTAAAGGATACCGTAAAAGCAGACACGGTAAAAACTGCTGTCAAGCAACGGTACGCAACAGGAACCGTCAAAGACGCGGCAACTGGAAAACCATTAACAGGAATGAGTGTATCTATACCTGGTTTTTCATCCTCTTTTACCGATGATAAAGGTAAGTTTTCTGTAAAAGTCCCTGATTATCAGCTAACCTTAGTCATTTCCGGACCAGGTTATCAGCAAAAAGATGTTGCTTTAAAATCACGTAAAAACATAACAGTTTCTTTATTTGAAGAAAAATTCAATTCAATTTATGACCAGGCCCAGCTGCTTACCGGAACGGCGCAACTAAATAAAACAACCTCTGCAGTTTCTGTTGTGAATACGCAGGGCAGCTGGGAACTAAATTCAGAAACACCAGAAAGTTATCTCCAGGGACGTATTCCAGGATTAAACGTAATTCGGCGGTCTGGTACACCAGGTGTGGGGGCAGATCTATTTCTGCGCGGCTTCACTTCTTTAAACACCCGTAACCAGCCCTTAATTGTAGTAGATGGTATGGTATACGACAATACCAGTTATGGAAATTCTATCATTAGCGGTCATGTAGACAATGCATTGCAGCATATTGATGTAAAAGATATTGACCGGATCACCGTAATCAAAGATGCAACAGCCTCAGTATATGGGGCCAGATCAGCAAATGGGGTAATCGTTATTACCACTTCACATGCAAAAGAACTGACCACTAAGATTGATTTCTCTGTTTATGGCGGCATTAATTTTACACCTAAACAGCTCCCGGTAATGGAGGCCGGAGACCAGCGGATTTATCTTTCCGAGCTATTGAAGAGTGGCGGGATCAGTGATGCACAAATCGCGGCATTGCCCTATATGAACGATAACCAGTTAAACCCTTTATATTATAATTACCATAACAATACAGATTGGCAAAAGGAAGTTTTTAAACAAAGCATAAACCAGAACTATTACTTAAAAGTAACTGGTGGAGACGATATAGCAAAGTATTCCCTATCGATGGGATATGCCAGCAACGAAGGAATTACCCGGCAAACGGATCAGCAGCGCTATAATACCAGGTTCAATGCAGATTTCAATCTCAGCAAAAAACTGGTCGCCAATGCAAATCTGGCCTTTACTTATAGCGAACAGAAGATTTTCGATCAGGGCCTCTCCCCTAAAACAAACCCCATATTTATTGCTTTAGTGAAATCGCCCCTGGTTGCACCTAGTTTATATAACAATGAAGGTGTTTCTTCTCCGCTGCTTGCCGAGGCAGATACATTTAGGGTAAGTAACCCCTTGTCTTTAGTAGAAAATGCGCAGTTAAGGAATAAGAATTACCGGTTTTCTGGGGCAATTAATTTCAAATACGAATTTAATCCTGCATGGTCATTATCTACGCTGATTGGGGTGACTTATGATAAGGTAAGAGAAAATGTATTTATCCCGCGTAAAGGAATTGTTCCAGATACCCTGTTAAATGCAGTGGCGCAAAATAGGTTAGGCAGCCAGGTGAAAAGATTATACAGTGTATACAATGATACGCATCTAAATTATAACAAGACTTTTAACCAGGTACATCACCTTAGCGCTGCATTAGGTTTTAGATTTAACAGTATACAGACCGAGCAGGATTTTGCTTATGGATATAATTCCCCTACAGATCAGTTTATTAGTGTAGGTACCGGGTTAAATGCCTTGCGCACATTGGGTGGCGATATTGGTGACTGGCGCTGGTTAAATAATTATTTTACAGCCGATTATAGTTTTAAGGATAAGTATTTCATTGCTGCCAATGTTGCATTAGATGGTTCTTCCCGTTTTGGCAATGCGGTGCAGGAAGGAGTTAAATTGGGCGGTATGCCTTTTGCTATCCTGCCTGCGGTAGCTGCGGGCTGGTTAATTTCTTCAGAAGATTTTATGAAAGACGTAGCGGTAGTAGACTTGCTTAAGATCCGTGCAAGCTATGGATTAACCGCTAATGATGATATAGGAAACTATAATGCACGTCAATATTATGTTTCCCAGAATTTACTGGGAATGCAGGGTTTGGTACGTGGTAACCTGGCTAATCCTGCCTTGCAATGGGAAAAAGTCAGGAAAGCCAATTTAGGACTGGATATGGCTTTATTTAATGAACGTTTGTCTTTTAGCCTGGATGTGTATCACCATAAAACTACTAAAATGCTGGTTTATGAACCGCTTGAAGTATTAAGCGGTTTAAGTTTTGCAGTAACCAATAGTGGCGCAATGCGTACCCAAGGCTTAGATCTTGGCATCAACGGACGTTTAGTCAATACCAGTGTTTGGAAATGGGATGTGGGGATTACCCTTGGAACTTATCTGACTAAAATTACGCAATTGCCGCAGCCATCTATTTATAACAGTTATGCAGGAGCAGTTTATCTAAGCCAGGTTGGGCAGCAGGCAAATCTATTTTATGGTTACAAAACAGAAGGTGTTTTTGAAAGCAATGCAATAGCGGCCGCTTCGGGCTTATCTACTAAAACTCCAGAAGGAAATACCCGTTATTTTGCCGGTGGCGATATGCGTTTTGCAGATGTAAATGGAGATCAGGTGATCGATGAAAAAGATAGGGTTGTGATAGGTAATCCAAACCCAGACTTGTTTGGTAGCCTTAATAACAGGGTGTCCTGGAGACGCTGGTCTGCCGATGCGCAATTAAGCTTTAGCGTAGGCAACGATCTTTATAATTATACCCGCAGAAATTTAGAATCCTTATCAGCAATGAATAACCAGACCCTGGCTGTAAATAATCGCTGGAAAGCAGATGGACAAGTGACTAATATGCCAAGAGCAAGTCTGGGTGACCCTGCTGGAAATTCTCGTTTTTCAGACCGCTGGATAGAAGATGGATCTTACTTACGGCTGCGTACGGTTTCAGTCAGTTATGATGTGCCGGTTAAGAGTAAATTTTTAAAATATATCAAGATTTATGCAACTGGGAATAACTTGTTTACCCTAACTAAGTACCTGGGTTATGACCCCGAATTTAGTACTTCCGGAAGTGTCTATACGCAAGGGGCGGATACCACGCTAGAGCCACAATTCAGATCTGTTCAATTGGGGGCAAGAATTGGGTTATAATGATTACAACGAATAAAATATATATGTTATGAAACTATATTCAAAATTTACTTACAGCTTATTAATGATTGCTGTATTGCTTTCTTTTTCCTGTAAAAAACTATTGGAGGTAACCCCGGAAGATAAACTGGATGTTAAACAAACTTACCGCGATGTTTACGATGCCGATGCTGCAGTAATTGGTGTTTATGGCAAATTTATGAACCTGGCAAAGCAGTACGTGATATTAAATGAATTGCGGGCTGATTTAATGGAGGTAACGCCTAATGCGGATGAATATCTGAAGCAGATGACTACAAGTTTGGTTACCGAAGATAACCCTTATGCAGATCCAAGGCCATTTTATGAAGTCATCCTGAATTGTAATGATGCGATGAAAAACTTTGATAAGATGCGCCAGGAAAACAAAATGACAATTAATGAATACAATATGCGGTATTCAGATATTGGTGCAATCCGTTCTTTTGTATACCTGCAACTGGGTATCCATTTTGGGAATATTCCTTATATCACTGATCCAATTGCCAATATCAATGATTTAAAAGATGCTTCTAAGTATCAAAAGATATCATTTGATGAGCTGCTGGTTAAACTGGTTGCTTTTATGGAAGCTTTACCTTATAAAGAAGTTTATCCTACCGGCACTTCACTGATTACTAGTGTAGATACTTATTCAACAGAGAAGTTCTTTATCAATAAAAATTGCCTGCTTGGTGATTTATACCTCTGGAAAGGAGAGTACAACCTCTCTGCCCAATATTATAAACGGGTATTATCTGGAAGTGATGCAGATGGAAACATTAATGTTCAGTATTTTAAATACAAAATGACTGCTACAGATATAATTAATAATACGGATAACCGGGTGGGTTATCTCCGGTATAGCGAACAAGATATCAATGCATTAATAGATAATAATAACCAGGGATGGCGCTCTATCTTTGGCCGCGCCCAAACGGAAGCGTTTTTTAACCATGAATGGATCTGGGTTTTACCATTTGATAAGAGCTTTAAACCTCAAAATCCTTTTATTGAGCTTTTTTCCAGCCAGGGAGGTAAATACCAGGTAACGGCATCGGTGCCTGCATTGGGCATGTGGAATAGCCAAACTCAGTTTAACGGTTTTCCATATGATCAGCGCGGACGGTTTACCGTACGTAATTTGGGTGGGCAGCCGGTTATCATGAAATATATTTACCGTTACCTGGATGGCACCACATTGGGTTTGCCCATAAAACCACTGGAAAAGTCTGGTTACTGGTATTTGTATCGTGCAGCTACACTTAGCTTACGTTTTGCGGAAGCTGCTAACCGTGATAACCAGCATAAGGTAGCGTATGCACTTTTAAATGATGGGATAAAATCAACATTTGATAGTAATCCTGCCAATGGGGATCAGACCAACAAGCAAGCTACACTGCTGCCTTTTCCCTATAATTTTAATGCCCGCCAGGGAACCATTCCCTATTTTCGTGATCCCTGGTATAATTCTTCCGGAGTAAGGTCAAGAGGGTATGTGCGGTCTAATTTGATTGATTCTGCACGGTATTTTGATATGAGTGTTCCTTCTAACCCGAACAAAGCAGTAGTAAACAGGCCGGGGTTGATTATTAATATGGAAGATAAGCTAATTGATGAGGCTGCATTAGAACTGGCTTATGAAGGAAACCGCTGGCCAGATCTATTACGTATTGCCAGGCGCAGAAATGATCCATCATATCTTGCAAATAAGATTTATGATAAGTTGCTTAAAGATGGAAATCCAAATGCAGAGAAAGTACGCTCAAAATTGTCCACTATAGAGGGATGGTATCTTCCTTTTAAGTGGAAATAAGATTAATGTAAAAGCTGTAAATTAACTTTTGTTGATTTACAGCGAGTTACATGAAATTTCTATGTAATTTGAAAGTAGAGTCTATGTAATTTGAAAATAGGATCTATGTAATTTGAAAATGAAGTCTATGTAATTTGAAAATGAAAGCTTAAATCATGTTGAATATCAGAGTTTTAAGTGGTTGGTGAAATTCTGAAGTTACATTTGAAACATCCTCTTAACATAAAGGCCTGTAAAACTAAATTTACAGGCCTTTAATGATATCTTATTATATTAAACCGTCCTGCCAGGATACTGCTGCAAGGCAACCGTAAGGCAATCCATCGCTTTATTTAAATCATCTGTATTCAGCACATACGCCATTCTCACTTCATTCTTACCCGAACCCGGACTAGAATAAAATCCTGTAGCAGGCGCCATCATCACCGTTTCACCATTAAGGTCAAAACTTTCCAGCATCCACTGGCAAAATACATCCGCATCATCAATAGGAAATTTAGCCACCACATAAAAAGCACCGCCCGGATTAGGGCAAAAAACGCCATCAATCGCATTTAACCTCGATACCAAAGTATCCCTGCGCAAAGTATATTCTTTATTAACTTCTTCAAAATAACTATCCGGCGTATCCACAGCCGCAGTTCCAGCGATCTGTTCTACCAAACCAGGGCTTAACCTCGCCTGTGCAAACTTCAGTGCAGACTTGATCACCTCTTTATTTTTTGTAATCATACAGCCCAAACGTGCTCCACAAGCACTATATCTTTTAGACACCGTATCCAAAATAACTACATTCTCTGCTAAACCATCTAAATGCATCGGAGAGATAAATTCTCTGCCATCATAACAAAACTCACGGTACGCCTCATCAGAGAAAAGGAACAAATCATATTTCAGGCACAGCTCTTTCAATGCCTCCAGCTCTGCTCTGGAATACAAATAACCAGTAGGATTATTTGGGTTACAAATGATAATCGCTTTCGTTTTATCCGTAATCAGTTTCTCAAACTCTGCAATAGGAGGAAGGGCAAATCCGTTTTCAATATAAGAAAGGATAGGTTTTACCACCACATTACTCATGCAAGCAAATCCGTTATAATTGGCATAAAACGGTTCCGGGATAATAATCTCATCACCCTCATTCACACAAGTCTGCATCGCAATAGTAATTGCCTCAGAGCCACCCATGGTTACCAGGATATCCTCAGGAGTGATCCCGTAGCCCAGTTTATTATAATATTCAGTCAGTTTTGTGCGGTAACTTAAAGTACCTTCAGAATCTGTATACGCCCAAACATCAAAATCAATATTTTTAATTGCATTTAACATCACTTCCGGGGTAGCAATATCCGGCTGTCCGATATTTAAATGATAAACTTTTTTACCTTCCTTTTTTGCCTGAGCAGCAAAAGGAGTAAGTTTTCTGATAGGTGAAGCGGGCATTGAAATCCCTTTTTCTGAAATATGTGGCATAGGGGACAAAAATAAAAAACCTCGCTAATTAACAGCGAGGTTTTTAGAAATAAAAATATTTTATAAAAATTATTTAGTTGCAGAAGCTACAGTTTCACCTTTAATGTATAGAACTTTAGTAGGTGTTTTAGCATTTGAACTTACTGTAATACTTTTGCTAAAAGGCAATGCAGAACCAGCAGGAGTATAAGTAACCGTGATTTTTCCAGCTTCTCCTTTTTTAATCGGGGTTTGAGTGTATTTAGGAACTGTACATCCGCAAGTAGTTTCCACTTTAGTTAAGATCAATGGCTCATCTCCAACGTTAGTAAAAGTAAAATCTACTGTTACCGGCTTAGTCATCGAGATTTTTCCAAAATCATAAGACTCTTTATCGAATTTAAATTCCGCAGATTTACTTTGCGCAAATGAAGTAATTGTTACGCCTAAAACAAAGGTTAATAGTACAATAAGCTTTTTCATGTTTGTGTGTTTTAAACAAATTTAATGATTTCATTGAGATTTCAAAGCGATAATCTAATATATATATTACATGAGTTAGAAGATCGGAAATTAGAAAATATGTATCTTTGCCCAATAAACTTTTGTGCTTATGATGTTAAATGACAAACTTACTACCAACCCCATCGATGCCTCAGAATTAAGTTTTGACGACTTTAAAACCATCGTTGTCGAAGATTATAAAATTGCTTTTGAAAGCAGACAGGCAAGTTTATTGGGCCGTAAGGAAGTTTTAACAGGCAAAGCTAAATTTGGCATATTTGGTGATGGAAAAGAACTTCCCCAGATTGCTATGGCTAAAGCTTTTAAAAACGGTGATTGGCGTTCTGGCTATTATAGAGATCAGACCTTTGCTTTCGCCGCAGGTATTTGTACCATCAAAGAATTTTTTGCCCAACTATATGCTAATCCAAGTGTAGAAGCTGATCCTGCTTCTGCAGGCCGTCAGATGAACTGCCACTTTGCAACCCGTTCTTTAAACGAAGACGGTTCATGGAAAGACTTAACGGAGATGAAAAACTCTTCTTCTGATATTGCCCCAACAGGCGGTCAGATGGCACGTTTGGTAGGCCTGGCCTATGCATCTAAATTATACAGGCAAAACCCGGAATTAGCTTACCTGAAAAACTTCTCCGTTAACGGAAATGAAGTCGCTTTTGGCACCATAGGTAATGCCTCTACTTCTGAAGGCGTATTTTTTGAAGCCATCAATGCTGCGGGAGTGCTGCAGATCCCAATGGCGATGTCGGTATGGGATGATGGTTATGGAATTTCAGTTCCGGCTAAATACCAGACCACTAAAGAAGATATTTCAGAAATACTAAAAGGTTTCCAGCGGGATGAAGAAAACGCAGGTTACGAAATCTATAAAGTGAACGGCTGGGATTATCCTGCCCTTTGCGAAACCTATCAGCAGGCGATCCAGGTTTGCCGGGAAGAACATGTGCCCGTATTGATCCATGTAACAGAAGTAACCCAGCCGCAAGGCCATTCTACCTCTGGCTCCCATGAGCGGTATAAAGACAAAGCCAGGTTAGCCTGGGAGCGTGAGTTTGATTGTATCCGCCAGATGCGTTTATGGATGCTGGAATCTGCGATTGTTACCGAAGAAGAATTGCAGGTAATTGAAGCAACGGCCAAAATATTAGTTCGTGAAGCACAAAAAGAAGCTTGGAATGAATTTCTTGCTGATATTAAAATAGAGAAAGATCAGGCGATCAGTTTGATCAATAACCTGGATACCTATTCCAATCCTTCGCTTAAAAAAGTCATTGATGCCCTTGCAGGAACCCCTGATGCACAGCGTAAGGAAGTAATTTCTTCGGTAAGAAAAGCCCTTCGCGTAACTTTAGGGCAGCCTTCTGAAGCAAGAACACAATTGTTAAACTGGTATGAAATAGAGAAAGCAAGTAACGAAGAACGCTATAATTCTAAACTATTTACTGATGGCAAAGAAAGTCCTTCCTCAATTGATACCGTAGATGCGGTATATGCCGGCCACAGTAAAATGGTGGATGGCAGGGAATTGCTAAATGCTTGCTTTGATGCTAATTTTGCCAGAGATCAGCGTTTGGTAGCTTTTGGAGAAGATTTAGGTGCCATTGGCGATGTAAACCAGGGTTTTGCAGGTTTACAGGCTAAATATGGTGAATTAAGGATTTCAGATACCGGAATCAGGGAAATGACTATTGTAGGGCAGGGAATCGGATTAGCGCTGCGCGGATTGAAACCTATTGCAGAAATCCAATATTTAGATTACCTGCTGTATGCGATAAATATATTAAGTGATGATCTGGCAAGTTTGTCTTACCGAACCAAAGGAGGACAAAAAGCACCGGTAATCATTAGAACACGCGGACACCGTTTAGAAGGGGTATGGCATTCTGGTTCTCCAATAGGTATGATATTAGGCTCTTTACGTGGAATGCACCTTTGTGTGCCCCGTAATATGACACAAGCAGCAGGAATGTATAACATGCTGTTGCGTGCTGATGAACCTGCATTAGTGATTGAATGTTTAAATGGCTACCGTCTTAAAGAGATGATGCCAGAAAATATTGGCGACTTTACGGTTCCTTTAGGTAAAGCTGAAATCATCCGTACGGGTACAGATATGACAATTGTTTCTTATGGATCTACTTTAAGAGTGGTAGAAGAAGCGGCAGAAGAACTAGCTGCGATGGGTATTTCTGTAGAGATTATTGATCCGCAGACCTTATTACCATTTGATCATGACCATTTATGTGCAGCTTCATTAAAGAAAACGAATAAACTGCTGGTAGTAGATGAAGACGTACCGGGTGGTGGTTCTGCTTATATCCTGCAACAAGTATTAGAGGTGCAGGGTGGATATTATCATTTAGACGGGCAGCCGGAAACTTTATCCGCTAAACCACATCGTACGCCTTATGGAACAGATGGTGATTATTTCACTAAACCTTCTGTGGATGATGTTGTAGAAACGGTATACCGCATGATGCATTTACATAACAGTACAAAATATCCAGCTATCTTTTAATAGGTACAGGGTTTTATCGGATAAGTATTAAATTATAAAAGCCAGGAAATTTTCCCTGGCTTTTATGTTTACCCCACTCCTGGTTATTTCTCCTTAATCATAAAAGGAGCGGGTGATTCTTTATAACTGGCTTGACCTGTTTCTTAACAATAGATCTGCAAGAACCAGGGCCGCCATAGCTTCTACGATAACTACTGCCCTTGGGACTACACAAGGATCATGTCTGCCTTTTCCTTTAATTTCTGCGGCTTCACCAGCTGCATTTACAGTTTGCTGGTTGTGCATAATCGTAGCAACAGGCTTAAAAGCAACCGTAAAGTTGATGTCCATACCATTTGATATCCCACCTTGTACCCCGCCAGAGAAGTTAGTTAGTGTTTTTGGGTTTTTACCATCCACTAAAAAGATATCATTATGTTCTGATCCCCGCATTTCACTGCCAGAAAAACCAGAACCATATTCAAATCCATGAACAGCATTAATGCTTAACATCGCTTTACCCAGATCAGCATGAAGCTTGTCAAATACAGGCTCTCCTAATCCCGGAGGGCAATTACTGATCACACAACTAATTTTCCCGCCAACGGTATCACCTTCTTTTCTTACCTGGTCTATAAATTCGATCATCTGTTTGGCAATTGCCGGATCTGCACAACGAACAATATTATCTTCGCGCTGCGCCAGTAATTCTGCTACCGGAAGATCATCGAGGTTAGGTGCGTTAATGGTGCCAACTGCCGACACATGGGCAAAAACATCGATGCCATAATGCTTTAGCAATAACTTTGCAATTGCACCTGCCGCTACACGTGCTGCAGTTTCCCTGGCAGAAGATCTGCCACCACCACGGTGATCACGGATACCATATTTTGCATCATAAGTATAATCTGCATGCGAAGGGCGATAAACAGTTTTGTTGTGCTCGTAATCTTTAGAACGGTGATCTTCATTAGGAATAAGCAGTGCGATAGGGGTACCCGTACTTTTTCCTTCAAAAATACCAGACAAGATCTGCACTGTATCGCTTTCTTTACGCTGGGTAGTTATTTTTGATTGTCCCGGCCTGCGTTTATCTAATTCAGATTGTATAAATTCGATATCAACCGGAAGCTGTGCAGGACATCCATCAACAATGACCCCAATGGCTTCACCATGTGATTCTCCAAAGGTGGTGATCCTGAATAAATGCCCAAATGTATTACCTGCCATATGCTTTTGAATTGATTTTATAAATATTTTTAAATTTAAAAAGTTTATTTCTAAACCCTTTAAGTTTAAATCTCGTTAACTGTAAAACCTGCTTTCTCCAGATCTTTCCAGAAATCAGGATAAGATTTCTCTACGACCTGGTAATCAAGGATCTCTACTACTTTGATCAGCAAGCTAAGCGGGGCAAAAGCCATCGCCATGCGGTGATCGTCATAAGTTTCAATTGTAATCTTCTCCGGAAAATGAAGTTTAGCACAATCTAAGGTGTAAACTTCGTTATCTTCTATTAAAGTAACCCCAATTTTAGCCAGTTCATTTTGCAATGCCTGGACCCTGTTGGTTTCTTTAATTTTGAGTGTTTCCAAGCCGGTAAATGATAAGTTTAACCCTTTTGCAGCGGCACAAACAATAATCGTTTGTGCAAGATCAGGACAATCCTTTAAATTCATTACACTTGTAATTGGCTGTTCTGCGGCAGAAACCAGTTCAATACCATGATTGATATGCGCTGTTTTTACACCCAGATTAACCATGATCTGCTGAATTTCACTATCGCCTTGCAAGCTCTTTTCTTGCAGGTTAGGCAAGGTAATTAAAGCTTTATCAGCCAGTGCGGCAATACTATACCAGTAAGATGCAGCGCTCCAATCTGGCTCTACGGTAAGTGAAGCTTGTTGATAAGGTTGCGCTTCAATATGGATCGTATCCTTTTCCCAGCGATGCGAAATACCTACAGTACCCAGCATGTTTAAAGTCATTTCCAGGTATGGCCGGGAAGTTAAACCCCCTTCAATATGAAGGGAAAGGCCCTTAGGTAATGATGGTGCAATGATCAGCAAGGCAGAAAGATACTGGCTACTTACATTTCCTTTGATAGATACTTCAGAAACACCCGGTTTTAAACCTCCGTTAATCAATAATGGCGGATAACCTTCATTTTTCTCATAAGAAATATCAGCGCCTAAAGTTCTTAACGCATCTACAAGAATCCCGATAGGGCGTTCCTGCATCCGGCCAGAACCGGTTAGGGTAAAAGCTTGGGGCAAAGTAGACAGGTAAGCGGTTAAAAAACGCATCGCTGTACCTGCATGGCCAACATTTACTGTTTTTCTTTCTGCGTAATCTATGTTTGCTGCTGATTCTTGTGAAACTACACTTAGCTGACTGCTTTTCAAATCAGTAAGGATCTGGTTCAGAATAACCGTGTCCGCAGCATCAGATAAATTATGTACCCTTACCAAACCTTTGCTGAGTGCAGCAATTACCAATGCCCGGTTGCTCTCACTTTTGGAGCCGGTCAGGTGAATTGCTGCATCAATATCTCTTTGTCCCTTAAAAGAAACAACTGCATTTACTTTCATTGATTGTGATTTTACTGCTGCTTTATTATGATTTTACTGCTGCAGCTTCTTCTGCTACTTGTTCTTCAGTTTTACCTTCATTCATGATCTCTGTTTGTTTCCGGATAGATTCACCATGAACAAGCTCTAAGAACTTTTCAGTAAAATTAAGATCTAATTTGAGGGCTCTAGCAAATGCACTTCCTTTTTTAAGGATCTCATCCCAGCGGTTAACCTGTAAAATAGTCACTTTATTATCTCTTTTATACTCGCCAATTTTAGCTACGATAGACATACGTTCGCCTAATTTTTGGATAATTACATCATCGATCTTATCAATTTGCTTACGGAAATCTGCTAATTTATCGGCAAATTCTTCATTTGGTGCTTCTGGGTCACGAACGCTTAATTTTGCAATCAGTTCTTCTAAAGCAGCTGGAGTAACTTGTTGTTTTGCATCTGTCCAAGCTACAGAAGGATCAATATGAGATTCGATCATTAATCCCTGCATGTCAAGATCTAGTGCTTTTTGAGCAATGTAAGGGATCAATTCGCGGTTTCCACAGATATGAGAAGGATCATTGATAATCGGTAATCCAGGGCAAAGTGTTTTTAACTGAATCGCTAATTCCCACATTGGTTCATTACGGAAAGAGCTTTTTTCATAAGAAGAGAACCCGCGGTGAATTGCACCAATTTTGGTGATACCAGCGTTGTTAATACGTTCTAGCGCACCAATCCATAAAGAAATATCAGGATTAACCGGGTTTTTAATCAGTACAGGAATATCAACACCTTTTAAGGCATCAGCAATTTCCTGTACAGTGAATGGGTTAGCCGTTGATCTTGCGCCAATCCAAAGGATATCTACACCTGCAGCCAATGCTTCTTCTACATGTTTAGCTGTGGCAACTTCTACTGCTGTAGGCAGGCCAGTTTCTTCTTTTGCTTTTTTTAACCATTCTAAACCAATGCTTCCAATACCTTCAAATTCTCCGGGACGGGTACGTGGTTTCCAGATACCTGCTCTTAAAACAGAGACTTTACCAGTTGCAGCCAATAAATGTGCTGTTGCTAATAATTGCTCTTCTGTTTCTGCACTACATGGGCCAGAGATAATAAGCGGTTGGTTTTTGATGTTTAACCAGCTCTCTAATGGCTGGATATTTAAATCTAATTTCATGATTAAGGAATTTATAATTTTTGTTTTTAATGGGGTTAATTATTTGATAAGGCGAATTATACTTTGTCGTTTTTAACGTATTCGCCCATAATGTTAAAGTTTACTGTGTATTTTAAAGCTTTGCGGATGGCACTATCATATTTATCCTGATCGGCCCATTCCAGGTCTACATAAAAGTAATACTCATTTCTTTTGCCCAGTACCGGCATAGACTGGATCTTGCTTAGGTTCACTTCATGGTCTGCAAAAATATTGAGTACTTTGCTTAATGAACCTACCTGGTTACCGGTTTGAAATACGATTGATGATTTATTTACCGGACTGATATCATCTGTTTTATCATTTTGAAGGATCAGGAACCTGGTGTAGTTCTTTTTATTGGATTCAATCCTTTTCTCTATGATGTTTAATCCATATAATTCTGCTGCTAATGAATTTGCAACAGCAACAGTGTCAGTTAATTGTTCATCTCTGATCTTTTTTGCACAAGCTGCGGTGTCACTGCTTTCTACGATGGAAAGATGAGGGAAATCATCAAAAAAATCAATGCACTGACGAATAGCAATCGGGTGGGAGGTGACAAATTTTACATCTTCTAGTTTTACACCTGGCAAGGCCATTAAATGTAACTGTATAGGTAAGTAAACTTCTCCAGCAACGGCAAAATTGTATTCCCTGATCAAGGTGTAATTTGGTAAAAGACTACCCGCAATGGAGTTTTCAATGGCCATCACTACGTAATCTGCTTCTTTAGCTTCCAGGCTTTCGCAAGTTTGTTTAAAAGAGTTACATTCAATCGTTTGAATGTCCTTGCCAAAGAATTTGAAAGCAGCTTCTTCATGAAAAGAGGCTTTGATGCCCTGGATTGCTACGCGTTTTACTTGTTTCATCTTATTGATCTTCTGCTTAAAATTTTGCCCTAAAAAAAAAAGTCCCGGCTTTAGGCCGGGACTTTTTATATACAATTTATGTTGTTTCAATTGATTGCATATCAGTCCCGGCTCTTACTAAAATAGTAGAAGTAACCAAACCAATATGTAGTGATGTTTCTCATCTTTTTTTATAATCGGGAAAATATAAGCGTTCCCAGGAATCTGTTATTTGTTTTTCCAAATGTAGCAACAAAATTTAATTTGTCAAATTTAAAATAAAAAAAATTATTTTTTGTCTGGAATGGCCTGGGTCATGTCTTTCTAATTTCTTGAGGGTGGAATCAAACCTGAAAATTAATATTACTTTGCTTTTGAAGGATAACTAGAGTTGTAATATTCAAAGCTTTCTATAATATCACTTTCTGAAACCCTGCAGTTATACGTACAAGTGCCGATGCTTTCTAATAAAGAGAACATAATATTTCCGTTTTCATTCTTTTTATCGCTCTGCATTAAAACAGAAAGCTGTGGATAGGACTTTTCTTTAATATTATATTTTGGATATACGCTAGTGATATACTGACGCACTTCTGCCAGTTCTTCTGCACTTAGCGTACTATTCTTATGAGAAAGATAAGCCTCGCAAATCATTCCAATAGCAATCGCTTCCCCATGAGTTAATGATTTTTTATCTTTGCTCAATGAGTAACTTTCTACTGCATGGCCAATTGTATGTCCAAAATTAAGGATCTTACGTCTGCCTTTTTCCAGTGGATCTTCGGTTACTACTTCATTTTTAATCTCTACAGAACGATGGATATCCAGAGTAGTGATTTTTTTATAGTCTGTTCCTTTTAATTTGATATAATAATCATGATCGGCAATTAAGCCATGTTTGATCATTTCTGCAAACCCAGAAAGCATTTCTCTTGGAGGTACGGTTTTAAGAAATTCTGCTTCAATAAATACAGCTTGAGGCAAAGTAAAGGTGCCGACCATATTTTTTACATTATCGATGTCAATACCAGTTTTTCCACCAACAGAGGCATCAACTTGTGAAAGCAGGGTAGTTGGGATGTTGATAAAATCTACACCACGTTTATAAGTAGAAGCTAAAAAACCACCCATATCAGTAATCACGCCGCCACCTAAATTGATTATCAGACATTTTCGGTCTGCACCAAAATCCAATAGTGTTTTCCAGATCCCTATACAAAAGTCAATGTTTTTATTCTCTTCTCCCGGATCGGTTTCAATCAGGTCAAAGCCACTAAAATCATCGAGCATTGCTCTAAATACAGGTAAACAAGCTTCAGCAGTGTTGCGATCTGCAAATACAAAAATATTGCTGTATTTCTCCTGACCGATGATTTCCATCAATGGGGCTAACTGGGTATCAAAGTATATATTATGCCCTGCGCTTTCTATCTTATTCATTATACAACCTTAATTTGGTTTCCCATAAAATCAACCACATCCCCAACACGTACCTTTAAACGTTTACGGAAATCTACATTGCCATTATATTTAACCAAACCATCTTCTACAACAGTTTGTGCTTCGCCGCCACTTTGAACTAATCCTGTCGCTTTTAACAAAGAAATCATGGGGATAAACTCGCCTTCTAATTTAAATTCTATCATTGTACTGCAAATTTACAATTATTTACAAAGGGTTTTACCTTTGATCGTCATGGAATTTATATTTTTGCAGCCGTTTGACTAACACATCAATCCAAATGCAAGTATCCCCAGGGAAAAAATTAAATTTTGATAACACGGAAATCGCTTTCCGCAGCAAATCGAAATCAGAGCTGAATAGCGCTTATTGGTTGTTTAAGATCATGAGCAGCAATTTTTTAACGCAAGTAGGTCCACCTGTAACCAATTTATTCCTAAATATTGGCCTGCCAATACAGGGATTAATTAAGTCTACGATTTTTAAACAATTTTGTGGTGGAGAAACAATTGCCGAATGTGAAAAGACGATTGGGCTTTTAGCGGCAAGTAAAGTAGGTACTATTCTTGATTACTCTGTTGAAGGAGAAGAAGAGGAGCATGTATTTGATTTTACCTGTGCAGAGATTATCCGGACCATAGACCGTGGAGCTGGAGATAACCGGGTTCCAATTACCGTATTTAAAATTACTGGTATCGCTAGATTTGCCTTACTGGAGAAAATTGATGCACAACTGGAGCTCAATACTGAAGAGCAGGCTGAGTTTGAAAGGGTAAAGAAACGTTGTGAACGGATCTGCAGAACAGCCTTTGAAAAAAATGTACCGGTTATGATCGATGCAGAGGAAAGCTGGATCCAGAAAACTATTGATACCCTGGCTTTAGATATGATGCTCTTATTTAATAAAGAAAAGCTGATTGTATATAACACTTATCAAATGTACCGTCATGATAAACTGGCGCATTTAAAAGCGGATCATTTAGTGGCAAAAGAAGCTGGCTTTATTTTGGGTGGCAAGATTGTACGTGGAGCTTATATGGAAAAAGAACGCAAGCGTGCTGCAGAAAAAGGTTATCCTTCCCCTATACAGCCTGATAAAACAGCAACAGATAGGGATTACAATGCAGCAATTACTTATTGTGCAGAAAATGTAGCGCAGATTGGCGTAGTTTGTGGAACACACAATGAAGAAAGTTGCAGGGTATTAGCAGAATTACTAGATACACATCATATTAACCATAATCATCCTCATGTTTATTTTTCCCAGTTGTTGGGTATGAGTGATAACCTGAGCTTTAATTTATCAGATGCGGGTTATAATGTGGCAAAATATGTTCCTTATGGCCCGGTAAAAGCGGTGATGCCTTATTTATTCAGACGCGCACAGGAAAATACTTCCATTGCAGGACAAACCAGCAGAGAGCTGGATTTGATCGAGAGAGAAAAAAACAGAAGAAAATCTTAATGTAATTTACTATTTAACCCCTTTTATAATTTTATTTATAGAAGGGGTTATTCTTGCGCCCAGTCTATTCTGCAATTATAGTGCTTGCGTTCGTAGCAGGGGTGCCTTAAGGCATCTTTACCAACACTGCAGATTTACCTGAGGTAATACCTAAGGGGTAATGCTAGGGGTATACCTGGGGTGTAGCTATCGTGTAAGTGGGGTGTAACTGGAACGTCTTCTAACTGGCTAGTGTATAGTCTTTGTGAACCTGTTTGCGGGAAAATTTCAGAAGAAAGGTTATTTTAATTTGGAGCTGGAAAAAGGGGTTTAGAAATGAATTTAAACCGTTTAGCTGGAATAGAAATTTCTTGGTAGTACAAATATATAATTCTTTATTTAAGTAATAAAACATTTTGATGCAAAAAATGTTTAACTTTATTGATATGAAATTTATTAAAATTTATCTCATGATGATGAAATTTTAATTATTGCTGGAAATTGATTTGAGCTTACTCCATAATTAGGTTACAGTATTGTTTGATAGATAGCATAATTATCATTTCGATGAATTAGAAATGTTCAATTATATACTTAATATATCAAATAATGGCAATCGTAAAAAATGGAATAGCTAAGGGCTTTTCCGGTACTATAGATGGGTTAATCTACAGCCAGCAACCAGATGGTACTACAACAGTAAAAACAAGTCCAAGGACAAGTTCTAAATTGCCAACCAAGCTTCAGTTGTCTTCCAGGCAAGATATCAAAATATGCTCAGAGTTTTTTAGACCTATTGAAGATTTTATCAAGTTTGGTTTTCAGTTAGAAAAGAAATTAAAAGGGTGGAATGCGCATAATGCAGCTGCTTCCTATCTGAGGAAGAATGCAATAACTGGTGAATATCCTGAACGCCGCATTGATTATAAATCTGTATTAGTAACGAAGGGAAAAATGCCTTTAGCCCAAGGTGTTCAGGTAGTGGTAACGGAATTGGGTTTTACTTTTACCTGGGATGCCAAGCCAGAATTGAAAGGACTTTATTATAGTGATCAGGTGATGCTGATGGCTTATTTTCCTGATTTGCAGGATGCTGTTTATTTGACTGCTGGTGCACAAAGGGTGCGGCAGACAGAATTGTTAATGCTGGGCAGTATTCCAAAAGGTAGTTTAGCAGAAGTATACTTGTCTTTTATCTCTGATAACCATAAGCGAATCTCTAACAGTGTTCATCTTGGACAGTTAACCTGGTAGGTTTTAGAAAGAACTTATTTGGGAATGATTAAAATCAATTCATAGCTATGGAACTTACCTGCTTATCAAATTAAAATGGGTTGCTAAATATAAATCAGCAACCCATTCTTTATTAAATAATTTTAATGCTATTTGTTGCCTTTTCAGGTTTAAAGCCTGAAAATAAGCTATTTAATAAAATTCGTAAGTTGGCAGATATGATCTGGTAATTACTATCGGATCAAGATTGTAGCCAGTCTTTGGGTACATCGTAACAGTAACTTTAACCACATATCTTTTATCAACTTCGTTTACGATTATATTTGGCATTTCAATAGGGACATCTGGTGGGGTATAAGGAGGCACTGGTCCTGAAAAGTTTTCAATACCTCGTGTGTAAAATTCGTTCTCCCCATCATCATATAACAAATCATCAATTCTATTAAACATTGGAGAAGAATTTTCCCAGTTTGTCTGACCCTTAAATTTTTTATAGTAAACAACATCAGAAACAACTTCATAATGATCGATCTCGGTAAGCAAATCAGGGTTTATAACTACGTTTACACTACTATGATCAAATGATATTACGCGAGTATATTCAGGGCCTCCACCAGAATATGCCTTTAGTGGAACTCTGATCACAGGAGCGTGTGGCAAATTCCAAGTGCCTAATTGTTTTTGATAATAAGGAACAAGAAAGTTTGTTGGGCCTTCTTGTGTGCCTGGGAACCATAAATTAGCTGCAGCACTTACATTATTACCGGAAGAGCTAGATATAGTACCAGTTAAACTTAAAGTGCCGTTTGTTTTAAATTCAATTTTTTGGGTACTTGTACTTGTCGTACTCTTTTTTCCAATAAAAGTTCCAAAAAGTAAATTTATGCCTGCTTTTACTATTTCTGTCACTCCACCAGAGGCAATGGCGCCCAGTCCAGGTGCTGCTAATTTGATGAATTTATTACTGACTTTTAGACCAACATTATCCTTAATCCAGGAACCCGCTTCACTCCCTGCTGATTTTGCAGCATTATTAGCAAAATTTTGAAGTGGATTTTTTGTGTTCATTGTAGCAATTGTCCCTTCAGAGGTTAGACTGATATTTCCAGACAGCGCCAGATTCTGAATATTCTGATCATATGAAATCACCCTCATTAGTATACTATTATTTACAGCTAATGGATCATATGTAATTTCAGTATCAAATGCATTCCAGCCCTGATTTACAGCTTTGGTGGTTTCCTGCAATGTGATATTAGTTGAAATTGCTAAAGGACTATTTTGAGGCTCATTGATAGCACTCGTAAAATGCCCGATCCCATTAAGCAAAGAATTTGAACCCGAAAGTTCTAATCCCCACATGCCATTAGTGCCTGAGGTTGAAGTGTTGACTAAATTATAGTAAGATCTGATCGTTCCAGTAAACTTATTATAAAAAATTAAATAATTTTGAGAAGCTTCTCCTGGATACTGGCATAAGTTGTACATTAATTCCCATCCGTCTTCTTTTTTGTAATCATTCAAGATAAATAATGGTACTGATGTATTAGCACTACTAAACCACGGTAGTATTTTACTAGTGCCATCTGTAATTGGAATAGTAGTTTGTGTTTCCCAATCAAATGTTGGAGTATACATTTTAGTAATATCTGCCACATTAGATCTTGCGTAATCAACCTGACTGAATTTTTCTTCGGGAATAACTTGTTGCTTTCGACAAGATAACAGGCATGCAGCTATTGCAACCATTGATAGTAATCCTTTTTTCATAATTAAAGAAATGATTAAGTGAAATTGATTAATATTTTAAATGTAATGTAATTAATAATAATTATTTAATCAATTTAAATGTCCGTTAACTATCGTTGATTATCAAAAATGATACAATGTATAATTTTTAATATATTATGTTTAAATGAGTTAATATTCAATATTGTTTGTTTTTTGGATTTAGAACGTGTTTTTATAAAAAAAAGAAGAGAATTGAATATTTTTTTGATAAATAGTTGATAATAGATTTTCTTATAATGAATTACATATGTGACCTATAAATAAATTCAAATAGATTTTTTTTGGGATAATACAATCACTTTAGTTAATTTTTTAATTAAAGGTAATTTTGTTTATTTGATTTTTTGTGCTGGCATTAACTGGATTCGAAATCAACAGTGCATAAATGAATCTTAGCGGGTGCTATTTGGGAAATGCATCGGTTGCTATATTTTCCATAGAAATAATTATGTTAATAATATAATTATTTTTGAATATATTTTTAGTATGCTAAAATCTGAATTGTTCTATCTAAAGCCGTAAAAAGAAATTTACTCAGATTAATATATTAAATACTATAATAATCATTAGATAAGCTCAATCTAAAAGAAATGAGCCCGATATAATATCGAGCTCGTTAAATTAATAATTAATTTCTGATTTCTCCAGCTTTAAGTGTAATAAGAAGACGCAAAACCCATTTTTTAATAAATGATTAGTGTTTTTGCTGTTGCATTGCTTGTGCTGCATCGATGCCTAAACCACTTGCAATTGCCATCCCTAAGCCAATATCTGCCCTAAACCAATGGCACAGCTGCAGGTTAATAATCTGATCTTTTTTAGGTCCGCTGATCCCGCTCATCGCGCCAACGATATTACCTATCAGGTTTTTACGCTGCTCATCATTCATAACTTTTCGATAAAGATCCCCTGGCTGCGTATAATGATCGTTATCGCCAGCGCCTTCATTTCTATCGTACCAATCCGCTGTGCTCGAATCAAGCTCCTGAGCAGGCTCTTTATAGCTTTCATCGGGCACTACGTCACCAAAACTATTAGGGAAGTAATTAGGACTATCATTTCCATTATCATCAAAGCGCATTGCACCATCTCTATGATAGTTATTAGTCATAAAAGGACAAGCGTTTACAGATAACTGCTCATAATTCACACCTAAACGGTGACGGGCAGCATCCGGGTAAGATAAAATCCTTCCCTGTAACATCCGGTCCGGAGAGAAACCGATCCCGTCAACCTGGTTGGTAGGGGCAAAGGCTGCTTGTTCTACGTGTGCGAAATAATTTCTAGGGACTTCGTTTAATTCTAATTCTCCAATTTCTATCAGCGGGAACTCGCCATGTGGCCATACTTTGGAAAGATCAAAGGGGTTCCATCTAAAGGTTTTGGCTTCTTCTTCTGTCATCACCTGGATTTTAACTGTCCATTTAGGAAATTCTCCATTATCAATCGCTTCTACTAAATCGCGCTGAGAATGATCCATGTCCTGAGTACGCATGGCATCGGCTTCTGCACCTGTAAAGTTTTTAATCCCTTGCTGGGTCTTGAAGTGAAACTTAACCCATACACGCTCATTTTCTGCATTAATCATGGAGAAGGTGTGGCTGCCAAATCCATCCATATGACGGTAAGAATAGGGTGTTCCCCTGTCGCTCATCAAAATCATGACCTGGTGCAGGCTTTCTGGATTGAGTGACCAAAAATCCCACATCATGGTTGGGCTTTTTAAGTTAGTTCTTGGGTCGCGTTTTTGAGTGTGAATGAAATCACTGAATTTTTTAGGGTCTTTGATAAAGAAAACGGGTGTGTTGTTACCCACGATATCCCAATTGCCGTCTTCTGTGTATAACCTTAGTGCAAAACCCCGTGGATCTCTTTCAGAGTCTGCGCTTCCTTTTTCACCGCCTACGGTAGAGAAACGTAAGAATACTTTGCATTCTTTGCCAATCTCATTAAAAATTTTGGCTTTTGTATGTTTAGAGATATCATGAGTTACTGTGAATTTACCGTATGCACCTGTTCCTTTGGCATGTACCACACGTTCTGGGATGCGTTCCCGGTTAAAGTGTGCCATTTTTTCATGCAGAACGAAGTCTTGAAGTAATAATGGTCCTCTGCTACCTACAGATTGTGTGTTTTCGTGTTCTGCGTATGGTCTACCAGATGCGGTTGTTAATTTACGGTTAGTTTTGTTCGTTTCTTCCATGATGTGATTTGTAATTGCTGCTCTTTTAATTATCAGGTTACCTTACAAGATCATAAAATAGGAGTTATTTTATTTAACTAATAATTGCTTTTAATTATCTTTCCTATTTTAATTAATCTTGTGCAGGATAACTTTTATAAAAGTAGATACAAATGTGATTACATCATAACACCTAATTTCTATGACGATATAGTTATAATCTATTACTTGTCAGAATGCTATAAGTATCAGCTATTTTAGCTTGAAGGGTTGCCTTCCCATAATCAGATCGCCAAACAAAATAAAATCACACATCAGGGTGAAAAACAGATATTTCAGTTTTCCGGGTCTGTTTTTCTCGAAAACCAAATGGCCAATTAGGGCAAAGCTAAAACCGGTAACTGGCATTAATGCGAAAAAAATGAATTTATGAAACAGCATGGCGGTAATAAAGCATAAGCCGATAAGCCCGGTTCCAATAAAGTGAAGGATACGGTTGGCTGTGTTTTGATGCTGGGTAATGTAGTAGGGATAAAAATCTTTTACTGAGGTGTATTTCTTTTGTTCCAATGTGTATTTGTTTGTGTGGTATTTGTTATTTGTCTGCGTATCTTTTTATACGATGATTCCGTTACGCTGCAAAAATACACCTAAATCTTTCGGGTTTTCTGTCATTAGCAAAGTGTGTAGTCCTGCTTTTTCTGCACCGGCAAGATGCTGTGGGCTATCGTCTATAAATAACGTCTCTGCGGGGTCAAGATTGTTTTCTTTAATGACTTGTTCAAAGATCTCTATGTTTGGTTTGCGCAGCTGCATGATTTGTGAATAGTAAGCTTTTTCAAACAGATGATCGTTGTTATCTACTTCGTGTTCTTTTTTAAGATAATCCATGATGTAATCGTAATGGATCTGATTGGTGTTGCTGAGCAGGAAGGTACGGTAGTTTTTCTTTACTGCAAGCAATATGTCATGAACATTTTTAGGAACACCGATGAGTAAACTGTTCCATGCGGCATCAATTTGGGTGTCGGATAACCCGGGATTTTGTGCCGCAAGTCGTATTCCTTCTCTAAATTGTGTGGTTGTGATGGCACCGGTCTCTAAATCGCTAAATAAATTATCATGTCCTTTATGTCCAAAAAAATTCTCTATATTAGGGATACCTAATTGTGCAAGAGCGTTTTGGGTAATACGAAAATCGATTTCGAAGATGACGTTTCCGTAGTCAAATATTATATTTTTAATTTTTTGCATCAAACTGTTTTTAAAATTGAATACAAATATGTAACATTGCACTCGCAAAATCTAATAAGATTTTACGCGGGCCAATAGCTCAGCTGGTTAGAGTAGAAGACTCATAATCTTTTGGTCGATGGTTCGAGCCCATCTTGGCCCACCCCTTAAAAACCGTCTTACAAAGCAATTTGAAGACGGTTTTTTTGTTTTTTGACGCTTATTAACCTCAGAAACCATGTTTTAAAGAAAGCTCTTTAAAACAAGTTTTACATGATTCTTTGCTGAACTTCACGCAGAAACGTTACAAATACGTTACAGCTTTTGCATACTAACCAAAAAAAAATGTGTCAACCGTTAGCGTTAAGATTTTTGGATACCTTTTTGCTGTAATAATCTGATTATAAATTAATTATAAATATATGGGCAAATATGGCGGATGGAAGTTCTTAGTCAGCGAAACGGCAACGGCAGTAGATGTGAAAATGAGCTTAAAACTAGCCATATTAGATATTACAGAAGAGAAAAAAACTAATTTAAACGCATTGGGAAGAGCGGTTGAAAGACAGTTAAAGAAAACTTACCAAATATCATATATAACAAATGCTATAGGTGGACAAAACGTTATAAATATTAAAAGTGGCTTGGATGGCTACCATAATAGAAGAATTAGCCTACCTGTTAAAAAAAATGTTTATGTCAGTTTTAACATGCAATATCGTATAGTTACCAAGGAGCGTCAGAGAATGAGTGACGAACATTTATTAGAAATACACGAGGATGTTGGTATGTTTAGGACAATTTACGGCCGGGCAAATTCTTTAGGTGGAAATAAGGTACAACTCAATGTCCGATTTGTCCCAGATATGATCGGTAGTATAGATAATAATACGCTGCCTCATGAATTTGGTCACACTTTGACTTTACTTCACGTAAATGAGGGAGCTACACTTAAGATAGATAAGAATCAATTTTTTTCTTTATCTCACCAATATTTTTCCAAGGATACAACAAACATTATGTTTAAAGGAGGAAGCTCGCAAATGAATGATTTGACTTCAATTACGATTATAGGGCTTCAAATGGATATTATTATTAGAAATTATAGGAGGGGGTTGCTAAACCAAGGGTAATTATGAAAAGAGTATTTTTTGTAACATTAGTTGTGCTGGTGGCTTATGGTCTTTTAACATGGGCCACTTATGAGGATAATGCAATAGTAGACGGCTTTACACAAATTGGCTTCCCTTTTCGCTTTTATGTTCAAACGTCAGGTAAACTGGCTGATCCTAAATATGCTTCAGAATTCGGTTATTTCCCAAATTACCTAGCGTATGATATAATAATCATACTTGTCGCGATAATTGTATTTAATATTTTTGCAGCAAAGATTATGAGGAAAAATTAATGATATGCTGCATCCACAATTTTAGCTGGCCGATGGACTAACGCCAAATATTTATCGACGAGCGATTAATCAGTCAACCGCACACTTTCATTCGAAACAGAGTGCATACTTTGAGGTTCTTCTTTCAGTCCAAAAAGAACCTTGCATTCTATAAGAATTCATTTGGAATAATGTATTTTTGTGTAAGACATCTTGAACATATGAATTTTTTAGAAAAATATCGAAACGACATACAACTGCTTTGCATTAAGTATAATGTAACTCAATTATATGTATTTGGTTCAGTGTTGACTGATCAATTTAAAGAGTCTAGCGATATTGACCTGATTGTCAATTTTGATAAGATTAAGATTGATGACTACGCTAACAATTATTACAATCTAAAATTTTCTCTGGAGGATGTTTTAAAACGGCCAGTTGATCTGTTGGAGGAAAAGGCGTTGAAAAACCCTTACTTTAAAAAGTCATTAGAAAAAAAGCGGCAATTAGTATATGGATGATAAAGTAAAGATTTGGCTGTATGATATGCTAAATGCGATTGTGGAAATTGAAAATTTTTTTGAGGAAGATACCGTCGAATTTGAAATATACGAACGGGATCTCAAAACCAAAAGAGCTGTGGAACGCAATATAGAGATCATCGGCGAAGCTATGAATCGTATACTTCAAGTTGAACCAGATATATCATTAAGCAATACAAGGCAGATGGTTGATACACGTAATAGGATCATACATGGATATGATACTGTATCTGACGAAATTATTTGGTCTATTGTCTTTCAGCACCTTCCTCGTCTGAAGGCTGAAATTGAACATTTGTTAGGGGAGTAGAAGACTCAATAAACTTAGCTTTATAGCTGAACAACATGCTATGGAACATTTTTACTATAAGCCATCAGGGAAAATACCCGTAAAAGGCATCTTTATTTCCCTGATCACGGCATTCTTGATCACGGTCATCCTCAGTATTATTTATATCGCCCTGCAATGGTTTATCCCTTTTATATATTTTAACTTTTTTATTGCGGCAGGACTGGGATTTGGAATTGGCGGCGGGGTATTTATTGCAATCGGGTCGGGGAAGATCAGAAATACAAAATATGAATATGTGCTGGCAGTCCTATGCGGCCTTTTAGGCTGGTATTGCCAATGGGCATTATTTGTATCCCTGATGTCTGAAGCCGACGGCAGTATGGGAGGTGGAATGTGGGTACGTTCTTCTTTTAACCTCTCAGGTTTCTGGTATATTTTAACACATCCTGATATTCTTTTTCAGGCAATGCTGAGCTTAAATGATGCTGGTACTTTTACCCTGAAACATAATACTGTTTCTGGTATTCTGTTATGGGTGGTCTGGGTAATTGAAGCATTGATTGTTATTGGGGCGCCAATGCTGTTTTCCCTTTCAGGAAGATCGACAAGTCCGTTTTCTGAACAGAATGATCAGTGGATGGAAGAACGGAATGTGGAGGGAAAGCTGAAAACTGTAACTGATCCTGATCAAATGATAAGGGAGTTAAATACCGGTAATTTAAAATCCCTAAAAGACTTTCTGCCTGCTGATGATTTATCAAATGATTATACAACTTTGCGTGTCTATGAGTCGCCGGGTGATCCTGTTAACTATATCAGTGTAACAAATGTCAGCCATAAGGCCGATAAAAAAGGGGAGTTAAAGAAAGAAACTAAAACTGTGATCGAATATTTCAGGATTATAGCTGCTATGAAATATGAATAACCATCTTACCGGGTGTAAATATTGAGCATCTATCATTATCATCACCCTGTTTCTTTGGTCGCTTCCATCCGCAATATTGCAGATCCTGGCAGGCTAATAACCAACAGTTTAGAGCAAGCTGAAATGGTGTGGCAAAGTGTTTTAAAAAAAGCTTTTGATGGGAAGTTGATACACAACATGAGGCCAGGTTATTCCTGTAAAAACACCGACACCAATAGGTTGATACCTAGCACCGCTAACATATTATCTCTTAACATTATCAAAAATCCTTAAGGAAACCTTAATGAATAAGTTCTATGGCTACGGAATCAGCAACAATCATAAAGAATAATATTAAAGCAGACAAAACATGGAACGCCGGCAACTACTGCTATTCAAAATTTGTACGCGCAAGGAAAGCTTTCCCTGCTAATATGTGGTAAAGTATCTGAATAAAAATTAAGGGAGCTTCTTAATTATAGTATCCTTAACATCAACAGCAACACAAAATAATGAGGAGGAACTGGATGACGGTTGGATGTAAATTTGCAAAAAAATAAGCTTTGAAATTGTCAAAGACTTATTAAATATTTATTCTAGTACGATATTTATGGCTTGTTTTGTTACAAATAAATAGATTATTTGCCTTTGTTTTGTGACAAAATTAATCTAAATTTGCCCTTGTTTTGTGACAATATCAATATTTTATTGTATGGCATTTAAAAGAAATATCGAAAATTATCTCAATCAATGGAAGTCACGAGTAGATCGTAAGCCGCTGATAATTAGAGGGGCAAGGCAAGTTGGCAAAACAACTTTGATCCGCGATTTTGCTCAGACTTATTTACAGTCGATTACTCTAAATTTAGAAAAGGCTGCCGACCGACGTTATTTTGAAGACTTTGACGATGTTCAAACTATTTTAGAGGCATTATTTTTGGCACATAATATTTCTTCATCGGCTATTAAGGATACTATTCTATTTATTGACGAAATACAGGAAAGCCCTAAAGCAATCCAGTTATTAAGATATTTTTATGAAGATTTACCGGACCTTCATGTAATTAGCGCTGGTTCACTCTTGGAATTTGCGATGCAAAAAGTACATAGCTTCCCAGTTGGCAGAGTAGAGTTTTTATATCTCCATCCATTAAATTTTCAGGAATATCTTGAAGCTATGGGAAAACAGGATTTGCTGAAACATTTGCAGTCTGTTCCTGTAAAACCGATTGCACATAAGCTGTTGATGGAGGCTTTTCACCGTTACGCCATTATTGGTGGTATGCCGGAAGTTGTTAAAACAGATGTTCAGCAACGTAGTCTTTCTGATTTACCAAGAGTTTATGAAAGTATTTGGGGAACCTATAAAAATGATGTAGAAAAATATACCTCGAATGATACAGAGAGAAAGATCATCAAGCATCTAATGGATACCTCACCTCTATATCTGGATGAGCGTATAAAATTTCAAGGATTTGGAAATTCTAATTACCGATCAAGAGAGGTTGGAGAAGCATTCAGAACACTTGATGACGCAAAAATTGTACGGTTGATTTATCCTACAACAGACCCTAGCCCTCCGTTAAAAGCTGATTTAAAAAAATCACCCCGTTTACAATTTCTTGATACTGGCTTAGTCAATTATACTCTTGGTATTCAGGTTGAAATGTTAGCGATGAAAGATTTGAATAGCGCTTATAGAGGAGCTGTTATACCACATTTAGTAACACAAGAACTTATATCTCTGGAAAGTATTTCGGCGCATAAACCAAATTTTTGGGTAAGAGAGAAAAGTCAATCGAATGCGGAAGTTGATTTGCTTTATTCTTATCAAAGTTTGGTTATTCCCATAGAAATAAAATCTGGAAGTACAGGAAGTTTGAGATCGCTTCATCAATTTATCGATGAAGTAGATCATCCTTTCGCTATCCGTATGTATGCAGGTTCTTTTAATGTAGAAAAAGCGGTAACAGTAAAGAAAAAACCATACTTATTAATGAATTTGCCCTACTATGCAGGTACGGCGCTTCCACAGTATGTTGAGTGGTTTGTTAAGCATGAATTTAAAGATTAAGCCCTATTAGTATATTTCTATATATTATACGTAAAGCTAGTTTATAGAGCCGCTTGTGTAATGAATATTATTGTGGGTTCTGCATACGGTTGTCTAAATTAACTTCATGTTCTGGTATTGGCAATAATAATTTGTTAATCACTGTATACGGTGGTAGATCTATGCCAAGCATGCTCTGTAAAACATTTGAAATCTTCCACGCATAATTAAATACCACTTGATTGAGCATGCCTTTTACCAATGGTAATTTGAATTGCAGCATAGTCCCGTTATCCAGCCATTCAAGCGAATTATCTTTAGGAGTTAGCGTAAAATCTGCAAGGATATTTTTTCCATTTTCCTGGACTAACCTGAAGACCTCAATAGTGTCTGCCTGTTGCATAGGCTCAGAAAAGCGAACTTTTATCGTTGCTAAAGTGTCCATGTTTGTCTGTCCTTCGAAGTTGTGCCCAGTGATCTTTGGCCTGCTAAGCTTAGTCTGTATTGAATTTAAACGTTCAAGAAAAACGGGATAAAGGTCTTTGATGGTTTGTCCTGCTTTACGATTACTGTATATAATCATTAGCTCGCTGTTAAATAAGGAGCTCGCATAAAATCCCCGGGTTTCATTCTGCAGGGCCCAGTTCCTGATCAATTTGGCTGGAACCTTCGGAAAGTACTTTTGAACATAGATATTATATACTGCCCAAGTCATATATTCATTAAATGTCGCCAAACTATCGATTTCATAACCACTTCCAGTATCCCACTTCCCATTATCAAAATTTGCTTTAAGCAGATAACTGTACTGGCGCGTTACCGGATTTATAAAGCCATGGTTCAGTTCGGTAAAAAGCATGTGCGTGCCAGAGGCAATTTCTTCAGTCGTTGCTTTATTAACCGATTTGCCATCAAGCAGAAAGTCGGGAAGGGTAGAAAAATCAGTTTGGCAGCCATCAACTTTGCGGTGGCAGTTCATGCGGCCGACCAAGGGCGAGATCACAATGGCATAATTTGTATTGACCTCCTGTTTACTAAACTCCTGGCTAAGGAATTTGATCATCTCTGGATAACGCTGAGACTTAAGGTAAGCAATGGACATCTCTTTATAGTAACGGGAGTGCTTGCTGTAGAATGTTCTGAACTGTGTTGTTTTGACAAAATCGTTTATCAGTTCCAAATGCTGCTCAAAAGGATTGAACCCTTTGTTGGCATAGAAAAATGTTTTTCTTACGATCTGTCCGGTTTCGTTAAACACAAAAGCGTAGGAATCGGTTCTGAAGCTTAAATAATTTTCCCATTCCTTTCGTGAGTAGTTTACACTATCAAGTAATGGATGCTGGAGATATTGACCAAAGTAGGACCTGACTTCGCGGTAGTATGCAGAATTTTGATTAACCTCCCATGGATCGGATCTCCCATAGTCTGTCATCGCCAATATAATATTTGCCAATTCATAAGTTTCGGAGAGTTTGACCAGGTTATTATTGGCCATAACTTGTAAAGTAAATAGCGGGCTCAAAATAATGAGCATAAGTATAGCGGCTGATTTTTTTTTCATCAGAAATTATTTTTTATTGAATAATTGATTGGTAGGTTAAATATTCAAGGCGAATGTTCAATTAGAAACTACAGTCTCAGAGCCAATTTCATCTCGTCTTTTTTTCCACGGGATACAGGCACCTCAGTTCCGTTTGCGAGCAGCAGGAAATCGCCGGCTTCTTTTCTCCAGCTTTTGATAAAGCTTTTATTGATCAGATGTGACTGGTGGCAGCGCAAAAATCCATGATCTTTTAGCAGGTCTTCAAATTCGTATATGGGTCTGCAAACGATCAATTGTTCACCATCAACCAAAGAAAATGTCGTATAATTATTTGATGATTCGCAACGGATAATTTCGCTCGTTTTCACAAAACGTGTTTCTTTGGATGTAGAAAGTGTAATGCGCTGTTCTTCGTTATTTTGCTTTTGCTGCAAGAGCCGTAGCAGGTTTTCGAGATGCTCGTTCTGTACCTTTAGTTGACGTTGTTTTGTTGCCCTGTTCACTGCTAATCGCAGTTCGCCAATGTCAACCGGTTTTAAGAGGTAATCAACTGCAGCAAATCGCATAGCCTGTATAGCATACTGATCATAAGCGGTTACAAAGATTACTTCAAAATCGTATGCTTTCAGGCTGCGTAGCAGGTCAAAGCCGTCTTGGCCTGGCATTTGAATATCAAGAAATACCAAATCGGGCCGATGCTTGTATAATAATGCTTTCCCTATTTCTGCATTAAGGGCGTTACCGGAAACTACAACCTGCGGACAATACTCAGTGAGCAAAGCCTCCAGGTTGAGCAGGTTATGCTGTTCATCATCTATTATAAGCGCTTTCATTATCATAGAAACCAGTGGTTAAAGGTAAGGGTAGTTTGCAAACCTGATGGCTCCACGTTGGCAAGAGCAAATTCAATAAACTGATTAGGTTTGAGGTCATTAAGTAGTTTTATCCTGTCTTTGGTCAACTTTAGGCCAAATCCACCAGTAATTTTATCAGTGGGAAATCCATTTCCATTATCGGTAACTGTAATAACCATGTGATCTGGTGTGCGTTTAAAGGCAACAGTAATTATTCCCCTTGCCTGTAAAGCCGATACCCCGTGTTTGACCGCATTTTCTACCAATGGTTGCAAAAGCAGTGCAGGAATGCTAGTTTCATAACTGTTAATTTCAGGATCGACAATGATATGGTAACCAAATCCAAATCTAAGTTGCTCTAATCTCAGGTAGGTGTCCAGCATGCGAAGCTCCTCTTTCAATGAAATATTATCTTTGGAGTTGTTCTGAAGTGATTCGCGCATGAGCCGAGCAAAGTCAGAAAGATAACTATTAGCACCTTTAATGTCTTGCTGATTGATCAATCCCTGAATCGAACCTAAGGCATTAAAAATAAAGTGAGGGTTTAGCTGAGCATAAATAGCTTTCAGTTCTAATTGTAACTTGGTTTTTTTGGCCAGTTCCTGCTGGGTCCTTTTTCGTTGCCTTGCAAAAAGTATCACAAACAACACGGTTACGATGATCGCGGCAATAAACAGACCTGCAATGATCTTGAATAAGTTAGTCTGATGCCAGGCCGGTTCAACTTTAAATTGGTGTTCGGTAACATGCTGTGGCTGTGCTGTGTAACGTATCCTCACCTTGTAATCTCCAGGAGGGCAATCCTTGATCCAGACAAAGCTATTGTCATAGTCATTATTGCGCCATGGTGAAAAGATTTTTCTATTTCTGATTAGTTCATACTGAACCTGTTTTCTATTATAAATGTTAGCCTTAAGGAAGAATATAATGTTGCTATTACTGAATGGTAACTTTATCGGCTCAACATTTGTATCCGTAAACTCATTAACTGCAGACCAGGGATATTGCAGTTTTTTAAGGAATGCATCAAAATTTTGAGAGGTATACACATTAGAAATTAAAGGTCTAATCGACTCCCATGCAATTAATGCAGTAGCAACGATCTGGTTTGTTTCTATATTTCGAACATCCATAATAAGCAGATGATCTAATTTGGCTTTGTATCCACCCAAGTAAGCCATACGTGGCAGCCCGGAAATTTTAATTAGGACAGAATCTGTGAATCGGTTCACAGCCATCCACGGGACAACTACCTTGTTTTCAGGATAAGCAGTTACACGATACTGGTATAAATGTGCGTTTTTTGAATTGACCCCATGCAAAAAGAAATGTGCGGGTTTTTCATCAAAAGTTGTTCTTGAAATGATGTCGTTAGGACGGATAGCTAAGAAAGCGTTGTCTTTTGATAATTCATTAAAATACAGGCTATTTTCATTGGTTAACCAAAATGAATTATTCTCTTTAGGAATTGCCAGTATCAGCGCAACGGTTGAGTGTTGGTCCATGGCTCTATCTGGAAAGCTTTGGGAATATTCACCCCAGTTGATCTGGCTATAAGCTGCTCCAATGGTAAGAAGCCAGCAACATAAAAAGAGGATTGCCTGTTTCATAATTATTTCTCCATCAAAGAAAGGGTATTTTATTTTTATTATTAGTTGCAATGTGAATTTTGCGGCATTGAATGTGAATTTTGAGTATCATTCCTGCCTCAATGTGATAGAAGGGTTTTTACTGGTAATGTGTGTCCAAGACCTGTAATTACCAATTGTTTAAGTTGTAAACATACTACTTGACTGAAATAGTGACTATAACCCTCCCTGGCAATCAGATTGTTTTGAAAGGCGGAAATTCGTAACTTCAGCTTTCCAGCCATTGCAGAAATGGTTGTGCCTTGATCCTGCTGATGACGATTTTCTCCGGTGACGCTATCTTGCAGGTAATAAACAGTTTTCTGTTAAAGTAGTATTCAATATTGTCTATGTAGTCCCTGTTCAAAATAAACTGTCTATTTGCCCGGAAGAACTGCTTAGGCTCCAGCATTAACTCCAGTTGTTCCAGGGTATGAGGTATGGCAAAATGTTTTTTGTCATCCAGGGCCAGGTAAACTACACCGTTTGAAGTATAGAAAAATCCGACATTTTGAAGTTTAACAGGTATGATCTTTTCGCGATAGTCGACCAATAGTGTTTGCTTATATGCAATTTCAATTTGGTCTATTACCCTATTAATGTTAAGCGCACGTTGTGCCCCATGAATAAGATGCTCCTTAAATCGCAAATACTTCTCAAGGCTTTTTTGAAGCATGACCTCATCTATTGGCTTCAAAAGATAGTCAATACCGTTGGCTTCAAAGGCTCTTATCGCATACTCATCAAAAGCGGTACAAAATATTACAGGGACTTCAGTGTTTATTTTCTTGAAAAGTTCAAAACTCAGCCCGTCTCCAAGTTCTATGTCTGAGAAAATCAGCTCCGGTAGGGGGTGTTGAGCGAACCAATCAAGGGCTGTGGCAACAGATCCAAGAACTGCCTGGACATCAATATCATTATCAATTCCTAAAAGCATGTTTTTTAGCTCCTGGGCGGTGCGGGCTTCATCTTCTATTATAATTACTTTCATGTCTGAGCAATGGAATGGTGACTGTGAATTTTTCATTATCATTGGCTATATCCACGGATTTGTCTACCAATAACTTGTAACGTTCAATAATATTTTTTAAACCTATTCCCGGACGTTCCATCCTGGACTGCTTTGGCTGAAAATTGTTTTCTACTATCAATGCGGGCGAACCGGTGGTAGTAATGGATATATAAAGCGGACGTTCTGCAGAACAAATGTTGTGTTTAATAGCGTTCTCTACCAAAAGCTGGAGTGAAAGCGAAGGTAAGTAGAGAATTCTGTGCTCATGCTGGATGTTTATATTAACTTTAAGCATGCTTCCAAACCGTTCGTTAAGGATATAGAGGTAGGAGTCAATAAATTTCAGTTCATCATCCAGTTTAGTCAGGTATTGATCATTAAAGCTTAGTACATAGCGGTAGACACCTGCCAAATGGACAATATAATTTTTGGCTGGCCGGTCACTGACCAGCGTCTTAAGTGTACTAAGGGAATTGAATAAAAAATGCGGGCTTATTTGTTGTTGAAGCGAAACAAGCTGCGCCCTTAAGTGGGCCTGCTCAAGCAAGCCCTTCTCCGTTCTTGTGATCTTAAGTGCGGCAGTGGTATATCTATTCGAGAAAATAAAGTAACAAACCAGGCTCAAAAAAGTATTTCCACCCAGATGGATCAAAAGTTCCCTGGGCGTCAGATAGCCAATCTCAGTATGATACAAATAGTTTTTTGGGGCGATCTGGTCAACAACATAACCTAAGATGAAAAGTGCACAAATACCTGACAAAATACTCAGGAGATGTTTGGAAAAGCCTGAAAGTCTTGGGAAAGTATTGGTCAGAAAATAGCCATCTATCAGCCAGCATCCTGCAATCGGAACGAATATCTTGAAACTATGAACTAAAAAATGCCACCATTTTGCTTTAGTTACATCCACTTGTCCAAGAAACGAAGTGCACAGGATCATGATTGCTGAAAGGATCAGCAGCCATTTGATCTGGTATTTTATATACATATTCAAAGATAGTACAAATAAAAATTCATTGCCATCGTCTCCCTGATGGTTGACAGGAGACCGGGCAAGAGGCTTCAAATTAGTGCGATTCAATTATACCAATTGGTCACTTCACTCTAAAATTTGATCACTTCAGGTGAAAATGATTTTTCCGCACGAGCGTGCAGTCTACCTTTGAACTACAAATTAAATATATAAGGATAGAAATATGAAAAAATCAATTTTAATCTTGCTATTAGGAATGCTCGTTTCTGTTACGACATACGCACAAAAATATTTCGGAAAGACGTATCCGCCCACGCAAAATGTAGACGAATATTTTGATATCGCTGATGTAACAAAGGGGCATACTGTTATGGGAAAAACTCAACTGGATAAAGGATTTCGTTCGCTGGAAAAGACTCAGGCAAAAATCATCGAATTGGCAAGAAAGAAAGGAGCTGATGGTGTAATCTTTTCGATGGAAGAAGAGGTGTATGCTACTTCAACTTCTGGTGGTGGTAGCATTAATCAAAAAAAAGAGAAAAAGGCGACAGTTTCCTCGAATAGCACCACTATGGATCTAAAAGAAAAGAAAATTAAAGCAACATTTATTAAGTATAAATAGTTAAATAAGGGATTCATAGTAACTGCGATACTCTTATTACATCTTACGCCAATTGCATTTACATGAATACCATTATTGCTTTTAAGAAGAAGTATCATCAATGAAATTTGACCTCTGAGAATTGAATATTTAAAAATACTTCCTGGATACAGATATTATCACCAAAAATGAGGGTGATCATGATTTTTTGATACACCCTCACCTTAAATGTTGAACAATGATATTACAAATTATTTTAATGCGTAGTTAAGGTAACCGCCATCGGCAACGATCTCTGTTCCTGTAATAAAACTTGCGGCATCAGAAGCCAGGAATAACACTGTTTTTGCAATTTCATCAGGAGCTCCAAGCCGTTGCAGCGCAGTAGAACCAGCTAAAAACCCTTTTGCTTCTGAGGGTACGGCGTTTTCTAACCCTGGGGTTAAAATAGGCCCCGGACTCACAACGTTTACACGAATTTTTCTTTCTGCCAGTTCATTTGCAGCAATTTGGGCAATTTTATTCAAAGCTCCTTTAGTTGCAGAATATACGCTTGCTCCAGAGTTTGCAGCCGTGGCCACAGTTGAAGAAGTGAACACTACTGCTGCTCCATCTGCCAAGTGAGGAAGTAATTTTTGTAATGTGAAAAAATGCCCCTTTACATTGGTATTGAATTGTGCATCAAAATTTGCCTCAGTTACGTTTGCTATTGGCTCGAATGTCGCAATTCCCGCATTAAGGAAAAGCACATCTAACTTGTTTCCGCTTTCTGCAACTGCTTTTTCCAGGATCGAAATGTCCCCAAGTTTTGAAGTGTCCGATACTACAGTAAACAATTTCGGATTGTTTATCTCTGCGGATGCTTTTTCCAGATTGTCCGCATTTCTGCCGGTTATCCAAACGCTTGCGCCTGCGCTGATAAATGCTTTTGCAGTTGCCAGTCCTATTCCAGTAGTTCCACCTGTAATAACAACGTTTTTATTTGTAAAGTCCATGATTATATTGTTAATGTTTATGGTACAAAGTTATAATATGAACATTTATTTAAGTTACTTTGTAACGAAAAGTAACAGTAACCTTTGAGTAACCAAGTAACTTATGACTGAAAACGAATGCCAATTAGGGCACAAAAAAGAGATCATGGCTGTCCACGATTCCATGGATGTCTTGAATGGGAAATGGAAAATTTCTATTATTTCCTCTATTTGCTATTATAACAAAAGGAGATTTTCTGACATCTTGAATGATATACCAGGAATTTCAAACAAGATGTTGAGTCAGGAATTGAAAAATCTGGAGATTAATAAACTGGTAAAGAGAACTGTATTAGATACTCAGCCAATATCTGTCCAATATCAATTAACAGAGTATGGCATAACGTTAAAGACCATTATCACCAACCTGACAGAATGGGGAATAGCCCACCGTAAAGTAATTAGTGGAAAATAGAAATGGCAATGACGCGTAAAAGTCTTCTTCCATGACAATTGAAAAGAAGGTTATTTTTGCTGTTTCAAGTTTTTCACAGAATCTTTTACCGCGCTGACGTATTTATAGTCTGCGACAAGCCCCGGACGGGTATTCTCATTTTCCGGATTTCCGTCTCCATATGCTTTCGCTGCCAATATAACCGGATAGTATTGATAAAATACATCGCCGTCTATGGCGGTATTGTTATGACAGCTGGCACATTGAGCACCCAAAGGTATAGAAGATTCATTAAGCTTAAGCTTTTTAAAGTCTGCAAATCCAAAATAGTTCCAGCCGTTGTGCATTTTAGGGAAGCGTTTGCTATCCTTCACTTGCGCAGCTACCTCAAAGTGCGCACCCTGGAAAAAACCGTGCCCAACAGATGAAACAGTATCACCTTGACGCAGTAATTCCTTTACGATAATAGTCCCTTCTCTCCACTCTCCATGTTTTTTCCAATAAGCAAAGCTTACGGGGTCTATGTAAACATTTTGAAAGTCAGGGAAAATGACATTCGGATCTTCTGACTTCGGTGTACTGGAGGTGCCCATAAAGATCCATGATCTATAGTCTTTTGGACGAAGGAGGTTATTTTTGTCGTCGAATACGGCATACTGTTTCTCTTTTGAAGATATGGCTTCTCCGGAATCGCTTTTGTTGTTCACTTCTGAACAGGCCACCATGACAGCTATAAGCAGTGCAATGGCAAGTAGTGTTTTGAAAATTTTCATGTTTTACTTTATTTAAAATGATAGCATAAACTGATATTATTTGGCGGGCTGCGCCAGCGGCTGCCCTTTCGCAACGATATAAGTTACGACCACCTTAAGCGGTACGCTTCCGCTCGGCTGGTGCGCTAGGCTGGATTACCGCTACTCCGATGCTTTCTTCCTTTGATGGATCGGACGCGGGCGGCAGTTTCTCCAGCTCTTTCCAGACTATACCCTTAATGTCGGTGCTGCTGGCCTGGCTAAATATTACTGTTCATCTATCATTTGTTTCTTTCTGCATGTGCATGCTGAAGGGCTTCAGCGGCAGTCCATATTGAAACGCCAAGAAAGATAAGGTCTTTCATAATGAAGCCGCCGTCAGTAGGGACAGGCAATCCTTCCATTATTGTCCACATACCTGGTGTAGATATTAAAAAGCTAAGGCTGGTTACAAACATCAAAATACCTCCTATACTTCCTAATGCAGATACCCTTGGGAACCATGCCCGCAAGGCAATCATAACGGCCAAACCTATTTCTGCCATACCGATGATTCTGGATGTGCTTCTAAGATCAGCTACTTGGTAAAGCCAAGACATTAACGGGCTATTCTCTACCAGGGGCTGGATAGCTTTGGCTTCAAAATTTGTGAATTTAAGGGCGCCAAAGATCAGTAGAAGCACTGCTAAACCGTAACGGGATATACCCATTCCAAATGTGTTCAACTTTCGGATTTTTGCAGCATCTAAGCCCAGTGCTGTGTTTTGTTGCTGAGCACAACTTAGTGGTGAATGGCTGTTGCTGGTTGATGCAACTGATTGATTTTTCATGATTTTGGTTTTTAATGGTTAAATAAAACTTTATTTGTTACAATTGAGGGTAATAAAAAATCCTGATTTTTTCTTCCAGGATTCATTAACAGAACTTTGGTGATGTTTTTAATATATCATTCAACTGACTATAGAGCGATGAAATTGTTATCTTTTCCAGACTTGGCTGCATCGCATTTTCGGCCGCCTGAAACGGTAATTTGACCAATTGTCCCAGATTGCTGCTTACCGGGCATTCTTCATTCACTTTCGGCCTCTGAAATAGCTCTCTGTCATTTACGGCCTGATAAATGTCCCACAAACTGATTTTGTCTACAGATCTCATCAGGTAAAAGCCACCTTGGTTGCCGGCCACACTTCCTACAATGCCCTTTTTACGAAGTTCAGCTAAGACACGCCTGATTACGACCGGGTTAGTGCCCACACTTACTGCCATCTCTTGTGAAGATAGTAGTTTTTCTCCTCTGTATTGGAGGTAAAGGCATACATGGATTGCGGTTGAAAATTTAGCGTCAGCTTTCATAATTAATAAATGATGATACAAACGTAATTAATAAAGTTACATTTGCCAAATGTTTTATTAAATATTTATATTCGTATTAAATAACTAATTGAATTACAGATGATTAAAATTATATTATGCAATCTTACAATGGGATAGATACCCTGAAGAGGTTTTAATTCCTTTTTACACAAAATTTAAAAAATTGTAAGTGGTTAGGTAATGTTTCGACTAATAGATAAACAATAGCATTTTGATGTTCGATAGAAACCGGGAAATACAACTACTTATGAAAGATTTTATATCGAATTTCTATAATTAGGCGACCATTTCGTAATTTACAAATTATGCTGCTACCAAAGACCAGAAGAAATATTAAACGTGTTATTCCTTTCGGGGTATTGTGGTTTATTTTTAGCCTGATCTATACCTTGCTGGAGAAAGGTATTATCGGAAACCTGGACAATTATCCCTCTACGGGAGTTGATTATAATTTTGCAAGAAACATTTTTTTAATCCCATTATCAGGCTTGATGATGGGATTATTGACAGGGATTCTGGAGATCGGTTATTTTAGTAAGTGGTTTATTAAAAACAGTTTCACTAAAAAGATCATTTTCAAATCCCTTATTTATTTGGTTATTGTCATTGTGTTTCTTGTTATTATTACCTTCATTAATACCCTGTATATGCATAACGTACATTCTATTAAGAACCTGGTATCTCCATCCTGGGCGTTTTTTACTGACTACGCTGTGATAGGTATCATGGTATACATAGCCTCAATAATTGTGATCACGCAATTTTATGCTGAATTTAGCCAAAGCATTGGAGTGGGAACATTGAGTAATTTTTTCTTAGGGAAGTATCATCATCCGGTTGAAGAAGAAAGGATATTTATGTTTTTGGATATGAAGTCTTCTACTACAATCGCGGAAAACTTGGGTCATGTCAAGTATTTTAAAATGTTGAGAGAATATTTTTCCGATCTCTCTGCAGCTGTTATTGATTACGCAGGTACGATCTATCAATATGCTGGGGATGAAATGATTATCAGCTGGAAATTAAAAGATGGATTAAAAAGTAATAACTGTATTGAGTGTTTTTTTGCTATGAAAAGCGCTCTGAAAATACAGGCTGAAAAATATAATAGCCAATTTGGATTTCTACCTGAGTTTAAAGCGGGTTTGCATTTTGGTTTGGTAACTGCCGGGGAAATTGGATCGCTGAAAAAAGAAATCATCTTTACAGGGGACGTCCTGAATACATCAGCAAGGATTCAGGGACTTTGCAATCATTATAATGCTGATTTGCTGATGTCAGAAGATCTGGCGCAAATACTTCGGCTTCCGGCCAAATACGAAATAAGGTCGGTTGGAGAGAACTTGTTAAAAGGCCGGGTTAAGACAATGGAGATATTTGCCATTTCAATCTCAATGGAATAATACCTCTTGTCAAAATATTCATTAGCTAACTATGCTTTCTTATTAGTCTGTAGGTTCCTGCAAACTAACCAGCGTCTCCCTGATGAACGCTTCCTTGTCTTTTTTCACTTCTTCAAGTATTTCTTTTCTTTCTGTTGGAAGCGTAAAATATTTATCAGCCCATAAGTTTATTTCGATCATTAAAGGAAGCAAATCAATACCTTTTTGAGTTAATTTATATAAAACTTTAGCCTTACTCTCTGGATGGTCTTGCTTGGTAATTACCCCATTTGTTTCTAGCATTTGTAATCGGGAAGCCAAAATATTAGTCGCTATTTTTTCATCAGATTTTAGAAAGTCACCATAGGTACATTGTTTAGAAAACATGAGGTCCCTAACGATAAGCAATGACCATTTGTCTCCCCAAATATCCAATGAGCTGCTAATAGGGCAATCAGACCTCTTTTTTAAATTCGTCATAAAATAATTAATAAAATCACTTGCAAATTGAAAGTTGTTTATATATTTGCACTTGCAAAACGCAAGCAAATTTACGTAATTAAATCACAGCTGCAATGGAAATAGCAATAAATCATCATGGCGCCAATGACCAGGAGTCGCTCTGCAAGCCCTTGAAATATAGCTATAGTACTTACACAGAGTGTACTAGGATAAATATTGACAAATAAGTTTTAAAATTAAAATAAAGAATCATGAAAATAACTGGAAATACAGTCTTTATCAGCGGTGGAAGTGCCGGAATAGGTTTAGCGATCGCAAAAAAACTAAATGAGGCAGGAAACAATATTATTATCAACGGACGCAGTGAAGAACGTCTTCAAAGCGCATTGAAAGAACTTAATCATGCCGTTGCCATTCAAGGCGATTTATCAGTAAAAGCAGATAGGATTCGCATAGCACAAGATCTAAAAATGAATTATCCTAAAGTGAATATCATCATAAATAACGCTGGGGCGGCATTTATAAATGATTTAAGTGATATTAATAATAATTCTGCAGAAAAAGCTTACCAGGAAATCAATACCAATTATATAAGTGTCATTGATTTTACGGCACTAACTCTACCGCTGCTTTTACAACAGGAAGAGGCCGCAATTGTAAATGTTTCTTCAATAGTTGCATTTAGGTCAAACAAATATACGCCTACCTATGCCGCAAGCAAAGCAGCGCTCCACAGTTATACGCAAGGTTTGAGAGACACACTTGCAGCAAACGAAAAGTTGAATGTTTATGAAGTATACCCGCCTTTGGTAAATACCGGATTTTCAGCTGAGATTGGTGGAGCAAACGGTATTTCGCCAGCAGAAGTAGCTGATGAGCTGTTTGCTGCTTTGGAGAAAAATCAGTTTGAAGTTCCTGTAGGCGACACCAAAAAAATACACGCTTTGGTAGATCCTATCATCGAGCAGGTGCCTCATTAATCAATAAAATATCAAAATGAATGTAGAAAGTAAAACAATCCTGATTACAGGTGGGGCGTCAGGTATAGGACTGGAAGCTACAAAGCAATTTTTAAAAATTGGCGCTAAGGTGATTATTACGGGTAGAAATCAACACAAACTAGATGCGGTTAAACTAGAGATGCCTTCAGTAATCGTCATTCAGAGTGATGTTGAAAAGGAAGAAGATGTGCTTTCTCTCTTTACTCAGGTTAGTGCATTGGGCGGGATAGATATACTTTATCATAATGCTGGTGTTGGAAGTCCGGCACTAAATCTAGGTGTGTCGAATGACCAGATCCTAAAGAATGCGGAGTATGAGATGAGTGTTAATTACTTTGGTGTTATCAGAATGAATAACTTGTTTACCGATATGCTGAAATCCAGAGCTGAAGGTGCAATCATCATGACCACCTCAATCCTTAGCTTGGTTCCTGCCATAGAAGAGCCAACTTATTCTGCAGCCAAGAGCGCGTTAAGCTTTTATACCAAGTTGTTAAGAAAGGATCTGGAAATACTTGGCAGTAGTTTGAAGGTGTTTGAGTTATTACCGCCGGTTGTAGCAACGGAGATGACTGCTAAAAGGAAAGATAAGAAGATGACCACTCATGACTTAGTGAAGGCCCTGATTGCAGGGATTAAAAAAGATCAGCTTACCATTCGTGTTGGAGATGCGAAATTATTATACCTAGTAAATAGATTTTTCCCTAAACTGGCATTTAACCTGGTAAACCCTAAGAAAATATACGATAACTTAAGGTAATAGATATATAATATGAAAGCATTCATAGTTGAAAAATATGATAAAAAGGGAGCTCTTAAGCTAGCTGAGGTTCCACTTCCAGTCTTAAAGGAAAATGATGTTATGATAGAAGTGCATTCTTCTGGCCTCAATGTATTGGATTCCAAGATCAAGTCTGGTGAATTTAAATTAATCCTGCCTTACAAATTACCACTTATTTTAGGACATGATGTAGCGGGTGTAATTACCCAAGTTGGAAAAAATGTAAAGCAGTTCAAGGTAGGGGATGAGGTTTATTCACGGCCATCAGATTTCAGCATCGGGACATTTGCAGATTTTATTGCGATTAATGAAAGAGATGTAGCTTTAAAGCCAAAAAATATTTCTATGGAAGAGGCCGCATCTATTCCTTTGGTTGCACTTACTGCCTGGCAAGCCCTGGTAGAAAAAGCAAATCTCAAGAAGGGACAGAAAGTGTTTATCCAGGCGGGCTCAGGTGGTGTGGGTACAATAGCAATACAATTGGCGAAACATCTGGGGGCAACTGTTGCTACAACGGCAAGTGAAAAGAGCTTTGCAATGCTGAAAGATCTTGGAGCGGATGTATTGATTGATTACAAAAAGGAAGATTTCGAAGCCATCCTGAAAGATTATGACGTTGTACTCAACAGCCAGGATATAAAGACACTCAGGAAATCATTACGGATTTTAAGACCTGGAGGTATGGCAATTTCTATCTCCGGACCACCGACACCGGATTTTGCTAAAGCAATAGGTGCCCCTTGGTTTGTTAAGCTTGTCTTATCACTGATCAGCTTGGGGATCCGGAGAAATGCCAGGAAACTGGGTGTTGAGTATTTATTTCTGTTTATGAGGGGGAATGGAAAGCAGTTACAGGAAATTACGAAACTGATCGAACAACAAGTGATTAGGCCGGTGGTAGATAAGAAATTTCCATTTGAGCAGATCAATGAGGCATTAGCATATGTGGATAGCGGGCGTGTCAAGGGAAAAGTAGTCGTTACTAAATAATACACTGATCTATATGATGGTATGTAATCTGGTGAAATTGACTTGAGGGAGATGAGGGGGAAGAAAAAATATGTAATATTTTCATTGAAAGAAAAAAATGTGCTGACGTTTATCTTATCTTGGTGTTGAATTTAATATATTGAATAATGACAAGTCTTAGGCACTTACTTTTAGTTCTATTTATTTTTCCGGTCTTTGGGAGTATCGCACAGGAAAAGAAATTATCCATCATTTCGAAAAAGTCCCTTTCTGAAAATAACGCTCCTCATATTACCGGGAAACTAATTATTAATAGGAAAGCAGGCACTATTCAGGCAGATTTAAAACTTTCAAATTTGCCTGCGCTTGATACTGCTTTTAGAATACGTCTGCATCATGGCATGAATATAAAATTTATGGAGGATAGTGCCGGTTTCGTAAGATTTAATAGCAAATCTATGGGTGATATTATGGATTACAGGCCGTATAGTAATCAAAGGTATCTTGTATCGCCTAAAACAATACGAGTTAGTTATATTGGTGCTTTTCCGATTTATACGGATACAATGAACCTGGTGGATTATAAATCCATTATTGCGTTGAATGGAGAAACTTTCAGGGCTACTGAGGAAAGTAAGTGGTATCCAGTTGTATATGATACAAAAAACGACAGAGAATTAGAGAAAGTTAGCTACGATATTAGTGTGTCTTGTGAAGATTGCAAGATGATTTATCTCAATGGATCATCTGCCAAACCTGGGCCTTCTGCAACCTTTAAAAGTTCTATACCGCGTGCTTTACTTCTTTTTGCGGGAAATTACGATAAGCAGGAATTTCCTGGAAGTGATTTTCTGAATGCTAAAATGCAGGATGATATTGCTGCTGCGTTTGACCAGCAAATAACTGGCATAAAAACCTTTTATGAAAAAAAATTAAATGTACCTTACAAAGAAAAAATTGTCTTTTTAGAGCATAAAGCTATCCAGAATTATGGGCCTAATCAATCCTGGGGTTTTGTCACTTTTCCAACCATTGCGGTGGCAGGTTTACCATTTAGCAAAACTATAGATCCAAAAACAGGAAAATTGAACCATTTTGTTAGATATTCCTTTTATTCACATGAGCTTGCCCATTATTATTTTGGAACTGTATTCGTACCCAATTCAACATTAAGAGATTTCTTTATTGAATCGACAGCAGAATATCTTGCCATAAAATCTGCAGCGCAAGAATATGGTAAAGATTCAACTAAAAGTACTATTAAATTTAAAAAAGGTCTACTTAAAGAAAACACGATCATTCCATTATCAAAGTTTACCGATAAAGATAATATGAATGATATGTATCGATATGCTTATGGACCTTTATTACTTTTAGCTCTTGAAAAAAGGGTAGGTGAAGAAAAAATATACCGAGTCTTACAAAATGCATTGAAATATAAAGACGAGAACTCTGATTATGCTTTTCTCAAAAAGATTGTTAAAGACTCAGGAATATCATTAACTGTCTGGACAGAATTTGAATCAAATGTGATTAATGAATCTAATCCTGCCAAAGCATTTGAAAACTTATAAGGAATAATGAGTTGTAAATGTACTTGATGATATTAGCCTTGCTAATGATCAGAAATATCTTTCAAAAGTTAATTCATAACTGAGTAGTAAGTTTTCCATTTCTGTTTTGGATATATCCTGATATAGTTCAAATTTGTATCAGGCTGAGTCATTTATTTACCATAAATGAGAGCTAAAATTTATTGGAGATAAGCGAAATTAGTGTTCTGACTAATTATGCAGTTAAGTGTTTAAATCTTGTAAGTACGCTTATTGAGCATATACTAAATGGGCCGTATCAGTGATACAGATCGTTTAAGTATATGCTCAACACCCTTAACGGGTGATGTGATATTTAATTAAAATTTATGGATTTTGATCTCCTGCATTTAATGCGTTATTGTTGTTTATCTCCTCCTGAGGAATACGCATCAAGAATATTTGAGCTTGATCAGGTAAGGTAAATACGATTGGGTCAAAATTTGGAGACCTACCTATTGCTCTCTGTATTCTTTTCCCGTAATTGGGTTTACGTAAAAAGTATCCCATTTTTCTGTAGTGAAAAATCCTGCTTTTGCATCTGCATTCATAATATTATAATGTGGCTCAACGGTGATATTTCTTGTATTGATATCTATTATACCATACTTTTTCTTTTTATAATCAGTTTCGTTTTCGTACTCAAATTTCCAGAGGTATGGATACCCTTTCATCTCTTCCAAACTGCTATACGCTATGGGTAATATCCACTTCTTATCTGCAGTGTTAAAAATTCCTGAAAGCGGATTGGAGTTACGTTTATTAATTCCATATACGGCAAACCATTGTGTATTGGCAAGTGTTCGCTTAACCCTTTTTAGTTCAAAATCTTTAGGCAAGTAATCATTAATTCCTAAGTCATCTGCTGTAGGGTACATCAAATTTCCACTATTATAACGGATCATAAAATCTTTAGTTGCACTTCGGTTACTTTCCCAGCTGCCATTTTTATTTAGTATATAAAATCCTTTTTTATTATTAATGATACTATAAATTAGAAAATAATCAGTTTTTGGTACAGAACAAATTATCTGTGCATTTCTGATAATTTCATCCGCATTAGTATTGTTATTGAAATATTGGCTAACCTGGGCTGGGAATGTTTTATTTAAATCGGGATATAGGAAAATATTCTGGTGCTGATCTTCTAAAAATTCAAACTTTACTGTAGTACCTGAAATCATACTTACTGTTTTCAATTTTTGCAGATGGCCATTTACTTTTACAATGATCTGTTCAGGAACTTTAAAAACAGCGGTGCCTTTAGGTTTAAGATCCAGATCTACTATTTTGAGTACATTTCTATCCTGGCGCAGCAGCGTAGAATCAGTTAAAAATCCTTTAAATACACCATTTATTGCTTTAATATGCCCTTTATAGATTCTATATAACTGATCGTTAATTAATATTTTATCATCAAAGCGCTGGATATTTGATGTCTCATAAGGATATTGATTAGGCTGGTGATTTGAGCTGATTACCGTCTGCTTACTGCTGAGTAAAATAACTTCCCATTTCATTCTTTGGACATCAGTATCAAAAATCCTTTTATCTCCGGTACCACCCATGAATGAAAAACCAGGAAATAGTTTCCATTGGTTTATCCTCCACCAGGCGTTGTGCTTTTTACGGGTAATGGCAAGCGTTTCCTCTCCTACAGCTGTTAGTTGTATTTCGTCATATTCGCAATCTAATTTTATCTCTCCGTTTTTGTCAATTATACCCTTTTTTCCCTTTTTTTCTACAATTGCAAATTGGTTAGTAAAAAGACTGGCATCTTCAAATTGAGCAGGGATTTTCAGTTGGCCATTTTGATTACTATATCCTATGAGGCCAGATTTGCTTTTCCAGGGGTAAAGCAAATCTATTGGTAATTGCTGACTTGTAGCTGTAAAGGTCTGAGACATAAAAAATAGGAATGAGCTGATAATCAAAAGGGGTATGGGCATGTATAAAATATTAACGCTTGTATAAGTTCTAATCTCAACTAATATGCCATGATATGGATTTGTCTTAATAATTGGTTATTATTTTTAATTTCTATTGTTGGTGATTTCATTATTGAATTAGTAATAATTATACATTTGATCAGAAATGGTTTAAATCACTATCTTATCCTGATAAAATTGATAATCAATTTATAATAAAAATTCAGCCTGTTAATTTATGATAAAACCATTTTTAGTGAATGTTCCACAACCAGTGCTTGATGATCTAAAATTAAGATTAGATCTAACCCGCTGGCCAGACGAAATCGAAGGATCTGGCTGGAACTATGGTACCGATCTTTCTTATATGAAAGAATTGATACAATACTGGCAGCATACATTTGACTGGCGGAAAATTGAGGCAGAAATTAATTTTTATCCAAATTTTATAGCTGATATTGATGGATGCCAGGTACATTTTATTCATGTAAAAGGAAAGGGTAAGTATTCAGTACCATTGATCATTACACATGGCTGGCCGGGTTCCTTTTTGGAAATGATGAAGCTTATACCATTGCTGACTGAAAACCCTGACTTCTCTTTTGACCTGGTTATCCCATCGGTTCCAGGATTTGGTTTTTCAGGTAAAATTATTGATCCGGGTTGCAATAGCGAATTTGTTGCTCGAATCTGGCATCAGCTGATGACCGAGCTTGGCTATGATCGTTATGGTGCACAAGGTGGTGATATAGGATCGGGAATAAGCACATGGTTATCATTAAAATATCCAGATAATGTGATTGGTTTACATCTTAACTATATTTCCGGTTCTTATAAAGCTTATTTAGCAGATAATGAGCAGCTTTCTGCTGAAGTGTTAGCCTTTCAGAAAACTGGTGCAGAGTGGTCATCAAGAGAGGGGGCGTATGCTTATATGCATGCTACGAAACCTTTGACAGCCGCGTATGGACTAAACGATTCGCCTGCTGGATTATGTGCATGGATCATTGAAAAATTTAATGGCTGGAGCGATAATAACGGAAATATTGAAAATATCTTTACCAAAGATGAATTGCTTGCCAATGTTACTTTATACTGGATTACTCAAACCATACATTCCTCTATGCGGATTTACAACGAAAACAGCAAAAAACCATTAGTTTTTGGAAAGAATGAGTATGTAAAGGTACCAGTTGGTTTTGCTGCATTCCCAAAGGAATTGCCGACTCCACCACGTTCTTATGTGGAAAAAAGTTTTAACGTTCGTCATTGGACATCAATGCCTGCAGGTGGGCATTTTGCTGCGATAGAACAGGCGGAATTACTTTCAAAAGATATTATAAACTTTTTTTCTAACTTATAATTATGAATCAAAAGATAGGATTGAACGATAATCAATCTGATAATGAGCATTAAATTAGAATAGAAATTCACTGCTAAAAATGATGGTTTAGCTATGTAGTTTTTTAAATTTTAATTAAATTTAGAATAAAAAAAATTTATGTTAAAACAATTCTGTGATTATAATAATTGGGCAAATTCACTCTTATTAAATGCTTTAACAGCCAATTCTGCCTCAATTCCTGAAACCTGTATTTCATTATTCAGCCATATTGTAAATGCCCAATTGATATGGGGTTGTAGAATTAGTGGGGTAAAACCTAAAGTGAGTGTTTGGCAGGTAAATGATCTCCAAAGCTGCAGAATATTACTTGAAGAAAGCGTAAACTCACTATTATATATTACAGATCAGGAAACAGTAGAGTCTGCTATTGTAAAGTATACCACCTCTGCTGGTGAATACTATGAAACATCTATTGCTGATATTCTATTACATGTTTTTAATCATGGTACTTATCATCGTGGACAAATTGCTAAGGAGATGAAATTACATCATATTAAACCTGTTAATACAGATTACATCCAGTTCATAAGAAGTAATTATTAAATATGATCAAACTAAAAGATACTTTAGTTTATTGCTAAATCACTGTTTTAGGTGATTTAGCAATAAACTGTTAGCTGCAGCATAAGCTAGGGAATTGTATTTATCTTTTATCTTTTATTTTTTTGCTACTCTATAAAACTTACCACTGTCTGTTATGGCGTATAAAGCTCCATCTTTGCCTACTGCTAGGCCACGGAAGCGTTCGCCTTCTTTGTCAAGTAATCTTTCTTCAGCTACAATTTTGTTGTTTTTGATGACTAGCCTGGCAATATGTGTACTACTCAAGCCACCTACAAACAGGTTACCTTTCCATTCTGAAATTACGTTACTGTTATAAAAAACAATTCCAGCAGGAGAAACTACAGGGTCCCAATAATAAGCGGGTTGCTGCATACCAGTTTTTTGCTGTATTCCTGCGCCTACTTTTTCACCGCTATATTCTATTCCATAGCTGATTACCGGCCATCCATAGTTTTTTCCAGCGCGGATAATATTGATCTCATCACCACCTCTGGGACCAAATTCTGATTCCCATAATTCGCCGGTAACAGGGTGCATTGTCAATCCTTCGGGACTACGTAAACCATAAGCATAAATTTCTGGCCTGGCATTAGGTGTTTTAGCAAATGGCCCACCCGGAACGGCTTTTCCAGTTTTTGTGATGTGAATGATCTTGCCTAGAGAAGAATTGAGTGATTGCGCCTGCATGCGGATGTCCGCTCCTGAACGTTCTCCGGTACTAACAAATAAGTTTCCTTTTTTATCAAACACAATGCGGGAGCCGAATTGTAAGGTTCCTTTGTAAGCGGGAGTGGCACGATAAATTACCTGTATGTTTTCGAGTTTGCTTTCATCCGCTGATAATTTACCTTTAGCAATTGCCAGTAAAGTGCCTCCGGAAGTCTGTTCTGAATAATCCCAGTAAACCATTTTATTTGTAGCAAATTGCGGATCAATAGTTACATCTAGTAAACCTCCTTGTCCTTCGGAAACCACTGCCGGTAAACCAGTTATTTTTTTTACCACCTTCCCTGAAGTTGTAATGATAGACATGGTGCCCATTTTTTCAGAGATTAAAAAGCGTCCGTCAGGTAACAGACATATACCCCATGGGTGGTCTAAAGTTTTATTTAATAGCGTAATTGATAAAGGAGTTTTTGTTTTTACACCACCAATGCGTGTCTGTCCGGTAAAAGCAGGCTTATAATTTGTATTGGCTGCCTTTGTTTCTACTGGAGGGTTTGTGACAGCAGCAGTTTGTGCATGGCCATTATTGCAGGTAAATATGGAGATTATAAGAACGGTACAAAAGGCAGTAGCCTGGTAAGCTGGTCGCATCATGATTATCAAATGTTGAAGAAATGAACTTAAATTTACATTTTTTTCTTAACCCTAATGAAAAGAACAGGAGTTATTGCGTAAAATTTTTGTGAGAAGTGATTAATTGAGGGAGTTATTAAACAAAATAACCTGATCATATTGATGTCGAAGTGTACCTGCAGGGATAGCTTAATTTATTACCATACATCAATGCAGGATCAAGCGGATATAAGTAATTTTGACTAATAAAAATATAGAAATTATGGAATTAGGTATAGGCATGTTTGGTGATTTATCTTTTGATCCTGCAACAGGAAAACCAAGGTCAGCAAAAATAAAACTGCACGAAATATTGGAGCAGATTAAACTGGCTGATGAGGTCGGACTGGATGTTTTTGGCCTTGGTGAACACCATAGGTCAGATTATGCTGTTTCTGCTCCTGAAATTGTTCTTGCTGCAGCGGCAAGTATTACTAAAAACATTAAGTTAACGAGTACGGTTACTGTATTGAGTTCGGCAGAACCTGTAAAAGTATACCAGGATTTTTCTACCATTGACCTGATCTCTAATGGTCGTGCAGAAATTGCAGTTGGCCGTGGAAGCTTTATTGAGTCTTTTCCATTATTTGGTTATGATTTGAAAGATTATGATCAATTATTTGAAGAGAAACTGGATTTGCTGCTGAACATCAATAACAATGAAGTAGTGAACTGGAAAGGTAAATTACGTGCTCCGCTAGTTAACCAAACGGTTTTGCCAAGAGCTACAAATAATGGCCAGCTACCTATCTGGATCGCGGTGGGTGGAACTCCTGAGTCTGTTTTGCGTGCTGCGAAATTAGGATTACCTTTAATTCTTGCCATTATCGGGGGAATGCCAAAACAGTTTCAGCCTTTGATTGAGTTTTACAAACAAGAATATGTTAAACATGGCCATGATATAGCAAAAATGCAAATTGGGATACATTCCCATAGTTTTGTAAGTAATGATGATACAGTTACAGATGATTATTACTTCAATTATGCTTCACAAATGGATAGGATAGGGGGTAGCCGTGGATGGGCTCCTTACACTAAAATGCAATATAACGGTGGCCGCTCAAAAGATGGGGCGCTGTTTATTGGTGGGGCTGCTGAGGTAGCAGATAAGATTTTGCAAATGCATGAATGGTTTGGTATTACCCGTTTTATCGGACATATGGATGTTGGTGATCCTTCTCATGCAAACATGATGAAGTCTATTGAAATTTTCGGAAAAGAGGTTGCTCCGCAGGTAAGAAAAGCACTCGCTAGTTCTTATGTATCTTAAATAGTATTTTTCTAAGCTGAATAATCCCATTTGTTAGTTTCCTTTTTTTACTAACAATTGGGATGCTTAGTACTGCAAGCAGGGCAATAGAAGCAGATGTTCCCAGCGCGCCTCCATATCCATTGAAGAATTTACTGGTATGCAGGTATATTAAGCAGAAAATAACTCCTCCAATACCGATCAACAGGTAATTAGATAATAACCTTGTAGATACCATACCTACAAAAGAGGCGCCAATAAATACAATGGGTATGTTTTTTACCAGGTATGGATTTAGGCTTAGCGGGAAAAAATAAAAGAAAGCAGCGATGATCAAAGAAAGGAAAGCAGAAGAACGGATAGGGCCTTGCTTCAAGTCTTCATTTACATAAAATGTGAGTATTGCGCTTGTAAAACTCACCAATAAAAGTATAGGCAGGTTATACATAAGAGGAAATCAGGAAAAATAAGAAAGAAGTGATCACTACGCCTGCAAAAGCTAAAGTACCTAGCTTTCCGCCTACTCCGGCAAAAAGATTTTTTGAGAGAATAATAAGTATGGAGGTGAAGAAGCTAGCTGTTATAATAAACAAGATATTTGGGGCCACACCTGTACTGGACATGCCTATAAATGCGCCGCAATAAATGGCTGCTGGAAGTTGCTTCAGATAATGGGAGCTTGGTTTCAGATTTGGGATAAATGATCCTAAACTGCCAACGGCGGCGGCAGAGATAACAGGGCCTAGTTTTAAAAAATGATTAAGATAAAAGCAGCTTAAAGCCCCTATAGGTATCCATAATACGACCAGGATATGCTCATATGCGTGGTCTTCGTGATGAAGCCCGCCTTTTGCAGAAGTGACAAACACGAGCAGACCGAGGATAATTATCAGGGCTGCTATGCCCATAGATCGTGTATTCTCCTTAAATATAGCGACTAAAAAGATTACCTGGATTATTAGTATAAAGATAATAAAAACGTTTCTTGCGGTTTTATTCCAATTCATAGCATCAGCATCATTTTATTGCCACAAAGCTACTTCTAACAGCATTGATATAAAACTATAATCTGTTTTTTATTTCTTATGGAAATATTCATTTAAGGATGAAAGGTCTTCTAGTAGTAATTGCTGGTATTGAATGTGTTCGTATGGTTTTGAAAAAGTATGGGAGAGACTAGATTGGCTAATTGTATTCCTTAAATCTGCTTATGATAAAACAGTTTGATGATGAAGCTGTTATAAAGGCACAATTAAATAATTGTTAGGCAAGCTTCATTGCCGCTAAAATAAAATATATACTGATGAAACCTGCAGACGGTTCCCTCTTAAAAACTGAGGTTATTCTTATGCAAGCTTCATAACCGCTAAAATAAAATATATAAATTATGAAACCTGCAGAAGATTACCTTTTGAAAACTGAGATTATTCTTCTGTAAGCTTCATGACCGTTAAAATAAAATATATAAATTATGAAAAATATTAATATTGCTTTAGGCTTATTGGTTTCTGCCTCGATTATGACTGCTTGTTCAGGAGTTCGTACTGCTTCTAGTCCAACGGGGCCGGTGACGCCTGCTTCAGGAAGTGCGTCCAATATTGCATCTGGCAGAAATATCACAGGTACTCCACTTTCTGATAGCATAGGGGCTGAACGTCAAATTGCTCCAGGAGTAAATGCAGTGGACAGTGAAGTTGCTCCTTTACCAGCTAAAGATAAACCCGAATTGTTTATTGAGCAAATGACCGTTCGTGGTTTGGGAGAAATAGAATTTAGTAAGCTAGCTTCAAAAAGAGCTGATAATGGATATGTAAAAGCATTAGCTGCTGTGATCTTAAAAGATCAGGAAGAGGCAAATGCAGCACTTAAGGCAATTGTTGCATCAAAAAATATTAAAATGGATACGCTTGGCTTAGATAAGCAAGGGTTAGATAGAATCAAACAACTTTCTTCTATTACTGGAGAAGAGTTTGAAGTGCTCTATTTAAAAATTCTGACTCAGGATCATGAACAGCAGATCAGGTTGTATGAGGCGGCAACTGCTTCTAGTGATGAACAATTAAAATCTTACGCTAAGAAGTACTTACCAGTATACAAGGGGCATTTGAAAAGTATTTCTAAGTTGAACACTAAATAAGAATTGTTAATGCATAAAGATATATTCATGTCTTTATGCATTAATTCATTATTCTTTTGACTGTTTTTTTAGAGTTTTTTAATGATTATCTGCTCTAAACTTGGTTATTTAAAACTGTAAATCAGACAGTGCCATCGTTCAATTATTTTGAGATTTTTATAGCCGAAACTATAATTCGTATTCCTTTTCTATTACAGAAAGTATCAGTTCTTTAACTGTAATCCCTTTTTGTGCACCAAGTATTTTTAACGCTTTTAGCGTGCTTTTTTTCATCCGTAGTGGATAAGTAACTATTTCGTCTTCAGCCAGCAGGGTTTGTTTTGCTGTCTTGTCAGCAATCGCTGATGGAGAATTAAATAGGGCAGATACCCCTCCAAGATTTTTATTGTTATCTTCTATATCACCTAAGTTTTTCTTTGCCATAATCTTAAATTTTAACTAAAATTTCATTTACTAAATTGGAGTAATCTACTGCACCATTTGATGCGGGAGCATATTCGAAAACATCAATTCCTTTCAGCTGTGCTTCTACTAATGCTACATTAATCCTGATGGAAGTGTCAAAAAGTTTATCATTGAAATATTTTTTAATACTCCCTGTGATTTGCTCGGTAATTACCCTGCGCGGGTTTATTTTAGTAATAAATACACCTCCTATAGTTAGATTTTCATTATAGTGTGTTCTTACATCAGAAATTATAGAGATTAAACGATCTATCCCCCGGTAGGCAAAATATTCTGCCTCTAAAGGAATGAGTACGGTGTCTGCTGCAACTAAAGCGTTTACAGTAAGCATTCCTAAAGCTGGTGCACAGTCAATTAATACATAGTCATATTGTCCTGCAATAGATTTTAATAACCTTTTAAGAATAGTTTCTCTGCCCAGTCTGGAAACCAATTCAATTTCTGCCCCTAATAGATCTAAAGAAGAAGGTACGATGTCTAAGTAGGGAGAAATTGTTTCAATAGGAAGAGGTGTGTCGTTTTTTATACTGTCATAAATTGAAATTTTAACATCTCTCAATCCTAAGCCCTCCGTAAGGTTTGATTGAGGGTCAACGTCAACCAATAAAGTTTTCTTGTTTAAACGGGCTAATCCAGCGCCAATATTTAGGGTAGAGGTTGTTTTTCCTGTACCGCCTTTATGATTGATAACGGCAATAATTTTCATTAGTATATATTTTATTTAAAGGTCATGAAGCTATCATCAGCTTATTTGCTGATGTTTTTAAGCGGTATAGTTTATGATGGTTTCGTTTGAATGTGTTATGGTTACCAGGTTTATTTAATAGAATTTAGACTACAATTCAATATATCTTTATACAAGAATGCAATGATACTAAGATATGTTGATATAGAGATATCTTTTATTTAATATCTTTATTTGTGTGTTATTTTTTATGAATATTTTTTTATAAAATATTGATATATAAATATTTATAATTTGTATTTGATTTTTAATGATATTTTTTATATATATAAAGACATCTAGATATCAATTTTTAATTGATTCTTTGTATACAAATTATAAGATTTTTATGAATGGTAAAATAAGAGTGAACTATATATGTAATTGATTATTTATATCAGGATAAAAGGTTTTTATGAGAATAGGTGAGTGTAAATGAAACTGGAACATAGAGATCTTATCTCCTCCATAGAATTGTAGTTTAATAACGCTTAAATGAATAATTTATCGATTTAGCAGTGTTAAATGTAATATTATAAGTACTAAATACTAAGTATTTATTTATCGCGTTATAGCCTAAATATTTCCATTAATTACCTTAAACCAATATGAAAGCTATTATATTTCTTGCCTGTTCTTTATTTATTTTCCCCAGCGTTAAGGAACAGGAAATTTTCCTGAAATCACCTATCATCTCAGCAGCAACCGTATCTAATTATCATCCCGTTCCCGTACGTAAAACCATGAAAACAAAATATTTCAGAAAAATAAATAAATCAATTAAGAACGATAACATTAAATCTATAAATTATAATTCTCTTTTTCAGTATGGAGTAGCGGAGGCTTTTATTGGAGGTGTGTTTGAAGGTAATTATCCAATAAATGAATTATTGAAGCAAGGAAGTTTTGGAATTGGTGCCCCTAGTTTAATTGATGGTGAGCTTATTGTTGTAAATGGACATGCTTATCAAACCCAATCTACAGGCGAAACGATAGAGGTTCCAGGTAATTTAAAAACATCGTTGGCTTTTGTAACCTTTTTTAAACCAGATACTGTTCTCCATATCAGTGGTATGGTTGGTGAAAAGCAAGCTTTCTTGCAGATAGAAAAATATTTGAAAAAGAAAAACGCTGCGTATGCTATTAAAATTAGTGGGAATTTCAACGAAATGAAAACAAGGGCTTTTCCTAAAAATACTGTTAAGCCTTATCCGCCACTGGCAACGTTATTAGATCAGCAGAAATTTTTTGATATTAGTAATACTTCTGGATCGTTAGTTGGTTTTAAATTGCCATCTTATTTAAATGTATTAAGTATAGATGGTTTCCATTTTCACTTTCTATCAGATGATAAAAGTAAAGGAGGTCACCTGATCACCTTTAAAGGAATGGACCTGCAGGTAGAAATTGCAGAAATGAAAAGTTTCCGGCTCGAAATTCCACAGGATTCTTCTTTTATGAATTATGATTTTAAAAGAAGGCAGAATATTGATTTGGAAAAAGTTGAAAAAGGACATTAATAGTGTAACTGCTTTAACTATTTTTTTTAGAAGACTAACTTAATGAGAGGCTGTATTAGCCTCTTTTCTGCTTTAGCCTATTGATCAGCTAAAGAAAGGGTTGATTTTTAAACTTATCTATTTTATGCAATAACATACTTATTCAATTTCCCATAACCTAATGAACTAACTCCTAAATGCCTTTTAATAAATATTAAATAATAATAGTTAATTAATATTTATTTCTTTATTTTTAATTAACAACTGAATCCTAGCCGTGTCCTGATAAAACAAACTCTTGTTTTAACCTAATAATACCCATTACCAGGAGAATAATTAACATTTCTAATCAATAAATCTTTCGCCTATAGTAAAATAAAAAAAACAAAATCATCCTTGTTATTCAACTAAAACGGTTTAACAACTAAAAAAATCAATTACCAAATTATAAACCTTATGAAAATTAAAAATTTACTCTTCGCAGGGATTCCTATGCTCTTTTTTATGGGTGCGGAATCTCTTGCTAGTGCACCTGTGGTGGTACATCACGATGCCTTCTTATACCATCGTAGCCAGCTTATCCGGATTACCGGCATAGTGCTGGACGAAAACAGACAGCCTTTGCCTGGTGTAGGTATTAAATCTATTAAAACTGGGAAATCTGCTGTTACTGATGCCAATGGGCGATTTACCATAGACGTAGGTAGTGCTACAGAACAACTCAGCTTTACTTTTATTGGGTACACAACGCAAACGCGCAGTGCAGGAACAGGGGTTGCAGCATTAAATATCAGCCTGGTACCTGCCGCAGGAGTTAACCTGGATGATGTAGTTGTGATCGGATATGGTACAAGAAGAAAATCTGATCTCACTGGTGCTGTAGGATCTGTAAAACAAGAACAACTGCAGGAAAGACCAGCAGCTTCTTTAAACCAGGCACTCGCTGGCCGTATTTCTGGTGTACAGGTAAATACCAATTCTGGGCGGCCTGGCGGACAAACCAGTATCCGCATCCGTGGTTTTAGTTCTATAAATAGCTCTAATAATCCGTTGTATGTAATTGATGGGGTGATTTTACCAGTAGGTTCGCAAACACAAAATAGCAACGCGATAGATTTCCTGAATCCTGGCGATATAGCTTCTGTTGAGGTATTGAAGGATGCTTCTTCTATTGCAATTTACGGTGCAAGGGGAGCAAATGGGGTTATTTTAATTACGACAAAAAAGGGGACTTCGCAAGGGGGCAGAATTACTTATGATGTAGATTTTAGTGTTCCTACCATTGGTCCAAACCGCGTAGAGATGCTAAATGCGCAGGAATATATCAATACAGAAAACCTGGCTTTTGAGAATGCAAAGACTTATGATCCTGCGGGTTGGGCTGCAGGTAATTATATAGATCCAAGGATCAAACGATTATCGCTTCCAAAATTATTTGATGCAAGTGGTAATCCCTTATATAATACGGATTGGTTTAAAGAAGCTACGCAAAATAAACTTTCCCAAAATCACCAGCTGGGCTTAACAGGAGGTAATGCGGAAACAACTTATGGTATTTTTTTAAACTATAGAGAAGATAATGGATTGCTTTTAAACTCTTATTTGAAGCGGTATTCTGGGCGGTTTACTATGGATACACAGATTAAACCGTGGATTAAGGCAGGGGGAAGCTTAAACTATACCAATCAGGAAGAAAACTTAGTCGATATTGGTACAGGTGGATTAAACTCTGTAAGGATGATCACTGAAAGTTTTCCTTTTTTACCTGTTCGGTATGAAGATGGTACTTGGGCTGATAACCAAAATTATCCGGGTGCAGAGGGTGGTTCAAATCCAGTTCATATTCTTTCAGACCGTCAATATGTTTTACAAACACAGAATGTATTGGGTAATGTATATACGAATATTAACCTGGCACCTGGGTTGGAATTACGCAGTGTTTTGGGGGCTAATGTGGTTACCAGAGGGCGTAATGAATATAATGGACGTGGGTTATATGGGATTGCGTTTGATCAGAAAGGTACGGCCACGCTTGATAATAACCGGGAGAGTTATTGGTCTTTTGAGAATTATATGACTTATAATAAGAAGTTTGCTAAGGATCATGCGGTAACTGGTTTATTGGGGATTTCCTGGCAAGAAACTAATGTTTTTGGGTTTGCTGCTGGTGGAGAGAATTTTTCTACAGATTATTTTGGGCCTAATAATTTAGGTGCAGCCAGTAAACCTCTTCCTGGTAGCTCCAGAAGATCTAGCTTTGCTTTTAATTCTTATTTCGGACGGCTAAATTATAGTTATAAAGATAAGTATCTGTTAACTGCTACCGGACGTATAGACGGATCTTCAAAATTTGGTGCAAACCACAAATATGCCTTTTTTCCTTCTGCGGCCTTTGCATGGAAAGCGTCTGAAGAAGATTTTTTAAAAGGAAGCAGTACAGTATCTAATCTAAAATTACGTGCCAGTTATGGGGTAACTGGTAACTCTGAGATTAATACCTATTCATCACTGGCTTTGTTGGGTACGGGATATTCTGCAATTATAGATAATGTGCGGATTACTGGAGTAGGTACAAATAGATTAGCTAATCCAGATTTGAAGTGGGAAAAAACGGCGCAATCTGATTTGGGAATAGAATTAGGCTTATTTGATAATAAAGTGAGTATCGAGGCGGATCTGTATTATCGAAAAACAACTGATATGCTGCTTGCTGCCCCGGTACCTACATCAAGCGGATATGGTTCTATTACGAAGAATATCGGAAGTATGGAAAATAAGGGTTTGGAGTTTGCTATTACAACGAATAATATGACTAGTAAAGATTTTGTATGGACAAGTTCATTTAATATCTCTATTAATCGTAATAAAGTGCTTTCACTAGCTACCCCGGCAGATATTTTTGGGGTCGGTAATCCAAATTTTACTAATGAAACCGGAATTATCAGAGTTGGAGAAGCTGTTGGATCTTTTTGGGGGCTAAACCGTTTAGGGGTATGGAGTGAAAGTGAGCGTGCCGAGGCGGCAAAGTATTCGTACAGAGGAGGTAAAACGCTGTTGCCTGGTGATATCAAATACCAGGATGTGAATGGAGATTATGCTATAAATGATGCAGACCGGATGATTATTGGTAATGGTAGCCCAAAAGCTTGGGGCTCTTTTATGAATACTTTTAAATATAAAAGTTTAGAGCTACTGCTAGAACTTCAATATTCCTATGGTAATGATGTGCTGGATATGAGTACACACTCTGCTGAAGACCGGGTAGGTATCGCCAATAGCTATAAAACAGTGCTGAATGCCTGGACGCCACAAAACCAAAATTCGCCAGTTGCAGCCATCCGGGATACCCGTGCAGGTTACATTACTAACGTGGATACGCGCTGGTTGCAGGATGGTTCTTTTATCCGTGGTAAGAACTTATTGCTTGGATATACTTTTCCTTCTACAGTGGTGGAGCGGTTAAAGTTAAGCAGATTAAGGATTTATGCAAGTGTGCAGAATTTCTTTCTTGCTACTAAATATCGTGGAAATGACCCAGAGGTTACTACTTATGGAAATGCATTTTCACAAGGGCAAACGTTTTTCGATTATCCAAAACCAACTACCTATTTACTGGGCTTAAATATTAGTCTATAAGTTTATTAAATTCAATTTTGTCATGAAAAAACATATCAGATATTCTGCTCTAATCCTTCTTGCATCACTATTTGTGTGCTCAGGATGTAAAAAATTCCTTGCAGAAAAGGACCCTTCTAACCTAGAGCCTGGTACTTATTATACGATCCCTGAACATGCAGAAGCTGCGGTTGCTGCTGCTTATAGTCAAACTCGTTTTATTGGGAGTGGCGCGGGAATATTTGTTGCCAATTTCTCTATGCTAGAGGTGGTAACCGGAACTGCTAAAACAGAGACTGGACAAAACTCAGATTTAAATAACCTGGTAGGCTTGTCTTATAATGGAGATAATTTACTGGTGCGTAACTGGTGGAATGGTCTTTATAGTGTGATTGCACAAACTAACCTGGTGCTGGATAAGGTTCCGGGGATTAACCCGATGGATGCCACCCGAAAAAACCAAATCCTTGGAGAAGCCAGGTTTTTACGGGCATGGGCTTATTTTTACCTGGTTAGGTTATATGGGGATGTACCATTAATTACTGTTTCTCAAGAAGTAACCTCGCCTGATTTTTATCCTCCACGTACACCATCAGAACAAATTTATAAATTAATTACTGATGATCTTATTGCGGCAGAAGGTGCTGGTTTGCCTTGGAAAGATGCGAGTGGAAGAGTGAATAAAGGAGCAGTAAAAGCACTTTTGGCTAAGGTTTATTTGACTATGGCCGGTCAGCCATTGAATAAAGGTGTTGCTTATTATAAACTGGCTAGCGACAAATCGTTAGAGATTATTACGCAAAGTGGTATTTCGCTTTTCCCTGCTTATGCTGATTTACATAGCTTAAGCCAGGAAAATAAAGAGGAACATATGTTTGAGATTCAATATCTCGCAACTGTGGCAGGTAATCCTATGCAGCAACTATTGCTTCCAAATTTTAAAAATGTATCTGCTTATAGTGATGAAGTAGGAAGTACGGTGCCTACTTTACAGTTCTATCAGTCTTATGAAGCAGGTGATCTTCGGGCTAAAGATAGGGAAGGGTTTTTCTATACTTCTTATTATGATGGTGGAAATGGCGCTTTGAAACCATTAAATGCACCTTATATTTTTAAACATTTTGATGTTATTGCCAATGGAACACTGGGTGTGGCTGGTACTGCGCAAGCGGATTTGAACTGGCCCCAGCTTCGTTATGCAGAAGTTTTGCTAATTTATGCAGAGGCACAGAACCGGGCAGATGGTACGGCAAATTCACAAGCATATACTGCTTTAAATGCCATCAGGCTACGGGCTAAATTACTTCCATTGTCTGGTTTAACTGCTGCGGCTTTTGAGGAAGCGGTATGGCGTGAACGCTGGCATGAGCTCTGTTATGAAGGGATTACCTGGTTTGATATGGTGCGTTTAAGAAAGGTTTATAACGAAGCAACTAATGGTTTTGATAATTTTACCGGACATCGTTTTCCTGATAATCCAACCTTGGTACTTGCGGATAAGCATCTTCTTTTTCCGCTGCCAACAGCAGAGATGAGGAATAACCCAAAATTGCAACCTCAAAATCCAGGATATTAGTTGTAATTCCCGCTGTTGGTGTGTTTCTTATTTAAAAGGAGCACACCAACAGCTTTTTAGCGCATATAGCTAGGAGGAATAGTTATTGTATCTCGTTAAGAGGTGGATTTTTCTGATTGTGATGTAAATCGGTTATGTTTGTTTAATTGCCTGCTGAAATTATTAAAACATAAGATGAATAGTATTCCGGAAACTGTCACACAAGATGAAGTTAAAGACGTTAAATACAGACTGAGATCTATTTTTGGCGGATCTATTGGAAACTTGGTAGAGTGGTATGATTGGTATAGTTATTCTGCTTTTGCATTGTACTTTTCTCCTGTGTTTTTTCCAAACAGTAACCCCACAGCCCAGCTTTTAGATACTGCCGGAATTTTTGCGGTCGGTTTTTTAATGCGTCCAATAGGAGGATGGTTATTTGGGAGTATTGCAGATAAGCATGGACGTAAAAAATCTATGGCACTTTCTGTTTTTATAATGGCGATAGGATCTTTGATTATTGGTTTAACGCCTGGCTATAGCCAGATTGGAATTGCAGCACCTTTATTATTACTTTTTGCCAGACTCATACAGGGTTTAAGTACAGGGGGTGAGTATGGTACTTCTGCAACGTATTTAAGTGAAATGGCCACTAAAAAGCGCCGGGGTTTTTATTCAAGTTTTCAATATGTTACTTTAATTGGAGGCCAGCTACTGGCTTTAGGTGTCCAGTTGATCTTGCAAAACTGGTTGTTAACTCCAGAAGAATTACATACCTGGGGCTGGCGTATTCCATTTTTTATTGGTGCTATTTTATCTTTTATTGCTTTATATCTGCGCAGACATATTGATGAAACTGCTGCTTTTAAAACTAAAAAATCAGGAGAGGAAGAAAAGACTGGTATTCAAGCATTGTTAAAGTATCCCAGGGAACTTTTAACAGTTGTCGGATTAACCTTAGGGGGAACAATTGCTTTTTATACTTTTAGTACGTATATGCAAAAGTTTTTAGTGAATACGGTACATTTAACTAAAGAAAAATCAACCATTTTATCTTTTGCTTCTCTTTTAATATTTGCCATATTACAACCATTATTTGGACTGCTTTCTGATAAAATAGGACGAAAGCCATTATTGATTGGTTTTGGAATACTGGGTACGTTGTGTACATATCCCATATTAACTACTTTATCTTCAGCTACCAGTGATACTTTTATCTTTTTGTTAATGGTTGTCGCTTTAATCATTGTAAGTGGATATACAAGTATTAACGCTGTAGTGAAAGCTGAATTATTTCCTGCACATATCAGGGCATTAGGCGTGGGGCTTCCTTATGCATTGACTGTAGCTATTTTTGGCGGTACTGCTGAATATCTGGCACTCTGGTTTAAAAACATAGGCCACGAAAGTTATTTCTATTGGTATGTGACTTTTTGTATTCTTATTTCTTTGGTTCTATACACTACGATGAAGGATACAAAACACCATTCTAAGATGGAAGATTAATTTTTGATTTGTTTTTTTCTTCAATCCAAAGTGACATGTATTTAGTGCTATTTGCAGTATGGTAATGAAGGATTTGGCCGAAAAAATTATGCTGGCGGTGTGCGGTTAAATTTAGAGATAAGGCGATTAATGTTTGTGAAAAAGGATCAGTAAATTGTGATTTTCCATAACGTTTGTTTAAGATATGAACTCCATTTTGTTGCGCCTTTATCCAGTATGCTTTTTCTGAATATAACTTTATTGCCTGATCTATAAAATGCTCTGGGTTATCTGCTATTGCTCCGTTCCATTCCAAATCTCCTTTCATGGCTTCTGCTCCTAAAGTGGTGGTGATACATGGGGTACCTGTCTGCATCGCATCTATGAATTTGCCTTTTATACCAGCTCCAAATTGTATTGGTGCAAGTAATATTTTATGTTGGGAGATCGCTTCTCTTGCATTTATTGCCCGGCCATGAATAAAGAAATTTTCTTTTTCATTATGTAATTGCATAACCTTTTGTGTAGCATATGCGCCATAAATATGAAGACCCGCATGGGGTAGTTTTTTACGCAGTATGGGCCAGACTTTAGTTTTTAATTGCTGAAGGGTATGCCAGTTTGGTTCATGTAAAAAGTTACCTATAAAAACAAATCCTTCCCGGTGTTCAAAATCTCTCCAGTTGAGCACATGATGCATGCAGAGCTCTTCTTCTAAAAAGGGTAAATAATAGATTAGGGAGGCGTCGATATGAAATTGGGTTTGCAAAATGGCCATCTCTGCTTCGGAGATGATCAGCGACAGATCGCATCTAAGTATGGAAGCAATTTCTCTTTTAGCCATATCATTAAATAAATCTTCAGATTTGAATGATTGGCTAGTTTTTACTGCCTGCTGTCTTGCATTGCGCAAACAATGCAAATCTTCAGTGTCTAAAATCCTTAAAGCATCCGGACACTCTTGCTGTACTCTCCAGCCATATTGTTCTTCTGCTATGTAGCGATCAAATAATACACAGTCTGGATTGATCGCTGTAAGTAAGGTATTAAAACTATCATCATTTAATTTAATTTGATAAGTGAGGACACCAATGCTTATTAAATTAGCACTAAACTCACTTGTAGATGCTGCGGAAGCGAAAGATACGGTGTAGTTTTTAGAAAGAAATAAATTGACTAGCTGAACGATCCTGGTGCCTGCTGCCGATGAGGTGGGTTCGGGCCATACTAGTCCTATGATCAAGATGCTTTGTTTGTTCATTATTCTAAAATTTATGCAAAATAGATGTTTTTATCGCACAATTTTTAAATACAAAGCTGATTGGTACTGATGTAATGATGATTATTGTTATTTGTGTAGATAGTTTATCGTTATTCCACCTTTAAATGAGAAAGAATATGACTCCAGTTTTTCTATTTAAAAAGGCTATTATTGTTATTTTTGTAAAAGGAATTTATTTGTACACTCATGCTTGGATTAAAATTACTGACAGACCCGCGTTGGGCAGACATTGCTGAATCAAATTTGGAAGAAATCTTAACGGATCATGCCTGGTGTGAACAAAAGGCAGCAACGAATGCAATCACACTGATCGCAAATAATTCTGAACATATGGATTTAGTGGAAGAGCTCACTGTTATTGCCATTGAAGAAATGCAGCATTTTCAAATGGTTGTTGACCTGATTAAACAACGGGGTTATAGTTTAGGCCGTGAACGTAAGGATGATTATGTTGGCCGTTTAGTTAAATTTAGCCGCAAAGATGGCAGCAGAAATACTGCTTTTATTGATCGGTTGCTATTTGCCGCTATGATAGAAGCAAGAAGTTGTGAACGCTTTCGTGTCTTGTCTCAAAATATTAAAGATCAGGACCTGGCAAAATTCTATCATGATTTAATGATCTCGGAAGCTGGCCATTATACGACATTCCTGAATTTTGCGCGTAAATATAGTATAGATATTGACGTAGATAAGCGATGGAAAGAATGGCTGGAATTTGAAGGTGAACTGATTCAGAGTTATGGTAATAAAGAAGCTATTCATGGGTAAGCTTTATAAAAAACTGTAATTAAACTGACATAACATTGCTTTGCTAAAGCGATATTTGATTACTTATTTTTTTATTTAAATTCTATTATGAAGTTTTTACTTACTTGTATCACCGTAATTTTTATTTCTTTAACTGCAGCAGCGCAAGAGCCGGGGTCGGCAATGCCAAATGCAATTTTTTATAACAGGGATTCCAGTACTTTTCCTACTTATAGTATTCCTACTGGTAAACAATCTTTTGTTATATTTTTTGATGCAACCTGTGAGCATTGTCAGCGTGTAGTGGCGCAGATTAGTAAAAGAAGTAAAGAGCTGAGTAAAGTGAATATTTATCTGATTTCTCAAGATGAATACCGCTCTATTGATTATTTCATGACTAATTTTGGAAAACAGTTATTGCCTTTGAAAAATGTAAAGGTAGTTCAAGACCGTGATCATGTTTTTATCATGGCTTTCCATCCTAAGCAGTATCCTGCTATGTATTTATATGGGGCAGATAAGAAATTGAAATACAATTCCAGCAGTGAGAAAGATGTTGCAAAATTCTTTAAGCTAATTAATCCCTAGGTATAACTTATTGGGGATTGAATTCCCCAATTTTGCTCTTGCTTATATTAATTGATCGTCTGGGAAAATTAAATGCTAAGGAAGATTAAGCAACTATTTTTGGGGTTTTTGTAATCCAGCGATCAATAATGTCTAACTATAAATATTAGTTAATCTTAATATTAAATGTATCAACTTTATAAGTTCCTGTATCATAAGAAGTAAGTTCATTGGATAGCATTCTGCCGTAAGAATCAAATACGGCAAGCCTGATGTTTTGCTTTTTATTAGAAACTATTGTTGTTTTTAGTTCAAAATCAGATACATACGTGAATTTTATGTCTTCGCTATTTTTAACTGTTACTGCGTAATTATCTTTTAGCACAGTGTAGTTTAATGCACAATCTGCACATTCTACCCGGATCATTCCATTTTTTGAAAATACCACGTTAGACAGTGGATCAAGTTCAGTGCTTTTTTTACAGCCTACAAAAATAAGTGATAAACAAAAGATTAAAATGGTGATTCTGCTAACGTTCATAGTTTATAAAAGGCATTTATAATGCCAGTGTGCGATTTTATAAAAATTTGATTAAATTTTTGCCATGACTATCAATATAAAAAGAAGATTAATTTTTAGCTCAGAAAATATGTTTTAAAAATAGTCTCTAATTCTGCTGTAATTAATGGTTTTTTTAATAAGCGGATAACATGTGGGTTAGCTTCTGCTTTTTTAATGTCACCAAAGTCAAGCGTTGATGAAAGCATTACAACAAGACAATTGTCTGTAACTGCTGATGGGAAATTTTTGTATCTGTCTAAAAAATCAAAGCCATCCATTTCTGGCATTTGAATATCCAGCAGGATAAGATGAGGTAATTTTTCTGCCTGGTGCAAGTGTTTCCCGAAAAAGCTTAAAGCTTCTTCTGCAGACTGGCAAGCGATGATATCATCAAATAGTTTGGTGATGAGGATAATCTTAGAATTAATTTTTAAATCAATAATATTATCATCTATCAGCATGACCCTCAAAGGCCTATCCATTTTTACTAGCATTTGGAATGGTGATTTTAAAAGTAGTCCCCTGGTCTAAAGATGAGCTTACGGCAATCTTTCCATCGATTTTGTTTAATGCTTCTTTAACAATAAAAAGTCCTAGCCCACTGCCTTTATTGTTTTTAGTTTTGAAGAATTGAGTGAAGATCTTTTCTAAATGTTCATTCAAAATACCTAATCCATTATCCTGGATAGAAATGTTTGCGGCAAAGGAATCAACATCTATCACAATATCCACTACTTTATTCTTTTCTGAATCTTTCTGATATTTAATTGCATTGGAAATCAGATTTCCAAGGATCACTTCAATTCTAAAAGAATCACCAATGAATTTAGTTTCCTGGTTAATAGATACATTAAATGAAGTGTCACGATCGCTAACTGCATATAATTCAATGATTTCATCTATTAACTTCTGAAAATCGATAGAAGAGCGGTCTGATACGTTTTTGTTATTTTTATAATATTGCAGGGTTTTTTGTATGTAATAATCTAGTTTATTAGAACAAGATTCAATCAGTTCCCAATACTCACCGCTTGAGTTATAAAGCCCCTCCATTTTAACCAGGTTAACAATGCCAATTACAGATACTAAGGGAGCACGAAGCTCATGTGAAATGCTATATATAAACCGGTTTAACTCATCATTCGTTTTCTCTAACTCAATTATCTTATTTCTCAGGTCAATTTTCGCTTTATACGCATCATGTGCGTTTTTAATAGAATTATGAAGCTCAAGATCGTTCCATGGTTTGGTAATATATCTGTAAATATCACCATGGTTGATGGCATCAGCTAAGGCAGCGATGTCTGTATAACCTGTTAATAAAATGCGTATAGGATCAGGATAACTATGGGTAATGCTCTTGAAAAACTCCACACCTGTGGTTTGTGGCATCTTCTGATCTGCGATGATTACCTCTACCTGCAGATTCTCCAGTACCTTTAATCCTTCTGCTGCTGAGTTTGCTGTATAGATCTCATATTGTCTCCTAAAACTTGCTTTGAATGCGAGGAGGTTATTCTCTTCATCATCAATATATAAAACTTTAACAGGCGAACGAGTCATATTTTATCAAATATTTACAGGCAAGGTAATAATAAATTCTGTACCATAATTTACTTTTGTTATAACATCAATATGGCCTTTATGTTTTTCTATTATGCTGAAAACAATAGAGAGCCCCAAACCTGTACCTTCTCCTACTTCTTTTGTGGTAAAAAATGGCTCAAATATCTTTTGTTTAACTTCTTCTGTCATGCCTGGTCCAGTGTCTTTTATGCTGATTCTGACCTGATTATCTTCTTCCCATGTGGTGATATAAAGGTACTCTGTTTCTTGTTGTTCCTGCTTGATCTTAATAGCCTGGATAGCATTGGTAATTAAGTTCATAAAAACCTGATTTATTTTTCCAGGCAGACATTCTACGGGTGGGATGGTCTGGAGGTTTTTTACAATTTTTACATACGCTGGAACGGTGCTGCGCAACAGAACAAGTGTAGATTCTAATCCCTCATTTAAATCAACTGGTTTGGTATCGCTTTCATCAAGTCTGCTAAAGTTTTTCAGGCTGCGGATAATTTCTGCTGTTCTTTTTGCACCTTCTCCTATTCCCGAAAGTAAAGAATTTATTTCTGTTTTAATAAAATCGAGATCAATTTGTCTTTTGAAAGCGTTTACTGTGGCGAGCTGCTCCTGGATGTCTTGAGCGGGATCTAGTTCTTCGTATTTTTGAATAACCTCGTAAAGGTCATTGATGTCTAGCTCCAGCGGTTTAATGTTGGAGGTGACAAAATTAATAGGATTATTTATTTCATGTGCTATACCTGCAGTAAGCTGACCTAGGCCAGCCATTTTTTCTGCATCAACAAGTTGTGATTGTGCTTCTTTTAATTCGTTAAGTGTGACATTTAACGTAGTGTTTGAGTTTTGCAGTTCTAGCGTACGTTTGTTTACCTGGATCTCCAGTTCAATGTTTTGCTCCCGTATCAATCTTTCATTTTCTTTTGAGATTTTAAGAGCCATTTCCTGACTTTGATCTTTATCTTTCCTGTAGACATTTATTTTATCTGCAAGTGCAAAAGAAAGAAGGGTAATCTGTATAACTGAACCAATTTCCAGAATATAGGAAGTAAACAAGTTATATTGGATCCAGTTAAAATTCCTTAACACAAAAATGACTACACAAAGCAGAAAAATAGTATATGCAACCAAAAAGAAGAGTGCTGGCCTGGAACCTTTTTGCATGATTACATAAGCCACATACAAAAAATAAAGAGAACCGAGTAAGGCTAATGTTTGCAGAGACTGGATACTGATTACATGATAACCGGCCATCCATATAAATAGGGCAATGAAATAAAGGGCAACAAATAAGTTTATTCCTTTGTTTAATCCTGGTGTTTGTTTTTTGGTTTGTAAAAATCTCTTTAGAAAAAATGCGGTGGTTATACCTGAGAAGAATGGTACAAGAAAAGAACTGTTTATAGCAAGCCAGGGAGTTTGAGGCCAGAGAAATTTAAAGGCATAACCCTGGAAAGTTGCCTGCGTAAGGCCTACAAAAAATATGTAAACTATATAGTAGATGTAACTGGAATCTTTTACGGTAAAAGAGATGAATAGATTGTATAAAATCATTATGGCTATAATCCCCGTATATATACCAAATAAGATGTTTTTATTGTCGTCTGTTACAAATACTGCTTTGGCTGTACCTACAGAAATAGGGAGCTGGATCTGATCGGTAGAACTGATACTAATGTAGAATACTTCATTTTTGTTTTTTTTAATATGTACAGGAAAAATGTAGTTTGGATTGTTAATTAGCCTTTCATTGAAAGGCTTGTATTTCCCTAAATGTTTAGACTCATATAACTTATTGTCATCCTGGCTGTATAAAGTAATGCTATCTATAGCTGGCTGCGCTATTACGATGAGCAAATCTTCTGAAGAACTTCGGTTTTTAACTGTAAATTTAACCCATATTTTATCAGAAGTAATACCCAAATTAGGTACCTTTTGATTTAGATATTGAAATTTTTCATGAATAATATCATTTATTTTTAAACTATTGGATGGGTCTTTGAAAATAAATATGCCTTGGTCAATCTTTAAAATTTCAGTATCATTTTTAAATACCAAAGCGCTATCCAGCGGAGCTGAAAATGAAACTAGGCTTTTCAGGAGCAATGCAAAAAGTAAGAACAATATTTTTTTCAATTGCATCTTAAAGATTTGGGATGTTCAAATTATATTCTAGCTGATATACACCTTTTGGGCCCCGCTCTTCTATGATTTGATTCGGATTTCCACGAAGCGAAAGTATTTTTTCTCTTTCGGATTCATCTGCATTACTTAGGTCTTCAGGATTTCGGAGCCGCATGGCGGTAGCAACGAGGTCATCTTTTGGATAGTAGAATAACCCATTATTTCCTAAGGAAGTTTCTATGACACATCCAACCCTTCTTCCCATTCTTACAGTGACTGGCGCACACAATACAAATAGGCTTACAATGGGTAATTTTGCAGCAAGTACAGAACCCACCCTGGCCAATACATGGCTGCCAATACCCATCCCTGCTACTTCTCTGGAATTCCATAAACCACAAAGCTCACAAGTTCCACCGCGCTGCTCATCGATATTAATCATGTCATAAACTTTGGAGTCGTATTTACCAATTGCATTTGAAATTGGTAATTCGTACTGATCCGATTTGATCTGGATCCTGGCCCCTCCATATACAAATTTACTTTCCTGGTCTTCTACTAAAATTACAACAGTTTTAGGGTCATCTACCCAATCCTGACGGTTAGAAGTGATTTGTGTAATCCCATAAAGTTCAAGTAACCTTTTGTGCCCAACAATAAATTTTGCACATGCTTCCGGTTCATCAGGAGCCATGAATGTTCTAATGTGTATCATTGTCTCCGTTTATGTTTTTAATCGTGTTAAATTCATCCTTAAATAAATCGTCAAAATCTACAAAAAATCTTCCTGATTGCGTAAATTGATCCAGTAAAATTTTTCTGCTGACATCCGTGATCATTGCACCGCCTAAGGTTACTGCAGAGGCTAACTGAGGCCATCCTATAATGGATTTGTTCATTTCATTGACTGACATTTTCATCGCTTCTGATAGGTTTTCCAGCCCTATGATCTTTCCCAGGTATTGTATTTTTTCAGGAATAGTGAGTGTATTTAGCTTTTCTGTAAGTTCATTAGGGCTTAGTGCTTCCAGCTCTGTCACTTTTCCATGAAATATTGGCCTTTTTGGCTCCAGATCAAAACGCTCTACATCAAGCATGCCTTTATCATTTGTATCCATTACCACTGGAATGCCTAGTTCTTTAGCTTTAATCCTGCTTAATATTTTAATATCAATACCATCGCATTCTTCCACTAGTATATCTAATTTTCCACCACCTGTAAAAAAATCATCAATGGTATGGAGGTTAATTCCGTCTGTAAAACAAATTACATTAATAAAAGGATCAAGTTCAGCAATTTGCCTTGCAGCAACAATTGATTTATTTAAACCAAGATCCTGAATATTCACTTTGAGCCTGTTCATATTGCTCAATTCTATTTCGTCAAAATCTGCTAGACGCAGTTCTCCGCATGTGCGTTCCATTGCTAGGGTTAAAGCTATACTTTGTCCGACAGATAAACCAATAATTCCAATTTTTTTATTTTTTAAAATATTGATTTCTTCTGGGGTGATCTTGTAAACATTTCTGCTGGTCCTTACTTGGGCAAATTCATTTTCATCTAAAGTATGAACAAGTTTATTTGACCATGGAAAATATATCCATACTCCATATTTGTCGGTATCACCATTGACATGAAGTGCAACTAATGCAGCGGATTCTTCACTTGTTAACCGTTTCTGCGGGTTATTTAGTTTAATAAGTTCAGAAAGCTGGCCAGCAATTGTATCGTAAATTGCAATATTGGGATTGTTTTTGATTAAAGCATTTAGCTCTTGTTCTTCTTGTTGAATAGTTATTCTGAAATAAAGGGGGCGGTAAATTTGAGATTGATCGGGAGCATTAACAGTAGAATTAATCTTATTCATTTTGCTATATTATGTGAGCTTTTGCGTAAAATCTAACAATTATTATTTCGAAATAATTTTTATCCGAAATTAGTTTTTTTGAATTTATAAAAGCAATATATTTATCAAAAAAATCTAATAAATACGAATGAATTCCGACACCTTAATAAATGTGCTCTACGTAGATGATGAAGTTCATAATCTAAATTCTTTTAAAGCAGGATTTAGAAGAAAGTTTAATGTTTTTACAGCAGAATCTGCGGTAGAAGGTAGAAAAATATTGGAAACTGAATCAATTCATGTGATTATTACAGATCAGCGTATGCCAGTGACTACTGGAATCGAATTTCTGGAATCAATTATCCCGCAGTTTCCTGATCCTATCCGGATATTGTTAACGGGATATGCTGATATTAATGCAGTGATTGATGCAATCAATAAGGGGCAGGTTTATAAATATATACAAAAGCCCTGGATGGATGAGGATTTGCGGATCAATATTGAAAAAGCTTTTGAGATCTATTCACTGAGAAAAGAGAACAAGGAACTTACAGAAGCCTTACTTGTTGTTAATAAACAGCTCGAATTTTTACTTAGGCAGAACTTATTGTCTTAATTATATTTCTGTATTTAAATGAGGAACTGAAATATTTTGTAAAATTAGCCCTTATTTTACAAAACGGAGTTTGTTTTATCTATGACAAAAGCTATAAAACACAAAGGCAACCTCTAAGGTTGCCTTTGTGTTTTATTAGATGGAAATGTGTTTTTATAGTTCTTTTCTGAGTCTGGCAACTGGAATATTCATTTGCTCCCTGTATTTTGCTACTGTTCTGCGGGCAATATTATATCCTTGTTCCTTTAAGATTTCTGTTAGTTTTTCATCTGCCAGTGGTTTACGTTTATCTTCGTTACCTATACAATCTTCTAATATTTTCTTTACTTCTTTGTTTGATACTTCTTCACCACTTTCGGTTTGTATCGCTTCAGAGAAGAAAGATTTTAAAAGGAAAGTCCCAAATTCTGTCTGAACATATTTTGAGTTTGCTACTCTGGAAACTGTAGAAATATCCATATCAATTTTATCAGCAATATCTTTCAGGATCATTGGACGCATTTTACGCTCATCACCCGTTAGCAGATATTCATACTGATATTGCATAATAGCATTCATAGTTTTTAACAAGGTTTGCTGACGCTGTTTTATCGCATCAATAAACCATTTTGCTGAATCGAGTTTTTGCTTAACAAACTGAACTGCTTCCTTTAACTTCTTATCTTTTTGTGCAGCTTTGTCATAATGCTCAAACATATCAATATAAGAGCGGCTAACCCTTAATTCTGGTGCGTTTTTTGAATTCAATGTGAGGATAAGTACAGAATCATTATTAGAAATATGGAAATCGGGAATAACCTGTAATTGTTTGGTTGTTACTTGGTTAGAGTCTCCTGGTTTAGGATTCAATCTCAGTATTTCTGTAATGATTTCTTTTAAGTCTTCACTGTTTAAACCTAGTGATTTTTCCAGTTTATCATAATGCTTCCTGGTAAATTCATCAAGGTAATTTTCAACAATAAGAATAGCTTTTTGAATGATTGGGTTTAACGGATCTTTTCTGCGCAACTGTAAAGTAAGGCACTCTTGAAGATCTCTTGCCGCAATACCAGGAGGATCAAAACTCTGGATTACTTTTAGCATTTCAAGTACATCTTCTTCTTCGACCATTGCATTTTGTGAAAAAGCAAGATCATCGATCATCGAAGTAATTGGCCTTCTCAGGTAACCATCGTCATCCAGGCTGCCAATAATCTGTTTACCAATAATAAAATCCTGATCTGATAAAGGGACCAGGTCCAGCTGTTCTTGCAAACTTTCAAAAAAAGTACTCTCAATTGCTATTGGAGTTTCTTTTTTTTCTTCATCGTCATCGTTGTTATTATAAGAAGTGCTGTAATCATTACCGCTGTCATCCTGTAAATAATCATCTACATTAAATTCATCAGTACTTTCTTCTTTAGAACCGCCATCAAAGTCTTCCGGTGTATCATTTAGATCGTCATATTCTCCCTTAGGTTCTTCTGCGATCATTAAACTTGGGTCTTCAAGTGCCGGGTTTTCTTCTAATTCTTCTTTTATCCGCGTATCCAATGATACAGTAGGAACCTGTAACAATTTGATGAATTGAATTTGTTGAGGTGATAACTTTTGAAGTAACTTTTGTTGTAAATGTTGTTTAAGCATGTTTTGTAGAAAAGGTATTTTGACCCGTTTCAAAAATAAGCATTTGGTTTAGATATAAACTATAAGACTTATGCTATTATTATAAATTGAATGAATTTTTCTGCTCAAATGTCATGTTTTATAAGAAAGATTTATATTTTTATTGATAAGTCAACACAAATAGAGTTTTTGATTATGAGTTTTATTAAAGAATTTAAAGAGTTTGCTGTAAAAGGCAATGTAGTAGACCTCGCTGTCGGGGTGATTATTGGAGGGGCATTTGGTAAAATTGTAACCTCTATGGTTAACGATCTTATTATGCCACCAATTAGTTTATTAATAGGTGATAAGGGGTTTGCAAATTTCTATATCCCATTAAATGAAAAGGTAAGGGCATTTGTTAATGCGAACCCTACAGCGTCTCTGGAAGATGCTAAAAAAGCAGGGCCTGTATTTGCCTGGGGTAATTTTGCAACGGAAGTAATCAATTTTATCATTCTTGCATTTATTATCTTTTTGATGGTAAAAGCTATCAATTCGATGAAACGTAAAGAAGAAGAAGCACCAAAAGCTCCCCCTGCACCTTCAAAAGAAGAAGTTTTATTAGGAGAAATTAGAGATTTGTTAAAAACTAAAACTTTATAACCTGGATTATTTAAGGATTTACAGTCACATATTTTTTATTAATAGCCTGCTTAATTTCTACATTGTTCACAGAATTTAGATACTGTTTGGAACAATGTAAAAATCAAGCACGCTTTAATTTTTCTTTGCTTCAGCTGTTACATGCGCTGTCACGATGATATAATCGCCTAATTTTAGATAGGCTTCCCAATCAGGATGTATAAAGTCTGCTGCTGCAAAACAGGAAATATTAGCAACCTTTAATTTGGGGGCATGTTTTTTTAGCTGCGCTACTGTACCTAGCTTTTCATCACTATGAAACCTGCCATTTATCTGGAAAATCTTAACTTTAGGGTGTGATTTAGTTTCTTTCACAATATTCCACGCCATAGATGCGTCCCATAAATTCTGTGTTTGAAAAATCTTCATATTTCCCATGTCGTGTCCGCCTAGTGTTTCTGTGAACTTTTCATGGTATCTCCCGGTAGCTGTATCTACAGGGAATGGAGGCAAAAATACTTTGGAGCTAGCGGGAAACTCATTTAGCTTTGATAAGCCACCAAAAGTAACTGCATTACTATATCTTGTGGCTACGTTACCGGCAATAACATTTAATTTGTTTGCCTTTGCAAATTCAATAAGTTGTTTATAATCTTTATAATTGTTCCAGGCGCGTGACTCTTTAATAAAATTCTTTTCAGAAATTAATCCTGCAAGATACTCGTTAATAACTGGCTGTACATCAGTACTAAACATTTCCATTGTTAAAGAAGTTCCCGGATAAGCGGTATTCATTTTTTGAAAGATTTCAGCTTCTAGTATATGTCCAATAGAATCATTGTGCTCTTCTCCAAAGAATAAGACGTCTGTGTTTTTTATCTCCTTAACTAACTCATCTAAAGTAGTTGTTTTCCTGTTTTTAACATCATATATTTTATATTGCTGATCTGTGTTTTGTGCAAATAGCAGTACCGGCATAAGGAGGGTAAACAGGCAGAACAAAAGTATATGTTTCATCATTCAAATTAACGCAAAATAATTTACCGGTTAAAACAGTGTCTTTACCGGGTTTTTACCGGCATACAGATAGCTGCTATTTAAAAACGAAATGGAAGCGTGTATTTTTGAGAAGAAATAAGATATGGAAATCTGCATAAATTACCTCTTACAAACCGAGATAATTATTATGCAAGCTTCATCATCTCTAAAACCGCTTTAGGCAGCTAGAGGTCAAAATAAATAATATACACACTGATAAAAAACATATACTAATGAAAAATTATAATCATACTGGAAATCACTCAAACAGGATGTGGAGTGGTTTAATTCTCTTAATCATAGGAGTTGTTTTCTTTTTAAGGAACTTCGGAGTCTACTTTCCTCACTGGATCTTTAGCTGGCATACCATCTTATTGGTGATCGGGTTAAGCGTAGGGGCGAAACGTAATTTTAATGGTGGTGGCTGGTTGGTGATGGTATTGATAGGTGGATATTTTACATTACAGGATATATTTGGTTACGATTTTTCGAGATATAGTTTTGCTCTTGCCCTGGTAGCTATCGGCTTAGTGCTGATCTTAAAACCCTCCAGAAAAAGTAAATTTAAAGCTGAAAAAGAAGTTCCAGATTTCAATTTTAATACGTCAGAAAGCAGTACTGGGGATTCGTTGGAAGAGGAAACTGGAAAACAGTATTCTTCAGATGAGCATGACTTTATAGATAGCACAAATGTTTTTTCTGGAAGTAAACTGCAAGTGGTTTCCAAAAATTTTAAGGGGGGAGATGTGATCTCTATCTTAGGTGGTTGCGATCTTAACTTATCTCAGGCAGACTTTAAGGATACGGTCTTACTAGATGTTGTAGCGATATTTGGCGGGGTAAAGATTATTGTGCCGCCATCCTGGATTGTAAAATCAGAAGTAACAGCTGTATTTGGTGGGATAGATGATAAACGTTCCGTTCCCTCTGTAATTGAAGAGCCGCGAAAAATTCTTATTATAAAAGGAATAGCTTTATTTGGTGGGGTTGATATCAGAAACTTTTAAAATAGAAAATTGTGACAAACAATCCCTTGCTCAGCAAAAAAGTACAGCGAACAGCACTCATGCTGTTCGCTGCCTGGATCACAGCATTTGTGCTGCTTTTCTATTATACATTAAATTTTAACTGGTTCGCTTCTGTGGGAGACAGTCTGATTACAAACGTGTTGCTAATCATATCGTGCCTGGTAGTGAGTACTATTTTGAGATTTTATCAGCCTAAGCAGGAAATTGTACTATTTGTTATTGTACTAGCGCTTGCACTTTCTGTTTCCATCGCATTATTTAGCCAGTTTTTGCTTAGCAGTATTTTTCAGAACTATAAGTCTTACCTCAATTTCTTATCTATTTCTTTTTCTTTCAGAACGATTGTCTTATTCGTTTTTTTAGCTTGGTGTGCATTTGCAAATGTATTGTGGTACCGTCTGGAAGAGCAATCTGAAACTCAGAATCGCCTGTTTATGGCTCAAAATTTAGCAAAAGAAGCGGAATTGAATAAATTAAGGCACCAATTGCAACCCCATTTTTTATTCAATAGCCTAAATTCTGTCTATGCGCTTACTATTGTTAATCCTAAAGAGGCTGGGACCATGATTACAAAACTTGCTTCTTTTTTAAGGGGTACACTTAAAAGAGATGATGAAGTGTGGGTAAATGTTGCAGAAGAAATGGAATATATTCAGCTTTACCTGGATATTGAAAAAGTAAGATTTAGTCACCGTTTAAACCTGGATGTTAAAATTGATGAAAACACTTTAGATTTATGTTTACCAGGTACATTATTACAGCCTATTGTTGAAAATGCAATTAAATTTGGTCTTTACAATACATCGGCGGCTATTTTAATCTCAGTTCATGTGACTATGGAAAATAATACGTTAAAGATCAGTGTAAAAAATCCATATGATCCTGAAATGAAGGCTACTGGTGGTACCGGTTTTGGTTTGACGGCAATCAGGAGAAGATTATATTTGCTCTTTGCAGATACGAGTTTACTCCAAACTGAAATAATGGATGGAAATATATATTTAACAACGCTTAAAATACCACAGAAACATGATCAAAACCATTCTCATTGATGATGAGCCTTTAGCAAGAGACATTGTTAAATACTATTTGAAGAATTTCCCTGAAATTGAGATCGTTGCTGAGTGTAGTGATGGTTTTGAAGGAATAAAGGCTATTAATCAGTTTAAACCTGATTTTATTTTTTTAGATATACAAATGCCTAAGATTAATGGTTTTGAGATGCTGGAGTTGGTAGAATCTCCTCCTGCAGTTATATTCACTACGGCTTTTGACGAATTTGCGATTAAGGCTTTTGAAGTAAATGCGGTAGATTATTTGCTTAAACCTATTGAGCAAGAACGTTTTGATCAGGCATTGAAAAAGTTGCCTTCTAAATTAAAACAGCCTGCGTTACCCGGTGAGCTTTTAGAAACTGCAGCAATGAGCCCGGCACAGCACAATAGGGTAGTTGTTAAGAATAACGGAGTAATTAAGATTATTCCTACTAGTGATATTAACTATTTTGAGGCCGATGATGACCACGTTAGATTAAGTACTACGGATGGGTTTTTTTATAAAAATAAAACAATGAGTTTTTTTGAGCAAACGCTTGATAACGGGCAGTTTATACGTATCCACCGTTCTTATCTGATCAATTTGGCACAGGTGAGTAAGATAGAACTTAAAGAAAAAGATAGTTATGTTGTGCTTTTAAAATCGGATATTTGGCTCCCGGTAAGCAAAACTGGCTATGTTAAACTCAAAGCAGCATTGGGTTTATAAATAATCTTGAAAAAATGCAAACACATGTTGAATGTATTTGCATTTAAGAAAAAATCACGCTATATTTGCACCTCTTATTTAAAAAAATAATAGTTAAGATATCATACAGTTATGAAAAGAACATTCCAACCTTCGCAAAGAAAGAGAAGAAACAAACACGGCTTCCGCGAAAGAATGGCTACAGCAAACGGTAGAAGAGTATTAGCTTCTCGTCGTGCAAAAGGAAGAAGCAAATTATCAGTTTCTGACGAGCGTCGTCATAAAGCATAATTTTGATTGTTGCACTTAAAGTGCATGCAGATTATATCTGCGAATAGGCGATCAAAAACATGAAGAAATTTACCAAAGAAGAACGGTTATGCAGCAGGAAATTATTAGACTTGCTATTTAAGAACGGTTCTTCTTTTTTATTGTACCCCTTTCGGGTTTCGTATTTATTTGCGCCGGGGAAATTAGATTTCCCGGCACAGGTAGTAATCAATGTATCTAAAAAAAGATTTAAGCGTGCGCATGACAGGAACCTGATCAAGCGCAGAATGCGTGAGGCTTACAGGGTACATAAGGAATCTGCATTATATCCTTTATTGAATCATCCAGACCAGCTTTTGCTGCTTTCTCTTCAGTTTATTGGTAAAGAGCATTGTGAGTATGCGTTTTTTGAGAAGAAATTAGCTGCTGTTCTTCAAAAGCTGATTTTAACTATCGAAAAGGATGAAACTAATTAAGAATGTTATTGGCTGGTTTTTTTTAGCGCTGATTAAACTCTATCAGTGGTTCTTATCCCCGATTTTAGGGGCCAGTTGCCGTTTTACACCCACCTGTTCACAGTACGGTATTGAAGCAATTAAAAAGCATGGACCCTTTAAAGGAGGCTGGCTCACTCTTAAACGGATTGGCCGCTGTCATCCATGGGGCAAACATGGACATGACCCCGTTCCATAAAATTTAAAATCAATTATATTTGTCGCAATGGTTACCATACTCCAAATTGAAACAGCTACACAAGTCTGTTCAGCAGCACTGTCTGTAAACGGTGAAACAATAGCGCTCAAAGAACTTGCTGCGCAAAATATTCATGCAGGGAGCCTGACTTTATTTATTCGTGAAGTAATGGAACAAGCCTCTATTCATTATTCTGATCTTGATGCAATTGCTGTAAGTAAAGGGCCAGGATCTTATACTGGTTTACGTATAGGGGTATCTACAGCTAAAGGGATTTGTTTTGCGCAAGATAAACCACTCCTTGGAATAGACACTTTACAGATGATGTCTAAAGGGTTCTTAGATACACAAACCAGCTATACTGGTTTAATATGTCCAATGATTGATGCAAGGCGTATGGAAGTATTTACAGGATTATACGACAATCAGCTAACGGCAATCGCTGCAGTGCAGGCTAAAATTATTGATGAACAATCTTTTCAGGAAGAACTCCATCACCATCAAATAACTTTTATCGGTGACGGTGCGATGAAGTGCAGCAGTTCAATCGTGTCTTCAAATGCACACTTCTCTGCCACTAACTTTAATTCTGCCTCTGCGATGAGTAGTTTAGCTTTTGAGGCTTTTAGCGCGGGTAATTTTGAAGATGTTGCGTATTTTGAACCGTACTATCTCAAAGATTTTGTGATTACCCCTCCTAAAAAGAAGGTCTGATTATTTTTTCTTTTTGAAAACTCCGAATATCTTACTGAAAAATCCTTGATTTCTATTCGCATCATCACCAACGCCAGGCATATAACTGCTATTTTGCGGATGTTCTACCACATAGCCAAATTTGATTGACATTCCCATATATACCGATGCAGCCGTATATCCTTTAGTTACACTTTGTGCCTGTTTAATGGCTGCAGTTCTTAATAAATTATCAGTTCCGGCAAAAACTTCAAAATTTGGTGTCTGGTACATGGTTTGTAAACCTAGCATCGCTACTCCAATCATATTATAGGCGGGAGTAAGGCTAAATGCAAATTCATTTTTTCTAAACGTATTGACTAACGCGACATCACCGCCATTATAGAATAAATTTTTTGAGATGATGAAATTAGGGGTGTATATTCCATATGTTTTTGAGATTAGAAAATCTATTTTTGCGTTTGTAGCTGTATAGAAGCTTTTCTGTATATCATTTTCAGACAACAGCCGATAAAGCCTGTCCTGGAAATCTGCCTGGTCATTATTTAGCCTGTCCAGGATCACCTGGCCATTAGTAAGTGCTACGGTATGTGAGTTTTTATTCCATTTTATAAAGCCCAGATCTTTAACATTTGCCATGATGAATACACCTGATTTTGCTTTATATGTTGTACCAAATCCAACAGATAAACCTGGATTCTTAAAATTTGGAACTAGCATTTTGGTGGATATTTCGCTGGTATCTAAATAATTAGACTTGTAAGTTCCGCCTAGTCCAACACGTAATTGCTCTAAAACAGGATCAATGGTAATATTAGATTTATTAATCTGCATATTATTATAAGTTATCCCGCTAAGTAAACTGACTTTTGCGCCAAATGAAAGTCTTTTAGTATAGTTCTCCCTATAGGTCATGCTAAACTGATGGTAAGACTGTCCATATCCATTTCCATTGAACAAACCATCTTGTGTAGAAGTAAACCTGTTATAGTTATCAATAGCTACTAAGGTTTCATTGGAATAATTTGCAAATCCATCAGCGCGTACCTGCCAGGAGAAGCCCATTTCCTGGTGATCTTTATAAGATTTAAAAAGTCTGAAAGTTAAAAGATAAATGTTCGTACCTACATATGCTTTGTTCCTGGCATTATTACCAATTGGAATTTCAGATGTACTATAAACTCCATTGAATTTGCCTGAATTGATAAGTGATCTGAGCGCAAAGTTTGAATCCCCTTTATTTGCAGCATTCAGTGCGAAATTTGGTAATAAAAAATTGGAGGCATATTGCCTGGAAGAGTCAAGGACAAATGCTTTCTGAGCTGGATTTTCAAAGGAGTCAAATAGCGTTCTAGTATTAAAAAGCCCAAATTGCTGTGCTTTAGTGTTAGATGCTAAAAATATGAAAATGAATAAGATAAGGTGCTTTTTTGCCATAGTTATAAACCGTTCTTAAAGATGATGATTTAAATAGATTAAACCATTAATTTGCGGTGAAATTTTCATCTTGTTCTTGTCGGTTGGTACTAATTAAGCAATTGGTTTGAAAATTTCCTTTGTCACCACTTAACTGGTAAATGAAGGAATTAAAATTTCCTAATCCTTTGGCAGATCTGTAGTGTTTGTAGTAAGTGCTATAGATTGTATTTCTTGCCAGATCCGTAGAATTTTGCCCATTTACATAATAAGTGACATTTGCACGGTCTGAAATCTGGCTATATAAGCTCACATAATCTTTATTACTGATTAGTAATTCATTTTTCTTGTACTTGCTAAGACAAAGGCGTAAAGCAGAAGCCTGGTTAGAAAATACCATGTAGTTATCAATGATCGTGTAATAAGGCGTACTGAATTTTTTTAGTGGTTCACCAAAGTAACAGTAAAGCAAACCAGCTACTTTAAGTTTTTTTATATCCTGGTCATAATCTTCACTTAGGTCAAGTAAGAGCTGTTTTACTTTATCTCCATTACTTAAATTAATTGCTCCAATATTTTCTGTCGATTTAAGCTGGAAGCTGATTAGCTGATCTTTAAAATAGACCGGGAATATAGCTGCTACATTTAAATGATAATCTTTGTCTGTTTTAGTAATGATCTTTTTTACATCTGCTTCTTCATTATGAAGTTTAAACCACTCTTGTAAGGAGGGTGCCCACTTTTTATAAGAAGGAATGGAGAACAAAGTAAAGTTTGCTGTATAATCTGGCAGCAAATTGTCAATGCTATTTTTTTGCGGTTCCAGGTTGGTATATAAACTGAGATAGTTGTTTTTATTATTTATTTTAGAACTACCATTAAAAAATAGTCTTTCTTTACTAAAGTTATAATTCATTACGGAAAATGAATCCTGATTTTTTAGCACTGCTAAACTACCGTTCAAATTACCGGGAATCATCTGCTTTATCAACTGAGGCAAGCGGTTGAAATCAATATATAGATTGCCAACACTGTTTTTATTCATTTTATTACTCACTTTTATAAAATCAGTAAATGCGAGTGCAGATTTTTCAACCTGACTACTAATTGCTGCTTTAACTGGTGCTTCTTCATTGGATAAAACGATTAGGTTTTTCTCTATTGCCAGGTAAAAAGAAGTACTATCATTGAATATAATTTTGGTAACCTTTGAACTGGTATCTAGTTTAATTCCATTCGTTTTTATCGTTTCTAATAACAACTGGCTGTTTTGATCGCTATCGACTTGCGTACTGATCAGATAGTTGATGCTTTTATCTTTCCCGGAAGAAAAGCTGATAAAGATATTGTTGTGTGCAATAAGATTATTTAATGCCGGGTTAGCTATGAATTTTTCTTTTAGAAATTTCAGCTGATTAAATTTATCTTCTCCCAATAGCTGCTGAAAAAGATCCTGTCCTTTTAAGATTTCAAATATGCTTTTATCGTTCTGCATACAAAAAACCAATCCTGAGTTTGCTGTTGCTGCATGAAGGCTAATGTCATTATATGAGGTCTCTGTATTCAGTTTTGAAAAATATAAATAGGCCATCCCAAGCATGGCGGTCATTAAAATAATCAGGGTTATGTATATTTTCTTCATTTGTATACAGCAAATTTAATTTTAATAGTTGGATAACTAAGAAAATGCAGTCAGGTTTCTTTAATTTTGCAGGAGCAGAAAAAGCTAAATGAATGAATAGACGAATAATTTTAACTGCTTCCTTTTTTGGTGCAGTCGCGGTAATACTTGGTGCATTTGGTGCACATAGTTTGAAAAATATTCTTTCCGCTGATGCTTTGGCGATATGGACAAAAGGAATAGAATATCAGTTTTACCATACTTTTGCCTTATTGTTTTTATCTACCTTTGCGAGGTTCAGAACAAAATTAGTTGATCTCTCTTATTTGTGTTTTACAATAGGAATATTGCTTTTTTCCGGATCATTGTACTTGCTAGCTCTACGTAATGTTCTTAACCTGAATTTTATACACTTCATAGGTCCCATTACTCCAATTGGTGGATTATTATTGGTTGCTGGATGGATACTTCTTTTCTTTGCAGCTTTAAAGAACAGATAGATGGATGGGTTTAATGATCTTGATTTTACAGAAAGGGACACACTCTTTATTGAAGTTATTCTTCCGCTTTCTCTAGCGAAGAATTATAGTTACCGTATACCTTTCCACTTAAATGAACTTATTGCTGTTGGTAAAAGGGTAATTGTCCAGTTTGGAAAAAACAAGATTTACACTGCACTGATTAAAAGTATCAGTCATACTGCTCCAGAATTTTATCAGGCGAAATATATTATTGATGTCATTGACGAATATCCTGTTGTAAACCTATTGCAGCTTCAGTTTTGGGACTGGATGACAGAATATTATATTTGTAATGAAGGTGATGTCATGTCTGCTGCACTTCCTGCTGGTTTGAAACTGGCTAGCGAAACTACTATTATTTTAAGGGAAGAAATTGTACTTGATCACCTTTTGATCACGGATAAAGAAGCTGTTTTGATCACTGCTATGCAGAAGCAGAAACGACTGACTATAGATCAGATTTCTAAACTTCTTGGACAGAAAACTGTCTTTCCCATTATTAGATCTCTCCTGGAAAAAGAGATCATTTATATTGCAGAAGAAGTTGTTGAAAAATACAAACCACTTTTAAAATCGTTCATTACGTTAAATCCTATCTATACAGAAGAGGGTAATTTTCGTCAGCTTTTTGAAGTGCTTGAGCGTGCACCTAAGCAACTGGATGCTCTGCTTGCTTATGTTAAACTTTCCAAAGCAGGAATGGAGATCTCAAAACAGCAGCTTTTAGAAGATAGTGATTGTGGGCAGAGTGCATTGAAATCTTTGCTTGATAAAGAAATATTCTTGCTTAGTAAAAAAGCAGTGAGCCGATTGGAAGATGATCATGATGATCTTATTTTAAATTTTAAGCTGAGTGAGGCGCAAACTGCTGCGCTAACACAAATTGATACAGAATTTGAAAGTAAAGATGTAGTTTTATTGCATGGAGTTACTGCTTCAGGGAAGACGCAAGTTTATATTAAACTGATAGAAAAAGCAATTGCAGCAGGTGGGCAGGTTTTATTTTTGCTGCCGGAAATCGCATTGACTACACAAATCGTAGAGCGGATTAAGCGGTATTTTGGTGATGCTATTGGTGTTTATCATTCTAAATTTAATGATAATGAACGCGTAGAGATCTGGAACCATGTGATTACTGGTAAATATAAAATTGTTTTAGGGGCTAGATCTTCTGTTTTTTTGCCATTTAGTAACTTGAAACTTATTGTTGTAGATGAAGAGCATGAATCATCTTATAAACAAAATGAACCTGCACCCAGGTACCAGGCAAGGGATGCTGCTGTTTATCTGGCACATCTTCACCAGGCAAAAATCATACTTGGATCAGCTACCCCTTCTATTGAGAGTTATCATAATGCATTACATAAAAAGTATGGTCTGGTCACCCTCAATGAACGTTTTGGGGGGGTAGAGCTTCCTGTTCAGGAAGTGGTAAGCATTGCTGATGAAACCAAAAAGAAAAAAATGGTTTCTTATTTTTCGAGCATTCTAATCGATGACATTACCGAAACACTGGCCAAAAAAGAACAGGTGATATTGTTTCAAAACCGACGCGGTTATGCTACTATCCTGATCTGCAAGACCTGTGGTTTTGCACCTAAATGTATTAACTGTGATGTGAGCCTTACTTTTCATAAGAGTAGCGGAAAACTCCACTGCCATTATTGTGGGCACCAGGAAAGCAGCATGAATATTTGTCCTGCCTGTGGCTCCGTTCATATTGAACAAAAGGGTTTTGGTACAGAGAGGGTAGAGGAGGAATTAAGCCTTATTTTTCCTGATGTTAAAATTGCCAGGCTAGATGTAGATAGCACGCGGACTAAAAATAGCTTGCAAAAGATCATCGGAGATTTCCAGGAAAAGAAAACAGATATTCTTATTGGTACGCAAATGGTTGCCAAAGGACTTGATTTTGATAATGTAACGCTTATTGGGGTAATTAATGCAGATACCTTACTTAATTTTCCTGATTTTAGGGCTTTTGAACGTAGTTATCAGTTGCTTGCACAAGTTGCTGGTAGGGCAGGAAGAAGAGATAAGCAGGGGAAAGTATGTATACAGGCTTATGATGATAACCACAGGATCATTAAGCAGGTGGTGGATAATAATTATATAGAAATGTATACGGATGAGATTGCAGAACGGAAGCAGTTTCATTATCCCCCATTTACGAGACTGATCTTTATTAATGTTAAACACAAAGATGCAAATCTGCTCAATGTAGCTTCTGCACGTTTTGCTGGTATGCTGAGAGCGCAGTTAGGTACGCGTGTATTGGGGCCTGAACAACCGCTGGTTTCCAGGATCAGAAATTATTATATCAAACAGATCATCATTAAAGCTGAAAAAACAGCTGCTATTCAAAAGGTTAAAGCAGTTCTTAAACAAACGATCACTGATTTTAATAGTGAAAAGACCTACAAAGGAATAATCATTCAGATTGATGTTGATCCATATTAGTTCTTGCTGCTTAAGTTAATTTGGATGCCTATAGAGATAGGATTTAATAAATAATCCATCTGATTAGTCTTGTTGTAAGTGCGTACTGCCGAAGCGTCCTGAGCAACTGTTTCTTTTCGCTCATAAGAATAATAGAATTCTAAGGAACCCTCTGCAAAAATCGTCAGAAATTCAACAGGATTAAATTTTATGCCGATTGTAGGTGCACCGGTGATTCCATTTTTTGTAGCTTCGAGCTGATTTGTGCCTGCAACTAATTTTTGTACGTTTATGGAATTTAGCTCACCTTTAAAGCGATTGTATCTATACCCTATGTCAAATGCAAAATAAGGTTGTATTATAGAATAATTGAAGTTTTTTTCAAAACCTAATTTGAATGCGTAGTCCGTTACTGTACCTTGCGCCAAGTCACAATTGTTACAGTCATCATTAAATATCATTGTTTTGTGCAGGTAATTTCCACTTAGGCGATAGCTGATCTGGTTATCATTAAATTTTATCATTCCACCATTTAGATAGCTATTAAGGTAACGCTGACTATTCTGATTAAATACTTTGGGCATTTGCATAACACTAAATGCCTTAACTGCGATACCGTAATTATAATTTCCATTTAATTGGGAAAAGGCGTTAATTGACAAGGTAACAACTAATAATAAGGAGAGTATAAGTGGCTTCATGATTCTGATAACAGGATAATTTATTCAAAACTATATAATAAATATTGTACCACGGTTAAAATAATGTTAATGTTTATTTAGTAAAATTTTATAATTAAAGCTGAAAGGCTATTTTCCTTAGTTTGTTCGAGATCAAATTATTTATCTTCTATGTTAATGAGCGGTGTTTTGTATTAGAGATTGATTATTTGTATTTTAATTAGGTCATATTTTAAATTGTTTAATAGGTATATATTTAAATACAGATGATGCGGAGTTAATAATTAAAATAATTATAAATCTCATTAAGACGGACGTTTACAAGATGAAAACAAATATTTTATAATTTAAAACCTTAATATGCGAGTCCAATAAAGTATTTTTGAGATTCAATGGCATATAAATTTGTAGATAATTATAGGGAAAGAGGAGCACGGAAAAAGTTAGTAGAACACCTTAAATCTAGAGGGATTACCGATGATCGTGTGCTAAATGCAATAGGCACAGTACCAAGACATTTCTTTTTTGATGAAACATTCTGGAACCAGGCTTATAAAGATATTGCCTTTCCAATTGGTGATGGTCAAACAATTTCACAACCTTATACGGTTGCTTATCAAAGTGAACTGTTACATATTAAAAAGGGTGATAAAGTTTTAGAAATTGGTACCGGTTCAGGGTACCAGACCTGCATATTAATGGAGCTTGGTGCTGAAGTATTTACGATTGAGCGTCAGGAAAGTATTTATAGACATACCCTTAAAGTTTTACCAGGCATGGGATATAAAGCTAACTTCTTTTTTGGAGATGGATCTAAAGGTATTGCAGGACATGCACCTTACCACAAAATCATTGTTACAGCAGGTGCCCCTTTTGTTCCTGAAATCTTATTGAAGCAGCTTAAAATTGGCGGGATGCTGGTTATTCCTGTTGGAGATGAACATTCCCAGGTAATGGTTACCGTAATACGTGTGAGTGAAACTGAATATGAAAAGTTTGAATTGGACACCTTTAGATTTGTTCCGCTTGTAGGAGATCAGGCTTGGTAGGTTTTAAACTTTTAAGGCCCGATCCATCTCCCGCTTAGACTCACGGTCTTTGATACTATCTCTTTTATCAAATTCTTTCTTTCCTTGTGCCAGAGCGATTTCTATTTTTGCAAAGCCTCTTTCATTGGTGAAAATACGTAAAGGAACAATTGTGTAACCTTTCTCTTCACTCCTGAATTTAAGTTTTTTCAGCTCTTTTTTCTGCAGTAGTAATATCCGGTCGCGCTTAATATCATGGTGGTGAAATGAGCTATGGCTATATTCTGATATATGCAGGTTTCTTACATATAAAACATTACCAATGAACATGCAGAAAGCATCGGTCATATTTGCCTTTCCCTGTCTTATTGCTTTTATTTCCGTACCTAATAATGCTAGTCCGGCATTGTATTTTTCAATTATATTGTAATCAAAATAGGCCCTTTTATTTTTTATTTGAATGTCGTTCTTCATAGAATTCGCTAATATCAGAAAGAAATGCCGATTTATGACAGATTAATCTGAATTTTACTTTGTGCCAAGCGTAGGATTGTTTATCTGACTACCAATACGGGTATGGTCACTTTGTGTCTTACTGACTCAACTGTAGTGCCAAATATTAAATCTTTGAGCCCTTTATGTCCATGTGCGCCCATAACCAGCAAGTCTAGTCCATTGTTTTTTGTGATTTCGGCAATTGCTTTAGCAGCGCCACCAAAACCAATATGAGGAGAAGATTTGTATCCAAGTTCTGCTAAATTCTGCTGATATTTTTCCAGATTCTCTGAATCACTTACTGTCTCATGGTCCATTGTTGCCTTGCCATGATATCGGGCAGCGGCTGTTTCTACAATATGGATCAGGTAATATTCTGCTGTTTTCCCGCCCTGGAGCAGTGCATGTTTAATTGTTTTAGGATCGTTTTTTGAAAAATCTACTGTGATACCAATCTTTTTATAGTAGATCTTATCAATATTTTCAATATCTAATGCATTTCCATGAGGTACATTATTAATGGTTTTGTATTTAACTTTAAATAACGGATAAATGGCAATGTATAAAAGTAAGAGTCCTATCAGTACTGAAACTGGTACAATAAGTCCATATAGATACCATCCGCTTATTGTTTTACTCCAGCCTGTAATTTCTTCAGTTACTAATTTAATATTTAAAATAACAATCACGCCCGCGCTTATCCATGCTAATATCTTTACCCATAATTTTATAGCAAAGCCTTTCATTTCTTTCTTATTCGAAGTCAGGTGGATGAGTGGGATTACGGCAAAACCAAGTTGTAAACTCAATACTACCTGGCTTAAGATTAATAAACCACTCAATGCATCATTTCCAAAATAGAGAATGGTAAAAAAAGCAGGGATAATAGCTAGTAAACGGGTAATTAGTCTTCTCAACCAAGGCTGGATTCGCAAATTAAGGTGTCCTTCCATGATAATCTGACCTGCCAGTGTTCCTGTTACAGTAGAGCTCTGTCCTGCGGCAATTAATGCCAAGGCAAACAGGGTAGGGGCAACACTTCCAAATATATTCCCAAGCAACTTGTAGGCATCCTGTATCTCAGCAACCTCATGTAGTCCGTTTTTATAAAATGCAGCGGCAGCGAGAATCAATATTGCTGCATTGACGAAAAAAGCAAGGTTAAGTGCAACCGCAGTATCAATAAAATTAAATTTTATAGCTTCTTTAATCCCTTTATCATCTCGTTCAAATTTCCTGGTTTGTACTAAGGAGGAATGTAAATAAAGGTTATGTGGCATCACTGTAGCTCCAATAATCCCAATAGCAATATAAAGTGCTTCTCCTGACAATACTGATGGCTCCAGGCCTTTTACTATTTCTTTAAAAGACGGCTCTACGATGAACATTTCTATTAGAAAAGAAAATCCCACAATAAAGACCATAGAAACAATAAATGCTTCCATTTTTCTCATGCCTTTATTCATCAGAAATAACAGCAATACTGTATCAAAAATAGTTATGCTGATCCCCCATATTAATGGCAACCCAAAAAGCAGATTTAAACCAATGGCCATACCAATGATCTCTGCAAGATCACAAGCAACAATTGCGGTTTGTGCTAAGAAAAACAAAGGTAGGTTGACCCATTTAGGATATGCATTTCTGGAAGCCTGTGCCAGATCTAATCCACGTACGATACCTAACCTTGCACTGAGTGACTGTAGCAATAGGGCGATAAGGTTAGACATCAGCAAGATCCAGATCAGCTGATAGCCGAACTTACTACCACCTGCAAGATCAGTCGCCCAGTTACCTGGGTCCATATAGCCAACACTAACCAGGTAGGCAGGGCCAATGAATGAAAATATTCTTTTCCATCCCGTTCTTTTACTCGTATCTACACTTTGATGTACTTCACTTAAAGATTCTGAATTCTTCATTTAATAATATGTCTGTGGAAGCTAGGTGCTTAAATTATAATTTTATAAGAATATGATGTGCAACTTCTCTGCTCACATTTATTTTCTTTCCATCTACAAGAAGTTCTACTGAACCATCGTAATCTGTAATTTCCAGTATTTCTAATCCGATTCCTATGGTAAGACCCAGTTTCTCCAGGTGCCTCAAAAAAGAAGGAGCGTATTCGCTCACACCAATTATTATACCCTTTTTACCAGGTACCATTTCATGGAGGTGTATATTTACTGAAGGCTCAAATATCCCATCCTTATCTGGTATTGGGTCGCCATGCGGATCTCTCTTCGGATAACCTAAAAAGTCATCTAGCCGCTCCACTAATACCGCAGAATTTATATGTTCCAGTTCTTCTGCAATATCATGTACTTCATCCCATCCAAATTTAAGTTTCTCTACTAGAAACACTTCCCACAGCCGGTGTTTTCTAACCACTTTAACTGCTGCTGTTTTACCAGTTTCCGTTAAAGTTACCCCTTGATATTTCACATAGTCAATCAGTTTTTTATCAGAAAGCTTTCTAAGCATGTCTGTAACAGAGGCTGCCCTGGTATTCATTTTTTCTGCAATCGCATTCGTTTGAACAGGGGTAGAGATCTGCTGGGATATATGATAGATAATTTTTAGATAGTTTTCTTCGGTAAAAGAGTGCATTATATAGGACTAATTGTAAATTTAGATAAATCTAAAAATTTTTTTATAAAATAAAGCATAATTTAAATGATATTTTTTAGAATTATATTTGGTAAATAACCTGTTCTTATTCTACCTTTGAGTTCATGATTGAATAAAAATGGCAGCAGAATTAGATAAAATAGATTTTAAAATACTTAAGCTTTTACAAGAAAACGGAAGAATAACCAACCTGCTCCTGTCTCAGGAAATTGGATTATCTCCGGCCCCAACCTTAGAAAGAGTACGAAAGCTTGAAATGTCAGGTTTCATTAAAAGTTATCATGCTTTAGTTGATGAAGAGAAATTAGGACTTGGAATCAAAACGTTTATACAAGTACAGCTGGATTTTCATAAGAATAATACCATTCAGATATTTCTAGATGAAGTGAACCAGATCAAAGAAATTACAGAGTGCCATCACGTAACTGGTCAGGCGGACTTTTTGCTAAAAGTATATGTAAGCGATATTAAAGCTTATGAACGCTTAATTATGGACAAGATCAGCAAGATCAGCGTCGTTAAAACGTTCCAGACCATGATGATTATGTCCACTACAAAAAAAGAACCTATCGTTCCTTTAGAGTATTAATCAGGCATTGCGTTTGAATTAGGAAGAACCTGTTAATTAGCTGATTTGCCAGTTGACGGGTTCTTTACCCTGTGCAGTTAAAATAGCATTAGTCTTTGAAAACGGTTTACTTCCAAAAAAGCCTGTATACGCTGAAAATGGCGAAGGATGTGCTGATTTAAGTACCGTATGTTTTTGTTCATTGATTAATACTGATTTATTCTGTGCAAACTTTCCCCATAGTAAAAATACCAAACCTGATTTTTGATCGGAGAGCTGACTGATGGCTTGATCTGTAAATGCTTCCCATCCTTTTCCCTGGTGTGAACCGGGCTGATGTGCACGGACAGTAAGTGTCGCGTTTAATAATAGAACTCCTTCATCAGCCCATTGCGTTAAATTACCATGCGCAGGTGTTTTAAAGCCTTCAATATCTGTCTCCAGTTCTTTATAAATATTCTTTAAAGAAGGCGGAACTGTAACTCCTTTTTTCACTGAGAAAGAAAGTCCATGTGCCTGCCCGTCACCATGATAAGGATCCTGGCCAAGTATAACTACTTTAACCTGATCAAATGGGGTATGATTAAAAGCATTAAAAATATCTGCCCCTTTTGGGAAAATGGCCTGTCCTGCTTCTTTTTCCTGTAATAAAAATAATTTCAGGTCTTTCATGTACTGTTTTTCAAATTCCTGATCTAATACACTTAACCAACCTGGTTCTAAAGCTGCTGACATTATAGTATGTTTTTTTCTAATAATATAACCATATCGTTTTCCAGGGTAGTTATTGGCTGCTCTGTAATACGACCTATTTCTCTGTTGTTTTGAGTAAAGATGAAAGTAGGTACCTGTTCAATGTGCAGGTTATCTATCAGACCATTTTCTGCTTTTTTCATTTTATCTACACAAATCACGTTTATTGCATCATCATTTACTCCGGCATCATCAAGTATTTTATAAAAGCGCGGAACCTGTATTTGACTGTCACTGCACCACTGGCCTAGCACGATCGTTACTTTTTTATCTTTTATTAAAGATTTTAAACGGATTGCCACAACCGGATCAGGCTGGTAAGCAGGGTATTCTGTCTCATATTTGTTTTTCATCTCCGAAGAAGACACTACTGCTTCCCGCTGGTATGAATGCTGCATATATTTATCTCCTAATGATTTAAGGTGTTTAACAAAGATAAGCATCAATAAGTTTAATAGATTTTTTGTGTATAAAAAAATATTTTAAATCTGATTTTTGGTATATAAACACGATATTTGCAGAAAAATAATTAAGATAAGATATGCCAAACATAGTACGACTTATTATAGGTTTTGTGGTATTAGGAGCTGCGATTGCGCTCATGATTTTCGGTTTTTGGGGTTGGGGAATTCTGGCCGTGTTAATTAGTATTTTGGTTATTGTAACCTTTTTCTATAATGAAAATATGCTTCTTGCTCAATGGTTCTTACGTAAAGACGATATGCCTAAAGCAGAAGGACATCTAAAGAGAATAACCAATTATGAAACTCAGTTAATCCGTGGCCAGCATGGTTACTACAATTTGCTGATTGGATTGATTGAATCCAGGAGAACACCAATGCAATCTGAAAAGTATTTCAAAAAAGCTCTTTCATTGGGCATGCAAATGGATCATAATATTGCACTGGCAAAATTAAGCCTCGCTGGTATTGCAATGGGAAAACGCAATAAAAGAGAAGCTCAGATGTACCTTACCGAAGCTAAAAAAGCGGATAAGAATAAATTATTAGCTGATCAGATCAAACAAATGAAAGATCAGCTGGGGATGCTGGACAAACAGCAGCAGGTTAGATACAGCAGATAATATTGATTAAAATAGAAATATAAAAAAAGCCACATCATGTGGCTTTTTTTATTTATCGGTTAAACTGTCAAAGTTCTCATTATCATTCAATCCACCTCTGCTAATGATATCATCATCCAGATATTGTTTGTTTCTGCTAAAGAATAATTGTTCTGACTGGATTCTTTTAATCAACTGACGGATCAGTGAAAGATCAAAGGCATCTTTATTCAATTTTATGCAGTATTCATTTTCGGTTATTTCAAGGCTAGAGTTATTCATAACATACAATTTTAATGTAGGCTAAAAATAATAAAGCCCTGCCATATATAGATACGGCAGGGCTTTAAATTTATGTTATCTCTTTGTTAAGAGAACCAGGTAGTTACCTCTTCTTTTGAAGGCATTGTAATCTCTAGCTTTAGCTTTTTACGCATCCCGCCGAGGTCATTAAACACTTTGTTTGCGTTAGCTCCTTTAAGATCTTCTATCGTATTAAAGCCCATTTTTCTGATTACCTGTACCCATTCTGAGGGGATACCTGCATTTACGAAATCCTCATCACTGGTGATTTTAGCTTTCTTCTCTGGTCTCATTTGCGGGAAGAATAATACTTCCTGAATCGTAGATTGGTTAGTCATTAGCATCACTAAACGGTCAATACCTACACCAAGTCCTGATGTAGGTGGCATTCCATATTCCAATGCACGGATAAAATCATCATCCATAGCCATTGCTTCATCATCGCCACGCGCTGCCAGTTTCAGCTGATCTTCAAAACGTTCTTTTTGATCAATAGGGTCATTCAGTTCAGAATAGGCATTTCCAATTTCTTTACCCATTACAAATAATTCAAAACGCTCTACCAATCCGTCTTTACTTCTGTGCTTTTTAGCCAGCGGAGTCATTTCTAGCGGATAATCTGTAATGTATGTTGGCTGTATTAAGTTAGCTTCTACTTTTTCACTAAACAACTCATCGATTAATTTACCACGGCCCATAGTTGGGTTAGTTTCGATACTTAGATCTTTACATGTTGCGATCAATTCATCTTCTGTCATTGCAGAAACATCGATACCCGTATATTTTTGTATCGATTCATACATAGTTAGCTTCTCATAAGGCCCTGCAAAGTTAATTTCATGTTCACCCACCTTTACGACAGGAGTTCCATGAATAGCCATTGCTACCTTTTCCAGGCATTCTTCTACCATACCCATCATCCAGATATAATCCTTGTAAGCAACATAGATTTCCATTGCTGTATATTCAGGATTATGCGTACGGTCCATACCTTCATTTCTGAACATTTTACCGAATTCATATACCCCATCAAACCCTGCAACGATCAATCTTTTTAAGTACAGCTCATTCGCTATCCTTAAATACAGAGGCATATCTAGTGTATTGTGGTAAGTTTCAAACGGACGTGCTGCCGCTCCACCATGAATGCCTTGTAAGATTGGGGTTTCTACTTCCATCCACCCTTGCTGATCAAAATAATTCCGCATGGTATTAATTACCTTGGAGCGGTTAATAAAGATCTGTTTGAAGTCAGGATTTACCGTAAGATCAACATAGCGCTGTCTGTATCTTAATTCTGGATCGGTAAAACCATCATATATATTTCCCTCCTCATCGCGTTTTACCACAGGAAGAGGTTTTAGCGACTTCGATAATAATTTAAATTCTGTTACATGTATAGAGATTTCACCAGTTTGGGTAGTAAATACATACCCTTTAACACCAATAAAATCGCCCAGGTCCAGTAACTTTTTGAAAACAGTATTGTAAAGGGTTTTATCTTCATCCGGGCAAAGTTCATCTCTCTTTAAATAAATCTGAACGCGGCCAGTTGCATCTTGTATTTCAGCAAAGGCTGCACTACCCATGATACGACGGGTCATAATCCTTCCTGCAATACTTATATTTTGATAAGCTTCCTTATTTTCTTCGTAATGCTTTGATATATCTGCTGCATTAGTAGAGATCTCATATCCTTCTGCAGGATAAGGATCAATTCCCAGTTCACGTAGTTGAGCAAGCGCACTCCTGCGCAATACTTCTTGTTCTGATAGTCCTGTACTCATAATTTGTTAAATATTCGGCATTTGCCGGATAAGCTGCAAAAATAGTAAATAAGAAGGGTGTTTTCTTAGAAAATTCTAATCAGCTTCTACTGATTCTTTATACATGTCATTAATGCTTTCGGCATATTTCTTTTCAACTACTTTACGCTTTATTTTCATGGTAGGTGTAATCTCTCCATCATCCATACTAAACGAATTTCTTTTGATCTTGAAATTCTTGATCCGTTCAAACTTAGACAGCTCATTAGAAAGTTTTCTAATGTCTTGATTAATCCAGTCTACAATCTGCGGATCATTAATGAAAATCTCCGGAGCACTAAAATAAGCATCTGGCAGATTGAATTTCTCTTGCATACTTTCCCTGTTGGGGATCACAATAGCAGTTAGATATTCTCTTTTATCGCCAATTAAAAAAAGCTGTTCAATCTTAAGGCTTTTCAAATAAATGTTTTCTACAGGAGTAGGATAAACATTCTTACCGTAAGCATTTACGATCATATTTTTTAGACGGTCTGTGATCTGGAGGTTACCTTTATAAAACCTTCCAATATCACCGGTGTGAAACCAGTTGTCCTTATCTATTGCTTCTGCTGTTTCAGCAGGTTTATTAAAATAACCTTGCATCACACAGTGTCCCCGAACAATTATTTCTCCTTCAGCGCATTCAAAATCTCCATCAAAGGTGTCATGGGTTTGAATATTGATAATCTCTTTACTCTCTACTTCCTGAATACCAATTTCAATACCCGGTATTACCCTTCCAACCGTACCATAAACCTGCCTGTCATACTCCGTTACAGACATCACTGGAGAAGTTTCTGTTAATCCGAATCCTTCCAGCACCTTAATGCCCAGGTTTCCGAAAAACTCACCAACATTTTTAGGGAGCGCTGCACCACCAGAAATCATAAATTTCAATTGACCACCTGTTTTTTCTTTAATCTTACTGAAAACCAGTTTCTCTGCAATCATTTTCTCTGCAGAAAGTACAATACCCGGTGTTTTTCCAGCTTCAATCTTCTGACGGTAATTTTTACCTGTTTCCAAAGCCCAAAGGAATATTTTAGACTTTAAACCACCGTCCGCAGTTCCGCTTTTAATTGCCTTATCATGAATACGTTCCAGCAAACGGGGAACGCAATTCATCACCGTAGGTTTGATCTCTGACATGTTTTTTGCCAGCAATTCTAAACTCTGTGCAAAGGCCATTTTGCAGCCTTGTGCGCAACACACATGGTAAGTTGCCGTACGTTCAAAAACATGAGAAAGCGGGAGAAAAGATAAAAAAGTATCTGTCTTCTCAATTACAGGAATTTGTCTTAAGCAGACTTTAACATTTTCTACAAAATTATTGTGTGAAAGCATTACGCCTTTTGGTGTTCCAGTAGTGCCGGAAGTGTAAACTAGGGAAGAAGTGTCAGTTGGGCGTAGCGCATTTCTGATTTCTGTGATCTTCAGCTGGTATTCACTTACCATTATTTCGCCTTCTTTTATTAGATCTTCAAAACTAATTACACCAGCGGCTAAACCTTCAGGGATAATCGTTTTGCCAAATTCTGCAAATGCAGGAATGATAAACTGCAGTGCTCTGCAGTTATCTGCAATTTTTAAAACTTTTTTATATAAAAAAGGATTTCCAACCAAGATTGCTTTTATCCCAGAATCATTAATAATATATTCCACTTCCTGTTCAGAGAGGGTAGGGTATATGGATACGTTAATCGCCCCAATCTGCTGGATGCCCTGATCATAATAAACATAATCCGGACAGTTTTCAATCATCAGGCCCATCCTGTCACCTTTAGTGATTCCTTTTCCCAAGAAAAATGCCGAGACTGCATCAGCACGATCCAGTGTATGCTGAAAGGAAATATTTTCCCATGCACCGCTTTTTTTATCTATCAAAAACGTCTCCTGAGGTGGGTGAATGTTTTCTACCACGTTTCTTAACAAGCTTGGAACGGTAGAAAATTCATTAAATGATACCATATTAAATATTTTGGGAAGGCAATAATAATGGTTTTTACGTCAAGATACAATAATACAAAGCTAATTAGCCATATTATCCCCATAATTTGGATGGACTTTAATAGTAAAAGGGCGCAATTGCGCCCTTTTACTATACTTTTATCCTTATTTATACAGAGAAACTCTCTCCACATGCACAAGACCTGCTTGCATTGGGATTATTAAAATTAAAACCTTTTCCGTCTATTCCATCAGTAAAATCAAGTTCTGTACCCGCCAGGTATAAAAATGATTTCATATCTAATGCAATACGAATTCCTTTATCTTCAAAAAACTGGTCATCAGTTTTCACTTCATTGTCGAAATCCATATCATATGATAATCCTGAACACCCTCCGGCTTTTACCGATACACGTAAAAAGTAAGCAGGATCCATTTTAGATTCCTGCATCAGGCTATCAATCTTAGTTTTTGCTTTATCAGTTATTGTGATCATATGCTTAATTATTTTTCAAATACTATTTATAAATTGAGGCATTTCAATTGCTGCCCTATCATTTTTTTTCTGCTGATTATGCAGGCTATTCTATTTTACTGAGATCGTTTTCTTCTTTAAGTATTTCCCAATTGGAGAAAGTTCTCTTAAGTGACTGACTGCTTTAGTCGTATTTTCGATTGCATAATCAATCTCTTCCGCTGTAGTAAACCGGCCTAAGCCAAAACGTATAGAAGAATGTGCAAGATCATCAGATAACCCTAAACTTTTTAATACATAAGAAGGTGCTATGGAAGCAGACGTACAGGCTGAACCTGAAGAAACCGCCAGGTTTTTCATCGACATCATTAATGCTTCGCCCAGTACATGTTTAAAAGAAATATTTGTTACATGAGGTAAACGATGGAATGTATTACCATTTATATAACTCTCTTCAATAGCCATCAATGCACTTTCCAGTTTGTCCCGGAGCATCGCGATACGTTTACATTCTTCCTCCATCTCTAACCGGCATAACTCACACGCTTTGCCCAGACCAACAATACCTGGTACATTTAATGTACCAGAACGCATCCCGCGTTCATGGCCGCCACCATCTATTTGTGCGGTAATTTTAACCCTGGGATTCTTGCGGCGTACATATAATGCGCCAACACCTTTTGGCCCGTACATTTTATGTGCTGTAAAAGCCATTAAGTCAATCCCGTCCGCATCTACATCTACAGGTACCTTACCCACAGCTTGTGTAGCATCAGACATAAATAAGGCGCCATAACGGTGCACAATCGTGGAAATTTCCCTTATCGGCTGTACAACTCCAATCTCGTTATTACCATACATAATTGAAACCAGTATAGTTTGTTCTGTCATCGCTGCCTCCAGCTCAGAAAGATCAATCAATCCATCATCTTTTACGTTTAGATAAGTTATCCTTGCACCCAATTTCTCCAGGTGTTTGCAAGTATCTAAAATTGCTTTATGTTCGGTAGTTGCGGTAATAATATGATTGCCCTTATCCTGGTACATTTCGTATACCCCTTTAATAGCTAGATTGTCGGCTTCTGTAGCTCCTGAAGTGAAAATAATTTCTTTATCTGTACAGCCTATTAATTTAGCCACTTGCTCACGGGCATAATCAACACCCTCTTCCGCTACCCAACCAAAGGCATGGTTACGGCTGGCGGCATTACCAAATTTACTGGTAAAATAAGGTAACATTGCTTCTAAAACTCTTGGGTCTAAAGGCGTCGTTGCATTATTATCCAGATAAATAGGGAATTCCATGCGGTGTGTTTTTTATTCTTTATAAGCTACAAATGTACAAAAAAAGATTTCCAACAATTGTAATTTACCCCTGTGAAGGTAACGCAAAAAGACGCATTTTTACATTTGTTTAACGTTTATAGACCAGATGAATAAAATAGAACATATTGGCATTGCTGTTAAGGACCTGGATCTCTCTTGTGATCTTTATGAAAAGCTACTGGGTACTCCAGTTTACAAGCGCGAATCAGTAGTTTCAGAAGGGGTTCAAACTGCTTTTTTGCTGGCAGGAGAAAATAAGATCGAGCTTTTATCGGCTTTGTCTGAAGAAAGTACGATTGCTTCCTTTATCAAAAAAAGAGGAGAGGGAATCCATCATATTGCTTTTGAAGTAGATGATATTTATGCCGAAATGAAAAGGCTTAAAAAGAATGGTTTTGTCCTGTTAAGCGAAGAACCTAAATTTGGAGCAGACAATAAATTGATCTGCTTTGTACATCCTAAAGGGACTAATGGGGTATTGGTAGAGATTTGTCAGGAAATTAAATAACAAACGATGGATGATGTAAAGGCCTTAGGTAAAATTATAGGGAATGATTTTGAGGTGGAAGAAGACTGGTCTGCAGAAGTGATCCGTGATAAAATGATTTACGCGTTTTCCTGGTTACTTGATAATGATATCTCAAAAATGATGAATATCCTTTACCGTGCAGATGTTGATGAAGATAAGTTAAAATCGCTATTAATTAGCCGCTCCCAACTACCTTCAGCAGAGGTGATTGCGGACGAGTATATTAGGAGGCAGATGCAGAAAGTAGAAACCCGTAAAAAGTATAGTACATAAATTTCTATAAATTCTTGTATATAAAAAATATAATTAGGATATTTGCAACCTTCAAAATAAGCAAGCGACAAATAAGTATATATTCATATGAAAAAAGATCTTCACCCATCAAACTATAGATTCGTAGTATTTAAAGACATGTCTAACGAATACTCTTTCTTAACTAAATCTTGTGTAGATACTAAAGAAACTGTTACATGGGAAGATGGTAATGAGTACCCTCTTTACAAATTAGAGATCTCACACACCTCTCACCCTTTCTATACTGGTAAAATGAAACTAGTAGATACTGCCGGACGTATTGATAAATTCAAAACACGTTACGCTAAGAAATAATCTTACGTTTTATAAAAATTATTTTAAGGTCCCGGTGCTGATGCACCGGGACTTTTTTTATTTTTGTGGCCTATGACTGTTAATTTATTTGATGACCGTACAGCAATAACCCTTCGCCCGCTAACATTTACCAGGCCCATAGCAGACCTGAGAGTGGGTATAATGACTATTGCGGAGAAATGGGAGCGCTATTGCGGTAACGCGCCCGGCTTTCATACTGCGGATTATCTTACTGCAAAATA